>Ga0302349_1000027_pt1 | contig 400212 bp, 355 predicted proteins | sample PhyAR1_FD_202176 | JGI IMG/M metagenome (GOLD analysis project Ga0302349, IMG submission 202176) | Leaf surface microbial communities from alfalfa plants in UC Gill Tract Community Farm, Albany, California, United States - DLSL A.R1... | ecosystem: Host-associated > Plants > Phyllosphere >... | reverse complement strand
TGACTGTTCATCGGCTGGTTTGGCTTGATGCGGCTGGGAAAGATAAATTCTCGATTTCCACTTAACGGCTTCATCATCTCCAGTATCGCAATTGCTTCATCTGACAATGGAACAGTATGGTCGCGGTTCATTTTCATGCGTGCTGCAGGAATCTTCCATTCTCGGGCTTCTAGGTCTACTTCATCCCAGCGAGCTTCAGCCGCTTCGGCGGGACGGGTGATAGTAAGAAGTTGCCACATGAACAAGCAGCGTGTTGAAAGGCTAATGCTGGCTGTTCGCATCGTTTGCATCAACTGAGGCAACTGATCCGGGCGAATACTTGGCATATTCTTCTTCTGCGGCTTCTCAAATGCCTTGCCAATGTTGACACTGGGAACAGCATCAATCAGCCCTGTGTTTTGGGCATAGATCATGACCTCATTAATGCGTTGGCACAGTCGACGAACGGTTTCCAGTGCTCCTCTGGCCTGAACAGGTTGAACGGCCTGAACCAGTGTGTGAGCTTTAATATCTGTAACGCTAACGTCCCCAATTGCAGGAAAGACATCTCTCTCAAGAGAGCGCCAGATATCTTCTGCATAGTCCGCTGTCACGCTTGCTTTCTTCACATTCCACCAACGTTCAGCTACGAGCTGGAAAGTATTGGTTTTGGCTTCAATTGAACTGCGCAGTTGTTCCTGCTGATGTTCCTGGGGATCAATTTGTTTCGCCAGAAGAGAGCGGGACTCTGCCCGATAGTTTCGGGCATCGGCAAGGGTAACTGACGGGTAGGGGCCTATGCTCTTCTTCGCACGTTTCTTAGTGACAGGGCGAATGTAGCGAAACTGCCAGATTTTACTTCCGCTGGATTTGATTAGTAGCTCAAGGCCATCACCATCATAGAGAACGTAGTCCGCTTCCTTGGGCTTAGCAGATTCAATTTCTTTAACGGATAGAGGTTTGGTTTGTCTTGCCATTGCCGGGTTTCCATAGTTTTAGGCACCTCAAAAACAATAAAGCTTTATGAGGTGCCTAACAAGGTGCCTAAAAGGTTCGGATTTAATTAGTCGGCATCAGACTTCGCGGGACAAAATGAGGGCACAAAAAAGCCCGCAGGGCTTGCGCCGTGCGGGCTCTTAGGACTTCATCGGATGACTCTGGTAATCACCGATGGAGAATTTTGGTGGAGCTGGCGGGAACCTTATCCACCTCCTACAGCGAGCCTTTCACTACGGCGCGCCAGTTCGCCAGCCTCGACCACCTCAGCAACGGACGCGCGGGCTGGAACGTGGTGACTTCGCCGCTGGAAGGGTCAGCAAAGAACTTCTCTCGTGAAAAACACCCCGAGCACGCGCTGCGCTATCGCATTGCGGATGAGTATCTCGACGTGGTGAAAGGGCTGTGGGATTCCTGGGAGGGCGACGCCTTTGTGCGCAATAAAGAGAGCGGTCAGTTTTTTGATTCGGCCAAACTGCATACCCTGGACCACCACGGTGATTTCTTTCAGGTCGCCGGGCCGCTGAATATTGGTCGTACGCCACAAGGCCGACCGATTGTCTTTCAGGCGGGCGCGTCGGACGACGGGAAAAAGCTGGCTGCGAAACATGCCGACGCTATTTTTACCCATCACGAAACGCTCGATGAGGCAAAAGCCTTTTACCGCGACGTGAAGCAGCAGCTGGAAACTAACGGACGCCGCGCGTCAGATTTACATATTTTCCAGGGCGTCAGCGTGATTGTGGGTAAAGACGCCGACGACGTGGAAAATCAGTACCAAACCACGGCGGCGCTGGTGTCAATTAACGATGCCCTCAACTACCTCGGACGCTATTTCGAACATCACGATTTCAGCCAGTATCCGCTCGACGAGCCGTTCCCGGATATCGGCGACTTAGGCAAAAACAGCTTCCGCAGCACCACCGATGAAATTAAGCGTAATGCCCGCGAGCGCAGCTTAACCCTGCGTCAGGTAGCGCTGGAAGCCGCCTCGCCGCGCCCGCGCTTTTCCGGTACCCCGGAAGAGGTGGCCGACGGCCTGCAGGCCTGGTTTGAAGGCTATGCCGCAGACGGCTTCATCATTCAGGGCGGTACGCCGGACACCTTCCCGCGCTTTGTTGACCAGGTAGTGCCTGTTCTTCAGGCGCGCGGCCTGTTCCGTACCGACTACCCGGGCACCACGCTGCGCGAAAGCCTCGGCTTAGACGAACCCAAAAACCAGTTCACACAACAATAAAAGAGAACCCCGCTATGCAGAAAACATCGCTTATTCTGGCGCTCGCGCTGGCCTTTACCCCTGCCGTCTGGGCAGAGAATGTGAATATTAACGGCACCGGCGTGAGCATCGAGGCCAATAAAACGCCGGTTAATACCGCCAAAAACAATGATGCGGTGGCACAGCTGCCGAAAGATTATCGCTTCGCCGTGCCGGGCAAATTTACCGTTGCGGTAGCGGGCCTCAATCAACCGCCGCTGACGGTTTTCTCCGACGACAACAAAACGCTGCTGGGAAGTGAAGTGGACGTCGCTCGTCTGGTCGCTGACAGCCTGGGGCTGGAGCTGAACGTGGTGCCAACCTCCTGGGAAGACTGGCCGCTGGGCGTGGCCTCCGGGAAATATGATGCCGCCATCAGCAACATCACCGTCACCAAAGAGCGTAAAGAGAAGTTTGACTTTGCCACCTACCGAAAAGATTCCCTCGGGTTCTACGTGAAATCAACCAGCCCGATCAAGTCGCTTGAGAAGGCTGAGGACATCGCCGGGCTGCGGATTATCGTTGGCTCCGGCACCAACCAGGAGGCCATCCTGCTGGCCTGGAATGCCGAAAACCTCAAGAAGGGTCTGAAGCCCTTTACCCCGATCTACATCAAAGACGATGCGGCACAAACGCTGGCGCTGCAGTCCGGACGCGCGGATGCCTACTTTGGTCCGAACGTGATTGGCGCCTGGAAAGCGGCGCTGAACGGGAAAACCAAACTGGTGGGGAGCGTCGACGGCGGCTGGCCGAAGGCGGCGCACATTGCCGTGACGCTGAAGAAAGGCAGCGGGCTGGTTGAGCCGGTGCAAACCGCGCTGAACGGCGTCATCAAAAACGGCGATTACGACAAAGTGCTGAACCGCTGGGGGGAAGGGGTTGAGCGTATTCCTCAGTCAGAAGTGAACCCGGCTGGCCTGGGCGATTAAGGAGGCGTGATGAGCGAACGATTTCGTGATGTTTCACCGGAAGACGCCGAGCTTCAGCCCATTATCGAAGGGCTGTTCGGTGAATATGCCGCCCGCTACGGGGACTACTTCTCCAAAGACGCGGAGGTTGAGCTCACCGAATGGTATTTAGCGCCGCAGGGGCTGTTTATCGTGCTGGAGCGCGACGGGAAGATTATCGCTACCGGCGCGTACAAACCTTTCGACGAACGCACCGCGGAAATCAAACGCATCTGGACGGACAAAACCCTGCGTCAGCAGGGGCTTGCCGGGCGCGTGGTGCACGAGCTTGAGCGCAGGGCGGTGCTGGCAGGATACAGCCAAATTTACCTGACAACCGGCTTTCGTCAGCCGGAAGCGGTCAGGCTCTATCTCAGCCAGGGCTATCAGCCGCAGTTCGATCTGAACCGGGATCCGGAAGAGTACAGCCAGCCGCCGTTTGACGGTCGGCTGCGCTTCACCAAAACGCTGGTACGCGAAGCGTTCAGTAAAACCGCATGAGGAATGACGATGAGCAACGTTGAAACCATTAAGGTGGTCCCGGCGCGTTATCCGCTGCGGGCCGTCGGCGCCGCGGTGGCGCTGTTTTTCCTGGCGGTCGTGATTCAGTCCGTGGCCTTTAACCCGCGCTGGGAGTGGGCGGTGTTTGCCCGCTGGTTCTTTGACCCGGTGATCCTGGAAGGCGTCGGGCAGACTCTGCTGCTGACTCTGATCGGCACCGCGCTGAGCGTGGTGCTTGGCGGCATGCTGGCGCTGGCGAGACTGTCCTCGTCATGGCTGCTGAGCAGCCTGGCGTGGGCCTACATCTGGCTGTTTCGGTCGCTGCCGCTGATTGTGGTGCTGATCGTTCTGTACAACTTTTCCTATCTCTACGACACGCTCTCTCTCGGCGTGCCGTTCACCGGCATCACCTGGGGCAGCTTTGAAACCATCAACGTGCTGGGGCAATTTTCTACCGCCGTGGTGGGGCTAACCCTGGTGCAGAGCGCCTATACAGCCGAGATCGTTCGCGGCGGATTCCTCGGGGTCGATCACGGCCAGTACGAGGCCGCCGCCGCGCTCGGCCTGCCGGCCTGGCGCCGCACGGTGCGGATCATTTTGCCTCAGGCGCTACGCACCATTCTGCCGTCGGGATTCAATGAAATCATCAGCCTCGCCAAGGGCACGGCGATGGTGTACGTCCTGGCGATGCCGGAGCTGTTCTATACCATCCAGATGATCTACAACCGCACGCAGGAGGTGATCCCGCTGCTGATGGTAGGTGCCGCCTGGTACCTGGCGATCACCACCGTCCTGTCCGCTATCCAGTATGGCGTCGAGCGCGCGCTTGCCCGCAGCGAACGCCGCTCTGCCGTTAACCAGAACCGTGCCGCTCGTCGCACCCGTTCTGTCACCACCACGCCAGCACAGGAGCCCGTCCATGCAAGCCTCTCCTGAAGGACATATTTCGATTACCGGCGTCAGCAAATTTTTTGGACGCCATAAGGCGCTCGACAACGTTTCGCTTGAGATCCCGCCCGGCTCCGTGACGGTGATCCTCGGGCCGTCCGGCTCCGGTAAATCGACGCTGCTGCGCACCATTAACCACCTGGAGCGCGTCGACGAAGGCTTTATTCAGATCGACGGGGATTACATCGGCTATCGCCGTCAGGGCGACAAGCTCTATGAGCTAAAGGAGAAGGAGATCCTCAAACAGCGCGTCAACATGGGCTACGTGTTTCAGAACTTCAATCTCTTTCCGCACCTCACGGTGCTGGAAAACCTGATTGAGGCGCCCATCGCGCATAAAAAGCTCAGCAAAAAAGAGGCGGTGGAAAGGGCGTACAGCCTGCTGGACGTGGTTGGGCTGCGGGATAAAGCCGATGCCTGGTCACGCCATCTTTCCGGCGGTCAGCAGCAGCGTATTGCCATTGCCCGCGCGCTGGCGCTGCGTCCTCGCGTGATGCTGTTTGATGAACCCACCTCGGCGCTGGATCCGGAGCTGGTGGGGGAAGTGCTGGACGTGATCAAAAAGCTGGCCCGGTCCGGCACCACGCTGGTGGTGGTGACTCACGAGATCGGCTTTGCCCGGGAAGTGGCGGATCAGGTGGTGTTTATGGTCGACGGAAAAATCGTCGAGCAGGGAAGCAGTGACGAGGTATTAAACCGTCCGTCACATGCGCGAACGCGCCAGTTTCTCTCCAAAGTTTTGTAAGGAGTGCCAATGAAATACGGGCTTCTGGCGGGGCTGGTCTTCACGACGGCGAGCCACGCCAGCATTGATTTGAAAGCCAACGAGCAGCCGCTGCCGGTGACGGTGGATCGGCAGGCCGTGGCGAAGATCCCCGCCAATTACAAATTCGTTGAGCCGGGTACGCTGACGGTCGCCGTTTCGGCGCTGAACTCTCCGCCGCTGGCGCTGCTGGCCAGCGATAACCGCACGCGCATCGGCAGCGACCCGGATATCGCCCGCCTGCTGGCGGGCAGTCTGGGGCTTAAGCTGAAGCTGGTGCCGACGGCGTGGGAAGACTGGTCTCTGGGGATCGCCTCCGGGCGCTACGACGTGGCGCTGGTGAACATTGCGGTGACCGAACAGCGTAAAGAGAAGTTTGATTTTGCGACCTACCGCGTCGATTCGCTGGCGTTTTCGGTGAAATCCACCAGCGAGATCCAGTCAATCAAAAGCGCGGAAGATCTGGCCGGGAAAAAGGTGATTGTCGGTTCTGGTACCAATCAGGAGCGCATTCTGCTGGGCTGGAACGAAGAGAACAAAAAGGCAGGAAGGGCGCCTGCGCTGCCGGTCTATCTCCACGACGATGCCTCGGGCAATCTCTATATTCAGTCCGGCAGGGCGGACGTGTTCTTTGGCCCTCAGTCGGTTTCAGCCTACAAAGCGGCGCTCACCGGCAAAACCCGCGTTGTCGGTTTAGGGCCGAAAAAAGCCTATGTCGCGACCACCACCAAAAAAGGCAATGAGCTGGTGTACGCGCTGCAGGCCGCGCTGGACGGCGCGATTAAGCGCGGAGATTACCAGAAGGTGCTGGCGCGCTGGGGCGAGCAGGGGGAAGCGGTGGCGCAGTCGGAGGTCAACCCGCCTGGGATAACCTACTAATGGTGCTCTACACTTAGAGTTTTCATCCCGCAGGGGGCAACATGATTAAACTCTATGGCGTACCCGGCTGGGGCTCGGCAATCGGTGAAGTGATGCTAACCCTGGCTGATATCCCTTATCAATTTATCAACGTGGACGGGTTTGACCTGCCCGGCCCGCAGCGTGAGCTGCTGCAAAAGCTCAACCCGCTGTGTCAGGTACCCACGCTGGAGCTGGAAAATGGCGCCATCATGACCGAAACGGCGGCGATCGCCCTGATGGTGCTCGACAGATGCCCCGATCTCGCGCCGCCCGTGGGGCAGGCCGAACGCCAGCAGTTTCAGCGTCTGCTCATCTGGTTTGTGGCCAACGTCTATCCCACGTTTACGTATGCAGACTATCCCGAGCGCTGGGCGCCGGATGCGCCTGAACAGCTGCAGAAAAACTGCATCGAATACCGGAAGTCGCTTTACTTGTGGTTCGAAACTCAGCTCAAGGCCGCCCCGTTTGCGTTGGGTGAACGGCTGACGCTGCTGGACGTGTATATCGCGGTGGCGCGCACCTGGGGGCCACGCCATGACTGGTTTGCGACCAATACACCGAGGTTTACGGCTATTGCGGACACCGTATGCCAGCTGCCGGAACTGCACAAGGTGTTAAAGGCCAACGGTATTATCTGATAACGTGGAGCCCTGACTCACAACTGGAAGCCTGCATATGCCACACGTAGATATCAAATGTTTTCCCCGCGATTTGAACGACGAACAAAAGACCGCACTGGCCGAGGATATTGCTGAGGTCATTATTCGCCATTTCAACAGCAAAGACAGTTCGGTGTCTGTTGCGTTGAATCAGGTGAACCAGGAGGACTGGAAAGCGCAGGTCTGGGATACCGAAATAGGACCGAAGCTGGACGAATTAATCAAAAAGCCAGGCTATTCAATGTAAGCGCAACTGCCGGGGGGAACTCTCCTCCCCGGTTTTCCCGTCTCGTCTTCCCGCTTTTTCGCAAAAATCGATAAAAATGCGTTTTATCTTATCCGTTACACTTTACGTTTCTGGCTGACAGCCCATCAATCCTTAGGAAAGATCTCAAACAGAATCAGTTAAGGACAGACACGTTAAAGGATAATTTTCTCATGACAAAATTACCCCGTTTTTCACTCGCCTTTCTTCACCCTCGTTACTGGCTAAGCTGGGCTGGCATCGCCGCGCTGTGGCTCATCATGCTACTCCCTTATCCGCTGCTGTTCCGAATCGGCCACGGCCTTGGACGGCTGGCGATGCGCCTGCTTCCGCGCCGCGTTGAGATTGCCCGCCGCAACCTGGAGCTCTGTTTTCCGGAGATGAAAAAGGCGGAGCGAGAGTCGCTGCTGCAGCGTAATTTTGAATCGGTAGGAATGGGGATAATCGAAACCGGGATGGCATGGTTCTGGCCCTCGTGGCGGGTGAAGGAATGCTTTACCGTGCAGGGGTATGAGCACATGGAAAAGGCGCGGGCAAAGGGCAATGGCGTGGTGCTCGTTGGCATGCATTTTCTCACCCTTGAGCTGGGCGCGCGGATCTTTGGCATGCTTAATCCCGGCATTGGGGTGTATCGTCCGAATAATAACGCGCTGCTGGACTGGCTTCAGACGCGCGGACGCCTGCGCTCCAATAAAACCATGCTCGATCGTCATGATTTAAAGGGCATGATCCGCTCGCTGAAGCAGAATGAGATTTTGTGGTACGCCCCGGACCATGACTATGGCAAAACCAATAGCGTCTTTGTGCCGTTCTTTGCGGTTCCGGATGCCGCCACGACCGCGGGTAGCTACATGCTGGTCAAAAGCGCTAAGCCTGCCGTCATTCCCTTTGTGCCGCGCCGCAGGGCGGACGGCACCGGCTACGAACTGATTATTCTGGAGGATATCAGCGAGTCGCTGCAGGGAGGAGATAAAGAATCTGTTGCGACGCAGATGAACAGGGCGATTGAGCAGGCGGTACGGATGGCGCCAGAACAGTATATGTGGCTGCACCGACGCTTCAAAACGCGTCCTGAAGGTCAGCCTGACCGGTATGCCCGCCGCAAGAATGTGGCACCACGGGCTGATATCCTGTCTGCCGCCGATCTTTCCGATCGGTCGGGCGTCCAGCACTGAGGCAGCGATTCTGCCCTCACCGTGCAGTGAGGGCAGGATCGAGGCTTACAGCGCAGACCTGCGGTACGGCGCATAGTCCGCCTGCCACCAGGTCTTCTCGATACGCGCCATCAGCGTCTCATCATCTATCGCCGGAGCCACGCCCTGTTCAATCGCGGCCCGGGCGACGGCGACGGCAATCTGGCGTGATACCGTTTCAATCTGATCTACCGGCGGCAGCAATCCACCTTTTTCCGTGGTGACCAGCGGAGACTGCGCGGCCAGGCTGCGGCTTGCTGCCATCAGCATCTCTTCAGTCACCCGGCGCGCGTTACAGGCCAGCACGCCCAACCCCAGACCCGGGAAGATATAGGCGTTGTTACACTGGGCGATCTCGTAGTGTTCATTCTCCCAGAATACCGGGGCGAACGGGCTGCCGGTGGCCACCAGCGCGGCACCCTGGGTCCAGGCGATAAGATCCTGCGGCTGGGCTTCCGCCCGCGAGGTCGGGTTAGAAAGCGGCATGATGATCGGGCGCGGACAGTGGCGATGCATCTCTTTGACAATCTCTTCGCTGAACAGCCCCGGCTGGCCTGAAACGCCGATCATCACCGTAGGATGCGCGTTCTTCACCACGTCCAGCAGGGAAATATTTTGCGAGTCTACCTGCCAGCTGCAAACGGCGTCGCGCGCGGTAAGCAGGTTTTTCTGGAAATCGAGCACATTGGTCATGTCGTCGGTCAGCAGGCCGAAGCGATCGACCATAAAGATCCGACTGCGCGCTTCGGACTCGGTCAGGCCGTCATCCACCATCAGCGCCACAATTTTTTCAGCTATCCCGCATCCGGCAGAACCGCTGCCCAGGAAGACCACGCGCTGATCGCGAATGTGCGTGCCCGCCGCATGCGCCGCCGCCATCAGCGTACCGGCGGTGACGGCAGCCGTGCCCTGGATATCATCATTGAAGCAGCACAGCTGGTCGCGATAGCGCTGGAGCAGCCTGGTGGCGTTTTTCTGCGCGAAGTCTTCAAATTGCAGGAGCACATTGGGCCAGCGCGCTTTAACGGTGCTGACAAACATATCCATAAACTCAGCGTACTGATCGTCGCTGATGCGCGGGTGGCGCCAGCCCATGTACATCGGGTCGTCGAGGTGTTGCTGATTATTGGTGCCGACATCCAGCATTATCGGCAGGGTAGAGGCCGGATGGATCCCTCCGCAGGCGGTATACAGCGACAGCTTGCCAATTGGAATGCCCATGCCGCCAATACCCTGATCGCCCAGCCCTAAAATACGTTCCCCGTCCGTCACCACAATCACGCGAACGTCGTTGCGCGAAAAGCTTTGCAGCATCTCATCAATACGATGTCGATTCGGCCATGAAATAAACAGGCCGCGCGCGCGTCGATAAATCGTGGAGAAATGCTCGCAGGCTTCACCGACCGTCGGGGTATAGATAATCGGTAACGTCTCTTTCAGATGCGAACGCAGGAGGTTATAAAAGAGCGTTTCATTGGTGTCCTGGATATTTCGCAGGTAAACGTGACGCGAAATATCGCTTTTAAAATGGCAGAACTGCACCCAGGCGCGCTCGGTTTGTTCTTCAATAGTTTCAACGTTGTGCGGCAATAATCCATGCAGATTAAAATTGTCACGCTCTTCTTTAATAAATGCGAGTCCTTTATTCAGCAGCGGATTTTCCAGCAATACGGCCCCGTTATAGGGGGTGTACAGAACTTCTTTCCGGGACATGGTTAACTCCTGAATTTTTTATATAAAACAGATTAAGAGATGAAATAGATCATAATGCCTTCGGTCACGACCCCGACGGCAGTGCCAATTAATATGGAAGAGGATGCGGTATAAATATAGGTATCGCTGCGTAAGGCAAACATCCCTGCGGCAATCGCGGAAGGCGTTGCGCCAATAATGACGACCTGCTGCAGTAAGGTGTGGCTCAGGCCAAAGGCGAGTCCAGCGGCGGCCATCATTGCCGGCTGAATAAGGTTTTTAATACTGATATTAGTAAACGTCTGCACGTTCAGTTTTGGACGTTCACCGTAAAACAGCAGGCCGAGGGCAAACAGGGACAGCCCGCCTGAAACCTTTCCGACCATCTCAATAGGCATGCTGAGAATAGAAGGGATTTGCACGCCGACCAGACTGAGCAAGACGCCGGAGACCGGGATCCAGACGATAGGATTGCGCGCCGCTTTGATGAGGTTTTGCACGATCATCGCGCCCGGGTGCAGCGCCTCCAGGCCGTCATGACCATTTTTATCACCCATACGAATCAGGACGATAGTCAGAGGGATCATGATAACGCTGGTAATAATATTGCCAATCAGCACGCCGATAAATCCTTCCGGCCCAATCAATACCGCCAGGACCGGTGCGCCAAAGTAGGCCATATCGGGAAAGGCGCAAACCAGAGACTGAATGGCGCTGGTTTTGATATCGTGGCGAAAAACGTAGCGCGAAATAAATAGCGTCAGTAAATACGACCCCATTAAACCGACAACTAAAACGGCCATAAAGGTCAGGTTCTTAATTTTATTGGGATCGGTATGCAATGCACCGATAAAAAGATGGAAAGGAAGGGCGAAACGAATCACCACGGTTGCCATGACGTTTGCATCTTCACGCCGGGAATATCCCAGCTTTCCACTTAGCCATCCAAGTAACATTATAAAGACGAGCGGAAACAGTGACTGTAATAGTAATGAAGGCATAGTATTTCCTGTAGGGTATTTTATGTGTTTTATTGCAGCGCTAATCTAGCGCTTAGAAAGCAGGGCAGGAGTGACAAGAGTCACACTCTCTCTGGTTTTATTAATTTCAAAAAGATTGCATTAGTTGGATAAGTAATACTTTCGTCAAATATTGATAAGACGCAAGAAAGCAACATTAGCTGTTATAAATAACTTTAGTTACTTAACGCTGAATTAAGTTATTTAAAAGCAAAGAGCCAGATTGTTCACATTTCTACACGCAGGCCCGTGATAATTTCATCGTGAGCCTGTTTTTAGAAAAGGCCATCTAAGTCTTTATTTATATTTAAGAACATTTATTCGTATCAGGAATAGTTTCAGTTATTCCTTTCTCTGTTTATCCGAACACAAATTCAGGTGATTATATGAAAGATAATCCTGTACCGACTTCTGAGCTGTCGACCTCGCGTTTTGCCTTTGGGCTCAACAATACCGAGGTGGGCACGGTCCCGTTGATGCTGTTCGTCGGGATTGCCGCGATTGTGGCGACGTCCGCCTGGGCAGGGCTGCTGCCAAAAAATATGATTGGTGGACTTGCGGTCATCATGACACTCGGCTTCGCGTTTGCCAAAGTCGGGCGTCAAATCCCGGTGCTGAAAGATATCGGCGGCCCGGCGATCCTGTGCCTGATGGTCCCCTCCGTGCTGGTCTATTTTGGCTTATTCGGGAAACATACCCTTGATACCGTGCATCTGCTGATGAAAGAGGCGAATCTGCTCTATTTCGTCATCGCCTGCCTGGTGGTCGGCAGCATTCTGGGGATGAACCGGGTGCTGCTGATCCAGGGGATGATGCGCATGTTTGTTCCGCTGGTGGCGGGAACATGCATGGCCGTGCTGAGCGGCCTCATTGTGGGCTCACTGTTTGGTTATACGCCTTACCACACCTTCTTCTTCATCATTGTGCCCATCATCGGCGGCGGAATTGGCGAGGGGATTTTGCCGCTGTCCCTGGCCTATTCGGCAATACTGGGGCAGACGCCGGACGTCTACGTTGCGCAGCTGGCACCTGCTGCGGTCGTCGGGAATATCTTCGCCATTATTTGTGCGGGCTCGCTGGCGCGTCTCGGCGCGAAACGTCCTGCGCTTTCGGGAAACGGCATGCTCACGCGGAGTAAAGACGACGCCAGCCTGTTTGCCGGGGCGCAGAGCACGCAGCAGACGGATTTTCATCTGATGGGGGGCGGATTGCTGATGGTGTGCGCGTTTTTCATCGTCGGCGGATTGTTTGAAAAACTGGTACACATTCCCGGCCCGGTGCTGATGATCCTGATTGCCGTCCTGTGTAAATACTTCAGGGTGATCCCGGCCTCAATGGAGCAGGGCGCGCACAGCTGCTATAAATTCGTCTCGGCTGCGCTGGTCTGGCCGCTGATGATCGGCCTCGGAATGTTATACGTGCCGCTTGAGAGCGTGGTGTCGGTCTTCTCGGTGGGATACGTGGTGGTATGCGGTTCGGTTGTGATTGCGATGGCGCTGAGCGGCTACTTTATCGCGTCGCGTCTGAATATGTATCCTGTGGAAGCGGCCATTGTAACCTGCTGCCACAGCGGGCTGGGCGGAACGGGGGACGTGGCCATTTTGTCCGCGTCTAACCGGATGTCGCTCATGCCGTTCGCGCAGATCGCCACCCGCATCGGCGGCGCGTCGACGGTGATTTTCGCCACGCTGCTGATGGGCTGGATTATGGCGCGCTGATCCGATACGTCAGGATGCTGAATCGCAACGACATTTTCAGGGTGTCGCTGCGGTTCTGTCCTTTATAAAACTCACCGCGCTGTATAGAATTACCGCACCCACAGTGACGGGATACCACACGATGACCGGAAGAGTTGATTATCAGATTGAAAAATATCTCCTTACCGAAGCCGCCGAGCCGGAGCGCCTGACGCGCCAGTGGGCAGAGGTGATGGAGGAGTGTCGTGAGCAAACGTCCGGTGCTGAGGAGCGGCTGCGCCTCGCGTTGCTTAATGTGGATTACGTCACCAGCTTCGAGCTGCCCTTCAGGCTACTCCTTACCCGTGCGCCCCAGCTCATAGACGTTGTCAGAAAAGAGCTGCAGCTCAGTCAGAAAAATGTTCTGTTTAACGGCAAGCGCTTTGGCTGCGTCTATAGCCTGAAAAGAGATCTGGACGGAATACCCGACGAGTTTACCTATCAGCTGAAAACGCGGATCCAGCGCAGTGACGCGACGGGATGTAATGAATTACCTTACAGGCAAATTGCTCAGCAGGTTAAAGCCCCCCGCGAACGACTTAAGCTGGCGCTGGAAAATGGGTTAGCGGTAACGGCACTCGACGGGCTTTTCTGGTTCGGCATTCAGCGCATCGCGGCCGATGTGCAGAGATTACGCAAAACAGGGATGAGGATTGTGACGTCCGACGCCGAGGTGTTTGATACGCTCACCAAAACAACCCGGCGGATCCCGGTCTATCGCCTGGAAGGGACTGAAATTATTTAACCTGCAGCAGTATCTCCATCAGCCCTGGAAAACGGGCATCCAGATCGTCTCGGCGTAACGAAATCATGTTCTCCCGCCCCTGCGGGCGCTGCCAGATAACGCCGCTGTCGCGCAGTACGCGCCAGTGGTGTGTCATTGTCGATTTCACAACATCTTCCGGGCGCAGCGCGTTACAGCTGAGTTCGCTGCCATCGGCCAGCCGACGAATGATCGACAGCCGGAGCGGATTGCCGAGGGCAAACAGCACATTTTCCAGCAGTATTTGTTCAGTTTCAGGGTGGTTTGGGATCATCGTTTTCCTGCGTTTGGCGTCAGATTGAGCTATATCAACAATAGGTCAACCGTTAAAAAATAGTTCGATAATACTCGTACAATAGGACTATTATAGCAAACGAACGAATGCACGACCATCCTGGTCGTCACAGACAAGTCATAGTGACTAAGGAAATATCATGCCCCGACCCATCCCTCTCGAACGTTATCGCAACATCGGTATCTCCGCGCATATCGATGCCGGTAAAACCACCACCACTGAGCGCATCCTGTTTTATACCGGAATGAGCCACAAGCTGGGTGAAGTACACGATGGCGCGGCAACCACTGACTGGATGGCGCAGGAGCAAGAGCGCGGGATCACGATTACCTCCGCGGCGGTCAGCTGCTTCTGGCCCGGTATGGACAGAGGCTATGAGCCGCACCGGATTAACATCATCGACACCCCGGGGCACGTGGATTTCACCATTGAGGTGGAACGTTCCATGCGCGTACTCGACGGCGCCGTGATGGTGTATGACTCCGTGGGCGGCGTGCAGCCGCAGTCGGAAACCGTCTGGCGTCAGGCCAATAAATATAACGTTCCGCGACTGGCCTTCGTCAACAAAATGGACCGTCCGGGCGCTGATTTCTTCCGCGTCGTACGCATGATGCAGGAGCGCCTGAAGGCCAATCCGGTGCCGATTGTCATTCCGGTGGGTGCAGAAGATCATTTCACCGGCGTGGTGGATCTCATCAAGATGCGCACCATTCTGTGGGACGACGCGACGCAGGGCATGGTGTTTACCTATGCGCCCGTGCCGGATGATTTGGTCAGTACCGCCCGGGAATGGCGGGAAAAAATGGTCTCTGCGGCGGCGGAAGCCAGCGATGAACTGATGGATAAGTACCTGGAAACGGGCGACCTGACGGAAGCGGAAATTATCAAAGGGCTGCGTATTCGCACTATCTCGGGTGAAATCCAGCCGATGCTGTGCGGCAGCGCGTTCAAGAATAAAGGCGTGCAGCGCATGCTCGACGCGGTGATTGAGCTCATGCCGTCGCCGCTGGACGTGCCGGCCATTGATGGCGTGGATGAAAAAGGGCAGCACGCGGAGCGTCATCCGAGCGATGATGAGCCGTTCTCGGCCCTGGCGTTCAAGCTGATGAGCGACCCGTACGTCGGTCAACTGACCTTTATCCGCGTGTACTCTGGCGTGCTGCGCAAAGGCGACGCGGTGTATAACTCGGTGAAAGGGAAGAAAGAGCGCATCGGGCGAATCGTGCTGATGCATGCCAACGATCGCCACGAGGTGGACGAACTGCGTGCGGGAGACATCGCAGCCTGCGTTGGGCTGAAGGACGTGACCACCGGCGACACGCTCACCGATCCGAATGCAGTGATCACGCTTGAACGCATGGAGTTCCCGGACCCGGTTATCTCGCTGGCGATCGAGCCGAAAACCAAAGGCGACCAGGAGAAAATGGGGATCGCGCTGCAGCGTCTGGCGGCGGAAGATCCGTCTTTCCGCCTGCATACTGACGAAGAGTCCGGCCAGACCATTATCTCCGGGATGGGTGAACTACATCTTGAGATTATCGTCGACCGCATGAAGCGTGAGTTTGGCGTCGAGGCGAACATTGGCCGCCCACAGGTGACCTACCGTGAAACCCTGCGTAAAACGGTGAAGGATATCGAAGGTAAATTTGTTCGTCAGTCCGGCGGTAAAGGGCAGTACGGTCATGTGGTGCTGAGCCTGGAGCCGCTGGAGCCCGGAAGTGGCTTTAAATTTGAAGATGCCACCAAGGGCGGCGTAGTGCCGCGCGAGTATATCCCGTCCGTTGAGAAAGGGCTGCGGGAAGCGATGAACAGCGGCGTGCTGGCGGGCTATCCGGTCGTTGATGTTAAAGCGACGCTGACGTTTGGCTCGTATCACGACGTCGACTCCTCGGAGATGGCGTTCCGCATGGCGGCGATCCTCGGCTTCAAAGAGGGCGCCCGCAGGGCGGATCCGGTGATTCTCGAGCCGATCATGCACGTAGAGGTGGAAACGCCGGAAGAGTACGCCGGTAACATCATGGGCGATCTCTCCTCCCGCCGCGGAATGGTGCAGGGGATGGCAGAGCAGTACGGAAGCCAGATTATTCGCGCTGACGTGCCGCTGGCAGAGATGTTTGGTTATGCCACAACACTGCGCTCGATGTCCCAGGGGCGCGCGACGTATACGATGGAGTTCCATCATTTTGCGGAAGCCCCGCGGAATGTTGCGGATGAGATTATTTCACGACGTGCGAAGTAATACGGTCACCCTCTCCCAATAGGGGGAGGGTTTCCTCAATCCGGCGCCTTCACCATCTTCCCGCTCGCCACAAACGTCCCGGCTCCAAGATGATGCAGGGTATTCAGCTTATCCCCGTCAAACTGCCAGCGCCCGGCGATAAACGCGCGTTCATCGGCTGCCGCTGAAACCACTTCACCAAACAGCGTATCGTATTTTTCTGCCGCTGAGGTGACGGGTAATAACCGACACTCCATCCACGCCAGACATTTTTCTTCAATCACCGGCAGGCCAAGTTCAGGACCGTTCACGACCGGGATCCCGTAGCAGTTGAATTTGTCCTCATCGCGCCCGCTGACGCTACCGACCGCGTATGTCCAGTTGGCCGCCGCCACGCCGGGGATGACGATGCCAAATTTCCCGCTGCGTTCAATCAGCTCACGTGACCAGGTGCTTTTATCCACGACGATCGCAATACGTGGCGGTTCAAACTCGACGGGCATTGACCATGCGGCGGCCATCACGTTGCGTCTGTCGAGGCTTTCATCCCGACTGGTGATAAGCACAGTTGGGCCGTGGTTCAGCAGACGGCTGGCGTGACGTAATTCAACAGGGCGAAAGTGGCTCATAGGATCTCCTCATCTACACCGATGAGTATGACGAAAAAGCACGTAAATCAAAGTGGGTGCGTAAAATTAGTTTATAAACAGAACATCTCAATCAAAGGAAACTGATGTATGTCCCCATTTCTGACCGCCTATTTTGCCCGCATCGGCTGGGCGCAACCGACGCGGGTGGATATCGATACCCTGCGCGCGCTGCATTTACATCACAACTGTGCGATCCCTTTTGAGAATATTGATGTTGTTCTGCCGCGCGAAATCCAGCTTGACGATCGGTGCCTGGTCGACAAGCTGGTCACCGCACGTCGCGGAGGGTACTGCTTTGAGCAAAACGGCCTGTTCGAGCGCGTCCTGCGTGAAGTCGGGTTTACGGTGCGTAGCGTGCTGGGGCGGGTGGTATTAGCGAATCCGCCGCAAATGCCGCCGCGCACGCACCGTCTGCTGCTGGTTGAGCTTAACGGTGAGCGCTGGATTGCCGATGTGGGGTTTGGCGGCCAGACGCTGACGGCGCCGATTCGACTGCTCGCTAATGAAGAACAGGAGACGCCGCACGGGTTGTATCGTCTGCTGAGCGAGGGGAACGACTGGGTGCTGCAGTTCCGTCACCACGAGCACTGGCAGTCGATGTACCAGTTTGACCTGACGACGCAGTATTTCAGCGATTACGTGATGGGGAATTTCTGGTCGGCGCACTGGCCGCAGTCGCATTTCCGTCATCATCTGTTGATGTGTCGCCATCTGCCGGACGGCGGCAAGCTGACGCTAACCAACTTCAACTTTACCCACTGGCAGAACGGTCACGTAGAAGAGCAGATCCATCTGCCGGATGCTGAGGCGCTCTACCAGCTGATGCAGGAACGCTTTGGTCTTGGGGTTGACGATCCGAAGCACGGCTTTACACTGACAGAATTGACGGCGGTGATGGCTGGGTTTGATACGCATCCGCAGGCCGGGAAATAATGCGCAAAGGGGCAGGCCCCCTTTGCCGTACCGTAGGCCGGGTAAGACGTTTCCGCCACCCGGCAACATCACTGATGAGGCGGGCTAGAAAACAACTCGAGCGTGATGAGTTTATTAAGATGATTGTTAAAGGCGGCTTCGTCCATTTCAGGCATGTTTAAGATATACATTCCGTCAAGACCGCACACCAGACCTATCAAGCGCCAGGCAATATTTTCCGCCCGATCGCCCGGATTCAATTCTCCGGCCTCCGTTCCCGCTTTGATTAGCGCCACCGTTTCCTGGTGCCACATCTCCATAGTCATCACATAGGCGCCTTTGATGTCGGCATCGCGGCTGGCCAGGATCTGCGCCTCACGCCACAGGCGAATATAGGGCTCAAACCTCCCGTCATCGCTGCCGAGCATGCCATGAAGCTGCTCCCGCCAGCCGGCCTGTTTACCCGCGACGTCCGCATCCAGCAGTTCGCGAATCAACCGTACGAAGGCCAGCGATTTTAGTTCGCCGCCGGACGTAAAATGATGATGCACCTGGCCGGTGGCGACTCCGGCCTCGGCGGCAATACGTCGTACCGTCATTGCAGCCAGTCCTTCAGCCAGCGCCACGCGCATGGCGGCCTGTAAGATGGCTTCCCGCCGTTCATCCTTGCTCAGATATCGCATGTTTACTCACTCTCAATGGGAATGAAACGAGTGTAACAAAAAGCTGGACATGCGTTCAACTTTACGTAGGATCGCATCCTGGACATGTGTCCATGTTTTAAAAGAAAAGGAAATTTATGTTTCGTCAGTGGTTAGCGTTAGTGATTATCGTGCTGGTGTATATCCCGGTGGCGATCGACGCGACGGTGCTGCACGTGGCGGCGCCGACATTGAGCATGACGCTGGGCGCCAGCGGCAATGAATTGCTGTGGATCATCGACATTTACTCGCTGGTGATGGCGGGAATGGTGCTGCCGATGGGCGCCCTGGGTGACCGCATTGGTTTTAAACGATTGCTGATGATTGGCAGCACGCTGTTTGGCCTGTCGTCGCTGGCGGCAGCGTTTGCCCCGTCAGCAGGGTGGCTGATTGCGGCGCGCGCCTCGCTGGCAATCGGCGCGGCGATGATTATTCCGGCTACGCTGGCTGGGATCCGCACGCTGTTTATCGACGCGCGGGATCGTAATATTGCGCTCGGCGTCTGGGCCGCGGTGGGGTCAGGTGGCGCGGCGTTTGGCCCGCTGATTGGCGGTATGCTGCTCGAGCATTTTTACTGGGGGTCGGTGTTTTTAATCAACGTGCCGATCGTGCTGGTGGTGGTTTCACTGGCCGCGCGTTTTGTGCCTCCTCAGCAGGGCCGCCCGGAGCAGCCGCTGAATATTAGCCATGCCATTATGCTGATTGTGGCGATTTTGCTGCTGGTCTACAGCGCGAAAACCGCCCTAAAAGGCGTCCTGTCACCTTGGGTGGTCGCGTCCGCGCTGGTGACCGGCTCGGTGCTGCTGTTTATCTTCGTGCGTATTCAGCTCCGCGCTCGCGTACCGATGATCGACATGCGTCTGTTCTGCCATCGCATCATTTTGAGCGGCGTGGTGATGGCGATGACCGCCATGATTGCCCTGGTCGGGTTTGAGCTGCTGATGGCCCAGGAGCTGCAGTTTGTTCATGGCTTTACGCCGTTTGAAGCGGGAATGTTCATGCTGCCGCTGATGGTGGCGAGCGGGTTTAGCGGTCCGATCGCGGGTGTGCTGGTCGGACGATTAGGGCTACGCATTGTGGCGGCCGGCGGAATGGGGTTCAGCGCCGTCAGCTTTATCGGCCTGTCGATGCTCGACTTCAGCACGCAGCAGCTGCTGGCTTCTGCCCTGATGGTGCTGCTCGGCTTCAGCGCCGCCAGCGCGCTGCTGGCCTCGACCTCTGCGATTATGGCCGCTGCGCCGAAAGAGAAGGCCGCCGCCGCAGGGGCGATTGAAACCATGTCCTATGAACTGGGCGCCGGGCTGGGGATCGCCATCTTTGGTCTGCTGTTGACCCGCAGCTTCTCGGCGTCAATTGACCTGCCGCCCGGGCTGAACGCCTCGCTCGTCTATAAAGCCTCGTCATCCATTGGTGAGGCGATGAAGGTGGCGCAGGATCTGACCCCGACGCTGGCGGAGTCGGTGATTGAGGCGGCAAAAAGCGCGTTTATCACCTCGCACAGCGTGGCGCTGGGCAGCGCGGGCGGAATGCTGCTGCTGTTGGCAGTGGGGATCTGGTTCAGCCTGGCGAAGGTCAAGCCGCAGTAATACAGGGCGCGCGGTTGGCGCGGGCGGGGCAGATGGGCTATGTTTTTTATAGGATTATCTGACTCTTGCTGGAAAATATGAGCCCTCGCCACAGCAGTGAACCGTCCCAACCGCTCTCCCGGTTAACCCTGCTTGCAGGAGGCGCGCTGGGCGTCGTTTTTGGTGATATCGGCACCAGCCCGCTCTATACCTTCCGCACGGTGCTGTCGCTCTCTGAGCATGACCCTACGCCCGGCGTCATCCTGGGCCTGCTCTCCCTGATTACCTGGACACTCATCCTGGTAACGTCCATAAAATATGCCGCCTTCGCCATGCGAATTGATAATCATGGTGAGGGGGGCATCATGGCCTTGATGTCGCTTCTGGTGGAGAAAGGCAAAGGCGGGCGCTGGGTCATTTTTTCCGCCCTCATTGGCGCAGCGCTGATTTACGGTGACGGCGCGATAACCCCGGCTATCTCCGTGCTTTCTGCCCTTGAAGGGCTGGAGATGGTCATTCCTGAATCTCAGCCGTACATATTACCCCTGACGGTGGCGGTTCTGCTGGCGCTGTTTCTTCTTCAGCCTTTTGGCACTGCGCGAATAGGGAAAATATTTGGCCCGGTCATGGCGCTGTGGTTTTTGGCGATTGCTGCGCTGGGTGTGCGAGGCATCATCCAACACCCCTCGGTACTGCTGGCCCTCAACCCTGCGTACGGCATCGCGTTTTTGTTTTCGAACGGGTACACCAGTTTCCTGGTCCTGGGCGGCGTTTTTCTCTGCGTGACGGGGGCCGAGGCCCTGTATGCAGACATGGGGCACTTTGGTAAAAAGCCGATCTGGCTTGCATGGTACGGCATCGTCTTTCCTTCGCTGCTGCTCAACTATGCTGGCCAGTCAGCGCTGATTCTGGCCGGTGCCGACAGCAAACAAAACCTTTTCTACACGCTCTGTCCGCCTGTGCTGCAGGTTCCGCTCATCGTTCTTGCCGCGCTGGCGACGATCATCGCCAGTCAGGCGATTATCACCGGCGCTTTTTCCATGACGCGCCAGGCCATTCAGCTTGGCTGGTTACCCCGATTACGCATCAAACAGACGGCGGCAGAAAGCTACGGCCAGATTTATATCGGGATAATCAACTGGCTGCTGATGGGGGTGACCATCGGGCTGGTGGTGTTCTTTAAATCCTCCGATAAGCTCGCCGCCGCGTACGGCATTGCCGTGTCGTTAACCATGCTGATGACCACGGGGCTGCTGTTTGTGGCAATGCGCGAAGTGTGGCGCTGGAGCCTGGCCAGCAGCGCGGTGATTGCCCTCTGTTTCCTGGTGATTGATGCCACCTTCTTGTTTGCCAATCTGATTAAGGTCCTGGAGGGCGGCTATATTCCGCTGCTGATGGCCGCAGCGATTTGTACGGTGATGCTGATCTGGCACCGCGGCGTTAAGGCGGTATCCGCATCGGTGGGCGAGAAGGGCGTCAGCGTGGATGCGTTCTTTGCCCAGCTTCAGCAAAAGACGGTGCCAAGAGTGGCGGGCTCCGCCGTCTTTTTGACCCGTACGCAGAACAATATCCCGCCGGTCATGCGCTGGCACGTCGCGCGAAACCGGGCGCTACAGCAGGACGTGTTGTCGCTTACCATTGATATTCTGAATGTACCCTACGTGGGGGAAGAACAACGCATCAGGGTAGAGCAGCGTGCGCCGGGCTACTGGCACGGCGTGGCGCAGTATGGTTTTATGGAACACCCGGACATCCCGAGTTTGTTGCAGGGTGTCAGCGAGATTAACGCGCTTTTTGCCACGGATGACGCCACCTGGTATGTCGGGCATGAAACTATTGTGGCAGGCGAGGGTGAGGCAGGTATGGCGGCATGGCAACGGCACATCTTTGCTTTCATGAAGCGCAACTGCACGCACGTCATCAACCACTATCACCTTCCCAGCGATCGGGTTGTCGAAATCAGCCGACGCGTTGCCGTTTAGATTCTGGCGAAAGCAGAGGACCTCTGCTTTCGCACCGTTCTATCTCTCAAGGGCCGCAGACAGGACGCTATGCAATAACACATTCGCCCCTTTCTCCGCCCACTCCGGCAGGATCCTTTCCGCTTCGTTATGGCTGATGCCTTTCACGCAGGGGATAAAGATCATACTGGCGGGCGCAATTTTGCTGACATAGCAGGCGTCGTGTCCCGCACCGGAGACCATCGGTTTCGACGTATAGCCCAGCGCCGCCGCGGCCTTCTCCGTACGAGCCAGGCATTCGGCATCAAACGCAATTGGCGCGTAGTCAAAAATGCGCTCGACGTTAGCCGTCACGCCGCGGGCGGCCAGGCTCTCCGCAGCCTGATGCAGCGCCGCCTCCATCGCTACCAGCGCATCCGATGCCGGATGGCGAAACTCAACGCTGCATTCCACGCGGGACGACACAACGTTGCGCGAGTTTGGCGTAACCTTCGCCATACCGATCGTCGCGCGTCCGTCCGGCGCATGCCGATAGCCAATCTCTTCCACCTTCAGCGCCAGCTCTGCGAAGGCGGTCAGCGCGTCGCGGCGGCTGTGCATCGGCGTCGTGCCCGCGTGGGCGGCGAATCCGTCCAGCGTCAGGGTAAACCAGCGCTGGCCCATTGCCGCGCGGACTAACCCGATATCGATGGCTTCATCTTCCAGGATTGGGCCCTGTTCGATGTGCAGTTCGTAGCAGGCGTGAACGGAAAACGCACGGGCAGGGGCTTCACCCCGGTAGCCAATGCTCTCCAGCGCTTCGCCCACGGTGATGCCATCGTTATCCGTGCGGGCATGCGCGTACGCTTCGCTAAACTGTCCCGTCCAGACCCCTGAAGAGAGCATGGCTGGCGCAAAGCGGGCGCCTTCTTCGTTAGTCCAGTTCACCAGCACAACGTCACGCTCGGTCTCAACGTTATGGTCGTTAAGGGTTCGCAGCAGCTCCAGCCCGGCCAGCACGCCGTAAATCCCGTCGTAGTTACCGCCCAGCGGCTGGGTATCTAGATGTGAACCCGTCATGACCGGGGCAAGCTGCGGGTTTTTCCCGGCACGACGGATAAACATATTGCCCATGCTGTCGACGTCGCAGGTGAAACCCGCGTCCAGCGCCCAGTCGCGCAGCAGGTTACGCGCAATGCGGTCTTCCTCGCTCAGCGCCAGACGGGTCACGCCACCGGCTGGCGTGCCGCCAATCTGCGCCATCATCTCAAGCGTTGACCACAGCCGTTCGGCGTTGACGCGGATCATGTCTTGTCCTTACTGCTGCGGTAGCGGAAATCACAGCACGAACCGCCCTGCATGATGGTGGTCGTGCGGGTCAGCTTCACGTCCGGCGCATAGCCAACGATGAATTTTTCATCGCGCGCGCAGGAAAGCAGATGACCGATCTCGCCCAGCCCCATTTCGTGATACATCTCCGCGTAGCGGCAGCGGGTCACGTTGTAGTTGTACTGCTGGTCGTCGGCGTCGATCACCTTCACGTCCAGGGCGTTATCTTTTTCCCACAGATACTGCAGGGCGATGAAACTCTTGACGTCCGCGCCGTTGGGTTCTTTGCTGGCAAACGCTTTGCCTGCGTCAATCGCGGCCTGCTCGATAGCCTCGCCAATGACCGCCTGTGCGCGGGTTTTCCCTATCTCGCGCACCAGGATTTCATAAATTGGCTTAATAATTTCTGCTTCAATTTTGCGGCGGGCGAGAATGCCCAGCTCGTTATTATCACTCATCACATTGCCCTCACTGCGTTACTTCGCTTTTGCGCCACCCAGCACGGTCTGCGGCTGCCATTTGCCGTCGACAACTTTGTAAACGGTGAAAGACGGCGATTTCAGGTTACCTTCTTTATCAAACGCGATCTGTCCGGTGACGCCGGAGTAGCTGATGGCGCGCAGGGCGGGCAGATAGTCGGACGGCTCAACGGAGCCTGCTTTTTCCATCGCCGCAACCAGCACGCGGGTGGCGTCATAGGCGAACGGAGCGTGCAGTTCGATATGGGTATGGTAGCGTGACTGGTACGCCTGCTCGAACGCTTTACCGCCCGGCATCTGGTCAACGGGCAGACCTGGTTCGAGGGCAACCACGCCTTCGCCTTCTTTCTGCGCCAGCTGCAGGAACGTCTGGCTGACAAAACCGCCTGCGCCCATCAGCGTGGCGTTCATGCCCAGCTGTTTGATACGACGCGCCAGCGGTGCGGCCTGGCTGTCGACGCCGCCGAAGAAGATCAGATCGGCGTTTTTACTGCGAATAGCGGTCAGCACGGCGCTGAAGTCCACCGTTTTGTCATCAACGTACTGACGATCGACAACCTTCACGCCCTGCGCTTCAAGCGATTTAATAAACTGGTCCGCCAGTCCCTGACCAAAGGCGGTACGGTCGTCGATCACCGCAATACGTTTGGCTTTCAGGGTATTGACCGCGTACTGGCCGGCTAGCTGACCGCCGTCGTCGTCGTGGCCCATCACGCGGAAGCTGGTATCAAAACCCTGTTTGGTATAGGCGTGACCGGTCGCGACCGGTGCCACCTGTGCGATGCCCGCATCGTGATAGATACGTGCGGCAGGAATGCTGGTACCGGTGTTCCAGTGGCCGACCACGCCCGCCACGCCGCTATCCACCAGACGCTGCGCCACGGCCACGGCGGTGCGCGGGTCGGACTGATCGTCTTCGGACTGCAGTTTGAAGGTCACCGCTTTGCCGCCGATGGTCGGGTGCTGCTTGTTAATATCGTCAATGGCCAGCTGCGCGCCGTTCTCCAGATCTTTACCGATACGGGCGGACGGGCCGGTGAGCGGGCCTGCCAGACCGATAACTACGGTTTCACCGTCGGCTGCCCACGCGGCCGTCGAGGCAAAACTGCCGAGGAGGATAGCGGCGCTGAGCGCACTGATTTTTACTGTTTTCATTGTTTTTCCCTGATGTTGGCTGGTGTTGTTAAACGGGCATTTCGCCCAAATAAATCTGTGCAATCCGGTCGTCATTGAGCAGCGTTTTCGATTCGCCATGATGAACAATGCTGCCGCTGTCCATGACCCACGCGCTGTCGGTGACTTCCAGCGCGAGACGGGCGTTTTGTTCGATGAGCAGCAGGGCAACGCCGCGCTCGCGCAGGCCGGCAATGACGGCAAAAATGTTTTCGACCATCTTCGGTGCAAGGCCCATCGAGGGTTCGTCGAGGATCAGCAGGCGCGGGCGGCTGAGAAGGGCGCGGTTAAGGGCCAGCAGCTGTTGTTCTCCGCCGGAAAGCAGGCCTGCGAGCTGATGCTGGCGCTCTCCCAGGCGTGAGAAGCGTTCGAAGATCTCGTTCATCTCGCGCTTGACGGTGACAGTGTCACGTCTGAGCCAGGCGCCCATCTGCAGGTTTTCCAGCACCGTCATTCGGGAGAAGATCCCCCGGCCTTCCGGGACCATCACCAGTCCGTCACGGAGCAGGGTTTCGGGCCTGTGCTTACGCACCGCTTTACCGTTGAATTCAATACGGCCGCTAAAGCTTTCCAGCCCGGTAATGGCGCGCACGGTGGAGCTTTTCCCCGCGCCGTTAGCGCCGATCAGCGTAGCCTGCTCGCCCTCGTGCAGGGTAAAAGAGACATCGCGTACGGCCTGAATGCCGCCGTAATGCACGTCCACGCGTTCCACCTTCAGTAATTCAGACATGGGCGTTGCCTCCAAGCCAGGCGGCGATCACTGCCGGGTCGCGGCGCACGCTCTCCGGCGTGCCGCTGGCGAGCGTTTTACCGTAATCAAGCACCGTCAGGCGATCGCAGATGTCCATTACCAGCTTGACGTCATGTTCAATCATCAGCAGGGTTTTGCCGTCGTCGCGAAGGCGGATAAGCAGCTCGCCGAGCGCCACTTTTTCCGCTGCGTTCATCCCGGCGGCGGGTTCGTCCAGCGCCAGCAGCAGCGGATCCGTTGCCAGCGCGCGGGCAATCTCCAGACGGCGCTGATGGCCATAGGCCAGATCGCAGGCGCGGTAGTGCGCAAACTGCGCAATGCCGGTGTACTCCAGCCAGTGCCAGGACAGCTCCCGGGTCTGTTTCTCTTCTTCGCGAGCGCGTTTGTGACGGCTCAGCGCGGCCCACAGGCCGTTACGGGTGCGCACGTGGCGGCCCACCATCACGTTTTCCAGCACCGACATGTCGTTAAAGAGGCGCACGTTCTGAAAGGTGCGCGCGATCCCGGCGGCGGTGACTTTCTCAATGTGCTTTGGGAAATAGGGCTTATCGGCAATTGAAAATTCACCGCTGTCCGCCGGATAAAGCCCGGTGATCAGGTTAAAACAGGTGGTTTTTCCCGCCCCGTTAGGACCAATCAGGCCGTAGATCTCGCCCTTGTTCACGGCGATCGAAACGTCGTCCACGGCGGTAAGCCCGCCGAAGCGTTTTGACATGTTGCGTACGGTTAACAGACTCATGTATTCACCTCCTTGTGGCGTACCGGCCAAATCCCGGCAGGACGCACCAGCATGACCAGCACCAGCGCCAGGCCGTAGAACAGCTGACGCAGCACTTCCGGGTCAATCAGTACCGTACCGAACAGCGCCTGCTGAACCGGGGCTGCCTGACTGCGCAGCAGTTCCGGCAGGGCGGTAAGCAGTATCGCGCCGAGGATCACGCCCGGAATATGTCCCATCCCGCCCAGCACCACCATCGCCAGCACGGCAATGGATTCCTGTAACGTGAAGGATTCCGGGGAGACAAAGCCTTGGAACGCGCCGAACAGGGCTCCCGCCACGCCGCCAAAAGAGGCACCCATCGCAAAGGCCAGCAGCTTATAGTTACGCACGTTAATGCCCATCGCGCGGGCCACATCCTCATCTTCACGGATGGCGTGCCAGGCTCGACCAATACGGGAATGCTGCAGGCGCAGGCAGACAAAAATAATCGCCACAATCACCAGCATCAGCAGGTAGTACCACAGCCACAGGGCGGGCACTTTGAAACCAAACCAGTGGTATACGCCGCTGAACTTCAGGCCGAACAGATTCAGCGTATCCACCCCGGTAATGCCCTTTGCACCGTTGGTGATGTTCACCGGACGGTCGAGGTTGCGCATCAGGATGCGGATAATTTCGCCAAAGCCGAGGGTCACTATCGCCAGGTAGTCCCCGCGCAGCTTCAGCGTGGGAGCACCCAGTAAAATGCCGCAGACCGCAGCGACGAGCGCCGCCAGCGGAATAATCAGCAGATATGAGGTGTGCAGCCCGTCCGGGAACCAGACGCCGAGGAGAGGAAACACCTCCAGCAGGTGTGGAGAGGCCATCAGTGCGGCGAGATAGGCGCCGACCGCGTAAAAGGCGATAAACCCCATATCCAGCAGGCCGGTATAGCCCACCACAATATTTAGCCCCAGCGCCAGCATGATGTAGAGCAGGGCGAAGTCGATAATGCGCACCCAGTAGTTGCCGCCAAGCTGCGTGGCCACCGCGGGAGCAACCAGCAGCGCAAGGCAGAACAGGACCATGCCTGACCAGAATTTGCGCGTCGCCGCAGGGGTTTGTAGTTGAAGAGTCGTCATCTTTTTCCTTACGCCCTGTGCGCCACGCGCTCGCCCAGCAGGCCTGCCGGACGGAAGACCAGCACCAGAATCAGGACCATGAAGGCAAAAACGTCCTGATAGTTGCTGCCGAAGACGCCGTGGGTCAGTTCACCCAGGTAACCTGCGCCCAGCGCTTCGATAATGCCGAGCAGGATCCCGCCAATCATGGCGCCACGAATGTTACCAATGCCGCCCAGCACGGCGGCGGTAAAGGCTTTGATCCCGGGCAAAAAGCCCATCGAGAAGCTGGCGTTGCCGTAGTTGCTGGCCATCATGACGCCTGCCAGCGCGGCAAATACGCCGCCAACGGCGAACGTCAGGGTAATAATGGCATTGGGGTTAACCCCCATCAGCGTGGCAACGCGCGGGTTTTCCGCCACGGCGCGCATGCCGCGCCCCAGGCGGGTGTATTCAACCAGCAGCCATAGCCCGGTCATCACCGCAAGTGCCAGCACCACGGTAACAATGCCGGTGACGGTCACAATGGCGGGGGGATGCAGTTCGCTTCCTGACGTCACGGCGATCGGCTCCATGGGCAGGATCTGCGGGAACATCAGCGGGTTGCGCGTCCAGATAATCATCGCCACGGTTTGCAGCAGGACCGAGACGCCGATACCCGAGATCAGCGGCGCCAGGCGCGGGGCGTTGCGCAGTCGGCGGTAGGCAAAGCGCTCCACGGCCATTGCCAGCAGGGCGCAAACGGCCATGGCAATCACCAGGGCAACGCCAAGCTGCAACAGCAGCGGCATGTGAGGGAAGGTGGCGTTCAGGGCGTTAATGGCGGAAAGGGTGGTGAGCGCACCGACCATCAGAATATCGCCGTGAGCAAAGTTAATAATGCGCAAGATGCCATACACCATGGTATAGCCCAGCGCGATCAGCGCGTAAATGCTTCCCAGCATCACACCGTTGATCAGTTGTTGTATGAGTGTATCCAACGTCTGTTCCCGCAAAGTCTTCTTTCTGCGGCTACCATCCGATAAATGAATTAAATTGTAAAATACACATATATTATTTCTTATGATAAACCGCTATTGCTTTATATCAATGATTTATATAAAGATAATGTAATCGAGTTTTAAGGTGTAAAGCCTAAAGAAATCAACATATGAATAAAACAGAACAATCGTCGGGTTTGTCTGCGTATTCGGACAGTCGCCTGGCAAACGATCCGCCGCTTCGGGCTGTCCGTGCCTTCGAGGCCATCGCCCGGCTGGGCAGCGTCACGCTGGCCGCGCAGGAGTTGGATATCTCACCGTCGGCGGTCAGTCATCAGCTCAAGGTGCTCGAAGGCTATCTGCAAATGCCGCTGACGGAACGTCAGGGGCGCAGGCTGGTGCTGAGCCAGCACGGACGTGAATATTACCGCTCGATCCGTGCGGCGTTTAACGTGTTGCGACAGGCAACGGAGCATCTGGCAGAGCAGGCGCAAACGCGTCAGGTCACCATCAGCCTGATCCCGCTTTTTGGCATGGGGTGGTTTATCCCGCGTCTGCCTGATTTCATGCGCGCTAATCCGCAGACCGAGATCAACGTTGTGTATGCCAACCATCGTAACTATCTGAGCGATGCGTCGGATATGTCGATTCGTTTTGGTAACGGCCAGTGGGCGGGCTATCAGAGCGAAAAGCTGATTTCCGGACAGATGGTGCCGGTGTGTAGCCGCGCGTTTTTGCGCATTCATGGGCATATCGATACGCCTGAGCAACTGCTGCAAATGCCGCTGCTGCATGATGAGGAGCGCACCAGCTGGCCGCAGTGGTTTCAGTTGCAGGGGGTAAAACGATCTCTGCGGCGCAGCGGCCCCCTGTTTGAAGACGGGCTGTTGACGCTGGCGGGCGTACAGGCTGGTCTGGGCTGCGCGCTGATGCGCGAGCCGCTGATCGCGCCTTATCTTGAGAGCGGCGAGCTGGTGAAGATATTTGACTTACCCATTGACGACGGGCGCGACTATTACCTCTGCACGCGTGCCGATTCAGAGATGACCGAGGACGGTAAGCTGCTGCAAAACTGGCTTCGTCGGGCTGCAGGCGTCGAACCGCTTACGGCGTAAGCAGGCAGTGCTTATCAAGCGCTTCAATTTCCGAACCGCTGTAGCGTGCGTATTGCCCGGTCAGGCCAAAAAACGCGGGTTGGGTTTCGGTGTAGATTTCCGCGGCGAGCACCAGCCGGCGTCGCTCATCTTCGCCCATCTCAAGCAGCGTCCAGGGAATGAAATAGCGCGACGTGGAGGTCAGTTTGAACCACAGCGGGCAGCCGCAGCCGGGACAGAACCAGCGTTCGCCGCGCGCCGATGATGCAAAATGAGAAGGGGCGATGGAGCCTTGCTCAAGAAGCGGTTCGCCCTGCGGCTCAAGATACATGGCAATGCCGCCCGACCACTTCTGGCATTGGGTGCAGTGACATGCGTATACGTCAAAATTGTTGAGGCTCACGCTGAACTGACTCATTCCGCACAAGCAGCGTCCTTTGAATATGTGCATGGCGTACTCCTTTTTGACGCCAGAAATCCGTATAAAAAAAGCCAGCCGCATGGGCTGGCCTTTTATCGTGACAAATCTTAGAACTGGTAGGTCAGGCCTACAGCTACGATGTTGTCGGTAGCAACGCCAGTTGCTTTGGTGAAGCTGTTGTCGTCAACCAGGTTGATTTTGTAATCAACATAGGTAGACATGTTTTTGTTGAAGTAGTAGCTCGCACCAACGTCAACGTATTCAACCAGATCCTGGTCGCCGTATGAACCCAGGTCTTTACCTTTGGATTTCAGGTAAGCGATGGACGGACGCAGGCCGAAGTCGAACTGGTACTGAGCAACAACTTCGAAGTTCTGAGCTTTGTTCGCGATATAACCGCTACCAAAGTTGGTCATGTTGCGGGTTTCAGAGTAGGTGGTTGCCAGATAGATGTTGTTCGCATCATATTTCAGGCCAGCAGCCCATACTTCTGCGTTCTCACCGCCAGCGTTAACGGTGTTAGCGACGCGACCTGCAGCAACCTGACGGTCAGTACGGTCAGATTTCGCGTAGGTTGCACCGACACCGAAGCCGTCCATTTCATAGGTAGAAGACAGACCCCAGCCGTCACCGTTCGCTTCGGTGATGTCGTTACGGTCGTTTTTACCCTGGTACTGAGCGGCAACGTTCAGACCGTCAACCAGACCGAAGAAGTCGGTGTTACGGTAGGTTGCAACGCCAGTCGTACGGCCAGTCATAAAGCCATCGGTCTGGGTCCAGGTATCGCCACCGAACTCTGGCAGAACGTCAGTCCATGCGCCGATGTCGTAAGCAACACCGTAGTTACGACCGTAGTCGAAAGAACCGAATTCGTTGAATTTCAGGCCCGCGAATGCCAGACGAGTTTTGCTGCCGTCAGAGCCCTGTGATTCAGAACGGTTGCCTTTGAACTCATATTCCCACTGGCCGTAACCGGAAAGCTGATCGTTGATCTGAGTTTCGCCTTTGAAGCCCAGACGAACGTAAGTTTTGTCGCCGTCGTTATCAGTATCATCAGAGAAATAGTGCAGACCCGTTACTTTACCGTACAGATCCAGCTTGTTACCGTCTTTGTTATAAATTTCAGCCGCGTTTACAACGCCTGCTGCCAACATGGAAGTCACTGCCACTGCAACTAATTTAAGTTTCATCTTAAATGTTCCTTATAATTTTCTTTGGTATTTCCTGAGCCACTTTGAACGATTTCTTAACGAGGCCAATCGTCAATGGCATGCTATTTTTAAAAATCTTGTAGTCCTATTTCAATAATAAGTTTCAAATTATTAGCAATAATTTCATTTAGTGTGATCGAGATCGGGTATATGACGATGAAATAGCGTCAAATGATTAGTATTTAATCAATTAATTGTCGGGTTGATTGCTGTGAATATAGTTTCCTAAGGGTTTTATAAAAAGTGGTAATTATCGGAATTTCCGTTCATTTGGGAGCGGTGAATGGTAATTATAGCCGTAATGCCTTGCTTTGGACTCGAAATGCACGGAATTTCCGTTCTGGTAACTGAAATAAACAGAAACATACTATTGCACTTTGTGCTATTAACCTTGTGAGTATTTGAAGCGCATTAATAACCTTCTGGTGTCAATTTATGTCAATTCGTGAGGGGCGGGATTTACGAAAGGGGGTGAAATATAAACAGAATCTAAACACGTGCTCTAGTGCTCAGATGAATATTTTGGCGTGCGCTCACATATTAAATTTATGTTAATTATTTGCTGTCGGGATAAATATTTCTCGACAGCAAAACCGGCATTATTGTCTTGTTGCGTACCAGCAGAGCAACGACCCGGCGCAAACCATCAGCGCGCCTTGCCAGAACGAGAATGAGAGGGGGGAACTCAGCACTGCAGCGGCAAGCGCGGCGGAGAGGACAGGGGTAAAATAGGATACGGCGGCAAGTACCGTGACGTTACCGTGAAGGATGCCAATATTCCATGCGGCGTAACCAAACCCAAGCGCAATACCGCACATGACGAGTTTCACTACCACCGGAAGCGTGAACACCATCTCGGGCTGATCGCTCAGGAAATATTTCACCCACAGGCTTAGCGCGGTCAGCAAAACAAACAGCGTGATGCCGTTTTGTCCTTTCGCAAATTTGGCAGTGACGGTGCAGTAGGCGGCCCAGATAAATGCCCCGGCAAACGCCAGCGCGTAGCTCAGCGGGCTGGAAACGATATTGCGGGTTATTTCATCAAGATGTAAACCCTGTTCACCGCCCAATACCCAGCAGACGCCCAGCAATGAGACGGCTAAGCCGGGGATCACCCACAGGGTTGATTTCTGTCCGTTGAACAAGATGGCAAACACAATGGTCAGGCTTGGCCAAAGGTAATTGACCATGCCCACTTCAATAGCCTGCGAACGCGTTGCGGCATAGCCCAGCGACAGCGCCAGGCATATTTCGTAGCTGACAAATAAAACGCTGCCGGCAATAAGATAGCGGGGTGAAAACCTCCTGATATCAGGAAATCCTACCGTCACCAGACACAATAATCCGCTGAGGGTGTAAATCATCGCCGCACCGCCTACAGGGCCCAGTCCCTCACTCACGCTGCGAATAAGGCCGACCATTGTGCTCCATAACAGTATTGCCGCCAGCCCAATAAGCGTTGCTCTTTTTCTGTCCATTACTTCGCCATTGCAATAAAAATCAAAGGAAAAATGTATCGCATTCATCCTGACGCTGTCGCCCATTATTCTCTTAAACCGTTAATCAAAAAGGGGTATTTAAATATACCGGGGGTGACTATTAAGGGGGGGAAGACAGATGACCTTGATTTGACGCAAAAAAATCAGGGGAGTTACTGCTAGTTTGCGGCGCGAAGTCTTATTCGAAAACGAGGACAACAATGGACGTCAGCCGCAGACAATTTTTCAAAATCTGCGCGGGCGGTATGGCCGGAACAACGGCAGCCATGCTGGGATTTGCTCCCAAAATGGCGCTGGCTCAGGCACGCAACTATAAGCTGCTGCGCGCGAAAGAGATCCGTAACACCTGCACATACTGCTCCGTAGGTTGTGGGCTTTTGATGTATAGCCTGGGCGATGGCGCGAAGAACGCCAGAGAAGCGATTTACCATATTGAAGGGGATCCGGATCATCCGGTGAGCCGCGGCGCACTTTGCCCGAAAGGGGCCGGACTGCTTGACTATGTGCACAGCGAAAATCGCCTGCGCTACCCGGAATACCGCGCGCCGGGTTCTGATAAATGGCAGCGTATCTCCTGGGACGAGGCCTTCTCCCGTATTGCCAAATTAATGAAAGCCGACCGCGACGCCAACTTTATTGAAAAGAACGCGCAGGGCGTAACGGTTAACCGCTGGCTTTCCACCGGGATGCTTTGCGCGTCTGCGGCGAGTAATGAAACCGGCATGCTGACGCAAAAATTTGTGCGCTCTCTCGGCATGCTGGCGGTAGACAACCAGGCGCGCGTCTGACACGGACCAACGGTAGCAAGTCTTGCTCCAACATTTGGTCGCGGTGCGATGACCAACCACTGGGTTGATATTAAAAACGCTAACGTCGTGGTGGTGATGGGCGGTAACGCCGCAGAAGCCCATCCGGTGGGATTCCGCTGGGCGATGGAGGCGAAAAATAACAACGATGCGACGCTTATCGTCGTCGATCCGCGCTTTACGCGTACGGCATCGGTGGCCGATATCTATGCGCCAATCCGTTCCGGCACGGATATTACGTTCCTGTCCGGCGTGCTGCTGTACCTGATCGAAAACAACAAAATTAACGCCGAATACGTTAAGCACTACACCAACGCAAACCTGCTGGTGCGGGATGATTTTGCCTTCGATGACGGGCTGTTTAGCGGCTATGACGCCGAAAAGCGCCAGTACGATAAAACGTCCTGGAACTATCAGTTCGATGAAAACGGCTATGCGCTGCGTGATGAAACCCTGACGCACCCGCGCTGCGTGTGGAACCTGCTTAAGCAGCACGTTTCCCGCTACACGCCGGACGTGGTAGAGAACATCTGCGGTACGCCGAAAGCGGACTTCCTGAAGGTGTGTGAAGTGCTGGCCTCAACCAGCGCCGCAGACAGAACCGCGACGTTCCTGTACGCGCTGGGCTGGACGCAGCACACCGTCGGCGCGCAGAACATCCGCACTATGGCGATGATCCAGCTGCTGCTCGGCAACATGGGGATGGCGGGCGGCGGCGTGAACGCGCTGCGCGGTCACTCCAATATTCAGGGCCTCACCGACCTTGGCCTGCTGTCAACCAGCCTGCCGGGCTACCTGACGCTGCCGTCTGAAAAGCAGGCGGATCTGCAAACGTATCTTGAGGCCAATACGCCGAAAGCGACGCTGCCGGACCAGGTGAACTACTGGAGCAACTATCCGAAGTTCTACGTCAGCCTGATGAAATCCTTCTACGGCGATGCGGCCCAGAAGGAGAACGACTGGGGCTTTGAGTGGCTGCCGAAGTGGGACCAGGCGTACGACGTTATCAAGTACTTCAACATGATGGATAAGGGCAACGTCACGGGCTATATCTGCCAGGGCTTTAACCCGGTAGCCTCCTTCCCGGACAAAAACAAAGTCGTTCGCAGCCTGAGCAAGCTGAAGTACATGGTGGTTATCGATCCGCTGGTGACCGAAACGTCCACCTTCTGGCAGAACCACGGGGAGTCAAACGATGTCGACCCGGCGTCGATTCAGACCGAAGTGTTCCGCCTGCCGTCCACCTGCTTTGCGGAAGAGGACGGTTCCATCGCTAACTCCGGCCGCTGGCTGCAGTGGCACTGGAAAGGCCAGGATGCGCCGGGCGAAGCGCGTAACGACGGCGAAATCCTGGCCGGGATTTACCATCGTCTGCGCGAGATGTACCGCACCGAAGGCGGCAAGGGCGCTGAGCCGCTGTTAAAAATGGGCTGGCACTACAAGCAGCCGGATCGTCCTGAGTCTGAAGAGGTCGCCAAAGAGAACAACGGCGTGGCGCTGGCGGATCTCTATGACGCTAACGGCAACCTGGTGGCGAAGAAAGGCCAGCTGCTGAACAGCTTCGCGCTGCTGCGCGATGACGGCACGACGGCGTCGTCCTGCTGGATCTACACCGGCAGCTGGACGGAGCAGGGCAACCAGATGGCCAACCGCGACAACGCCGATCCCTCCGGGCTGGGCAACACGCTGGGCTGGGCATGGGCGTGGCCGCTGAACCGTCGCGTGCTGTACAACCGCGCGTCTGCTGACGTTAACGGCAGGCCGTGGGATCCCAAACGCATGCTGATCCAGTGGAACGGGGCGAAATGGACGGGGAACGATATCCCGGACTACAACACCGCCGCGCCGGGCAGCAGCACCGGGCCGTTTATCATGCAGCCGGAAGGGCTGGGACGCCTGTTTGCCCTCAACAAGCTGGCGGAAGGGCCGTTCCCGGAACACTACGAGCCGATGGAAACGCCGCTGGGCACCAACCCGCTGCACCCGAACGTGATCTCCAGCCCGGTGGTGCGTATCTACGAAGAGGACGTCCTGCGCTTAGGCAAAAAGGACAAGTTCCCGTACGTCGGGACGACCTACCGCCTGACCGAGCATTTCCATACCTGGACCAAGCACGCGCGGCTTAACGCCATCGCCCAGCCGGAACAGTTTGTGGAGATCAGCGAAACCCTGGCGAAGGCGAAAGGGATCGCCAACGGCGACCGCGTGAAGGTGAGCAGCAAGCGCGGGTTTATTCGCGCGGTGGCGGTGGTGACGCGTCGTCTTCAAAGCCTGAACGTGCATGGCCAGCAGGTGGAAACCGTTGGGATCCCGCTGCACTGGGGCTTTGAGGGCGTGGCGCAGAAAGGCTACATCGCCAACACCCTGACGCCAAACGTCGGCGATTCCAACTCGCAAACGCCGGAGTACAAGGCGTTTCTGGTCAACATCGAGAAAGCGTAAGGAGCGATTCAATGACGATGGAAACACAAGACGTTATCAAACGCTCCGCGACTAACCCGATAACGCCCGCGCCCCGCGCGCGGGACTATAAGGCAGAGGTCGCCAAGCTTATCGACGTCTCCTCCTGCGTGGGCTGCAAGGCCTGCCAGGTAGCGTGCTCAGAGTGGAACGATATCCGCGACGAGGTGGGGCACTGCGTGGGGGTCTACGACAATCCGGCGGATCTGAGCGCCAAATCCTGGACGGTGATGCGCTTTAGCGAAACCGAGCAGAACGGCAGGCTGGAGTGGCTCATCCGCAAAGACGGCTGCATGCACTGTGAAGATCCGGGCTGCCTGAAGGCGTGCCCGTCTGCCGGCGCGATTATTCAGTACGCCAACGGGATCGTCGACTTCCAGCAGGACAACTGCATCGGCTGCGGCTACTGCATCGCGGGCTGTCCGTTTAATATCCCGCGTCTCAATAAAGAGGATAACCGGGTATACAAATGCACCCTCTGCGTGGACCGCGTCAGCGTCGGGCAGGAGCCTGCCTGTGTGAAAACCTGTCCGACCGGGGCTATCCACTTCGGCACTAAAAAAGAGATGCTGGACGTGGCGCAGGCGCGCGTGGACAAGCTGAAAGCGCGCGGCTACCAGAATGCGGGTGTTTATAACCCGCAGGGCGTGGGAGGTACGCACGTGATGTATGTGCTGCACCATAACGACCAGCCTGAGCTGTACCACAATCTGCCGAAGGATCCGGCGGTCGATACCTCCATCAACCTCTGGAAAGGGGCGCTTAAACCGCTCTCCGCGGCGGGCTTTATCGCCACCTTTGCGGGGCTGATTTATCACTACATCGGTATCGGGCCAAACAAAGAGGTGGATGACGACGAGGAGGAGCATCATGAGTAAGTCGAAAACGATCGTGCGCACGAAGTTTGTTGACCGCGCCTGTCACTGGACGGTGGTGATCTGCTTCTTCCTGGTGGCGGTGTCGGGGATTTCGTTCTTCTTCCCGACGCTTCAGTGGCTGACCGAGACCTTCGGCACGCCGCAGATGGGACGCATTCTGCACCCGTTCTTCGGCGTGCTGATTTTCGTGGTGCTGATGTTTATGTTCGTGCGCTTTGTCCACCATAACATCCCGGACAAGCAGGATATCCCGTGGGTGAAAGGGATCGTCGAAGTTCTGAAGGGCAACGAACATAAGGTCGCGAAGGTGGGGAAATACAACGCCGGGCAGAAGATGATGTTCTGGACCATCATGAGCATGATTTTTGTGCTGCTGGTGACCGGCGTGATTATCTGGCGTCCCTATTTTGCGCACTACTTCCCGATTCAGGTGATTCGCTACGCGCTGCTGATCCACGCCACGTCGGCCATCATTCTCATCCACGCCATCCTGATCCATATGTATATGGCGTTCTGGGTCAAAGGATCGATTACAGGGATGATTGAAGGGAAGGTGAGCCGCCGCTGGGCGCAGAAACACCATCCGCGCTGGTATCGTGATGTGGAGCGACTGGAAGCGAAACGGGAAAGCACGGAAGGAATGAAGTAAGACCTGCGCCGTCGGCTTTGCCCGGCGGCGCTGCGCTTGCGCAGGCCTACGTTATGTATTGGTCACTAACGCATCTATCGCCGCGATAACAGTACTTCTCGCGCTGCGAAGATTACATACATAATCTTTATTATTTAGTTTCTGTTTCTCCACGTGTGTTATGCCAGCGGTGTTAAGGAAATATCGCTCGAAATCAATATTCACTAAAGGCATCGCGGCATTGATATGTCCACGTAGATAGCTATGGTAGCTTAATGGAATAATCAGTCTTGTTGATAAATCATCATAATAGTCATGTTGAATTATCATAAAATAAGGCTGGTGGTCCCGTGTTCTTTCTGAAGGATTACGGTAAACGTCAAACTGAAAGCACATTAAATCCCTCCAAAGAAAGGATCGTCTGATAATAATCCCGCTTTAGCTGTAAATTCATTCATGGCTCTTATGAATTCTTTATCTTGCTGATGCTCTCGTCTTCGCGCCTCTGGTGTACGGGCCTCGCGGGAGACTCCACTCGCCATGCTCTCCCTTTTGCCATAGTCTTTGTTTCGGTTTGGCTTCATTTTCAGCTCCTTTGTTGGTGCGGTCATTATCAACCGCAGCCAACAAAAAACAATACCGTATCCCCTGGTAATCTACATTCTGCGAGGCGTATTCCAGTAATTTCAGAACCGCTCCTCCACATACCGGAACGGGTATTTTGTGGGTTTGACTTTACCAATTTTACGTTTCGGTAAATCCACTTTTTCGACGTGAATTTCTTTATAGGGAATTTGGGTGAGCAGGTGCGAAATAATATTCAGGCGCACGCGTTTTTTATCTTCTGAACGTGCCACAAACCACGGCGCCCATGCGGTATCTGTCGCTTCAAACATGGCGTCGCGCGCGAGGGTATACTCATCCCACAGGTTAAAGGATTTAATATCCATCGGCGATAGCTTCCAGATTTTACGACCATCGTTAATACGGTCGCGCAGGCGGCGCTCCTGCTCTTTAGGCGTGACCTCCAGCCAGTACTTCAGCAGGATAATACCGGCATCCACCATCGCTTTTTCCATCACCGGCGCACCATCTAGAAACTTTTCAACCTGCTCGGGGGTGCAGAATCCCATTACCCGCTCGACGCCCGCGCGGTTGTACCAGCTTCGGTCGAAAATGACGATCTCCCCGGCGGCAGGCAGATGGGGAACATAACGTTGAAAATAGAGCTGGGTTTTCTCTTTCTCGGTGGGTGCAGGGAGGGCAACAACGCGAAACACGCGAGGGCTGACGCGCTCGGTGATCGCTTTAATGGTGCCGCCTTTGCCGGCACCATCGCGTCCTTCAAAAACAATACACACTTTTAGCCCTTTGGCGACGACCCACTGCTGGAGCTTAACCAGTTCAACGTGGAGGCGACGTAGCTCTTTTTCATACTCTTTGGTCTTTAACGGTGCATTCTTTACGACATCAACAGCGACAGCGACACTGGTTTTCTTTTTGTTTCCCATGATGGTCATCCTCAGATTGTCCGGCGCGGAAAAAAGCGAGGCCGCACTATGAAGTGTAATCCACCTGATATTATGCGTAATGTTTTTAGGTAATTAATTTCACAACACTTTTTTTAAGCAGATACTGAGGTATTCGCGAAGGTGTTTAGCACCCATTCCCCTGTGTAGATGCAATAAAATCAGCACTTTTAAACCCACACGCTATATGTGGTTAGCGTGATAATTTCATTCTTATTTACTTAAAGGAACTAAGAATGAGTTGGAATAAAGAAGCTGCAGTTTCGTATCTCCGTTCACACGCTCTGGGGCACTCTCATAGTGAATGTGCTAAGTTTACCCGCCTGGCCATTCTGGCTGGAGGCGTTAAGGTGCCGAACACAGATTATGCAAAAGATTATGGGGCGGAGTTATTACGTGCTGGGTTCAGTGAGCTGCCGCCCGGTTCTACTTTAATTTCTGGCGATGTGGCTGTGATACAGCCGTATCCTGGAGGAAATGGCATAGGTCACATGACTATGTATGACGGTACGCAGTGGATTTCTGACTTTGTTCAAAAAAGCATGTATCCGGGGCCTGGGTACCGCAAAATGCAACCATCCTTTAAAATTTACAGGATGCACTGATGAAAAGGATATTTTTATCATTCGTTATGCTGCTGGTGGGATGTAGTTCGGCTGTCCGTCAAGATCAGAGCGCGCAAGACGCTACCGAATCATTTTATAAATCCTATCTTTCCGCATTCGGCAGCGATGAAGCCAGGCCTTATCCTGCCGACGCACTGCGTAAATATGTTTCTGCTGATACTATTGCTCGCATTAGCGCCATTCAGGAAATCTCTGAACAAGAGTTAATCGAATCTGATTATTTTACGTATACCCAGGATTACTCTCGCGATTGGATACCTGCGTTACGAGTGGGAAACGCAAGGCCATTTTTAAACGGTGAAGTAGTCCAGGTCATTGAGGGGGCGGGTGATGGAAGAAGCATACATCTTGAAGTCTTTCTTCGTCGTGAAGGAGATGCATGGAAAATTTACCGCGTTCGTGACATAACGAACAATCACGAGCACCCAATTTTCAATGCTGGCGCTATTACACGCGCTAAATCAGCGGCAGAAAGCGAACTGTAAAAGCTAAACCTTAAACCCTTTGGCCCTGACACCAGTCGGGGCTTTTTGTTTCCCATTCCCGCCGCGTAGCAATGGGAGAAAACTCCTGAATTAATGGATTAACCTGCCAGCCAACGGATTTGAGCTGGCTCACCATACAGGATTATTCAATAATGCCCGTCGCGAGTGATTAACCAGTGGTTGAGGTATGAAAAAGACAATTTTTTCGTTGGCGCTTGGCACATTTGGCCTGGGAATGGCCGAATTTGGCATTATGGGCGTGTTAACCGAGCTGGCACATGACACCGGTATTTCGATTCCCTCCGCCGGGAATATGATCTCGTTTTATGCGTTCGGCGTGGTGATTGGCGCCCCGATTGTGGCGCTGTTCTCGGGCAAGTTCTCGTTAAAAACCACGCTGCTGTTTCTGGTGGCGATGTCCGCTGTCGGAAATGCCCTGTTCACGTTTTCCACATCCTATTTCTGGCTGGCGGTGGGGCGGCTGATTTCCGGCTTTCCGCACGGGGCTATTTTTGGCGTCGGGGCGATTATCCTGTCTAAAATTGCGCCACCGGGTAGGGTGACGGTCGCGGTGGCAGGGATGATCGCCGGTATGACCGTGGCGAACCTGGTGGGCGTTCCGCTGGGGACCTGGCTCGGGCACCAGTTCAGCTGGCGTTATACCTTTTTTCTGATTGCCGTATTCGATGCGCTGGTGATCCTCTCGGTTCTACTCTGGGTACCGGACATCCGCGACACGTCAGAAATCAAATTGACCGAGCAGTTCCACTTTCTGAAAAAACCAGAACCCTGGCTGATTTTTGCCGCCACCATGTTTGGCAACGCCGGGGTGTTCGCATGGTTCAGCTTCGTTAAGCCGTTTATGGTCATCGTCTCCGGTTATTCAGAAGGGATGATGACGGCCATCATGATGCTGATGGGGCTTGGCATGGTGTTGGGCAATCTTCTGAGCGGTAAGCTCTCGGGGCGTTTTAGCCCGCTGCGCATTGCGGCCACCACCGACATGGTGATTGTCGCCTCGCTGCTGCTGCTTTTCGCCTTTGGTGAACTGAAAACGGCCTCGCTGGTCATGGGCTTTATCTGCTGCGCCGGGCTGTTCGCGCTCTCTGCGCCGCTACAAATTCTGCTTCTGCAAAATGCGAAGGGCGGTGAGATGCTGGGGGCGGCAGGGGGACAGATGGCGTTTAATCTCGGCAGTGCAATTGGCGCGTACTTTGGCGGGATGATGATTGTCCTCGGCTTTAGCTGGCGTTACGTCACGCTGCCGGCGGCAATACTTTCGTTCTCGGCCATGAGTGCACTGCTGATCTACGGCCACCTGCGGGCCAGACGGGCTCAGGCTAACGCTCGCGCGCTAGCCTGACAGATTTCAGGCTAGCCAGGGCTCACCCAGGGTCAGCATCAGACGGTTGGCCCAGGCGAAGAACGCGGCGGACTGCACCAGATCAAGCTGCGCTAAGGTATCCAGCCCCTCTTTTTCCAGCGCGGCAAGGTGCAGCGGCGTGGCGGCAGGCGGCGTGACCGACAGCGCCGCCGCAAAATCGATTTCCGCCTGCCAGCGTGCGGATTGCCCCTCGCTCAGGGACCGCCCCGGCCTCACGGCCAGCAGGGCTTCCACCGCCGTGTCATCCTTTGACAGATGGCTGGCTTTACGCGCATGGACAGATGCGCAGTAAATGCAGCCGTTGATTTTACTGGCTACCGTTGCGGCCAGCTCGCGCTCGGCGCGCGGCAATCCCCCCGATGTATAAAAAATTCCTTTATCCGTTAATGTGCGCTGTTCAAGCACCGGCAGGTTGCGCCCCAGCAGGCGGAAGTAGTCGGAATCGGTATGGCCAAATTTAGCCAGAATGGCAACCTCATCGTCACGGAAATCCGCCAGCGGTTTGGCCGCTATCCACGGTTCCCATCCCAGCTCCTGCTGGGTAAACGCGACGGGGGCCGCCTTCCCGGTGACCGTTGTTGCGGTCGTGTGCCAGATGCCTGCCGCCACCGGCGCATCGCTTTTGGCGACGGGCCTGTCGTTCAGCAGCCGCAGTCCGGTGATGAGTCGACTCTGGAAGCTCACAAACGCGACGAGCTGCGCCAGGGTAACAATGCCTTCCTTGCTCCATCCCGCCTGGGTCAGCGCCTTTAACGCTGCTGGCGTCGCTTCGACGGGTGAGAACGTCAGCAGGCGCGCGAAGTTCAGCGCCGGGGTCAGGCGTTCTGAGGTGGGATCGGCCAGGCCAAACCCTGCATAGTGTGCGGCCAGCGCCTCCGCGCTGTGCCACCTGGCGACTTTTGCCGCCACGGCGAAGCGCTCGTCGAGTGCAAAATCAGCATCCTGCTGGCTAAAGAGGATTTCGTAGCTGCCCTGCGCGTGGCGCGTGGCGGCATCACGCGTGGCGCGCGCCTCTGCCAGAGGGGAACCGGGTTTAATTTCCGCCAGCTCGGCGAGAATGTCCTGACTTAATGACATAGGTGTCTCCTCAAAGGATGTGGGGGGCAATACGTTCGGCGATCAGTTCGATGGACCGCAGCGTGTCGCGATGCGTGGGTTCGACCGAATGGACCTGGAATGAAATATCCGTGGCGCGCCTGAGAATGGAATCAGCATTCAGAGAATGCAGCACCGTATCGGGCGAACCAATATGCGCGTCAAACTGGCGGCGATAGTCGGTGACGTTGTCACCTTTTACAATGTGCCCGGCAGCGCGATGCTGCTCGGCTTGTTTGGTAAGACCCGGCGTTGCGACCTTCAGCGCATAGTCGTCGCTGTCGGCGACGAACGCCGTACGGGAGGCCAAAATGCGCGGTGCGATGCCCGCAGGCAGCGCCTCAAGGTAGGCATCCACAATCGGGTTCTGGATCTCGTCGAGCGTTAAATCCAGCCGATCTGCCGGGCGCGGCTGCGTGCGGGAGAGCATTAAACCGTGTCCGGCCCGGGCGGCGCGAACGGCTCCGTCAATAGAGAAGGTGGCAATCCAGATACGGTCGGCAAGCTGTGGCGCAGGCGGGTAAAGGTGGTTATCCGGATGGGTCAGCGAATCCCCGCGCCAGGCGCTTTGGATCACATGCAAATGGTCAGCAAACGCCGCGCCGCGCTCCTCAAACGTCAGGCCGAACGGCAGAAATGAGGTCGGTGTGCCGCCCGAACCAAAACCGACCTCAAGACGACCATCGGCGAGTAAATCGAGCACGGCGGCATCTTCGGCGACGCGCAGCGGGTTTTCCATCGGCAGGGTGATGATGGCCGTGCCCAGGCGGATGGTTTCGGTATGCGCGGCTACGTGCGCCAGAAACAGCAGCGGCGACGGCAGGCCGCCTTCACTTTCGTGGAAGTGGTGCTGGGCAATCCAGGCGCTGTCAAAACCGTGGCGTTCGGCGTGGCGGATCTGTTCAGTTGCCAGACGATAGCGCTCCTTTGGCGAAGCGTCGTCAAGCAGGCGGGTGAAAAATCCCAGGCGTTTTCGCGTCATGCGAACTCCTCCGTAGCGGGTGAAAAATGGGGAATGGCGTCAATCAGCTCGCGGGTATAATCGTTCTGCGGCGACGCGAATAAGGTTCCGACGTCACCCTGTTCGACCACCTGACCGCTGCGCAGCACCGTGACGCTGTGGGCGATCAGGCGCACGGTAGACAGATCGTGCGTGATAAAAAGGTAGGTCAATCCCAGCTGCTGCTGCAGCTGCTGAAGCAGAGCCAGAATCTGCGCCTGCACGGTGACGTCCAGCGCGGAGGTGGCTTCGTCCAGCACCAGAATGGTCGGTTCCAGGATCAGCGCCCGGGCGATGGCAACGCGCTGCCGCTGCCCGCCTGAAAGTTCCCGGGCGGTGCGGGTCAGGAGTTCGACGGGCAGGGCAACCCGCTGCGCCACTGTCTCCACCCGGAGCTTTCGCTCCGTCTTGCCGAGGCGAGAAAAGTTCTTTAGTGGCTCTTCGATGATGTCAAACAGCGTCTGACGCGGATCGAGAGAGGCAAACGGGTTCTGGTAGACAAACTGGATCTTCTGGCGCAGCTGACGGCGGGCCTCGCGGCTGAGCGCGGTGGAATCAATATCATCAATGATGACCTGCCCGCTGTCGGCCTGTTCAAAACCCAGCAAAATACGGGCGAGGGTGGTTTTCCCGGAGCCGGATTCACCGACCAGCGCATGCGTACTGCCGCGCCTGACGTCAAACGTCACCCGATCCAGCGCCTGAAGCTGGTGACCTTTGCCCAGGGAGAATTGTTTGCTGATACCGCGGGCGCGAATGGCCGGGGACGCGAGCGGGCGACCGGCTACCGGGGCGATGGTCAGGCGCTGGCCCTGGAGATCGCTCAACAGCTGGCGGGTGTAGGCGTGCTGCGGCGTGCGGACGATATCGGCGGTGTTGCCCTGTTCCTGAACCTCGCCATCGCGAAACACCAGCAGCCTGTCCGCGCGCTGTGCGGCCAGCGCCAGATCGTGGGTGACAAACAGAACGGCGGTACCCGATTCCCGGCGCAGGATATCCAGCAGATCGAGAATGCGTTTTTGCACCGTCACATCCAGCGCGCTGGTGGGCTCATCGGCAACGATCACGTCCGGGCGCAGGGCAATGGCAATGGCAATCAACACGCGCTGTTTCATCCCGCCGGAGAGCTGGTGGGGATACTGCGTCATGCGCTGTTCGGGGTGGCTCAGGCCGACCTTTGTCAGCAGGGCGAGCACCTGCTCGTCGCGCTCGTCGCGGGTCACCTTGTGGTGTAGCTGAATAATTTCTCCGACCTGCGCACCGATGGTTTTCACCGGGTTGAGCGAATTACCCGGATCCTGCGGCACCAGGCTAATTCTCGCCCCGCGAAGGGTATCGAGACGCTTCGCGGACCATCGGCTAATCTCCTCGCCGTTGAGCGATATCTTTCCCGCATCGCGCCGGGCGTTATCGGCCAGCAGGCCAATGATTGCCTGCGCCGTGGTCGTCTTGCCGGATCCGGATTCGCCGACGAACGCCAGCATTTCCCCTCGTCCGAGCGTGAAGCTGACGTTATGCACCACCTCTCGCCACTGGCGCGCGGTACGGTAGCTAATCGTCAAATTTTCCACTGAGAGCACGGTCATTAGCGACCTCCGCTGAACTGTTGGCTGATGCGGTTGGTGGCCAGCACCACGGCGATGACGACGACGCCGGGGAAGGTGGTGAGCCACCAGGCGGTAGAGAGATAGTTACGACCTTCGGCAATCAGCAAGCCCCATTCCGGCACCGGCGGCGGGGTGCCGTAGCCGAGAAAGCTCAGCGTGGAGAGCGCCAGGATGGCCTGACCAAACTGCAGCGTGGCAAAGGCGAGGACGGCGGTTAACGCGTTGGGCAGGATGTGTCGCCACAGCACGGCGAAAAACGTCCCGCCGCTGCCAAACGCCGCTTCGACATAATCCGTGTGCCGGATGCGCACCACTTCACCGCGCGCGAGGCGGGCGAAGCTGGCAATGGAGGCCACGCCGACGGCAATCGCGGCGTTAACGGTGCCAAATCCGAGCAGAATAATCACCGTCAGCGAGAGCAGCAGAGACGGGATGGACAGCAGCACATCGACGAAGCGCATCAGCAGAGACTCGACGCGTCCGGCGAACGCCCCGGCAATCACCCCTAAGCCGGTACCGACCACCAGACCCATCGTTACGGCGGCCAGCGCCGCGCTCAGGGAGTGTGATGCACCGTAGACAATACGCGTGTAAACATCGCGGCCAAGCTGATCGGTGCCGAGCCAGTGTCCCGCCTGCGGCGCCAGGCGCTGTGCTCCGGCGATGCCCTCAATCGGGCTGTAGTGGGTTAACAGGCCGGGCGCCACGGCGGCAAAAGCGGCGAGAATAATCACCCCCCATGCCAGCCACAGTCCCGGCTGCCATTCCACGGCCTGCCAGGCTGGAACGCGTTTTCGCGCGGCGGCAGCGTAATCGACCAGACTCATGATGCACCTCCGGTAACGGTTTGCAGACGGGGATCCAGCAGCGGCATCAGCAGATCCACCAGCAGATTGATCAGGACAAAACCGAGGGCGGAAATCATCACTACCGCCTGAAGTACGGCGATATCCTGGTTATTCACCGCCTGCTGGGTCAGCTGTCCGAGTCCGCTGCGGCCAAAAACGGTTTCCGTGATCAGCGCCCCGGCAATCAGCTCGCCCAGCAGCAGCCCGGCAATGTTCAGGACCGGCAGCAGGGCGTTGCCGGTAACGTGACGCCACAGGACGGCGGTTTCACTCAGCCCTTTGGCACGGGCCACGGCGACAAACGGCTGCGTCGCCACCTGGTCCAGACTGCGCATCAGAATTTGCGCCAGCGGGGCGGATATCGGGATCGCGACGGTCACGATCGGCAGGATCAGCCCCTGGAGCGGCGTCGGGTTAATCACCGGAATCAGCCGCAGCTGAAAAGAAAAGAGCTGGATGAGGGCAATCCCCAGCCAGAACGTGGGTAGGGAGATAAACAGGACCGGCAGAGACTGGAGGGTATTACTCAGCCAGCGCAGACCCGGCAGACGCGATGCAAAGGCCAGCGCAAACGCCAGCAGGACCGCAAGCACAAACGCGGGCAGGGCGAGACTCAGGGTATCCGGCAGATTGCTGGCAATCAGCTCGCTGACCGGCACCCCTGCCTGTAACGAATAGCCGAAATCCCCGCGCAGCATCGCCAGCAGCGTGTGGCCGTATTGCTGCCACAGCGGGCTATCCGCGCCGTAGGCCACGCGCATCTCCTCGATTTGCGCCGGGCTTAAGCCCAGGTCCGGGTTCTGAAATTTAATCAGCACCGCGTCGCCCGGCAGCACCTGGAGCAACACGAACGAGAGGGTAAAGGCGGCCCACAGTACCAGCAGCCCGTGCCCAAAGCGTTGAAGAAGTGCGTGGCGCATCGTCAGCTCCTCAGTGTTTCTCAATCCACGCGCCGTAGAACGACGGGCGGCCTACCGCTTCAAAATTGACGCCTTTCAGCCACGGCGCACCGGCAAAGACCTGCGGCTCTTCGAAAATCGGAATGACGTAGGCGTTATCCAGCAGGTAGCGCTGGGCGTCCCCCGCCAGCTGCAGGCGTTTTTGCGGATCGACCTCAGCAGAAATGTTCACCAGCAGTTCATTCAGCCTGTCGTCACGGAAGTTTTTGACCTTGTCGCTGGATCCGCCTTTTTGCAGCAGCGCGTCGCGGTTAGCCGGGTAAAACATGCTTTTCACCACGTCAGGATCGGCGCGGCCCACTTCGGAGACGGTTAACGGGGTTTTCAGCGGGTCAAGGTTATCCAGCGTGCGGCTGCCTGCGTCACCGGCTTTGACGCTCAGCGCCACGCCCACCTGTCGCCACTGCTGGGCAACCAGCTGCAGCACCTCTTTGTTTTGCGGCTGCGGCAGGGATTCATACACCGTCAGCGCCAGCCGCTGGCCGTCTTTGGCGCGGATCCCGTCGCCGCCTGCTTTCCAGCCCGCGTCGTCCAGCAGCTGGTTGGCTTTTGCCGGGTCAAAGGTCAATTTGTCGCTGAGGTCGACAAAGCCTGCGGCGGAACCGGCAATCACGGACTTCGCCTGCGGATAGTTGGCAGAGAAGAGGGTTTCGACCACCTGTTTTGCATTGGTGGCATGCAGCAGCGCCTGGCGTACGCGAATATCGGAGACCAGCGGGTTGTCCGGGCGGAAGCTGATGCTGTCGTTCACCCCGCGCGTCGGGGCGGCGTAGATCTTATAGCCCTGGTCTGTAGCCTGCTTTTCGTCATATGCCTGCACCTGGCGGATAAAGTCGGCCTGACCGGCCAGCAGGGCGCCCACGCGCACGCTGTCTTCCTGGGTCACGATAAACTTGATGCCATCGAGATTGGCGGGCCCCTGTTGCGCCAGGTTTTTCGGTCCCCACTGATAGTCTTTGCGCGCTTCGAGCGTCACTTCACGGCCCAGCTTCTCGTCCTTCACCACAAACGGGCCGGAACCAATGATGTGGCGGGCATCACCCAGCTCTTCGAAGTTGCGCTTAAGCGTGCTGAGCGAGACCAGACCCGAGCCAATGGTGGCGGTGCCCTGCAGGAATCCCGGCGACGGTTTTTTGAAGTAGAACTTCACGGTCAGCGGGTCGATGACTTCGCTGCGATCGTAGTTATTGATCACTTCTGATACCGGCAGGCGCTGCGCCTTATTGCCTAAACCGTAGGTATCAAAATTTTTCGCCACGGCGTTAGCGTCCAGCGGCGTGCCGTCGGAGAAGGTGATGCCGGGATGAAGCTTAAAGGTGTATTCGGTTTTATCGGCGTTGGTGGTCCAGCTTTCGGCGACCCAGGGTTCCACCTGCAGCGTCTTTGGGTTCTGCCACGTCAGTTTGTCGGTGATTTGATTCAGAATGCCGCCGTTCGGGTAAAAGCCACCGGCAGGCGGATAGAGGTTGGTGTGCGCCTGTTGCTCCAGATAAATCAGCGTGCCGCCTTTGACGGGCGCATCTGCTGCCCAGGCTGCGGTTGTCGCCAGAATCAGCGCCGTCAGCAGCGGCAGACGAAATGGGGTTTGCATGGTGAATTCCTTTGTTATCTTCTTGTTAGCGTCGGATTCATCATCGGGCGCGGGGGAAAACAAGGGAACCAAGGAATTAAGATAAGGATTGCCGGAAAATGGCTATAAAAAAACCGCCCCAGCGAGGAGCGGTAATGAAAGATGAACGATTATGAACGTAAGTCGATCACCATACGGCCGCGGATCTGGCCCTGTTCCATCTCTTTAAAGATGGCGTTGATGTCCTCGATTGGACGCATCGTGACTTTCGGCACCACCTTACCTTCAGCGGCGAACTGGAAGGCTTCCTGCAGATCCTGACGGGTGCCGACCAGCGAACCCACTACCTGAATGCCGTCCAGCACCAGACGCGGAATGTCGAGGCTCATCGCTTCCGGCGGCAGGCCAACCGCGACCACGCGGCCACCGGCACGCACGGCGTCAACGGCTGAGTTGAATGCGGCTTTTGCGACGGCAGTCACGACTGCGGCATGCGCACCGCCGGTTTTCTCCTGCACAATTTTTGCGGCGTCTTCGCTGCGGGAGTTGATGGTTAAATCGGCACCCATGCTGGCAGCCAGCTTCAGCTGTTCGTCGTTAACGTCGAGAGCGATGACTTTGGCATTAAAGACGTTTTTGGCGTACTGCAGCGCAAGGTTTCCCAGCCCGCCCAGACCATAGATTGCAATCCACTGGCCCGGTTTGATGCCAGAGATCTTCACCGCTTTGTAGGTGGTAACGCCGGCGCAGGTGATGCTGCTGGCCGCAGCGGATTCCAGACCGTCCGGCACTTTTACGGCGTAGTCCGCGGTGACGATGCACTCTTCCGCCATGCCGCCGTCAACGGAGTAACCGGCGTTTTTCACATCGCGGCACAGGGTTTCGTTGCCGGTATTACAGTATTCGCAGTGGCCGCAGCCTTCGAAAAACCAGGCCACGCTTGCGCGATCGCCGACTTTCAGCGACTTCACGCCTGGGCCGACTTCTTTTACGATACCAATCCCTTCGTGGCCCAGGATAACCCCGGTTTTATCGCCGAAATCACCGTTCTTCACGTGGAGATCGGTATGGCATACGCCACAGCATTCCATCTTCAGCAGGGCCTCTCCGTGCTTTAGCGGGCGTAAGGTTTTTTCGGTGACATTAACCTGATGATCCTGAGTGACAACAGCAGCCTTCATGTGTATCTCCTTGTTCATGATGAGTATCTGCATAGCAGGTGTAATACTCCTCAAGGATTAGTGCTTTGGGGCTGTAATGCAAGGCAATGGCAACATAATGTCATCATTTAATCCGATTTCAGAATAAGAATACGGCGTTCCTCTAATAATTTAGGGGGAAAATACTGGCCCGACGAGAGAGCCTCGCCGGGCGCAGCGTTACAGCTGTGCTTCTATCTCCTCAATCTCTTTACGCCATTGCGCCTGCAGCTGCGGCTTTTGATGCTTCGGCTTACGCGCCAGATCGTCTTCCAGCAGCGTTTCCAGCGCGACCAGCCGTTCGAGCAGATCGTCATACGGCGAGGGTTGAACCATCGCAGCGTCGATGACGGGCGCGGCGGTGGTCACCAGCCCCGCGCTTTCACGCAGGCGCTCAAACACCGCTTCTGCATCGTGCCACTCGCTCAGCTTTCCCTCTTCAATCAGCCAGAAACGGTTGCAGCTTTGGCTAATTAACTGGCGGTCATGACTGACCAGCAGCACGCCGCCTTCGAACTGCTGGAGGGTTTGCGCCAGCGCCTCTTTGCCTTCCATGTCGAGGTGGTTGGTCGGCTCATCCAGCATCAGCAGGCTATAGCGGGCAAGCGTCAGGCCAACGAACAGCAGGCGCGAGCGTTCGCCGCCGCTGAGCGTGCTGACCGTTTGCCCGTGACGCGCCCACGGGAAACCCGCGCTTATCAGCGCCATTTTGCGGTTCTGCGGATCCGGCGCGAAAGGCTCCAGCGCGTCGAGCAGCGTGGCGTTGTCCGCAAGCTGGTGAAGCGTCTGGTCGTAATAGCCTGGCGACACGCGCGGATGGATTTTCAACCCGCTGTCTGCGGGCTCATCGGCAAACTGTTGCCAGATAAGCCTCATCAGCGACGATTTGCCGCAGCCGTTACGACCGACAATCGCCACGCGATCGCCGCTTTTTAGCCGCGCCGTTTCGATGTTAAACAGCGGCGGTAGGCCGGGCGCAGGCGGGACGCTGAGGTTTTCCATCTCCAGCAGACGGTCTGCCCGCAGCGCGTCGCCGCGCAGGGTTAACGTCCACTGGCTGCCTGCCGTGAGCGCCGTCTGGCTATCCTTCAGCCGTTCGACCTGTTTTTCCATCTGTTTGGCTTTGCGGGCCAGGTCTTCGTTGTCGTAAACCTTGCCCCAGGTCGCCAGCCGCTTCGCGCTGGCGGTCACGCGGTCGATCTCCTTTTGCTCCGCCTTGTGGCGCTGCGCATCGCTTTCATCCTTTGCTTCAAGCGCCTTGCGGGCGGCCGTGCAGGGAAGGGCGAAGTAGTGCAGCGTTTTGTCGCGCAGGATCCAGCTGCCGTTAGTGACGGCATCCAGCAGCTGTCGGTCATGGGAGACCAGCACGAAGCTGCCTGACCAGTTCTGCAGAAAGTGTTCCAGCCAGAGCATGGTCGGCAAATCAAGGTGGTTGCTGGGTTCATCGAGCAGGAGCAGATCCGGGTCGTGAATCAGCGCCCGCGCCAGCAGCAGGCGGGTGTGCTGTCCGCCGCTCAGCGTGGCGGATTGCAGCGCCATATCCTGCGGCGTGAAGCCCATGCTCGCCAGCAGCGTTTCGGCTTTCCAGCGCAGGCTAACGCGCTCGGCTAAAGGCAGCTGTGCAAGTACGGCATCCAGCATGGTCAGCGGGAAAATGGCGTCCGGGAGATGTTGCTCCACGCGCGCCATCAGGCAGTGTCCGGCCAGCGCTACCGTTCCGGTGGCGGGGGAGTCAGTGCCGTCCAGCACCTTCAGCAGCGTGCTTTTGCCGCAGCCGTTGTCGCCCAGCAGGCCAATGCGGTCGCCTTTTTTCAGCGTAAAGGAGAGTGAGTCGAAGAGCGTGCCAAACGCCGTATCAACGCGTAAAGATTGTGCAGTGAGTAAAGTGCTCATTGTTGCTTACCCAAGAGTTACAGGCATGTTTATGCCTCGTCAAACATCGCTGACGATAACTCAGTAAGCCCGAGAGAAGGGATTTCAGGGGTTGGTGTCTTCGCTCAAGCAGAAGTTATCGCAGCACGATACCGATAACGCTTGAGCTGGTGCGATCACCAAATGTATGTGAAACATTGAAAATTTCACGATACAGCATAATTGGCCTCCTTATATATTCAGTAGGTTAATGGATGAAGGGAGTGTAGCGGGGGAAAAGGGGTTTGGCTAGGGGGGCGAATCTAATTCCCTCTCCCTTTGAGAGAGGGACCGGTCGGAGCGGATTAAATCGAGGTACGGCGATAGCTGCGGTATTCAGGCTTCCAGAAGTTGTCGTCGATGGCCTGCTGCAGCGCGTCGGCAGAGGTTTTCACCGCCACGCCCTGCTGCTGAGCCATTTTACCTACCGCAAACGCGATGGCGCGCGACACCTTGTGAATGTCTTTCAGCTCCGGCAGCACCAGCCCTTCACCGTTGTTGACCAGCGGCGAGTAGCCCGCGAGGGTTTCGCTCGCCGACATCAGCATCTCATCGGTAATGCGGGACGCGCCGGACGCGATCACGCCCAGACCAATGCCCGGGAAGATGTAAGAGTTGTTGCACTGGGCGATCGGATAGGTTTTATCCTTCCACACCACCGGGTCGAACGGGCTGCCGGTCGCGACCAGCGCGTTACCTTCGGTCCAGGCGATGATGTCCTGCGGCGTCGCTTCCACGCGGGAGGTCGGGTTGGAAAGCGGCATCACGATAGGGCGCTCGCAGTGCTTGTGCATCTCGCGAATGATCTCTTCGGTGAAGAGGCCGGTTTGCCCGGAAACGCCGATCAGAATATCCGGCTTCACGTTGCGCACCACATCCAGCAGGGAAAGGACTTCGTTGTCGGTATCCCAGTTTTTCAGGTTATCGCGCTTCTGCACCAGCTTGGTCTGGAACGGCAGCAGGTTTGGCATGCCGTCGGTCAGCAGGCCGAAACGGTCAACCATAAAGACGCGGGAGCGGGCCAGCTCTTCGCTTAAGCCTTCGCGCTGCGTCTGGGCAATAATCTGCTCGGCGATACCACAGCCCGCAGAGCCTGCGCCCAGGAAGACGATTTTCTGGTAGCTCAGCTGGCTGCCGGCTGCGCGGCTGGCGGCGATAAGCGTACCCACGGTCACGGCTGCGGTGCCCTGGATGTCGTCGTTAAAGGAGCAGATCTCATCGCGATAGCGGTTCAACAGCGGCATCGCGTTTTTCTGCGCAAAGTCTTCAAACTGCAGCAGAACGTCCGGCCAGCGGTGCTTCACCGCCTGGATGAAGTCGTCGACAAACTGATAGTACTCGTCGTCGGTAATGCGCGGATGGCGCCAGCCCATATAGAGCGGATCGTTGAGCAACTGCTGGTTGTTGGTCCCGACGTCCAGCACCACCGGCAGGGTATACGCCGGGCTGATGCCGCCGCAGGCGGTGTAGAGAGAGAGTTTACCGATTGGGATCCCCATCCCGCCAATGCCCTGGTCGCCGAGGCCAAGAATACGTTCGCCGTCGGTCACCACAATCACTTTGATATTGTGGTTCGGCACGTTCTGCAGAATATCGTCCATGTTGTGACGGTTCTGATAGGAGATGAATACCCCGCGTGAACGACGGTAGATCTCTGAGAAACGCTCGCAGGCCGCACCCACCGTCGGGGTGTAGATCACCGGCATCATCTCTTCGAGATGGTTTTGCACCAGGCGGTAGAAGAGGGTTTCATTGGTGTCCTGAATGTTGCGCAGGTAAATGTGCTTGTCGATTTCGGTTTTGAAACCCTGATACTGGATCCACGCGCGCTCCGCCTGTTCTTCAATGGTTTCAACCACTTCGGGCAGTAAACCCAGCAGGTTAAAGCTGCTGCGCTCTTCCATGCTGAAGGCGCTGCCTTTGTTGAGCAGGGGGAATTCGAGTAAAACCGGTCCAGCGTATGGGATGTATAAGGAACGATGTTTTTTCAGTTTGTTGTCCATGTCACTCACTCTTTTTATGAAGATCCGTCCCTGACACTGCTGTTTGTCATCTTTCTGGCCTGTGCGATGGGGTGCGGTCAGGCGGTATTATAAAGGAGCTAAATATTAATTACCGCAACACATAAACAAAAACACCACCGGGATTACCGATGGTGTTCTGGATCTCAGTCTGGAACTTACTTGCCGGCGTGGCGTTTTCTGCCGGTGGCGTGAGTGACCTGCGTTTCATGGTCGCCTTCAATCACCACTTTACGCTGATTTGAAAGCTTGTAGTTCAGTCCCAGAATATGGCGTGCCTGACGGTTCGATTTCATGTTAACTCCTCAATCCTGTTGATAGTTTTAAGGACCAGTTTGCTTACGCAAACGAAATGTAACCCCTTAGGTTGCAGATCCAGCTTAGCAGGTTTTTACAAGGGTGCGTTTTGCCCGCTGACGACGTAGTTAATAGTCTGCTGGTAGATGTCACTGAGGATGTCATTATCCGTGGATTCCACCCATTTGGTGAGTTCCATCAAAATGTCATCTTCAGTCACAGCTCCGTGCTCGGCGTGAAGACCCTGCGCAATCGCGTTAACGAGTTCAGGTTGTGCTGCTGCAGTATTAGCCGGGTAATAAGTAAACATGCTGCCTCCGTGTCGTTGTCTGTTTAATGGTACGGCCCGCAAAAAATTTAATTCATAAACAGAATGGCAAATATTTTCCCGGTTGTGGTTCAGATTCATCTTAGAAATAAAAATGACATAAGTGCATGCTTTTATGTGCTTTTAAAAGGTGTTGCTATATCGACGGGTAACGGCGGGGATATTTTGGCGGTGCTCCTGCTATTGCGGAAATATAGCAGGAGCCGTTTTTAAATTACCACTTCATTTCGCCAGTGTTCACTTTGGCGCTTAATTCCAGCGAGCTTTCGTCAGCCAGGCCTGGATACTGTTTTTTCAGGGTGCCGATGACGCCTGCGGAATCTTTATGCGCGGTTAAAGCCTTTTCAAAGCGCTGCAGATAGTCGCGGGTAAAATCAATCGCGCCAGTACCCGCTGGTGGGGTGCCCAGATAGTGGCCCGGGATCACACGTTCTGGTTTGTGCGCGGCCATCTTCTCCAGCGTTTCCTGCCACTGCTTGCGGCTTTCCGGCGTCTGGGTGTCTGCTGTCCAGACGTGAATGCCCCAGGCTACCCCGGTGCCGCCGAGGATCGTTTTTGCCGACGGGATCCACACATAGGCCGCATAGCTGTCTGGCTGTTCGATGTCGACCTTTTCCCCATCAACCATGAACGTGGTGGAGGCAAGTACCTGCGGGACGACCAGCTCCGTTGGCGCGCCGTCCTTCATCTGCGGGCCCCAGAAGGCGAGCTTGGCGTCTTTGGTGGCTTTAATATGGTCAACCACATGCTGCGTGGCCACCACTTTGGCATTCGGGAAGGCTTTGACCAGCGGCTGCAGGCCAAAATAGAAATCCGGATCGCCGGAGGTGATCACAATCTTATTCAGAGTTTTACCGCTGCGGCGGATTTTTTCTACCAGCGCTTCGCCATCCTTCACGCTGAACTGTGCGTCAAACAGCACCGCCTCTTTCGGGCCGGAAACCAGCGTGGAGGAGACCGGGAAAATACCTTTTTCCTGCGGGTTATAGGTATCAATGGTTAACGGCGCGGCAAAAACCGCCGGAGTGAAAAGGGTGGAAAGCAGGGCAAGGTGAGTGAGTTTCATGCTGTTGTCTCTGTTGTTCAGGAATGTGTCTATTGTACGGATATTCGCATTTGCCAGAATTCCTGAAACAAGACATGCTTAGTTTCATAAATCGAGCAAATGGAGCTTATATGGATCGCGTTATCGCCGCTCAGGTCTACAACCGGATATGCGAGCTGGGCAGTTTGAGCGCGGCGGCCCGCGCGTTGGGCATTTCCCGACCGATGGTGAGCCGCTACCTTGAACAAATGGAGAAGTGGGCGGGAACGCGGCTGGTAAACCGCTCCACGCGCAAGCTGACGCTGACCGCAGCAGGGGAAAAGGTGTTGCAAAAAACGCGGACGCTCTCGCAGATTTCGCAGGAAATCGAGGGCCAGTCGGAGAAAGATCTGCCGTCCGGCACGCTGCGGGTGGCCTGCGCTCATTTTACCGCCATGCACCTGATTGCACCGGTCCTGCCCGGTCTGCTCTTGCGCTACCCGCAGCTGCGCATCGAGCTGGACGTGAATAATCACCCGGTCAGCCTGGTGGGAGAGCGCATTGATGTCGCCGTGCGCATTACCGACAACCCCGAACCCGGCATGATTGCCCGCCGGCTGGGGGAATGTCGCTCGGTGCTCTGCGCCTCGCCGGACTATCTGGCACAGCACGGTATCCCCGTCAGCCCTGAAGAATTAGCGCAGCACAACTGCCTGCACTACAGCTTTTTTGCCGGGCAGTCCTGGCACTTCCTGACGCCGGAAGGGGAAAGCCTGAGCGTGGCCGTCAGCGGCAACCTGAGCGCCAGTATCTCATCGCTGCTGATGGACGCGGCGATTAAGCACTGCGGTATCGCCATGCTGCCGGAGCGCGAAGCGTCTGCCGCGCTGGAAAAGGGTTTACTGGTGCCGGTGCTGGAGGCGCTTGAGCCGAAACCGCTTGCCATCCATGGCATTTATCAGTCCCGGGAATACCAGCCTGCCGCGCTGCGCGTGTTTCTTGACGAACTGTCGCGCTACCTGGCATAAGAAGGGATTACTTCGCCTTTAGCCAGGGAGACGTCGTGCTCCAGAAAATAATATCGGCACCGAGATAACTTTCACCAAAGCGGACAAATTCCGCTTTAGTGAACGGTTTTCCGGTCTGAGGATCCTTATAGGTCAGGGTCGGTTCCTGAACCGCCATGGCGATGAGCGGCAGCGTCTGTTTATTTTTATGGAAGAAGGGATAGGCATTCTTCATGTGCGCCTTGCGGTTGGGAACAATGTCCGGCCCGCCCAGACCGACGTTGTTGGCGCTGGCATACGCAAACAGACGCCCCATGTAGTTGTGGTCATTATCCCATTCGCACGGCCAGAAGTTCACGTACTGCACAACGTGTGATTTCCGAAAAGCCTTTCGCGCAAAGGCCAGGTTTTCCATTTCACCCGCGAAATAGCTGTCGCAGGTAAATCCGGCGGGCGGATTTTTTTCGTCGATATCAATGGCGGTTTCGGGCAGGTTTACCCCGTACACCTCGCCATCAAAGCGTTTCGCGAGGGCGGCCAGCAGCGCCTGATAGCGCTCGCGCACGGCGGGATCCCACTGACGCGCCACCCATCCTGAACCGACGGGCTTGCCTTCGCCGGGGTTATCGAACTGCGGCGCAATCCCGCCACCGTATCGCTTATCGTGCATCAGATAGTCCGGCACGTAGCGGGCGTCCGGCTCAAAGAAACGATCCTGGATTTGAATAAAGAGCTTTTTTCGGGCGGCCTTAACGCGCGCCAGATCCTGTTCAATCCGCGAGAAGTCATAGCTGTCCTTCTCGGGTTCCAGCAGGCGCCAGTTGTAAACGATCTGCACGCCGCCGATATCGCTTCGCGCAACAAGCGGGAACGCCGCGTCGAGATCGCCTGAGCTGGTATAGATAAAATTCTCCGGCGTTTTTGCCAGTGAAGACAGCGATAAAGCCAGCGTGGTTACGGCAACGGCCATCCTGATTTTTAGCGCCATATCATTATCCTTTTTGTTGGTACAGCAGGTGAAAGTCCTGGAATTGTCTGTGTTCCAGGGTAGGGCAGATGCGTAGTCTATACTTAACCCTTTGTAAGCCAAAAGGAGAGCAAGAATGACTATTCATAAGCACGGTTCGGCACACTGGTCTGGCGACATTAAGCGCGGAAAAGGAACGGTTTCCACCGAGAGCGGCGTTCTCAATCAACAGCCTTATGGTTTCAATACCCGCTTTGACGGTGAAAAGGGGACCAACCCCGAAGAGCTGATTGGCGCGGCACATGCGGCCTGCTTCTCAATGGCGCTGTCGCTAATGCTCGGGGAAGCGGGCTATACCGCCGATTCCATTGACACCACCGCGGACGTCTCTCTGGATAAAACCGACGGCGGCTTTGCCATCACTAAGGTTGCCCTGAAAAGCAAAGTGACCGTTCCAGGCATTGCCCCGCAGCAGTTCGACGGCATTATTCAGAAAGCAAAAGCGGGCTGTCCGGTCTCGCAGCTCCTGAAGGCTGAGATTACGCTGGACTATAAGCTTAACTAAGCCCCAGCCGGGTTCGCGCCCGGCTATCCCTTCAGCGCGGCAGGGAACACCTCCGCCAGCCAGGCAATAAATACCTTAAGACGGTGCGTTAAATGCCGATTCTGCGGGTAAACCACATGAAACGGATATGCGGCAGGGCGCCAGTTGCCGAGGATCGCCGTCAGCGTTCCCGCCTGCAAATACAACTTTGCCGAATACTCAAAGGTTTGAACGATCCCCAGCCCCGCCGCGGCAGCCGCCAGATGGGCATTACTTTCATTGACGCCGAGATAGTGCGGAATGTTGATTTCCAGCGCCTCGCCGTTCAGCCGGAAGCGAAACGGAAATGCCCGCCCGGTGACGGGCGAAAGGTAGCTGATCAGCTTATGCCCGTTGCACAGCTCCTGCGGATAGGCCGGGACACCGTGATTTTTCAGGTAACCCGGCGTCGCGCAGGTGACCATCTCGGCGTTACCGATATGACGTGCGATGAGGGTCGAGTCGTCCAGCGGCCCGCCGCGGATCACGCAGTCTACGTTACCGCTGATGAGATCGACCGGCCGGTCGGCCACGCCAAGGTCGATGCGGATATCCGGGTAGCGCCGCATAAAGTCCGGAAGCAGGGGGATGAGCACGTCCCGGGCGGTGGAGCCGCCCACGTCAACCCGCAAATGCCCTTTTGGCGTCGCGCGGGAAACGCGAAACGAGGTGTCGATATCTTCGATATCAATTAGCACCCTGAGCGCTTTTTCATAGTATTCCATCCCTTCAGGCGTCGCGACCACCCGGCGAGTGGTGCGGTGCAGAAGGCGTATCTCCAGGTGCGCCTCAAGCGATTTTACCAGCTTGCTCAGCGTGGCGATCGGCATATTCAGCGAGTCCGCCGCGCGGGTAAAACTGCCTGACTCCACGACCCGCGTAAAGGCGCGCATCGCCATGAGCTGGTCCATGATGACCTCTGATTATTTCTGTGTATGAATAGTCATTTTCATTTTTGCCTGTTTTTCACTAATGCCGCAAGGGCTAAAGTTTGTTCAACGCGAGCGAAAGCGCGCACCGCAAACCCAACAAAAGGTAAATGACATGAACACGACTCTCTCAGGAAAAATCGCACTGGTGACCGGCGGCAGCACCGGTATTGGTCTTGCCACGGCGCAGGAGCTGGCGGCGCAGGGCGCGAAGGTGTACATCACCGGTCGTCGTCAGGCCGAACTAGACGCCGCGGTAGCAGAGATTGCTTCTGACGCAGTGGGCATTCGCGCGGATGTCTCAAAGCTTGCCGATCTGGATGAGGTTTATGCCCGGATAGCCAAAGATGAAGGCCGTCTTGATATCCTGTTCGCCAATGCCGGTGGCGGCGATATGCTGCCGCTGGGCGCGATCACTGAAGAACAGTTTGACCGGATTTTTGGCACCAACGTGCGCGGAGTGCTGTTCACTGTGCAGAAGGCGCTGCCGCTGCTCTCCGCCGGATCGTCAATTATTCTGACCGGCTCGACGGTGTCCATTAAAGGGACGGCCAACTTCAGCGTCTACAGCGCCAGCAAGGCCGCCGTGCGCAACTTTGCCCGCTCCTGGGCGCTGGATTTGCAGGGCCGCGGGATCCGCGTCAACGTGGTGAGCCCGGGCCCGATCAAAACGCCTGGGCTTGGCGATCTGGTGCCGGAAGAACACCGTCAGGGGCTGTACGACGCGCTGGCCGCGCAGGTACCGCTGGGGCGTTTAGGCGCGCCGGGCGAGGTGGGTAAAGCGGTGGCGTTTCTGGCCTCCGACGCGGCCAGCTTTATTAACGCCATCGAGCTGTTTGTGGACGGCGGGATGGCCCAAATCTAATCCAGACTGCGCCAGCATCGGACGTTACGGCCCTCGCGTGAGGGCTGTAGCGGCTGGGGACGCTCACACCCCTGCGCTGCCATTGGACAACGGTCGCGGAAAAAACAGCCTTCGGGCAGATGACGGTTGCCGGGAAGCTCCGTTTTGCGTAACGCCAGATTTTCATCCAGCGGTTCACCGGTGCGGGGAACCGAGTCGAGCAGCAGACGGGTATAGGGATGGCGCGGCTCGCCAAGCACCTGCGCGGCGCTGCCCAGCTCCACAATCTGCCCGAGATACATCACCGCCACGCGGTCGCTCATGTGTCTGACCACCGATACGTTATGCGAAATTAACACGTAGGTCAGATTACGCTGCTGTTGCAGGGTCACCAGCAGGTTGAGGATTTGCGCCTGCACGGAGATATCCAGCGCGCTGGTAGGTTCATCAAGCACGATAATATCGGGGTCGGACGAGAGCGCACGGGCAATGGCGATGCGCTGGCGCTGCCCGCCGGAGAAGGCGTGCGGGAGCCTGTCGAGGTATTCCGGGCGAATGCCAACCTGCAGCGCCAGATCCTCCGCCAGCTGACGGCGCACGCTCTCGCTGCTGCGTTTCTGCACCCACACCGGCTCGGTGATGATGCGCCAGACCGGCAATCGCGGGTCGAGCGACGAGAGCGGATCCTGAAACACCATCTGCATGCCGCCCGCGTGGTGCGCCCGCTGGCACGCGCCTGTGCTGGGCTTAAGCATGCCCATCAGCAGCTGGGCCAGCGTGCTTTTCCCGCAGCCGGATTCCCCGACAATGCCCAGCGTTTCCCCCCGACGGATCTGAAGATCGAGCCCGTTTAGGGCTTGGACCTGTTCCGTTACGCGCCCCAGCCAGTTTTTGCGCGCCGCAAAGTTCACGTGCACGCTATCCAGTTCCAGCAGTACATCAGACATGGTGTTTCTCCCGTTGTGGATACCAGCAGGCAGCCTGTTGGCCTTCTGCGCCATTGGGCTGTAAGCGCGGCGTTTCGCTGCATTTCGCCCCGGCGGCAAAGCAGCGCTCGCGGAAGGCGCAACCCTGCGGAAGCTGGCTGAGGTTGGGGACCGTGCCGGGGATGGCAGGAAGCAGGTCGCGCGGCTGGCCGTTTTCCGGGGCGCACTGCAGCAGGCCGATGGAATAGGGGTGTACAGGGCGGTCGATCAGCGTTTGCGTGGCGCCGCTCTCAATCACGCTGCCCGCATACATCACGTACGTTCTGTCGCAAAGCTGCGACACCACGGCCATATCATGGCTGATAAACAGCACCGAGGTCCCGCTGGCCCGCGCCTTATGCTTCAGCAGGCGTAGCACCTGCAGCTGGACGGTAACGTCCAGCGCGGTGGTCGGTTCGTCGGCGACGATCAGCTCCGGCTCACAGGAGAAGGCAAGGGCGATCATCACCCGCTGGCGCATGCCGCCGGAGAGTTCAAACGGATAACGCTCCATGACCTGCTTCGCGTCCGGGATTTGCATCTCTTCCAGCAGGGTAATCGCCTTCTGCTGCGCCTCGCGCCGCGAAAGCGGCTGATGCTGGCGGATCACCTCCACCATCTGTTTGCCAATCCGCCGCGTCGGGTTGAGGGCGGTCATGGGTTCCTGAAAAATCATCGCCACTCGTGCACCGCGCCACTGGCGAAGCTGCTTCTCGGACGCCGTCAGGACGTTTTTGCCGAGTAACTTCACCTGACCATGATGAATGCGGTAACTCCCTTCCGGCAGCAGCCGCATGGCGAGCATGGCGGTCACGGATTTACCCGATCCCGACTCGCCCACCACGCCGACAATTTCGCCCCTGCCGATCTCCAGCGAGACGTGGTTCAGCGCGTGGACCTCACCGCGAAAAATCGGGAAGCTCAGGTGCAGGTCCTCAATACATAATACCGGTTCGGTCATTACTGTTTTCCTCCCGACTTCGGATCCAGCAGATCGCGGATACCGTCGCCAAACAGGTTAAAGCCCACGGCGGTAATCAAAATCGCCGCACCGGGAAAGGCGCAGTACCACCACTGGTCCAGGACGTAGTTACGGCCAACGGCCACCATCGCGCCCCATTCGGCGGTGGGCTGCTGCGCTCCCAGGCCAATAAACCCCAGCGTGGCGGCCATCAGAATGGCGCTGCCGATGTCCAGCGAAGCCTGCACAATAAGCGGCGGCAGGGCGTTGCGCAGGATATGCCAGCGGATCAAATGCCAGCGGGACGCGCCAAACGTGCGGGCGGCCTGAACGTAGGTAAACTGGCGCACCACCAGGGTTTGCCCGCGCGCCAGGCGGACGTAAAACGGGATGCGGACAATCGCAATCGCCAGCATGGCATTGAAGAGGCTAGGCCCGAGCGCGGCGGCCAGCGCCATGGTCAGCACCAGGGAGGGAATGGAGAGCATAATGTCCATCACCCGCATGATGATGGCGTCGCCGCGCCCGCCCAGTACGCCGGAAAAACAGCCCAGCAGCGAGCCGATGCCGCCCGCAATCGCCACCACAGCCAGCCCGGCGGTAATCGACTGCTGGCTGCCCGTCAGCACGCGGCTGAACAGGTCGCGTCCCACCTCATCGGTACCAAACCAGTGTTGCCCAGAAGGCGCCTGCAGGCGTGCGGTCAGATCCAGCGCGTTCGGGTCATGCGGCACGATCCACGGTGAGGCCACCATCAGAAAGAGCATCGCAATCATAATGACACCGCCAACGATCGTGAGCGGGCTTTGACGCAGCATCCAGAACAGCTTTGCCCAGTTGATGCGTTGTCCGGCGGTTTTAACCGGGACGGGCGTTTCCTGCGTTAACATCATTCGGCACCTCCGCGCCCGATTCGCGGGTCAATCCACAGGTAAAGCAGATCGACCACCAGATTAACCAACACGTAGGCCAGCGAAACGACGACGGCAAAGCCCATCACGGCAGGGAAATCGAGCGCCTGAATGGACGTCACCACCCAGGCGCCCATGCCCGGCCAGGCAAAGACGGTTTCGGTCAGCACGGCGCCGTAAAGCAGATCGCCCAGCGCCAGCCCGAGCACGGTGATGGACGGGATCATCGCATTGGGCAGGGCGTAGCGCAGGACGATGTACCAGCCGGGCAGGCCGCTGGCGCGCGCGGTGCGGATGTAGTCTTCGCTAAGCTGCTCCAGCATCGCCGAGCGGACCTGGCGCGCCACAATCCCCAGGTGAACAAACGCCAGCGTCAGCGAGGGTAAAATCAGGTGCTGAAGCGCGTTGAAGAACACCTCACCGTTGCCTTCCAGCAGCGCGTCCAGCAGATAAAACCCGGTGACGTGCGTCGGCGGATCGAGCCAGTCGTCCAGCCTGCCGCCGCCCGGCAGAATCTGCAGGTGCCCGTAGAACAGCACGATAACGCCCAGCCCGAGCCAGAAGGCCGGCGTGGAGATCCCGGTCATCGCCATTAAACGCACCAGGTGATCCAGCCAGCGGTTGCGGTACACCGCCGACAAAATCCCCAGCGGCACGCCGATGACCAGCGCCAGCAGCAGAGAACAAAAGGCCAGCTCCAGCGTGGCTGGGAAAAAGGCCTTCAGATCTTCGGCGACCGGACGTCCGGTACGGATGGACGTGCCTAAATCACCGTGCGCCAGCGCGTCCACGTAGCGGCCAAACTGTATATACAGCGGCCGATCCAGCCCTAGCTGCTGGCGGATGTTTTGCACAATTTCGTCGCTGGCGCGATCGCCGGCCAGCAGACGGGCCGGATCGCCGGGGATCAGGTGTGAAATAATAAAGGTGATAATACAGACACCGGCCACCACCAGGATTAACCCCCAGCAGCGCTGGCGCACTATGCTCCAGAACGTCATACGCTTTCCCCCGGCGACAACCGTTATTTGCTCATGGTGGCGATGTTGAACACCTGCTCGAGCATCGGATTAAAGGTGAAGCCTTTGACCTCTTTGTTCATCGCCAGCTGGTAGTTCTTCTGGAACAGATAAACATAGGCCGCCTCGTCGATAACCACCTTCTGCGCCTGCTGGTAATCTTTGGTGCGTTCCGCCTGATCGGTGGTTTTCAGCGCGGCCTGCAGCAGCGAATCGACCTCTTTGTTCTCATAGAACGAACGGTTGCCCGGCAGCCCTTTTTTGTCCGATTCGAACCAGTAGTTCATGAACATGTACGGGTCGGCAAAGTCCGGGCTCCAGTTGCCGATGGCAATGTCGTAATCGCCTTTTCCGACGCGGTCGCGCATGGTCGCATTCGCCAGTTTTTCCAGCTTGACGCTAATGCCGATCTTGCCGAGGCTGGCCTGAGTGGAGAGGGCGATAGGCTCCCAGTTCGGGTCGTTATCCGAGTAGAGGAAGGTCAGGCTGGCGGGTTTGTCTTTGACCTTCTCCAGCGCCGCTTTGGCTTTGGCCTCATCGAAGCTGTACTGCATTGCCGTGGCGTCAAAGCCCCACATGCCTTCCGGGATCGGGCCGCGCATCTGCTTGCCGTTGCCGCTCAGAATGCCTTTCACCATCCCCTGGTAATCCGTCGCCCAGGAGATGGCCCGACGTAAATCCAGCTGATTGAGCGGCGCTTTGCTGTTGTTGAGATAGAGGTAAGTCACGCGCAGGGACGGGTATTCCGCGACGGCGACTTTGCCTTCCTGCTTCAGGGCCGCAAGCTGATCGACCGGCAGGGCGTCGGCAATGTCCAGATCGCCGCGGGAAAGCTGCAGTCGGCGCGAGGCGCTCTCACCGATAATTTTCACCGAGACGCGCTTAAAGTGCGGCTTTTCACCCTGCCAGTGGGGGTTAGGGACCAGGATCAGCTGCTGGCCTTTCTGCCAGCTTTTCAGCATAAACGGCCCGGAACCGGCGGTGTTTTGCGCCAGAAAACCGCGCGCATCGTCCGCCGCATTGGCCTTCAGCACCGCCGGGTTAATAATGGACGCCCCGTCGTTTGCCAGCGTGTAGAGGAAAGGCGCGAAGGGCTGGCTGAGGGTGAACTTCACCGTATGGTCATCGACGGCATCAATTTTCAGGTCTTTCGGGAAAGCTTCAGACGGCCCCTGGCCGAGCTTCAGCAGGCGCTCAAAGGAGAGCTTTACCGCCTCGGCGGTGACCGGCGTGCCGTCGGAGAATGTCGCGTTATCCGCCAGGGTAAAAGTCCACTCCTTCTGGTCTTCCGACGCCTTCCAGCCCGTCGACAGATCGCCTTCCACCTCGGTAGAGCCTGGCTTGTACTTGACCAGACGCTGGTAGGACGGATAGGTGACGGTCCAGTCGTTGTTATCAATAGTGATGGCAGGATCGAGCGTTTGCGGGTCGGCGGCTTTGCCGATCGCCAGCATGTCTTTCGGGACGGCAGCCAGCGCCAGCGGTGCGCTCAGGGCCAGCGTGGCGGCGATCAGAGTCGAGAGAAGCGATGTTTTCATGGCAGTGCTCCGGGTTTAAAGAGAAGTGTGCGTCAGGGGAAAACAGGCAAAACGGTCGTCAAGCAGCGGGTAGCTGGCGGCGTTCGGCAGTTCGAAGTGCCACCATTCGCTGCTGATACCCACAAAACCACCGCCGAACATGATGGCGTTCAGCAGCAGACGGTTGCGCTGGGCGTGCGGCGGCACTGAGGGGTGATACGGATGCGAGCGGTCGTGCATTTCGTCAAAACCGGCACCCATATCCAGCACGGCGTTATGTTCATCCATCAGGGTGACGTCGATGGCCGTACCGCGGCTGTGATTGGAGCCAATCGCCACGTCGACCACGTATTCCGGGTTCGGGCAGGCATCCCACAGCTGGGCCTGCGCCTGCTGCGGTCGATAGGCGTCGTAGACCACCAGCTTCAGCCCGGCCAGGGAGGCAATGCTGATGGCTTTTGCCAGCGCGGTGGCCGCGTCGCTATGCAGCAGGCACAGCGCCTCCTGATAGATCGGACGGCCGGTGATGTTGTCGGCGGTGGCGTACTTCAGATCGATATGCAGCGTGGGAAACGTCTTCGCCACATCAATCAGTTCACTCTCTTCGGGCATAGCTCCGCTCCTTTAGCGTTCGAATTGACCAAACTCTTGTTGTAATTGTCGGTTGACCGCCAGACGCGCCGGGAGCGCATCACCCAGCGCTTCCACCACGCCCGACAGCAGCAGGTTGAATAGACAGCTCACGGGGGCAAGCGAATCCCAGAAGTGACCGGTATCGGTTTTCACCTGCAGTAAATCCATCGGATAATCCCGCGCCCACGGGCACCAGATGTCGGTGATTAAGGCCAGCGGAATGCCTTTCTCGCTGGCGACGCGGCAGTACTGGCGGGCCATCGCGGAGTAGGTGCGCGTATCGGTCAGCACGACGTACGGGTGCGAAAACCCCGAGTTCAGGGATTCCACCCAGCTGCCGGAAGCGCCCTCCGAATAGCTCACGCGCGGGCGGAGGTACTCGAGGTGGCTGAAGAAGGCGTTGGCAATTCCGCGCGTGGACTGGATCCCCAGCACAAACACCGCGTCGGCGTGGGCGAGGTTGTGCACCACCTGACGGAAGGCGTCCGTTTGCGCCAGCTGGTACACCTGCGTGATGGCATCCACTTCCAGCGACAGGGCATGCTGAAGGCGGCTGGAAAGGGGGCGCTGCTGCTGCCAGGAGTCCAGCCGCTCGTTCATGCCCCAGGGCTGATACGGATCGCGCAGGCTCTTTTTGGCATCTTCCAGGTTGCGATACCCCAGCTTGCGCAGAAAGCGTCCGACGGTAATTCCGCTGGTCCCGCTCGCCTGACCGATGCTCTCTGCCGTTTCAAACGGGATTTGCGCGGCGTGCGCCAGCAGCCAGCTTCCGACCCGCTTTTCGCTGGGCGTGAGCTGGCTGAACGTCGCTTCGATACGGCTCAACATCTCAGGTTTCGTCGTCATACCGCCTCGCTGTTAACAGGCTGTCAATGGCCTAATTTTTGTTACCTGGTTAACAATGCATGACGCGTGCCATGTTCACAGGGCGGGTGAAACCCGCTGTGTAGTAAACTTCATGCAATATTTGTTTAACCAATGATCAACATTTGTGCAGCGTAGTTCACTTTTGGTGCACTGTCTGACGCGGCAGGTATGAATTTGGTGAATCCGTCAGTCCGTTCACATTTTTGATAAGATAGATGTATCGTGAATATAAAAAGGATCCCGGCATGGCAAATCTGCCCTGGCGAGTCAGCGTGCGCCTGATGGCGCTTGCAAAGAAAATAGGGATTGTCGTCGGGATCGTACTGGTTGTCCTGCTGGCGGTTCGGGTGTATCTCTCCCAGCAGGGACCGGAACTGCACCTCTGGCATACCTGGCGGGCCGATGAGATGTCCGTGCGCGAGATGGATAACGCCGATTTTGCCCTGTATATCGCCCGGGAAAACGCCATTTTCGCCGATCTTGATCGCGCGGTGACGGCGAAAACAGTGGGCGAGGAACGTACTCCGCTAAACCGCTATTATCGCCAGAGCCTTGTGTGGCCGGGACAGTTTACGCCCGATGCCAACCGCTCGTTTGTATTGATGCCTGCCGGAAAGCCGCGCGGCGCGGTGGTGCTGCTGCACGGTCTGACGGACTCGCCCTACAGCGTCCGGCGCCTTGCGGTGAACTATCAACAGCACGGCTTTGTGGCCGTGGTCCCGCGTCTGCCCGGGCACGGCACCGCGCCCGGCGCGCTGACGGACGTCGACTGGGAGATGTGGCTCGCGGCGACGCGTCTTGCGGTGCGGGAAGCCACGCGTCTGGCGGGTAAGGCAGTGCCGCTGCATCTGGTGGGCTACTCCAACGGCGGAGCGCTGGCGATGAAATATACCCTCGATGCGCTGGACGCGCCTTCGCTGCGTAAACCGCAGCAGGTGATACTGCTCTCACCGATGATCGGCGTGACGGCCTTTGCGCGGTTTGCCGGTTTCGCCGGGCTACCGGCGCTGCTGCCGGCGTTTGCCAAAGCGGCGTGGCTGAATATCTCTCCGGAATATAATCCGTACAAATATAACTCGTTCCCGGTGAACGCCGCCCGCCAGTCATGGCTTCTGACGAAGGCCCTGCAGGAGCAAATCGGCCGCGAGGCGCGGGAGAACAGGCTGGCGAATTTGCCGCCGGTGCTGGCGTTCCAGTCGGTGATGGATTCCACGGTCAGCACCCGCGCGGTGGTGACCGGCCTGTTTGACCAGCTTCCGGCAAACGGCAGCGAGCTGGTGGTGTTTGACATCAACCAGGCGGCGAGCTTCCGCCCGCTGTTCAAACCGTCGTCGTGGACGGCAACTTCGGCGCTGCTGCCGGTTGCGCAGAGGCGTTACGGTGTCACGATTATTACCAATGCGGACGCACACAGTTTCTCGACGGTGGCGAAAATCACTCCGGCAGGCAGCACCCGGGAGACGGTCGTGCCGCTGGCGCAGGCCTGGCCGCAGGATGTCTATTCCCTGTCGCACGTTGCGGTGCCGTTCCCCCCGGATGACGATCTCTATGGCCGTGAGCCTGGGGTGAAAAACCGCTACGGCATCAGCCTGGGAACAATTGCGCTCTGGGGCGAAACGTCCGTGTTGAGCGTCGGAAAAGAGGCGCTGATGCGGGTCACCTCGAACCCGTTTTACGGCTATATGCAGGAGAGGATTAACAGCCGGATCGGGGACGCGGAAAAGTAACGTTCCCCTGTGGCGTGAATATGTTAGGTCGCATTGATTAAGTATGTTAAATAATAGCTTCAATGCACCTCTCTTTCTCATCGGATCCCATTTTTGTGCTGACGACTCTGATTTATCGAAGCCAGTTGAATTTATCCTGTCAGTCCTCCGCGCTGAGGGAGCTGGTGGAGCGCGCCCGGATCCGCAATGCCAGTCTGAATATCACCGGGGTTCTGCTTGCAAAAGGCAGTGACGTGCTGCAAATCCTCGAAGGGTCGGAAGAGAGCGTGCTTAAGCTGTTCCATAAAATCCGTGACGACAAGCGGCACAGTGGAGTGGTAGAGCTGATGCGGGACTATGGCCCGCGCAGACGCTTCGAAAACGTCGGTATGCTGCTGTTCGATCTGCAAACGCAGTCGCCGAAAGAGGTGCTGCAGTCGGTTCTGAATTACAGCAAGCTGGAAAGCTATCTCACATCCGATGACCGGGTGTTCAAATTTATCCAGACGTTTATCACGGGCAAACGTCCGGCCTTGTCGGGTGCGCGTTACGTACCAGAGAAATGGACGCTGTCACCCGAGGCGTTGCCCTTTGGCGAACGCCTGGGGCTGATGGCCAACCAAACCTGTCAGTTTGCACTCCAGCCCATCGTTGAGCCCTCGGAAGGGAAGATCAGCTCGCTGGAAGCCCTTATTCGCGGCAACGACGGCGGCAGCCCGGAGCATTTCTTCAGCACCCTAGACCCGGACAAAATCTACGAAGTCGATCTCCAGACGAAAGCGTATGCCTTTGCGCTGGCGGAAAAGCTGGGCATTGGCAGCCATAAGATTGCGGTAAACCTGCTGCCGATGTCGCTGGTGAATGTCCCCAACGCTGTGGAATTCCTGGTCAGCGCGATAAAAAAACATAGCCTTCAGCCGGAGCAGGTGGTCATTGAAGTGACGGAAAACGAGATGATCTCCGGCTTCAACCAGTTCAATAGCGCCATCAAGCAGCTTCGCGGTGAGGGCATTGGCCTGGCAATCGATGATTTTGGTTCCGGGTATGCCGGTCTTTCGCTGCTTACTCGTTTCCAGCCGGATAAAATTAAGATCGACCGGGAGATAGTCAGCGATATCCACCTCAGCGGCCCGAAGCAGGCAATTGTGCGCTCCATCGTCAGCTGTTGCTCCGATCTGGAAATTACCCTGGTGGCCGAGGGGATCGAGAAGATAGAGGAGTGGTGCTGGCTCGAGTCTGCCGGGATCCGCCGTTTCCAGGGCTTTCTGTTCGCCCGTCCGCAGCTTAATGGCGTCGGTGATATCCACTGGCCGCATCTGGTGCGTTAGCCAATTTTCCACCCGCGTTATTTCCCCTTCGTCCTGCCTGTGCTTAAATAGCTAAAACGGTTTAACATTGTTTAGCTACGAGGAACACATGAAAAAAATCTGGGTACTTGGCGATGCGGTAGTGGATTTGCTGCCCGATGGAGAAGGCAGATTGCTGCAGTGTCCCGGCGGTGCACCGGCAAACGTTGCGGTCGGTATTGCCCGGCTGGGCGGCCAGAGCGCCTTTATCGGCAGGGTTGGCGACGATCCATTCGGGCGCTTTATGGCGAAAACTCTCGCTGACGAAAAGGTCGACGTGAAGTCTATGCGCCTTGACCCGGCGCACCGAACCTCAACGGTAGTGGTCGATCTGGATGACCACGGCGAACGCTCGTTTACCTTTATGGTGCGCCCGAGCGCCGATCTGTTTCTGGAAACCGCCGATCTGCCGAAGTTCAGCGCCGGAGAGTGGCTGCACGTCTGTTCCATCGCGTTAAGCGCAGAGCCGAGCCGTTCCGCGACGTTTGAGGCGATGGCCGCCATCCGTGGAGCGGGCGGCTACGTCAGCTTCGACCCCAATATTCGCCCGGACCTCTGGCCGGATGAGAACGCGCTGCGCCGCTGCCTGGAGCAGGCCCTGCAGGGCGCCGACGTGGTGAAACTCTCTGTGGAAGAGCTGGCGTTTTTAACCGGAAATGTGGAGGTTAACGTCGGTCTGAACGCGCTGATGGCGCGCTGTCCGGCGCGTCTGGTGCTGGTCACCCAGGGAAAAGAGGGGGTGATCGCCTGGCATGACGGCGCCGCGAAGCACTATCCGGCAACCCCCGTTGAGTGCGTCGATACCACCGGCGCGGGCGACGCCTTTGTCGCCGGACTGCTCTACGGGCTGGCCGCCGGGCAGGACCTGACGCCGGTCATCGCCTTAGCCCAGCGCTGCGGCGCATTAGCCACCACGGCCAAAGGGGCGATGACCGCCTTGCCGTGGCAGCACGAACTGTAATTCCTTCCTTCACTGGCCGCCACCCGGCGGCCTGAATTGTCGCCTCGATCACACTTACTAAAACGGTTTAGCAAAAAAGATTGCCGATCCAAAATTCAGAGGTTTAGTATCAGCAACCTAAACCGGTTTAGCAATTTAGCACGTTTAATGACTTCTTTTAGGGATGCGACAAAATGTATAAAAAACGCAGACTTGCCGTGATGATAGGCATGCTGGCCGGAAGTACCTCTGTTTTTGCCCAAACGGATATGACAAGTATCGAAGCGCGTCTCGCCGCGATGGAGCAGCGCCTCCAGGCAGCGGAAACGCGTGCCCAGGTGGCTGAAAAGCGCGCCACCGATGCGGAACAAAAAACGCAGCAGCTGGTTGCCGCGCAGCAGCAGACGCAAACGACAACCCAGGCGGTGGCGCAGCGCACCACCGCGCTGGAGAAGAAGGCGGATCAAAGCAGCGGGTTTGAGTTCCACGGCTACGCCCGTTCGGGCCTGCTGATGAACGATGCGGCCTCCAGCAGCAAAAGCGGTCCTTATCTGACCCCGGCCGGAGAAACCGGCGGCGCGGTAGGGCGTCTGGGTAACGAAGCCGACACCTACGTCGAACTGAACCTGGAGCACAAGCAAACTCTGGATAACGGGGCCACCACGCGCTTCAAAGCGATGCTGGCCGACGGTCAGAGAACCTATAACGACTGGTCAGCCGATACCAGCGATCTCAATATTCGCCAGGCCTTCGCGGAGCTGGGCAACCTGCCTGATTTTACCGGCGCGCTGAAGGGCAGCACCTTCTGGGCGGGTAAACGCTTCGACCGCGACAACTTTGATATTCACTGGCTGGACTCCGACGTGGTGTTCCTGGCCGGTACCGGCGGCGGCGTCTATGACGTGAAATGGAACGATTCGCTGCGCAGCAACTTCTCCATCTACGGCCGCAACTTCGGCAGCGTGGAGCAGACCGACAATAACGTTCAGAACTATATCCTCAGCATGAACCACTTCGCCGGACCGTTCCAGCTGATGGTGAGCGGCCTGCGGGCGAAGGATAACGACGACCGTAAAGACACCAACGGCGATCTCATCAAAACTGACGCCGCCAATACCGGCGTTCATGCGCTGGTCGGGTTGCATAACGAGAGCTTCTACGGCCTGCGGGAAGGGACGGCCAAAACGGCGCTGCTGTACGGCCACGGGCTGGGTGCGGAAGTGAAAAGCATCGGCTCCGACGGCGCGCTGCTGTCTGAGGCGGATACCTGGCGCTTCGCAAGTTACGGTGTCACGCCGATCGGCGGTGGATGGAGCGTTGCGCCCGCCGTACTGGCGCAGAGCAGTAAAGATCGCTACGTCAAGGGCGATAGCTATGAGTGGGTAACGCTCAACACCCGCCTGATTAAAGAAGTGACGCAGAACTTCGCTCTGGCCTTTGAGGGGAGCTATCAGTACATGGATTTAAATCCGGAAGGCTATAAGGACCGCAACGCCGTTAACGGTAGTTTCTACAAGCTAACCTTTGCGCCGACGTTAAAAGCGAGCAAAATCGGCGATTTCTTCAGCCGTCCGGAGCTGCGCCTGTTTGCCACCTGGATGGACTGGAGCAGCAAACTGGATCATTACGCCAGCGATGATGCCTTTGGCAGCAGCGGCTTCAACGCCGGCGGGGAATGGAACTTTGGGATCCAGATGGAAACCTGGTTTTAACCCATCACGCTCCCGCTTTGCGGGAGCGTTTCGCACATCATAAAAAGAAGTCAGGCAGAGGTATCTATGGATTTTAATCAAATCGCCCGCGAGCTTATTCCGCTGCTCGGTGGCAAGGAAAACATCGCCAGCGCGGCGCACTGCGCAACGCGTCTTCGTCTGGTGCTGGTTGATGACGCGCTTGCCGATCAGCAGGCGATCGGCAAGGTCGACGGCGTAAAAGGCTGTTTTCGTAACGCCGGGCAGATGCAGGTGATTTTTGGCACGGGCGTGGTCAACAAGGTTTACGCCGCGTTTATTCAGGCGGCGGGGATTAGCGAATCCAGTAAATCTGAGGCCGCGGACCTGGCGGCGCGCAAGCTGAACCCGTTCCAGCGCATTGCCCGTCTGCTCTCCAACATCTTTGTCCCGATCATTCCCGCGATTGTGGCATCCGGCCTGCTGATGGGCCTGCTCGGCATGGTGAAAACCTACGGCTGGGTCAATGCGGATAACGCCATCTACATCATGCTGGACATGTGCAGCTCCGCGGCGTTTATCATTCTGCCTATTCTGATCGGCTTTACCGCCGCGCGGGAGTTTGGCGGCAACCCGTATCTCGGCGCGACGCTGGGCGGCATTCTGACCCACCCGGCGCTGACCAACGCCTGGGGCGTGGCCTCCGGCTTCCACACCATGAACTTCTTCGGCCTTGAGATCGCGATGATTGGCTATCAGGGCACGGTATTCCCGGTGCTGCTGGCCGTCTGGTTTATGAGCATCGTGGAGAAAAACCTGCGCCGCGCGATCCCGGACGCCTTAGACCTGATCCTGACGCCGTTCCTCACCGTCGTTATCTCCGGTTTTATCGCCTTACTGATTATCGGCCCGGCGGGGCGCGCGCTGGGCGACGGCATCTCCTTTATCCTGAGCACGTTAATTACCCACGCGGGCTGGCTGGCGGGTCTGCTGTTCGGCGGGCTGTATTCGGTGATTGTGATCACCGGTATTCACCACAGCTTCCACGCGATTGAAGCCGGGCTGCTGGGTAATCCGTCGATTGGCGTTAACTTCCTGCTGCCTATCTGGGCCATGGCGAACGTGGCGCAGGGCGGCGCCTGTCTGGCGGTGTGGTTCAAAACCAAAGACGCCAAAATCAAAGCCATTACCTTACCGTCCGCGTTTTCTGCGATGCTGGGCATCACCGAAGCGGCTATTTTTGGTATCAACCTGCGCTTTGTTAAGCCGTTCATCGCCGCGCTGATCGGCGGCGCGGTGGGCGGGGCCTGGGTGGTCTCTGTCCATGTCTACATGACCGCCGTTGGGTTGACCGCTATTCCGGGCATGGCCATCGTGCAGGCCAGCTCGCTGCTCAACTATATTATCGGTATGGTGATTGCCTTCGGCGTGGCGTTTACCGTCTCACTGCTGCTGAAATATAAAACGGACTCGGAATAATGACGTTACCTTCCCGCTGGCCTGCGATCCTGCAGGCCGTTATGAAAGGTCAGCCGCGGGCGCTGGCGGATAGCCACTACCCGCAGTGGCACCCCGCGCCGGTGACGGGGCTGATGAACGATCCCAACGGGTTTATCTGGTTTGCCGGCCGCTACCACCTGTTCTATCAGTGGAACCCGCTGGACTGCGAGCATCGGTTTAAATGCTGGGGGCACTGGAGCTCTGCGGACCTGGTGCACTGGCGGCACGAGCCGCTGGCGCTGATGCCCGACGAAGAGTATGACCGTAACGGCTGCTACTCCGGTAGCGCCGTGGACAATCACGGTTTACTGACCCTGTGCTACACCGGCAACGTTAAGTTTGATGACGGCAGCCGCACGGCCTGGCAGTGCCTCGCCGTGGAACAGCCGGACGGGACCTTTAAGAAGCTGGGGTCGGTGCTGGCGCTGCCGGAAGGCTATACCGGCCACGTGCGCGACCCGAAGGTGTGGCAGCACGACGGAGAGTGGTACATGGTGCTCGGCGCGCAGGATGTGCAAAAGCGGGGCAAGGTGCTGCTGTTTAAATCAGCCGATTTGCACGCCTGGACGTCCTGCGGGGAAATCGCCGGTCACGGGGTCAACGGCCTGACGGATGCGGGGTATATGTGGGAGTGTCCGGACCTGTTCGCGCTCGACGAAACGCACATCCTGATCAGCTGTCCGCAGGGGCTGGCGCGCGAGCCGCATCGCTATCTCAACACCTATCCGGCTACCTGGACGAGCGGGGCGTTTGACTATGCAAGCGCCGCATTCGATCACGGCGATCTGCACGAGCTGGACGCGGGCTTTGAGTTTTACGCTCCGCAAACGACGCTGGCGGAAGACGGACGACGCATTCTGATCGGCTGGATGGGCGTACCGGACGGGGAAGAGATGCTTCAGCCAACCCGGGCGCACGGCTGGATGCACCAGATGACCTGCCCGCGTGAATTACGCTATCGCGACGGCAGGCTCTGGCAGACCCCGGCGCGCGAGCTGGCGGCGCTGCGTGAAGATGAGCAGTGCTGGCAAGGGCGCGCCAGCGAGGCGCCGGACCTGGACGCGACGCGCCTGGAGTTTGAGCTGAGCGCATCGCAGGTGAATGTCGATTTTGGCGGCGCACTGCGTCTCACGGTCGATGAACATGGTATACGTCTTGAACGCGCGAGCCTGAAAACCGGTGAAACGTTGACCCGCTACTGGCAGGGCGACGTCAGTCATTTACGCGTTCTGTGCGACCGCTCCAGCGTTGAAATCTTCATCAATCACGGTGAAGGGGTGATGAGCAGCCGCTATTTTCCTGACCATCCGGCCCGGGTGCGATTCGAAGGTGCGTCCGATATCACATTACGCTACTGGTCGCTGCGCGCCTGCATGATAGAATGAGGGTTTTGGCAGCCGGATCTAAGTCGTTGTGAGAAAAACAAAACGCGTCACCATTAAAGACATCGCGGAGCTGGCGGGTGTGTCAAAAGCCACCGCCAGCCTGGTTCTCAACGGGCGCAGCAAAGAGCTTCGCGTGGCGGAAGAGACGCGCGAGCGCGTGCTGGCGATTGCAAAAGAGCACCACTATCAGCCCAGCATTCACGCCCGGTCGCTGCGCGATAACCGCAGCCACACCGTTGGTCTGGTGGTCCCGGAGATCACCAACTACGGCTTTGCCGTGTTTTCTCACGAGCTGGAAACGCTGTGCCGCGAGGCGGGCGTTCAGCTGCTGATCTCCTGCAGCGATGAAAACCCGGGGCAGGAGACGGTGGTGGTGAACAACATGGTGGCGCGCCAGGTGGACGGGCTGATTGTGGCCTCCAGCATGCTTAACGATGCGGACTACCACAAGCTGAGCGAGCAGCTGCCCGTTGTCCTGTTTGACCGCCACATCAACGACAGCGCGCTGCCGCTGGTGATCACCGACTCCATTACCCCGACGGCGGAACTGGTGGCCGACATTGCGCGCCAGCATCCTGATGAATTCTATTTTCTCGGCGGCCAGCCGCGCCTTTCTCCGACGCGCGATCGTCTGGAAGGGTTTAAGCAAGGGCTGCGAGAGGCAGGCGTGGAGCTGCGCCCCGAGTGGATCATTCACGGCAACTATCACCCGAGCTCCGGGTACGAGATGTTTGCTGAACTCTGCGCCCGTCTGGGGCGTCCGCCGAAAGCGCTGTTCGCCGCCGCCTGCGGGCTGCTGGAAGGGGTGCTGCGCTATATGGGCCAGCACAACCTGTTGCAAAGTGATATCAGGTTAGCCAGTTTTGACGATCACTATCTCTACGATTCGCTGACGATCCCGGTGGATACCATTCGTCAGGATAACCGCCAGCTGGCGTGGCACTGCTTTGATTTGATTAGCAAATTGATCGAAGGGGAGACGCCGCAGCCGTTGCAGCGCAAGCTCAATGCCACCCTGCAGCGACGCTATAAGCCAGCGAAATAGCCCGGTTCGATACTTCAATAACTTTAATTAATTTAAGTTTTGGAATGGCCGATAACCATAAGGAATAATTCTCCTTGAGGTATTGGTTTATGTCGTTGAAAAAGTCGTCCCTGATCGTCCTGTTCTCGCTGCTTTTCTTCTTTGTTGTCAGCACTGTCACCAGCGTTGGCCTCATCATAAAAAGTAATAATTCCCTGGATAACGTCAACAAAGAGATCCAGGTTGTGCTGTCTATTATTGACCCCATCAACCACAGCCGTACGCTGCGCGTTCGGGTGATGGAGTATGTGAAGATGGTGGAAGCGGGCAACTCTGCGGACGGGGCTGCAAAGCTAGCCGCCGTTAAAGAGGCGCTGACCAAAGCGGACCGCGCCTTTGCGGCCTTTATGGCTTCGCCGCGTCTGACGGATGAAGCGCCGCTGGTGACTGCCTATCAGGATGCCTGGCAAAACTACCGCAACCAGGGACTGGCGCCGCTGATCGATGCCGCCGAGGCGCACGATGTGGCCAAATTTAACGCGCTGATCCCGGAAGTCTCCCGTCTTGACCGTCAGTACGAGATCGTTCTCGACCAGGTCCTTTCCGTCCACCAGAAATACGCCAAAAGCCTGAATGAAGATGCGAGCAGTAACTTCGTCTCTGGCCTGGCGATCATTGCCGCTATCGCCAGCCTGTTTGTGGTGGTGATTGTCGCCGTCAGCCTGCTGATGAAGCGCTTTGTCTTTGCGCCGGTAAACCTGGCGCGCGAGCACTGCAGCCAGATTGCGGCAGGCAAGCTGGACGTTCCGGTGCCGGTTAAGGGGAGCGCACATAACGAAATCGATCATCTTATGAGCTCGATGGAACAGATGCGTCAGGCGCTGCTGGCGACCATCGCCCAGGTGCGCGATGCGAGTCATACCGTAACGCACGCAGCGCAGGAGATTGCCTCCGGTAATATCGACCTGGCGTCACGTACGGAGCAGCAGGCTTCCGCGTTGACCCAGACGGCAGCGAGCATGGAAGAGCTGAGCGCGACGGTGGCGAACAATACCGACAACGTTTATCAGGCCGGGAAACTGGTGCAGGACGCGGTGAAAAATGCCCACACCGGTGAAGCGGTGACCCGCGAAGTCATCGACACGATGAACACCATCGCGGCGAACTCGAAGCGCATCGAAGACATTACCAGCGTGATCAACAGCATCGCCTTCCAGACCAACATTCTGGCGCTGAACGCGGCGGTAGAAGCGGCGCGCGCCGGTACGCAGGGCCGCGGCTTTGCGGTCGTGGCCAGCGAAGTGCGCACCCTGGCGCAGAAAAGCGCGGTGGCGGCTAAGGACATCGAAAGCCTGATTGCGCAGTCGGTCTCCAGCGTGAAAAACGGTGCGGAGCTGGTCAGCCGCTCGGGCGAGGTGATTGACTCGATTATTTCGTCGGTGAATAAAGTGAATACGCTGATGGAGCAGATCTCCGTCGCCTCCGAAGAGCAGAGCCGCGGGATCAGCCAGGTCGGCCAGGCGGTGACCGAGATGGATGGCGTGACCCAGCAAAACGCCGCGCTGGTGCAGCAGTCCGCAGCGGCAGCGGCATCGCTGGAAGAACAGGCGCAGCAGCTTTCACGGAGTATTTCGAGTTTTAGTTTGCCGGTGCAGGCTTGATTGAGTGAGGTGAGGCTCCCTGGGGGGCCTTTTATTAGATATGGAGTTGTATTTAACGCAACATCAACGCTTCACATAACGAAGAGCGCTTAACTGCTCTGGCTCTATGCATCGCTGGTTTAACTTAGTTTCGAACATGGCAATACAATCTTATTGAAAATATTTTAGATGGATATATAACTAACCGTAAAGCTGATTCAAAATGGAGTATATCAATGGCTAATATAGGTCGTAAGTTAAATCTTTTATTGATTTCAGGCGATGCAAGCGTAAAAGAAGGTACAATTGAGTATAAGGGTTATGGAGCTTCTGGATTCGTTGATAATGGTTCAGGTCTTCCGCCTGTACCTTCACCTCCTGCTGATGTTAGAACAAACGCTGTTCTAAATGATGGAGAGCTTTGCTGTGAATATGTTTTTTCTGGACATAATTGTTACTTCTCCATTAACTTCTGGTCGGCAACAGATAATCTCATGGTGTATTTAAATGAGCCCCCTTATCTTTGCTCAATAAAAAGATATGATAATTGGTTGATATCAGTAATAAATTCGGTTGGGCAGTCGACTGTTTCTGTTATTAATACTTCAATGAGGCTTAGAATTAGAAATAATGCTGGGTTTGTTACGATTTTTATAAACGATGTTATCGTTTTAACATATTATTTCCCAAATAACGGATTAGGGATAACTTTTACTTTATTTGGTGCTGATTCTATTTATATTAATGAGTTAATGGTGTCAAGTTCAACGCCGAAAGCATTTGTTGTTATGGAGTTTAATAAGGAGTTTAATGATCTTTATTCTGAGGTTATTAAACCTACACTTGATTTGTTGGGGTTTGAGGTGGTAAGGGCTGATGAATCATTCAATAATGGTTCAATAATTCATGAAATTATTACAGAGCTAACAGGGGCATCGGTGATTATAGCAGATATTACTCCAAACAATCCAAATGTATATTATGAAGTTGGTTATGCTCATGCTTTGAAAAAAGACGTTATTTTATTATGCAATGAAAAACGGGAAAGATTACCTTTTGATTTAGCAGACTTTAGAACTATTTTTTATAAGGATTCTATTGCTGGGCACACTCAAGTAACTGAAAAATTAAAAAAACACATTTCTAATCTAATTGGAGTTAACAGTTCGGTAAGAAGTTTATAGTGTTTATTTTTCCTGTTTATACATTTTTAGTGTTTTATACTGCCATGCAGTATCATTACCTTATTATCATTGATCATGTTTGATAGAGGGGCAACAACGAAAATGGGAAAGCGCAAGGGTGCTCTGGTTTATGTCCTAACCGTCATTATATTTTTGCTTATTATTCCTGAGATCATTCTGCGCGTATGCACGTCCGAGCAACTTGGCCGTATCAGCGACTTCACCAGTTTAGGTGGCTTGTTAAATCCACTATTATCCTTGCTCATCTTCCTCGAACTGGTGTCGATCATACTGGCAGTCATCGTTATCGCATTCGTTAAGCGAATCTTTCGGAAAAAATGATGGCCTGAAGGAGACTCATAGCACCCGCCAGCCGTTACCGCTATGAGTCAAAATCCGACCGCCCAAAAAATTTATTTTCCCCAGCAATATTTCCCTCCCTCATCCGTCTACCTCATCACAAGCCATAATCAGTTACTGTAAACGAGGTAAACACCATGAGAGATTTTGAACTGCACGGCAGAGGTCACGGGCGCGGATTCGGTCGCCACCGTATGGGCAAGGGCTTAGTCATCGGCGCGGTGATTTTCATCGTGCTCGGCCTGGTGGTGATGACCCTGTGGAACGCCTTGCTTCCGGCCATTCTCGGCGTTAAAGCCATTGGCTTCTGGCAGGCGCTGGGCATTCTGGTGCTGAGCCGCATTCTGTTTGGCGGGCTGGGTTTCCGCCCGGGGATGTTTGGCGCGCACCGCCGGATGCACGAGCGCTGGATGAACATGACGCCCGAGCAGCGCGAGGCGTTTATTCAGCAGCGCCGCGAAGGGTTTGGTCGCCACGGACGCGGCCACTGCGGCTGGCACGGTCATCGTGACGATAAGCGCGACGACGCCACGCCAAAAGCGCCGGAAGCAGAGTGAGCGAAATGAAAGCCGGGGAGGCGGGCGGATCCATGCTGATGTCGGCGCTCAATGCCTGCCGCGCCCGGCTGAAAGCCTTCATTCGCGGGCGGACATCCGTTCGCGATGATGCCGACGACATTTTGCAGGAAGTGACCTATCAGCTGATGAAAGTGGAGCAGCCGGTCGAAAACGTCGCCGCCTGGCTGTTCCGCGCGGCGCGTAACGAGATGACCGACCGGGCGCGTAAAAAGCGCGAGGTCTCACTCTCCGGCTACTTTACGGGCGTAGACGAAGAGGGTTTCCCGGAGGACGAGCTGGCTGAAACCCTGTTCGGCGTACCGCACACGCCGGAAGAGGAGTATCTCAAAACGCTGCTGTGGGAAGAGCTGGGGCAGGCGCTGTCTGAACTGCCAGCGCCGCAGAGGGAGGTGTTTGAAAAGACCGAACTCCACGGCTACAGCATTAAAATGCTGGCAGAGGAGACGGGCGCCAGCGAGCAGGCGCTGTTATCCCGCAAGCACAAGGCGGTGCTGTTTCTGCGCACGCGGCTGCGCGACGTCTATGACGCGCTGACGGGCGAATAGCGGCGACAGACAAAACCTTACACTTCCGGCACTTGTAGATTCATCACTATCGTTTATGATCGGGGCGTCTTGTTACTCTGGAATGTTATGCGCAACCGTCAGCTCCTCGGAAAATGGCTTTTGATCGTCACCTGTCTCGCGATGGCGCTTTGCCTCGTGCAGCGTGCGGTGATGCTCAACCATTTTTTACAGGGACTGGATCCGCAGATTTCTCTGAGTGCAGATGCCCCGGCTCAAAGCAGCAGCACCGAACAACCCGGCCCGTCGCCTTGTCAACTTGGCGCACACTCGCTGCTTTGTGCGCAGCCGCTGTTCTTCGACGGTGCGCTACCGGCCATTATTATCTTCTTCGCGCTGCTGCAGCTGTTTACGCAAGGGCGAGCATTGGCTCCCGCAGAGCAGCCCGTTCAGGCACCGCCTCCCCGAATACACCTTAAAAACTGCGTGTTCCGTGAATGAAAATCATCGCCCTCACACGATAATTTTCACTGTTCACGGAGTAAAACATGGTTAACCTCTTCAGGGGATTCGTCTTCCTGTGGCTGTCCTGCATCGGCATTGTCCATGCGGCAGACACCGGCTGGCTGGTTTCCCCACAAAACGATCACGCCCGCATCCGCTTTCAGGCGGAGAGGGAGCAAACGCATATCAAAGGCCTGCTCACCGTTGAGCTAAAGCCCGGCTGGAAGACCTACTGGCGATCGCCGGGCGAGGGCGGCGTGGCGCCAAAAATCAGCTGGCCGGAAGGCGTAACGGATCGCTGGTCCTGGCCGGCCCCGTCGCGCTTCGATATCTCCGGCATGACCACGCAGGGCTATCACGACAAGGTCACGATCCCGATTACGCTCGACGGGGTGAAGGGCGATACGCTCGACGGAACGCTCACGCTCTCAACCTGCAGTAACGTCTGCCTGCTAACGGACTACCCGCTGCACCTCGATTTTACCCAGCCGGTGGACGAGGGCTTCCGTAGCGAGTTCGAGCAGGCGATGCGTGCCGTGCCCGGTACGTCAGGCGTATCCGCGGATCTCTCCGCCTGGCTCGCTGGCGACAAGCTGGTGATTACCGGCACGACGGACGGGAAGTGGGATAATCCGGGGATTTACTTTGACCCGCTGGAGGGTGACATTCTTCCCGGCGAGCCGATCGTTAAACACGACGGCAATACCCTTCGGGTGACGGTACCCGTGACCGATGAATGGGGCGATAAACCCGCTTCGCTGGAGGGCAAGAGGCTGTCGTTTGTGCTGACCACTGGCAGCAATGCGCAGCAAACCACCATGACCGTCGGCGCGACGCCCGCAGCGCCCTCCGCGCCTGAAGGGACGGGAAAAATGGTGCTCTTTGCCCTGCTGGGCGGGCTGATCCTCAACCTGATGCCCTGCGTGCTGCCGGTCATGGGCATGAAGCTTAACAGCATTCTGCAGGCGGGATCGGACAGGCGCGCGATCAGGCTGCGGTTTCTGGCCACCAGCGCCGGGATCCTCACCTCCTTTATGCTGCTGGCGGGGATGGTGACCGCGCTGAAGCTGGCCGGGGCGTCGCTGGGATGGGGCATTCAGTTCCAGAACCCGTGGTTTATTGGCCTGATGGTCGCCGTCACCTTCCTGTTTGCGCTGAACCTGTTTGGCGCGTTTGAGATGCTGCTGCCTTCTGCGGCCACGGGACGTCTGGCAACGGCAGGTGGCGCGGGGATTGGCGGTAGCTTTTGCGAAGGGATGTTCGCCACGCTGCTGGCGACGCCGTGCTCCGCGCCGTTCCTCGGTACGGCGGTCGCCTTTGCCCTTGGCGCGCCGCTGCACTCCCTGTGGCTGATCTTCCTGATGCTCGGCGTGGGCATGAGCCTGCCGTGGCTGTTTGTCGCTCTGGTGCCGAAAACGGCCATGCTGCTGCCGAAACCCGGCCGCTGGATGAACACGCTAAAAGTCGTTCTGGGCCTGATGATGCTCGTCTCCAGCCTGTGGCTGGCGACATTGTTAAGCGTGCATCTTGGCGAGGCGGTCAGCCAGATTGTGATGCTGGTGCTCATCGCCGTCGCGCTCGCGCTGTTCGCGCTGAAGGGGCAAAAATCCTCCCCATTGTTTTGGATCGTTGTGATCGCGCTGTCGGCGCTCGGCGGGTATCAGGCGCGCGGGCTGCTTAACGCTCCGCCTGACGCTCCGGCGCAGAATGCCGCTCAGACCATCCCGTGGCAGCCGCTCAGCGAGGAGGCCATCCAGCAGGCGCTGGCGCAGGGGAAGCGGGTGTTTGTGGATATCTCGGCGGACTGGTGCGTGACCTGCAAAGTTAACGAGCATCGGGTGCTGAATCAGCCGGACGTCATTGCCGCGCTGCGCCAGCCGGACGTGGTGGCCCTGCGGGGAGACTGGAGCCAGCCGTCCGCGTTTATCGCGGATTTCCTGGCGAAGCGAAACCGTTACGCTATTCCGTTTAACGCGGCGTATGGCCCCGGCCTGCCTGAGGGCGAAATCCTCTCGCCGCTGCTGGACAAGCGCACCCTGATCGCCACCCTGAACAACGCAAAAGGCTAACTGTGTTATGAAAAAACTGCTTATTACGCTTCTACTCCTGCTGGCCCCGGTTCAGGCGTTCGCTGCCCAGCCGCTGACGCCGGACCAGGAGCAGCGGGCGCAGAAGATGATCGCTGATTTCCTGTTTAACGATCCGAACTCCCCGCGCATCGGCGCGAAAAACCCAAAGCTCACCCTGGTGGTGTTTACCGACTACAACTGCCCGTACTGTAAAAAATTCGATCCCTATCTGGAGAAGATCGTCGAAAAGCATCCGGACGTCGCGGTGGTCTTTAAGTTTTTACCTTTTCGCTCGGAAAGCTCACTGACCGCCGCGCGCGATGCGTTAACGCTCTGGCGTCAGGAGCCCGGGCAGTTTATGAAGCTGAACCATACCCTGATGGCCAAAAAGGGTTACCACGATGACGCCAGCATTCAGGAGGCGCAGAAGCGGGCGGGCGTGAGCGTCACGACGCCTGATGACGAGAGTATGTTGACGATCAAGCGCAGCCTGATCGTCGCGGAAAAAATGGGGATCCAGGGCACGCCCGCCACGCTCATCGGCGAGGGACTGTTGCCCGGCTGGGTGCCGTTTGAACAGTTTGACGAAATGGTCAGTGACGCACTGAAAAACCGCTAACCTGAAGGGGGCGGAATGCCCCCGACAAACCGGAGAGGGAAATGAAAAAATTACTGTTACTTTCAGCGCTGGCGACCTCAGGGCTGGCGCAGGCGGCTGAAGCCATACCGGACGTGGTGAAGCACTTCAGCGAGCAGCAGAACATTAAAATCATCAAGAAGCTGGATGCGCCCGGCGGCGCGCCCGCCTGGATTGGGCAGTATCAGGATATGGGCGTGACGCTCTTTTTAACGCCGGACGGCAAGCACGTCATTTCAGGTTATCTGTACGATGACAAAGGAAAAAACCTCAGCGAAGGCTATTTCCAGAAAGAGATCTACGCCCCGATGGGACGCGAAATGTGGAAGAACCTCAACGCTGCGCATCCCCTGAAGGAAGGGGCGGATAACGCTCCGCGTAAGGTCTTTGTGTTTGCCGATCCGTTCTGTCCGTACTGCAGGCAGTTCTGGGCCGAAGCGCAGCCGTGGGTGAAGGCGGGCAAGGTTCAGCTCAACACGCTGCTGGTGGCGTTTCTCAACCCCAACAGCGGACGTAACGCCTCGGCGATTCTGAATGCGAAAGATCCGGTTTCGGCCTGGCGCGAATACGAGCTGTCCGGTGGGAAAAAATTGCCCAAGCCGGAAGGGGACGCATCCCGCGAAACGGTCGAGATCCTGCAGAAGCACCAGACGCTGATGGACAACCTGGGCGCTAACGCCACGCCGGCCATTTACTATCTGAATGCGGAAAATGAGCTGCAGCAGGTGGTCGGTATGCCGGATGCGCAGCAGCTTGAGGCGATGTTCGGGCCGAAGCCGTAAAAAATAGGCAGAAACGGGGCGTTTCTGCCTGATGGCATTTAGCTTCCCCAGCGTCCTTTCAGGTAGTTCACCGCCTGCTGCGTCTGCGGCTGGTTCAGGTAATCTTCCCTGAACAGGATGGTGCCGTTCACGTTGGGCAGCGAATCGTTGAGATCGAGCTGTTTTTTCAGCTCCGGCACGCCGCCCTGAACCGTCCAGTCCGGCTCGTTTCTCGACGGCTCGCCCACCTTGTAGAACGCAATGCCGATATACAGGCGAGTGTGGGTCGGCTTCACGACGTCGGCCCACCATTTGGTCAGCACGTCGTAGCGCGCGGCATCCCTGGAGAAAGGCCAGTAAATCTGCGGCGCGATGTAGTCCAACAGGCCCTGCTGCACCCACTGCCGCGTATCGGCGTAGGATTCATCGTAGGCCGCGGCGCCGCGGGTGTCCGAGCCTGCCGGGTCAAAGGAGCGGTTGCGCCACACGCCCGCCGGGCTGACGCCAAACTCAACGTCGGGCCTGGTCTGTTTAATCGCGCGGGACACCTGGACGATCAGCTGCTGCGTGTTGTGTCTTCGCCAGTCTGCCTTCGAGGCAAATCCCTGACCGTACTGCCGCCAGGTCTGTGCGTCATTGAGCGCTGAACCAGGCGTTTCGGTATAGAAGTAATCGTCAAACTGCACGCCGTCTACCGCGTAGTTCGCCACCACTTCGGTCACCACTTTGGTTATCCAGTCGCGTACTTCCGGAATGCCCGGGTCGAGCACAAAGCGGTCGCCCGAGATGCGCACCCACTCCGGGTGCTGGACATAGACGCTGGACGGGGTCTGATAGGAAGTCCGGTTCAGGGCGGCGATGGTTGACGGTTTGGTGTTGGTCGACACGCGGTACGGGTTGAACCAGGCATGGACCTTCATGCCGCGCTTGTGCGCTTCATCCAGCATAAACTGCAGCGGATCGTATCCCGGATACTCGCCGATGGTGCCCGTCAGCATATCCGACCACGGCAAAATTTTGGATGACCAGAGGGCCGTGCTGTCCGGCTTCACCTGGAAAAACACCGTGTTAATACCGAGGTGCTTAAGGTTGTCGAGCTTGCCGATCAGCGCCTGCTTTTGCATCGCGATGCGCTGGTCCGCGCTGCGGCCGTTCACCGAGGCCACAGGCGGCCAGTCTAGACGCGAGACGGTCGCCAGCCAGATCCCGCGCATCGGCTCGTTTGCCTGCTGCGTCGGTTTGCTCGCGGTAGGGAGAGGGGTAACCAGTGATTTGGGTGGTTTTGAGGAGCAGCTCACAAGTAAAAGCGCGCAGGCAGCCAGCGCACCAATCCGTTTTACGTGTCGCGTCATTTGCGTATTAGCTCTTGATAATCCGACTGTTGGCCCAGGGATTAAAGGCGGGCTCCGCCTGTTCTGTGCTTATCTCATCGTTGAGGGAGTCCAGATACAGGGCTTCGACTTCCGCGCGCGCCCACGGGGTGCGGCGCAGAAATTTCAGGCTCGATTTAACGCTGGGATCTTTTCTGAAACAGTTAATTTTGATTCGGTCGCCCAGCTCGCTCCAGCCGTATTTTGCCACCAGGGCGTTGACCATCATCTCCAGCGTTACGCCATGCAAAGGATCTTTGGAAATATGTGCAGTCATAGGTGTCCGGATGTCTCAATGTTCGTGGGGGCAGGGTTACCGGTGAAAGGGTACAAGAAAGCAGGGGAAGCGGCAATTTTCCTTTTCCCTCGCTCATTTTATGACGGATTCCGTGCGCTGATTTTCACCAACCCTTTTTCCCGCCTTGTTTTCAATTGCAAACGTAATCGACACTTCATCCTGACCCACTGGCGTGGCCGTCAGCGTTTTGACCATCGTTCCCGAATCTGCGGGGATCGTCATCGTCATCGTCCCCTTTGCCAGCACCTTAGCGCGCTGGGTGATACGCCACGACAGACGGCATTCGCTGCACCGTTTCCAGGTGTCGTTGATGGCCCAGAGACGCACGGTCGCCGCCGTGCCGGATTTCCACTGCGGGGTGACCGGTTCAATAGAAGGCAGAACCGGCTGGTATGCGCGTTTTAACGCGTAAAAACCGGCTTTAGGCTTACGCAAATAGTCCACCACGCCCCAGTTGATGGAGGGCCAGGTCTCGACGAACATAAAGTGAAACAGGGCCGTCACCGGCTGGTAGCGCTGTCGGCGATAGCTCTCGGCCGCCGTGGCGACGAGCTGAGACTGATACGCCTGGGTATTACGGATCATTTCCTGAATGGTGTTTCCGCGCGGAATACCGGCAAATTTAAACGTCTGAAAGGGCTGGAAGTTATGGTATTTCCAGACGCTCCAGCCGGGATCGTCAGCGGCGGTGGTTTTTGGCCAGAGATGCGCAGCCGGGATGACGGTTTTTAGCGTAGACAAGCGGGGCAGCGCCTGCGCGCCAAACTCGGTGATGATCCCCGTTTTGGCCGGCGTCAGCAGGTCACGTACGCTACCGAAATACCAGCCCGCCCAGTAGTGCTCCTCAACGGCGGAAAAACGATGCACGATGCGGGAGGTATCTTCGGCAAGCGTATCCGCTACCCGCTGCGTGAGCTCGCGGTTGAGGTTTTTGTTCCAGTCCGGGAAGCGTTTTTCCATCCAGGGCGAATTCCAGGGCGGTTCGTTATGGCCTCCCCAGACGATGATGGCGGGTGAGTTGCCAAACTGTTCGATCATTTCCCGCGTCTGTCGAACCGCATTTTTGGTAAAGGCGTCGCTGCTGTCGTAGCCCCACTGCAGCGGAACATCCTGCCAGATCATCATGCCCATCTCATCGGCAACGTCATACAGCGCGCGCCCGGCAACGTGTCCGTGCACGCGAATGGCGTTGGCGTTCATGGCTTCTGCCAGACGAAGATCGCGACGATATTTTTCTCGCGTCATGGTGCCGAGCCAAGGGGAGCCGATGTAATTGCTGCCCTTAACAAAAAGGCGCCTGTCGTTAATGAGCCAGCCTTTGTTGCCTGGCTGCTCAACGATCTTGCGCAGTCCGGTGCGGGTGACCGCCGTATCCATTAACCCTTTTTCATCCCGTAATGAGACGCGAACCGTATACAGCTGGGGTTTCCCGGTGCCGACCGGCCACCACAGTTTTGCCGCAGGCATGGGCAGCGTGACACGAGCGGAATGGGCGCCGTTTTCCAGGGTAACCGGAAAATCTGCCTGGAAGCGTTTACCGCTGAAATTGGCGGGCGTGGCGGTGAGTCGCGCGGTAGCCTGTCCCTTCCCAAGTGCGCGATAGCGAATCTCAGCCTTCAGTGCAGGGCTTTTCAGCCCCTGCGACCAGTCAGGCCGCAGGATGATTTCATCAAGGGTGGCGCCCCGGCTCAGATGCAGCCTGACCGGTGCCCAAATGCCGCCAGAGTTGGCGTCCTGTCCTTCCGGCGACCAGGCACCCCCGGGACGCGTATCATGCTGATTAAGAATCCCCTTCATGAGCGTTTTATGCAGCGGCCAGACCTTGTGCGGATCTTCGTAAGGGCTATCCACCCGAACCACTAACTGGTTGTGACGTTGTAACGCGGCGCTGGCATCCATCGAAAAGCGTTGAAAATAGCCCTCGTGCTTGCCCAGCGGCTGGCCGTTCAGCGTAACATCGGCAAGGTAATCGACGCCGTCAAATACCAGGGTGCTCATCACGTCGGGCGGTTGAAGGGGGAGCGTAAAGGCGTGCTTATACCACAGCGCGCCCTGATGATCGTACCCCGCGCTGTACCAGTTGGCGGGAACTTTCAGCCCGCGCCAGCCTGACGCGGAAGGAGGCGTGCCGTCGTTGGCGTCCTGAACCCGCCAGGTGCCAGCAAGTGACCAGCTGACCGGTACCGGGTTCGCCGCCAGCGGTGGAATAAACAGCGCAAAGAGCAGCGCGCAGCTACGGGTCATGGTTCGTTTACCCCTCGCGCGTTGAGCCACGCCATCAGGCGCTGCGATTCCATTTGAAGACGCTCGTTTAGCGTTGCAAGCTGTTGCCTGTCCTGCGTGTGCGCCTCGCTCTCCAGCGCCTGCAGCTGACGGGCGAGAAGCCCGAAATCCAGCGTGACGGCTTCTCCGCGCAGCTTGTGGGCCGTGCGGCGCAGCGCTTCACGGTTATCGCTTTCGATAGCCCAGGTGAGGCTTTTCATGGCCTCCTCCAGCCCTTCGCCAAACAGGGCCAGCAGCTCCTGAACCAGGGCAGGGTCGTCAGCGCACTGTTTCAACAGGCGCGCTTCATCAGGAAAAACGGAGGAATCATCATGATGCTCGAGCACGCGAGCTATCTCCTCAGCGAGACGCTCCTGGCTGATGGGCTTGGCAATATAGCCGTCGAAGCCCATGTTAAGACAGCGCTCCTTATCCCCCTGCATGGCGTGTGCGGTCATGGCGACGGCGGGCTGAGCCGGTCCTGGCAGGGAGCGTTCCTCCTCGCGAAGCAGGCGAATGGCGGTCTCGCCGTCCATCTCAGGCATCTGAAGATCGATCAGCAGAACGTCCCACACGCCCGTGCGCCAGCGTTCAAGCAGCGCGACGCCGTTGTCGACGATCTGACAGGTATGGCCGAGGCGTTCCAGCAGACGCGCGGCAACTTTCTGATTAACGAGGTTATCTTCAGCCAGCAGGATCCTCAGCCCCGTAGCGCCCGGGGCGGCGACGGGGGCGGGCGCGGTTTCCCCCACGGTCTTCGGCGCACGTTCAAACGCCGCGGCAATCGCCTGATGCAGCTCGTCCTGAGCGATAGGCTTATGCAGATAGTTTTTGATGCCGATCCGCTTCAGCATATTGATATCAAAATGTCGGCTCATGGAGCTCAGCATGATGATATGGCTTTCAGAAATCTGCGGCAGCACCGAAAGCTCAAGGGCCAGAGACACGCCGTCCATATCCGGCATCTGCGCGTCCAGCAGGATCAGCGGCCAGGCACTCGCTTTAACCCGGTTGATGGCCTCGCTGGCGTTGTTGACGCAGGTGGGTTTCAGCCCCATCTGGCTCAGCATGGCGGCCAGCAGCCGGAGGTTGGTTTCGTTATCATCGACCACCAGCACGGGTTCCCCATTAAAGCGCTGGCTGCGCGGGCGTTCCTCCGGGGCAAGAAACTGTGTTGCAAGCGGTAGGACGAACGAAAATTCGCTGCCTTTCCCCGGCTCGCTGGTGACCGTTAGCTCGCCGCCCATCGCCGCAACCAGTCGCGAAGAGATGGTTAGCCCGAGCCCTGTTCCTCCGTAGCGGCGGGTGGTTGAGTTATCCGCCTGGCTGAAGGCTTCAAAAATGGCCTTTTGCTTATCAGCCGGGATGCCAATACCGCTGTCGCGCACCCGAAAACGCCAGTGATTCGGGTCATCCCCGGATTCAACAATCAGGATAACTTCTCCCTGGTGCGTAAATTTCAGCGCATTACCCAGCAGATTGGTCAGAACCTGACGCAGCCGGGCGCCATCGACCAGCAGCACGTCGGGAACGTCGGGTGCAATATCAACCAGAAGCTCGATGCCTTTTTCGCTCGCGCCCGGCATATGCGGACGAATTAAGGTCTGAATGAAGGGACGAAGATTGACAGGATCAATATCCAGTACAATTTTGCCTGCTTCAATACGGGAGAAGTCGAGAATATCGTTGATGATATGCAGCAAAGACTGCGCGGAACTCATCACCAGCGTCAGGTAATCGCGCTGATCGGCGCTGAGCGTGGTATCCAGGCACAGCTGGGTCATGCCAATAATGCCGTTCATCGGGGTGCGGATTTCATGACTCATGTTCGCCAGAAATGCGCTTTTGGCCTCATTGGCTTTTTGTGCTTCAAGGGCTGAGGCGATCGCCTGAATCTCAGCCTCTTTGCGCCGCGTAATATCCTGCAGTGTGCCAATAACGCGCTCGGCGTTTCCCTCGATGGAGAGCGTGACCACCTGCCCGGACAGCAGCATCCAGCGCAGTCCTTCGGTGGGGTGATGCATGCGGATCTCACATTCAAAGACCGGGCGATGCGCCTGTTTTGAAGCAAGCAGCGCCTCACGTAGTATGAGGCGATCGTCAAGGTGAACAAGGTCTAGCAGCTTTTGAAGCGGATATCTCCACTGGGATCGCGACTGACCCAGCATGGCAAGCAGCGTGTCGTTAACCTGTAACGCGTCGCCGGAAACCTGCCAGTCCCAGATCCCAATATGAATGGATTCCGCCGTCAGCAGGAAATCGTCATGCAGCTGGTGGCGCGAGCGCTGCGCCTCATCCAGCTCCGTAATATCGCTGTGCAGGCTGACAATACCGCCGTCCGCAAGGCGCTGATGCTGGACGAAAATACGCCGCTGGCCCACTTGCCGCACCTCACAGTGTTTATCCTGCCGACAGTTGCGGACGACCGACTCGCGTAGCGTCTGGCGCAGGCCGGGGTCGACGTTGTAAACAGCATCGATAAAGCGTTCCGCCAGCTCTGCAAGGGGCGTACCCACCTGCAGCCAGGGGGTGATGACCGGATAAAAAAGGGCCACGTTGTCATTCCAGGCCTGCAGGCGTTCATCTCGGTCATAAATCATGACGGCGGCCGGCAGCGCGTTAAGATCGTACGAGAATGCGTTCATCGTGATCCTCCCTATGCGCGGTAGTGCAGTTCGGCCTGTCGGCGCAGGTATTCCAGCCCGGGCGCTATCGCCATCGCCCAGGCCGTCAGGATCTCATCGTCGCACTGCGGGTCGCGCTGGCTCACCGCGTTCAACATCGCTTCGCGCCAGAGGGCGAAAAATCGTGGGGGAAGGTGCAGGCCGTCGTCGCTTTGCTCCCGCGCCAGCCGCTCGAGAAAATCAGGTACGATCAGGGCGCCGTCTACCGCAAGCATGGCGAAGAAACTTTTAAACAGGGTCTGCTGGCCTTCCCGATCCGGCAGGCGAGAAAAATGCTGCTCCGTCTCGGGTGACATATGGACGAAGGCGTCATAGAACGTCTGAAAAAAAGCTGTTTTGTCATTATCCGGAAAGACGCGGTTTAGACTGGATTCAAACAGATCGCGGTAAAACTTCACGGCGTCCTCCTTAAGGCGTTTTCGCCCGGCAGACAGTGCCCGACTGGCGTATATTCCTCTGCTACACGGCGCGTAAAGTAGCTCTCTTTCTTAGACCGGCGGATGTCAAACAGCGGCCCGGCATTGTGCTTAAAGAAAAGGGCTTCCAGAACCGTGGCATTGGTAGAAAGGGTCAGGGAGGCGTTGGTATCGCCCGTGGCTTCAAGGCGGCCTTCGTACCAGCCTCTCTGCGGATCGTAAAGGTGCTCGGTGACCGACATCAGCACGTCGGTATAAGAGGTATCCCACAAGGCCCACAGCGCAAAAACCGCTTTTGTCGACACCTGCGCGAAGCGGGTGTAATCCTGGCCATCATCGCCAACAGAGTTCCAGGCATAGCCATTTCCCCAGACCGTATCCTGTATATGCCAGGGGGCCTGAGGCAGTGAAAAATCCGCTCTGGCCGTCAGGATTTTATCGGTCTCCCAGCGGCTTTTCTGGCTGAGCCAGACGTTTTCCGCCTGATTGCGCAGGCGCTTTTGCAGATCGGCCGCAACGCCTTCCGGCTCCCAGCCAAACTCCAGGCCCGGCAGCATATAGGGAAGGGTGGTTATCAGGGAGGGCTGCCATGTGGTGCGCGGATCGCGGGCATCCACGGCAAGGCGCCGCTGGGCAATGATGACGTGGTGCATCGGTGGCGTAAACGCTTTATCCGGGGAAAATCCCCACAGATGAAACGCCGTCGCGGCATATTCGCTTTCGCCCAGGCGCAGCTCCTCACGGACCACCGGCTGGCCGTTTTGCAGGGAAGAGGACCACAGTTCGCCTTCACCATCGATGACCGGGCAGAAGTTCCAGCGCAAAATGATTTTATCAAGATACTCGCTGTACTGCGGCTCCCGCTCAGCGGTGAGGCGCAGGGCGAGCATCAGGCGAGCCATGTCGCGTGCGGACCAGCCATTTTTAGCGGGCTTGCCGCTAAAGTCGATCGGCGCCGCCGTCTGGCTGGAATAGAGCCGTCCTGGCGTTCGGGTCTCGGTCAGCATCAGGCGGTTGAGAGTGCCCATCAGCCGCGTCAGGCGGGCGTCATACTCGGCCTCATCAATCAGCCCCAGCTCTTTTGCCGCCAGCAGGGCGATAAGCGTATCGCCCATTTGCCAGAGCGTGACGCGGGGCTGTTTGTCGCTTCCGTTGACCAGGCCCGTTTGCGGCTGGGTATTATTGACGAAATAGCGCCAGGCGATCGCCGCCCATTTCTGTTCTTCCGGCGTCAGGGCAGCGATACGCGCGCTGGAGTGCCAGCCGCCATTGATTAGCCAGCGCCAGCCAGCCCCCTGATGGCCAAACAGAGCAAAGATGACCACACCTGCGAGGATTAATCCCGCGAGCCCTCTGGCTAAGGTTTTAAGCATTGCGCAGTCACCGGAGGCAGTTTAACCGGCTCGTCCGCGCTGCATGACGCGCACTGACAGGCCTGGCATGCGGGTTTGGTGCGCTGCGTGACGCCGGTCCGGTCGCACCAGCTTTTTACGGCCGGCGTGCTGGCAAGGAACGGGCGGCTGCGCAGGGCGTTGTTCTCTTCAAACTGATCGAGCAGCTTTTGATCCCACAGCGACGGAGCAAAATCCTTGCTTTTCGGGTTGTCGGTATTGAAGGCCAGCAGTTTTCCCTCTTTTTTGAACAGCAGGGCTTCCAGCATGATGCCGTTATTGTTCGCGGTGAACTCCTTGATCGGCCCGTCGCCGTTTTCATACAGCCCTTCGTAATAGCCTTTTCCCTCTTCGTTCGCATTCTCAATGGTGTTCAGCAGGCGGTCGGTATAAGGCGAGTTCCACAGGACCCACATCCCCAGCGCCGCCTTCAGTGAAATGGCGGCAGCGTTAGGGACGAATTGTCCTTTGTCGGTAATGGTGTTCCAGTTGTACCCGTCGCTGAAGACGGTGTCATAGACGAAGTATGGCGCTTTATCGAGCTGGTGCTCAGAGCGCGCGGTGAGGACACCGGTGATGGTATAGCGGTTCTCCTGTGCCTGATAAACCCGATCGGCAAAGTTTTTCATCCACGTCAGGGAGTAGTCGCGCGGGGCGTTATCCCGGTCGGTCGGCTTATCGAAGCCGAACTCCAGACCGTAGAGCAGGTAGGATTCCGTCACAACATAGTTATGCTGCGACGTATTGCGCGGGTCGCGTGAATCATACGGAACCAGCACGCAGTAAATCTCGGCCAGCTCGTACGGCTGCGGACGGCTGGCTTTACAGGTATTAAACCCCCACAGCTGAAAACCTGCCGCTCCGTACTCTTCATAGCCCAGGCGGCCTTCCTGAACATACTTCGGCTGGCCGTTCTCCAGATAGGCCCCGTACAGCGTGCCGCAGGGGTCGATCGCGTGGCTGAAATCCCAGCCCAGCACCACGTTATCAACGCTGTTGCCGTATTCCGGGTAACGCTCTTTGATGATTTTCAGCCAGACCAGCATTCGCCCGATATCCAGGGCCGAGAAGCCAATTTCGCCGGGCTTGTTGGTGTAATCCACCTTCTGGCCGCTGATGGTGTTATAGGCTTTGTTGGGCAGTTCGTTGCGAAACAGCACCAGGGTGTTAAGCGTGGCGAGGAATTTCAGCATCCGGCGGTCGAACTCTGCTTTATCTATGATCCCGAGCTCGCGCGCTGCGGTCATGGCGGCCAGATAGGATGCGCTGTCCCACATGGTGGTGGAGGGATATTTGTTGACCGCATTTACCAGCCCCGTCGTGGGCTGATAGTTGGAGACGAAATACTGCCAGGCGTTTTTCGCAATGGTCATCTCTCGGGCCGTCAGCTCGCCGCTGCGCGGCGAGTAACTTGATGCAGGCAGCTCGGTTTCCGCACGCACGGTCGATATCGCCAGCCAGCAGATCGTTATTCCCGTGAGCAGGTGGAAAAGGATCGGGGATCTTGGCTTCATGGCGTTGCTCCTGCGGGAGTGGATGAATGGGGGGCCGTGTTAAGGCAGGCCAGACAGAGCATCTGGCCGTGCGCGATGTAGGACAGACTTTCAAGCACGATGGCGTTGGTGTCGGCGTCCACGACGCTATTAACGCTGTTATTAAGATTGAAGCCGCGCTGCCAGCCTTTACCCGGCACCAGAAGCGGCAGAACCTGCTGGCGCAGCGCCTCGCTCCAGCCATTGCGGAACAGGGCATACCAGGCAAACGCGGTGCGGGTGGAGGCGATCGCGACCTTCTCCGGGACCTCTTCGCGCAGGGCGCGCGCCTGAACCGGCTGCCTGTTGGGCAGATCGGTAACGTAATCCGGCGCCGGTTCGGCGTAATCGGTGCTGACAGGTGGTTTTGGGCTGCGCAGACCGTGGCGCCGCTGCTGGATCTGCATAATCCGCCATGCAATTTCAGCGCTCTGTGCGTCAAAACCCAGTTCGAGTCCGGTTAGCAGATAGGGCAGACTGATCAGGGAGGTCTGCTTGCCCCAGGGCGTGCGCAGCCCTTCATCGGGAACCATGATCCCGTCCAGGTCGATCATCTTTTGCCCTTCGGGCGGATTGGTGACCGCCAGTCCCGCCGCACTGTCAATCAAGCGCAGCGTATGGCTGGCATAGAGCCGGTAGCCAAAGCTGTCTCGCTGCTCGTCGGCAGCCAGCGTCCAGTGATGGAGCGGTACCGCCGCCTGGCTTTGGGTGCTGTTTTCCATCAGCGCGCCGGTGCGCCAGACGCTAAACAGATCGCGGATGGCCGCCGCGTGCTGAGGATAGCGCCACAGAATGGTCTGCAGCGCCGTCAGCAGGCGGCTCAGGCCTATTGCGGAGGCGTCAGGTTTTCCCAGAATTTTGAGGGTGTCCGCATGGTAATACGCGGCAGGGAGGCCTTTCTCATTAAGCGGCAGCTGCTCCAGCGTAAACAGGGCCGCGCTGACCCTCTCGTCAAACTCATCGGTGGAAATGATATTGAGCTGCTCTGCGGCAGCGGCCGCAAACAGATAGCTCCCTACGCTCCAGAGGCTCAGCCAGGGCTCACCGTCGCTGGCATTCGCCAGACCATTTGGCTGGGTATTGTTCACATAGTATTGCCAGGCCACCCGCGCCCAGATGGCCTCGTCATAGGTCAGCTCGCGTTTTGCGGGCAGCGGAGGGAAATCTTTACTGAGCGCGATGCCGCCGCTGCTTTCCACGCGCGAAGGCATTTGTTTCTCAACCCATACCACAATGGCAAAGCCGAGCAGGAACCCCAGCAGAATAGTGAGATAACTGCGCGCGGAAAGCAGGGCATCACGTATTCTCATTGGGTGACCTCATCGTCTTCGGCTGGCGTCCACATGGCTGCGAATATCAGCGGCAGCATGGCGGCGATGTTCACTCCTCCCCAGAAAATATTGATGACGTAGCCAGAAGGATCGTCGACCTGGCCGCGTGCAACCTGAATCCCTCCCCAGACAAGCCCCGCGAGGGTCAGCACCACGATGGCAATCTGCGGCTTCACCAGATAGAGAAAACGGCCCGTCTGCCTCTCTTTTGGCGTAACGTGAAACTTGATCTGTTCGCCCCGCAGCACCGTATTAAGCGCGCGCAGATTCATGGAAAAGAAGGAGAGGTAGGAGGCCCTGCCGTCCCAGGCCGAAATCCCCCATGTCCCGAACATAAAGGCCAGTTCGGAGAAAATAAAAAAGGGGAGAAAATGGAGATAGAACGGCGTCGACCAGGCCGATACCGGCGGAATGCCGGTGAACAGATAAATAATCGGTGAAATCAAAAATACCGTGTTCCACACGCAGGCCATATAGGACCAGAAGGTCGTGGCATACATCAGCGTCTGGGGGAGTGAAAGCCTGAAGCGACGACGGCTGAAGATGTTGTCATGGAATAAAATATCCAGTGAACCTGCGGCGTATTTAAAGCGCTGGATCATCCAGGTCAGCATATCCTGCGGAGAGAGCATCTTCGACTCAACGCGCGGATGCATGACCGAACGCCAGCGTCTTGCGGCGTCACCGTGCAGCAGTACCGAGGTGTAAATATCTTCGGAGACGTGAAACTTGTAGGGCGTGAGTTCGGTGTCAAATGCCACGTGCGGGCGCATCGCCTCCTGGAGCGCGCTCCGCGTTTCGTCATCGCGGATGTCGCGGGTATGGCGATGGATCTCCTCTTCGACGGACCAGACGTAGCTTCTCAGCGCGGCCTGCATGACCGCCTCGCGACGGTGGATGGACGCCGCGCCGCAGCAGAACGCAGCGTTCGCCCAGTTGCGCCGCCGCAGGATCACGTCATAGAACATGCGCGGATCGTTAAAAAACGGGTCGCGGCCAACCGTGACCGGGCCGACACACTTTTGAATCAGCCAGCCCAGGCCATAGCCCACTTTTCCCGCTTTCCGCTTGCCCCAGCGCGACAAACTTTCTCCTTCCGGAAGATCGAAAAACCACTGCGGCGTCTGCACCCAGGCCACGTCCGGGTCGCGGAAATAGCCCAGCGTATGGCTGAGAAGGGTGGGAAATACCCGGGTGTCAGCGTCGCAGATGACAATAAAATCGCCGTCGGTTTGCTCAAGACCATTGCGCAGGTTACCGGCCTTAAAGCCGATGTTGGTCTGTCGACTGATGTAATTGACGCCTTCCTCATCGCAAACGGCTTTCATCTCCGGGCGACGGCCGTCATCGAGGACGTGGATCCGGTAGTCAATCGGGTAAGGGTAATCCATCTTCAGGGCGTCGCGAATGGACAGCCTCACCAGCTCGGTGTCTTCGGAGTAGGTGGCAATGAACAGATCCACCTTAACGGGACGGGGCTCTACGGCCTCCTCCGATAACAGGCAGTCGTTAATCTCGCTCGGAGGTGGACTCTGGGGAGGATCCTGTTCTTTCCATAAGTTGATGGTAAACAGCACGGTACCGATCCAGGCCAGGGTTTCGGCGAGTACCAGCGGTATGGCGTACCATAGCGCGTCCGTATTCAGGGAGGCGGTCCAGCGCCAGTAAATATAATTTGCGCCCAGAATAAGCGCCGCGACCGCTAACACCTGCCAGGTCATCATTACCCAGCGCGGCGTTTTTAACGGTTCCGGAGGTCGACGATGTTCAAAACGGGAAAAATAAAAATCCATAGTTCCGGCGTTCCTGATTCCGTGAAAATGCAGAGCCATTCTGCTGCGCAGGCAGTTGCCCAAAAGCGAAAGAAAATAGCGATTAAACAAGATTTAAGATAAGTGTAGAACGCCGAATAAAAGTGTCCAGCCACGTTTATGACTATTATTTAGTGGGGGTTAATTAAGATTAAATTCTGCTTAATTCGTCTCATCTGTCCGTGATAAATTGCGGTTACTATTCCTTTAGGCTATCTACTTTATTTAGGCGTTAATTTTCGTTTCCAGGCAAAGGACATCCTATGAGCCATATTGCGCCGTCTATCGTGCAAGAAGATCTTGCCAAATCAACATCATGGCGGTATGCCATTGCAGGGATCAGGGACCTGAGAATTGACTTTATGCGCGGCATTGCCCTCGTCATGATGGTCGTGGCGCATACGGAGGTTATGTCGGTATTTAATATATTCTCCTGGGAGCGCTTTGGGTTAACAACCGGCGCAGAAGGTTTTGTCATTCTCTCGGGATTTATGTTGGGGATGTTGAATCGCGCTCGCCTGCAAAAAGTGGTATTACTCACGGTTTCGTGGGGGCTTTATCTTAGAGCGTGGAAAATATATCGTGTAAATATCATTATCATAGTGTCTTTTATTCTCCTGGCATATATCCCACATATTAATATTTTCGAGGTCACTCATTTTACCGACCGCTTTTCGGGTGAAAGCTGGTCGCTTTATCCGGTCACGCCGCAAATAAAAGAGACCTGGTTCAACATTATCCTCTATTTGCAGATTGGCCCTCATCAGACCCAAATTCTGGGGCTGTATATCTTTTTGCTGCTCTTCAGCCCACTATTTTTGGGGATGCTACAGAAGGGTAACGTCTGGTGGCTGCTGGGGGCGTCTCTGCTGGTGTACGGCCTGTGGCAGCGGTGGCCGCTCCGGCTGACGCCGTCGGAGTTCGAATTTGCCTTTCCGCTTCTGGCCTGGCAATTCATCTTTGTTCTGGGCATGGCCAGCGGCTGGTATAAAGCCGAACTGATCTCTTTCGCACGCACGCCTGCTGGTAAAGTGGTGGTGGTTGCGCTGGTGATAGTGGCGCTCATTCTGGGGTTCATAGCACAGAACCATACCAACCCGTTTATGCCCCCCGCGCTGCTGATGCACGTGATCCCGCCTGACAGCTTCAACACCTTTTATCACACCTGGGCGGCGAAAAATGGGCTGGGCCCGGTGCGGGTGTTAAACGATATCGCCCTGATGGTTACCGTCTATCTGGTGCTGACATACTGCTGGACGCCGCTCAACCGCCTGCTGGGATGGTTTCTTATTCCGTTAGGCCAGCACTCGCTTTATACCTTCATTTTGCATGTGTACGTGGTGCTGCTGGTCAGTCAGTTCATCACCTTCGATTTGTGGCGTCATGCCTGGATAGAAAATACATTAGTGCATGCTGCGGCTCTGGGCATTTTGTGGCTCATGGCAAAATACAACGTCGCCGCACGCTGGATACCTAACTAAGGATGGCGGTTATGCGCGAAAAATGGCTCCTGGCGGGCGTCTTACTCGCCGCAATGCCCGCGGCGGATGCGGCGCAAAGCAGTGAGAAAGAGACGTTGCGCGATAAGAACGGCGAACCCGTTCAGGCAGGCGTGTTTACCAGCCGGTGGGGGCGTCTGTTCTCAGGCAATGACAAGAAATTTTCAGGCGCCCTGAGCTTCAGTTCAGGGCTGAAAGAGCAGATGGTGAGCGTGCCCAACAGCTCGGACAGCGCCGCGCAGGCGAAAAAAATTAACCAGACGCTGAATCTTAGTCTGCAGTATTCCCCCTACAGCTTCTGGTTTGCCAACATCACCTCCCGGTTGCCGGTCAGAGATACCAACCGCTATACCGCCGATTTTCGCTACAGTTTTGGCTATGACGACTGGCATGCCAATACGTTCAGCCTGGTCTACGGCAACTACGGCGATAACCACTTCTGGACGTCGGGTAGCCGGAGACACACCTATTTCGAACAGGGCGCCTTTACCCTGGCCTACAAGTTTTCGCTACCGAAACCGGTTGAAAACACGCTCCTGATTAATAAAGGCGACTCTATCATTTGTCAGGTCGGGTACAGCTGGGTTCCGCGCTACTACGATCTCAGCAGCGATGACATCCGTAAAAATAAAAACGTCATGCTCGGCGGCTGCGGCTATACCTTCAAACAACATTTCTTCGTTCGCGCAACGGCGTTCTGGTTCCCGGACAGCAGCCAGCAGCAGCCCTGGAACGGCGATTACAGCTACAGCTTTGGCTATGCGGGCTATACGCCAGGTTCGTTCTCCATCCAGTACGCGAACTATGCGGGGACGCGCTATCCGGGGCACGGCAACGGTAACGCAAAATTCAGGGAAGGGACCGTGAGTCTCATCTGGTTCTTACCGCTATAGGAGGGATACATGTCAGCGCTGCACGTGTTAATCGTTGAAGATTCGCTGATTTATCGTCGGTTACTCTCCCGAATGCTCACCCAGTGGGGGTATATCGTGAGCGAGGCGGAAAATGGTGTCGCCGCGCTGGAAATATTGTCCAGCCAGCCGATCAGTATGGTGATAAGCGACTGGGAGATGCCGGAAATGGACGGGCTTACGCTCTGTCAGACGATCCGCAGCCGTCAGTTTGGCCACTATGTGTATATCATTCTGCTCACGGCCCGCGAGAATGCAGGAGATTTAACGCAGGGTTTTGATGCCGGGGCGGATGATTTTTTAAGCAAGCCCGTCGAACAGGCTGAGTTACGGGCGCGACTCCATGCCGGGGTACGTATTTTGACGCTGGAAGCGACCCTTGCGGCGCATAATAAGCGCCTGAGTGAAGCGTTACGCCAGATTGAACAGGATCTTGAGCTGGCGGCGCGCGTTCAGCACTCGGTTCTGCCATCACACCGGCTGCGCTTCGGGAACTACTTTTCCGACTGGCTTTTCTTGCCGTCTGCCTGGGTATCGGGCGATGTCTTCAATATTTTTCCTTTGGACGCTCATCTGGGGTTCTATTGCGTTGACGTGTCCGGTCACGGCGTGGGGGCCGCGATGATGTCCCTCGCGGTGGCGCGTCAGTTCCTGCACGGCCGGGTGGTGGACCGTTTTTTGTTTACCGCAGAGGGTGACATTCAGTCGCCTGCTGAGGTCATCAGAATATTGAATAGCCGCTTTTGCAGTGAAGAAAACGACATTACCAGCTATTTCACCATCATCTACGGCGTGATCGACCCCCATAGTGGTCAGGGGCTGTTGTGCCAGGCGGGGCATCCTACTCCCGTGATTGTGAACGCAGAGAGTGCCGTCACTTCCGTAGGCGAGGGGGGACCGCCTGTCGGACTGATGCCCGACCTCAGCTGGGAGGACGTCGCTTTTACCCTCAATCCAGGGGATCGCTTATGCTTATTCAGTGACGGCATCACGGAGTGTGAGAATCGCGAGGGCGAGCAGTTTGGCCCGCAACGTCTGGAACGCTGGCTTCATGAGCATGCCCATCTGCCGGTTGACGAGCTCCTGCCGCGGTTCGGCCAACATCTGACCGGCTGGCGCAATGAAAATAGACATGAACCGACCGCCTTAACCGATGACGTTTCACTGTTAGTTATTGAGCGTCAGGGAGAACAGAATGATTATTAACACTGAACGATTACCGCATGCCAACATTCTCACGCCAGCGGTCCGGCGGCTGGATGCGTCCATTGCCGCGACGTTTAAGGCCTCTGTGACGGAAGAAATTGGCAGCGATCGTAAAGCCTTAATTGTCGATTTTAGCAAAGTGGACTTTATCGATAGCAGCGGGCTGGGGATGCTGGTGTCGTTGTTTAAGCTGATGAACGGGAAAGGCGAAATGGCGCTGTGCTCCCTGAACCCCGGCATCATGAATATGTTCACCCTGACCCGAATGGATCGCATATTCCGCATTTATCCGGATAAAAACAGCGCGCTTGCGCAGCTGGGGCAGTAGATGCTGACGCCGGAGCATGCGGTATTTCCGGCAGAGCTCGGCTCCCTGACGCCGCTTGCTGGCTGGCTGGGAGAACGTCTGAGCGCGCTTGCCGTTGACGATGAGTGGCGTTTCGCGCTCGATCTGGCCGTCAGTGAAGTGGCGACGAATATCATCCGGCACGCGCTGCATGAGGATGCCTCACGCGCATTTAGCGTAGAGTTCGACATCCGGGAGCATACTGTCCGCGTTGTCTTTACCGAAGCGGGTGATGCATTCCCGCTGGAGCGGCTTGAGGCCGCCCGACGAGACCGCTTCTGCGAAATCTCGCCGTTACTTGAGAGCGGCAGGGGGCTGATGCTCATTTTGCTGAGCGTCGATCGTTTCTCGGTGGAGCGAAAGGCGGATAAAAATATTGCCACGCTTGAAAAGAAAATCAGCGTATGACCTGCGGGCCATACGCCCAAACTTCCCTATTTCTTATCAGCGAACAGCTCCGGCGCCCACGGACGCGGATCCACCTCCATAAACGGCGCGCGCTCGAAGCGGTCCTTCAGCGCCCACGGCACCGTGCAGTCGAAGATGGTCTTGCAGGAGATGCCGTTTGCGCGAATCGAGTTGCTGTAATCCGGCGACTGGGACGGATCCAGCTGGTGGCCGCGGATCCCCGGAATATTCGTGATGCTGACATCACCCTGCATGCGGGTGGTCATCGCCCACAGGATGTCGTCGCTGTCAAAAATATCCACGTCTTCATCGACAAGAATGATGTTCTTCAGCTCCGAGTAAGTGGCTAAGGCAATCAGCGCCGCCTGGCCCTGACGACCTTCGTCTGACGGCTGGCGTTTTTTCACCTGCAATATCCCGAGGAACTTACCGCCGCCTGCGGTATGCGCATAGACGTTTTGCAGGAAGCCCGGGATCGCCTCTTCAACGGCATTGCGGATGCTGGCCTCCGTCGGCAAACCGGCCAGCGTGGTATGTTCTTCTCCCGGTCCCACCAGCGTTTGCAGGATCGCGTGGTTTCGCATGGTCACGGCTTTCACTTTGATCACGGGCAGGGACGGGTTCGCCTCGCCGCAGTAGCCCGGGAACTCCGGCATCGCGTGGCCGGTATTGGTGTGCTGATCTTCTCTTACCCGCACGCCCGGAAGCAGTTCGCCCTCGATGATGATTTCCGCCCGCGCGATCGCTTTCTCTTTTACCGCCACGCCCTGCACCAGCTCGACCGGCTGCTGGCGCAGCGCCCCGGCGACGCCCAGCTCGTTGTAGCCAAACGGCGTGGTGGGCGCCTCAAAACATGCGCCGATATAGATGGCGGGATCGAGCCCCATGTTGATCGTTACCGGCAGCGGTTTTCCGGCCTCTTCCGCCTTTTTGCGGAAGACTTCGATATGCCGACCGGCGGCAAGGAACATGGAAAGCTCGTCGCGCTCCTGGACGCAGAGGCGGTGGATGGTGACGTCCGTCAGCGAGCTGTCTTCCGGATCGCTTGCCAGCACCAGCCCCAGACAGAAGAACGGACCGGCATCAATCGGCGTGTTTGTTGGGGCCGGAAGCAGCTTGCGCAGGTCGAAGTCAGGGTCGTCCGCGTAGAAAACCTGTTCCTGGCAGGGCGCCTGCGAGGCCGGAACGACAACCGGCGCAACCGGCTTTTTCACCGCCTGACCGACGTGTTTTGCCAGTTCAGAGGGCTCGCAGCCCAGAAGCAGCGCCGCGCGCTCGCGGCTGGCGTGCATGCCCACCAGGATGCGGGAGCCCGGATAGCCCTTCACGCTGTTGAACAACATGGCCGGTCCCGTACGGGTGGGACGTTTTACCGTGCCGCCCGCGCCGATATGGCGGTAGACCCCTGCCAGCTCCGCGTTGGGATCGACCGGATAATCGGTTTCAAGATACTGCCCTTCGTGGCGCTGAAGCAGGGCGATGGCGCTGCGGAGATCGTTGATCGGGTTTTCCATATTTTCCTCCCTCGTTTGAATACCTCCATTTTTATGGCAATGACCAATAGCATCAATTGCATCATTGCTGCTAAATTGATAAGTAAATTCATATCAAAAAAGGAAGCGTTCCGTGCAGTTTCGTCAGATGCGCCATTTCATCGTCGTGGCCGAAGAGCTCCACATGCACCGGGCCGCCGAGCGTCTGAACATGGCGCAACCGGCCCTGAGCCAGCAGATAAAGGCGCTGGAAGAACGTTTAGGCGTCACTCTTTTCAGCCGGGCGAACCGCCGCTTAACCCTGACGCCCGCGGGCGAAGCGTTTCTGGTGAAAGCCAGGCTCGTCATCTCCCTGACCGAGCAGGCGGTGCTGGACGCCAGGCAAACGGCAAGGGGCGAGCAGGGGGTGTTAAACCTGGGGTGCGTGTCGAGCGCGATGTTCGACGGCAGGCTGCCCGCCGCGCTGCGCCAGATGCATACGCGCTGGCCGGCTATTACCATGTCGCTAGTGACGGGAAACGTGCAGACGCTCTACGCGGCCGTGCAAAGCAACCAGCTCGATGTGGCCATTATCCGGGCGCCGCTGCCGTCGCTGCCTGACGATCTGCAAAGCCGCCCGTTCACGTCAGAGAAAACGGTGCTGGCGCTGTATCGTCAGCATCCGCTGGCGGGATCTTCCGCGCTGACGCTTTCGTCGGTGAAAGACGAAAAATGGATCTCCCTGCGCGACCCGGAGGGAATGGGGCTGGAACAGTACTTTTATGACGCCTGCAGCGGGGCGGGCTTTCAGCCGGACGTGGTGCAAAACGCGACCGACGTGCCTACGGTGATAAGCCTGGTCTCGGCGGGGTTTGGGCTGGCGCTGCTGCCCGCGTCGGCAAAGGCGGTGAGCGTCGAGAATGTGGTTTACGTGGACATCCTCGACCGACTCCGGGAAAGCGAGCTGACGCTGGTTTGTCACCGGATTATTCGCTCAGAAGTGCTTAAAAAGTTTCTGGTTACGCTCGATCATACCTGACGCCCGGCGGCCTGCAGCAGCTGCTCGCGCAGCCAGACGTTCGCCGGATCCTGGCTGTTTTTCGGGTGCCAGTACATGTTGATGGTAATTGGCTGGAGCGGCAGCGGCGGCGCAAAGAGATCCAGCGTGCTGGCAAACTGTTTCAGCATCCGTTCCGGCAGGGTGCACACCAGGTCGGTACCGGCAACAAGCGCAGGCGCCATGGCGTAGCTCTGCGTGGACATCGCAACATGTCGCTGGTAGCCCAGCCCGGCCAGGGTTTGATCGACAAAGCCGGTAAACGGATCTCCCGCCGATGACACCACCAGATGAGAAAGCGCGCAGTAGCTTTCCAGGTCTAACGCTCCGGTCCCGCGCGGATGGCCTTTGCGCTGGGCGGTGGCAAACGTATCGTCGAGCAGTTTGCGCCTCACCCAGCCGTCATGGGCGCCCGCGCTTACGCCGATGTAGATATCCACATCTCCGTTTTCCAGCTGCTGCGCCAGTTCGGACATCTGTGGCAGGGCGAAGCGCAGGCGAATACCTGGAGCTTCGGTACCCACCTGGTTAAGCAGCCCGGCGCCGAGCATCAGCGCCGGGTTTTCGTGCAGGGCGATGACAAAGGTCCGGGTACTGGTCTGCGCTTCAAACGTGGTGGGGGCAAACAGCGCGCTGATGCCGCGCAGCACGCTCTCTAGCTGAGGCTTAAGCGCTTCCGCTCGCGGCGTGGGCAGCACCCCACGTCCATGTGGGGAAGGAATAAACAGCGGTTCGCCAAACAGCGTTCGCAGACGCGCCAGACGAGCGGACAGCGCGGGCTGGCTGATGCCCAACCGCGCGGCCGCATGGGTGATATTCCTGTCCTGAAGCAGGGCGTCCAGGGTCAGGATCAGGTCTATGTCCATGTCAGAGCTGGGCGTCATCTTATTTCGCGCTGCCGGCGTCCCGGTTGGTATAGGTCACAGGGACCCAGGCATAGCCGCCGTTTTCGCCTTTGGTGACATAGCCGATACCCGGGAACGGCAGATGGGGAGCGGCGACCAGGTCTTTATTTTTCACAAAGTCCGCAAACGCATGTTCGCGCACGCTTGCCGCTTTGTTCTGATCTTCATCGTAGGTAATGGTCACGTCAGGCTGCGGGAACTGTACCGCCGCGGCATGAATGATGTCGCCGACAAAGGTGATCTTCTCGCCTTTGCTCGTCAGCGTGTAGAAGGCTGAGCCGGGCGTATGGCCGGGATGAACCGTGCCGGTGAGCCCCGGGAGAATCTCCAAAGTGCCGCTAAACGGCACCACTTTACCCGCGTCAAGATAGGGTTTTAAGGTCTTCTGCGCGACGTCAAAGTAGTTCTTGCCGTAGCCGGTTTTTTTCTGATTCTCGTCGTTAAAGAAAAAGTCGACGTCCGGTTTGCCAACGAAAACGCGCGCGTTGCTGAACACCACCTTGCCGTCTTTCACCAGGCCGCCCGCGTGATCGGAGTGGGCGTGAGTCAGCAGGACTTCCGTAATGTCCTCGGGTTTAATCCCCTGCGTGGCGAGGCTCTCAATCAGACGTCCGCCGTTTCCGGGGCCAAAAAGCTGGCCTGAGCCTGTATCCACCAGAATTTTATGTCCGGGCATCGCAATCAGGAACGCGTTAATGGATACCTCAGGCGGGTTGGTCTGGAAATTTTTCGCGAGCAGCGCATCAATTTTTTGCGGCGTTGTCCGGCGCAGCAGCTTGTGCAGATCCTGCGCGACGGTCCCGTCCGTAAACGCGGTCACCAGAACGTCGCCGACCTGAACGCTGTATCCGCCCGCCGGTTGTTTAACGACGTGCTGAGGCGTCTCCGCCGACGCCTGCAGCGCAGGGTAAAAAAGCAATGAACTGGAAATCAGCGTGGACAGAGCAAGTTTTTTCACGGTAAGCATACGAGTCTCCTTTGAAAGCGCTCATCTTACTTCTTCGTAAAATTATAAGAACCTGCCCAGAAATGATAGGACCTATAAACACAGTGGATAACACAGCGAAGAGGCCGGGTGGCGGTGAAGCCTTTCCCGGCCCGTAACACGTTATTTTTTCAGCTGCGCGCTCCAGCTGTCCGGCGTGGCTTTCGACCAGGAGCCATAAGCGGCATTTGGCAGCACAATCCAGTCGTTTCCGAAGTGTTCCGCGCTGGCCTCAACCAGCTCGCGCTGCTGTTCGCTCGGCTTTTTATTTTTAAACTGCACGGCGAAATCCGGCAGGCTGTCGCCAAACAGCATCACGATCTGCTGCTTTTTGAGGATGCTCTGGCGACGCTCTTCCTTGCTGACCGTATCCAGAAGCACGCTTTCATCGGATACCTGCGGAAGTCCCAGGGCTTTTAACGTCCTGAGCGTATCGGCTTTATTTTCCTGCATGCGGTCCGAGACGTAATAGATACGGACGTTGCTTTGATTCACATGGTCAAGAAACGCCTTCGCACCCGGAATTAAGCCGGGTTTACCCAGTTTCTCCCAGTCGCTCCAGGTGTCCCATTTTGTAAAGTCGTGACACTGCTCCGTGTCGCGCACCAGCAGAGGGGTGTTATCCAGTACCGTTTCATCCAGGTCCATAACCACGGCGTAATTTTCAGGCGTTTTCAGGTCTTTTAACTTTTCGTTGAAACGCTCGGTGGCAAACCGATACGTCTGCAGCTGAAGAGCCATGATCTCTGCCGATTTCTGCTGATAGCGTAGCGCCATTTCGTACGCTTTGGGTTCACACAGCTCGCCCCCGGCGGCCGTCGCCGCTGCCGTTGCACTCAAAACAGGTAATGCCAGCAGTAATGCCTTAGCCATTGAATTCACACTTTTTTCCTCAACACCCTGGTTAAAATCCCGAAAGCGTAATGAAATTCAATGACAGAAATATGAAGGCCGCGCCGTTAGACCAGCATGTAATACCAGAACAGGGCGATCTCGTCCTTTTCCGGTAAGGCATTGTAGAGATAACGATCGTACCCGCCCAGGGTAAACCCGTAGTTGCGGTAAAAGAGACAGGCAGAGACGTTCACATTTTGTGTTTCAAGCCGTAATCCCGGGGCGTTTACGCTGCGGGCCCACACGTGCGCGGCGGCCATTAATTTTTGCGCGGCGCCGGTTCTGCGTTTCGTGCGCTCTACAGCAATGTAATCCACCGAGATAAATTTATTCCAGCCGATTGACGCGGTAATAAATCCCGCAATTTCCCCGTCATCCGTTTCGGCAATAAGAAATATGGCGTCCGGATTAACGCAGTGGTTTTCAAGAGTTTGGATGTCGAGCTCGTAGGTTTTAATCCAGGGAACGGCGACGGCTTCGATATGCAAATCGCAGTGGATAAAGGGCTCTCGCGCAATGTGGCTAATGGTGAAAGAAAAGTCACAGCATTCAAGGCGCGTGAGGTCGGTACTGAGTCCTTTTCGAATCTGCATAGTATTCCCTGTAGTGAGTTATTTCATAAAGAATAGACGAAGCGGTTAAATTCGCTGGCCTAACACACTTTTAATCCTGAACTAAGCTTGTACTTCGTTCCGCGTAAAATGTGGGTCATTCGAGGACAATGAATGGAATTCAGGACATTTCAAAAGCAGTGGGGTGCTGAGTTTATTTCCGATGACGTTGTACGTTTTCGCGTCTGGGCAGAAGGACAGAAAGAACTTACGCTACGTCTGGCCGCCGCCGACGTGCCGATGATGGCAGCTGGCGACGGCTGGTTTCAGGCAGACGTACCCGGCGTCACGCACGGTGCAGAATATCAATTTGTTCTGCAGGACGGCATGACGGTGCCCGATCCTGCCTCGCGCGCGCAAAAAGGCGACGTTAACGGCCCCTCCATCGTTATCGATCCCCAACGCTATCAGCCGGTCAACCGGGACTGGGCAGGGCGGCCGTGGGAAGACACGGTTATCTACGAGCTGCACATTGGCACATTTACCCCGGAGGGCACCTTCCGGGCCGCCATCGACAAGCTGCCGTATCTGGCAGAGCTCGGTATTACCCAGCTTGAAGTGATGCCCGTCTCTCAGTTTGGCGGTACCCGCGGCTGGGGGTATGACGGCGTGCTGCTGTACGCCCCGCACTCTGCCTACGGTACGCCGGAGGATTTCCACGCGTTTATCGACGTTGCGCACGGGCTGGGGCTTTCCGTGGTGCTGGATATCGTGCTCAACCACTTCGGCCCCGAGGGGAACTATCTGCCCCTGCTGTCGCCCGCGTTTTTCGATGCACAGCGGATGACGCCGTGGGGCAACGGCATCGCTTACGAACGCGAGCCGGTGAGGCAGTACATCACCGATGCGCCGCTCTACTGGCTGACGGAGTATCGTCTGGACGGCCTGCGCTTTGATGCCATCGATCAGATTAAAGACACCTCGGAGACGCACATTCTGGAGGAGATTGCCGCCAAAATCCGCGAGACGATCCCGCACCGCCACGTTCACCTGACCACGGAAGACAGCCGCAACGTGATTTTCCTGCATCCGCGCGATGAACAGGGCAACACGCCGCTGTTCACCGCCGAGTGGAATGATGACTTCCACAACGCTGCTCACGTGTTTGCCACCGGCGAGACCCACGCGTATTACCAGGATTTTGCCTTTGAGCCGGAGAAAAAGTTCGCCCGGGCGCTGGCGGAAGGCTTTGTCTACCAGGGCGAGGTGTCGCTGCAAACCGGCGAATCCCGCGGAGTGGAGTGCCAGACGCAGCCGCCGCAGTTCTTCGTCGATTTTATTCAGAACCACGATCAGACCGGGAATCGCGCCCAGGGCGAGCGGCTTATCACCCTGGCCGGTGCCGACAAGACGCGGGTGCTGCTTGCCGCGCTGCTGCTTTCTCCCCATATCCCGCTGCTGTTTATGGGCGAGGAGTTTGGTGAAACGCATCCGTTCCTGTTCTTCACCGATTTTCACGGCGATCTGGCAAAGGCGGTGCGGGAAGGGCGCGCAAAAGAGTTTACCGGCCACGCCGGGCACGATGAAACCGTCCCGGATCCGAACGACGTGAACACGTTTATCCGTTCAAAACTCGACTGGAATAAGATTGCCACCGACGAAGGTAAAACGTGGCTGCGCTTCACGCGCCACCTGCTGACGCTGCGTCATCGCCATATCGTTCCGCTTCTGCTTCATGGCGGCGCCGTTGAGGGCAAGGTAATCAAGACCGCGCCCGGCATGGTGGCGGTGAGCTGGCGCTTCACGTCGGGGACGCTCTCTCTGGCGCTGAATATCGGTAATAAGCCCGTCGCGCTGCCCGAACTCGCGGGTGAGACGCGCTTTGCCTGGCCGGAAGTCACTGACGTTTTACCGCCGAACGGTATTGTCGTTCGCTTTGCTGATGGAGAAGCATCGTTATGATCCCTTCCGCCACGTACCGTATTCAGTTCCGTAACGGCATGACCTTCGACCGCGCTGCGGAGCTGGTGCCTTACCTGAAAGATCTTGGCATCAGCCATCTCTACGCGTCGCCCGTATTTACCGCCACAGCGGGTTCCACTCACGGCTATGACGTGACCAACCCGAATGAAATTGACCCCGCAATCGGCGGACGAGACGGTTTCAACCGCATGGCCGCGGCGCTTAAGCAGGCCGGCATGGGGCTGATTCTGGATATCGTCCCTAACCATATGTCCACCTCGCTGGAAAACGCCTGGTGGCGGGACGTGATTGAATACGGCCAGCAGAGCCGCTATTTCCGCTATTTCGATATCGACGGCTCGCGCCCGCTTACGTTGCCGTTCCTCGGCGACGCCTTTGAGGCGGAGCTGGAGAAGGGGGCCATCACCCTAAGTCGTGACACTGTCACGGGAAAAGCCTCTCTGGTCTATTACGACACGGCGTATCCGCTCAACCCGGGCACGTACAGCGAGGATAAGAGCATCGCTGAGCTGCATGACGCGCAAAGCTGGCGGCTGATGTCCTGGCGGGAAGCGCCGAAGCAGCTCTCGTGGCGGCGCTTCTTCGAGATCACCGGGCTGGTCGGCGTTCGGGTTGAAGACGACGCGGTCTTTGACGATTCGCACCGGCTGATCCTTGAGCTGGTTCACGCGGGCGTGGTGGACGGCCTGCGCATTGACCACGTAGACGGCCTGGCCGATCCGCTGGGCTATCTGCAGCGCCTGCGGCAGAAAACCGGACCCGACTGTTACATCACGGTTGAAAAAATTCTCGCCCGGGGAGAACAACCCCCCTCAGACTGGCCGGTATCCGGCACCACCGGCTACGAGTTTATCGCCTCGCTGGCGGAAGTGCTGGTCGACGACGATAACCTGCCGCGCCTGGAGGAAATCCACGACGAGACGCTGGGAATAACGGTCGATCGGCACGCTGAGCTGCGCGATGCCAAAGGCCTGATGACCGACCGCAATTTTGAGGGTGAATTCACTACGCTGCTAAACCTTGCTGACGATCTGGCCCGCCGCAATGAGGTTGCGCTGCCGCGCGAGGAGATCCGCCACGCGCTGCGCGAGCTGCTTATCGCCTTTCCGGTCTATCGCACCTACGGCACCCGGGAGGGATTAACCCCGCCGGACGTGGCGCTGCTTAACCGCGTGGTCGCCAGCGTGGAGACGTCTGAAGCGGCGCTGAGCCTGATTGTGCGCATACTTACCGGCGACCTGCCGGAAGATTGTCGCGAGTCCGCCGCGCTTTTCAGAACCCGCTTCCAGCAGCTTACCGGGCCGCTAATGGCGAAGTCGGTGGAAGACACGCTGTTCTTCCGCCACAACCTGGAGCTGGCGCTCAATGAAGTGGGCGCCGACCCGACGCCGCGCGCGTTTTCCTTATCCCGTTTCCACCAGGAGATGCGCATTCGCCTCGCCCGTCAGCCCGACGCGCTGCTGGGCACCTCCACGCACGATACCAAGCGCGGGGAAGACGCCCGGGCGCGTCTCTACACCCTGACGGAGGCGCCGGAACGGTGGGGCGATAACCTGGCCCGTTGGCGACAGATGAACCAGACCCAGGTGCGTTTTCTCAATGACGGTACCGCGCCGAACGCCGCCGATACCTGGATGATCTATCAGGCGCTGGCGGGCGTCTGGCCCGCCGTCCAGTCTCCGGACGACGCCGAAGGGCTTGCATCACTGGAAGCGCGTTTTATCGGCTTCCTTGAGAAAGCGCTGCGCGAGGCAAAACAGCGCACCGACTGGATCGACAGCAACGAGAGCTATGAGAGCGTGGTGTTGAGCTACGCGCGGCACCTGCTTTCGCCGGACAACACCCTGTTCCTGCATGATTTTAGCGAGGCGATGCAGCCCTTTATCCGGGCCGGGCTGATGAACAGCCTCAGCCAGACTGTGATCAAGCTGACGGCTCCCGGCGTGCCGGATATCTATCAGGGCAGCGAGGCGCTCAACTTTAGCCTGGTCGACCCGGATAACCGACGGGAGCCGGACTTCCCGACCCTGGTGCACAACCTCAGCGCGGCGGATGCCACGGTGTTTGACAACCCGGCCTGCTGGCGAGACGGGCGCGTTAAACAGTTCGTCACCGCCACGCTGCTGCGGCTGCGTCCGCATTACGCCGCGCTATTCCGCTACGGCGACTGGCTGCCGCTTAAGGTTTCCGGCGATCGCGAGGAGAACCTGATTGCCTATGCGCGCGTTAAGGACGACGAGGCGCTGATTGTTGCCGTGCCGCGTCTGGTTTTTGGTGTCAACGGCAACGAAACGCTGTGGGTTAATACCACGGTAGCGATACCCGACGAACTGGCCGGGAAGCGCTATCGGGATCTGTTCAGCGGTGAAAGCCGCCTTCTGCAAGAGAAGCTGGATTTAACGTCAGAAAAGGGATGTGTACTGGTTCTGCTTACCTGCGAATAATCGTGGAGAACGAAAATGGCAAAGGATAATACTTTTGAAATTCGGGCCGGTCATGGCCAGCAGTTGGGTGCTAATTATGACGGGAAAGGGGTCAACTTCGCGCTGTTCTCCGCTCACGCCGAGCGGGTGGAGCTCTGTCTGTTTGACCCGTCCGGGAAAACCGAAATCGCCCGGCTGGAACTGCCGGAATATACCCATGAGGTCTGGCACGGCTATGTGCCCGATCTGAAGCCCGGTGCGCTGTACGGCTACCGCGTCTACGGCCCCTACGACCCGGAAAACGGTCATCGCTTCAACCCGCACAAGCTGCTTATCGACCCCTACGCCCGCGAACTGGTGGGCGATATCGACTGGAACGACGCCCATTTCGGCTATGAGCTGGGGCATGATGAACTCGACCTCAGTTTTGATACGCGCGACAGCGCGCCGTTCACGCCGAAATGCAAGGTCATCGACCCGGACGCCTTTGACTGGCAGGACAACAGCCGGCCCAACGTGCCCTGGCCGCATACCGTTGTCTATGAGAGCCACGTGAAGGGCTTTACCCAGATGAACCCGGCCATTCCGCCCGAGCTGCGCGGAACGTTTGAGGGGATGGGACACAAAGCCTCGGTCGACTACATCAAGAGTCTTGGCATCACCTCGGTGGAGCTGCTGCCGGTTCACTGGTTCCCGGACGATCAGCATCTGCTCGATCGTGGCCTGAAGAACTTCTGGGGCTATAACACGCTCGGCTTTTTTGCTCCGGCATCGCGCTACTACGGCCCGGCGGGGATCCAGGGCTTTCGCGACATGGTACGCGCGTATCACGATGCGGGCATCGAGGTGATTCTGGACGTGGTGTACAACCACACGGCGGAAGGAAATGAGCTTGGCCCCACGCTCTCGTTTAAGGGAATTGATAACTACAGCTATTACCGCACCCTGCCGGACCAGCACAGGTACTATATCAACGACACCGGGACGGGAAATACGGTCAACACCTCGCACCCGCGCGTGCTGCAGATGGTGATGGACTCCCTGCGCTACTGGGCGGAGTCGATGCATATTGACGGTTTCCGCTTTGACCTGGGGACGATACTGGGGCGCGAGCCGGAAGGGTTTGACCCGCGCGGCGGTTTCTTCGACGCCATATCCCAGGATCCGGTGTTATCGAGACTGAAGCTGATTGGCGAACCCTGGGATATTGGCCCCGGCGGATATCAGGTCGGCGGTTTCCCGCCGGGCTGGGGGGAGTGGAACGACAAATACCGCGATACCGTCCGCGAGTACTGGAAGGGCGATAACGTCTCTACCGATTTTGCCGCGCGTCTGCTCGGCTCCGGCGATCTGTACGACCTGCGCGGGCGTCGTCCGTGGGCCAGCGTCAACTTCATCACTGCTCACGACGGCTTTACGCTGAATGACCTGGTGTCGTACAACGAGAAGCATAACGCCGACAACGGCGAGGACAATAACGACGGGCATAACGATAATCGCTCGTACAACTATGGCGAAGAAGGGCCGACGGAGAACCCGGATATTATTGCCACCCGCGAGCGGCAGAAGCGTAATTTCCTGACCACGCTGCTGTTTTCCCACGGCACGCCGATGCTGCTGGCCGGGGACGAGTTTGGCCGCACGCAGAAGGGCAACAACAACGGCTACTGTCAGGACAGCGAGATCTCGTGGATCGACTGGAACGGGCTTTCCGAAAACGACGCCGCGCTGCGCGAGTTTACCCGACGGCTCATTGCCCTTCGCGCATCGCAGCCGTTGCTGCGCCGTGAAAGCTGGCGCGACGGGCTGGAGATCCGCTGGTTTAATGCCGGAGGCGGTCCGCAGCAGGCCGAGCAGTGGGATGAAGGCTCGACGCTCGGGGTCTCCATCAGCAGGCCGGATCTCAGGCAGGAGGACGGCATCTGGCACGACGTGCTGATGCTGTTCAACCCGTTTGAAGGCACCGTGCCGTTCCAGATCCCGCAGTTTGGCGAAGGGGGATGGGTGCTGGAGCTGTCTACGGCAGATGACGCGGCCACCGGGACAGCGATCACCGACACCGTAGAGTACGAACTGGCCGGACGCAGTATTACCCTCTTTAGACGTCCTTAGCCCTAGAGTGATGCCGCCGCGCGGGCGGCGGTGTCATACAGAGAGGAGATCGTGCGTAACAGCTGCGCGGTCTCGCCAATCGACTTCCCGGCAATGCCGCTCTCCGCGTGGATTGCGATCAGACACGCCTCTCGCACGTCCCGGTACTTCATGCACAACGCTTTCCCTTCCTCGGTAGTCGAGAAAAAGAGCTCTTTGCCCGCTTTCTCGCTCGTCACGTAGCCCGCTTTGACCAGCTTTTTCAGGGCGTAGGTCACAACGTGGGTATCTTCCACGTTAAGTACGAAACAGATATCGGCCAGCTTTTTCTTGCGGTCGCGGTGGTTCACATGATGCAGCAGCGAGACGTCAAATGCGCCCATATCCGGTTCGCCGGCAGCGGCCATGCAGCGCACCATCCATTTATTGAACGCGTTGCTGGTCATGATCAGCGCGTACTCAAGCTCTGACAGTTCCGCGCAGCGCTCGGACACCAGATGGCGGGAAGAGACGATCCGGCCATCGTTGATATCGTCGCGATCGGGTGAAGCACTCTTTTTCGAGGTCATAACGTTCCTTAGCCAGAAATGTAAACTCATCGATAAAATAAGAACATTTTATTGATAATTTGTTTACATGTTTTTGAGGTTCAGATATAGCTTTTTAGCGCAGGTTTTCCGAAACCTGACGAAAAACACAACATCGCTCGCCGCAAATTAAAAAAATAGCCGTCGGCGCGCAACGCTCACTTTGGATAGGGTAAACGTTATGGACGGTACTACGCTGTTGCCGCTGATCGGGATACCGATCGTGGTTATTGGTTTTGCACTGCGCTTCAACCCGCTGCTGGTGGTCGTGGTGGCGGGGCTGGCGACGGGTCTGCTGGTCGGGATGGATTTCGGGATGCTGCTGGAGACCTTTGGCGAAAAGTTCGTGAATAGCCGATCGCTGGCGACCTTCATTCTGATCCTGCCCGTGATTGGTCTGCTGGAATATTACGGGCTCAAGGAGCGCGCCCAGGCCTGGGTGGCGAAGATCGCCAGCGCGACCTCGGCGCGAATTCTGATGCTCTATTTTGTCGCCCGTGAGGGCACCGCCGCGCTGGGGCTGATGTCGCTGGGCGGCCATGCCCAGACGGTGCGTCCGCTGCTGGCGCCGATGGCCGAAGGGGCGGCGCTGAACGAATACGGCGAGCTGCCGCAGCACATCCGCGACAAAATCAAAGCCCATGCCGCCGCGTGCGACAACATCGCGGTCTTCTTTGGGGAAGATATCTTTATTGCCTTCGGCGCGGTGCTGCTGATCGACGCGTTCCTGAAGGAGAACGGTATTCCGGGCATTGAACCGCTGCATATCGGCCTGTGGGCTATCCCAACCGCCATTGCGGCATTAGTTATTCATATGACGCGCCTGCTGCGCCTGGATGCCAGCATCCGACGCGACGTTATGGCCTGGCGCACGGAGCAGGGTACGCAGGGGGCCGCGCAATGATGACGCTTATCACCATTAACCGCGTGTACTACCTGATCGGCTTCGTCGTGATGCTGCTGGTTGTGATGACCCTGCGCGATCGCGCTAATCCGAAGCGTTTTACAACGGCGCTGTTCTGGTTTTTATTCGGCGGGATCTTCCTGTTCGGTGACCTGATGGTGCAGGAGCTGGGGAAATCGCTGGCGTACCGAATAATCGGCGGGGGCGTTATCGCTATCGCGCTGCTGGCGGGCTTTGGCCTGGTCGGGAAAGGGCACTATAAAATGTCCACCGAAGACGAACGTCTCGCGTCGTCAAACCGCCTTAAAAACTGGCTGTTCCTGCCCGCGCTGATGATCCCGGTGGTGACGGTTATCGGAACACTGTTCCTGAAAGGGGTTTCGGTTGGCGGCGTGTTCCTGCTCGATCAGAAACAGCTCACCCTGGCGGCGCTGTGCGTGGCCTGCGTCGCGGCGATCCTCACCGGCTGGTGGCTGACCAAGGGCACGCCGCTGCATGCCATTCGTCAGTCTCGTCGTCTTGTCGATACCATCGGCTGGGCGGTGATCCTGCCGCAGATGCTGGCCATGCTCGGCGGCGTGTTTGTGGCGGCCAATACCGGTGATTCGGTGCAGAAGGTGGTGAGCCTGTTCGTTAACCCGGATAACCGCTTTATGCTGGTGGTGATTTACTGCGTGGGGATGGCGCTGTTTACCATGATCATGGGGAATGCGTTTGCGGCCTTCCCGGTGCTGAGCGCGGGGATCGCCTTGCCGTTTCTGATCAACGTGCATCACGGCAACCCGGCGCCGCTGCTGGCGATTGGCATGTACGCGGGCTACTGCGGCACGCTGATGACGCCGATGGCCGCGAACTTCAATATCGTTCCCGCCGCGCTGCTGGAGCTGAAAGATAAGTATCAGGTGATCAAGATCCAGATCCCGACCGCGTTAACCCTGCTGGCGGTGAACGTGTTCCTCATGTATTTCCTCGTGTTTCGCTAAGGAGCTGTTATGGAATTAACGCAACATCAGGCTGACGCGTTTGCCCGCATGCCTTTGACCTATTTGCGCCAGGAATACCCGAACCACATCATGCATCTGCTGAATGATGATGGCGACGTGCTGCCGCCTCGCGAACTGCACCCGATTTTCTACGGCTGTTTTGACTGGCATTCGGCGGTGCACGGCTACTGGCTGCTGCTGCGCTGCGTGCGCCTCTATCCGGAACTGCCGAGCCGGGACGCGATCGTCGCGCTTTTCGACGAGCACCTGACGGAAGATAACGTGGCGAAGGAGCTGGCCTATTTCACCGCGCCGTTCCGCGCCTCGTTTGAGCGCCCGTATGGCTACGGCTGGCTGCTGGCGCTGGCCCAGGAGCTAAAACAGTCTTCGCTGCCGCAGGCCGCAGGCTGGTACCGGACGCTTGAGCCGTTAACTCGGGATATTCGTAACCGGCTGGTGGATTACCTCAGCAAGCTCACCTATCCGATCCGCGTCGGTACGCACTACAACACCGCGTTTGCCCTCGCGCTGGGGCTGGACTATGCCCGAGCCGTCGAAGATAGCGCGCTTGAGCAGGCGATTGTCACGGCGGCGGAGCGGTTTTATCTCGCGGACACGCGCTATCCGGCCCACTACGAGCCCGGCGGGGATGAGTACATTTCCGGCGCGCTGACGGAAGCGCTGCTGATGAGCAAGGTGTTAGAAGACTTCCCGGCCTGGTTTGACGCGTTTCTGCCGGATGTCGGCTCCGCTGCGGCGCTGATGAACCCGGCGGAAGTGAGCGACCGTACCGACCCGAAAATTGCCCATCTCGACGGGTTAAACCTCAGCCGCGCCTGGTGCATGAAGCATATTGCTAAAGCGCTTCCCTCTAACCATCCGGCGCAGCAGCCGCTGCGCGAGGCGGTGGCGAAACACCTGTCGGCAAGCGTTGAGCATGTGGTCGGCAGCCACTACAGCGGCGGGCACTGGCTGGCGAGCTTTGCGCTGCTGGCGCTGGAGTAAACGAACGGCACCTACCGTGTGTCGGTTATTTTTTGCTGATGCACGGTTTCTTTGCATTATTGTAAAGCATCAAAAGATTCCCTTATTTTAATTTACACGCTTTCGGAATATTCACGCCGTTATATCTTTAGTTTAAAAGGACAGGTAAGTACTCTACAGACTCAATAGACAGATAATACCTTTCATATTATTGGCTGTTTTTTATTATGGAGTCTTACGATGAATAAAAGTCCGCTTGCATTAATTATATATATGTCCGGAACTCTTTTCGTTTCCACGCTAAGCGTCCCCGTTTTGGCAAATGAAAAAGTATCCACGCCTGTCGCCGTACAAAAAACATTTGATGGTTCTATTCAAAACAACTCGCTGGCAATAAGTCCCGATGAAAAAATGGCGGTAGTATCTTACAGCGCCAGAAAGGATATCGCCGTATACGATCTTGAAAAGGGCGAGTTACGGCAGGTTATCAACGGTTTTATTACGCCGCGTAATATCGTTTTCGCACCGGATGGCAACAGCTTTTACGTATCAGACAGCAGTAAGGGGACCGTTGAACGTATTGACAGCGCGTCGTTGAAAGTCACGCATACTTTTTCAACGGGGCCGGGCAGTTTTGGTACAGCCTTAAGCAAAGATGGCAAAACGCTCTGGATCAACAATCAGGCAGGTAACACCGTGACCCGTCTTAATACCGATAGCGGGCTGGCAGAAACGGTCATTACCGGTTTTTCGCAGCCCCGACAGGGCGTGAAGCTGAGTCCGGATGGCCATACTCTCTACGTGACAAACTTCCTTGGCGACAAGATTACCGCAGTGGATACGTCAACCAATAAAATTACGGGGGAAATAAAAGGTTTCAACAAAATACGCGCTATTTCTGTTAGTCAGGACGGAAAAACACTGTATGCGGCTAACAGCGGGAGCGACACCATCGCGGTCGTCGATCTGCCGAAACAGAAAATCATCCGCACCGTTGAGGTTGGAAAAAATCCCTATGGAGCCGCTCTCTCTCCGGATGGAAAATTCATTTATAGCGGTAACTTAACGGGAAACAGCCTGTCGGTGATCGATGTTGCCAGCCTGAACGTCACGACCACCATCAAAGGGTTTAATGAGCCAAGACAAGCACTTGTTTTTACGAAGGACGATAACTATCTCTGGGTGCTGAATAAAGATCTCAGCCTGTCAAAAGTCGACCGAAAAGAGCAAAAGGTCGTTGCTACCATTAAAGAGTAACGCAATCGTCTTGCCTGAACGTGTTTTCAGGCAAGAATCACGTGCTGACAGCCTTAAGCTGTCAGCAATCCTTTGTAGTTTCCGATAACAATTTCATTAAGCGTTCTGACGCCAGCACGGCGCAGGGCGGACATTTTATAGCGGCTAACGGCCGAATAGGTGATACCCATTCTTTCAGCAACCGCATCGGGACTGTCACCGTTGAGCAGAGAACGGAGAACTTCACGTTCCGCCATTCTGGCCCGGTGGTGTCGAACGCGACAGGGCCCTGGTTGCACGCTGTGCCTCTCATTTGCGGTTCGTTGAAGCAGCCATTTTAGGGCCATCACGGATCCCGACTTATCAACCATGATTGTCGTTCCGCCCGCAGAAGGGACTTTGCAAAGCCCACCGGAGTAACTGTTCGTCAATACGATCGTTTTATGTGGCAGCACGTTCATGACGGTCAACGCCTGTGAACGTTGTTCATCAAAACACTCCGATTCAATAATGAGTAAATCAGGTCTTTGATCGTTGAGCACCGTGTACGCATCAAATGCCTCAGGCGTTATCGCCTGTACCCGCCAGTGGGCAGAATGACATAAAGCATTCAGGCCCTGTAACGTAAACACACAGCGGACGACGATGATAATTCGCTTTTCTTTTTCATGCATAGCATGAGAACCATTGTCGGGATTATTGACCATACGAAATCGCCTCACCTATTTCTGCATTTAATATGAAAAAACTGACGTAGCTTTATTTTTCAAAACACAGATAAATATACGGGGCCTGTCAGCGGCATAAAATCGGAATGGTCATCATGGCGGTGTAGGACAGGGACTACAATCTTTGCGATTATTATCCCTATAGTTGAGAGGGTGTTTAATAAATATAAACTCAGCTAAAATACAAAGGCGCTAAATTTATCTCGGGTATTAATATGGCAAAAGTCATGATTGTTGACGATCATCCAATAGCCCGAATGGCTATTCAGTTTCTGGTCGAAAAGGAAGGGCACAGCGTTGTGGCTGAATCAGGCGATGGCGCGGAAGCGCTTTCGCTGATCGACGAGCATCATCCGGACATTCTTGTGATCGACATTGATATTGCCACGCTCGATGGTATCGAAGTCGTCAGGACGTTACGTGCGAACAGCTATCCGGGGATCATTATTGTGATTTCCGGCAAAAACCCTGAATTTTATTCGCCCCGAAGTGCCCTGAGCGGCGCGGATGGCTTCATCAGCAAAAAAAATAACTTACCCGAGATCATCACCGCCATCCGTGCGGCGCAAAATGGCTATGGCTATTTCCCTCTCAAACGTTTCGAATCCCCGCAAAGCCAGCAGGCGATAGACGATCGGGAAAGGCTGGGGATGCTGTCGCCCCAGGAGTTTCAGGTTTTCCAGCATATTATTAAGGGGCTGGAAAATATGAAAATTGCCGCCAAAATGAAGATCAGCAACAAAACCGTCAGCACTTACAAAAGCCGCCTGATGGATAAACTGGGTTGTAAAACTCAACTGGATATTTTTGAATTCGCACGGCGTAACAATCTTGAATAAATTTCTGTCCCGAGCGCTACTGTTTCTTCCCCTCTGGATGATCGCGACGGTTGATTATGCAGGTGAACCCTCAGTACAACAGCTAAAGATTTTCAGCCGCGAGCGGCCCGTGTTGCTCAGCTTTAACCTGGATGACAGCGACTGGCGCTGGTTAGGGCTGAAACGCGAATTAAAAGTCGCCACATGGGCACCGGATAATCCTCCGTTTGATATCGTTCCTGATTCCGGTCTCTACGAAGGCATCTATGCCGACTATATCCGGCTCATTACCAGCAACCTTGGCCTTCACGTGCGCGTATTCCGTTACCCGTCACGGGAAAAGGCCATTGAAGCCCTGAAGCGTAAGGAAGTCGATACCCTCGTTGATGATGGCGGTGGGCAACCGGTAAATCAGGACGGGCTCGCCGAGAGCAGAAGCTTTATGGCAAATCTCCCGGTACTGGTGACCAATGAAAGCACTGCGTCACATACGGTCAAACCGGATATGGCCATGAAGCTTGCCGTTACAGAAGGTTATCTCAGCGATCGGCAGGTTTCGGAGCGCTTTCCTGCGGCCAGTATCATTCGCTTTCCTTCCAATGAAAGTGGCCTGGCCTGCGTGGTTCATGGTCAGTGCGATTTCTTCTTTGGCAACATCACCACCACGAGCTTCCTTATTGAACGCAACTACGGCAACGCCCTGACGACAACGGACGTTTTCGATGCGGAAGGGGCCGGTAACCGCTTTATTTTGCGCAGCGATGACAAAGAGCTTCTCGAATCTATCAATACCGTTCTGAGCGCCATACCTGAGACGCTGCAAAAGAACATTTCTCGCCAGTGGGTGCAGCGGCCTGACATCTGGCGCTTTCAGAAACCGCTTGATTTGACGGAGCAGGAAAAACGCTGGATTACGCATCACCCGACGGTAAGGGTGCTCGTTAACTCGTTTTATACCCCCTTCAGCATGCTGGACGATAGCGGCGCGTTTCATGGTATAAGCGCCGATCTCCTGCGTCTTATTCATCTTCGCACCGGGATCCGCTTCGAGCCTGTCAGGGTTAACTCTGCGCTGGAGGTGTACGATCGGCTGGAGAATAATGAAGGAGACATGGTCGGCACGGCCATCTTTGATTCTTCCCGCGAAGATATGGCGCTTTTCAGCCGTCCGTGGATCTACACCCCCGGCGTGCTGGTCGTAAAAAACCAGCCGCGTGCCCCTGTTGCGCTGAATAACGCAATGACGCTTGCGGTGGTTGGAGACAGGACTCAGACGCTGGTTCAACAGCTCTCGAAAGAATGGCCGGGCATCAGGTGGATCTATACGGAAAACTGCGGAACCGCTCTGGAGCTGGTCAACTCCGGGAAAGCGGATGGCGCCCTGCATAACCAGCTGGGCGCCAGCTTCATGATCGACCGATATTTTCGGGACAAGCTGAAGATCGTCGCGCAGCTGGGTGAAAAGCCGGACCAATTGGGCTTTGCCGTACGTCGGGATGAGCCTGAGCTGCAGGCAATCCTCAATAAAGCGCTGGCGGATATTCAGCCCCAGGAAATTTCGCTGATTGTGCATAAATGGCAAAATGCCCCGGATTTCTCGGTTAACACCTGGCGGCTCTATAACAAGGAGTTTTACTGGGTACTCGGGGGGGCGGGCACCACAATCTTACTGATCCTTTTCTGGGTATTTACCCGCACCAAAGAGATTAAACGTCGTCAGCTGGCGCAGGAGGAACTTCAGGCCCAGCTGGCTTTCCGTGATACCTTGATCAACGGATCGCCTACGCCGGTTTATGTACTTAACCGGCAGATGATGGTCACGACCAGCAATGAAGCCTACGCACACTATTTTAGTCAACTGCCGGTTGAACATCTTCGCTATTCATTGTTTGACCAGCGCCATCCGCTGGCCGGGCTTCGGGAGTATTTAGCCGACGTGTTAGTGCACAATGAAGCGATCCTTCCCCACGGGCAAACGCGCGAATTCAACGTAAACAATGGCTCTGGTGCGCGCGTCATCGCCCACTGGTCAACGCCGTTCACGGATTCAAAAGGCAAAATTGCTGGCCTGATTTGCGGCTGGCAGGATATTACCGATCATAAACAGCTTCTCAATGCGCTGTCGGTAGAAAAAGACCATGCGGAAGAGGCTAACAAGGCTAAGAGCGCCTTCCTGGCGACAATGAGCCACGAGATCCGTACCCCTATCAGCGCCATCCTGGGACTCCTTGAGCTTGAGTCAAAGCGTCAGCCCGAGAACGAAGCGATTCAGGTCTCTTACGCCTCAGCGCAAACGTTGCTAAGCCTGATTGGCGACGTGCTGGATATGGCGAGGATCGAAAGTGGGCAGCTTGAGATCGTCCCGGAATGGCTTCCTCTTGATTCGCTCGTGCCACCGGTCATTAAAATCTTCGAAGAGATGGCGCGTCAGAAAAACCTCGAACTGCGTTATACCAGCCAGACTGAAGACGACCTGGAGATCAGGGTAGACAGCGGTCGCCTGCGCCAGGTCATTGCTAACTATCTGAGTAACGCGGTGAAATTTACGCAGCACGGGCACGTTGAGCTGCGAATTTACAGCCAGAGAAGCGGTGATGATGCCCTGACGCTGCACATTGAAATTGAGGACAGCGGACCCGGCATCAGCCTGTCCGATCAGAAAAAGCTGTTTAAACCCTTCGCCCAGCTTGAAGCTGGACGCAACCATACGGGGACCGGTCTTGGCCTTGTGATCGGCAGCCAGCTCCTGGAAAGAATGAACGGCAGCATGCAAATGCGAAGTTCACCCGGAAGAGGGACGCAGATCTTCATCGAGCTGACCGTGCCCGTTCGCCAGCAGCAACATAAGGCCGATTCCGTCAGCGCGTTGCGTGCAGATACGCAGCGGGCGTTGTCGATCCTGATTGTGGACGATCATCCTGTGAACCGCATGGTGCTTAATCGTCAGCTTTCGTTACTTGGCCACACCGTAACCGAGGCGACGAGCGGGCAGGAGGCACTGGTCTACTGGCAGCAGGAGCGTTTTGATTTGCTGATTACCGACTGCACCATGCCTGGGATGGACGGTTTTACGCTGACGCAAAAAATTCGCGATGCGGGAAGCACAACGCCTGTGTTTGGCCTGACGGCCAATGCCCAACCACAAACCCGGGCGCAGGCGATAGCTGCCGGGATGAATGAATGTCTGTTTAAACCGCTGCGCTTGGCGAATTTAAAATCAGCGTTGCAGAAGGTCGCAAACACTGAGTTACCTCCGCCGCTCCATGAGCAAATTCGTCTTAATGATTTAAAAGAGATGATTCATCATGACGACGGCATGCTTGGCCGGTTGCTGTCACGGATTGGCGAAGAGAATGAGGCGGATATACATGAATGCCGTAAATGGCTCGCCTGCGGTGACAGAGCATCACTGGGCAGTTGTCTTCATCGAATTAGCGGCGCGGCGCAGATAATCTGTGCAACAGAAATTGATGAGCTTGCGGCAGAAATTGAACTGCTGGCGCTGAAGACGGGTCATGACGACGAAATTAGGGCGGGGCTGGACAGGCTGGAGACTAAGCTAAAAGTTTTACGGCTTTCGATCGGCCAGTATCTGGATTTGGCTACCCATGCGGAATAAAAAAGGCCCGGTGTAAACCGGGCCTTTTTTTCTGTTCCTTTAAATCCTTTATTTATTTAACGCAGGCATATTCAGTACCGGCCGATGGTCTGGTTGCACCAGCAGAACCGGCATTGTCATACAAGTCTACAGACTTGGTTGTCCATTTGTCCGCGAGTCGAATCCAGTTGTTTGAGTATTCACCGCTCACTGCTTTAGCCTGGAAGTCTCCACCTGCTGAAAGAAATGCTGTAATGTCACTCTCTTTGAAAACTCTCCCGCCACCGTATGCTGCACAGTTAGCTTCTGCAGTAGTCAGAACGGTGGTGTTGCGATCGCTCACCATGGTCCAGTAATACTTTCCTCCTACTGACAACACAGTCCTTACTTCCGTATCCACCGTTTTAGCGCTTCCGTTTGTTTCTGCTGTCACCGTAGCCATTTCGTTTGACGCTGCGGTCAACACAACGTTGCCAAGGGAACTTATCGCTTTGCCATCAGATCCAGTTTGTGATGTTGCATTACTCATGGAGCCCAGGGTGGTGCTCCAGGTAACCGTTTGGTTGGCCACCAGATTTCCGTAGGCATCTTGCACTGTTGCCGTCTGAATAGCGCTTTCTACACCCGTGCCCGTGATTTTGGACAGCCCCGTCGTTACGGTGACTACCTCAGCAGTCGTGATATCCGCAATCAGAGCTACAGGCGACGCATTTTGTGTAGTTCCGTTCAGCGTAACCTTCACAGTTGACGTACCCGCTTTGGTCCCTTTCAGCGTAATCGTCGCTTTACCATCAGCATCGGTATTGCTGGTTGTGCCTGACAAGGTACCCAAGTCGGTTGTCCATTTGATGCTGTAATTCTGGACTGCATTACCATTCGCATCTTTAACCAGGGCAGTGTAGGTAGCAATATCGGTATCGTTAGCCACCACGTTGGTTTTATCTACCGTTAAATCCCCCGAGCCAATCGCGGCCGTAGCGGTATCGGCAGTGAAGGTCACATTACTGGCGTTGACAGGCGTGCCGTTAACGGTCGCGGTAACCTGCGCATTACCCGCAACGGTGCTTTTAAGCGTGATGGTTGCCTTGCCGTCCGTGCCCGTGGTGCTGGCCGCGCCTGACAGTGTCCCGTTACTTGTGGCCCAGCTGACGCTTACGCCTGGCACCAGGTTACCGCCTGCGTCCTTCACTATTGCCGTATAGGTAGCAAACTCCGTGTTGTTGGCAACCAGCGTGGTTTTATCTACCGTCAGGTCGCTGCTGTCGATACCTGCCGTCGCTGAATCAGCGGTAAAATTGACCACTGGAGCATTAACGCTGGCAGATGATCCAATTTTCACGGCGACCTGTGCATCACCCGCAACCGTGCTGCTCAGGTTGATTTTCGCCACGCCGTCGGTCCCGGTCACGCTGGTACTGCCGGAGAGAGTGCCTTTGTCGGTGGCCCAGTTCACGGTGACGCCAGGAACCACGTTGCCGTTGGCATCTTTGATCACCGCGCTGTATGTCGCTGTATCAGTCGTGTTCGCAACCAGCGTGGTTTTATCCACGGAGATATCGCCGCTTGCTACAGCCGCTGAGGTGCTGTCAGCCGTCAGAGTTACGCTTGCCGCGTTAACTGGCGTGCTGCCGTTAACGGAGGCCGTCACCTGAGCGATACCAGCCTGAGTGCCTTTCAGCGTTGCGGTGGCCTGACCGCTGCTGTCGGTTACGGATGTTGACGCGGACATGACGCCCAGATCCGTCGCCCATGTGACGGTCACACCTTGAACCGGGTTGCCATAAGCGTCCTTGACTACTGACGTGTAGGTGGCCAGGTCTGTGTTGTTGGCGACGATACTGGTTTTATCTACCGTCAGGTCGCCACTGCCAATCGCGGCGGTTGTGCTGTCCGGGGTGAAATCAACGGCAGGTGCGCTGATGGCAGAAGACGTACCCGACTGTGCCGTCACCGTTGCTGCGCCCGCTACGGTATCTTTCAGCGTGACTGTGGCTATCCCGCTCACATTCGTCATCGTCGTGCTGCCTGAGAGCGTTCCCTTTGTGGTATTCCAGTTCACCACAAAGTTCGGTACCGGATTACCCTGGCCGTCCTTCACCTGTGCGCTGAAAGTCGCGACGTCGCTGTTATTTGCGACAACAGTGGTTTTATCGACCGTAACATCGCCGCTGCCAATGTTGGCGCTGGCGTTATCGGGAATAAATTCCACCTGAGGTGCGCTGATGTTGCCAGAACTTCCGGTTTGAGCAGTAACCTGAGCATTGCCCGTTACCGTATCGTGGAGGGTAATCGTGGCAACACCGTCAGTTCCGGACACGCTGGATCCTGCGGATAATATCCCTTTATCGGTGGCCCAGTTAACGGTTGCGCCGGAGACAGGGTTTCCGTTGGCGTCTTTAACTACGGCGCGGAAGGTTGCGATGTCGGAACCGTTGGCAATCAGGATCGTTTTATCGACGCTCACGTCACCGCTTCCAATACCTGCACTGGTGCTGTCCGCTGTGAAGGTAACGCTGCTGGCATTTACCGGGGCCGCACCGTTAAGTGACGCCGTCACTTGTGCCGTACCGGCTTTCGTGCCTTTTAGCGTCACGCTCGCGCTGCCGTTGCTGTCGGTCTGGATGATGCTGCCGGATAAGGTTCCCAGATCCGTTTTCCACTCTACAGGGAGATGCGGTACCGGATTGCCATTGGCATCTTTCACCGTGGCGGTATAAGTGGCGAATTCGACATTGTTGGCCACAAGGGCGGTTTTATCGACGCTCAGGCTGCCGCTGTCGAGAGTGGCGCTGCCGGTATCCGCGCTGAAGTTAACTGCGGGGGCGTTAACAGCGCCGGAGGTGCCTACCTGTACGGTGACCTGTGCCGCTTCTGCCACCGTGTGCTTCAGCGTCATGTTCGCTACGCCATTCGCACCGGTCGTACTGCTTGTCCCGGACAGAACGCCTTTATCGCTGCCCCACGTGACGGTCACATTCGGCACCGGGTTCCCGTTGGCATCTTTCACTATGGCACTGAACGTTGCCGCATCGCTGCCGTTAGCAATGACGGTGGTCTTATCAACCGTAATATCTCCGGCGCTGCTAATCGCGGCAGTTGTGGAATCCGCAACAAAGTGCGAGTCCACGGTACCTGAGTTCCCGTTGGCGAGCGTGGCGGTGACCTTCACCGTTTCAGCAACTTTATTGATGAATGCCACGGACACGACGCCTTTTTCATCCGTTACGGTATTCAGAGCTGAACCCGCCGCCACGGTCGCAGAACCGCTGAGAGAGAAGGTGACAGGGACATTCGCCAGCTTGTTACCTGCCGCATCCGTGATGGTGGCCGTCACGGTATTGATTGCGGTGTTGTTGGCCACGCTGTTATCGCTGGTCACGATGATGGCATCAGACGTGATGCGTCCGGTACTGTTATCTGCCTGCTGGGAGATAGTAATCTCCGGCAAGGCGGTGTCATTGAAGGATGAGGACACGGTGACGGTACCCGCGCGCGTTCCGGCTGTAACAATAGCCTGATACACGCCCGGAGAAGTCTCTTCAACCGCAGAGAGGGTCGCCTCTTTCGCCGGTAAATTTGCCGCGTAGGTGACAACGGCCTGCGTTTCCTTCACGGAGGCTGACAGCGACTTTGCCATAGCCGGCACCGGGTTACCGTCGGCATCCACGATATTAATGTTAATCGTAGAGGTACTCTTGCCGTCAGCCGGCAGCGTGGTCGGGGATGCCGTCATCGAAGAGGAGCCGACGCTTACGTCACCCACGTCAACCTGGATATCTGCCGTGGCGCTACCGCTGTTGCCTTTAGCGTCGTAAGCCACACCTGCAATCCGATACGTATTGCTTCCCGATACCTGGTAAGCAGGCAGGGTGACGTTCAGGCGATTGTCACCTGATTGAATAATACTGCCGCCTGCGGCTAGCAGGGCTGGGGCATCCCAGTCGATGCGCTGTAGCGTATTTTTGGTCTTCACAGAGAAGGTCAGAGCGACGGTTCCACGGCTTTTGCCCACAGTTTTCTCCGGCAGCTTCAGCGTCACGGTCTCCTGTTTGCGGTAGTCAAGAACGATGTTGTTGTTACGCTCAACGAGATCGTAGCGGGTACCGGCCAGCGTGCGGGAGGCTCCGACCAGATCCGGATCGAGCTGTTTATTCCAGGACTCGCCCAGACGGTAGTTGAGCTGCAGGGAGAGCTGGGCATCATTTTGCCCGTCTTTACCCGCGCGGTGCTGGGCACCAAGGGTAAACAGCGGAACAGGGGTATAGGTAATGCCGCCGGTAAAGGCCCACGGATCTTTCTGGCGGTTATCTTTGCCAAACAGGGCAACTTCATCACCCTGGTATTGTTCGTACATCAGCTTTGCGCCCAGCTGAGGATAGGCCGGTAGCCAGCCCTCAGCCCGAAGATCGTAACCGTTTGCCGGGCGTTCATCGTAATCGGCGAAATCGCGAGACTGATGCCAGTCGCTCAGGCGGAAATAGCCGTTCGCCGAAAGCTTAAGATAATCGCGCCAGGCTTCTGCGCCGAGGCCAAAACGGCGGTTGTCGCCGGTAAAATCATTATCGTAAAAGGTGTTGACGCCAAGCATCCAGTCCCCCGCAAAATGGCGGGCACCTAAACCGACGTTACCGGTATTACGATCGTCCTGGTGACGAAAACCAAGCTGCGTGAAGAAAACAGTGGATTTGTTGTCGTACAGAGGAACCAGCAGGTCAGCTTCGCTACCGTTAGTGTTAAATTTATCGTCGAGATTAAGCTGCACGCGTGCGGTACCAAACTGGCTCAGCCACTCCTCAACGCTGTTATTCAGCGCGCCGGTGGCGGCAGAGCGCGCAAGACCTTCTGCTGCTCCTCCAGAATCGCGCTGCGACAGCGCCGAGCCGGCTGCGGCAAGAGAACTCGCATTGTCTTCGAAGATCGACGGAGTATTTTTGCCTGACTGATACCATTTGGTTTCATCTTCTTTCGCCGCAGCCTGAACCAGAGGCGTATAAGCAAAACTCAGAGAGAGTGCAGCCTGAGTGATTATCGTCAGCCAGCCAACGATAACCTTCGGGCGCGAAATAGTAGGCGCATTTGATGATTTCATAAGAAAGTCTCTTATAAAGTGAACAGAACCGGGCGCGGCAATACCAAATGGTTTTGCACGAGCCTTATCGGATCTGTTTGAAAGGGTTTAATGGCAGTTGGGGTGGATTATTACGGTGAAACTTTTCCACCTTATTCGGCCTGAATTTATTAAACCGGTTTCACACCTTATAAAAAATCAGACAAGTCAACACGGCGTGTAGGACGTAGACTACAGAGGAGATGCCGTCGTACGGAAATATATGCGACGGCAGACTGTTATCGTAAAATTGTTTCCAGCTCGGTGATATTTCCCGAGGATAATATTGGCTGTATCGCGAGCAGTTTTTCTTCAGGCAGATCGTATATTTTTAACGCGAGCAGTCGGGCAATATCGTCTTCTGAAAAACGGTATTTAATAATGGTGGCCGGATTTCCGCCCACCACCGCATAGGGTGGCACATCTTTGGTCACGACCGCGCCCGCCGCTACCACAGCGCCTTCACCAATGGTAACGCCGGGCATAATCATCGCCCGCATGCCGAGCCAGCAGCCATCCCCCAGCGTTGTGTCGCCGCGTGACAGGTAGGCTTCCTTTATCGACTCCATAAAGGGATAAAGGCTGATCCAGTCCATGCGATGAGTGCTGTTTCCGCCCATCAGAATAACGCTCTCGGCACCAATGCAGACGAAATTACCGATAAATAATTTATCCAGCCGCCCGAGTGGTTCCCAGTTCCGACTGACGTCGTCGCCGAGCAAATAGCGCACCACGGAACGTTCAAATCCGTTGTCCCAGCAGTCGCTGTAATAGCTGTGCGTCCCTTTGATATGAATATTTGGATTGGTTACCGTCTGATGGAGATATTCCATTCTTGACCAGTGCTTGTCGGTCATGCTTTAAATCCTTTATTAATAATATTGCGACACGTCATAATATATTAACGTTGTTTTTATCAATAAAGTTTACACAGGTTTACCCGACAATTCGCGCGTTTTACGCAGCCTGCTCACGCTAAACAACACAGATCCCGTTGAGGCTATCACGGCTATCCACAGCGCCAGATGCACGGCACGGTCGTCAAGCGTTTGATGATCTGCCCCGGCTGTGGCGGCCAGCAGTACGCCCACAGCGGCGGCACCGAGACACTGGCCGAATGTCCTCATAATCGACAACACGCCGGAGGCGTAGCTGGCGTATTCCCGCGCCACGTTAGAGAGCATCTCCCGGTTATTGGGACTCTGAAAGCAGCCAAACCCAATCCCGCACACCAGACTGCGCAGGCAGATATTCCATGCGGAAGGATTGTCCGGCAACGTCGCCAGCAGGACCAGTCCACCAACAAAAATCATCAGCCCGACTGTCGAGATCAGCGGCGCGGAAATCGTATCTGCCCAGCGCCCCGCGTGCGGCGCAATCAGCACGATGCCAATCGGCCACGGGGTGAACAGCAGCGCGGAGACCACCGGGCTGTAGCCATACACGCTCTGAAACAGGAACGGCAGTGCGATAAAGGTGATGCCCTGACTGACAAACGAGGCCAGCGAGGTCAGGGCTGCGAGGGTAAAGCGTCCGTTTTTGAACATGACGGGCGGCAGTATGGGACTTTGCGCGCGCCGAATCCGCCAGATAAAGGCGAGGGCGCTGGTCAGCGTAAGAATCCCCCAGCCGAGGGTCTCCTGGCTAATGTGTTGCGTCACGCGCTGAAAGCTGTCGGCCAGCATAATCGCCGAACCTAACAGCGCGGCGGAGAGCACGGCGCCCGGCGCGTCAAAGGGCGAGCGGTCAACGGCCGTTTCCCGCGGCAAGGCCCGCCACGCCAGCAGCAGGGCAACGCTGCCCGGAACAATGTTAATGGCGAACAGCCACTGCCAGCTCAGCGCGTCCAGTATGGTTCCGCCCAGCACAGGGGCAATCGCCGTGCTGGAAGCGATAAGCAGGGCGTGCAGCCCCAGAATGCGGCCAAGCAGTCGACCCGGAAAAACGGAGCGCAGGATCGCCGGGGCAATACTCAGGGTGGCCGCGCCGCCGATACCCTGCAGAATACGCATGCCGGTTAACATTTCCGGGGTTGCTGCCAGCGCGCAGCCGAGCGAGGTGAGCGTAAAGGTGGCAAGCCCGGCAAGAAACACCGGGCGATAGCCCACGCGCGCCGCCAGCGCCGCGAAGAGGGCTAACGTCATTGCCGCTGACAGCAGGTAACCGTTGGCGAACCAGACCGCCACGTTCGCGGGGACCTGCATCGATTTTGCCATGGAGGGTAGCGCGATGTTGATCATGGTGCCGTCAAAGACGCCCATCAGCGTGGTGGTCATGACGGCGGCCATGACCCGGGCGCGTTCATGACCGGGTAAGCCTTCATCGCCAGGCAGGTTTGAAAATAGCGTCATCGTCGTTACTCCAGATAAGAATAGTGATGACGAAACTATAATCATGCGGTATACAGGGCGGAAGACGCATCAGCTGCACTTAATCGTTGCATATAACGCCTTATCTGAGGAGACACCGTGGCCGATCCTGACTTTAACCTTCTGGTTGCGCTCGACGTTCTGCTGGCCGAAGCCAGCGTGGCGGGCGCGGCGCGGCGTTTGAATCTCAGCACCTCCGCCATGAGCCGTACCCTGAGCAGGCTGCGGGAGGTGACCGGCGATCCTATTTTGGTGCGGGCCGGGCGTCATATGGTGCTGACGCCCTGGGCCGAAGCCACGCGGGACCGCGCCAGAACTGCCGTGCATGAGGCGAGGGCAGTGCTACAGCCCTCCACCGACGCGCTGAAGGTGGAAAGTCTTGAGCGGCTGTTCACCATCAGAGCCAACGACGGTTTTGTGGTGGCGTTTGGGCCGCTGCTTATTGCGGCGGTGGCGAGCGTTGCGCCCGAGGTGTGCATCCGCTTCTCGCCGAAACCTGAAAAAACGTCGCGCTATTTGCGCGAGGGGCTGGTCGACCTGGAGATCGGCGTGCAGAGCAATATGGGGCCTGAAATACGGCTGCAAAGGCTCTTTCAGGATCGGTTTGTTGGCGCGGTGCGTAAGGGACATCCGCTGTCATTACGGCCTGACGTCAGCCTTGCCGATTATGTCGCGTGGGGCCACGTGGTGGCCTCACCGGACGGATCGTTACACGGGTTTGTCGATGACGCGCTGGCGGAACGGGGGATGAAGCGCAAGGTCGCCAGCGTGGTGCCCGGATTTCCGACGGCGCTATCCGTGGCGCTGGCGTCCGATCTGATTGCCATGGTGCCGGCGCTGTACCTGCTCAATCAGCCGATGAACGAGCGCGTACACGTCTTTGAGCTGCCGTTTAAAACCCGGACCATTACGGTGTCACAGATGTGGCATCCGCGTATGGAGCGGGACCCGGGGCATCGCTGGCTCAGGGAAAAGGTGCTGGAAGTGTGTCGGGCCGTGCGCTGACGCTCAGACCGCTTTTCCCGGCACGGAGAGAATGAAGCGCGTCGATACCGCATCCGATTCTACCCGGACTTTCCCGTGGTGCGCGGTGACGATGGACTTCACGATGGCAAGCCCGATCCCGCTGCCTTCGCCTTTGCGCTGTCTGGACGGGTCGACGCGATAGAAACGGTCAAACAGCTTTGCAAGATGTTCCTGAGGGATCGGCGTACCGGGATTTTCTATCATCAGTTCAACGTCGTTATCCTGTTCTCTGATGGAGGCCGTCACCGCTTTTCCTGGTGGCGTATAGCGCAGGGCATTGGAGAGCAGATTATTCACTGCTCTTCTGAACATCTGCGGATCGCCTTCTATCAGGCAGGGCGTCCCGCTAAATTTCAGAGTGATATTGCGTTCTTCCGCCCAGGCTTCGAAGAATTCGAAGACTTTCATGACCTCGGCACTTAAATCAAACATCACCCGGTCAGGGATGAGCTGGTTATTATCCGCCTGCGCCAGGAAAAGCATGTCGCTGACCATCCGGGTCATCCGGTTGTACTCTTCAAGGCTGGAGTACAGAACATCCTCCAGCTCTTTCTGCGAGCGATTCTGGCTCAGCGCGATTTCCGTTTGCGTCACCAGGTTGGTGATGGGCGTTCTGATTTCATGCGCGATATCGGCGGAAAAATTCGCCTGGCGGGTAAAGACGTCTTCAATCTTTTCGATCATATGGTTGAAGGAGATGACCAGCTGTTCCAGCTCAACGGGCACGCGGGACGGCTCCAGCCGCGCGTCCAGGTTTTCTGAGGTGATATTTTTGATGGCGTTGCTGACGTTACGCAGGGGCAAATGTCCCTGACGAACCGCGATGCGAATGACAAGAATAATCAGCAGGCTGATCGCCGCGGCAATCATCAGGAGATTCTTTTTCAGCGCCTCAAGGTAGTGCAGATGAAAATTAATGGAGAGCCCGATCAGCATCACGTAGTTCTGCGTTTTGCCCTGTAGCGTCGCCGTGCCTGAAGAGGCGATAATCCGGTACGTTTCCATTTTCATGTCGGACCAGGCGTGCATGTTTTCGGCAGGGTCTTCAACCGTCCAGAGAAACACATCCCGTGTGCGGCGGTGTTCGCTAAAATCCGCCGTGTTCATCGCAGGGCGCAGTGCCGCCCCTTGCGCCGAGCTGAACAGGGTATTCCCCTGCGGATCCAGGAGCAGGACGGCCACGTTGCGGTAGCTGGCCATCGACTCTTTGATCTTGCTGATTTTCTTTTGGTCAGGATCGACCGGAGACTGAAGTATGCGGTGCATCGCGGTGCTGATTTGCTGCAGGTCGCTGATATCCTGCTCGGCGAAGTGCTTTTCAACGGAATGGAGCATAAACCAGGTAAAGGCGAAAAAGGCCAGTATCGTGGAGAGACTGATAAAAAAGGTCAGCCGCAGGGCAAGCGAAAAAGGGCGCCCGGGAAGCTTAACGCGCATCCGGTACCTCCAGCATATAGCCCACGCCGCGCACCGTCTGGATCAGCTTCGGTTCAAAATCGTTATCGATTTTCGCGCGAAGCCGCTTTACCGCCACGTCAATCGCGTTTGTGTCGCTGTCAAAATTCATGTCCCACACCTGGGAGGCAATCAGGGAGCGGGGAAGCACCTCTCCCTGATGACGCATGAAAAACTCCAGCAGGCTGAACTCTTTGCTGGTTAACAGGATGCGACTTCCGGCCCGGCTTACCTTTCTCGACACGAGGTCAACCGTCAGGTCTGCCACCTGAAGCTGGCTTTCCGCGATCACCGTATTTCCGCGTCTCAGCAGCGTCCTCACCCGGGCGAGCAGCTCGGCAAAGGCGAAAGGCTTAATCAGATAATCATCCGCGCCAAGCTCAAGCCCTTTAACCCGGTGTTCAATCGTGCCGAGAGCCGTGAGTAACAGGATGGGCATCCCTTTACCGGCAGAGCGGAGCATGCGGACAATGTCCCAGCCGTTCACATCGGGCAGCATGATATCCAGAATCAGCAGATCGTATTCAGCGGTCATGGCGAGATGGTAGCCGTTCAGGCCGTTATCCGCGTGGTCCACCACAAACCCCGCTTCAGTCAGCCCCTTACTCAGGTACTCACCGGTTTTCATTTCGTCTTCGACGATCAGTATTTTCATCGTGCTCCCCTGACTGGCTGCTGATGACATTCTAGTGAGCGTACCGCCGTTAACAATGACTTACGCTAAAAATGACAACATTGTCATTATCCTGTCACCCGTCAAACAGGATGCGTTCCGTAGAGTAGCCCTAAAACTACTCTGGACTTTATTTGAACCGTTATGTTCCTGTTAAAACGACTTAGCATCAGCACGGTATTTATTCTGGCAGGCTGCGTCTCGCTGGCTCCGGAGTACCAGCGGCCGGAAGCACCTGTCCCCCGGCAGTTTTCGCTCTCCCGTAACGGCCTGACGCCCGCGGCGGCTGGGTATCAGGACACCGGCTGGCGCAACTTTTTCGTCGATCCTCAGGTTGCGGGGCTGATTACGGAAGCCCTGAAAAACAATCGCGATCTGAAAATGGCCGCCCTGAAGGTCGAGGAAGTCCGGGCGCAGTTCAACGTGACGGATGCGGATCGCTATCCTCAGCTGAATGCCTCCTCGGGCATCACGTACAGCGGCGGGCTGAAAAGTGACAAACCCACCGCGCAGCAGTACGACGCGGGCCTTGCGCTTAGCTATGAACTCGATTTCTTCGGCAAGCTGAAGAACATGAGCGATGCCGACCGACAAAACTATTTCGCCAGCGAAGAGGCCTGTCGCGCGGTGCATATCCTGCTCGTCTCTAACGTGTCGCAGAGCTATTTCAACCAGCAGCTGGCGTATAAACAGCTACGTATCGCGCGGGATACGCTGAACAATTACCGGCAGTCTTATGCATTCGTTGAGCAGCAGCTGTTGACGGGCAGTACGAACGTCCTGGCGCTGGAACAGGCCCGGGGACAGATCGAAAGCACGCGTGCAGATATAGCCAAAAGAGAGGGGGAGCTGGCGCAGGCCAATAATGCCCTGCAGCTGGTCCTCGGCACCTATCGCGCGCTGCCGGGTGACGGCGGCATGAACGCCAGCGACGTTGCGCCGGTAAAACTGCCTCCTCATCTTTCCTCCGCGATACTGCTGCAGCGTCCGGATATTATGGAGGCGGAGTATCAGCTTAAAGCGGCCGATGCGAATATCGGCGCGGCGCGCGCCGCCTTTTTCCCGTCCATATCTCTCACCAGCGGGCTTTCAACCGGCAGCACGGAGTTGTCCAGCCTGTTCACGTCAGGGAGCGGGATGTGGAATTTTATTCCTAAAATTGAAATTCCCATTTTTAATGCGGGCAGAAATAAGGCCAACCTTAAGCTGGCCGAAATTCGCCAGCAGCAGTCGGTTGTGAATTACGAACAAAAAATTCAGTCCGCCTTCAAACAGGTTGCCGACGCGCTCGCGCTGCGAGACAGCATTAACCAGCAGCTTGCTGCGCAGCAGCGGTATCTTGATTCGCTACGCATCACCCAGCAGCGGGCCGGAGGGCTATATTCCAGCGGCGCTGTCAGCTATATCGAAGTGCTTGACGCGGAACGTTCTCTTTTCTCCACTCAGCAAAATATTCTCGACCTTATTTATGCCCGGCAGGTTAATGAAATTAATCTCTTCACCGCGCTCGGCGGCGGTTGGGTCGAATAACGTTATTTAATTAAACAGGAAAATAACCATGCGCAATTCACTTAAGGCCGTTGTATTTGGTGCGATCTCCATTGTGTTTTCTGCCGGCCTCCAGGCTGAGGTTCATCAGCACGAAATGATGAGTGCTGCCAGCGAAGGGACCTCAGAGCAGCTCATCACCGGGAACGGCATCGTGAAGGACATTGATTTCACAAATAAAAAAGTCACGATCTCCCATAAAGCGATCCCGGAAATTGGCTGGCCTGCGATGACCATGCGTTTCACCTTTATTCAGGCTGACGAGAGTATTAATTCTTTAAAAGTCGGCAGTCACGTGAATTTCTCGTTTGTTCAGCAGGGCAATCTCTCTTTACTCAAGAGCATTAAATAGCGAGAAACGGCATGGCCTCATTAAAAATAAAATATGCTGCCATGATAGTCAGCAGCCTTATTGCGGGAGGGCTGATATCGGTGACGGCATGGCAGGCGATTCATTCATCTGAAAAAACGGAAAATAGCGCACCAGAAAGAAAGGTGCTTTTCTGGTATGACCCGATGAAGCCAGACGTGAAATTCGATAAGCCCGGCAAATCGCCGTTTATGGATATGGATCTGGTGCCGAAATATGCGGATGAAAACGACAGTAAAAGCAGTGCCGGTATCCGTATTGATCCGACCCAGGTTCAGAACCTGGGATTAAAAACGCAAAAGGTGACGCGCGGAACGCTGAACTATGCCCAGACGATCCCGGCTAACGTCAGCTATAACGACTATCAGTTTGTCATTGTGCAGGCGCGCGCGGAAGGTTTCGTGGAGAAAGTGTACCCGCTGACGACGGGCGATAAGGTGAAGAAAGGCACGCCGCTTATTGATATTACCATTCCTGACTGGGTCGAGGCGCAGAGCGAGTTTCTGCTGTTATCCGGCACTGGCGGAACGCCGTCGCAAATTAAAGGGGTTCTGGAACGGCTTCGGCTGGCGGGTATGCCGGATGACGATATTCAGAGGCTGCGTGCGACCCGCACTATCCAGACCCGGTTTACCATCAGGGCGCCGATCGACGGGGCGATCACGGCCTTTGACCTGCGTACCGGCATGAATATTTCGAAAGATAAGGTGGTAGCGCAAATTCAGGGGATGGATCCGGTCTGGATCGGCGCGGCAGTGCCTGAATCCATTGCTTATCTGCTGAAAGAGACCTCGCAGTTTGCGATTTCGATACCGGCCTGGCCGGATAAATCCTTCCCGGTTGAAAAATGGAGTCTTCTGCCGAGCGTGGATCCAACCACCCGTACCCTGCAGGTGCGCCTGCAGGTCGCTAACAAGGATGAGCTGCTGAAGCCGGGCATGAATGCCTACCTGAAGCTGAATACCCAAAGCCAGGAAATGCTGCTGATCCCCTCCCAGGCCGTTATCGATACCGGCAAAGAACAGCGCGTGATTACGGTTGATGCGGAAGGGAATTTTGTCCCGAAAAGGATCCACGTTCTGCATGAATCTCAGCAGCAGTCCGGCATTGGTAGCGGACTGGAAGAGGGGGAGTCGGTAGTGGTCAGCGGTCTGTTCCTGATTGACTCGGAGGCCAATATTACCGGCGCGCTGGAGCGCATGCGTCACGCTGAAGCTGCTGACGGCGCGCATTCTGGCCATTAAGGAGACGATGATGATTGAATGGATTATCCGGCGGTCAGTCGCCAACCGTTTCCTGGTCATGATGGGGGCGCTGTTCCTCAGCGTCTGGGGGACATGGACCATTATCAACACCCCGGTCGATGCCTTGCCCGATCTCTCTGACGTTCAGGTGATTATCAAAACCAGCTATCCCGGCCAGGCCCCGCAGATTGTCGAAAACCAGGTGACCTATCCACTGACTACCACCATGCTCTCAGTTCCCGGCGCAAAGACCGTGCGCGGTTTTTCGCAGTTTGGCGATTCGTACGTGTACGTCATTTTTGAAGACGGAACCGATTTGTACTGGGCCCGTTCGCGCGTGCTGGAGTATCTGAACCAGGTTCAGGGCAAACTGCCTGCCGGCGTGAGCTCTGAAATCGGTCCTGATGCCACCGGCGTGGGCTGGATATTTGAGTATGCGCTGGTGGATCGCAGCGGAAAACACGATCACGCGGAGTTGCGCTCGCTGCAGGACTGGTTCCTGAAATTTGAGCTGAAAACGATCCCGAACGTGGCCGAAGTGGCCTCTGTCGGCGGCGTGGTGAAGCAGTATCAGATCCAGGTCAATCCGTTAAAGCTGGCTCAGTACGGCATTAGCCTGCCGGAGGTTAAGCAGGCCCTTGAGTCGTCTAACCAGGAGGCAGGGGGATCGTCAGTTGAAATGGCGGAAGCGGAGTATATGGTCCGGGCCAGCGGCTATCTGCAGACGATGGACGATTTCAATAACATTGTCCTGAAAACCGGAGAAAACGGGGTACCGATTTACCTTCGTGATGTTGCCCGCGTTCAAACGGGGCCGGAAATGCGGCGCGGTATTGCCGAGCTGAACGGGCAGGGGGAAGTTGCGGGCGGCGTGGTGATCCTGCGTTCGGGCAAAAACGCGCGCGAGGTCATTACGGCGGTGAAAGATAAGCTGGAGACTCTGAAGGCCAGTCTGCCGGAAGGCGTTGAGATAGTGACGACCTACGATCGCAGCCAGCTCATCGATCGGGCAATCGACAACCTGAGTTCCAAACTGCTCGAAGAGTTTATCGTGGTGGCCATCGTCTGCGCCCTGTTCCTGTGGCACGTCCGCTCTGCGCTGGTCGCGATTATCTCTCTGCCGCTTGGCCTGTGTATTGCCTTTATCGTCATGCATCTCCAGGGGATGAACGCCAATATCATGTCGCTGGGCGGCATTGCCATTGCGGTCGGCGCGATGGTGGATGCCGCCATCGTCATGATTGAAAACGCGCACAAGCGGCTGGAAGAGTGGGATCGCCAGCATCCGGGAGAGCAGATTGATAACGCCACCCGCTGGAAGGTGATCACCAATGCCTCTGTCGAGGTTGGCCCCGCGCTGTTTATCAGCCTGCTGATCATCACCTTATCCTTCATTCCTGTCTTTACCCTTGAGGGTCAGGAAGGGCGGCTGTTTGGTCCGCTGGCCTTCACCAAAACGTACTCCATGGCGGGCGCGGCCGCGCTGGCGATCATCGTTATCCCCATCCTGATGGGGTTCTGGATCCGGGGTAAAATTCCCGCTGAGACCAGTAACCCACTGAACAGGCTGCTGATTAAAGCCTACCATCCGCTACTGATTAAGGTGCTCCACTGGCCAAAAACAACCCTGCTGGTTGCGGCCTTATCCATCTTCACGGTGATCTGGCCTCTCAGCCAGGTGGGCGGCGAGTTCCTGCCGAAGATCAACGAAGGCGATCTGCTGTATATGCCGTCAACGTTGCCGGGCGTCTCTCCGGCAGAAGCGGCGGCGCTCCTGCAGACCACGGACAAGTTAATCAAAACCGTCCCTGAAGTGGCCTCTGTTTTCGGCAAGACGGGTAAGGCCGAAACGGCTACGGATTCCGCGCCGCTCGAAATGGTGGAAACCACCATTCAGCTCAAACCTGAGAATGAGTGGCGGCCCGGCATGACGATTGACAAGATTATTGACGAACTCGACAAGACCGTTCGGTTGCCCGGCCTGGCGAACCTGTGGGTTCCGCCCATTCGTAACCGGATAGACATGCTTTCCACCGGGATCAAAAGCCCGATTGGTATCAAGGTGTCAGGTACCGTTCTGTCTGATATTGACGCCACGGCGCAGAGCATCGAGGCGGTAGCCAAAACGGTGCCGGGCGTGGTGTCAGCCCTGGCTGAACGTCTGGAGGGCGGGCGCTACATTGATGTCGATATCAACCGGGAAAAAGCCTCCCGCTACGGGATGACGGTGCGCGATGTGCAGCTCTTTGTCTCCTCGGCCATTGGCGGGGCGACGGTGGGTGAAACGGTGGAAGGCGTCGCCCGATACCCGATTAATATTCGCTATCCTCAGGACTACCGGAACAGCCCGAGCGCGTTGAAGCAGATGCCTATCCTCACGCCGATGAAACAGCAGATCACGCTGGGTGATGTGGCGGATATCAACGTGGTTTCCGGCCCCACGATGCTGAAAACGGAGAATGCCCGACCTGCGAGCTGGATTTATATCGATGCTCGCGGCAGAGATATGGTGTCGCTGGTGAACGACATTAAGACGGCCATTAGTCAGAACGTAAAGCTGAGGCCGGGCACCAGCGTCTCATTCTCCGGGCAGTTTGAGCTGCTCGAACACGCCAACAAGAAACTGAAGCTGATGGTGCCGATGACGGTGATGATCATCTTTATTCTGCTGTATCTGGCGTTCCGTCGCGTGGATGAAGCGCTGCTGATCCTAATGAGTCTGCCGTTCGCCCTGGTCGGTGGGATATGGTTCCTCTACTGGCAGGGCTTCCATATGTCAGTTGCAACCGGCACCGGTTTTATCGCTCTGGCCGGGGTGGCGGCAGAATTTGGCGTAGTCATGCTGATGTATTTGCGTCATGCCGTTGAGGCTCAGCCGGCGTTGTCACATCGGGACACGTTCACCGAACAGGGGCTGGATGACGCCCTTTACCATGGCGCCGTGCTTCGCGTGCGGCCAAAGGCGATGACCGTCGCGGTGATTATTGCCGGTCTGCAGCCCATTCTTTGGGGTACCGGTGCCGGGTCAGAGGTCATGAGCCGGATAGCGGCACCGATGATTGGCGGGATGATCACGGCGCCGCTGTTATCGCTGTTTATTATTCCTGCGGCGTATAAGTTAATTTGGCTGCGCAGGCATAAAAAGCCATAAAAAAAACCGCCAGCGATGGCGGGTTTTTTACGGGATGAACGCTTAGCGCGCTGTTTTAGCACGCGTCTGGCTGAGAAGCTTGCGCCAGGCACGATTATGCAGAGTAAACAGCAGCATCTTATAGAAGGCGGTTGAAAGGATACAGCTGCCGCTAAGCAGTAGCATGCCGATACTCACTAGCGCTGCGGTCAGACTGACGCCCGGAGCTGCGCTACCGCTCAGCGCGACCAGCAGATAGGCTGCTGTTAATACCAGGCTTATCACCGCCAGCGTAAGGTGTAACCTCACGGCGCGCATGCTGCCTTTGCCAATCATAAACATCGTCACGCCGTTAAGGCCAGCGAACAGAAGGGCGATCAGGACAACCCAGACGAATACGTGTTCCGCTGGTTGGTTGAGTCCGGCGAGTACGCCATACCCCAGCCACAGCTGAGGAATAGCGAAACTGACAATCACTCCGAGGGTACTAATCGCCGCTGGAATACCCATGGTGTGTAGACCTACAGGTTTGCCCATTTCGTCAGCCAACTCAGTCTTTAGCTGTTGCAGCTGTGTCGGGGAGGCATTGCTTATGCTGGTAGCCACCTCGTTAAAGTGTTGCAGGCGGCGGGATACTATTTTAATCATATTAATAATCAATGTTTTGTATCTCTCATTCCTTGAGTGCCGGAACAGGATAGGGAATAAGCCCATCGGGTGATAGAAATATCACTTCATATTCTCGCAGTGAAACATGTCAGCTCAGGAAATACTAAAGCTTACCGGCTGACTTTCTCAGCACAGTAATATCCCTCTTAGGCGATTGACCGAACATCCGCGAATATTCCCGGCTGAAATGGGATAAGCTTTCGTAACCGACAGCATAGGCCGCTGTGGTGACATCGTAATGCTCATTCAGCATCAGTCGTCTGGCTTCATTGAGGCGCAGCCATTTCTGATAACGGAGCGGACTCATTCCCGCAAGCTGTCTGAAATGTTGGTGGAAAGAGGGCGTGCTCATTTGCACGCGGCTTGCCAACTCCTCGACACGTAAAGGTGACGCGATATGGGTCTTTAACCAGTCGATAGCTTTACCTATACGGTAGCCATGGCCGTCTACTGCGGCAATCTGCCTGATATGATCGGACCGATCGCTCATCAAAAGCCTGTAATGTATCTCTCTTTGAATCAGCGGCCCGAGAACAGGAATGGCTTGAGGCTCGTCAAGCAAAGAGAGCAGGCGGCAGAAAGGCTCCAGCAAAACATCAGTAACTGTACCGATCCCTACACCCGTTCCCGCCTCTCGTTTTTTGACGGGCGGCAGGCTTCCCTGTGCAATTAATTCCATCAGCACGCGTTGGTCAAGTTTATAGGCTACGCCGACACAGGGCCGGGTTGCCGACGCCTGTAGTACTTCAGAACTGGCTGGGAGGTCGAGAGACGTGATCAGGAATTTTTCCGCATTATATTCATAAGGTTCACCACCAACCCACATGATCTTCGCGCCGTCGGCTACCAGAACGATACTGGGAGGGACCAGGCAGCTCACCGGCGAAGCGGGTTCGTTCCGCCGGAATAATTCCAGTCCTTCTACGGCTGTAGGGAAATCACCGGTACAGGGCGTACGCTGAGCAATCTCCCGGGAAAGCTTACCGAGTAGTTTCTCAACCGACTTGTCTGAAATCATTCTGTAATGCCTCACATTTTACGACGTAATCAACGTAGCAGTTATGAAAACTGAAATATACGCTTTGGCATAAGGTTTAGAGGATCGGGCAAATAATGCAGAGTATTTTAATAACACCTTTCGTTAAAGACTCCCAAAATAACAACCCTGAATTCACTGAATGAAAGGTTTTAATAGCATGACGACAAAATCTTCAACGCGATTCTTAAACGGCGCACTCCTTGCCGGAGCGATGGCTCTGATTTCAACAGAAGCTGCGTTCGCCCAGCCTGCACCAGGCGCAACAGACTCTTCACCGCGTCTGGTTCAGACGTGGGATAAAACCTTCCCAAGGAGCGACAAAGTGGATCATCAAAAAGTGACTTTTAAAAACCGTTACGGCATTACGCTGGCTGCTGATGTGTATCTCCCAAAAGATCGCGGAAATAAGAAGCTTGCTGCACTTGTTATTTCCGGGCCTTTTGGCGCGGTAAAAGAGCAGGCCTCTGGTCTCTATGCGCAAACCTTAGCCGAGCGCGGATTCGTGACGCTGGCATTTGATCCGTCTTATACCGGTGAAAGTAGTGGGGAACCCCGTAATATTGCTTCACCTGATATTAATACCGAAGACTTTATGGCAGCAGTCGATTTTATTGGACTGCAATCTTATGTGGATCGTGAACGTATCGGTATCATAGGTATCTGTGGTATGGGGGGGATTGCCCTGAATGCTGTTGCCGTGGATAAACGCGTAAAAGCAGTGGTTGCCAGCACCATGTACGATATGAGCCGCGTGATGTCGAAAGGTTATAATGACAGCGTAACACCGGAGCAACGCGAGCAGGCCCTGGAGAAGATGAGCTTACAGCGCTGGGAAGATGCGGCAAACGGCAAACCGGCCTACCAGCCAGCCTACAACAAGCTGAAGGGCGGTGAAGTACAGTTCCTCGTGGACTATGCAGACTACTACATGACTAAGCGCGGATATCATCCACGAGCCGTCAACTCTGGCAATTCATGGTCCGTGACAACGCCAATGTCCTTCATGAATTTCCCGCTGATGACTTACATTAAGGAAATTTCTCCGCGTCCAATCCTGTTCATTCATGGCGAAAAAGCGCATTCGCTTTACTTCTCCAGAACGGCTTATGAAGCGGCAAATCAGCCAAAAGAGCTTCTGATTGTTAAAGATGCCACGCATGTCGATTTATATGATCGTATGGATAAGATCCCGTTCGATAACATCACGGCATTCTTCAATAAATATCTGAATAAAAGATAACTTCCTCAGTAACCGATACAGTGGCCAAAAGGTCACTGTATTGATGTGAGAGGGAAGGCAGCTGTGAGGGTTTTGACTGAACTGAACGGTTTATGGCTTCTTCTCTGATGTTTATATCGCATTTAACTTATGTTGTGTAGGAATTTAGTTCATAAAAATCATGGGTTGTATCAATTTGATTTATAGTGATATTTTTTACATGTAAAGGTGAGTTCACTTATGGTGGACTTCATGAACCAACATAAGATCTGCTTCTTATAAGCATTTCCTGACAACCTGCTTTACAAACCATTGCCCTTCGCAATAGCATATACAGCCCTACCAATTATAGTTGGTATCTTATTGTTTAATTGAAGAATTTATGATTTCCAGTAACATTTAGATGTGTCTCTGAAAGCGGTAGCTTTGTCAGGGCTGGCTGGGTTCACCTGTAGTCCATCTTTCATGTAAAGATGGACTATGGTATATATCTTAAGAGTAAAATCTTTTTCAGTTTAAAACTGATTAAGATATAAGTATGTGATGTATCCGGAAGTATCTCTAGAATTTATTATTAGTATTTCGGTAGATGCATGGTGTAAATATGAAGTCAAGCCGATAGTTAACGCCATAAATATTTCACGGAGTCAAGCAGCATGCTAATTGAACAATCCTTTTATTCATTGCCGGAAATACTTCACGGTTCTGGTTATCAAACTCAAAATTATGAATCAGGATTGATGACAGCTTTCACTTTATCATTACTTCAAGTATTAAATGGTCGTAATGTTCCTAATCCAATAGGATGCTTACAAAGTGAAAAATTATTTCGTAGTAATGGGCTTTATAAATCAGTCATTTCGCCTAGATATTTACGTGCTGACTTATTTGCTGATTTTAGTCGCCTATATGTGGCAAACAAGAGGCTTAGTCAATATGGTTGGCGCCATCATTCTTGGTTAGAGTGTAAATTTATGCGCGGACAAGCAGGGCTTAACGGTGATGTCCATGCCTCTAATAAATCACCAGTGACCGGAGCAGTTTTAGCTGATTTACTAAGATTATCCCTTCTTGTTCCTGAAGATGAAAATCACAGTCGACAATCTATTCCTCGTCAAGATGAAGACAAGAAAAAAACTAGAAGTAGCCGATATTTTCTCCATGTCTATGATGCTGACCCCAAGTTTTATCTAACTGTTAAAAGTCGGTTGTGGTGTAAAAATTTAGTATCAGTAGGCGCCCAAAAACTTCATTTTTTAAATCTCGATGCCGAGCCTTTAGCTTTCAAAAAGCTAATAGGAGAATTACCAGGGTTAGAAGTAAAATTGAGTGTTACTAATTTTCATTCAGGGCCTATGCACGTTGCACATCGACCTGTCTATTGGTTCTGGTTGACTCGGATTGACAAAATTGAAGCATCGCTTGGAAAGCATAAAGTTGTCATTGACTATGATAGAATAATTGAACAGAGTGAATGTGGATTAGATGAAATTTCATCTTTTATAGCACAAAGACTTTCTGTTGTTCCTGAGTCATCAGATACTAAACCACCACTACCTGATGAACAAGAAAATGATAATGAACAGTTGAATCAAGAACATTTCATCTTGAACGAAGCCTACCCGCTTGATGAGTAACAAACAGTGGATATCGGGATGTTAACTTAGAAAAACGAGAGCTATATGTGCCAAGGTTATTGCTTCTGAGATGGTGGTTTTTTTAAGTTCTAATTCTTGTTAGAGTGGCTTTTAATATCATTCTTTATTTATCAGGATTAAAAGGAGATGTGATGCGTCCACATGCTTTAGATACAGCACTCATCACAGAGAATGCATTCCAACTTGTCGTCTGGTGCTCAGGTAATCATCATGTGCTCGACCACTTTTTAGATGATGGAGACCATAATTCATTTGGGCCTACAAAGCCAAATTTCATTTACCATCTACAAAAAAAAGTTTGTGAGTTACTTATTGTAACGGCGACAAAATTAAGACAGCGTACTATCCAGTTGTTCATCCCAATAATGCTGGAGATAAGAGTTTAATGAATATTGAAATAAAAGTGCTTGACCAAAATATTGCAAGGATTATTACTTCACCAGACCTGGATGGAAGTATCATTTCATTTAAGAGGGAATGCATTTCTGCTCTTTCTAATTTGGAAATCATCCCTTCTAGTCCAATGTGCTACATTCTCTATCATGATTATTATGATCGCACTATAGATAGGAATGAAGTTTACATCGGCCAGACAGATGCTGGGATGAATAGAATAAAACAACATCATCAACATAAAGAAAGCTGGAATAAGGGCTTGTTGTTTATAAATAAGAAGCCTTCATACGACTTTAGTTTCAGGCTTGAGAGTGATTTAATACAATTAGCTAAAGAGTCTTTGAAGTTTTACGTATCAAACATTAGAAATGAAAATAGAGGGAACTTGTGTGATTGCCAAATAGAAGAATATGATAACTATCTAAATAATCTACAATCTATACTAACTGCTATTAACATTGATATCCTTGAGCGAAATTATGATGGTGCGTTCATACATGATACTCAATTAAATCTTAAAGCCCATTTAACTAAAAAAACATTACCATATGAGATAAAAATTCTTGCTGGTAGTTATGCTGAGGTATGTAGATTAGGTTATACAAAGGATTTATTTAACAAGTATGACGTTAAAATTGAGGTTCGTGATAAAGAAATTATTACAAACCGAAAAGACAATTGTTCTTACATCATAAAAGAAGAATATTTCATTTTTGATGACGATATGAATCTTACAATTGAAAACGAAGAAAAGATGGCTCTATACAACTTTTTAAGTATTAATGGTGTTCGAATGTTTAACTATATTGATAAGATTTAATTTTTTTTGCTCCTTATCCTAAGAGCTTCATCAATTGTAGTAATAAATTACCATAATAACCATAAGCGATAATTTGTTAGTTATAGCCTCTAAGTATAGGAGGCCATTTTCTATACATTATCCGTGGCGATTAACGCTGTTAAGGAGCTTTCCAAACATAGATATCCTGAATCCCTATATGCTAAATGCAGAAATAATAAGCTTTAACCCACTTTTTATCGCGGGGAAATTCACGATTCATTTTCAGTGTATTGTTGATGCTCGGCTGAAGTGCGAAGAACAACAATATAACCATTATCGGGCACCCCAGCGCGATAGGGAGACAAAGAAGGTCGGAGACACTGAGGGGAGTGGGCCTGCACCTACTCAACTCTTTGTGCGTTTCATATTCTCATTTTCAGCTAGGCCATACAGTACGCGTAACTTTCTTGTGTTTCTGTGGTGTTCACAGACCCCTTACGGGGCCTTTTTAATTGTACTCGGGATGTCTCTGGGTAGTTTTAATTACCTAGAAGGGGAAATCATCAGGGGGTGCGCCGAAATCACGGGGACTAGAATCCGCAGATGGAGGGGAGTGAAAAACGTGTTTGTTCCGACTAACAATATCGGTTGAGTACTCAAAGCGCGCCGCCTCGATGTGATGAACACAGACCGAGGACAAATCAATCTCTAACGACGGTTCCCGGCTGTCATTGGTTTCGGGGGACAGATCATCCCAGTCCATGTCGTGAGGAGGGGAAATATCTGCCATATCCACCATTTCTGTCACGCAGATATCCATTTCCCACTCGTCCTCATCACACTGACGGACGAAATTAATTAAGCAGTCTTTAAGTGCCGGTAATGCCATCAGGTTTACCCGGGAAGCTTTCTTGAACAGTACGACGTTATAGTTCTCGCCTACCAGAGAACCGTCAAGTTGTACGGAGGGGTACAGTATCCCGTCAAGGTTCAGCTGCTCTGAATCGGCCAGATATTCCGCAATGACCTGAGTCGGAATGTAGCTAAAATCCTCTTCTCCCGGTAGCACCGGTTTGACAATCCAGTTTGTCAGGGTTTTCAGAAAAGTAGCCTGTTCACGCCGTACAATATATTCCGGATCAAGCATACTGCCTGTATCGAGAATATCTTTAAGTGCCGGAAGATTGAGTAACCTCAGAGGCCGGATGATGTTGAATTTTGCACTGACAACATGGCACCCGACCGGTGGGCGTATTTCTGAAATGGCCGTGTCCACCGAGCTGGCACCGTAAAATACAGAAATCCCCCTAGGACTCATGCGGTTCGCACCACTGAACTGATGTGGCGGCGGTCCTAATTCCCGATCCGGAATCGTTATAAATTGCTCCAGTTCGTTGTGGTTGCGACTCCATCGGGCCCGATAAAGATGAGCGATGTCGGTGCCGGGTCCACCTTCGGTGATCACAGTTCTTTCCCCACCGGTCTGGAGGGTATCGAGTCCCCTAAATATACTGTCTAGCGTTGTCTTAACAGTATTGTTGATATAGCGGGCTTCCTGTTTAAGTGAGGTCACAAACGTGGCCCACATAGAATCCAGACACTCAGTGCTCACCTTGCCACGCTCTGCATAACAAGAGTCGGACGCAAAGTCGGTTTCAAGCCCGGCTTCGTCATAATGTGAATACTTTTCCTCAAGTATCTGCTGAATATCGCAAGCCACAGATTGGGTGGTCTCAAGCAGGTATCCAATGACCTCGCTTATTGGTTCTCCGGATCGATACCACTCATGATCGCAGTATTTGATCATGGCAAATTCGCGATCTGAAGGCTCATCCGACGTGCGAAAAAAATGCGAGTTAACAGCCTGTTCAGTTAAATCACATACCTCTTCAAGTGTAAAACAGGCATGTGTCTCCTCACAGTAGTGGCAAGTACTACGGGTACCCGTTTTTTTAATGTGGGCACGGAGAAACGGTTCACCGATGCAGGTTGCGCAAACACGGATTTCCTGGGGATCAATATCGAGCATGGAGGGCATCTCAGAAGGGAGGATATTTTCATATTAACAGATACAGCCTCCCTGAGGCAGACGTCCTGTTTACCGGAAATCGTATCTGAAAATGAAAAGATGCAGATACATAGCGGTCTTCGCGGTCTTCGCGCATTATACAGGAGCTAAATAAATATAGGAGCAACATAATGAAAACAATGAAAATCTCATGCGAGACAATTTTTACGGGGGAAATATATGACAACATCTGAAAATCATTCACCCTCTGCAATGCGCGGGGAACTATCCACAGCTATACAGCGCGGCACTGAAGAATTCAGAACTATTGGCCGCGAGATGACGGTAACGAAAGCATTCGGGAAGCTAGGCATGCTCGCGGTAAAAGGTATTCCTGTTGTTGGCCCTGTCATAGACGCGGCGAAGGAACTGTCGCAGGGATTGATAGATCGTGAGAACAGAGAACGGCAGCGGCGTCTTCAGGATTACGTACTGGGTGTGGTCCGGGACGAGCAGTACAACGACAGCGTCGAATTCCGGGAGGAGGACGTGATCCCCGTGATTCGTAAACTTGCGGCCGACGATGAGACCGCTAAAACCGAATACTATACCCGCCTGACAGTGTCACTGGGCCGTACACCCCTCAGAGTCATGCCGGACGATCTGCGCTACCACTTTATCCGTCTGGTGAGCTCGCTGACTTGCTACCAGATAGCGTTTGCCCGGGAGCTTAAAATCCGAAAAACGGTACCAGTGCGCGATACCGCCTCATTTGAGGAAGCCGAACTGGCACTGACCGGCCTGGATAGCGGCATGGCGATGCAGGCAGTACGGGCCTTGCAGAACGCGGGGCTGCTCAAGGAAAAGACCTATCTTCCTCGGGAGCAAAAAACGGAGGGTATCCTGTACGAAATCACATCCGACTTTACCACCCTAATGCGGCTGCTGTTTCACCCGTCCGATTTTGAGCCGGAGACAGTGGGCCTCCAGCGCAAGGAGATAAGCGACATCATTATTGTCGGAAAAATAGGGTTTATCGATAACCTTTATGTGACATATCTGCCAGCAGCGCTGAAAAAAGCCGGACTCAACGCAAAATTCGTGGAGAGTAATGATAAGCACTTAACAACAGACTGGGCACCGCTCTATCTTCAGACAGGCGTAGAAGGAGACGGTTATGACAGAAGGATCAAGCTGTATCTCACGCGGGAAAGCCTCCCCCCTTGGAAGAGTAAGGCGGATAATTACCTGAGTTGCAGCTTTGAAACAAGGACCTATGTGCGGGATAAAAGCAGCAGCAAGAAAGAAGCAGACTATTTCAGGGAACAGATGGATCGGGTCGTTACCAGTATCCAGACGCAATTTAATAAAATCAAATCGTCATCCTAATCTGACACCGTCCTAGACTCTACGTACGAAAGAAGCCGCTTATGCGGCTTCTTTATTTCCTAGACTGCCTTGGAGCGGTTCTTATCGTAGCCGGATAACCGCGAAACAACGCGATACTGTCCAGAATACGCGTGACCTGTATGCCTGATATCCCGAATGCGACAGAAACTGTCAGACATTCCTTCGTGAAGTCATCCACACAGGTCAGGCACTTGATCCTGCGACCGCTGGCCAGTGCGTCCTGAATATCGTATTTCTGGGTATTGATCTGGCTAAAAATGTCTTTCAGCTCTGCGGATTAAGCCTGGCCGGTAAGCCGGTTTATTCAAAACGTATTGTCCGAAAAGAATTACTCCAGACGGTGGCAAATATTCCGGCCTGTCTGATTGGTGTTGAAGCATCCACAGGGGCATTTTACTGGCAGCGTGAGTTTGAAAAACTGGGGCATAAAGTAAAGGTCATCAGTCCTCAGTATGTAAAACCCTTTGTCCGTGGGCAAAAAAATGATGGCAACGATGCACAGGCTATAGCCGTGACTCTGATGCAGCCAACAATGCAGTTCGCGCCGCCAAAAAGCCCGGAGCAACAGGATATTCAGGCTCTGCACCGGGCAAGACAGCGTATTGTCAATCATCGTACTGCGACAGTCTGCCAAATCAGGGGACTGCTGCTCGACCGGGGAATAACAATCGGCGCGGCAGCACGCTTTGGCTTACTATTGAACTTCACTAGTGAGCCCGTCAGTGCTTCAAACAAATGATGATATTAAAATTATCTATGTTTAATAGTAATATAGATAGCAATTAGTCCGATTCATCCGTTATTGACCAGAATAAATGGCCTGACTTTCTAAGCAAATTTAAACTGAAATCTAAGGGGAACTTCGTTGGAAGTAGAAATGTGGGATGGTGGCTTACAAGAGCAGGAAGTGTTGGCTATCGAGAAAATAAAGGCTGCTTTTTCAGCCAACGTATCTAAGCCTGACAAGCCTGTCCGTGGCGGTTCAATTGGCGAGCAGCTACAAAGCTATGGTTTTACCGGCAATGGAATGTTCCCCTGGAAAGGTTATGCAGGTTTTCGATTTGTTGAGGCAAAAAAAGAGGGTGAATTCGATTTAGTTATTGTCACACACTGCAACGTGATCATTGTTGAACTGAAAGATTGGAACCATCAGCCTGTAACCGCGCGCGGAGATACTTGGTATAAGGGTGACAAGAACATGGGGCGCTCGCCCGTAAGCGTGACCCGTGGCAAAAAATTCATGCTAGACAACAAACTCAAGCGTCTGGCAAACCGTTTTACGAACAAAGGCTATACCCCGTTTGTTCATTTCTTTGTTGTGATGACCGGCAATGCGGACTTCAGCGCGCTGCCGGAGGAACAACTTCACCATACGATCTCGTTAAAAGAATTCCTGAAATTTGCCGATCGGCGGACGTTCAATAACTACTTCAAACCGCACCGAGGTTCCGAAGTTCTTAACAAGGATTTTCCTCTTTTTGATAATCTGTTCCTAGGGCCTCAGACGGCGCCAAAAGCCCTGAGAGTTAATGGCTACGAGGCTAAGGATATGATTTTCGAACACCCTAAAAAGGTGTATCGCGAATACTTGGCAAAATCTGAGATATCAGCGAATAGCGAAGCGCTACTCAGAGTGTGGAATTTTAAGAATATCGCGGGAACAAAAGCGAATACCCCGGAAGGACGAGCTCAGATCGTTTCACGTGAGCGCGAAGTGTTACAGCACATCAATCACCAGAACCGTGACCTGTATAACCACTGTCTCAGGTCTCTGACGAGTTTCCAGAAAGACGAGGTCACGGCCGAGTACAGTGAAGTCTATGAACTTCCGCCGGGCCATGTCCGGTTTAATGAGTTTATCGGAAAATATGGTAAGGCCTTTTCTGATATGGATCGCTTGAACGTGGTGAAACTGCTCATTGCGAAGTTTAGTGATCTCCATGAGATGAAAATAGCGCACAGGGATATAGCCGATCACAGCCTGTGGATTTCACCTTCAAAAGAAGTTGCTCTTTCAAACTTTATTTCGGCTTACCACCGGCCAGCCGGAACGGTCGGTGATTACCGTAAGCTTTTATCCGTAGGTGCAATCGAGGTAAAAGACATGCTTGATGAGGGCGAGCTTACGCCTTTTCAGCAGGATGTTCATGCCCTGGGCCTTGTGGCCTGGCATTTATTAAGCGGTACGCGCATGTCGCCAAAGAGTCTGGAGAAAGTACAGGACAGTATGCTAAACAGCCAACACTGGTATTCATATGTATTACTGGATGCCGTTGCTGCAAAATTTACTTCCGCGACAGAATTTTTTGATGCCCTGAAACAAGCCGAGCCTGCTGGCAAGACTATCCCAACATTTGATGATACTGAGCTTGATCCTTACCGGCATGCTATCAATCACTCTCGTCAGTACCGGGAAGACGGTGACTTTCTGGTCGAAACATCCGACAAGGAAGTCTATATCTCGGGTGGAAGGCTCGTGAAGGCCTGGCTGAACGCGGGGGGGCAGGGAGACGATCCGTCAATTAACTTCCAGGTTCTGAAGTTTTTAAAGCAGGTTGAGCAGCTTTCTTTAGTTAAACCAACGTATCTTCCTGAAATTCGTGAATTCGGTATCGCATCAAAATCATCAAGCCTCTATATGGTCACGGATCAGGTACATGGAGAAACCTGGGATAAAATGCTGGTCCCCGATGATGAAAAAATCGCTCTTATTGGTAAGTTCGTCGCCGCCGTTGAGCATTTACACGGCCTCGGTGTTTCTCACGGGGATATCCATCCTGGCAATGTGATGCTTGGGACACAGAGTCGTTCGCTTTTCCTCATCGATATCCCCGATTTTTCACCATCCGGTGACGAACCTAAAAACCACAGCTACAGCCCTGAATACATCGATAATTGTACTTCCTTTGAACGCGACAACTATGCAGTGATGAAAATGTCCTGCGAGTTGTTAGGTTTGTCATGGGGGCATGAATCAGAGTTTCATCAGACTATTGCGAATGCCATCCGAGCTGAGCTGGAAGACTTGGTTTTTGGGTTTAAGCATTTAGGACGGTTTAAAAAAGCGATAGACAGTAATAACTTGGCGTCAGAACAAGCACTTATAGAGATAACAGCAGGAAACGCCGATGAGATAATCTCTGTCCTACCTGATAACGGGCATCTGTATGTGAAAGTTGAGCCAAATCCTAAAGTGCAAGCTGAAGTAAAAGTGACTTTCACAGGGATAGGTGGCAGTTTCACTGCTGTGTTCCACAAAGAGCAGAAAACGCTGATTCATGGATTCAGGCCATGGGCTCGTACATCCATTCGTAAGCAAGATATTGATGAAAGTCAGTTCGAAATTGCTACCGGTATCAGGATTACCCCCGGCAGTCCGCAGGATATGTCGGCGTTGACAGTTTTACTTAATGAAGAAGAATCTTTTGGGCGGGCAATCGAATTGATTGCCGCGTCTGAAGCCGTTCAGGAACAGGATCCGCTTACGCTTCAGCTTAAAGATGCCTTTGCAAGACTGGATAAGCAGGCTCTTGAGCCTTCTTTAAAAGAAGTGCTGGAAATCCCGACGGTGAAGCTTTGGCGCGCCATTCTTGATACTGAAACTGAATCCTACCCAAACATTGAAGTCAGCGGAGAGGTGGTCCCGGTTGCAGATGCTCATGGAGAGCTACTTCTCCCTTACTCTACAGACGTTGATCCTCTTGGCGTATTCAGAAATGGTGATGAGGTCGAAGCCTTGCAGGTCGATCAGGAAGGTGTTGAGCGATTTATAGGTGAGGTGTCACTCAAGAAGTCAGAGCTCAAAGAGATCCGTCTGATCAAAGTGCGTTCAGCAGCCTACAGGCTGAAGGATTCTGATACTGTCTTCTTCCGTACAAAGCAGGATCGGGCGTCTTATCAGAAACGTAAACGTGCGCTTGAACGTCTCCTCGATCGAGAAAGTGTACTGCCTGACTTAATTGACCTGTTCGACCCATCCTGCAAACAGGTGGCTCAAAATTATGGTATCACTCTCAGTGATGCAGATTTTGCCAGATACGACCGTGAAGACCAGCACGGAAACAAGATCAGTCTGAATGAGCAGCAAAGAAAGGCGTTTAACAAACTGGTCAATAATGGCCCTCTTTCCCTGCTTCAGGGGCCACCAGGGACCGGTAAAACCGAGTTCATCGCGGCCTTTGTCCACTACCTGATCGAGAAACAGAATACCAAACGCATTTTACTGGTCAGTCAGTCACACGAGGCAGTTAATACAGCGGCTGAGCGTATCAGAAAACACTGTTCTCGGCTTGGTACAGAGTTGGACGTTGTTAGGTTCAGCAACCGAGAAGGGGCCGTTTCCCCTGGTCTGAAAGATGTGTATTCAAACGCAATCACAACGGAGAAGCGCGAACTGTTCAATGCTGAAATTAAGTACCGTGTTGAAGCGTTGAGTGAAGCCATTGGCCTAGAACCGAGATTTATTTCGGGTGTTGTACTTGCTGAACTCAGGTTGTTCAGGCAAATCGATCACCTTGAGAAATTGCTCTACCAAGTGAACGATTTAACGGATTCAAAAGAGATTGGTGAACTGAAAGGTATCGCAGTCGAACTAGATTATTCCATTCGCTCTAGGCTAAGTCATGAATATGGGATTAACCTGGATAAAGACGCGAAAGTCTCTGCAGCAAAAGATATTCTGATTTCCAGACTGTGTACGGAGTATGGGGTCAGACCTGATGAGGCAAGACGTGTAAAGGCGTTAGCTAAAATATCCCGTGATATGCAGGATGCTATGTCGGGAGAGCGAGTGAACTTGGACGAGTTTTATTCGCGGTCCAGGCAGTTAGTGGCTGGCACATGCGTAGGTATTGGACAGGGGCACATTGGCATTCAGGAGAATATCTACGACTGGGTGATCATTGATGAGGCGGCGCGCTCGATTGCAAGCGAGCTGGCCATTGCTATGCAGTCGGCCCGACGCGTCCTTTTGGTGGGTGACCACTTGCAGCTTCCCCCATTGTACTCGGATGCTCACAAGGCGGCATTAGCGAGGAAGCTGGGTATCAATAACTCCCGCACTGAAATTGACGAGGTGTTACGAAGTGACTTTGCCCGTGCCTTCAACTCTGCTTATGGCGCGCAAGCAAGTGCAGCTCTGCTGACCCAGTATCGTATGGCTCCACCGATTGGTGATCTCGTATCGAAGACGTTCTATGACAGGAAGCTTCTGAATGGAGAACGGGCAATTCCGGATGTCTATCGGCAAGCACCAGAAGCGTTATGTAGCGTCGTAACCTGGCTTGATACTGCTAATCTCGGCCATCGGGCACATCATCTTGAAGATCGCGGAACAAGCATTTACAACCGATGTGAAGCTGACGAGATTATTTCGGTTCTTAAACAGGTGTCAGAGAATGAAGAATTTGTCGCTCAGCTTTCAAAGCTCGTTAACAAAGATGAAGCCGCTATCGGCGTGATATGTATGTATGCCGAACAAAAGCGGCTGCTCCGTCAGAAATTCAATCAGGAAATATGGAGCGAGGGATTTAAGGACATTGTTAAAATTGACACTGTTGACAGTTATCAGGGCAAGGAAAACCGGATCATTATCCTTTCACTGACGCGTTCGGATAAGCAGCATAGCCCAGGTTTTTTACGCGCTCCAAACCGTATAAATGTTGCGATGTCACGCGCTATGGATCGACTGTTGATTGTGGGTAATGCCGATATCTGGAAGGGAAATAATAAAGAACTGCCATTAGGCTCCGTTGTAAGTTATATGGCTGAACGAGGTCAGGAAGCTGGATACAGATTCCTCTCCGCTCAGCAGGGAGGCAAAAAGAAATGATATCTGATAACAAAGTAACCTATCACGAGGTTGACTTCCTGCTGCCCGCACAGAGGTTTAACATTCAGTTTTCCTATGTTTCCCAGAAGGGGCTGCCATTCATCCGGGAGTTTGTGCTGAGACTCGTTCATGTAGCCTCGATGAGCAAAACTCAAATAGCAACCTATTTTGGCCTGACCCATCGTGAGACAGAGGAGGCGATTTCTGATCTTGTGCAGCGTGGTGAATTGACGCTCTCCTCTGACGGTAGACTGGCCTTAACCGACAAATCAAATGGCTATTTCTCAGAGGTTGGCGAGATACCGCACCTTGCAACTATCCAAGACAGTGGCGGCACCTTATCCTTTGATTTAGCTACATTTAGCTGCTTCAGCAACCAGACTTTCCAGGACCACTGGAGGGGAGGGTTAACATTAAAGGTTGATGACAGCAACATTTCTCAAAGTGAGAAACTGGTTGAGAAGCACTTTCAGTACCAGTTCAATCAAATCCTTGATAAAGGTTATCTGTCTCACCTGCAGGTTCAGGGCGGAAAAGAACAACCTTCTATCTACACCGTTAATTCTGTCAATAAGCTGCGGCAAATACCGCTCCGTTTAACAACGGAATTTAAAATGGATAACGATGGTAAAGCTGTCGAGCGCGAAGACTATGAACAGTTAAACAGTTCGGAATGTGTTCATGAGTTAATGGCAGTTGAGATAGCCAGATTATCACGGCATAACAGTAGGTTTTCACCCCCAACTGAACGTCAGGCATGGTTTCGACATACCAGTGGATCCGGTGAGAAAGCGGCGTCAGTCTCGCATCACTTTCCAGAGCATGCGAGAGCTTTCTGAAGCGGGCCGCCTCTTTACCGGAACGGTTATCCGCAGTCTTGAACTCAATCAGCCGCAGCGTGCCGGGGAAGGAAAGCAGGACATCAGCCAGCGCCTTGTCTTCAGGCGTCTGCTGGAGGAGATTGACAGATGCTGGCAACACATGTCCACGAAGTTGAGCCCCGACAGAGACGCCTAATCCGTACAGAAAATTACCAATAACCACGTTCTCATATAATTTCATTGCCTGCTTTCCCTCTACATTTGTCGCGCGGCTCCGCAAGTATATTTATCCATACGCCGCAACGGGCATATTTCTAACCGCTGTTTACCTGTATCCAAAGCGAGTTATCTGCTTCGACTCTGATAGGATGATTGTTTTCGAAGGAGATTTTTACATTACTGCGAGCGCTGGAGCAAATGGGCATTTTGGAAAGAGCGAAGCTTACTGGCACTGTTTTCAAACTCTTTTCTGAAAGCGCTTTCCCGTCAGACAGCATTGATCTTCCGATTGATAAAGTTGTTAACCTGACGGCATGATAATCACCATTTAGGGACTTTGCCTGACGTACAGGCTTATCAAATAGCCTGGCTTCTATCACCATTCTTCACGCCTTGCCGGTGAATCAAACTCCTTTTCTACAAAATTTGCAGGCTTTTTATAAGTAGAAAGTGGTGCAGAACTAAGCGAAATATCCACTCCTAAAATATTTAAAACTTTGTATAGACGCTCAAAACTAGCTTTTGAAGGGTTTGTCTCAAGGCGAGCATAAGTCTGCTGAGTGACACCCAACCTGGCAGATAATTCTCTTTGAGTTAATCCTTTTGATTTACGAAAACCTATTAAAAGTGGGCGTAACTGGCTAAGAAGTCTAACCGGAAAAACAGTATCCATAAGTAGGTGGCCATGTCGATTACTTTATAATAAGTTCACTCCTTGAAAAACAGCTTGTAAGGTGTTTTATTACTTTACAGCTTATAAGGTGTAAGGATGAACTCGTTGTTTAACAAGTAGTGCTGAAATCTTTAAGGTTGCATCTGGGGCTGGCTGAGCTTATATTTATTAAGGACTAGCATATAGTGGTGCACGCTGTTAATCTCATTGCAATGAGGTTTGTCAGGGTATGAAGGGAGAGGGCGGACTCTGTTTTGCCCTCTCTTTTTCATGATTCTATTTAACTTTAAAGACCTTTTGAAATTCATTGATTTACTGCAATGGTTTTATTAAAAACCCCAATCAATGTATTTATTTTTTTCATTTATCTTAATGTGTTTTTTCTCTTGTTCGAGAGAAAGTTTCCTGAATTCATTTTCCCTGCTCGGTACGGCAATTATCAATTCCTCATAAATCTCCTTTGCGCCTAATACTTTTTCCAACTCACTGCTGTATTTTTCAATAAGAGATCTTATTTGAATGTCTACATTGCTATGTTCATAACTGGCAGTGCTTGAAATAAGTTGACAGGGTTTATTTTGGGGTGTCTCAATTAACTCTACGCTTTCCTTTACGACATTGAATTCAGATGTGGCTGAGTATAAATATTGATACACACCTAATAATTGATATTTGCTGAATACAGATCCATCAGGCTCAACGTTGCCTAAAAATTTATTCATAAGTGTGTTAGTGAAGGGTATCGGTGTAGCTAGCAAAGCCAGTGTGCGCTTTAATGCCAGCGAACCCTTCTCGTGTAGAAATAGCAGGTCCTCGTAGTTAACTTGGTAGCGTTTGCCATTTTCCATCCAGGCGTGTGTACAGGGTTCGTTGGCATTCGTCAGGCCAAATTCGGTCTTGATGTAATGATTGAGATCAGTCTTGGAATAATATTGTCCTGAAACCGTTTGCAGAGTGCCGGATCATCAATCTGGCGTTTAAACAGGGCATCCTGTCTGAGATTAAACACTTCAATGGAGCGAAAGCCGGTAATAACCAATAACAACAGGCAATTTAACGCGATTTTCTCAGCATCACTTTCCACCCGCTGGATTAATGCAACTATGTTCAGAAATCCGCGAATGGTAATCAACGCATCTTCACCATCGGTAGTGGTATCTAAGATATAATAACGGATATAAAAGCGGCTGGCGCGTGTGAGTATCCATCAATGCCCATAAACGCTGCCGTTGGTTGATATTGAGTTGTGTGAGTATGAACATGTGGCATTAAACCTCATATATAGTATGGTTATGAACAAAGTAACCGACAAACATAACGTCCTGCAAGAAGAAGATAGGGGGATAGGTAAGTGTATGATTAATCGCATTGTCTGAGCGGTTATGAACTAAATGAACGACGGACTAAATTTAACATAATATACATTATGCGCACCAATATGAAATCAGAAGAAATCTGGCATCTTATGGGCATCGTTGGCCTGGCCTCTGAGTGTGTCTTCTCCAGTGCTGCTATCGTCACGCTGATCATCTCACAGTGCATGGCTTACCGTTTTGCCCTGTTGATATAAGCCTGTAAACCCTCAGCAAGAAAATCAAACACCGTTTTACAGGCCTGACTGTGGCGTAAATCCTCATGCATCACCAGCCAGGTGTCCAGATGAAACGCAAAGTAATCAGGCATTATCCTCTGCAACGGCGGAGAAAAATCTGCCAGTTGTACCTGACACATTCCGATACCGGCCCCTGCGCGAATAAGGTTTAATTGTGCAATATCACTGTCGGTCCGCACGGTAAACAGATCGCGGTTTAGCTGTGGGTATTGTTTAAGCGCTTGTAAAATAAAGGGCGTTAAATTATCGAAACCGACAAGCGTATGGGTTAATAACTCATCAATACTTTCCGGAGCACCACGCCGTGACAGATAGGCTGGCGCGGCATGCAGACCTATTTCAACCCTTCCCATCCGACGTGCAATCAGTTGCTCCTGCACCGGCGTCGCCATGCGTACGGCAATATCCGCCTCCCGATTCAGTAAATCCTGAACTCGATTAGACAGAACCAGTTCAACGGTTATTTGCGGATATTCTTCCTTTATCTGTGCAATCACGGGAGGCAGAACCTCCGTTCCGATGATTTCACTGGCGGCGACGCGCACCACGCCCCGCAATCCGGTTGCGTCGGAGCTGAAACTGGCAGCCGACCGCTCAATCATCATGGCCGTATTTTCCATCGCCTGCGCATGACCCTTCAGCTCAACGGCTGCATCAGTGGCCTGCAATCCCGTCTGCGAACGAGTAAATAAAACAAGCCCCAGGGCTGATTCCAGCGCAGCAATATGCCGTCCGGCGGTTGGCTGAGTAATGGCAAGCCTGCGAGCGGCTCCTGACAGTGACCCTTCCTTCATCACGGCCAAAAAGGTGCGATACCATTCCCACGGAATATTTAGCTTCATACAAATATGCATACCTGCTGGCTTATATTATGCAATTACATTTAGCCCGTGTGGCCGCTAAGATGTCAAGCAGATATCCAATAAGGGCCAGACGATGAAAAGCACAAATAAGGTACTGATACTGGGCGCAACCGGTGGGATCGGTGGCGAAATTGCCCGTAAATTGATCCGTGATGAATGGGATGTTCGGGCATTGCGCCGCAGCGCCCCTCAACATGACGATCTCAACGAAAGCATGACGTGGATAAGCGGCGATGCGCAGAATGCTGAACAGGTTGAGGCAGCGGCGTCAGAATGCAGCGTGATTGTCCATGCCGTTAACCCGCCGGGTTATCGAAACTGGGAACAGCTGGTTTTACCCATGCTGCATAACACCATCAACGCAGCGGAGCGAAACGGTGCATTAATCGTTCTGCCGGGCACGATTTATAACTACGGTCCTGATGCTTTTCCCCTCTTACGCGAGGATTCCCCTCAGGATCCAATTACCCGAAAAGGAGCCATACGCGTGCAAATGGAGAATGCGCTCTCAGCCTATGCTCAGCGTGGCGGTAAGGTGCTCATTTTACGGGCGGGCGACTTTTTTGGTCCCCTCGCAGGCAACAACTGGTTTTCACAGGGACTGGTAAAACCGGGGCATCCACCGAAGGTCATTAAAAATCCCGGGCAAACCGGCGCAGGACATCAGTGGGCTTATCTGCCGGATGTCGCCGAAACCGTTGCGGCACTGCTGGCGCGGCGGGATGAACTCGAAGCGTTTTCCTGTTTCCATATGCGTGGTCACTGGGATCCTGATGGGACAACGATGACCACAGCCATAAAGCACGTCGCGGAGCATGCCGGTATTAAGGCGAAGGTGAAGTCATTTCCGTGGTGGCTGGTCTCTGCAATGAGTCCGTTTAACACCACGCTGCGTGAAATGCGGGAGATGCGATATCTCTGGCAGCAGACAATAGAGATGGATAATTCAAAACTGATTGCCTTTTTAGGCCATGAACCGCAGACCCCCCTTACCGAGGCCGTGTGTTCTACATTAGCGGGCCTGGGCTGTATTTAACATAACCTGCACGTTTAGAAAGGGTTGAAAGATATCTGATATACTTCAGCTTTTGAAAAACCGCTGCCGTAAGCAAATGGAAATTGAATTAAATAAGAGTGTTAAAGAGAGAGTTTTCCATGCTGTCATTTTTGAAGTGACGGCCAACGTTATCATCGCGCTGTCACTCGCCTGGCTGATGAACGTGTCGGTACTCCAGTCAGGCTCGTTGTCCGTGATATCCGCCCTTACCGCAACGGTCTGGAATTTTATTTTTAATAAGCTCTTTGACTCCCTGCAGAAAAAACATCAGTTTCAGCGCACATTTCTCGTTCGCGCAATCCATGCGGTTGGTTTTGAAACGGGACTTATCATCTCCTTAATCCCTGTGGCAATGGTTATGCTGAACCTGACCGTGGCTGAAGCATTTATTGTTGAGATTGGTCTGGTGCTGTTTTTCCTGCCCTATACGATGCTGTTTAACTGGCTTTACGACTACCTGCGCTGGACGTTCGTTGGACGGAAACGTACGGCATTATAGCTATAGTAGATCAATGTAAAAAATGAAGAGGAAGAAAAATGCGAAGTCTCCTGACTAAAGGAATTTGTCTTGCGTTAGCGCTATCCGCCACCGTGACGGCTCAGGCCGCTCAGAAAGAGAGCCATGACGACAAGCTCACTGGGATAACCATTTTCGCTCAAAAAGAGTCTCAGGGAAGCCAATGGGACAGTACAACGGGCGAAGCAAAATATATGGTTAGCTATAAGGTTACGCTGGATAACGCGTCGGGTAAAAGTATTGAGCCGGGCAAAGATAATAAGATTTGTTTCTTCCTGTTTGATAAAAAGGGAAAAACATTTATGAGCACCGGCATTGAACTTGAGATGTTGAAAAAATATAAACCGCGGGACAATAGAACAGGATTGGTCTATTTTTCCAGCTCAAACCCTGACGTTTTAAATATGCCATTTGTCCGTTTCGGCATCGGGAAAGACTGCATAAATTGATGACTGTCACATTGACACGTTGTTTAGCATGTTTGACCCCACTCTCCTTCTATACTGGTTATTTCTCCATCTCATAAAGGAAGGAACCATGTTCGATCATGTGAAATTCGGCGTCAGTGATTATGAAAAAAGTAAAACCTTCTTCCTCCATGCGCTTAAGCCGCTTGGCGTAGAACTCATCGATGAAGGCACGCCAGACTACGGTGTCGAAATGAGTTCAGGGGATGTTTCGCTCTGTCTTTTTCAGACAAATGAAAAACCAGCCCCTCTGCATCTGGCGTTTGTGGCCAACACGCGCCAGCAGGTCGATGCGTTTTACCATGCCGCCCTGCGCGCCGGCGGACGTGATAACGGCGGGCCGGGGCTGAGGTCATACGGTGAAAATTACTATGCCGCGTTTGTCATCTCGCCCGATGGCCACAATATCGAGGCGGTGTGCCATGCGCCGGAAAGTCAGTAGCTCAGCCCTTCTGTCAGAAGCGATTAAATGATCTGCTATGCATCTTTTTGCACGATAATGCACGAAACTATTTCATAACGCGGCGGCAATCCCGTAATGTATCGGCAGTAAACGTGCAACTTCATGCAATAACACTGACAGAGGTACCTATGACACAACAGCTAATTTTAATTGCCGGCCCCTATCGCAGCGGAACCGAAGGCGTTCAGGCACGCATTGATGAGAATCTGGCGCGTCTCGAAAGCGCAGCATTAGCCGTTTACCAGCGGGGTCACATCCCGGTCATTGGCGAATGGCTGGCTTTGCCGTTGGCAAAAGCCGCAGGATCGAAAACGGTTGGTGATGAAATCAGTGAAGCGATGCTGTACCCCGTTGCTCACCGGCTCATAGCTAAATGTGATGCCATTTATCGTATTGCCGGTGCGTCTAAAGGTGCCGATATGGACATTGAGGTCGCCCGCAAATATGGCCTGAAGGTTTATACCGCCCTTGAGAACATTCCTGAGGCTTAAGGCAGTCCGCCAGCCAGCCTGTGAGCACAGGCTGGCTATCAGAGAGTGACACTCTCTGAGGTCAACACGACGGATACCCCCTTTTCCGATACCGCGCGGATCCACTCCTTATCGGTATTGTCTTCAACGATAATGGTGTTCACCGATGAAACATCGCCAATCACAAACGAAGACGCTGTGTTGATCTTTTCCGGAGAAGCCAGGACAACCGTCTCCGCGGCTCTGCCGGAAAATGCACGTTTGATGCACGCTTCTTCGAAATCGCCGGTTGTCAGCCCCGCCTCAGGATGGATCCCGGTCACGCCCATAAAGAACAGATCTGCATGAATATTTTCGATGCCTTCGATGGCCGCAGCGCCGACCGCAACAATGGAATGCTTATACAAGCGACCGCCGATCAGAATCACCTCGATGGACGGATGATCTACAAGCCCGAGGGCGATGCTCGGACTGTGCGTAACCACCGTGATGCGCAGGTCAGGAGGGAAAAACGTAATCAGCTCCGAAGTTGTCGTACCACCGTCAACGATCACCACCTGGCCTGATGAAATCAGCTGTGCCCCTTTCCGGGCCACCCTTTTTTTTGCATCCATCTTCACGGACTGTCGTTCGGCAAATGGCGCAACAGCAGAAGATGACGGCAGCGCGCCGCCGTGAACACGCTGTAAACGCCCTTCTGCCGCCAGCTCGCGTAAATCACGCCGAATGGTGTCTTCAGAGACGTCAAAGAAAATACTTAGTGCTTTTGACTGGACCTGACCTTCGGCGCCAAGCTTTTCGAGGATCAGTTGTTTTCGCTGACTGGTGAGCATCATGAATTCCTGATGTTGCATGTTTTATCTTGAAGATGAACGATAATGCTGTTTATGATAATTACTCTACGTAAGGAGGAACAAACGTGCAATCAAAACGTGCAGATGTGCGCATCATTGACAGTGAAACCCTGTCAGATAACTGGTACAACCTTAAAAAATACACCTTCGACCTGCAGCGCCGTGACGGTGAATGGCAACGACAGCAACGAGAGGTCTACGACCGTGGCAACGGCGCGACTATTCTTCTCTACAACCGTGAGAAAAAAACGGTGATCCTGACGCGCCAGTTCCGCTTCCCTGTCTTTATCAACGGTCATGAGGACGATTTAATTGAAGCCGCGGCGGGACTGCTGGACAACATGGATCCCGAAAGCCGCATAAAAGCAGAAGCGGAAGAAGAGACAGGATTTCAGGTTTCGAGCGTGCAGAAAATCTTTGAAGCCTATATGAGTCCAGGCTCCGTTACGGAAAAACTCTATTTTTATCTTGCCGAGTACCAGCCGAAAGACAGAACCGGCGAAGGCGGCGGGATCAAGGCTGAAGGAGAAGATATCGACGTGCTGGAAATGACGCTTGAAGAGGCATTATGCGGCATTGAAACAGGCAAGATTGTCGACGGTAAAACCATCATGCTGCTTTATCATATTGCTCTTAAAGGCATTATGTAGGCTGCGGGTTAAAATCCTGATTTTGAATCAGAGTCGGTACGCTTTTTCATTACTCAAATGTAAAGCGGAAAACCTCCTAAATTTTGCAGCCTACTATATTTAGTGAACTATTTCGGGATTTGACAAAATCTTCAAAAATTCGCCGAGTCATCTGCATTTACCATTAGAAATGCCACACGTTGGCCAGGCTACCAGTTGAGGTAGCCTGTCTTATCTGTTGGCTGGATTAAAATGCGACTCGCTACAGATAACGAAGCATATTATACTTGCTCCTCCACTCGAACAGGAGGCAAGCAACTCACGTGAAGGATACATATTACAACGACATAGCGATCAATACGCTAATTCAGAGTGAGCTGGACGCGTTTTTTGAGGACTTCAAAGGGATCGTCTTCGCCTACGCCATTATGAACAAGAAAGATCCTTCACAGATGCGAATAATCAATAACAGCCCCGAGTGGTTTGATATCTACCTCGACAGGAAATATCAGTTCATTGACCCTGTTATCATTCGGGCTTTGCGCTGTGTTGAAGATTTTTTCTGGGAAAGTGATGTCATCCTGTCTGATGGTTATAATCTGACGCGCATTTTCAACGAAAGCGTCCAGTATGATATCTACCAGGGGCAGACGTTCCCTCTGCATGACTATCTTAATAATCTTGTCGTCTTATCCGTCATCAGTCCTAAGCATTCTGGTATTGATATAGAAAAATATCGGCCACAATTTCTAAGCTTCCTTGTTCAACTGCATCAGAAGACACTCAATCTCTATAGCCAACATCAACAGAAAAAGAATGTTTTTCTGTCGCCACGTGAGCGACAAATCCTTAAATGGGTCAGCGCCGGGAAAACCTACGCAGAAATTTCTGTTATTTTGTCTATTGCTGAACGCACCGTTAAATTCCATATGGGGAATGTAATGAAAAAACTCGGTGTGAATAATGCCAGACACGCAATTAAACTTGGAACAGAACTACGATTACTGGACGACTGAGCCTCAGCCACTGGTTATAAGTGGCGTAAATGCTCCAGCATTTCGCGAAGCCAGTGACTGGATTTATCTTTGCTAATAATGTCTTCAATAATGTTGATACTGGCAGGCATAAACATATAGTAAATAACCTCCCCTTTTTCAGATAAGCCGCGTTGAATAACTTCAACTTTCCAGTTTGCATGGCGAAAAATGGCATACATACCACGACTGACTACTGCGTACATTCCATGATATTTATTCTTAATGCAATAAATATTCATCGCAAGAAACAATGCCTTACTGGCGGGCACGCCCTGCAGACTTGAGGAGTCTCGTCTGTCTTTATCTAAAAATAAACGGCTAATTTCGCAACAGGGAACATCTGTCGGTAAAATAATAGTTTCGGCAAAATAATTGTGAAAAATTTCGCTTATCATTGTCGGATGCGTCGAGTTAATGAATCGCGCGCCGCATAACAACTCTCCCTCATACATACCCAGCAAGTATGTCGTGTTTGGGTTGTCAAATTGATCCTTTTCCATATCTTCAACGCATTCAACTTTCCAGTCGAGTCGGTCCCGAAAGGTTTTTCTCCGGAGCCGGAAGAGTTCGCGGGCTAATGCTGACGGTAAATCATCGTAATCATGCAAAAAAAACTCAATAACAGAATTCATTGCTCTTATTCCTGATAATAACACCTGAAACTATTATCCCCTGTCTTTTAGGACAGCTTTCATTGTGCATGGTATTCCTTATACTTGAAAAGTACCCGGCCACTAAGTCCTCGTGAAACTCAGTGGCCAGGAGGTCAAAGACCTACGAAACACCAGGGATATATCCATTCATGATTATCTAATATTTATAGTTTCGGGTACAGAGCGTAAGAAGCACTTAGCCGATAAAATATTAAAAAACGATAATCATAAAATAATTACAATTAAAGTATTGCCCCTTAAGAATTTAAGGGGTAATATTTCCTTTTTCTTATTTTTTCCCTATTATCTCTGTTCTTACTGCTGTGCTACTCTTGCAGAAGCATGCTAAACGGAGAACCAAAATGGCCGACTGGAATCCTTCTCTTTACCTGCAATACGGCGCGGAAAGAACGCGTCCTGCCGCAGAACTGCTCGCCAGAATTCCTCTGGATGAGGTCTCCACCATCGCTGATTTAGGCTGCGGGCCGGGAAACAGCACCGCGCTATTGAAGCATCGCTGGCCTTCGGCGCACATTACCGGGGTCGACAACTCCCCTGCAATGCTCGAGGAAGCAAGAGCCGCATTGTCAGGCTGCCATTTTGTTGAGGCCGATATCCGCCAGTACAAGCCTGGCCAGCCGCTGAGCCTGATTTATGCCAACGCTTCGCTGCAATGGGTTCCTGACCATTACGATCTCCTGCCTCATCTCGTTTCTTTACTCACGCTTAACGGCGTATTAGCGATCCAGATGCCTGACAACTGGCTTGAACCCACTCACGTAGCGATGCGTGAAGTGGCGCTGGAGCAAGACTACCCTGACCGCGGCCGTGAACCTCTCCCGGGTGTGCATGCCTATTACGACATCTTGTCGGAGGTGGGCTGTGACGTGGATATCTGGCGGACAACCTATTTCCATAAAATGAGCTCGCACCAGGCCATTATTGACTGGGTAAGCGCCACCGGCTTGCGTCCGTGGCTCCAGGAACTGAACGAGAGCGAGCAGAAACGTTTCCTGAAACGCTACCATGAACTGCTGGAAGAGCAGTATCCGCTCCAGGAAAATGGGCAGATACTGCTCGCTTTTCCGCGGCTATTTATCGTGGCGCAACGCCAGCCCTGACGGGTTATGACCTGGCTTCTTTCAGCAGCTGCTGGATGACCTTTTCCTGCTGCGCATAATCTCCTTCGCCAAAGGCGGTATAGCGTAGCTGGCCTTTGGCATCGAAATAGTAATGCGCTGGCCAGTACTGGTTCCCGAAAGCGTTCCAGATTTGATAGTTGTTATCCGTCACAACCCGATACGGCAGCTGCCATTTCTCCACCGCGGTTTTTACCGACGAAAGCGGCTTTTCCCAGGGATATTCCGGCGTGTGAACCCCAATCACGACCAGCCCCTGAGACTGATACTTCGTGGCCCAGTCTCTCACATGGGGAAGCGTATGCTGGCAGTTAATGCAATCCCACGTCCAGAAATCAATTAACACCACCTTCCCTCGCAGGGATTCAGACGTGACAGGGTCACCGTTAATCCACCCTGTGCCAACACTTAACGAAGGCAACTGGCTGCTGGGCTCTGTCATCACGACCGGCCGGAGCTTCACCGGCGCAGCTGTGGGTTTCGCCAGCGTCAAAAGTGTTCTCTCCAGACGATCCGCAACGCCGTTTGCTCCTTTCAGAAGCGAAGTCATTCCTGTCGCGTTAAATACGACTGCCGCCAGCATCACCACGCCCGCCCCCTGCCGCAGCCTTTCCATCAGCGCCGATTTTGCTCTTAACGGCGCCATCAGCGTGCGGCCGCCGAAAACGAGCAGGCTCAGCATCAGCGCGCATCCGCTGCCGTAGGCCGCCAGCAGCGCGCCCGTCGCAATGGCCGAGTGGCCCGCGATATTAATGCTGAAAATGGCGCCCAGTATGGGACCGGCGCAGGGAGACCAGAGCAGCCCCACCGCGAGCCCGGCCAGAAAAGCCGATGCCATACCGCGCGTTTGCCCGCTTCGGGTGTTCAGGACATTTCCCGCGCTGACGGCCGGACCCGCAATACGCTGGGCGAATGACGGAAAAATTAAGGCCAGCGCGGCCGTGGCCAAAATAACGAGAGCGATCCAGCGCCCGACGATGGTTGCCTCTGCGATCCACTCGCTGGCAACGGTGACGGCCATCGCCACCAGGGTGAACATCACGATCATCCCCGCGAGCAGAGCCAGAATATGTCGTCGCTGTCCCTGAAAACCGGCGAACAGGAGCGGAATAACCGGGAGAGTACATGGGCTGAGCAGGCTTATCATCCCGCCCAGAAAAGCGATTACCAGAAACATAGACACCTCACAATACTAGTCCTGCGACGCTGCAGTGAGGCTATTTCATCGTGCGGATGTGTTCAGGATATGTGTAAAAACGCAGATTTTGTCTGGCTCTGTATCACCCGGGCCGGGAGATACAAAGCCGTACAATTAACGGCGCGGTAGCGTAATGGAAACATCCAGTCCGCCTCCGGCCCGGTTCGTCAGGTTGAGCTTTCCTTCCAGCTGAGCGGTGAGCTGCGCGGCAATCGCCAGTCCGAGTCCTGTTCCGCCGGTATCGCGGTTGCGCGATGTTTCCACCCGGTAAAACGGCTGTAATACCGCCTCTAGTTCGTCATCGGGTATTCCCGGCCCGCCGTCCGTGATGTGAATCACCACCTCTGTGGAAGACGAATCATCAATTGCAATGACGGCATACTCACCGAACTTAAGGGCATTATCCAGCAAGTTGGTCATCACCCGGCGAAGCGCCTGCGGACGCGTAACGATCGGTAAGCGAGTATCGTTTGCCTGAAGCTGCACGTTTTTACCGATGTCCTGATAATCGCAGGCGATGCTGTTGACCCAAGCGTTCAGCTCCAGCTTCAGCGGGGTCTCTTCCAGTGATTCTGATGACCGGGCATACGCAATACCTTCGCGAACAAGACGCGTCATGCTATCGAGATCGTGCAGGAGCTTGTCGCGAAGTTCAGGTTCCCCTGCCATCTCGACGCGCAGCTTCATACGGGTAATTGGCGTCTGGAGATCGTGAGAAATGGACGCCAGGATCTGCGCGCGCTCCCGGAGATAAGACTGAATGCGCGCCTGCATCGCGTTGAAGGCATGCGCAGCACGCTGCACCTCAAGCGGCCCTTTCTCCGTCATTGGCGTGCTGGTCGCCGGATCCAGTGCATCCACCGCGCGGGTAAATTGTGAAAAAGGCCGCACTACCTGCCGCACGGCAATCCAGGCGCACGCAGCCAGCAGCAGCAACTGCAGGATCAGCACAACGGGCAGCCAGCTGGCGACCGGCGGCATGCGCGGGATCAGGTCAATGGTCAGCGGCGCGCCGTCGCGCAGCGTCAGATGCGCCTGGATGTGTGAAACGGAACCGGGAACGGCGGTGAAGCTGAGCGGGTACTGTGCCGCGAGCGTCGCTTTTAAGGTCCGGATGGCATCCTGCGAACGCTTATCCGTCGGCGCGTTGCCGGGCTCTCCCGGCCCCAGAATATAGCGGTAGTTGCCCCGTTCGAGGCGCGGAAGCCAGGCCGCGCGTTCGCTGGCCGGTACGCGGTCTAAAATGGCGACGCTGGTCGCGACGTCGTTTTCCAGGTTACCGAGCATCACCGTTCTGGCGCTGTGCATTCGTTCAATCATGACCAGCGTCAGGCTCAGGCCGTTAGCCAGCAGCAGACCGGACAGCACGACGAGCAGCAAGCGGGCCAGCAGCGAGCGTGGCCAGAGCGTCATTCGTTAGCCTCTTTGATGGTGACCGGCATCGTAAAAACGTAGCCTTCGCTGCGCACGGTCTTGATATAGGCGGGCGTGCGGGCATCTTCGTTCAGGCGCTGACGTACCCGGCTAACCAGCAGGTCGATAGAACGCTCAAACAGCTCGGCGTCGCGCCCCTGCGTCAGGTTGAGCAGCTGATCGCGGGTCAGCACCCGCTGAGGATGATCAAGGAAAACGCGCAGCAGGCGATACTCCGCCCCGCTTAGCGCCACGATCACCCCTTCCGGATCGATTAAGTGGCGGGCAACGGTATCGAGCTGCCATTCACCGAACATTACCAGCCGCCCTACTTCCGTCACCTGCAGATTGGGCGGCATCGTGCGAAAACGTCGTAAAATCGCTTTGATACGCGCCAGCAGCTCGCGGGCGACAAACGGCTTCACCACGTAGTCATCCGCGCCCATCTCCAGACCCAGGATCCTGTCCGTCTCCTCATTGCGGGCCGTCAGCATCAGGATGGGCAGATCTTTATATTTACCGACGCGTAGCTCTCGACACAGCGTAAGGCCGTCGTCGCCGGGCATCATGACATCCAGCACAACCAGGTCGATATGCTGTTTATCCAGCACGACGCGCATCTCTTTGCCGTTGGCCGCGCCCGTCGCGCGATAGCCAGACTTACCGAGATAATCGATAATCAGTTCACGAATATCCCTGTCGTCATCGACGACAAGGATATGATCAATATGCTCCACCGAAATCTCCAGACCGAAGGGTAACGTACTGAAAATAGCACATTTCAGAGCTTGTCCGCGTCAACGACGGCCTTGACGAAATCCTGCGGTTCTTCCTGGGGCGGATTGTGCCCCACGGTTGCCCCGAAGGTGCGGTGCTCATATTTACCGGTAAATTTACCCGCGTAGGCCTGCGGTGCCGGATGCGGCGCACCGTTGTTTCCACCTTCGATGGTGATCGTTGGAACGGTGATATTCGGCAGCGCGGCCAGTTTTTGCTCGTAGCTGTCATATTTGCGTTCGCCTTTTTCCAGCCCTAAACGCCAGCGATAGTTGCTGAGCGTCACGGCGACATGATCCGGGTTATCGAGGGATTTGGCGCTGGCGTTAAACACAGCATCGCTAAATTTCCAGTCAGGCGAGGCCTGAGACCAGATTAAGCGCGCGAAGTCATGTGTGTTTTTGGCATAGCCTTCAGCACCGCGCGCGGTGGCGAAATAGAACTGATACCACCACTGCTGCTCCGCTTTTGGCGGCAGCGGCTGTTTGCCAATCTGCTGGCTGCTGATCAGATACCCACTCACCGACACCAGTGATTTAACGCGCTCTGGCCACAGCGCCGCAACGATATCCGCAGTACGAGCCCCCCAGTCATATCCTGCAAAAACCGCCTGCTTAATATTCAGGGCGTCCATCAGGTTTACAATATCTTTCGCCATGGCTGAAGGCTGGCCGTTGCGCGGCGTTTTGGCTGACAGAAAGCGCGTGGTGCCGTAGCCGCGCAGAGAAGGCACAATCACCCGATAGCCTTTTGCCGCCAGCGCGGGGGCGACGTCGGCATAGCTGTGAATATCGTACGGCCAGCCGTGCAGTAAAATAACCGGCTGACCGTTTTTCGGGCCGATGTCGACATAACCGACATTCAGATCGCCGGCGTTAATTTGCTGTGGATGATCAAAGGCTGCCGCGAAATTTGTGCCGGTGACTTCAGCCTGACAGGACATCACGGTGCCAAGAGAAACGGTCAGTGCGAGAGTTGAGTACGCGAATTTGCTAAACATGTTGGTACCTCCGGTTGAGTACAATTCACGGGAATATAACAACACTGCAATGTATAGCGGATATGTGCGAAAGCGGGTTTATTGCAAGCCTGTGTATGTATCCGGGACGCTGATACAGTGTGATACAAACACAAGCGTTGTCGCCTTAAAGGGAGAGGCGATAGCGGACGTAATCGTCAGCTTCGCCATATTTGTCATAGAGTTTACGCGCCGGGTTGTTCTCACGGGTGACCCAATACAGTTTTGACCACCCTTCGCGCTTGCCTTCCTCAATCAGAGCATCAATAAGCGCCTTACCGGCTCCCGCTCCGCGTTCGTCGGCATCAACAAACAGATCTTCCAGGTAGCAAACGGGGGCCGTTGACCAGGTTCCTTCGTGAAGAATGCACATCGCGAAACCCACGACCTTTTGGTCCTTCTCGACCACCCGGCAGAACATCGTTGAATGCGCTGAAAGCGCCCTTTCCCATGTCGATGCGGTGACGGATTCCTCGAGGTAACAATTATAAAAATGGGTATAGCCATCCCAAAGCGTTCGCCACCGGGAGTAATCGTCTTCGCATAGAGGTCTTACCGTGACAGCCATGTGTTCCTCACATTACAAATCGATCGCCATTTCGAAACAGCGTAAATCAACACCTGCCATACGCGAGTGATGATAGGTTTCGCGCAGCGTCACAAACCCCAGCTTATGATAAAACGGCTGGGCGTTAGGCGTTGCATCCAGCCTCAGGTGGGTTATCCCCCGGCTACGGGCCTCACTTTTGAGCGCCTCGATTATCCGGGTCGCCATGCCTTTGCCGAATGCCGCGGGCAAGGTGAATATCGCCTCCAGGCAGTGGGTATCCAGATCCAGATAGCCGGTTGCCGCAGCGTCGCCCTTTTCATCTTCCACCACATAAAAAGGGTATTCAACGATCGTCTGCCGAAAGCGTTCGGGCATGAGATCTGGCGTCCAGCGCGCAATGACGTCGGCGTCGTAGCTGGTTTTACAGCCGTGACGAATTGCCTGATTGCGAATATTCCAGAGTATTTCGGCTTCCTGTGGCTTAGCTTTTCGTAACGTCATAACCCCTCTTTAACGGCTTTTTAGCCGCATTTCCCGTGCCAGTCTTGCAAGACGCTGAGTACGACAATAGAGCGTAAACAGCACAAAGCCGCTGCTGTTCATCACCACCCGACAAAATAACAGCGCGAAGGATGCGATGACCAGCGGCCAAAGGCCTCCGTCATGCGAAAGCAGGAAATGTAAAACCTGAACGAGGGTCGTTATCAGCAGAATGATGAACAACGCCCTAAACCCCAACAATCCCGACGTTTTCCCACGAGCCAGGAGTACGCTTATCACAATGAGCGCGCCTGTCATCGTCAATGATGGTACGAAAAAGCTCAATGCATGATGTAAAGGTGACAACCCCTGCAACGCGCTGAGAAAAGGCAGAAGGTTTAACGCAAACACCACTAAAAACAGAGGTAAAAGCACCGCTACCGAATAAGGATTTTGACGCGGAAGCTCGCTGAGTGGACGCGAAAAATACCGCTCCAGCTCGGGCGTGGAATGATTCAAGAGACGGGTATCACGATGAGTAATAGCCTCCTCTATCTCTTTGCCATGCTGCAGGAGTTCCTGGAAAACCCGTCCGGTTAAAAGAGACACAAAACTCATCAATATTTCGCCATTAAAGAAATGATGCCCATTTCTGGTAGGTAATAAACCCAGCGCTCCTCAACTGAATGTGATAGAGATGAAAATACCAGAACGCAAACAAAAACATAACGCTTAAATATGGAGATCAGCGGATGACGATACCGACGCTCACGACAGAACGCCTACTGCTAAAACCGCTGGTTGCCGAAGATGCGGCCCAGATTCAAAAGCTGTATCCGCGCTGGGAGATTGTCCGCTATATGGTCTCTTCCGTGCCCTGGCCCTACCCGGATAACGGTGCGGAAAACTATGTCAACAACGTGGCGCTGCCGGATATGGCAAAAGGGATCGCCTGGTTCTGGAGCATCCGCCGTCGCGAGGTGCCGGATGAGTTGATGGGTATTATCTGTTTGTATGACGTCGAAGATAACAACCGTGGATTCTGGTTGGCCCCGGAGTTTCAGGGTCAGGGATACATGCGCGAGGCCAGCATTGCCGCGACGGATTACTGGTTCAATACCCTAAACAAACCCGTATTACGCGCCCCGAAAGCCGCCGCTAACAGCCGCTCCCGGCGTATTTCAGACAGTAGCGGCATGCGGCTTATCAGAACGGAACAAAAAGCCTACGTCAGCGGCATGCTGGATTCCGAACTGTGGGAGATCACCCGCGACGAGTGGAACGCCCGTCAGGTCAGCTGATAATGCTTATCCGGCATCAGCCTTTCCGGAATGTTCTCTTCATCGTTCATCTGCAGCAGATCGCGTTCCATCATGTTGCAGATGGCGTCCAGCGGCAAATCGTTATTCTCTGTGCCGAACGGGTCTTCCAGCTCTTCCGCCAGGGTGTCCAGCGAGATAAAGGTGTAGGAGATCAGCGCCGAGACAAACGGCGTCATGTAGTGCAGATCCACAACCAGCGCGAACGGCAGCATGATGCAGAACAGATACACCGTGCGGTGCAAAATCAGCGTATACGCAAACGGCACCGGCGTTGTCGCAATGCGTTCGCACCCGGAAAGCACGATGGACATATCGTTCAGACGGTTGTTCAGACTGTGGAACAGGATGTCTGAAAGCTGCCCGTTTCGCCGCCGCACGGCCAGCCACTCCCCCATGATCAGTAAAATACGGTTCGCCGGCGAGTTGGCGTTCATCACGTGACGTAAATCTTCCGGAGCAAGATAGCGAGAAAGCTGCTCGGCGTTCAGCTCCCGCCGTAGGGTCATGCGCAGGCAGTTGGCAAAAGCAATCTGCAGGCGGACAAATTCCCCCAGGTGCTTATCGTCAGGTAAAGTGTTTTTTACCTCGCGAAACAGTGAGCGTGCCGCTATCATCAGCTGCCCCCACAGCAGGCGAGCCTCAACGTAGCGTGAATAACAGGCGTTGTTTCTGAAACCCAGAAAGATAGCGATCGCTACGCCGAGAATGCTAAATGGCGCCACGGTAAATTTGATGCCCAGCGAGGTATACCACGGCAGCATCAGGATAACGGCAATAGAAAGCAGGAAGTTGAGCAGCAGTCGGGTGTAAATTTTGGGAAGTACCGAACCGTGCCAGACAAAAATCAGTTGGAGCCAGTGCTGTTTAGGACGAACAATCATAGTGAATTTCAGGAAGGAAAAGAGCGTGGCTATTAAACGTGATCTCCCTCACCGTTGCAAGCATGTTAACGGAACATTGAATTTTATGACCTGCCTGGCGATAACCGCACGGTGCTGCATGTGTTTTTGAAAAAAAGAGAACATAGTATGTTGTAACTAAAATAAGGTGTAATTAAACCCGGCCGAAGCCGGGTGACGTCATTAGCAAAGGGGTTTCACCGCTGCGCGCATTCCCTTCAGGAGAATGGCGTCAAGATCCAGGGTGACCTGGTCGACAAGCCCGGAGACCTGCGTGAGATCCTGTTCCCAGTGCTCGCTCACGCTCAGTACGGATTGCACCAGCTCACGGGTGCTCAACTGCTGGTCGCGATGCTGTGCCCACAGCTGCTGATAACGTTCCAGCCAGAAGGCATCATCCTGCACCGAATAGTTTTCTCCGTTACGTTCCCCGCGATAAAACGCTATCAATGCAGCCAGAGCGAACGTCAGACGTGCAGGCAATTGTCCGCTTGCGTTCTGCCCAGCCAGCAGCTGCGGCAGGATGCGGGTGCGGTATTTGGTCATGCCGTTGAGCGCAATGGAAAGCAGCTGGTGTCGGATGTAGGGGTTACGAAAACGCCCTGTTACCGCACTGGCGAAAGATTCCAGCTCGTCACGCGGCAGATCGAGGACCGGAATGATCTCCTGATAAATCGCTTTTTCGACGAATGCGCAGATCTCTGCATCATTCATCGCCTCGCCCACCGTATCCAGCCCGGCCTGGAATGCCACCGGCACCAGCGCAGTGTGTGCGCCGTTCAGGATAGCGACTTTGCGCTCTTTGTAAGGCCTGATGTCGTCGACAATCAGCACATTCAACGGGTACTTATCCAGGCGGAGTTCCTGAGCAAGGGATGCCGGCCCCTGGATAACGAACAGATAGAAATGTTCAGCCGTATCCAGGAACCCATCGTGATAGCCCAGCTCAGCTTCCAGCGTGGCCGCTTCGTCGCGCGGGTAACCGGTAACGATACGGTCGACCAGCGTCGAGCAGAAGCTGTTGGCGTCGTTTAGCCACCGGATAAAGGCCGCAGGCAGCGCCCACTCCCGGGCATAGCGCAGGACAAGTTCACGCAGCGCATCACCGTTGTAGTCAATCAGTTCGCACGGAATGATGATCCAGCCTTTATCCGCTGCACCGTTGAAGTGGCTGAAGCGCTCAAACAGCAGTCGTGTCAGCTTCGCCGGGTAGCTCACCGCAGGGGCATCGTCGAACCGGTCACCCGCGTGGTAGCTGATACCCGCTTCGGTGGTGTTCGAGAAAACAAAGCGCATATCCGGATTGTGCGCCAGTTTCAGGAACGCATCATACTGGCTGTAGACGTCGATTTCCCGGTTAACCGAGCGGATAAGACGGCTCTCACTTACCGCTTCATCCTGCCCGTTCAGGCCGCGAATGATAGTGGTATAGAGACCATCCTGAGTGTTCAGCGACGGCGGGAAGTCGCTCTGAATAGGACGGACGATAACCACTCCAGCGTTAAGATCGGTATGTTCATTTAGCAGGTCAATTTGCCAGTCGACAAACGCACGCAGGAAGTTGCCTTCACCAAACTGAATAATGCGTTCCGGGTATTGAGCACCGGGAAAATCATGACGGTTGAGCGTGTTCACAGGGATTCCTTTTATGATTAGTCATACAGCCCGATAAGATTGGTACGATAACTTATCAAAACTTAACGACCAGATACCCTGTTTTGATCAATCCACGGCGTAGTTGTACAAAATAATCATAAGAACTTATAGAACACGGACGTGGCCGTCATGGCGCCGTCCGGCATCAGGGCATAGCGAGGGATCTCCCCCACCTTTTGCCAGCCGGCACGCTGGTAGAACGTCTCGGCGCCGCTGCCGGTGGAGGTATCGAGCACCAGAACCGAAATATCTCTGGCCCGCGCCTCCGCTTCAAGCGCTTCCATCAATGCCATCGCGGCCCCTTTCCGCCGCGCTTTCTCGTGAACCAGCAGCTTCGCCACATCGGCGCGATGCGGCTGGTTTTCCGGCTGGTCGACGATCAGCTGCACCGTTCCGATGACGCCGTCCTGCGGGTCGATACTGGCCAGCACGAGGCGCTCGTTGCGCCCTACGCTTTCAGCGATGCCGCGCCAGAACGAACGAGCCTTATCCAGACTAAAGGGAAGCATAAAGCTAACGGATGCCCCGCCGTTCACACAGTTTTCGAGGATCCCGGCCAGCGCATCAAGATGGGTGAGAATGTCGTCTCGGGTGAGGTTTTTGATTTGCAGTGAGGTATTCATTGTTTTTCCTTACGTTGAATACCGTCACTGTGCATTTAACATCTTCTTAACGCAAACGGATCGGACATACGCTTTTGTTATGTTACCGGGCGCGCTGGCGCTGCTGTTTCATGGCATACATCTTTTCATCGGCCTCTTTTAGCCACTGCTGCAGGTCGTTGCCGTTATGATCGAATTCACTTAGCCCCCACGAGAAATGGAGCGACCAGGGGTGAAGTTTCCGGGCGTTATAGCTTTCGACCTGCTCGGCGAGATACTGCATGGCAATCCAGGCGCCCTGCTCATCCGTATCCGCGAACAGCACGGCGAATTCGTCCCCGCCAAAACGCACCAGCAGATCCGCTTCACGGAAAGAGGCGCGCATCAGCTGCGCCATCGCTTTCAGCGCCTTATCCCCCTCTTCATGCCCGAAGCGATCGTTAATTTCCTTAAAGCGATCCAAATCCAGCCAGCCGAGCGTCAGCGGCTCAGCGCGACGCCGGGCAACGGAAAGCGTGAACCGCACGAGCTGATTAAAGCCCCGACGGTTGAATAACCCGGTTAATTCATCCGTGGTCGCCGCGCTGATGGCAGCAAATTCATCTTCCGCCAGCGCGCCAAGATCTCCCAACACGGCGAGGTCGGCGGCAGAAAACTCGCGGGGAGCGTAATCAATCAGGCACAGCGAGCCAACGCTTGCGCCGTCGCGCAGGCGCAGCGGGAAGCCCGCGTAAAAGCGCACGCGAGGCTCACCGGCCACCAGCGGGTTATCCGCAAAGCGATCGTCCTGCAGCATATCCCCCACCACCAGCGGCGCTTCGGTGAGGATCGTATGGCCACAAAATGAGATATTGCGCGGAACGCTGCCGGGCGCCTGGCCGTCGGCCGACTTAACGATCAGCGAATGCTCATCAATGAGATTGACCATCGCCAGCGGCACCTGGAAGAAGCGTTTTGCCAGACGCGTTAAGCGGTCAAACGCCGGGGAGCTGTCGATATCAAGCAGGCCTGATTCTCGTAGCGAGTTGAGTCTGTCTGTTTCATTTTCAGGGGTTGCAGGTGCTTTCATAATGTCTCCTGACGTAAAGCGTTACTAAAAGCGTAGCTTAAACAGAGACATTGTCAGTGTTCTGACAGCCTGTTAAGCCGCTTACTATTCACGTCAATGCCTTATGACGATTAACGCAGCTATGTTTCACTCCCGGAGGGCGCGGCAAGTTGCTCGTCCGCCACCCGGGCGCTGGTACGGTTTCGACCCGCTTTTTTTGAACGATAGAGATGATCGTCCGCTTCGGCCATGAGCTTGTTGAAGACCTCGGTCAACTGCCAGGACTCGGCCTTTCCGCTGCCGAGGCCAATGCTGACCGTCAGATAGAGCGTCTGGTGACGCCATGTAAAAGGATGGCTGGCAACGGTGGCTCGGATACGTTCAGCCAGTTCAAAACCGTGCTGCGCGTCGCCTGAATTGACCACCACGGCGAACTCTTCCCCGCCCATGCGCGCCACCATGCCGTCTTCCCCGACGACCTGCTGAACCTGTCGGGCAAACGACGCCAGCACGCGGTCTCCGCACTCGTGGCCGTAGTTATCATTAATGCTTTTGAAATAATCAATATCCAGCAGCATGACGGTCAGAAAACGCGTGTGCCGGTACGTCTCTTCATGCTTTAACGCCTCATAAAGCCCGGAACGCGAGTAGACGTGCGTTAAAAAGTCATAATCCGCCCTCAGTGAAACCTGGCGGATCAGGGAATTTATCGCCGCCATGCTGACGGAAACCATCACCGGGCAGATCGCCATCGTGGCGATCCCCAGCCGGGCTGAAAACATCATTGGCGTCGTAAACGGCGTCGCCACGGCAATATTAATAATCGAGTTGGCGACCAGAATAATTTCAGTGGCGCCCGTGATAAACGTCAGCAGACAGGTCGCAGGCAACGAGTAACGAACCGCACACCAGATAAGCGCGGGCAGAGGAAACGAGAGGCTCCCCGCGCCGCCAATCACCACCGACGCGATCACCGAGACGATCAGCGCAATTACCGGCAGCAGCTGCTCCAGACGTAGCCTGAGCTCACGCCCGGGCATACGTAACGTGAGCATACAGGGCACAACAAGCACGCCGGTTGAGAACTGCTCGCTAAACCAGTCGGCAAACAGCGGCCAGAAGGTATGACTGTCAATCCCGACCGACCCTACCGCGCCGAGCAAGGCGCAAAGCAGCGCGGCAATCAGACAGTAGTTAAACAGGCGTAGCGCGTTAAGCGGATCGGGGGTTTTCTTCATCAGCCGCTTGTCGCGCTGGACCAGCACGGCGACGGCGACGATAAAGATCATGTTTGACAGGTTGATCACCACGGAGGCCATACCCCAGTTGGTCGTTACCGCGTCGTACAACAGCATCGCGACATAACATACCGCGTAGTAATGCAGGCGATTCAGGTAAACATAGCGGGCGAAGATCCCTGCCATGACGCCATTCAGCGGCCAGAACAGCGACAGGGCCTCAACGAGCCGTAATTCCGCGCCCACAAAATAGAATAAGGTTGTAAGGATGAAGATCGTCGCTGCATTTCGCAGCGGCGTGTCAACCTGAAACGGCCTGAAAGCGGTAAGAGCAGAACGCATTAAATATCATTCCATATGAAAGCTTATGGCAATTATTGCGGTCGTCAGCATGATCGGGACTAACTTGGGATGCATCTATAACACAAATACCACGGGAGCATAACTCGTCAAATTTAGGCGTTCATCTGCAGCACCAGCCAGTGGTGGATGACGCTGACGATATAATTTTGTTGCGGCGCCGTGAGCGTTACACCCTGTGGAATATTATGCCATTTTGCCAGACAGCCCCGACAACAGGTAGCGGTGGCATGCTGGGCGATAAACACCGGGTGACCGCGCATGGGCGTCTGTTTACCGTCGTTTGCGGGGTGAGCGGGCGCAAGGCGCTTTTCGACAAAATCCGCGGCGTGCCGGTCAATGGTTTCGGGGCCTTTGTCCCAGCAGTACTGTCGTTCCTTATCGCCTAAGCGAAAGCGCGAGCGAAATGTCGATCGCGCCAGGCGGGAAAAGAGAGGATCCAGATCGGACATCAGTATACGGAACGTCCCAGGCGCTGGGTCAGTTTCTCCAGAACCGCCACGCCGGCAAGCGAATTTCCGGTTTCATCCAGTTCCGGGCTCCAGACGGCTATTGCCATTTCATGGGGCACAATCGCCACGACCCCGCCGCCAACGCCAGATTTAGCCGGAAGCCCAACGCGCCAGGCAAACTCACCGGCGTTTTGATACATCCCGCTGGTAGCCATCAGCGCGTTAACCTGCCGGGCCTGAAGCGGAGAAACAACCTCCTGATCGAGATGCGGAGCGTGCCCCTGGTGTGCAAGGAACAGGAACGTCTGAGCCAGCTCAACGCAGCTCATTTTCAGGGCGCAGTAATGGAAGTAGTTTTGCAGCACGGTCGCCACGTCGTTGTGGAAATTACCGAAGGATTTCATCAGCCACGCGATAGCCGCGTTACGGGCGGAGTGTTCAAACTCCGAGCGTGCCACCACCGCATCATAGGCAATATCGTCAACGCCCGAGAGCTGGCGAACAATCTCCAGCATCCGCTGACGCGGTGCGCTGAGGCGACTTTGCAGCATATCGCAGACCACCAGCGCCCCGGCATTGATAAAGGGATTTCGCGGTTTACCCTGCTCAATCTCGAGCTGAAGCAGCGAGTTAAAAGGCTGGCCGGAAGGATCTTTACCGACACGCTGCCAGATCTCTTCTTCTTCATACTGGCGCATCGCCGCAACCAGACTCAGCACTTTCGAGATGGACTGAATGGAAAAACGCTCAGTCGCATCGCCTGCCTGGTATCGCTGTCCGTCGATGGTACAGATAGCAATTCCCAGCTTATTCCCGCTCACCGAGGCAAGGGCCGGAATATAGTCGGCAACCTTCCCCTTTCCAATTAAAGGACGAACCTGCGCCAGAATCTCGTCCAACATCTCATTATGGATGACCGCAGCCACACTTTGCTCCTTGCCCTCAGGCTAAAACGGGCTGCGAGTATAACAGAGGCTTATGTATTGCGTCAGGCGCTAAGACGAAAACGCGAAACGGCCTGCAATAAAAGATCGGATTGCTTTTGCAGCCGCTCAGAGGCATCCGAGGCGTCTGAGACCAGCAGGTCCGTCTGACGGGAGACCTGATTCAGCGCCTGAAGCTGGCGCGTCATCTGGTGAATACTGTCTCCCTGGCTGAGCGTGGCGGTTGAGATCTCATTAAGCAAACTGCTTAAATTGCCCACCAGACCGGTGACCTGCTGCAAATTCTCTTCCATCAGGTTAACGGCGCGGGAACCGTCTTCAATGCCCTGCAGCGAGCGGTTAATAAGCTCCTGAATGGTCTGCGTCGAGTGGCTGCTTTTTCTGGCCAAAAGCCCCACTTCCCGCGCGACGACGGCAAAGCCGCGCCCCTGGTTTCCGGCATGGGCCGCCTCGATGGCGGCATTCAGCGCCAGGATGTTGGTCTGAAACGCCACGCTGTCGATCATCGCCACGATCCCGCGCATCTCAGAAGATCGGTCGACGATCGCCTGCATGGACGCATTCACGGTCGACATCATCCGGTCGCCGCCCGCGGCCGCATGCCGCGCTTCATCGGCCCTCGAGCTGGCGAGCCTGGCATAGCCGGTATTCCCTTCCACATGGCTTTCCAGCGCCGCGATATGCGCCGTCACATCCTCAAGCTCTTTCGCCTGACGCGCTGACTGCTGATACAGCTTCTGGTTACCCTCCGCAAGGGAGTCAATGTTCTCCACCATCGTTGCAGTGGCATGGCTGACCTGCGTCACCAGCTGCTGCAGACCGTGCTGCATCGTCGCAATACTGTCGCTAAGCTGACCTATCTCCCGGTTGAAGCGCATGACCTTCGGCGGCGTGCCGGAGAGATCCCCTGCCGCCAGCCGGTTAATATGCGCAATCAATCGACGCAGCGGCGTAATCACCCATCTGGACATGCCGAACCAGACAACAATCGCGATGGCAAGCAACAGCACCGGCGCAAACAGGAACAACGTTTGCAGGCCGGAGAGCTGCGCCATTAAGCTCTGACGTCCCTGCATGGCCTGCTTCTCGCTTGCCTGCTGATAGCGCGCATAGTTGTCGTTAAAATCAGACTGAAACGCCTGAGCCGGTACGGCAAAAAACGCGTCGATGGTGTTGGTCTTAATCAGACCTTCAGCCTGCTCGTTGATCGCGCCGTAAAAAAGCTGATAGCTGTTCACCAGGGCATCGTCTTTCGGCGGATTGAGCGCCAGCCAGGCCTTCCACGCCTGCTGAGAAACCGCCAGCGCCTTTTGCGCATCGTCCATCAGGCTGTGCCAGCTCCCGTCGGAGCCGGTCTCTTTATCCTGCATAAACCAGACGCCGGACCGGTTAAGCAGGTCGCTTGCCGCCAGCAGGGAAACGCGGGCCAGATCCAGCTTGCTCTGCTGCTGCCAGGCCAGCAGGTTTTGCTGCTCGTTGCGCTGGGCGTCGTTCAGGGAGGCGTTAAGCAGGAATGAGGAGGAGAGCTGCAGCGCGGAGAAAAGGCCAATAATGCAAAAGATACCCGTCAGCAGGCCAAAGTGACGAGGGGTGAGACGCTGCGCAATACGGCGAAAAATTTGCGTTAGGTTCATAATTATCTTCATTAACAATGCGTTAGACGCGTGCGAGTCTACGAAATGAAAATGACAGAACCATTGCAGATAAATGACAACGGCCCTCGTGATGAGGGCCGAAATCACAGGCGGGCGATAAATTACACGCGATCCTTCCAGACCGTCTGCACGTTGCAGAACTCGTGCAAACCGAAGTGGGAAAGCTCGCGGCCAAAGCCGCTTTTCTTCACGCCGCCGAAGGCCACGCGCGCGTCGCTGGCGCTAAAGCCGTTGATAAACACGCCGCCGCACTCCAGTTCGCGGGAGAATTTATCCGCAAGCGCCGCGTCAGCGGTAAAGACGGTGGCGGACAGGCCAAAGTCGCTATCGTTGGCAAGCGTCAGGGCATGCTCCGCATCTTTTGCTACCGTAACGGCCGCGACCGGACCAAACAGTTCCTGGCGGAACGCCGTCATCGACGGGGTGACGTTCGACAGCACGGTTGGCGCGTAGTAATTGCCCTCTCCGCTGATTTTCTCTCCGCCCAGCAGCAGCGTTGCCCCTTCGGCCAGGGTGGCCTGCACCTGCTGATGCAGCTCATCGCGCAGGTCAAAACGCGCCATCGGGCCCAGGTAGTTCTCTTCTTCTTCCGGCGCGCCCATCTTTAACGCGGCGACGGCGTCGACGAAGCGACGGGTAAAGGTCTCTGCGATCCCCTCCTCGACGATAAAACGTTTGGCCGCCGCGCATACCTGCCCGGTATTCTGATAGCGACCCGCCACCGCCGCCTTCACGGCTAGATCCAGGTCGGCATCGTTAAGTACGATAAACGGGTCGGAGCCACCCAGCTCAAGAACGCATTTTTTCAGCGCGGCTCCTGCCTGCGCGCCAATGGCCGCACCGGCACGCACGCTGCCGGTGACGGTCACCGCCGCAATACGGCGATCGTTAATCGCCTGGCTTACGCCGTCATTGGTGGCGTTCACCCAGCCGAATACGCCTTCAGGGAAACCGGCATCCGCAAAGATCTGCGCAATAAGATCCGCAGAACCGAGCACGTTTGGCGCATGTTTCAGCAGATAGCTGTTACCTGCCAGCAGAATTGGCACCGCGCCGCGCAGCACCTGCCAGAGCGGGAAGTTCCATGGCATTACCGCGAGAATCGGCCCCAGCGGACGGTATTCAATGACCGCGTTATGGTTTTCCACCAGCGTGGGTTCCGCACGCAGCATCGCCGGGCCATGCTCGGCATACCAGTCGCACAGACCGGCGGATTTTGCCACTTCCGCCCGCGCCTGCAGGATGGGTTTCCCCATTTCACGGGAGATGGTCTGCGCCATCTCTTCTGCGCGGTTTCGCAGCGCTGCGCCGAGATCCCGCAGCTTCTGCGCCCGGTGGGACACGCTTTCGCGTCGCCACTGGCGATACCCTGCGTCAGACTGAGAAATCGCGCGGTCAACCTCTTCCGGCGTCGCCCAGGCGAAGGCACCGAGGGTTTCCCCCGTTGCCGGGTTAACGGACAGGGCATGTGTAGCAGATGAATATTTCATGATGTTCTCCACGCATTTCGGTTGATTGATTGTGGCTCACTCTGCTATTTCTTAAAAATGAATAATACTAACCACCTTATTCACGAAACGAGAATGCTATGGACTTAACCCAGCTTGAAATGTTTAACGCCGTCGCGCTGACGGGCAGCATCACCCAGGCGGCGCAGAAGGTGCATCGCGTGCCGTCCAACCTGACGACCCGCATCCGCCAGCTGGAAGCCGATCTTGGCGTTGAGCTGTTTATTCGTGAGAACCAGCGTTTGCGCCTATCCCCCGCCGGGCATAACTTCCTGCGCTACAGCAGGCAGATCCTCGCCCTGGTGGATGAAGCGCGCATGGTCGTCGCGGGTGATGAGCCGCAGGGGTTATTTGCCCTCGGCGCGCTGGAAAGCACCGCCGCGGTGCGCATTCCCGAAACGCTGGCGCAGTTTAACCAGCGCTATCCGCGCATCCAGTTTGCCCTTTCTACCGGGCCTTCCGGGACAATGATTGATGGGGTACAGGAGGGAACGCTAAGCGCCGCCTTTGTCGACGGACCGCTGTCGCACCCGGAGCTGGAGGGCATGCCGGTCTACAGGGAAGAGATGATGCTGGTCACGCCTGCCGGGCATGCGGAGGTGACGCGCGCTACACAGGTCAGCGGCAGCGACGTTTACGCTTTTCGCGCGAACTGCTCGTACCGTCGACATCTGGAAAGCTGGTTTCATGCGGACAGAGCCACGCCCGGCCGCATTCATGAGATGGAGTCCTATCACGGCATGCTCGCCTGCGTCATTGCGGGCGCGGGTATCGCGCTGATGCCGCGCTCAATGCTGGAGAGTATGCCGGGACATCATCAGATTGAAGCCTGGCCGCTGGCGGAAAACTGGCGCTGGCTCACGACCTGGCTGGTGTGGCGGCGCGGAGCGATGACCCGCCAGCTGGAAGCCTTTATAGCGCTGCTAAACGAACGTCTTCAACCAGCGCCTTCTCCATAAACAGGCTGAGCGGATCGTCAGCGTACGGGGCAAACGCCGGACGCAAATCGTACCCGCACTGCTCGTACAGACGAACCGCGGCGCGCTGTTTGATGCCCGTCTCCAGTCGCACCGTGTGGCAATGGCGGCTCAGGGCTTCATCTTCCAGGGCGGCCAGCAGAGTCTCGCCGAGATGTTGCCCGCGATGGGCCGGATCGATATAGACCCGCTTCATCTCCCCCGTTCCGTCACCGTTGAGCACGATGGCTCCGCAGCCCACGGCGTGCAGCTGCTGGTCACGAATGACCATCAGGATCAGCGAAGCTTCCGGCAGCGCGGACAGGTCGAGAAGATGATTGCTTTCGGCGGGATAGAGCTCGCTCTGATAGCGGTCAAGCGCCGCGATCAGGTTGAGAATGTCCGGATGACGTGCAGATTCAGAGGTAATGGAATACATGGCAGGCTCCTTGCTGTTTTTATATCAACATAGCTCAGGCCTGCCGGGGTGTTCATAGTATTAACTTATAGCGCGTCACTCAGCTAGCGCAGGAAGATTCGCCCTTTCAGATACAGTGTCGCCTGGCCGCCAATCAGCACGCGGTCGCCCTTCAGCTCGCAGCGCAGATCCCCGCCACGGTATGACACCTGGCGGGCATTGAGTGACGTTTTGCCCAGCTTTTCGCTCCAGTAAGGGATCAGCATGCTGTGGGCGGATCCAGTGACCGGATCTTCCGGCACCCCTTCGCCCGGACAAAAGAAGCGGCTGACGAAGTCATATTCTTCTCCCGGCGCGGTCACGCAGACCATTTTATCCAGCGGAAGCATGGCCCCGATATCCGGCGTTAACGCTTCAACCTGCTGCTGGCTCTCCAGCACCACCATGTAATCGCGTCCGACGCGCACCTCTTTTGCCGCCGTGATGCCCAGCGCGCTAAACAGCACTTCAGGTGGGTTCTCGACAACCTCCGTCGACCACGCGGGGAAGTTCAGCGTCAGCCAGTCGCCGCTGCGTTTGACGGTCAGCTCGCCCACAAAGCGGGTGGTGAAGGTAATTTCGGTATGCGGATAATCAAGGTATTCGAAAATGACGTGCGATGCGGCAAGCGTAGCGTGACCGCAGAGGTTAATTTCATCCAGCGTGGTGAACCAGCGCAGCTCAAACCCGCCGTCGGTGCGTACGAAAAAGGCGGTCTCAGACTGGTTATGCTGCTGCGCCATTTTGAGCAGCGTTTCGTCCGGCAGCCACTCTTCCAGAGGACATACCGCTGCGGCGTTGCCGCCAAAGGTTTTATCGCTGAAGGCATCCACCAGATAAAAATCAATTTCCTGCATTGTATCTTCCTCTCTTGTTATGGGTTTTTAGCGCAGAAAAACTGTGCCTTTCAGATAAAGCGTGGCCTGCCCGCTCATCAGCACGCGCGAACCTTTCAGCTCGCAGCGTACGTCGCCGCCGCGCGCTGAAACCTGACGGGCAAACATCGTCGTTTTGCCCAGCTTTTCGCTCCAGTAAGGGATCAGCATGGTGTGCGCAGAGCCGGTGACCGGGTCCTCCGGGACGGAAACGCCCGGTGAGAAAAAGCGGCTGACAAAATCATATTCCCCCTCACCGCGCGCCGTAACGCACACCTTATGCTCGCCTGGCTTCATCGCCGAGAAGCGCGGCGCAAGCGCTTCAACCTGCTGGCGATTCTCCAGAACGATCAGCCAGGCGCGCCCTTTACGGGCTTCAACGTAGCGGCTGATACCCAACGCCGAGAGCATCTCCGGCGGGGGCGTCTCTTCATGGGTTGGACATGCCGGGAAGTCCAGCGTCATCCACTCCCCCTCCCGGCTGACCGTCAGGCGGCCAGAGGAGGTATCAAAGTGGATCCGCGAATCCGGGTAATCCAGCTCGGTAAACAGCACGTGCGCGGCCGCCAGCGTAGCGTGGCCGCAGAGATTGACTTCGGTGAGCGTGGTAAACCAGCGTAGCTCAATGCCCCCTTTACTGCAGACGAAAAAAGCGGTTTCCGACTGATTATGCTGCTGCGCCATTTTCAGCAAGGTCTCATCGGGTAACCATTCCTTGAGCGGGCAAACGGCGGCCGGATTGCCGCCAAATGAGGTATCGCTGAACGCATCTACCAGATAAAAATCAATCTCCTGCATTGTCTTACCGCCTGTTTTTATTGTGTTGTTCTTTTATATTCAATGAAAACAGCGTTCCCGGCTACCGCTTTCATAAGGTAAATATTGAGATCTGCGTCACATAATGGTTGAGTTTTCGCCGTTCAACGTTTTAAGATCGTCTCCTCTTCATTTCAGCAACGAATCTCCGACATCCCTATGACAACGAACACAGTTTCCCGCAGGGTTGCGTGGCTACGCGTGGTCACGCTGGCCATCGCCGCGTTTATTTTTAACACCACAGAATTTGTTCCGGTTGGGCTGTTGTCTGACATCGCTGAAAGTTTCCAGATGGAAACGGCCCAGGTGGGCATTATGTTAACCATCTACGCCTGGGTAGTGGCGCTGATGTCCTTGCCGTTTATGCTTTTGACCAGCCAGATGGAGCGGCGCAGGCTGCTGATCGGTCTGTTTGTGCTGTTCATCGCCAGCCATGTCCTGTCGTTTATGGCGTGGAATTTTACGGTGCTGGTCATCAGCCGAATCGGCATTGCCTTTGCCCATGCGGTGTTCTGGTCGATCACCGCGTCTCTGGCTATTCGACTCGCTCCGGCAGGGAAACGCGCCCAGGCGCTGAGCCTGATTGCCACCGGCACCGCACTGGCGATGGTGCTGGGACTGCCGATTGGCCGCATCGTAGGGCAATACTTCGGCTGGCGTACGACGTTCTTCGCCATTGGGATGGGCGCGCTGGTTACGCTGGTATGCCTGATTAAGCTGCTACCCGCGCTGCCGAGCGAGCATTCCGGCTCGCTGAAAAGCCTGCCGCTGCTGATGCGTCGCCCGGCGCTGCTGGGTATCTACCTGCTTACCGTCATTGTGGTGACGGCCCATTACACGGCATACAGCTACATTGAACCCTTTGTGCAGGTGGTGGCGGGCTTTAGCGCCAACTTTGCCACCGTCCTGCTGCTGATCCTCGGCGGAGCGGGCATTATTGGCAGCGTGCTGTTCGGTAAGCTGGGTAACCGGCATGCGTCGACGCTGGTGAGCTGCGCTATCGGTCTGCTGCTGGCCTGCCTGCTGCTGCTGATGCCTGCCGCAGGCAGTGAAAGCCATCTGGCGATCCTCAGCCTGTTCTGGGGCGTGGCGATCATGATTATTGGTCTGGGCATGCAGGTGAAAGTCCTGGCCCTGGCACCGGATGCAACGGACGTCGCCATGTCGCTGTTCTCAGGGATTTTCAATCTGGGGATTGGCGCGGGCGCGCTGGTGGGAAATCAGGTAATACTGCACGTATCAATGTCGGCGATTGGCTATCTCGGCGCCATTCCGGCCCTGGTGGCGCTGATCTGGTCGGTGCTCATCTTCCGTAAATGGCCGGTGGCGCTGGAGGAGCAGGGTCAGCACGGGTGAGCCTTCTTGCCGGGTGGCGGCTTCGCCTTACCCGGCCTACAAAACCCGCAGACCCGTGCAAGCGAAGCGCCGCCCGGCAATCGCATCAATGATAGGTCTTAATAATTTCCAGCACGCCGTTAATAATAAACTGCACGCCCATACATACCAGTAAGAAGCCCATCAGACGGGAAATCGCCTCGATACCGCCCTTGCCTACCCAGCGCATAATGGCGCCAGAACTGCGCAGCGACGCCCACACGATAACCCCGATAATCGCAAAAATCAGCGGTGGCGCAACCGTCAGCACCCAGTCCGGGAAGGTTGCGCTGTCGCGCACCGTTGACGCGGAGCTGATGATCATCGCGATCGTACCCGGCCCCGCCGTGCTCGGCATGGCAATCGGCACAAAGGCGATATTCGCACTCGGCTCGGTTTCCAGCTCTTCCGATTTGCTGGCCGCTTCTGGCGACTCATGCGCTTTTTGCGCCGGGAACAGCATGCGGAAACCGATAAAGGCCACAATCAGCCCCCCGGCGATACGCAGGCCGGGGATGGAAATCCCGAAGGTGTTCATCACCACCTGTCCGGCATAGTAAGCCACCATCATGATGGCAAACACATACACCGAGGCCATCATCGACTGATGGTTGCGTTCGGCGCTGTTCATATTCCCTGCCAGCCCGAGGAACAGCGCCACCGTCGTTAACGGGTTAGCCAACGGCAGCAAGACCACCAGCCCAAGGCTGATTGCTTTTATTAAATCCAACATAGTGCGTTGTCGTCCTTATCCATATTTAACACAGCAATTATAGGGTGAAAGTGTGACATTGAGCCATGGGCGCAACGCAACGATTATTTCCGTCCTGGAAAGATAACTCACAGTTATCTATATGATTTGAAAGACCACAAAAAAAGTTCATGAAACGTTTTAGCAATTCGTGGCATCGGCTGACTCATTCAGTTGACTTATACTTGCCTGAGCAATAATATCTGCCGTGACTAACTACTTGCCAGGGCAACCATTTTGAAAAGCACCAGTGATATCTTTAACGACGTTGTTCCGCTGGGTCGTCTTATTCATATGGTAAATCAGAAAAAAGATCGCCTGCTCAATGACTATCTGTCACCGCTGGATATCACCGCAACACAGTTCAAAGTGCTGTGTTCCATTCGCTGCGAAGTGTGTATCACACCGGTTGAGCTGAAAAAGGTGCTCTCTGTCGATCTGGGCGCGTTAACCCGCATGCTGGATCGTCTCGTCTGCAAAGGATGGATAGAACGAAGCCCTAACCCGAATGACAAACGCGGCGTACTGGTGAAGCTGACCAGCGATGGCGCGGCCATGTGCGAGCAATGTCATCAATTAGTAGGACAAACACTGCATCAGGAACTAACAAAAAACTTAACGGCAGATGAAGTGGCAACCCTTGAGCTTCTGCTCAAAAAAATACTGCCGTAAACAGAAAAAGAGGTATGACGATGTCCAGACGCAATACTGACGCTATCACCATTCATAGCATTTTGGACTGGATCGAAGATAACCTGGAATCGCCGCTCTCCCTTGAAAAAGTGTCAGAGCGTTCAGGTTACTCCAAATGGCACCTGCAACGGATGTTCAAAAAAGAGACCGGTCATTCATTAGGTCAATACATTCGCAGCCGCAAGCTGACGGAAATTGCCCAGAAACTGAAAGAAAGCAATGAGCCGATCCTTTATCTGGCGGAGCGTTACGGATTTGAATCGCAACAAACCCTGACGCGTACGTTCAAGAACTATTTTGACGTGCCGCCTCATAAGTACCGAATCACCAGCGTGCCGGGCGAATCCCGATACCTGTATCCGTTAAAACACTGTAGTTAATCATCGCCTGTAAAGACGTAACCGAGGAAACCATGAAAGTTACCGCCTCCGCCGCCCTCGCCTTGCTGGTGCTCTTCTCCAGCCAGACCTTCGCGGAGCAAACCCCTCGTGCAACGCAGCAAAATAATCCTGATACGATGATTTTGCCGTCAGCACATGACCAGTCGCCTTATGATTTCAACCATATGGGTGCTGGTAGCGATAAATCCGACGAATTGGGCGTGCCTTATTATAATCAGCACGGCCTCTGATTCGTTTTTGCCCCGCAGACGCGGGGCTTTTTTTTATGCCTTTCTTACCCGCGTCGCCCGACGCACGCGCAGGCCAAAGACGTTAATGTACAGCCCGGCCATGATCAGTACGGCGCCAAAAAGCTGCAGCGCGCTCAGCGTTTCATCCAGCAAGAGTGCCGCACTGGCAAGCCCCACCACCGGCACCAGCAGGGATAACGGTGCCACGCGCCAGGTTTCATAGCGCCCCAGCAGCGATCCCCAGATCCCGTAGCCCACAATGGTGGCGACAAAGGCCAGATAGACAAGAGAAAGGATTGTGGTCAGATCGATTTCGACCAGACTGTTCAGCATTACATCCGGACCATCCAGAATAAACGACGCCGCCAGAAACGGGATTATCGGGATCAGCGCGCTCCAGACAACCAGAGACATCACCGCCGGGCGCGCCTCGTGCTGCATAATCAGCTTGTTGAAAATATTCCCGCAGGCCCAGCTCAGCCCCGCCGCCAGCGTCAGCATAAAGCCGAGCAGCGCCACATCCTGGCCGTTCAGGCTGGCTTCAATGAGCACCAGCACGCCGAACACCGCCAGCGTAATGCCCGCCAGCTGTTTGCCCTGCAGGCGCTCGCCAAACACGAAGGCGCCGAGAATAATGGTAAAGAACGCCTGCGCCTGCAACACCAGCGAGGCCAGACCGGCCGGCATACCGAACTTGATGGCGCAGAAGAGAAATGCGAACTGGCCGAAGCTGATGGTCAGGCCATAGCCCAGCAGCAGCTTTAACGGGATCTTCGGACGGGCAACGAAAAAGAGCGCCGGGAACGCAACCAGCAGAAAACGCAAACCGGCCAGCATCAGCGGCGGCATATTGTGTAACCCCAGCTTGATGACTACAAAATTGAGCCCCCATACTACGACCACCAGTAACGCCAGCAGCCCGTCTTTACGCGTCATACCCTGCCCCTGAATTATTAATTATTTGTTAACACTTCAAGGTAACAGAAAAAAGCGGGCGGCGAGAAGATCATTAATTCTGGCAGTCAGGCGAAGCACTTAGGGATAAATTAGGCGCTATACAAGCCCCTTATGTCGTGATAATCCTTTTAGGACACAACATAAAAAGCATAAGCATTTGTCGGGCAGGAATATGAAACCATCTCTCAGGCGCTCAACCGCAGCGCTGCTGGCATCGTCATTGTTATTAACCATTGGTCGGGGGGCAACGCTGCCGTTTATGACCATTTATCTCACGCGCGTCTACAGCATGAGCGTCGAGAATATTGGTTATGCCCTGACGATTGCGCTGACTATCGGCGTGGTGTTCAGCCTGGGATTTGGCATTCTGGCCGATAAGTTCGATAAAAAGCGCTACATGCTGATCGCGATCGTGGCCTTTATCGCCGGATTTGTCGCAATCCCGCTGGTCGATAACGTCACGCTGGTGGTGCTGTTCTTTGCGCTGATCAACTGCGCCTATTCCGTCTTTTCAACGGTGCTGAAGGCCTGGTTCTCCGACGTGCTCACCGCAAGCCAGAAAGCGCGCGTCTTCTCGCTTAACTACAGCTTTCTGAACATTGGCTGGACGATCGGACCGCCGATTGGCACCCTGCTGGTGATGTACAGCCTGCAGCTGCCGTTCTGGCTGGCGGCCTTCTGCGCCGCGCTGCCGCTCGGATTCATCCATTTCTTCGTGCAGAAAAGCGTTGCGCTGGATACCGCCGAGGAGAAGATGCCCTGGCAGCCGTCGGTGCTGCTGAAAGACCGCGCGCTGTTCTGGTATACGCTCTCTGGCCTGCTCGCGTCATACGTCGGCGGATCGTTCGCGACCTGCATTTCGCAATACGTTCTGGCCGCGCATGCGGACAGTAATTTCGCCGAAAAGGTGGTCGCCGTGGTATTGCCCGTCAACGCCGCCGTGGTGGTGACGCTGCAATATGCGCTGGGCCGCAAGATCTCTGCCAGCAATATTCGCCCGCTGATGACCCTCGCCACCCTGTTTTTTATCGTGGGGCTGGGTGGCTTTATGATCTCCGGGGAAAACCTGGTCTACTGGGGCATCGCTGCCGCCATCTTTACCCTGGGTGAGATTATCTATGCGCCGGGCGAATACATGCTGATCGACAACATTGCCCCGCCGGGGATGAAGGCAAGCTATTTCTCCGCGCAAGCGCTGGGCTGGCTGGGCGCGGCGGCAAACCCGATGATCACCGGTATTATCCTGACCAACCTGCCGCACTGGTCGCTATTTGTCATTATGATGGTCGCCATTGTCATTGCGTGGCTGATGATTTTGCGCGGGATGAGCGTGAAGGCGTGGTGCGAAACACCCAACGTGGCGTAGCGCTTCCAGGCCGGGTGAGGCGTAGCCGCCACCCGGCAATAAAGCATCAGTGGTGCAACATTTCCTCCACCACCTGCTCTTTGTACATCTCATTGGGATAATAGGTCGGCCAGTTATCCATCTCTTTCAGCAGCGCCTCGTGGGAGGTGTTGCCCATGAAAATGTGGAAGTGCGAAGAGGCCTTCGGTGCGATGGTGTGGTCGCTGAACTGAACAAACTTCGGTGCCTTGCTGCCGGCATCCTTACACTCAAACAGATAGCGAACGCCTTTTTTGCCCGATGCGTAGGTCAGTATTTTGTAGCCGCTGTAATCATACAGACAGCGGCTGACCGCTTTGCCCTTATGAAATTCCATCACGTTATTTTCGATGCCGATAGCATCCACGTCCGTCGCATAACCCTTGCGGTAGTACGCTTTCACCTCGTCAAAGGTTTTGCTTTTGTCTTTCTGCGCTTTCTGTTTAAACACCGGATCCAGCGAGCCGTCCAGCAGGAACGGATAGACCGACTGCCAGGTCCCGTCCCAGTCAGACAGCGATCTGTCCTTCACGTCCTTATCCTCAAACACGCCGCTCGCCGCTTTCTGTTCTGCTTCGGTCATCTGATGGCCGTGCGAGTGAGCAAACAGCTGGCCGCTGACCAGCAGCGCCCCCAGAGTCATGGCAAATTTTCCAATATGTGCAGCCAACATAACATCCTCATTCCGTTTGATAAGAATGCAGATGTTATATTATAACATTTCAGATCGCAACCAGCCCGCGAACGCCCTCCTGCTCCATGTTTTCACCCCGTCCGCGCTGAATAATCGTACCGCGCGACATCAGCAGATAGCTGTCAGCCAGCTCGGCGGCAAAGTCGTAAAACTGTTCGACAAGCAGGATCGCCATGTCGCCTCTGTTCGCCAGGGTGCGGATCACCTGGCCAATCTCTTTAATCACCGACGGCTGTATGCCTTCCGTCGGCTCGTCCAGAATCAGCAGCTGCGGACGGCTCGCCAGCGCGCGGCCAATCGCCAGCTGCTGCTGCTGTCCACCGGAGAGATCGCCCCCGCGACGCTGCTTCATCTCTTTAAGCACCGGGAACAGCTGCCAGACCTCGTCCGGAACCTGCTTCGCCTCGCGGGCGGAAAATCGCGACAGCCCCAGCAGTAGGTTCTCTTCCACAGTCAGGCGCGGGAAAATCTCGCGGCCCTGCGGGACGTACGCCACGCCAGACTGCACCCGCTGGTGCGGCCTGCTGTGGGTGATCTTTTTACCCTGCCAGATGACCTCCCCGGTTTTCGCCGGGATCAGCCCCATCAGACACTTCAGCAGCGTGGTTTTGCCGACGCCGTTGCGGCCCAGCAGGCAGGTGACTTCTCCGGTAACGGCCTCAAAACTCACGCCGCGCAGGATATGGCTGCCGCCGTAATACTGATTCAGTTCGTTAACCTGTAACATCATCGCTCCTTAGCGCCCCAGATAGACCTCAATCACCTGCTCGTTGGCCTGCACCTCACGAAGCGAACCTTCCGCCAGCACGCGTCCCTGATGCAGCACCGTGACGTGGTCGGCGATAGTCTCAACAAAGCCCATATCGTGCTCCACCACCATCAGGGAATGCTTACCCGCCAGCGTTTTGAACAGCTCGGCGGTGTATTCCGTTTCCGCGTCGGTCATCCCGGCGGCCGGTTCATCCAGCAGCAGCAGGTGCGGGTCCTGAACCAAAAGCATCCCGATTTCCAGAAACTGTTTTTGCCCGTGCGAAAGCAGCCCGGCGCGGCGGTTGCGCTCGCTGCTAAGGCGCAGCAAAACCAGCATCTCATCAATGCGGTCGCGCTGCTCACCGTTGAGTTTTGCCCGCAGGCTCGCCCAGACGGATTTATCGGTTTTCATGGCGATCTCCAGGTTCTCCCACACCGTCAGGGCTTCAAAAACGGTGGGTTTCTGGAATTTACGCCCGATCCCCTGGCGGGCAATGCTCGCAGGCTCCAGCGCGGTCAGGTCGATGGACTGATCGTAAATCGCCCTGCCGCTCTTTGGCCGCGTTTTGCCGGTGATGACGTCCATCAGCGTGGTTTTACCGGCGCCGTTAGGGCCAATCACGCAGCGCAGCTCGCCCACGCCGATATTCAGCGAGAGATCGGTCAGGGCCTGAAACCCATCAAAATTGACGTTAATGGCCTCAAGCTGAAGCACCGGGTCGGTCTGTTCACGGTAACGATCGCCCGGCAACTGGCGGGTAAATAACCCTTCGGCTGGCTGCATTATTTATCTCCCTTTCGAAACAGACCATAGACGCCGCGCGGTAAAAACAGCGTGACGGCGATGAAAATCAGCCCCAGGAACAGCTGCCAGTATTCCGGCATCGCGACGGTGAAGAAGCTCTTTGCACCGTTCACCAGCGCCGCGCCAATCACCGGACCGACCAGCGTGCCGCGCCCGCCGAGCGCCACCCAGATGGCCGCTTCAATCGAGTTGGTCGGCGACATTTCACCGGGGTTGATAATGCCCACCTGCGGGACGTACAGCGCCCCCGCCAGGCCGCACAGCACGGCAGAAAGCGTCCATACCAGCAGCTTGAACCCGCGCGGATCGTAGCCGCAAAACGTCAGGCGGTTTTCGGCGTCGCGAACGGCGGTCAGGATGCGGCCAAACTTGCTCTTCGCCAGGGCAAATCCGGTGCCCAACGCCAGAATCAGCAACAGCACGGTCGCCAGAAACAGCGCGATACGGGTGGTCGTTTCCGTCACCGAAAACCCGAGCAGCGTGGTGAAGCCGGTAAAGCCGTTATTGCCGCCAAAGCCGGTTTCATTGCGAAAGAACAGCAGCATCCCGGCATAGGTCAGCGCCTGGGTCATAATCGAGAAATAGACTCCTTTGATCTTTGAGCGAAAGGCGAACCAGCCGAACACCAGAGCCAGCAGGCCCGGCACCATCACAATCAGCACCAGCGCCCAGGCAAAATGCTGGGTACCCCACCAGAACCACGGCAGCTCGCTCCAGGAGAGAAACGACATAAACGCGGGAAGACCGTCACCCGCGGACTGGCGCATCAGGTACATGCCCATCGCGTAGCCGCCCAGGGCGAAGAAGATGCCGTGCCCAAGAGAGAGCATCCCGGCGTAGCCCCACACCAGATCCAGCGCCACCGCAACGATGGCATAGCAGAGGATCTTGCCAATCAGCGTCAGCATCCAGGTCGACAGCGCCAGCGGATGCGTCGCAGGCAGTAAGGCGAAAAACGGTAAGATCAGCAGACACACCACCAGCAGGCTGCCTGCAAGTTGCGTTGCGCGCGGCGCTTTGCGCGCCAGCGTTAAGGTCAGCGGCTGGCTCATCAGTCAATCACCCTCCCTTTCAGCGCAAACAGCCCCTGAGGGCGTTTCTGAATAAACAGCACGATCGCCACCAGAATCACGATCTTGCCCAGCACCGCCCCCATCTGCGGTTCAAGAATTTTATTGAAAATACCCAGGCCAAACGCCGCGGCCACGCTGCCTGCCAGCTGCCCAACGCCACCGAGAACGACCACGAGGAAGGAATCAATAATGTAGCCCTGGCCCAGCTCCGGCCCGACGTTACCGAGCTGCGATAGCGCCACGCCGCCTAACCCGGCAATTCCTGAGCCAAGCCCAAACGCCAGCATATCGACGCGGCCTGTCGGTACCCCGCAGCAGGCGGCCATGCTGCGGTTCTGCGTCACCGCGCGCACGTTCAGCCCCAGACGGGTTTTATTCAGAATAAGCCAGGTAAAGAACAGCACCAGCAGCACGAAGCCCAGCACCACGATGCGGTTCCACGGCAGCGTCAGGTTGGCAAAGACCTGCACCCCGCCGGAGAGCCATGCCGGGTTGGCCACCTCCAGATTCTGGGCGCCAAAGGTCATGCGCACCAGCTGGATGAGCATCAGGCTGATCCCCCACGTTGCCAGCAGCGTTTCCAGCGGACGACCGTACAGATGGCGGATCACGGTGCGCTCCAGCACCATCCCGATACCCGCCGTCAGGCAGAACGCGACCGGCAGCGCGATAACGGGATAGAGCGCCAGCCACTGGGGCGCAAGCCTGGCCATCGCCTGCTGCACCATCCAGGTGGCATACGCGCCCAGCATCAGCATCTCACCGTGCGCCATATTAATGACGCCCAGCAGGCCGTAGGTGATGGCAAGCCCCAGCGCCGCCAGCAGCAGCACCGATCCCAGGGACAGCCCCATAAACGCCTGGCCCAGCAGATCGCCCCACATCAGCCGATGCTGGATCTGGCTAAGGCTCTCCTGCGCGGCGGCGCGAACCCCGGCATCAGGCTCTGTCTGCGCCTGGGTAAACGGAGTAAGTCTGGACTCCACGTCCGGATCGTCAGACTGCCCTAATAATTCGACAGCCTTGCGGCGCACCTCTGCCTGCGGGCTGGAGAGCTGGAGATTCGCCACCGCCAGTAATAGCGCCTGACGTGCCACCGCGTCCGTTTCATCGTTTACCCGCTTTTCCAGAAAAGCGAGCATCCCCGGCTGGGCATCCCGCTGAAGCTGACGAGCCGCTGCCCGCCTTTCTGTGACACTGTCACTCACCAGCTGATGCGTAGCGATGGCCGTGGCGGCCAGCACGCGCAGCCGGTTGGTCAGACGAACGGCTTTGGCTGCCCCTTCGGTCGACTTAGCGTCACCGAGCGAGACCATTTGACCGCCGCGCTGCGCAAAGGCGTGCTTTTGGCTGTCGGTATAGAGATTTTCTTTTTGCAGTGCCTGCAGCAGCGGCAGCCTCGAGGCGTCCGGCGCGGCGGCCCACTGCGAAAGCAACTCCGCCTGCTGGCTGCGGCTGGCGGCAACAAAACGATCGGCATCCGATGCCTGCGCCATCCCTGGCAGCAGTCCGGAAAGCCATACAAGAGCGATGAACATGCGCATGGCGTTCATGACGTTTCTCCCTGGTGATGGCTTAGTTGCTGGCGGTTTTCATCGGCTGGTCGGGCTTTTTATCGTTTCCGGCGATGAACGGGCTCCACGGCTGGGCGCGTACCGGCTGCTCCGTCTGCCACACCACGTTAAACTGGCCGTTACCTTCGATTTCACCGATCATGACCGGCTTATGCAGATGGTGGTTGGTGGCATCCATGGTGAGCGTAAAGCCAGACGGCGCCTTAAAGGACTGGCCGGCCATCGCTGCACGCACTTTATCCACGTCGGTTGTGCCCGCTTTTTCCACCGCCTGCGCCCACATATGGATCCCCACGTAAGTTGCTTCCATCGGATCGTTGGTCACCACGGTATCGGCATTCGGCAGCTTGTGCGCTTTGGCATAGGCTTTGTAATCCGCCACGAAGGCCTGGTTGGTCGGGTTATCCACGGATTCAAAGTAGTTCCAGGCCGCCAGGTTACCGACCAGCGGTTTGGTGTCGATCCCGCGCAGCTCTTCTTCGCCCACGGAGAACGCCACCACCGGTACGTCTGTCGCCTTCAGCCCCTGGTTAGCGAGCTCTTTGTAGAACGGAACGTTGGAATCGCCGTTGATGGTCGACACCACGGCGGTTTTACCGCCCGCAGAGAATTTCTTGATGTTGGCGACGATGGTCTGGTAGTCGCTGTGACCGAACGGGGTGTAAACCTCCTCGATGTCCTTATCCTCCACCCCTTTCGAATGCAGGAACGCGCGCAGGATCTTGTTGGTGGTGCGCGGGTAAACATAGTCCGTGCCCAGCAGGAAGAAGCGCTTCGCCGCGCCGCCGTCTTCGCTCATCAGGTATTCCACCGCCGGGATGGCCTGCTGGTTCGGCGCCGCACCGGTATAGAAGACGTTCGGCGACATCTCTTCGCCTTCATACTGAACCGGATAGAACAGCAGACCGTTCAGCTCCTCGAAGACCGGCAGCACGGATTTGCGCGATACCGACGTCCAGCAGCCGAATACCACTGCCACTTTATCCTGACTTAATAGCTGGCGCGCCTTCTCGGCAAACAGCGGCCAGTTTGAGGCCGGATCCACCACCACCGGCTCCAGTTTTTTACCCAGCACGCCGCCTTTCGCGTTGATCTCGTCGATGGTCATCAGCGCGACGTCTTTCAGCGGCGTTTCGGAGATGGCCATGGTGCCGGAAAGAGAATGCATGATCCCTACTTTGATGGTATCGGCCGCCTGCACGCCAAAACTCATTCCCATCGCCACGACGGACGCGGATAACGCAAAGGCTTTTAATAAGGTACGACGCTGCATATTTTCACTCCTGAAAAAGAACGCTGTGCGAAAACGTCCGTTACGGCGTGGACGCGGAAAATAAAGATGTCAGCGAAGCAGGAGCAAAAAGGATGCCAGAATGGAGGTAGCGCTATTTCTGGAGGGGGAACGCGGGATGTAAAGAGAACGTCTCAGAATGGCACAGCGCTGCACTTTTATAATGCAGCGCTGTGGATGAGGCTTTACCAGACTTCGCTGGCGATCTGCGTGACCAGACGGACTTTGTCCCACTGCTGGGTTTCGCTCAGGCTGTTGCCCTCTTCGGTAGAGGCAAAGCCGCACTGCGGGCTGAGGCAAATTTGCTCTTTTGCCACGTATTTCGCCGCCTCTTCCAGACGAGCCTTAATACCCTCCGGGTTCTCCAGCTCTCCGTTTTTGGTGGTGATCAGGCCCAGCACCACCTGCTGCTTGCCCGGGCGAATGAAGCGCAACGGCGCGAAATCACCGCTGCGGTCGTTATCGTATTCAAGGAAGAAGGCGTCAACGTTGACCGTGCCGAACAGCACTTCCGCCACCGGCTCGTAGCCGCCTTCGGAAATCCAGGTTGAACGGAAGTTACCGCGGCAGACGTGCAGGCCGATGGTCAGATCGTCCGGCTTGCCTTCCAGCGCCTTGTTCAGGACGCGGGCATAGATGCGTGCCAGCTCATCGGCATCATCGCCGCGCTCGCGGATCTGACGGCGCTGATCGTCCGAACAGAGATAGGCCCAGACGGTGTCGTCCAGCTGCAGGTAACGGCAGCCCGCGTCGTAAAATGCGCGGATGGCGTCGCGCCAGGTGGTCGCCAGATCGTCGAAATAGTCATTCAGATCCGGATACACCGTCTCATCGATGTCTTTACGCCCGCCGCGGAAATGCAGGACGCTTGGGCTGGGAATGGTCATTTTCGGCTGAGCATTACCGCTGATGCTTTTCAGGTAGCGGAAATCTTCGAGCATCGGATGGTCGCCAAAGCCCAGCTTGCCGGTGACGCGCACGCCGTGGGCTTTGGTTTGTACCCCGTTGAACTGGATACCCTGCTGTGAATCGTAGCGCTCAACGCCCTGCAGACCGTCAAAGAAGTCAAAGTGCCACCAGGCACGGCGAAATTCACCGTCGGTCACGACATGCAGGCCGCACGCACACTGCTGCTCGACGACGTGGCGGATGGCATCATCCTCTACCGCGCGAAGCTGTCCGGCGTCAATTTCGCCGCTGGCGAACTTCAGGCGAGCCTCTTTGATGGCATCCGGGCGTAAAAAACTGCCGACTACATCGGCGCGGTACGGGGCGTGCTGTCGTTGCATGGAAATCTCCTCAGTCTGCCGGCGATAATTGCCCGCAGTGATAATTCATTATTTGAAGTTTTAGACTTCTGGATGTCTAAATGTCCAAAAAAGATGTCATACCTGTCCTGTTCCGGCAAACGAGAAAATTTCACGGGTGTTGAAAAAAATTCATGTTCACAGCGCGACGGCAGTTTCGCTGCTGGCAAAGGCGAACTTTTCATCCTCCCATCCGGTGATCCCCCCGAGCATGATTTTGACCGGCAGCCCGAGGCGCGCCAGCTTGAGCGCGGCTCTGTCCGCGCCGTTACAATGCGGCCCTGCGCAGTAAACGACGAACAGCGTGCCTTCAGGCCATTCGGCCATGCGCTCAGCGGTAATCTGGCTCCGCGGCAGGTGCAGTGCGCCAGGTACGTGACGGCGGGCAAACTGCTCCGGGCTGCCCACTACGTGTAGCAGCACGAAGTCCTGCTCATGGTTGACGATGGCGTGATGCACATCCGCACAGTCGGTTTCAACGCTCAGGCGGCGCAGAAAATGGGTAACGGCTTCCTGCGGCTCGGCAGCCGGAAATTCAGTAACATAGCTCATGATCCTTCCTCATCTTTGGCGTTTGTGTTAACACTACTCTATCCACAAATTCAGCCCGTGAATGCGTTCGCTTATGCCAGAAAACAGCAAAAAGATGACAAACTTAAGACAAATTGCCCGCCCGCAGGTGGTCGTGCTGGCGTATGACGGTCTGTGTACCTTTGAGTTTGGCGTGGCGGTGGAGATCTTCGGCCTGCCGCGCCCCGAGCTGGGCGACGAATGGTATCGTTTTGCGGTAGCGAGCGTTGACAGCGGTGAACTTCGGGCGACAGGCGGGATCCGCATCGTTACCGATGGTGATTTAAGCCTGCTTGCGTCTGCGGACCTGATTGTGGTTCCCGGCTGGCGGGGGCTGGATTCACCGGTTCCGGATGAGCTCTGCGAGGCACTACGCCAGGCCAGCGCGCGAGGGTGCCGGCTGCTCTCCATCTGTTCGGGGGTGTTTGTGCTGGCCGCAACGGGGCTATTGAACGGCCGCAAAGCCACGACGCACTGGCGCTACATTGACGCGCTAAAAGCCCGTTACCCTGACATCGACGTGGTTGAGGATGTACTCTACCAGGACGAAGGCAATCTTCTGACGTCCGCTGGTAGCGCGGCGGGTATCGATCTCTGTCTGCACGTTGTGCGGCGGGATTTTGGCATGGAAACCGCCAACAGCGTGGCGCGTCGGCTGGTCATTCCCCCTCACCGGGATGGTTCACAGCCGCAACAGCTGAGCCGTCCGGTGGCGCAGCTGCGGGAAAGCCAGCGTCTCGGCCAGCTGTTTGATTTTCTGCACACGCATCTTATCGAGGCGCACAGCGTCGACTCCCTGGCGCGTCGGGTCGGAATGAGCCAGCGCACCTTCCTTCGTCGCTTCGAGGCGGCAACGGGGACGACGCCCGCACGCTGGTTAATCAATGAACGCCTGCTGAGAGCAAAAGATTATCTGGAAAGCAGCCGGTTAAGCATCGACAGCATCGCTGAACAAACCGGGTTTGGTCAGGCGTCGGCACTGCGTCATCATTTTCGCCAGCAGTTCGCGCTTTCCCCGGCTCAGTATCGCAAACAATTTTCACGTCCAGGTACTGCACGCTAACGGTTGAGGGTTCCCCACAAAATAATGCCTGCACGGACGACTCCCTCTCCCTTGTGGGAGAGGGCTGGGGTGAGGGGAACATACGGGTCTGGTGGTCATTCCGTTCACTTTATGTTCCTTGCTACTCTTTAACGACATAACCGGTGAACGTGCCAGGGTGGCTCAATCGCCACCACCCTGGCAACCTGGGCTCCCGGCGGTAAATCGCCGCTTCGCGGTCCCCTCAGCTTATTCCTTCAGGCTATCGGGTCGGGCATGAGCCTGCATCCCTGCAGGCCACGCCCTCTCGGCGCATCCCTGCGCCTCGCCCCGGCCTTACGGAAACGCTTCGGCGATTTACAGCCGGACCAGGGCATCGCTGTAAATCAGTCATTATTCTGAAGACAGTCTTATTGCTTCTGAATACATGTTTACAAAGGGGCCCCTCTCCGCTAAGAGGAAGACTCATTTTTTAATTTTCGTAATACGGAGCACCTGATGGTCACCACACACGTTTTTATCGCGGTTAGTCTTGATGGTTACATCGCCCGACAGAATGACGATATCGACTGGCTGCTGCAGCGCGACGATCCAACGGAAGATCATGGCTATGAGGCATTCATCGCGGACAAAGAGTGGATCGTGATGGGCCGGGGTAGCTATGAGAAGATACTGACCTTTGACGCATGGCCTTACGATCGTCCCGTGCTGGTGCTCTCCCGACAGCTGGCCGGTACGCCCGTGCCGGAGGCGCTAAAGGGAAAAGTGCAGTTTTCATCCCGGACGCCAAAGGAGGTGCTGGACGATCTCGCTGCGCAGGACGTACATCGCGTCTATCTCGATGGCGGACAGGTGATCCAGTCGTTCCTGCGCGAAGGTCTGGTAGCCGATATGGTGATCACGACCGTTCCTGTACTGCTCGGGGAGGGAAAACCGCTGTTCGGAACATTGTCCCGGGATATTGATTTGACACTGGTATCAAGCCGCAGCTTCCCTTCGGGCCTGGTGCAGTCGCATTATCGGTTGACGCCATAACCCTATCGCGACGGTCGGCGCAAAAAAACCGCCAAAAAATGGCGGTAAATGCTTGCATGGATAGATTTGTGTTTTGGTCTCTACGTCCCGACACTCCATGGCCGGGCAGCGGATCTCATACAACCTAACACCTGTTGTCTTAACGAATGCTAAACAACCTGATTAACCAGTATGGGTATTGATCTGCAAATAACGCATAAGGCCCTGCTCAGCGCTCTGTTTTGCATCGTCATTAATGGCTTCCAGATAAAAGGAGCGAGCGACACCATAAGGTGCTTTTTCAGAGGGATACACCGCGAACTGGAATGTTTTTCCTCTCGCCCGATGAGTGCAGTCTAATTCCCAACGCTGATCGTTCACTTTTTTGCTGGCGCAGGCAACGCTACCATAATCGCTGGTTAAATAAGAACCCACGCGAATTTCTGCAGATTGAATATATTCTGGTTCGTCATTACCTGCATAACGAACCCCTGCAGCGGCTCCAACAGCCACTGCCAGAAGCGCAAGCGCTATTATTTTTTTCATTTATAAATGACCTGTTCCTTAGCCTAAGATTACTATTATATAAGATTAATCCTTAATGCATACATCCAATTGTGGACCAGAAATGGTAGTTTACAAAGATTCAGTTGTTTTTAGGAACTGTCCTAACCGCTATTTCGAACGCACATTATTTGACATTTTCTTTGCGCTAATTTTAATTTTTGAATAATAACCCTAAGAAATAATCGACATGATTACTGCGCATTGTTTTTCAGCGGTGAAACCATGATTAAAAAAGGGTTATCTTTCGTCATGCTTATTTGTGCGCTGTTTTCAGGCCAGCTTATGGCCGGACACAAAGGACACGAATATTTATGGGTCAAGAATGTGGCGCATCAGCTTCGTCATGAAGCCGACAGCGATGAGTTGCGAAGCGCTGCGGAAGAGTCGGCGGAGGGTTTGCGCGAACACCACCTGTGGCAGAAGTCGCGCAAACCGGACACGCACGTTCGGTAATTAGCTGCCCTTGCGTTTTGGCAGGGTTTTCATCAGATCGTCCGGACTGACGGACGCCACAATACTGCCGGGCTGCGGCATTTTGAAGATGTGGTTTTTCATTTTACCAATCACATGCATTTCGCAGGGACGGCAGTCGAACTTGAGGGTCAGAACTTCATCGCCGTTTACCAGCTGCATTGGGGTAGCCTTCCAGCTCTTAATGTTCCCTTTCGCCTGCTTAGGACACAGGTTAAACGCAAAGCGCAGGCAGTGCTTGGTGATCATCACCGGCACATCGCCCTTCTCTTCATGCGCTTCATAGGCGGCGTCGATCAGCTGCACGCCGTGGCGATGATAGAATTCACGCGCTTTATGGTTGTAGACGTTGGCGAGGAAGGACAAATGGGTGTCCGGGTATACTGGCGCAGGGACGGCTTCCGCTTTACGGCTTCCACGCGGATACTGTGCCAGGCGCGCGGCATCCAGCATCTCTGCCGTTTCACGGCGGAACGCGTTAAGCAGGCTGTTTGGCACAAACAGCGCATCCGGCAGATTCACGTCGATAGCGCGCGCGTAGTAAATCGTCTGGCCCAGCTTCGCCACGCCATCCTTCAGGCTGTTAAGCGCTTTTTCCGCGTTGTTTGCCACCTCGAAAAGGCCATCGAGCGTATGCGTCACGCTGATGCCGTCTTCACAGGTCATGGTCAGAATCAGCTGCTCTTCCCAGCCGCCCAGCTCAATATCCACGGCGATACGACGTTCGCTGGAGGTTTTCAGCAGCGCCTGCTGCCAGTTATGATCGAGGTTACGGTTAAGCGCCGCGTTCGGCCGCGCCTTGTAGAGATCGGCGGGCATTTCATTCGGCCAGACGCGATAGCGGTTCTCGCCGGTTTTCTCGACCGTATTGGCACGGAAGCCTACGACCTCACGCTTAATCATCACGTTAAGGCCATCGCCGTTCGCCAGCGGTTCCGTCACTTCGACATCAAGGTGATCCTTCGCCACTTTCAGCACTTCACCCACCGGTAAACCGATAAACTTCGGTGAGTCAAACGCGCCGATATCCCCTTTACGGGCATTCACAAAATAGTCCGTGCTGCCGCGGTGGAACGTTTTGTCCGTCGACGGAATAAAGAAATGCTCGGTGCGGCCGGCCGACGCGCGCGCCAGGTCGCCGCGATCTTCGATAATGGCGTCCAGCATCTGGCGATAGTGCGCGGTGATGTTCTTCACGTAGCTCATATCTTTGTAGCGCCCTTCAATCTTGAAGGAACGTACGCCCGCGTCGATCAGCGCGCCCAGGTTGGCCGTCTGATCGTTATCCTTCATGGAGAGCAGGTGTTTTTCGAACGCCACGACACGGCCCTGATCGTCTTTCAGGGTATACGGCAGTCGGCAGGCCTGAGAACAGTCGCCGCGGTTGGCGCTGCGGCCCGTCTGCGCGTGGGAAATGTTGCACTGACCTGAGTAAGCTACGCACAGCGCACCGTGGATAAAGAATTCAATCGTCGCGTCTGTCGCCTGGTGAATATCGCGGATCTGATTCAGGTTCAGCTCGCGCGCCAGAACGATCTGCGAAAAGCCGACGTCGGAGAGAAACTTCGCCTTCTCGACCGTGCGGATATCGCACTGGGTACTGGCATGCAGTTCAATGGGCGGAATATCCAGCTCAAGCACGCCCATATCCTGAACGATCAGGGCATCCACTCCGGCCTGGTAGAGATCGGTAATCAGACGTTGTGCAGGCTCCAGCTCATCATCATGAAGAATGGTGTTCAGGGTCACGAACACTTTCGCCCCAAAACGGTGGGCGAACGGCACCAGTTCAGCAATATCGCTCAGGCTGTTGCTGGCGTTATGGCGGGCACCGAAGCCAGGGCCGCCAATGTAGACGGCGTCAGCGCCGTGAAGGATCGCTTCACGGGCAATGGCGGCGTCGCGGGCCGGGCTTAAAAGTTCAAGATGATGGGATTGCAGGCGCATACTTCGTCGTTATCCGTTATGGTCAAAATGGCGGCTATTGTAGTCAGAAGTATGCGTCAGCGAAACAGTTTTGCGTAGCGTCAGCGGGGATAATGAATCAGGGAGTGAAAATGCACCGTCCGGTCGCTGCTGTTGCGGTAGGCGTGCGGTTTATCACCGGCGAAACGGACGCCCGAATCGGCAGAAATCGTCTGCCACTCGCCGTCAAGCTTCATCTCCAGCTCGCCGCTGACCACTACCACATGTTCAATTACCCCGGCCTCATGCGGCGTGGATTCACTTAGCGCGCCGGGTGCCAGCGTAATGGAGAAATAATCAAACCCGAGCTTCTCGTCCCACGGAAAGAGCGGTTTGACCATCATCGCCTGCTGCTGCGGGTCAAACACCGCCTGCCGCTCCGCCTCCGGCGTGATGAACGCGGAAAACGGGACGTTCAGCCCGGTGGCTATTTTCCACAGCGTCGACACCGTCGGGCTGGATTCATTGCGCTCGATTTGTCCCAGCATCGCTTTTGACACGCCGGTCTCGTCCGCGAGCTTCGACAAACTCCAGCCGCGCGCCTGGCGCAGCGTTTTCAGCGTTGTTGCAAGGTGTAGTGTGATGTCCATGGTCCCTCCTGATGGCGATCAGCATACCACTTGTACGCTATAGCGCACAGTGTTACCTTATTCCGGACGTTATAACGCACAACGGAGTTTCTATGCGCCCTTCCTCTCACCTTGTTCCAGTCGCACTGGCTGGATTTGTCGCCGTGCTGGTCGGTTACGCCAGCTCGGCCGCCATCATCTGGCAGGCCGCCGCTGCGGCAGGTGCCAGCGCACAGCAGATTGCGGGCTGGATGACCGCGCTGGGGATTGGGATGGGTGTCAGCACGCTGGCGCTTTCCTGGTGGTACAAAGCGCCGGTGCTGACCGCCTGGTCGACGCCCGGCGCGGCGCTGCTCGCCACCAGCCTGCACGGCGTGACGCTGCCGGAAACGATCGGCGTGTTCATCTTTGCTAACGCGCTCATTTTACTTTGCGGCATCACCGGGCTCTTCGCCCGTCTGATGAGGCTGATCCCCCATTCGCTTGCTGCCGCCATGCTGGCTGGGGTGTTGCTGCAGTTTGGCCTGCATGCGTTTGCGCATCTGGAGGGTCACTTTCTGCTGTGCGGCAGCATGATTGCGGCGTGGCTGATAGCAAAAGCACTGGCACCGCGCTATGCCATCGTGGTCACGCTGCTGGTCGGTGGTATTGTGGCATGGGCGGGCGGTGACGTTGTCACGGATAAGCTCACACTCTCCCTTGTGATGCCCGAGTTTATTGCGCCTACGTTCACCTTCACCAGCCTGGTGAGTATTGGCGTGCCCTTCTTCCTGGTGACTATGGCCTCACAAAACGCGCCGGGGTTCGCCACGATGAAAGCCTCCGGTTACCCGCTGGCGGTCTCGCCGCTCATCATCGTTACGGGAGCGCTGGCGCTGCTGTTTTCCCCTTTTGGCGTCTTTTCTATCTGCATCGCGGCCATTACTGCCGCTATTTGTCAAAGCCCGGATGCGCATCCGGATGCCGGTAAACGCTGGCTGGCGGCCATCGCAGCCGGAGGATTTTATCTGCTGGCGGGGATTTTCGGCGGTTCGATTACCGGGCTGATGGCCGCTCTGCCGCTCAGCTGGATCCAGACGCTCGCCGGTCTGGCGCTGCTGGGCACCATCAGCGGGAGTTTATATCAGGCACTGAGCCACGAGGCGGAGCGCGACGCGGCCATCGTGACGTTCCTGATGACCGCGAGCGGCGTCACGATCCTCGGCATCGGTTCGGCATTCTGGGGGCTGGTGCTGGGCGGCGTATGCTATGCCCTGTTTTCACGCGCTCGCCGCACGTAGCTGCGAAGGCGTCATGCCCGTCGCGCTGCGAAAGCGGTTGCTGAAGTGGCTGGCGGAGTTAAACCCGCAGGCAAGGGCGATGTCCGTTAGCGGCGTCGCCGTGTTCTGCACCAGGGCCTTCGCTTTTTCCATTCGCCTCTGCATCACGTACTGATGCGGCGCCAGCCCCTTCGACTGGCGGAACATGCGGGCAAAATGGTATTCGCTGAGGGCGGCCTGAGCTGCCAGTTCAGCCAGCGTCAGGGGTTGCCCAAGGTTCTCTTCAATAAAGGCCAGCACGTTGCGCAGCACGAATGGCGATAGCCCGCCGGTGACGACCGGCAGCTTCCACTGAACGTTAGAGTAGTTTTGCAGCAGATGGGTCAGGAGCAGCGTAGAGGCCGTGCTCAAAGTGAGCTGGTTGGCGTGCTGCTGCCAGTCGCAGCCGAGCAAAAACTGGCGATACAGCGCGGTGATCTTCGGATCGCTACCAAAAATGCGCTCGTCCAGCGTCAGTGAAAGCGGGCGCTTGTCCCAGATCTTTTCCCCCACGTCGCGCAGGTGTTCATCGGTGCAGTACAGATGCACAAACGACAGGTCATCACGGATATCCCACGTCGATTCGCTCTCTTTTGGCATCAAGCAGAAACGGTCCGGTCCCCCGCCGTTCTTCCAGCCGCCCGGCGTTTTTTGGTAGCTTTCGTAGCCGTCCGCCACGTACAGGCTGAGGGTATGGTGGTTACTTTTTACCGTTATCGTATCGTGCTTGTTGTACCACGCTGCCAGCTGAATGCCCGAATTCAGCGAGACGGTTTCCCGCAGGACCGCATTCTGTTGGCAAAGCGTTTCAAAGGTATCGTAAGCGTGAGACATGACCGTAAGCGCGTGATTGACTGGAATATCAGTCTAAGAAGAGTTGTCTCCCGTTGCCAGCCCCCGGGAAAGAAAAAAGCGCAAGATTTTGCAAGTCACCCGCAAGCTGGTGAAAGCCCGTCGCGGATCTCAGCGTCATACTGCGGGCTTCCGTGGTTTGAGAAGAGAAAAAGTATGAACGCACTATTATACGGACTGGTGGTGGTTATCTGGGGAACCACCTGGATTGCGATTTTCCTGCAGCAGGGGTCCGTGGCGGCGCCCGTCTCTATTTTCTGGCGTTTCGCCGTCGCCAGCCTCACGATGATGGTGGTGTTAATCGCCCTGCGCCGCCTGCGCAAGCTGGCGCTGCGGGATCACCTTTTTTGTATGCTCCAGGGATGCTGCGTTTTTTGCTTTAACTTCTGGTGTTTTTACGCCGCAGCCTCGCACATTAACACCGGGCTGGAATCGGTGATCTTCTCCATGGCCGTGCTCTATAACGCCATTAACAGCTTTATTTTCTTCGGGCAGCGCCCGCCCGCGCGTTTCTGGACGGCGGCGGCACTGGGCCTAATCGGGATCGTCACCCTCTTCTGGGACGATCTGCTGGCCAGCGGCTGGAGCGCGTCGCTCCTGACCGGGATTGGTCTCTCCGCGCTGGGCACCTACGGCTTCTCGCTGGGCAATATGATCAGCATGCGTCACCAGCGCAGAGGCCTTGAAACCATGACCACCAACGCCTGGGCGATGCTCTACGGCACGCTGGTGATGGGCTGCATTGCCCTGTTCAGAGGCGACAGCTTCGCGCCAGAGTGGACCATCAGCTACATTGGCGCGCTGCTCTATCTGGCTGTATTTGGTTCGGTGATTGCCTTTGGCGCCTACTTCACGCTGGTGGGACGCATCGGTCCGGGCAAAGCGGCCTACAGTACGCTGCTCTTCCCGCTGGTGGCGCTGTCCATCTCCACGGTGTATGAAGGCTACGTCTGGCATATCAACGGTATCGTGGGATTAGTGCTGATTCTGGGGGGAAATATGGTGATGTTTACCAAACCAGAAACCTGGTTCAGACGCTTACGAATGGCGTAAATAAAAAGGCCTGCATTACGCAGGCCTTTTTATTTTATTTCGCGGTCTTTTTCACATCAAACATGGTGGCGTCCGTCGCCATGTCATCAACTACCTGCTTCAGCGTCGCAAAGGTCATCGGCGTACTTTCGTTGTTCAGGTCTTTACCTTCGCCTTTACGCACCACCTTCATGACCGGTTTGTTGGTGGCCGCATCGATCAGTTCGCCTTCAAAGAAGAGATGCGTATCCATGGTGCGATGCCCGGTTGCCATCTGCGTACCTGCTACCACCAGCGCGACCGGCACCACTTCATAGAACTGCAGACCTTCTTTCTGCGAACTCACCCCGGTAATTGCACCGCGGAAAATCAGGCTGTGTTTACCCGGCGTGGTCACAACTGGCTTACGGGTACCAATAGCGGTTTTCATTTTGTTATTGGTGTAATTCAACAGCTCATCAAGCGTTTTTTGACCAATTTGAGTGGTCGGTTTAGGCGCAGGATAATAAGTAATCGGCGTCCAGAGAATACTGTCGTAATTAGCTTCGTTATAAGAAGGATCCACCCAACGCAGCGTTGGTTTTCCCGTCGCAGACGTCGTCTGCTGCAAGCCTGAATAGTCTTTTAAAAAGCCAGAATATTGTTCGGGAGCCGCGACTTTTGAAGAACAGCCCGCCAACGCCAACAGACCAGTAAGCACTGCAACTTTAAAAAAAGTTTGAGTACGCATGATAGTTTTCCATGTTATCTGCAAGTATGCATTTGAAGTTATAGCAAAAGACCGGCGGGTTTGTTGTGACAAAAAATGATGCGGAGAGCACAAATTGCGAAAAGACTGCCCGGAAGCGTGCCGGGCAGTGAAAAATTACTGTTTTATATCCAGTTGCCAGAACAGATGTTTGCCGAACGGGTCAATTTCATAGCCCGTCACCTCTTTGCGCACCGGCTCGAAAATGGTTGAATGCGCAATCATCACCGTGGGCATCTGGTCATGCATCATTTGCTGAGCCTCTTTATACAACGCCACGCGTTTATCGCGATCGGTGGTTGATTTCGCTTCCGCAATAATTTTATCGAAGGGCTTATAGCACCATTTCGCCGAATTTGAGCCGCCGTTTGCCGAGGTACAGGTAAATAGCGGACCAAAGAAGTTGTCGGGATCGCCCGTTGCGGTCGTCCAGCCCATCAGCGCGGCCTGATGTTCCCCGCCCTTCACGCGCTTAAGGTATTCGCCCCATTCGTAGGTGACGATTTTGGTCTGTACGCCGATTTTCGCCCAGTCGGCCTGAATCATTTCCGCCATGCGTTTCGCATTCGGATTGTACGGACGCTGCACCGGCATCGCCCACAGGTCGACGCTCACGCCGTTGGCAAAACCGGCCTCTTTCAGCAGCGCTTTCGCCTTTTCAGGATCGTAATCGTAATCCTTAAGCTCGCTGTCTACGCCCCAGACGCCCGGCGGCAGCAGGTTCTTTGCCGCGGTGCCGGTGCCGTGGAACACCGCATCAATAATGGCCGGCTTGTTGATGGCCATCGCCAGCGCCTGACGGACTATTACGTTATCCAGCGGCGGCTTTTGGGTATTGAACGCCAGAAAGCCGGTATTCAGTCCGGCTTTGCTCATCAGGTTGATGTCTTTGTTCGCCTTCATGCGCGGCAGGTCCGCCGGGTTCGGGAACGGCATCACCTGACATTCGTTCTTCTCAATTTTGGCAAAACGCACGGAGGCATCCGGCGTGATGCTAAACACCAGCCGATCCAGCTTCGATTTCCCCTGCCAGTAGTCGGCAAACGCCGTAAACAGGATCCGCGAATCCTTCTGATACTGCGCCAGCTTAAACGGCCCGGTGCCTATAGGCTCCATATCCACCTTCTCAGGGGTGCCCGCTTTGAGCATCGCGTCGGCATACTCCGCGGAGAGGATCGAGGCAAAATACCAAGCCAGATCGGCGACAAACGGCGCTTCCGGGTGCGCCAGGGTAAAGCGCACGGTGTGGTCATCAACTTTATCAATGCCGGTTATCAGGCTGCCAAACTCCAGACTTTCGAAGTTGGAGTAGCTGCCGTTAGAGACGTTGTGATAGGGATGATTCACGTCTTTCTGGCGCATAAACGAGAAAATCACGTCGTCGGCGTTAAAGTCGCGGGTCGGCGTGAAGGATTTATTGCTCTGGAATTTGACGCCCTTACGCAGATGGAAGGTGTACACCTTGCCGTCGTCGCTGACTTCCCAGCGCTCCGCCAGGCTCGGCACCAGCTCCGTGGTGCCGGGTTTGAAATCGACCAGCCGGTTATAGACCGGCACGGCGCTGGCGTCCACGCTGGTTCCCGAGGTGTATAATTGAGGATTAAAGTTTTCCGGCGATCCTTCGGAGCAATACACCAGCGTTTTCGCGGCAACGGTGGAACTGACCGTGAGTGCAGCAAGCGCCAGCGCTAAAGTTTTGAGTTTGCTTTTCATCATTTATTCCTGTCTTTTTAATTCGACGGCTAATTAATTCTTTTGCCATTTCATAAATAACATTAAAGTGATGTGGCAAACACCTGAAAAATAAATAAGGAACAAATCACTATGGGCTCGCCGCTTTCCAGACAATTAACGCACCGTTTTTTCCGCTATCTCGCCATCACCAGCCAGAGCGATCCCAAAGTCAAAACCCTGCCCTCAACGCCGGGCCAGCACGACATGGCGCGGGAGCTGGCGCAGGAGCTGGCACAGCTGGGTTTAGACGACATTGTGATTGATGAATTCGCCACGGTAACGGCGGTAAAAAAAGGCAACGTGCCCGGCGCGCCGCGCATCGGCTTTATTACCCATATTGATACCGTGGACGTGGGATTATCACCGGATATTCATCCACAAATATTAATGTTTACCGGTGAAGATCTCTGTCTGAATAAAGAGAAAGACATCTGGCTGCGGGTGAAAGAGCACCCTGAAATTCTGGCTTATCCCAATGAGGAGATTATTTTCAGCGACGGAACCAGCGTATTGGGCGCCGATAATAAATCGGCGGTCACGGTGGTCATGACGGTGCTGGAAAACCTGACGGCGGAACATCAGCACGGGGATATCGTCGTGGCATTTGTGCCTGACGAAGAGATCGGCCTGAACGGTGCAAAAGCGCTGGACCTTAAGCGCTTTGACGTCGACTTCGCCTGGACCATCGACTGCTGCGAGCTGGGGGAAATTGTCTACGAGAACTTTAATGCGGCAGCCGCTGAGATCCGCTTTACCGGCGTGACGGCGCACCCAATGTCCGCCAAAGGCGTGCTGGTGAATCCCCTGCTGATGGCGACTGACTACATCAACCATTTTGACCGCCAGCAAACGCCGGAGTGCACCGAGGGACGTGAGGGCTATATCTGGTTTAACGGCATTCAGGCCGGGCAAAACGAGGCCATTCTTAAGGCCAATATCCGCGACTTTGACAAGGACAGCTTTGCCGCCCGCAAGCAGCAGATTGCCGACGTTGCCGCGCTGATTGCCGCCCAGCATCCAACGGCCAGGGTGGACTATCGCATTGAAGATACCTACAGCAATATCAGCAATGCGATTGGTGAGGACCGGCGCGCTATCGATCTGATGTTCGAGGCGATGGAATCGCTCGGCATCACGCCGAAGCCGACGCCCATGCGCGGCGGTACCGACGGCGCGGCGCTCTCGGCAAAAGGGCTGCTCACGCCGAACTTCTTCACCGGCGCGCATAACTTCCACTCGAAGTTTGAATTCCTGCCGCTGTCGTCGTTCGAGGCGTCCTACAACACTGCGCTGCAGATCTGCCTGCTGGCCGCCCGTTAAGCGGGCTTGCGTGCCAGCATCGTGGCAAAGCGCAGCTTGATGCGGTTACCGTTTTCATCGGTGCGGTGCAGTTCGCCAACGTCTTCGTTGTATTTGAGCAACTCCCAGCCTTCATAGTAGTTGCTCAGCTCGCCGCTTTTGAACGCAAACGGGAAGCCGACGGTGCACGGGTAATCAGCCGTGTCCATCGCGGCAACGATCAGGTTGTAGCCGCCGGGCTTGGTGCAGCGCTGCATGTTGGCGATAAGTCCCGGGATGGTTTTTGACTCCAGGAACATCAGCACCACGGTGGAGAGAATGAAATCGTACTCGCCGTCAAAACTCAGGTTGTTGAGATCTTTAATCGCCGTGTGTAAGTTATCGATCCCTTCTTCCGCCTTGATGCGCTCGATATTCTCGATGCTCATCGGGTTCTTGTCCCACGCGGTCACCTCGTAACCGTTGGCCGCCAGATAAAGGCTGTTGCGGCCATTGCCGCAGCCCAGATCCAGCGTTTTACCCGGTTTAATCTTTGCCGCACTGAACAGCACCTCTGAATGGGTGCGGGTTAAGCCATATTTCTCTGTGAAGTAATTCTCGTCGACGGTCATTATTTTTTCCTGAGCCTGCATAAGTTGAAAGTGCATCCTGAATGCCATTTTAAGGCGTTTACCGTCTGGTTGCCAGCCGCTCGAAAACCGAAAAATTTGCTACGTTTAGTTAAGACGCCTATCAGAGACCTAAAAATGAATAAATATCGCCTTAGCGACGAAACACGCCTCTGGCAATGGAAAAACGGCGACACTACTCACTCCGTCACGCTGCGGCAGATCGTCGCCACGGCGGATTTTAACGACGTGGCGGCCGGCACGAAAGGCGGCTGGGTTGACGATGAGCGTGCACTCGCCCAGGACGGCGACTGTTGGATCTACGACGAAAACAGCGTGGTGTTCGCCGGTGCAACCGTGTCCGGCAACGCGCGTCTTACCCTGCCTTGCATCATTAGCCACGATGCGCATATCAGCGGCAGCTGCTGGCTGGACGCGGCAGAGGTCAGCCACGGCTCGAGAATAAGTGACAACGTCACCATTCAGCAATCCTGCGTGCGGGGCGAGTGTCATCTCTACGGCGATGCCCGCATTCTGCACAACAGCATTATCATTGCCGCCAAAGGACTGACGCCGGACCATGACCAGATCCTGCAAATTTACGATAAGGCGACAGTCAGCCAGTCGCGCATTGTGCATCAGGCGCAAATCTACGGCGAGGCGATGGTGAATTTTGCCTTTGTTGAGCACCGCGCCGAAGTATTCGACAACGCCATTCTCGAAGGTAACGACTTAAATAACGTCTGGGTCTGCGACTGCGCAAAGGTCTATGGTAACGCCCGCGTGATTGCCGGTTTTGACGAGGATGCCATTCCGACGGTGCGCTACAGCTCTCAGATTGCGGAGAATGCCGTGGTGGAGGGAAACTGCGTCATCAAGCACCACGTTCTGATTGGCGGTCAGGCCTGGCTGCGCGGCGGTCCGATCATGCTGGACGATAAGGTGGTGATCCAGGGACGCGCGCGGATAAGCGGGGATGTGCTCATCGAGCACCGGGTTGAAATCACCGATGATGCGGTCATCGAAGCGTTTACCGGGGAGAGCATTCACCTGCGCGGCGAAAAAGTGATCAACGGCGACCAGCGCATCACCCGCACCCCGCTGCTGGGGGCGTTATAGGGCGTAGATCTTCCCGTAGATGTTCACATCGTCAAAGCGGCCATTCAGGTATTCCGCTTCCCGCAGGCACCCTTCCAGCGTAAAACCGTTGCGCACGGCAACGCCGTTGCTGTGCTGATTCGCCACCCGACACTTGATCACAAAACGGCGGATCTCCCTGCGTTCGACGTAGTAGCGCATAAACGCCTGCAGTGACCGGGAGAGAATGCCCTGCCCCTGGTGGGCTTCATCGAGCCAGTAGCCGATGTATCCGGCTTTGTTGGCAGGTTCAATCGTATTGAACGACAGTACGCCGACCAGTTCATCACTCTTAAATATCAAAAACATTTTGGCGTAGCCGCGCTGGTGCAGCATCTGGTTACTTTGCACGTTGCGGCGGGTATCCTCTTCGCTGCCCACGTGCTGCGCCCAGTCAAAGGCGGTTTGCAGAAAGGTTTTGTTTTTGACGACAAGATTATGCAGGTCGGCGGCGTAGCGCTCTTCGACGGCGCGAAGCTCGAGAGCGTCAGATACCGGGATAATTTCGGATGTTGCTGCGGTCATTGCCCCTCACCCTAACCCTCTCCCGGAGGGAGAGGGAATCGTTCGTTAACGCATTATCCGGTCGTCAACGTAGTTACGTTTATCCGGCGCCGGTGGGAAATACTGATACAGCCAGGTTTCACTGATGGCATCGCCCTGGCAGCGCAGGAACAGGCGCATATCCACCGGCTCCGTCGAATCCGAGGTTGGATACCAGTCAAACAGGATGCGATAGCCGTCAAACGGCTCAACGTAGAGGATCTCAACCTGCTTCGCTTCACCGCTGGAGAGCGTAATCACCGGCTCGATGCCTTTTGGCGCAGCGGCCTTCAGGTCGCCACCGACGAAGTCGATAGCAAAGCGACGGGCCCACACTTTCGGGTAATTTTCGCCCGGTGCCCAGCCTTCCGGAAAGCCGCCCATGCCGGTACGGGTGGCGAAGACGTTGGCCAGCGGAGAACGCACCGGCGGCATGGCGCTCCAGTACAGACGATATTTAAAGTCCAGCTCGTCGCCCGCTTTCACCGCTTTTTCCGGCTGCCAGAAGCAGACCACGTTATCCAGCGTTTCACCGGTGGTCGGGATCTCCATCAGGCCAACCGCGCCTTTACCCCAGTCGTTACGCGGTTCAACCCACAGGCTCGGGCGTTTGTTATACCAGCCCATCACGTCCTGATAGTGCGAGAAATCGCGGTCGAGCTGCAGCAGGCCGAACCCTTTCGGGTTTTTATCCATATAGGCGTTGAACTGCAGCTTCTGCGGATTGTTCAGCGGACGACAGATCCACTCCCCGTTGCCGCGCCACATCGCCAGGCGGTCGGAGTCATGAATTTGGGGGTGAATGGTGTCACACATGCGGCGTTCGTTATTGCCGCAGCTGAACATACTGGTCATCGGCGCGATGCCGAGCTGCTTGATGTCCTTCCGCGCATAGAGATGGTTTTCCACCTCCATAATCACCTGGCTCTTCTCGCAGTGGATCACGAATTTATAGGCGCCGGTAACGCTCGGGCTGTCCAGCAGCGTATAGACGGTAAAGGTCGTGTCGCCGGGCTTGACGGTTTCAAACCAGAAGGAGGTAAAGTCCGGGAACTCTTCCGGGGTGTCGGTAAAGGTATCTACCGCCAGACCGCGCGCGGAAAGGCCGTACTGGTAGGTGTCATCCACCGCGCGGAAATAGCTCGCACCCAGGAAGGAGACGATATCGCGACGCGCCAGCTCAGGCGCCTTAAAGGCGCGGAAGCCCGCAAAGCCGAGATCGCTTTGCCCTTCCAGCTGTTTGGTATCCACACCCGTTTCGCCGTAGCTGAACAGCTCCGGACGGAAGTGGATCTCACGCGCCATAGAGGTCGACTGGTCCAGCGAGAACATCCGCACGCGGCGGCGGAACCCCATCCCCATATGGAAGAACTGCACGTCCAGCTGACGCCCTTCAATGTTGTTCCACAGTGACTGCTTTTCATCGTAGCGGATGGCGTTATACGCCTGCGGCGTCATGGTTGCCAGCGTCTCCGGCAGCGGACGCGGCGCGCCACCCCACGGGGTTTTCGCCAGGTCATGCGCCATGGATTGCAGTACGGAGAAGTCGAAACGACGGCTCTGGCCGTCAGCAATGTCAGAGTCGGCAGCGTATGCCGCTTTGGAAAACAGGGAAGCAAGGCCAGATGTGCCGCTCAGGGCTGCCACTGCCAGCGAGCCTTTTAGAAAACGTCTGCGATTCATGCCTGGAAAAACGTCCTTATGGTCGTGTGAATGTGTTTCGCGCTCGGCGAAATGACGGCAAGAAAGAACGCACAGCCTAAACAAAAATGGTTAAGAATCCAATTGTTGGCCGGTGATTATATGAACAAAGTGAGAAATATTTTCTGTCGACCAGAACGGCCTGAAAGTGGTGTAAAGAAAGCCTGGAAAATGTGTATAAAAATGCCCCGTCAGGACATCAGCTGACGGGGCTAATGAGGCGGTTATTTTACGCTGACATCGATACCCGGGAAGTACTTATCAGCGAGTTTAGCGATCGTGCCGTCGGCACGTACTTTATCGATCGCGGCATCAAGCTGCTTTTTGGTGGCCTCGTCACCCTTACGCAACCCAAAACCAATCCCACTGCCGAGGATAGTGTCGTCAGACACCGGTTTGCCGATGAAGCCAAACCCTTTCCCCTGCGGCTTGCTGAGGAAACCTGCCTGCCCGGCCGCGGACATGACCAGCGAGGCGTCGATACGGCCATTCAGCAGATCGCCCCAGGCCATATTCTGATCTTTATAAGACACCACGGTGACACCCTGCTTTTCCCAGTGCTCTTTGGCATAGGTTTCCTGAATGGATCCCTGCAGCACGCCGATGGTTTTACCCTTCAGCCCTTCTGGCGTTGCCTCAACCGCCGTGCCGGCCTTGCCGACCAGCTGCGACGGAATACGGTAGATCGGCTGGGTAAAATCGATGCTCTTGCGGCGCTGCTCGGTGATGTTCATCGCCGAGTTGATGGCGTCAAATTTCTTCGCCACCAGGCCCGGGATCAGCGCATCAAATGAGGTTTCAACCCAGCTGCACTTCAGCGCAGCCGCTTTGCAGATGGCATTCCCCAGCTCAACGTCAAACCCTTCCAGTTCGCCCGCCGCATTGCGGCTCTCAAACGGCGGGTATTCCGCTTCCAGACCGTAACGCAGCTCGGTAGCCGCGAAGGAAGAAAAAGTGCACAGCAATCCCATGCCGACAACTAACGCGCGTAATTTCATCTAATACTCCTCAGCGTGGTTTAACCCGACACAGGGCCTGGGCACCTGCCCGTAACGTCGCCTCATCTTTCGCAAAAGAGAGACGAATCAATTTATTATCCGTACCGCCCGCATAAAACGCCGACAGCGGAATAGTGGCAACGCCGTACTCAACGATCAGCCTCTTCACCAGCTCGCTGTCGCGCTCCTCGCTGAACTGGCTGTAGTCGGCCAGCATGAAGAACGATCCGGCGCTCGGCAGCAGCGTAAACGGTGAATCGGCCAGCAGGCTGTGCAGCAGATCGCGCTTGCGCTGGTAAAACGCCGACAGCGACAGCCAGGTTTGCGGATCGACCATATGCTCAGCAAACGCGTGTTGCATTGGCGTATCGGCAGAAAACATTAAAAATTGATGGACTTTACAAATCTCGTCCATCAGTACCGCCGGTGCAACACAGTAACCCACGCGCCACCCGGTGACGTGATAGGTTTTTCCGAAAGAAGAAATAATCACGCTGCGCTCCGCCAGCTGCGGGTGCGTGGCCATTCCGTGGTGCGGCTCATCGTCAAAAACGACGTGTTCGTAAACTTCGTCAGACAAAATGATGATGTCGGTATTGCGCGTCAGCGCCGCCAGCTGCTGCAGGTCATTGGCGGAGAAGACCTGGCCGCTCGGGTTGTGCGGCGTATTGATGATGATCATGCGCGTGCGCGGGGTGATGGCCGCACGGACTTCATCCCAGTTGACGGCAAAATCCGGCACGGTGAGCTTGATGGCTATCGGGGTTGCCCCCTGCAGACGAACAATCGGCGCATAGCTGTCAAACGACGGCTCAAAGTAGATCACCTCATCGCCCGGGTGCACCAGCCCGCTAATCGCCGAATAGAGCCCTTCGCTGGCGCTGGCGGTCACCAGCACCTCGCTGGCAGGGTCGTACTGCGTGCCGTAGAGCGTGGCAATTTTATCGGCAATACGTTCCTTGAGCGGCTGCAGACCGGTCATCGACGCATACTGATTATGCCCCGCCTCCATTGCGCGAGTGACGCCCGCAATCAGCTTCGGGTCGCAGGAAAAATTCGGTGCGCCCTGAGAAAGGTTAATCGCGTTATGCTGCGCCGAGAGCTGGCCGATAACGGTAAAAATGGTGGTTCCCACATCCGGCAGTTTGGAGCGCGTTTGCACAGGCGTTCGTAAAGTCATCCTCTTTCCCTTCTCATGGACATTGCATAACTATTCAAACAACATCTGTGCTGTCGGGACAATCGAATTGTTGTCATAATAGCCATGAGAAAAATGCATAGCTGAGGTGTTTATATGTCGCGCCGTTCGCTCCCCCTTAATGCCATCGACGCATTTTTAGTCACCGCGCGTCACCTCAATCTTACCCATGCCGCGGCGGAACTGTGTCTGACGCAGGGGGCCGTGAGCCGTAAGATTGCCTCCCTTGAGGCGTGGTTTGGCTTTCCACTTTTTGAGCGCCACGCGCGCGGGCTGCGCCTCTCGCCGCAGGGCAGCGCCCTGCTTCCGGAGCTGCAGTCCGCTTTCGAGCAGCTGCTGTCCGTGGCCGACCAGGCCCGCAGCCAGCACACGGTGATCCGTCTGAAGGCCCCCACCTGCGCCATGCGCTGGCTGGTGCCGCGCCTGCTGGAGGTGGAGCGCGAGCATCCGGATCTGCAGATCGCGCTGACCACCACCACCGATCACAACGTCAATTTCAAAACCGAATCTTACGACGCGGCCATTGTGTTCGGCACGCACATGAGCGCAGGCGATCTGCTGTTCGAAGAGGCGCTCACCCCGGTGATAAGCCCGGTGCGGGCGGGTGCTGCCTTAGGTTCGCTGACGTTTCTGCACCCGACAAGGGATAAGACGGACTGGTCGCTGTGGCTGACGAAACAGGAAGGCCCGGGCTTTGTCATGCACAAAAATCAACACTTCGATACGATGGATCTCGCCATTACGGCCGCCATTCAGGGGCTCGGCGTCGCCATCGCCGACGAAACGCTGGTGGCAGAAGATGTTCACGCGGGAAGGCTGGTACGGCCCTATGAGACATGCATAAAAACCGGCGCAAGCTACCGGCTGGTGATGCGCGAAACGCCAGGCGAGGAAAATGGTCTCGCGGCGTTTCGCGCTTGTTTGCTTAATCGAGGCTGACGTGGTGCTTCATTACCCGCTTGAAGAGGCTCATGCGGGCGCGCATAAAGCGGTTTTCAAGCCTGAAAGCTGCATGTTTATTCACACCGATGCGTAACAGGACGTCCCGCCCTTTGCGACACGCGGGCCAGTGCGTCGGCCCGGGCAGAATGTCGCGAGAACCAGCGTCACGCGCAAAGCTCACCCAGTAATCGGCCACGTGGGCAGCAAACTGCAGATCTCGCTCATTGACGTACTGACGTGAAGGCTCCACCTGGCCGAGCGTATCGAAGACATAGGGAACTTCGTTGCCGTGCCAGGCACCGTTGATGTACGTGGCATGTTCCGCCTCTGCGACATAGTCAAACCAGTAACGCCAGCACAATCCGCCGACGCGCTGCTGGGCCTGCATCACCACGTAGCCCATGGTGGTAAACGCCATGTCGCGGCACACCTGCCTGCCCAGCTCTTCATCGCCCTTCACGCCCGGATAGAGCAGCTTAATCAGCCCCAGACCGAAGCGACGCTCGCGCCGAAGCTTCTGAATTTGTCCGGCGAGATCGATGCCAAACACCGCCATCACGCTGGCTTCATCGCTGTTGGAGCCAATCATTACCGGCACCGGATGCTGACGGGCGGCGAAAAAGACGTCCAGCATAGCTTCCGGCAGAACACAATCTCCAGCGATAGGCGCCGGGGCGACGTTCAGCGGCGCGGTGAGCGGCCAGAACGCCTCGGGCGGAATGGCGCGCAGCTGCCCGGCGGTCGCATTTTCCAGGCCGAAATGGGCGGCCAGCGCTTCCCCTTTTTGCAGGGCCTGCTCGCGCGGCGTGTCAGGCAATGTGTATCCGCTTTGCACAATCGCCTTATGGAACAATCCTTTGGCCAGCGGAGAAGCCAGCAGAGAGAGCACGCTGCGCGCGCCGGCGGATTCGCCAAACAGGGTCACATTAGCGGGATCCCCGCCAAACCCGGCGATGTTCTCCCGCACCCATTCGAGCGCGGCGATCTGATCCAGCAGTGCAAAATTATGCACCACGCGCCCTTCCTCGCCTTCCAGCGCGGGATGGGCGAAAAAGCCAAGATGACCGAGACGGTAGTTAATCGTGACCATAACCACGCCGCGCGTGGCGAGCGCTTTGCCGTTATACGGCGGCAGGCCACCGGCACCAATCGTAAACCCGCCTCCGTGCAGCCAGACCATAACCGGCAGCGGCTCGGCCCGCTCTGCGGGAGACCAGACGTTAAGGTAGAGGCAATCTTCGGAAAACTGGCCCGGATCGCCGCCGCCTAGCTCCTGACAATACTCGCTGCTTTGCCAGCTTGAGGCGGAGAATGCCGTGGCCTCACGCAGGCCATCCCAGCGTTCAGGCGGCCGGGGCGAGCGCCAGCGCCACTCCCCCACGGGCGGCGCGGCGTAGGGAATACCGCACCAGAGGTGGACATTTTCATCGGTTAAACCAGACAGTGCGCCCTGGCGCGTTTCAACCACAGGGGCGGAAGGATTTTGCATAACGACCTTAATTTTTCCATCACACCCCAGCAGAGTAACGATTTCAGAGCAAACCGCAACGCTGTTTGCTGCGCGTTTCAGCCTCCTGGTAGAGCGTAAACTCGTCATATACCGGGCATCCCAGCGCGTCTTCAAACGCATCGCGGCTGGCGTTACCGTGGCTGCGGGCCTGGGTTTCGTTCCCGAGATTGGACTGGAAAATCCCCGCGGCGCTGACCGGGAGGAAATCTTCGTAGGTGATCGGCTGGGCAACCACCCATCCGCGCTCGATCAGCGGCTGCGGATCGTCTCCCGGACGAAACGCATGACGATGGGCTTCCCCTGATGGCGTCAGGCGATAGCGGAAATAGGCAAGCTCCTGACGGCGCATGAGCATTTCGCTGTCCGGGAAGGCGCTAAAAATCTCCCGCAGATGCAGCTGGTGCGTGAGGTTATCTTTACCGGTACCGGCCTGAGCGAGCAGGCTATCGTACAGTTCCCGGCCTTTCGGGGTCAGCGCCACGCCGCGCTGCTCAATCTCACCGAAGCGCGCGGTGTGGGTGCCTTTATGTTCACCGGCAAACAGCACCGGCTCTTCCAGCGCCTTGAAGCTGGTTTGACGCAATAAGACGGGCACCTCGCGACGCGGCGGCCCTTCGATCAGAATTTTTGGCTCGATACCGTACTTCGGCATCAGCTCCTGCACTCGGTCAATGTCCAGCGTGCGCGGCGTGAGGTGGTTAATATGGCAGCCCGGGAAGCAGACCACGTCGGCAATCAGGCGATGCTCGTTGCTCAGGGCCAGATAGGTCTCCTGATCGACCGTCGCATGGCGGTGCCAGCGGAAGGTTTCTAACGCTTCGTGCACAAACTCGTGGGCCTGTGCGTCAGTAAAGTGCCCTTCCGACTCGTGCAGGTCGATCAGCTCCAGGCAGCGCGGCGTGAAGATGTTGCGGTGAGACAGGATCTCCGCGGCACGCTCGCGCAGCGCGACGTTTTCAATCAGCTCAAGACGCAGCAGCGAGGTAAAGATACGAAACGGATTCCGGCACAGCGCCGCATCCTCTATCGGACGAAACGCCGTTGAGTGGACGGGCACCCCCGCCTGAGAGAGATCGTAATAGCTGACCGGGTACATGCCCATAATGGCAAACATACGGCGCAGGGTTGAAAGTTCCTGTGCCGTGCCTACGCGGATCGCCCCGTGACGCTCCACGTTAAGGCGCGCAAGCTCATCGGCGTTAGCCAGTTGTTCATGTAATAGTGGATTGTTTTCCAGAACCGCCAGGTTTACGTCCGCAACCAGTTCGAGCAAGGTGCCGTACTGCGGAACTTCCTGCTGGTACATCGCCGACATAGCCTGCGAAAAGTGTTCCCGAATGTCATCAGCCGTGATGGTGTTCGCCATGATGTCATGCCTCCAGTGAATATTACCTGGAGTGTAGAGAAACCCGTTCCTTCCGGGGGGAAGAATTTCTGATTTGTGATCTTAAGACGACAGTGGTCAAACCGTGTGCTACGAGCCCCGGAACAGACCCGAACGGAACCGCCCTTTCGACCTGAACGATTTTATCCAGGATTTTCCTTATAATTATTTAGGGTTCCGCTTTCTAGCTATAAAGGAGTATTTTTTGGTTCTCTCCTGAATGCAAATTAACCAATTTGAATACATCATTATTTTTATCCTCACCTTTCAAATTTTTAGCCCGAAGTTAGGATTAATCTGAACGGTTGTTTACAAGTCCTTCCTGCTTCTCCATATTTCCCTTTTAAGCGAAGCGTAAATTTACAAACATTTAAAAATAACGCAACCGCAAATAGCAAAACGCATTTGACGGATGCCGCACAGCGACTAGAGTTATTACTCGAACGACGAGTGATACGGAATATTTTCGTATCGTACTGACATAACCAATATATGACTATGAGGTTTAATATGGCAGAGCATCGTGGTGGTTCCGGTAATTTCGCTGAAGACCGTGAAAAAGCATCAGAAGCTGGTCGTAAAGGTGGCCAGCATAGCGGTGGGAACTTTAAAAACGATCCGCAACGCGCTTCTGAAGCGGGTAAGAAAGGAGGACAGAACAGTCACGGCGGAGGCCGTAAATCTGATAACTCCTGATCTTATTTAATACTCTTTTAATAAAACCAGAGAGCATGCTGCGGGCTGAAAAGCTCGCAGTACCCTTTCTTTATTTTACCGGAGCGTAATTATTATGAATATGAAAAGCGTCGAGGATGTCTTTATTCATCTTCTGTCGGATACCTACAGCGCAGAAAAGCAGCTTACCCGAGCGTTAAGCAAACTGGCCCGCGCTGCCTCCAGCGAGAAGCTGAGCGCCGCCTTTACCGCACACCTGGAAGAGACGCAGGGACAGATCGAACGTATCGATCAGATCGTCGAGCAGGAAGACGGTATCAAGCTTAAGCGCATGAAATGCGTGGCGATGGAAGGCTTAATTGAAGAAGCCAACGAAGTCATCGAAAGTACGGAAAAAAATGAAGTACGTGATGCCGCACTTATTGCCGCTGCGCAAAAGGTCGAGCATTACGAAATTGCCAGCTACGGTACCCTTGCCACATTAGCAGAACAGCTGGGCTATAAAAAAGCCGTTAAGCTTCTTGCCGAAACGCTGGAAGAAGAAAAAGAGACCGACCTTAAACTCACCGACCTGGCCGTAGGAAATATTAACCAAAAAGCGCAGAAATGACGCAATAATACAGGTTAAATAAAATGAGCATCAGTCCCAGGACAATTAAACGGTGCCATTTAGCGGCAGCCATAATATGGTTCATTCTCGCCATCCCATCCGTAATATGGTGGAAGAATAGCGTGCTATGGGTCATTATCATCAGTATTTACGCCAATATTGTCGGCCATTTATCTGGCTACAGTGCCGCGCGTGCCGATCAGGCTGCTGAAAGTGAGACCAAATAAGCGAACCCCTAATGAGGATACAATGATGAATCACGTAGAACACTACCATGACTGGCTACGCGATGCCCATGCGATGGAAAAGCAAGCCGAATCTATGCTGGAATCCATGGCCAGCCGTATCGATAATTATCCTGATGTTCGCGCCAGAATTGAGCAGCATATTAATGAGACAAAACGGCAAATTACATTGCTGGAAGAAATCCTCGACCGTAATGATATTTCTCGTTCGGTTTTAAAAGATTCGATGAGCAAAATGGCGGCGCTGGGCCAGTCCATCGGCGGCATGTTCCCGTCGGATGAGATCGTTAAGGGTTCCATCAGCGGCTATGTTTTCGAACAGTTTGAAATAGCCTGTTATACCTCCCTGCTCGCGGCGGCGAAGAAAGCAGGCGACGTCGCCTCGGTGCCTGCTATCGAGACGATTCTGGCGGAAGAACGCGAAATGGCCGACTGGCTGATTCGTCATATTCCGCAGACCACGGAACAGTTCCTGCTGCGTTCAGACGCATCGGGCGTCGAAGCGAAAAAATAAACCGGGAGAATCGCCATGTTCCGACACGTCAAACAGCTGCAATACACGGTTCGCGTTGCCGAACCGAACCCTGGCCTCGCCAACCTTTTACTGGAACAGTTCGGTGGGCCGCAGGGCGAACTGGCTGCCGCCTGCCGGTACTTTACGCAAGGATTGAGCGATGACGATCCGGGCCGTAAAGATATGCTGATGGATATCGCGACCGAGGAGCTAAGCCACCTCGAAATCATCGGTACTCTGGTCGGCATGCTGAATAAAGGCGCTAAAGGCGCGCTGGCGGAAGGGGTGGAAAACGAGGCTGAGCTGTATCGGTCCATGACCGAAAACGGCAATGACAGCCACATCACCTCCCTGCTCTACGGTGGCGGCACCCCGCTCACTAACTCGGCGGGCGTGCCCTGGACCGCGGCCTACGTCGATACCATTGGCGAGCCGACGGCGGACCTGCGCTCAAACGTGGCAGCAGAGGCCAGAGCGAAAATCATCTATGAACGGCTGATCAACGTGACCGACGATCCCGGCGTAAAGGATGCGCTGGCGTTTCTGATGACGCGGGAGGCGGCGCATCAGCTCTCCTTTGAGAAGGCGCTGCAGTCCATCCGTAATAATTTCCCACCGGGAAAATTGCCGCCAATCGAGGAATTCACCAACAAGTACTACAATATGTCTGAAGGTGGAGAGGTTCGCGGAAGCTGGAACAGCGATAAACATTTCGATTACGTTGAGTCCCCCCAGCCTGCGGTTGACGGCGGCGATGGCAGCGCAAGCGTCACGCTCACGACCGAACAGGCAACCCTGGTCAAGGCGATGTCTGCCCGCACGAAGTCCGATCCACATTCTGACCCGCTGACCGGTGCCGAGCTGGGTGCCGGTAAGACTAAACCGTAATCGGTTTTGCCGGGCAGTCATAACCTGCCCGGCAATTCTCGTGCCCCATCGTTTCAGAGGTACGGACCATGTTCGAACTCGACGCGTTCCATCTGGCCAGAATTCAGTTCGCTTTTACCGTCTCGTTTCATATCCTTTTTCCTGCGATCACCATAGGCCTTGCCAGCTATCTGGTTGTGCTGGAGGGCATGTGGCTGCGCACCAAAAACGACGTCTGGCGATCGTTGTACCATTTCTGGCTCAAGATATTTGCCGTTAACTTCGGGATGGGTGTCGTTTCCGGGCTGGTCATGGCGTACCAGTTTGGCACCAACTGGAGCGGGTTCTCACAGTTCGCGGGCAGTATTACCGGCCCACTCCTGACCTATGAGGTGTTAACCGCCTTCTTCCTCGAGGCCGGTTTCCTCGGCGTCATGATGTTCGGCTGGAATAAGGTCGGCCCGGGCCTGCACTTCTTTTCAACCTGCATGGTGGCGCTCGGCACGCTGATGTCGACCTTCTGGATCCTCGCCTCCAACAGCTGGATGCATACGCCGCAGGGCTTCACTATTGAAAACGGACAGGTTATCCCGCAGGACTGGCTGGCGATCGTCTTTAATCCCTCCTTCCCTTACCGCCTGATTCATATGGCTATCGCCGCGTTTCTGAGCAGCGCGCTGTTTGTCGGCGCCTCGGGCGCATGGCACCTGCTGCGCGGTAATGATACCCCCGCCGTCCGCACCATGTTTTCCATGGCGATGTGGATGGCGCTGCTGGTCGCACCCATCCAGGCGGTCGTGGGCGATATGCACGGTCTGAACACGCTTGAGCATCAGCCGGCCAAAATTGCCGCCATCGAGGGGCACTGGGAAAACCCGCCCGGCGAGGCCACCCCGCTGCTGCTGTTTGGCCTGCCGGATATGGACGAAGAGCGCACCAAATATGGTCTGGAGATCCCCGCGCTCGGCAGCCTTATCCTGACGCACAGCCTGGACAAGCAGGTCCCGGCGCTGAAGGATTTCCCGAAAGAAGATCGCCCAAACTCGACCATCGTTTTCTGGTCGTTCCGCGTCATGGTCGGTATGGGGCTGCTGATGATTACCCTCGGGCTTATCAGCGTCTGGCTACGCTATCGCCATCGCCTTTTCCACTCGCGCCCCTTCCACTGGTTTGCCCTCTGCATGGGGCCTGCCGGGCTGCTGGCGCTGCTCGCCGGCTGGGTGACCACCGAAGTGGGCCGCCAGCCGTGGGTGGTCTATGGCTATCTGCGCACCATCGACGCGGTATCGCTGCACAGCACCCTGCAGATGAGCATCAGCCTGCTGGCGTTCTTCGTCGTCTACACGTCGGTGTTTGGCGTGGGCTATGTTTACCTTATCCGGCTGATTAAGAAAGGACCGCAGCCTGTCGACACGCTGACGTCAAACACCTCGGGCACACCCGCCCGTCCGCTGTCTGCCGCTGAGTCTGTTCCTGAAGAGGAGAGAACCTGATGGGCGTCGATATCTCAGTGATCTGGTTTGCCATCATCGTCTTTGCCACGCTGATGTACATCATTATGGATGGCTTTGATTTGGGCATCGGCCTGCTGTTTAACTTCGTGGGCGATGCGAAGGAGCGGGATGTGATGGTCAACAGCGTGGCGCCGGTCTGGGACGGCAACGAAACCTGGCTGGTGCTCGGTGGCGCAGGGTTATTCGGCGCCTTTCCGCTGGCCTATGCGGTGATTGTGGATGCGTTGACCATTCCCCTTACCGCCATGCTAATTGGCCTGATCTTTCGCGGCGTCGCCTTTGAGTTCCGCTTCAAAGCCACGCCGTCGCACCGCAAATTCTGGGACTACTCCTTTGCGGGCGGATCGCTGCTCGCGACCTTCAGCCAGGGCATCGTCGTGGGCGCAATGATCAACGGCTTTGACGTTGAGGGCCGACGCTTTGTCGGCTCCGCGCTTGACTGGCTCACCCCCTTCAACCTCTTCTGCGGTATCGGTCTGGTCGTCGCCTACACGCTGCTGGGCACCACCTGGCTCATTATGAAAAGTGAAGGCGCGCTGCAGGCCCGCATGCGCGAGCTGACCCGCCACGTGCTGCTGGCGCTGATGGTCGTCATCGCCGTGGTGAGCATCTGGACGCCGCTCGGCTGGCAGTACGTGGCCGACCGCTGGTTTACGCTGCCCAACTTCTTCTGGTTCCTGCCGGTTCCGCTGCTGGTCGGGCTTTTCAGCGTGCTGATCTGGCGCCTCACCCGCAACCCGAATAGCCACTCTCGCCCCTTCCTGCTGACGCTGGGGCTTATTTTCCTCGGGTTTAGCGGGCTCGGCATCAGTCTCTGGCCGAACATTATTCCGCCGCGCATCACCCTGTGGGAAGCCGCGGCCCCGCCTGCCAGCCAGCTGTTTATGCTGGTAGGCACGTTGCTGATTATTCCGGTGATCCTGGTGTACACCGCCTGGAGCTACTACGTCTTCCGGGGCAAAGTATCGGATACTGAAGGCTATCACTGAGGAACGCTATGACGGACTGGCATACACGAGCCATTATTTATCAGATTGATACCGCGCTATTTTATGATTTGAACGGCGATGGCTGCGGGGACATCGCCGGGATCGCGGCCAAGCTGCGCTATATTCGCCGCATGGGGGCGACGGTTATCTGGATCACCCCGTTTTACCTCACGCCCTTTCTCGATGAAGGCTACGACGTCAGCGACCACCTCCAGGTGGATCCCCGCTTCGGAAAACTGGCCGATATCATCGCCTTTATCGAACAGGCCCGCGAGCTGGGCATGCAGGTCATTATCGAGCTGCTGATCCAGCACACCTCGGACGAGCATCCCTGGTTCCAGCAGGCGCGCCGCAGCCCGGCGTCACCCTATCGTGATTACTACCTCTGGTCGGATAGCGACGAGGACGATACGCCCCCCATGTTTCCCGGCGTGGAAAAGAGTATCTGGACCTGGGACGACGAGGCGGGACAATACTACCGGCACATGTTCTATCGCCACGAGCCGGATCTGAACCTTACCTCGCCCGCAGTGCTTAAAGAGATTGAGAACATCATCCTCTTCTGGCTCAAGCTTGGCGTGTCGGGATTTCGCCTCGACGCCGCATCCCACCTCACCACGCAGGCGGGAAACGGCGATGAAAAAAAGGGGCTGTGGATCCTCGAACATATGCGGCGTCTTATCGAAGAGCGCAATCCGGACGCGATCCTGCTGGGTGAAGTGGACGTAGACGTTGAGACCTATAAAGACTACTTCGGCAATAATGACCGCCTGAACCTGGTGCTGAATTTCTGGCTCAACAAGTATTTCTACGTCAGCCTGGCCAGAAAAAGCGCCCGCCCGCTGCGCAATGCGGTGAAGAAGATGATCGTCCCGCCTGATGCCTGCTGTTTTGCTAACTGGCTGCGCAACCACGACGAGCTGGATCTGGAAGGCATTAGTCAGAAAGACAAACAGTTTGTCCTCGACACGTTTGCCCCTGACGAAGAGATGAACGTCTATCAGCGCGGGATCCGCCGCCGCCTGGCCCCGATGCTCAACGGCGATCGGAAGCGGCTGGCGTTCTGCCACGCGGTGCTGTTTTCCATGCCGGGTGTCCCGGTGATGCGCTACGGCGACGAGATCGGCATGGGGGACGACCTGAAGCTGGAGGAGCGCTACGCCGTCCGCACCCCGATGCAGTGGGCGGGGTCACAGGGAGGCGGTTTCTCCGCAGCAGACCCTGAAAAATTTATCGCACCGATTATCGACCACGGCCCTTACCGCTATCAGAAAGTCAACGTCGCCGATTCGCTGCTTCACCACAACTCCCTTCTGCACCGGATCATCGATATTGCTAATACCCGCTCGGAGTTCCCCGAAATTGCCGTTGCGCCCTTTCGCCTTATCACAATCGATGATGACGCGGTGCTGGGGCTCTATTACGAGACCGACGAGCGCAGCATCCTGACCTTCGTCAACTTCAGCGACCAGCCGGTGCAGTTCACCGCAAAAGGGATCCGCAACGCCACCTGGACCGCCTGTCTCGAGGACAAGCGCTACGATGACGCGCTGATTTGCGGCAAAACCGTTCAGCTCACTCTTGGCGGCTACGGCTATCGCTGGTTCTGGACGCACCGTAGCGCGCTGCGCTGACTAGGGTTTCCGGCGGGTTATCAGACGCGTCAGCACTATCCCCGCCACCGCGAGGGCGCCCAGCGCCACCTTACCCGGCATGCCGGAGGTGACGGACGGCGCGCGGGTTTTCGCCTCGTCGGTAAAGCGACCGTGGATTTTATGCAGATCGTTAACCGGCTGGTCGAGGTAGTCCCGGCGATCCGGCGCGTTGAGATCGTCGGTCATCTGCCCTTCCCACGCCTTTTTTACCATCAGCCGGTCAAGAAAGCCGGGGAAGAAAAATTGCCCGACGATTGACTGGATGGTGCTGCTGCCTACCCACAGCTCGCGCACCGGTTTTTGCGCCACCCTGAAGATGGCGCTGGCGGCCACCTCGGGCTCAAAGACCGGCGGCACCGGGCGCATCGCCCAGGCAAACTTATTCCTCGCCCATTCGAACTGCGGGGTATTGAGTCCGGGCATCTGGACCATCGAAAGCTGAACCCGGCTGTTCTCATGCATCAGCTCGGTACGTACCGCATCGGTGAACCCGCGGATCGCCGCTTTGGCGCCGCAGTAGGCTGACTGCAGCGGAATGGAACGGTAGGCCAGCGCGGACCCCACCTGGATAATCACGCCCCTGTCACGCGGAACCATAAGTTCGAGCGCGGCGCGGGTACCGTTCACGTAGCCGAGGTAGGTCACGTCTGTTACGCGACGGAACTCGTCCGGCGTGAGGGTTCGGAACGGTGCCAGAACGGCCCCCATGGCGTTGTTCACCCAGACATCAATCGCGCCGAGGCGATACTCAATTTCGTTAGCGGCGTCCACCACCGCCTGGCTGTCGGCGACGTCCGCCTGCACGGCGTGGGCATTAACGCCAAAGCGCCGTAGCTCCTCCTGGGTCGAGTGCAGGCTGGCTTCATCGCGGGCAATGAGCCCCACGTCGTAACCCGCCTTTGCAAAGTGCAGCGCCGTGGCTTTTCCCACGCCCGCCGTCCCGCCGGTAATCACTATGACAGCCATAGAACCTCCACGTAAGTTTATCCGTTATTCCCGTCCGACAAGGTTGTCACCAGTTCAGCCAGCGAGTAATGCACCGCTTTTTCGACCACGTCCTGACAGTCACCGGAGAAAAGCACGGTGCGGGTCTTCGTCTCGCCGCGTATGTTCCACGCAAAGCAGACCGTCCCCGCCGCCGTGCCGTCGTCGCCCCCTTCCGGGCCTGCGTAGCCGCTGATGGCGATGCTGATATCCGCTTGGGCGATGTCGCGGATACTGGCGGCCATCTCGGTTACCGTCTGCTCGCTCACGGCAGTAAACCGCGCCAGCGTCTCAGGGCGTACGCCGAGGATCCGCGCTTTGGCTTCATCGCTGAACACGACCAGCCCGACATCATAAAATTCGGCGGTGTTTTCCTCTGCGCAAAGCGCCACCGAGAGCTTTCCGCCCGTGCAGGATTCCGCGGTGGTTAAGCGAAGCCCGAGATCGGTTAATTTGCTCGCCAGCTTTTTCGTCAGTTCACCTACGGTATTATTGCTGTCGTGAAAAAGATTGCTCATCTTACCGCCTCTTATTTCTCGAAAGGAATGATTGAAATATGACCATTGCGCTCAAGTATGGCATATTTAATGTCGCTTATTTCCGTAATGCCATTATTTTGACGCGCTGACACCAGAATATCATCACAGGACACGTCAACTTTTTTCAGTTTATCGGCTAACGGCACGCCGTTCTCGACAAGAATAACAGGTGTACCATCCAGAATATTCTCCACCGGCGAGAAATATTTCTTCATCAGCCCGAATATAATATCCACTACCACCAGCGTGGTAATGGTAATCATCGCGCCGGTGACGGAAAAATCTTGTCCGAGAAGCGCCTGCTGTGTGGCTTCACTAATTATCAAGAGCAGAATGAGATCGAAGCTGGTCATCTGCAGCAGCGCACGACGCCCGGCCACTTTAAATACCACCACGAGGAACAGGTAAATAGCCAGCGCGCGAAAGACCATATCCATATCAGCCTCCTACGGGTAAATAAATTGCCAGATGTTAATCTCCGGCTCGCTGTTGACGCGGATGACGGTGTTCCATTTACCGGCTCTGGAAGGTGTCGTGAAGAGTAACACGGAGAAGCGGTCGGATTCTTTCAGGTTGTTATAGACAAAAAAGAGGGTCTTTCCGCGGCTGAACATACTGTCCGGCTGCGGCCAGACGCTGCCGGGCTCATACGCATCGCTGCTCTCGCTGGCCATGCTGAGGACATACTTCCCCTCGGCCTGCACCGGAAACGCGATCTCCATCCGCGTCTCTGTCTCCCGCCGTCCAAAGCGTTCATAGTTTATGGTCAGTGATTTAGCGGAATTCGTTTTGACCGTGTCGCTGACCATTCCGCTGGAAAACAGACCGGCAATCGCCGCGACGATAATACCCAGCAGAACAATAAACCCCACCTGACGAAACGCGTATTCAAACGTCAGCAAGCGATAACTCTCGTCTATCCCGGGTAACCTTTCTTTTTCACGCTTCATGGCCGTCGTCACCGTTTCGCTTATTATCCGATAATTTTGATTTCTAACGCGAATGTTTTTAGGACTTATCACATTTGCCACATAAAGGAATAGCAACAATACTTAATAAGTCAAGACACGCAAAATGAAGGATATCGGATGAAATTATCACTTGTTTCCGCTTTATTGATATTTCTGGTTCCGGCCGCATGGGCAGATAATAACGGGGGTTTACAAAAAGGCGAAGCACCACCGCCTCCCCACGCGCTTGATAGCGGATATCGCGGAACCGACGACGCGCGTATTATGACCATCAAGCAGGCAAAAGAATTGCATGATGGTGCGACAATTTCATTACGCGGTAATCTTATTAACGGTAGCGGCGATAAGTTTGTATTTCAGGATAAAACCGGAAAAATCGACGTTATTATTCCCCAGGCAGTCTTCGACGGCAGAACGGTAAAACCCGACCAGATGATCAGTATCAACGGTTCGCTTGATAAAAAATCATCTCCTGCCGTCGTCCGTGTTGATCGTTTGCAGAAATAATTCAGCGAAGCGTTAACGCTGCAGTTATCCATCAAATCTCACCCCTTGGCTTAAGGAGTCAGCTATGAGTGATACTAAACAACGTACGAACGCTTACCCGCAGCCCCCGTTCCCGGAACAGCCGCAGACGCCGCCGGGACTGGCATCAGAAATGCAGCCCGTACCCGACCACGGGGAAAAAAGCTACAAAGGACATGGCCGCCTTGCCGGCAAAAAAGCGCTAATTACCGGCGGAGACTCCGGTATTGGTCGCGCGGTCGCTATCGCCTATGCTCGTGAAGGCGCTGACGTTGCCATTAACTACCTGCCCGAAGAGGAAAAAGACGCCTCTGAGGTCATCGACCTGATCGAAGCGGAAGGCCGCAAGGCCGTCGCGCTGCCGGGTGACGTCCGGGACGAAACCTTCTGTCAGAATCTGGTCGAAGAAGCCGTGTCGAAACTGGGCGGGCTGGACATTCTGGTCAATAATGCCGGCCGTCAGCAGTTCCGTGAATCGCTTGAAGAACTGACCACGGAAGATTTTGACGCAACGTTTAAAACCAACGTTTACGCTCCGTTCTGGATCACCAAGGCGGCGCTGCGCCACCTGAAAGCGTCGTCCGTTATCATTAATACCTCCTCCGTTCAGGCGGTGAAGCCCAGCCCCGTGCTGCTGGACTATGCCCAGACGAAAGCCTGTCTGGCGGTGTTTACCAAATCCTTAGCCAAACAGCTGGGTCCGAAAGGCATTCGCGTCAACGCGGTTGCTCCTGGCCCTTACTGGACGGTACTGCAGTCCAGCGGCGGGCAGCCGATGGAAAAAGTGAAGGAGTTCGGTGGCGACACCCCGCTGGGACGTCCGGGCCAGCCCGTCGAGATTGCCCCGCTGTACGTCACGCTGGCCTCGGATGAATGTTCCTTTACGTCCGGCCAGGTGTGGTGTTCCGATGGCGGTGACGGCGTGATCTAAACCGGTAAACGATACCCCTCCGCAATGAGCAATAAATGAACAAGGATGTTCGCTTTTATTCCCCCCCCAAAAAACATGTTGTAACTCAAACAGATCAAATGTTAAAAATATTTTGCTATCAGGTTATCAAAATTAAATAACTTAACTTGTCACCCGCATCGCTCTGTTTTTAACATCGCCTATGGAAAAAAATGGTCTGTTCAGTCAGCGCATACGCTTGCGCCATTTGCATACATTTGTGGCCGTCGCTCAACAGGGAACGCTGGGGCGTGCGGCTGAAACTCTCAACCTGAGCCAGCCTGCGCTCTCAAAAACCCTCAACGAGCTGGAACAGCTGACCGGTGCCCGTCTTTTTGACCGCGGGCGGCTGGGGGCGCAGCTTACCATCGTGGGCGAACAGTTTCTTACGCACGCCGTTAAAGTGCTGGATGCGCTCAATACCGCAGGCCAGTCCCTGCACCGAAAAGAAGAGCAAACCAGTGAGGTGGTGCGCGTGGGTGCTTTGCCTACCGCGGCGCTGGGCATTCTTCCGCCCGTTATCGGCCAGTTCCACAAGCAGCAGCGACATACCACGATTCAGGTCGCCACCATGAATAACACCATGCTGCTCGCGGGGCTGAAATCGGGTGAACTGGATCTCGGAATCGGTCGCATGTCCGACCCTGAGCTGATGGGCGGCCTCAACTATGAACTGCTGTTCCTGGAGTCCCTGAAGCTGGTGGTTCGTCCCGATCACCCCCTGCTGCAGGACACGGTCACGTTAAGCCGCGTTATGGAGTGGCCGGTAGTGGTTTGCCCAAAAGGGACCGTTCCCCGCCAGACCGCAGAAACCTTGCTGCAAATGCAGGGGTGTACGCTGCCCTCAGGATGTATCGAAACGCTGTCGGCCTCGCTTTCGCGCCAGCTTACGCTGGATTATGACTACGTCTGGTTCGTGCCCTCCGGCGCGGTGAAAGATGATTTACGTCAGGGAACGCTGATCGCCCTGCCGATTACTTCCCCCGGCCCCGGTGAACCTATCGGCATTTTGACCCGCGTAGACACGCCGCTATCAACGGGCGCACAGACGCTGCTGAGCGCTATCCGTAAATCAATGCCGGTATAAAACCTTTTTCACCCCTCACCCTAACCCTCTCCCCTTAGGGGCGAGGGGACTAGCCCGTGCGTTAATCAAATAATGCGGAATAATCCATTAACAATTGCGTAAAACAATTTAACAGTTTTATCATAACGGTGAATTCACCAAATGGTTCGCAAATCATTTTATAAAACCGAATTCACCCGTATTAATCATTATTATTCCCGCAATTATTACCCAACTGGTACACACACGGCGCTGCGGGGGGATCGAAAGGAGAAAGACATGGCATTTGGCAGCGCGCCGCGCGGGATACCTCGTATTCTGCAGTGGCTTCTTGCCGGACTGATGACGCTCATCGGTCTGGCGGTCGGCGGGTTGGGCTTTAAGCTCGCCACCGTAGGCGGAAGTGGATACTTCCTGATAATGGGCGTGGTGATGGTGATTGCCGCGATCCTGATTTTCCTCAATCGCAGCAGCGGGATCGTGCTTTACGGCATCGCCTTTATTGCCTCGCTGTTCTGGGCGGTAAGCGATGCGGGCTGGGACTTCTGGCCGCTTTTCTCTCGCCTGTTTACCTTTGCCGTACTGGCCTTCCTCTGCGCCATCGTCTGGCCTTTCCTGCGCGCGGCAAACCACAGCGTTGCGAACAAGGCGCCCGCTTTTGGCGTCGCGGCCGTGCTCGCGGTGGCGATGCTGGTCAGCCTGGGCTGGATGTTTAAGCCGCAGACCCTCGTGGCAGCGAACGAGCCCGTTCCGGTGAAACCCGTCGCCCCCGGCGAGCAGCAAAAGAACTGGGAGCACTGGGGCAATACCACCCACGGCGACCGTTTCGCCGCGCTGGATCAGATTAACAAGCAAAACGTCCGCGATCTGAAAGTCGCCTGGGTTGCGCACACCGGCGATATTCCGCAGAGCAACGGTTCCGGCGCGGAAGATCAGAATACCCCCTTACAGGTTGGCGACACGCTGTATGTCTGTACCCCGTACAGTAAGGTGCTGGCGCTGGACGTGGATTCCGGCAAAGAAAAATGGCGCTACGATTCCAAAGCCACAGCGCCTAACTGGCAGCGCTGCCGCGGTCTGGGCTATTTTGAAGACCATTCAATCGTGACAACGTCACAGACGGAAACACAGCCTGCGGCATGCCCACGCCGTCTGTTCCTGCCGACCACCGATGCCCGCCTGATTGCCATCAACGCGGATACCGGCAAGGTCTGCGAAGACTTCGGCGACCATGGCACCGTGGATCTGAGCGTCGGCATGGGCGAAATCAAGCCCGGGTATTATCAGCAGACCTCCACGCCGCTGGTCGCAGGCAATGTGGTTGTCGTCGGCGGTCGCGTCGCGGATAACTTCTCCACCGGCGAACCGCCGGGCGTGGTGCGCGCCTACGACGTGCACACCGGTAAGCTGGCGTGGGCGTGGGATCCGGGTAATCCGAACCTGACCGGCCTGCCGCCGGAAGGCCAGACCTACACGCGCGGCTCGCCGAACGTCTGGTCAGCAATGTCTTACGACGCTAAGCTGAACCTGATCTACCTGCCAACCGGCAACGCCACCCCGGACTTCTGGGCGGGCGAACGTACCGCGCTGGACGATAAGTACAGTTCCTCCATCGTCGCCGTGGACGCGACCACCGGTCAGGTGCGCTGGCATTTCCAGACAACCCACCACGACCTGTGGGACTTTGACCTGCCTTCCCAGCCGCTGCTGTACGATCTGCCAGACGGTAAAGGCGGCACCACGCCTGTGCTGGTGCAGACCAGCAAGCAGGGCATGATCTTCATGCTTAACCGCGAAACCGGCAAGCCGGTGGCGAAGGTAGAAGAACGTCCCGTTCCGGCGGGTAACGTTGAAGGTGAACGCTACTCTCCGACCCAGCCGTATTCCGTGGGCATGCCGATGATTGGCAACCAGACGCTGACCGAATCCGACATGTGGGGGGCGACGCCTGTCGACCTGCTGCTGTGCCGTATTCAGTTTAAAGAGATGCGTCATCAGGGCGTCTTCACCCCGCCGGGTCTCGACCGTTCCCTGCAGTTCCCTGGCTCACTCGGCGGGATGAACTGGGGCAGCGTCTCCGTTGACCCGAACAACAGCCTGATGTTCGTCAACGATATGCGCCTGGGCCTGGCAAACTACATGGTGCCGCGCGCTAACGTGGCGAAAAACGCCAGCGGCATCGAGATGGGCATCGTACCGATGGACGGCACGCCGTTCGGCGCGATGCGCGAACGCTTCCTGTCACCGCTGGGCATTCCGTGCCAGAAGCCGCCGTTTGGCACCATGTCGGCCGTTGACCTGAAAACCGGCAAGCTGGTGTGGCAGGTGCCTGTCGGCACGGTGGAAGATACCGGGCCGCTGGGCATTCGCATGCACATGCCAATCCCAATCGGCATGCCGACGCTGGGCGCATCGCTCTCTACCCAGTCCGGCCTGCTATTCTTCGCCGGCACGCAGGATTTCTACCTGCGCGCGTTTGATACCGCCACCGGGAAAGAGATCTGGAAAGACCGTCTGCCTGTCGGCAGCCAGTCCGGCCCGATGACCTACGTGTCGCCGAAAACCGGTAAGCAGTACATCATCATCAACGCCGGGGGCGCTCGCCAGTCGCCGGATCGCGGTGATTACGTTATCGCGTACGCATTACCCGATAAGCAATAAGATGTGAAAAAGGGACCGAAAGGTCCCTTTTTTTGCCCGGTGGCGCTTCGCTTACGCGGGCCTACCGATTTACGTAGGTCGGGTTAGCGAAGCCGCCACCCGACAAAACACGCCACTCAGAACGTCTCCCAGTTATCCCCGGAAACCGTCGCCGCCGGACGCAAAGGCGCGTTCTTCGCCACTGGCGCAGACATCACCGCGCGGCCCGACTTTGCACCACTCAGACGAAACGCCCCGACCGCCTCGGTCAGACGCGCGCCTTGTTCTTCCAGAGACGCGGCTGCCGCAGAGGCTTCTTCCACCAGCGAGGCGTTCTGCTGAGTTACTTTATCCATCTCTGAAATCGCCTGGCTCACCTGCACGATACCGCGGCTCTGCTCATCGGACGCGGCGGCAATCTCCAGCATGATGTCGGTCACGCGCTTAACCGCCTCGACGATTTCATTCATGGTGTTACCGGCAGCCACAACCTCACCGGAGCCCTGGTCGATCAGCGAGACCGATTCGTTAATCAGGCTTTCGATCTCTTTTGCGGCATTCGCACTGCGGCTTGCAAGGGTTCGGACTTCGCTTGCCACCACGGCAAACCCGCGCCCCTGCTCGCCCGCCCGCGCCGCTTCTACCGCCGCGTTAAGCGCCAGGATATTGGTCTGGAACGCAATGCTGTTGATGACGGCGGTGATCTCAGAGATTTTTTTCGAACTGGTGGAGATATTGCCCATGGTTTTCACCACGCCGGAGACCATCTGGCCGCCGCGGCTGGCTTTCCCGGAGGCATCTTCCGCCAGCTTGCTGGCATGATGGGCGTTATCGGCGTTCTGTTTCACCGTCGCGGTGAGCTGCTCCATGCTCGCGGCGGTCTGCTCGATGGCCGCGGCCTGCTGCTCGGTGCGCGAAGAGAGATCGGTGTTACCGGCAGAAATCTCGCTCGTGCCGCGGTAGATCTCCTCCGCCCCCTGACGTACGGTGCCCACCGTGTTTTCAAGCGAGTGCTGCATGGTTTGCAGATCGCGCGTCAGGCGGCCAATTTCGCTGCGCCCGGCCACGTCGTCCGGCATCGTCAGGTCGCCTTTGGCGATATTCTCGATACGTTTCGCTGCACGCTGCAGCGGATTAATGACCGTGCGGCGCAGCACGACAAAGGTCATCGCCGTCAGCACCAGCGCCAGCGCAAATGCGCCCACCATAAACATCAGGCCCAGCTGCGTGCGGCTGTGCGCCTGCGCCGTCAGCGCATTGGCACGCTCGGTACGGATCTTGATCGCCTTCAGCAGCACGGCGTTGTATGCGTCATCCAGCGGGCGCGCCTTTTCGTTTTCATGGTTGATGATCGCTTCGAACATGCCGTTTTTGGCGAATTTCACCATCGGCTGCATGCCCGCGATATAGGCGTCGTACCGGGCCTTGAGATCCTCATCCAGCGCTGCACCCTCAGCGGTACGCACGGCACGATTCATATAGGCGGTAAAGCTCTCCTGGGACTGCTTAATGCGCGTTTCCGCCTCGCTGATGTTCTGCTTCATCGCATCCATCTCCGCGATGCGGCTTGCCGCACCGGCGTGGATCAGATTGATACGCGCGGTTCGCAGATGGTTTGAGCTGTTCGACAGCCCCATACGCACCTGAATTTCGGATGTGACATCCTGCTGATCGTTATCGGCCTGCAGCAGGAAATACCCCGCCAGACCAGAGCTCAAGGCGAACAGAAGAATAATGCCACCGAGAATGGAGGAAAACAGCGGAACCAGCCTGATGTGATGCAAGAAGCTCAGCTTGCGCTGCGCCTGCATCGAAGTAGTGTTGTCCATGACCGTCGACTCTCTTGTAGGTAAGATGCGTAAAAACATGCGTGTTAAATAGTCATCGGCACGGTGGGGATTTAGATTACGGCTAAAAACGCCGCACTGGTCACACTTTAGATAAGATTATTAAAGAAACGCCAGCGGTGAAAAACCGCTGGCAGAAGAGTTACTTGTCGCCAAAATGAATGACGGTACGGATGGATTTTCCTTCGTGCATTAGATCGAACGCGTCGTTGATCTGCTCCAGCGGTAAACGGTGGGTAATAAACGGGTCAAGCTGAATCTTGCCGACCATGGCATCTTCAACCATACCCGGAAGCTGGGTACGGCCCTTCACGCCGCCAAACGCGGAACCGCGCCACACGCGACCGGTGACCAGCTGGAATGGTCGGGTTTTAATCTCCTGGCCCGCGCCGGCCACGCCAATGATAATGCTCTCGCCCCAGCCTTTGTGGCAGCATTCGAGCGCGGAACGCATCACGTTCACGTTGCCGATACATTCGAAGCTGAAGTCAACGCCGCCGTCGGTCAGCTCAACGATGACGTCCTGAATCGGTTTTTCGTGATCTTTCGGGTTAACGAAATCGGTCGCGCCCATTTCACCCGCCAGCTTGAATTTCTCCGGGTTGGTATCGACCGCGATGATACGACCGGCTTTCGCCTGCACCGCGCCCTGAATGACCGCCAGACCAATGCCGCCGAGACCGAACACCGCCACGGTGTCGCCCTCTTTGACTTTTGCCGTGTTATGCACCGCACCAATACCGGTGGTCACGCCGCAGCCCAGCAGGCAGACTTTATCCAGCGGCGCCTGCGGGTTCACCTTCGCCAGCGAGATCTCCGCGCAAACGGTGTATTCGCTGAAAGTGCTGGTGCCCATGTAGTGATAAACAGGCTCGCCGTTATAGGAGAAACGGGTGGTACCGTCCGGCATCAGCCCTTTCCCCTGCGTGGCGCGAACCGCCTGGCAGAGGTTGGTTTTACCGGATTTACAGAACTTACACTCGCCGCACTCCGCCGTGTACAGCGGGATAACGTGATCGCCCGGCTTCAGGCTGGTCACGCCCTCGCCCACTTCCACGACAATCCCGCCGCCTTCATGACCCAGCACCGCCGGGAAGACGCCTTCTGGATCGTCACCGGAGAGCGTAAACGCATCGGTATGGCACACGCCGGTATGGGTGATTTTGATCAGCACTTCGCCTTTCTTCGGCGGTGCCACGTCGATTTCAACGATTTTCAGCGGCTGGCCGGGACCAAATGCAACTGCAGCGCGAGATTTCATCATGTCTTCCCTTTTTGTCAGGTGTGTGGGTTTATTTTAGATAAGAGCGCAGCAAATGGCCGACTTCTGCCATGCGTACGGCTCGCTGATCCGGTGTGGTTTCCCCCGTCACCAGCTCATCTTTGAGGTGAATTTCAACCATTTCGCCCATCAGGCCGTTGGCAGCCCCGCGCACGGCGGCGATTTGCTGCAGGATGGCCAGACAGGGATCGCCCGACTCCAGCGCGCGCTCAAGGGCATCAACCTGGCCCCGAATGCGGCGGACGCGAGTAAGAATACGTTTTTTATCTTCGGGTGAATGCGGCATACGCCCTCCTGATACTATAGGGGGGTATGGTATATTTTAAAGCGGCTGTATGTAAACCTTAATTTCTATATAGCTATCATGCAATTACTCAGCCATTGATTAATGTATGCATCGAAATGGCTGCCATTCATGCTTTCACCAGAAGCTACAAGGGAGTGGGTACGTCAGGATATAGGCGGGAAAAACTGGGGAAATTGCTGCCGATGGTGCAGTGCCAGCCGTCAAGTTTATCTGGCATGCTACGTCGCATGCCATTGGTAATCAAAAAAACAGAGTGCCGAGTTGATTGAAAATATTCAGTTATATTCTACCAGATATTACCAGAGTTTTACGCTTCCGTCTGGCTGCTTACCACCAACAGGAGACATGTCATACGCTTTGGTTACACATTTTTGAATGCCATCTTTAAGATGCTTTACCATTTTTTTATCTGAATTATTCTGTTCAAAATAATTCACATTGGTAACATTGTTTTTACTGTAAATCTCAGCTTCACCATACGGCCCGGCGGGATATGTAAGTTTATAACCCCAAAACTCTTCTTTATAGCCAGCCAAAATGTAGGGATCGTAATCAGCAAATACATCAGCAATGCATAAAGCTACTCTTTTTGTATCGCTCTTAGTCGTATATACAGCGTCAGGGGTACCATGTTTAGGTGGTTCCTGCATAATTGAACACCCAGATAATGTAAGAACTGCTAATGCAAGAATAGGTTTTAACATGTCAATTCCATTTAAGTATTTATAAGTGCATGAATAAGATACCTTATTTTGATAATTGTGTCTTGCATTTATTTTATAATCTATACGACCTGAGTATATCGTCTACTGTAGCGAAAACATTTCTCATTTCATCCACCATTCTGGAGTGTGCCTTTCCTATAACATATTGTCTTAGGCCAGTCAGAGCACGGAGATAAAGCTGACAATATTGGCAACGGGGAGCTCAGCCGCCATCGGTTGGAAGGTCATCGGCCATGACTGTTTTTCAGAGTTGAGCCTTCTCAGGCAATCTCCTCAAATCCGTCTCCGAAGGATCCGGCCCGTGTTATGTAAGTAAACTCCCCTTCCATGCCCGCCTGAAACTGGGTTCTCCAGGTAAATGTTTCAATCGCCACTTTTCCTCCGGGCATAAAAAAAGCCCGCCGAAGCGGACCAGATAGCAGGCACCGATCAAAGTTTTTTTCTTCAATTCTTCTAGCCTACTGTTATCTCGCTCAGTAAACACAGTTGCATCAAACAACACCTGTTTATCAGCACCTTCTGTTCTCATCACTGTCGTAGTGAAAACAGCCTCAGACGCAGCGCAAAGTGTTCCCCATTTCGAATTCTTAGGTGGCGCCAGAGCCCATTTAGCTTCTTCATTCGATTTAAGCCCACCAGGAATATTGTAAAAACATCACTCACCAACCATGGAGTTGAGCGTTCATTGCTGGTTATCATGCATCGAAGGTATGCTCTGGAATTAGTAGTATCGGAATTATTTTTTACAACCAGTCTTGTTACGGGCGGAGGCTTACTGTCTTCTTCTGATTCCTTGAAAAGGGTGGAAGATAAAACCTTGATTTTCACAAGCTCCTCTTGGGCCTTCTCTGAGTGAGCACGTTATCTTAATTTCCTCGCATTACAGATTACCTCCGGGCTGGGGCTGCTTGGCAATCCCTGCGGACTGATCGATGGTCTGCTGCAAACCCGAGAAATAGAATCGTTATCACCGTAAGTTTGCTGCTGAGAGTTTTGGTTTTGAACGATTATAGAGGTTCAAACAGTTACGCCACCAGCAGCAAGAGATTGCACACCTTGCATAGGCATCCGCCCAACATAGCGTTATGCTCCTTGCATCAGCGCAATGAGATTACCAACCAGGTTACGAGGATGCAGAAATGATGTATCGGTATATTCGTTCTGGCTCAAGGAGTTCGATGATAAGCAGGCGTACCTGTTGAACGAGTGTTTTCAGCAAAAGGCTATCCCGGTACGTAGTCAGAACTGATTCAATTCGCCGCTTCGGATGGGGCTCACTCTGTGATTGACCTATCCTTGAGCATCAAATGCAAATGTTTGAGTATTTGTTGAAGTTAGCTATTGAGAAAGGATCTTACACTTCTGTTAATCACATGATATACTAAGAATTATTAATTTTATGGTTCAAAAAATGAACGTGCACTTCAACACTGCGGCTCTCACTTCAACTAATTATTCAAAAAAAGTAAAATCTTCACTACTAGATTTCATTTTTATTGTTCTTTTTTTTACAATAGCTATAACGGGCATTAGAAATTCAATACCATTACCAAACTTTTTATATTCAATAATACACTATATCTGGCTTGCAAGCCCTTTACCGTTAGCCTATATTTCTCTTCGCCTATTAAGGACACCATCATTAATTTCAGCTTATACTGTTTTTATAATCTTTAAGTTGTTAGATTATATAAGCAACACGAAATTATCCCTCACTGGTGAAGTTCTTTCCTGGAATGATTTGTTTTCAGGGTCTAATATATCCATTGCAAAGCACTATCTTACCCCTTGGCCAGTGTTTTATCTGTTCCTCGCAATATCATTTGGTATAATTTTATTTTTTATCAGCCGTTTTTTCTACACGACAAAGAAAAACCAATTATTTCTTGCGATTAGCTTTGTCATAACATTACCCTTTTCATTTTATTCCCATTTTAGCACCCTCTTAGGCGAGGATAATATCCTCGCCAGAAAAATGACATTGATTGCTATAGAAATGAATGTAAGCTATATATCGTGGAATTGGCCTGTAAACCTACAGGAAAATGGAATGGCAATGCATATTTTGATGACAGGCTCACGTAAATCTGCACCTTTGGCTGACAAAAATAACAAAGACAGCTATTCCCTTGAAAAATCAGCAGGTAGTGCATCATTACCAAAACATAAAACTATTATTTATGTGCTCTGTGAGTCATGCTGGTATGACAATGAAAATTTTAAAGAAATTATCAATCCCTTATTAAAGGAAGGCTTTGTATCTTTCCGTGCGACCTCCCCAGTTTATGGCGGAGGCACTGCAAATGTTGAATTTGAAATGCTAACTGGGCTACCAAGCAACTCAAGAGTTTTATCTGGAACAATTTATCAAGAATATGCCTCGCAGTTCAAATCGGGTTCAGACACTATTGCAAGCGTTTTAAGACAAAAAAACTATACTACTTATGCAGCACATAATTATATAAAAGAATTTTGGCATAGAGATATTGTTTACAAAAAATTCGGCTTCGAACAATTTGATGGCCTCAATGAAATGTCCAATATAAAACTACCCGATGAAATTGTCGCAACCAAAAAGAAATGGCAGTGGCAACCCGATGATTACCTTCTTTATAGGTCAGCAATTGAACATCTAAAAAAAGCCGATGGAAAAAGTATTTTCATGAATTTGATTACTATGTCTACACATGGCCCATATCCTAGAGAGAATGACTCGGGAGAGTATGTATATGCATATGAATTAAAACAGGCTATTGAACGATTCATTGATTTCTCCAAAGAAGTGCGAGAAATAGATCCTAATGCTGTTATCGTTATCTATGGCGATCACAAGCCCGCCTTGAATAAATTTTTTATGGACAAGAATGTCTTACCAGCAAATCTTTTCAGCAAAACAGGTGATCGCGACAACGATTTTGTATTTAAATGGGATATAAAACCGACTGATTATGGCGATGTACCCGTGTTTATTTCTGCAGGCAGTAATACTAATTTACAACAACTCGCTATGGAAGCAAATAATCAACCTTACTTTTGTGTTTCATCCCTCATAGATAAACACTTAATTAATTCTGGTCTTCCAAGCTTCAGATACAATATTAAAAATGGTTGTTCCAACACAAGCCAATCATATCAAAGAAAAATCAATGCAATGCCTTCATGGGTATATTCAATGGCCTTATTCGAAGGCAATGAAAAATGAAATTATTTCTTACAAGCCCCTCCTGCAGCAATTATCGGGGTGTCGTAACTGACAATTCTAAAGGTGAAAATATGACTGACAACAAATGATAGCATATTCATCACTTTTAGAACCGGCCGCCGGTGGAGCGCAGTTAATACCACCGGGATCTGGACGGCATTGACTTGGTATAGTTGGCGGGGGATAGTTGTATGATCAATCCCCCGCTCTCGCATGCATCAGCTCCATAACCATCTGCGTCAGCCAGCGCAAATTCCCCAGATGGTGATCTTCACGACATCTGCTGCGGGTCTGTATTGTGTCATTGTGCGTCCTTTCTGTTTTAACTGCCCTCTCAAAGCAAAACATCAAACACACCTTTAGACAAAAGCCACTTACTCTGACAAACGTTACCAGATAGTCTTCTAAAAATTCGCAGTTCATGTGCTGCAGATAACCAACCCACGGAGATAAAATGCTGGTACTTTTTACAATGTTTATATTTTCACTGACGCTTTCGTTTTCTCCTGGCCCGGTTAATATGGTGATTATCTCGTCTGGTGCCGTTCATGGTTTCAGAAAGACCTTTTCATTTGTCTCCGGTGCAACGATAGGGTTTACGTTATTACTTATCTTTATATGTTTCGGCTTTTACGCTGCAATCGAAAAATATCCCGTATTTTTCAGGTATCTTAATATTTCCGGTTCTTTATTTATCATGTATCTGGGCTATAAGATAGCGTCGTCACGGTCCGATATATCATTAACAAAAACGGATTCACCCGGTTTTGTTCAGGGTTTTGTCATGCAGTGGATCAACCCCAAAGCATGGACCGCGTGCGCCTCTGGGGCAGCGATGTTTTCCGAACCCTCTACCCCTGTGACAGCTCTCGCCTTTATCACGGTCTATTTTTTAGTCTGTTACCTGTCGCTTTCTGCATGGGCATTGATGGGAGAAAAGGTATCGACGCTGCTCAGGAGCACGCGGCAGCTCCGTACGTTTAACGTGTTGATGGGCGGACTGCTGCTTATTACGGCGTGTTACATGCTCTTTTTAGCATTTTAAACCCGTTATAACGCGTGAAACTCAATTGCGTTATTAATATCATTAATCAATTTGTAGGCAATACTGCTGGTCGACATATTAGAAGGCCATACGGCATAGACTTTCAGCGGTTCTAATGACCAGTCTGGAAGTATTTCCTGCATTTCTCTACGCTTAACGTCCTCTTCGCTTAAATAGCGAGGAGGTGCTGCAAGGCCAATTTGTTGTCTGGCAAGGGCATAGGCGGCTTCGACATTATCTACATACACCGTGGGCGTATACGTCACGACAGCCACTTCCCCATTTTTATGCCGGAATTCACGGTTATTCTGCCTCATATTGAGTCCAATCCACGGCAGTTTCGCCAGATCATCAGGATGCGTAATCGTCGGGTAATGGCTGAGCAAATCACGGGAAGCAACTACCTGGCGCGGCAGCACAAAAAGATGGCGCGCTTTAAGTGAACTGTCCGGAAGCTCGCCGATTCGAAATGCCACATCGATACCGTCGGCAATAATATCTCTGCGCGTATCGCTGTAAGAGATATTCAGTAAAAGGCCCGGATGACGTTTTATAAAATCGGCCAGATGGCGGGTAAACGCACTCTTCAGAAAAACGGCAGGAAGAGAAATAGTCAGCTTATTGGCCGTTGAAATCGAACGCTGCTTAAATTCAATGACCCCCTGCTCATAAAGCGCCAGCATCGATTTGGCCGTTTCCAGCAAATTGGCGCCATCATGAGTCAGAGAGAGTTTACGGGTGTTTCTGTAAAGTAACGCGCAGCCAAGATTTTTTTCCAGCTTTGATAAATGCGCGCTTGCCGTTGCAGTTGTAAGCCCTAACGCTTCTGCCCCACCTGAAATGGATCCTGCCTCAGCAATCTTTGCAAACACTATCAGATAACGAATGTCATCAATCATTTATCGTCCTGTCGCGACGGCGTTCCTGCGAACTACGCGTTTAATCATAGAGTTACGATATCGTACTTTCCTTCATGGTCGCATCTCTTTTTACTGTGTGGACTTTAGCGCCCTACTCATTTTGCGAGGCGCTGCAGCGTCAACCCGGCGACATCCTCTCCTGGGAGCCGGAATGACGCGCCTGCGCCAGCGTTTGCAGCTCCTCCTTAAGCCAGCGGGTCGCGCCCCGCTGGCCGCTGCGTTTATGCGAGTAAATTCTCACTTCAAACGTGCGTATCGAAAACGGTAAAGGAAAAATCCTCAGGTCCGCTGCCGCAGCCAGCTTCTCAGCGGCAAACCGGGGGATTGCCATCAGCAGGTCGCTCTCCGCAACGATAAACGGCGCGCTCAGCATCGACGGCGTTTTGATCGCGATTTGTCGTGTATAGCCCAGCTGTTCGAGCCGCACGTCCAGAACGCCCTGCTTTTCATTCCATGGCGTCACCACCAGGTGTCGGGCCGCGAGATACTCCTCCAGCGTCAGACGCGTCCGGCGCGCGTTGCTGATGACCACATACTCATCTTCAAACCAGTCGATCTCTTCCAGCTCCGGGTGCCGGATATCATCCTGAGTGCTGAACCCCAGCGCAAGATCCACTTCGCCCGCCAGCAGTTCCGTCAGCGCCGGGCTGTGCGGCAGATAGCGCAATTCGAAACGCAAACCCGGGGCCGCAAGCTGCAGTTTGTGCATCAGCGCCGGGAAAATGCACAGCGCGGTAAAGTCCGTAATCCCAATTTGTAGGCTTTCGGTACTGCTGGACGGGTCAAACTCCGGCTGCGGGGTTAGCTCATGATTCAGGAACGACAGTGCGGAAGCAATGGAAGGCGCAAGCTGAGCGGCATACACGCTGGGGGACATGCGATGCCCTTCCCGAAAAAATAGCGGGTCATTAAGGGTGATTCGCAAACGCGACAGCGCATGGCTCAGTGCCGATGTGCTCATCGCCAGCTCATCAGCGGCAAGCCGAACGGAACGGTGGCGGTAAATCGCGTCGAAAACGGGCAGCAGGTTTAAATCAAGACGCCTCAGTACTGGATGCATAATATTCATCATTTGTTGATTTCATTGCACTTAATTCTTCGGACAATACTCCGTATGCTTAACGCCATCAATCGAACACAGGCTAAAACACAGGAAAAACAATGAGCATCACCATTCGTCAGGCCCGCCCCGAAGATGCGGCGGCAATATACGCCATGATCTACGAGCTGGCGGTTTATGAAAAAGCGCCGGAAGAGGTGGTTACCACGCCGGAGGAGATCCGCGAAACGCTCTTTGACGCAGGCACAAAAACCGAAGCGTTGATCGCGGAGTTTGACGGCAAGATAGCCGGCTATGCCGTGTTCTTCACCAGCTATTCGACCTGGCTAGGACGCAACGGTATTTATATGGAAGACCTGTACGTTTCTCCGGATTATCGCGGTAAAGGCGCGGGAAGAGCGCTGCTGAAACATATCGCGCAGCTCGCGGTAAAACGGCAGTGCGGTCGCCTTGAATGGAGCGTTCTGGACTGGAACCAGCCCGCCATTGATTTTTACCTGAGCATAGGCGCGCTGCCGCAGTCCGAATGGGTTCGCTATCGTCTTGATGGCGACGCGCTGCTGAAATTTGCCGAATAGCGACACGTGGTACCGGAGAAGATCCCGCCCCGCGGGATCGCTCTGTCCTGCCTTGATCCCGCCTCAACAGATTCTGAATTTATGCTACCCTTCCATAAATTTCATAAACATATTGCAGAACGCCATGACGACAGCCCCTTTTATCCGCCCACAACTTTCCCTGCCAGACGGTGCCGACAGGCTGCTGTTGCACTCCTGCTGCGCCCCCTGCTCGGGTGAAGTGATGGAGGCTATCCAGGCTTCGGGGATTGACTACACGATTTTCTTCTACAACCCCAATATCCATCCACAAAAGGAATACCTCATTCGGAAGGAGGAGAATATTCGCTTTGCGGAAAAACACGGTGTGCCGTTTGTTGATGCCGATTACGACACAGATAACTGGTTTGAGCGCGCGAAAGGCATGGAATGGGAACCCGAGCGTGGCGTCCGCTGCACCATGTGCTTCGATATGCGTTTCGAGCGTACGGCGCTCTATGCGGCAGAAAATGGATTCAGCGTCATCAGCAGCTCGCTGGGGATCTCCCGCTGGAAAAACATGCAGCAGATAAATGACTGCGGCCAGCGTGCTGCCGCGCGCTATCCGGGTATGGTTTACTGGGACTATAACTGGCGTAAACAGGGCGGCTCCTCTCGCATGATTGAGATCAGCAAGCGGGAGCAGTTTTACCAGCAGGAATACTGCGGGTGCGTTTATTCGCTCAGGGACAGTAACCTGCATCGTAAGTCTCAGGGCCGCCCGCTGATTCGCATCGGGAAACTGTATTATGGTCAGGATGACAATGAGAAATAACGGGTTCCCGGTATAGAGATATATCCGAAAACAGCCCTGACGTGTACCGAATTTAGGCTTTCGTCTCCCACATCCACAAAGAGCGGCTATCCTTTAATTATCAACAAAAGGAGGCAAAAATGTCTGATTTCGGTACTGATAAAAACACCCAGTTTGCTGAAGATAAAGCAAAAAATAAATTTGACGAGCTTGCAGGTTCAGCGCAGCAGCAGTTTGGTGAATTCGTCGATTCACCAAAGCATCAGGTAAAAGGTGCGGCTAAAAAATATGCCGCACAGGCCAGCGATGCCGTCTCCGACGTCACTGAAGCTGTCAGAAATAATCCCCTCACCGGCCTCGTCGCAGCGGGTGCGGTCGGTATTGTTCTCGGCCTGCTGCTGGGTCGAAAATAATAAAAGGCCCTTCGGGGCTTTATTTTTTCTTAGCTAAAAATTCTGACCATGCGGTCTAACTCTTCCTCTTTCACGGCCCGCGATAAATAATATCCCTGAAAGTTTTTGACGCCCAGCGCGACTAATTTTTCAAACTTTTCTTCACTATCAACCCCCTCGGCAATACAGTCCGTTCCGGTCATGTCGCTGTAAAGCTGTATCGCTTTAATCAGGTTATAGTCATTATCGTTTGCCACAAAATGCTCAACGATGTCGCGATCCAGCTTGAGTCCATCAAAATGCACCTGCCGCACCGGGAACATGGTTTGATGATTAGAGAAACAGTCATCCAGAAACAATCGACACCCCGTATTACGTAAATGCCGCATGGTTTCAGGGATCCTCTTGTCCTTCGTCACGTCAATATCTTCTGCGAATTCAAAGACCAGCTTTTCGGCCCACTGCGGTTTGAGCAGCATGTCGATAGCTTTCTTTGCCATATCGGGCAATGCATTTCCGGAGGCCAGACGAGGCGGAATATTCACAGAAAAATAGTATTTACCGTTATACTTATTAATCCCGGACACGGCGGCATGAATGACTAACGCTGTTATTTTCAACCATATCTCATGGTTTGAAATATCCGTGAGAAAACTGGCCGGCTTGACAATTTTACCGTTTTTATTCCAGCGGATCAGTATCTCAAAGCCTACGCCTTTTTTGTCACGATCGGTAATGATCTGATAAGCAGGGAAGATCTCTTTTTTATATAATGCATTAAAAATCTCTGATTCCTTATCCGTAAACTCCGTATTTTGACTCCGCCGCTTGATACTTCTTTCCGCATTGAAATTGTGCGAATCGTGTAGCCACCGCTTAATTAAGCGTAATTTCAGCACACCTTCCTTACGGTGCGTATAAACCGTTTTATTAGAAAGCCCCATTTCATCGCACATTTCTTTTACGGACATGCCGCGGTAGAAATTTAATAAAACGTCAATCTCTCTTTTTGTTAACCACTTTACGTTGTCTTGCGAAGAATTATCCTTGTAGCGATCGCGTAATAAATACGAACGATCCTTAAAAATATGATGGTGCGTTTGAGAACCAGTGACGACATCCGAAACGCGGGCTATGCGAATCAAAGATAATTGATAACTATTATTTAAAAGACTGCCCAGGGTGCGATATAGCCAGCCATCCGGTATGTCGCCATACAGGGTAACGCGTCGAATAACGGGAAGTGCATTGAGCACGGATGCCAGTCGCTTCAGGCTCTCCAGGAGGCTGACGATACCTTTCCCGAGAAACACCACAACATGAGCATTCTGATTTATAAGGATATTTTCCAGATCCTGCTGGGATGCCTCATCCCCGTCAAAGTGAATATGCGAAGCCTGTATTCCGTACTGGTTAAGGATCAGACGATATCCCTGGAACGTAAAACCGCAGGCGGAGATGACAAATTTATGTTCATCGCACGCCTCATTTCTGAGAGAAATTTTGTGGGTCATAAACTGCTCCTGGGCACTAAGGCGCCATTTCCATTTGTGAATACGTAAAATTTAACGCACCTGTTATAAACATTAATTTTACAGTACCGCCTCAGGGTAAGAAACAGTTATCAGCTGAACTCACAGGAACATCTTTGCGTTAATCACCGTCATTTAAATATACTTTTCTTTGCAAATAACAACGGCAAACATCTTATTCTCAGGGTATAATGAAAATTCCGAAAAGAAGAGTGGACACTTCATCTATCGGCTCATTCAAATACGAGAAAAATGCTATGGATAATCACATCTCATCCAGGGCCTTGCTACATCGAAGGGATGTTATAAAGAACAATCCGCGATTCGGTGAGGCAATATTAGAGCACTACACAATTAATGACACCATCTACAAAAAACAACCTTTGTTCTACAAGACAATGCTGCAGGAATCACGATTTAACATTATTCTCTCCATGTGTTGTTTTATTTTTGGAAATCAGGCCGAGTCAGTTTCAGAGATTAAAGAGCTATGCTCTCGCTACAAAATAGCCAGCCCCAACAGCGTGATTGCGATCATTACGATACTGAGAACCACCGGGCGCATCAGGACCTGGCGCTGCACGGATGATCGACGCAAAACGAGAATCGCGCCAACTGAAAAAGGACTCAATGAACTTAAGCGTTATATGTCCGGCGCTTTTTTGCCCGTCAGCATTCTTTATCCGGCATTTAATATTAATGTTAACCTGCTGGATAATGATATTTTGAGAAACAACTTCTTCCGCCGCGCGGCTGAATATCTTTTTCGCGGATTAACGTTCAGAAAGGTGTTGCCTGAGGTAGGATTATTTATCGATAAAGATGGCGGCCGTATGATTATGCTTTATATTTATCTGCAGGCTATGAAAAATAAATCCGCTCACGGTGCGGTCATTGACTATTCAGCCAGCACGCTCGCAAAAGAATTTTTTGTTTCACGCATCCACGTCAACCGAATTATCAAATCGGCACAAGAGGCGGGTTATCTTAAAGATCGTGGTGATGGTCGGATGTCGATATACCCGGCGTTTATCGAACTTGTCGAAAATTATGCTGGTTTATATTTTGCGTATGTTACGCATTACATCAACGTTGTGCCTAAAGAGCGACGCCACGCTCACAGCGTGACGTCAACCGTATAATCCAGCAGGCGTTCGGAGTTCCGAACGCCATTCCCCTATCGTTCCCGCAGCGCCTCTTTCGCCTTGTTCAGCGGTTTCAACAGATAATCCAGAATGGTTTTGCTGCCGGTTTTAATATCAACGGTGGCAATCATGCCCGGAAAGACCGGAAATTCCTGACCCTGCTTATTGGTCAGATGGTTACTGTCGGTACGAATATAAACGCGATAGTAATAGACATCCCTTTTCACCTCATCCTGCAGGGTGTCAGGCGAAATCATGGTCACTTCCCCTTCCAGCCCGCCGTAAATGGAGTAGTCATAGGCCGTAATTTTCACCAGCGCTTTCTGGCCGGGATGGATAAACGCCACATCGCGCGGCGAGATTTTCGCTTCGACCACCATCTGATCGTCAAGCGGGACAAGGCTCATCAGCTTGCCGTTCGGCGGGATAACGCCTCCCACGGTCGTGACGTCAATATCCTTCACGATCCCGCGAACCGGGGCATTAAATGTCAGCCGGGTCAGGGAGTCCTCACGCCCTTTCATCACCGAACGCTGGGCCTCAATCTCCGCATTGGCTTTCGCCAGCTCCTCACGGGCACGGACGTAATACTGGTTTTTCATCTCGGTAATTTTGTTCTCAAGCTCATTTTTTTGACGCTCAAGACGTAACACCTCAACCTTGCTGGCCGCTCCCTGAGTCACCAGTGGACGAGTTAACGACAGCTCGCGCTGCACCAGTTCGGCGCCCTGACGCAACCCGGCCAGCCCTTTTTCGAGACTTTCACGGCGGGACTGGTAGAGCGCCGTTTCCTGTTTGACCAGCTCAACGTCGTCATCCAGCTCGTCCGGAAACGCGAGCTCCGTGTCGTTCACCTCGGCCTTCAGGCGCGCAGCGGTTGCCAGCGCCGCATTCAGGCGAGACTCGCTCTCCAGCACGCTCGACTCGGTTTTTGTCCGGTCAAGCTGCGCGAGCTGCTGCCCGCGTTCCACGATGTCGCCTTCGCGCACCATCAGGCTGTGGATGATGCCGCCTTCCAGGGACTGGATGACCTGCTCATGCGAAGACGGTATCACCTTGCCGCTGCCGGTCGTCACTTCATCCAGATGGAACAGGCTTGCCCAGGCGATAAACACCGCCAGCAGGGCGAACAGGGACCATGCCACAAGCGACGAGCGCGGCAGGCGCGGCTCCTTCAGTCGGCTATTGAAACGAGAGAAATCATTCATGCCGCGCCCTCCTCTGCAACTGCCGCCGGCTTCATGGTCACCGTACGCTGCGCGGCTTTCTGCGGCGCCATACCGTGCTGATGCAGGATCGCATCGCGCGGGCCGTCCATCACCACCTTACCGTTTTCCAGCACGATGATGCGGTCGACCAGGTCCAGAATCGGCAGGCGATGCGTCGCCACGACCAGCGTCCGGCGTTTACCCAGCCATTTGTGAAGATGCTGAATAAACTGCTTCTCACTCATTTCGTCCAGCCAGGCGGTAGGCTCATCCAGCAGCAGGATATTCGGGGAAGTGATCAGCGCGCGCGCCAGCAGCAGCGCCTGACGCTGGCCGCCTGAGAGGCCAGCCCCGCCCTCGTTGATGATGTAGTTCAGCCCCATTTTCTGCTTGCGCACAAACTCCAGCGCGCCGCTGTTAACCAGCGCCTGATGAATCTCATCGTCAGTGGCTAACGGGTTCCCCATCAGGATGTTGTCCCGCACGGAGCCAAAGAACAGCCGGGCCTGCTGGCTGAGCAGCTGCATGTCGCGACGCACGTCGGCCGGGTCCAGATGATTGAGGGCAATATCGTCGAGCAGGATGCTGCCCTGCTGCGGCTCCTGCATGCCCGCCAGAAGCTGTAACAGCGTGCTTTTACCGGAGCCATTGCGCCCGAGCACCGCCACGCGCTCTCCGGCGCGGATCTGCAGCTTGCTGATGTTGAGCACGGTGAGTTTTTCTTCCTCGTCGTAATAAAACCCGACGTCCTCAAGCGCATAGTCGCCGCGCAGGTGGGCTTTGTGCACCTTCTTGCCGTGCTGCGGATCGTCAATCGGACGCTGCATCAGGTCGTCCAGCCCCTTGCGGGCCACCTTTGCCGACTGCCAGCGCGAAAGCACGCCTGAGATCTGCGACAGCGGCGCGATGGTGCGCGACGCCAGAATCGAGGTTCCCACCAGCGCACCGGTAGTCATGTCGCCGCTGATGACCAGGTAACAGCCCACCAGCAGTACCACCGCGTAGACGATGGACTGCACCTCCTGAGTCCATGTCAGCAGTAACCCCGTCAGCCAGCGCTGCTTCATGCCGACGCTGGCGGCAACGTCGTTGGTATTATTCCACTGGTTCTGGAAACGCTGCTCGGCGCGCATCAGCTTGATGTCTTCAATGCCCTGCACCGCTTCCACCAGGGTGGCGTTACGGATGGCGGATTCACGCATCCCTTCGCTGGAGAGTTTCCCCAGCGGGCGCTGCACCAGCAGGCCGGGGATGAGCAGCAGCGGCACGGCGAGCAAGACCACCAGCACCAGCGGGCCGCCAATCATCCACAGAATAAAGACGAACAGCAGGAAGAACGGCAGATCGGAAATCGCCGCAATGGTGGTCGAGGTAATGAGCTCGCGCACCGACTCCAGCTCGCGGATCTGGGCGATAAAGGATCCGGTGGATTTGGATCGCGCGCCGTTTTTAATCCGCAGCGCGTGGGCAAACACGCGTTCAGAGATACGCAGGTCGGCGCGCTTCCCCACCACGTCAGAAATATGCACGCGCAGCATGCGCATGATGAATTCGAACACAATGGCGATCATCACGCCGCCAAACAGGACCCACAGCGTGGCTTCCGACTGCGACGGCACCACCCTGTCGTAGACCTGCATAGAGAAGACCATGCCGGAAAGCGCCAGCACGTTGGCCACCAGCGCCACCAGCATAATATCGCTGTAGCGTCGCCAGTCCTTTAGCGCCAGCTGCCAGAACCAGTTTTTCTCATAGGGTTTGATGTAGTCGTCCACGCGGGCATCCGGCGTGGATTCGAGCGGGCGCAACACCATCAGCCCCTTTAACCGCGCCCCGAGTTCATCACGCGTCAGCGTGGTCTCCAGGCCGCCGTCGCCGCTAAACTGCAGGCTGAGGTTGCCTTCGCTGTCCATGCGGTTAATGACCGCGATTTGTCCGCCGGTGAATTCCGCCAGCAGCGGCAGGCGCCACGGATCGAGGGATACCGATTCAGCCGCCACCATACGCATCCCCAGCCCAAGCTGGCGCGCCATCTCTTCCAGCACCAGCTGGCGCGGAGACTGGCTTTCGTGGTTAATCGTGACCCGAACATGCTCCGCTGAGAAATCCAGCCGGTAGTGTTTAGCGATGATAAGCATGCCCTGCAGCCAGGGTTCGTACTGTGGATGTGTCTTCATAATCTCCGGGTTAACGCAATTCGTGTAAAAGAAACGCCAAAGGCCGCGGGGATTGCTCCCCGCGGCGTTGGTTTACGCAATTAACAGCTGATGGTTCGCCAGCAGCGTCGCCAGATCCGTCTGCACGCCGTTCAGGGTCACCAGAGTGGTCGGCGAGAACTGACCGCCTGTACCGTCCAGGTCAACCTGGATCTCGGTATTGCTGCCGTTCTGCACCACGCGGATGTAATCGCTGATATTGCCCGCGCTGCTGTCCAGCGTGGCCACGCCGTTCACGTAGCTCGCCGAGCCCGTGCCGGTATAGCCGCTGTCAGAGAGCAGATCGCGCAGGTCAATACGATCCGTGTCCGCGGTCCCTTCCCAGGTGCCGACCGTAAAGCCGTTCACCACGTCGTGACCGTTACCGCCCGTTGCATCCGAGGCGTTGATCAGCTTGTAGAGCAACGTATCGTGACCGCCGCTGCCGATGTTGAAGGTGTCGTTCCCGCCGCGGCCTTCGAACCGGTTATCACCGCTGTTGCCGGTAATGACGTCGTCGAAGTCCGAGCCGTTGATCCCCTCAATGTTGAGCAGTCGTGACGTACCGAACCCGGTGTCCTGCGCGGTAGAGAGGCGCAAATCAACGGTCACGCCGGAGGTCGCATTGCGGTAATCCACCACGTCCATCCCGCCGGTGTTGCTCCAGGTGTCGTAGTCGGAATGGGTATTCCAGCCGCCGGAGCCGTTGTAGGTATAGGTGCCATCCTCTGCGATAAAGGTGTCGTTATACCCGGTCCCGGTAATGGTCCCGCTGTGGCCGCCGGTGGCGGCTTCAGCCGTCAGGACGTACCCCTCTTTGCCGTTGCCCGCTTCCAGACCGCTCCAGGTGACGTTATCCGACACGCCGTTGGTAATCTTCAGGATCTCGGCCGAATAGGTTTCATTCGGATCCAGCCCGTAGAAGCTCACCAGCGCAGAGGTATCGTTCGATCCGATACCGGACTGGGCGTTGATGATCTGCGACGCCACCAGCACGCCCGCGGCGTTGTACAGATTGACCGTGTTGCCGTAGTAGGCATTGATGCCCTCGCTGTCGACAATGTGCAGGTGCATCGCGGTGCCGTCAGCAATGGTTTTGCTGTTTTGCACCAGCACCACCTTGCCGTTCTGCTGAGAGACCAGCAGATCCTGCGCGCCGTCCCAGTTGTAGTCGACTGCGGCCACACCGGTAACGTTCGCCAGGCCGGAAGCCAGCTGGCTAGAGGTCCAGGTGGAACCGTAGCCGTTGTTGGTGAACAGGGTCGCCGTCTGCGAGCCGCCGTAGCTGCTGAGCTTGATGATGTCCATCTGCCCGTCACCGTTCCAGTCCACCGCCACCGACAGATAGCCCGCCGTGGCGTTAGAGGCTTCCACCGCGCTCTTGGTAGCAGAGAGCTGCCCTGCGCCGTTGTTGTAGTAAATCACCCCGCCGTTGTTGTTGTAGCTGCTGCCCAGGTACAGATCCATGTAGCCATCGCCGTTGAAGTCCGCCCACGTCATGGACGCCGCCGTGGTGGTATTCGAGGCGTTGGCCACAAACACATTGGTCAGGTTCTGACCGATAGAGAGCGTGCCGTTACCGTTGTTGTTGATCACGGTTAACGAGTACGCGCCGCTGCGGTTGGTGTGCTGGACCACGTCCACGGTGCCGTCATTGTTAATGTCGACGCCGGAGATTTCACGCATGGTGGTGAACTGTCCCCAGAAACCCGCGCCGCCGTAGGTGCCGTCAGGCGAGAGTACCCCGTTGTTGTTGATCAGATAGGTGATGGAGTCCGCACCGGAGTCACCGTACGCCAGATCCAGATAGCCATCGCCGGTTTTATCGTACGCAATCACGCCGCCGTACCAGATGGTGGTCCCCATCGCCAGCTGGCTGGCGTTATAGGTGCTGCCATCGTAGGTCCACATCACCTGCGTAGAGCCCGAGTAGGTGGTCTCCGTCGCGAAGATATCCTGCGTGCCGTTACGGTCAAAGTCGGCGGCGGTCTGGCTCACCACGTAGTAGCTACGGGTGTTGGTCAGCGTATTCCCGGCATAGGTCGAGCTATCGCTGCTGGAGTAGGACTGGCCGTTAGCAATGATGTTCCACAGACCGCTGCTGTTCATGCCGAGGGTCATGGTGGAGTTGTTGCTGTTCCCGGCCGTGGTTGCCCAGTCGGTATTCACCGAGGTGGTATCAATCACCAGGCTGCCGGTCGCCGTACCGGTGGTATTACCGTTACCCGCGCTGCTCTTCACCTGCGCCGTCACGCTGTAGCTCGACACGCTCAGCGCATCGCCGTCCGGGATCTGCAGATACCAGGTGTTGTGATCCGGGTCGACCACCACCGCGCCGCCGGTCTGGGAGGTGTAGGTTTTTCCGTTCACCGTTACCACCAGGTATTCACCGTTCACCAGGTCAGCGGAGACGGTACCGCTGACGATCGGCGTGGTGTCCGACGTGGTCTGCGCGGTAATCGCCGCCGTGGTGGTCGGGATGCTGGTATCAACGTTCAGCACAAAGCCGTCGGATTCCGTGTAGTTACCGGCCTTATCGGTGACGCGCACAATGTAGGTGTGGTTGCCGTCGCTGAGGCCGTTGTCCTGGAAGGACCAGCTTGCGCTGCCGTTCATGGTCACCTGGCCGAGCAGGACCCCGTCACGATAGAGCTGCACAATTTCACCGTCGTCCGGGGCGCGGTTAAGCGTACCGTTGATCAGCGGAGAGTTATCGTCCGTCGCTACCGCACTGCCAAAGGTGCCCTGACGCTCGCCTTCGCCGTCGGTATAGCTCACTACCGTGCCTACCGTGGTTGGCGGCGTGGTGTCCACCGTGACGACCTGAGACGCGGTGGAGCCGACGTTGCCCGCCTGGTCGATAATCCGCACCTGGTAGGTGTAGTCCCCGTCAGGCAGATCGCGGGTATCGGTGTAGCTCCAGCGCTGGTTGGTGACCGTGGTATCGAGCCAGGTATTTCCGCCGTCCAGGCTGATCTGTACGCGCTCGTCGTTTGCCAGCGCGCTGCCCAGCGAACCGTTGATGGTCAGCGTGGTGTCCATGGTGATGAAATCACTCCCGGACTGGCCGGTATCTTCGCTGATGCTGTCGATGGTGACGCCGTACTGCGGCGCCTGCGTATCCACCGTCACCGCCTGCGAGGTGGTGGCCCCGACGTTCCCCGCCTGGTCAACGACCCGCACCTGGTAGTTATGGCTGCCGTCGGTAAGGGTACGCGTGTCGCTGTAGCTCCACTGCGTACCGCTGACGGTGGCGTACACCCAGGTGCTGCCGCCGTCCATGCTCACCTGCACGAATTCACCCGCGCCAAGCTCTGCGCCGAGCGTTCCGTGCAGCGTGTACGAGGTCGAACTGGTCAGGAAGTCGTTATTGTCGAAGCCGGTATCCACGGTGATGTTATCCACGGTCACCGTAATCGCCGCATCCGGGGCGACCGTATCGACGGTCACCTGCTGATGGGCGCTAGCCCCCACGTTGCCCGCCGCATCCACCACGCGAACGTAGTAGTCATAGGTCTGGTTACCCAGCGTGCGGCCGTCCACGTAGTACCAGCTGTTGCCGGTGACGATCACGTTCTGCCAGGTGACGCCGCCGTCGATGCTGATCTGGGCATACTCGCCGTCGGCCAGCGTCGCGCCGAGCGAGCCGTGCAGCGTCAGGGACGTATCGTTAGTGACAAAGTCGCTGCCGCTCAGGCCGGTATCGTCGCTGATGCTGTCGATGGCGATGGTTTTGCTCGCGTCCGGCGCAACCGTATCAATGGTCACCACCTGGCTGGCGGTGGCGCTGATATTGCCCGCGTCGTCAATCACGCGCAGCTGGTAGTTGTAATCCCCGTCGGCCAGCGTGCGGCCATCGACATAGGTCCAGTTCAGGCCGCTGACGCTCACATCGGTCCAGGTAACGCCGCCGTCGAGGCTGATCTGCGCGTGGTCACCGCTGCCCAGCGCCGCGCCGAGCGTCCCTTTCAGGCTGATCTGGTTGTCGCTGGTGATAAAGTCGCTGCCGGACAGGCCGGTATCCTGGGTGATGGAATCGACCGTAATCGTTGTTGCCACTGGCTTAGTCAGATCAATCACCACGTCCTGGCTGTCCGTCGCCCCCACGTTGCCCGCGTTATCGATAACGCGCACCTGGTACTGATACGTACCGTCCGTCAGGGTGCGGCCATCGGTGTAGCGCCAGGTGGTGCCGGTCACGGTCAGGTCAATCCAGGTGGTGCCGCCGTCGAGGCTGATCTGCGCCTTCTCGTTATTGCCGAGCTGCGCGGTCAGGGAGCCGTTGACCACCACCTGAGCGTCGTTGGTGATGAAATCACTCGCGCTGAGGCCGGTGTCGTTTTGCAGCGAATCAATCGTAATCCCCATCGACGGCGCGGTGAGATCCACGGTGACGCTGTGGTTATCGCTGCCGCTGTTGCCGATGGTGTTGCTGACCTGCGCGTTAATCACGTACGAACCGCCGTCCGCCAGCGCGGTCACGTCTGCGCTGCCGACCGTATAGCTCCAGGTGCCGTCATTCTGGACGGTCGCCGTATAGGTTTTACCGTTCAGCGTGATGGTCACCGTCTGGCCCGCCGGGGCGTCGGTGGTGCCGCTGACAGTCAGCGGCGTGCCGTGCTCGGCGGCGTTGACGATATCGTCCTGCGCAAAGGTGTTAATGGTGATGGTTGGGACATCGCCGTTCAGCGTCACGTCGTGCGTTGCGCTGCCCGGGTTGCCCGCCCTGTCGCTTACCGACGCGGTGATGGTGTAATCCCCGTCGCTCAGGCCCAGGAAATCACGGCCCGGCACGAAGACCGACCAGGATCCGTCCGCCCCGACGGTCGCCTGATAGCTATGTCCGTTAAAGGAGACGGTCACCGTCTGGCCCTGTTCCGCCGTGGTGGTGCCGCTGATGGTCTGACCCGCCAGTTGCTCCGCGTTGTTGACGATATCGTCATCGGCCACGGTGCTGATGGTCACGGTTGGCGCGACGGTATCGACCGTTAAGGTGTGCGTGGTCTGGCCGCTGTTGCCGGCCTTGTCGTTGACCGAGGCGGTGACCGTCAGCGCGCCCTGGCTCAGCGCAGCCAGATCGGCTGCCGGAACATCCAGCGTCCACGTCCCGTCGTTCGCGACGGTGGCGGTGTAGGTTTTGCCGCCCAGCGTCACGGTGACGGTCTGACCGGCCTCCGCGCTGGAAGATCCGTGCACGGTCAGCGGCTGCTGCGCTTCAAGCGCGTTCAGCATATCGTCAGCCGACAGCGTCGCAATGCTCACGACCGGCGCAGTGGTATCCACGCTGATGCCGTGCGTCGCCGACGCGCTGTTGCCCGCGCTGTCCTGCGCCGACACGGACACCTGATAGCTCGCGCCATCGGCCAGGGCGCCCACGTCTGCGGCCGGAACGGTGGTCGTCCAGCTGCCGTCGCTCTGGATGGTGGCCGTATAGCTCTTGCCGTTCAGCGTCACGGAGACCTGCGTACCGCTGGCGAACTGGGCGCTGGAGCCGTTAATCACCAGGGACGAACCGGCTTCAGCCGCGTTGATGACGTCATCGCCGCTGAGGGTATTGATGGTCAGCGCCACGGAGGCCGTGTTCACTACCACATCGTGGGTCTGGGTGCTGCTGTTGCCCGCGCTGTCGGTAATCGTCGCGCTGAGGGTCACGGTGCCGTCGTTCAGCGCGGAAATCACGCTGGCCGGCACGCCCACGCTCCAGTTACCGCTGGCGTCAACGGTGGTGGTGTACTGGTTCGAACCGATGGTGATGACCAGCTTATCGCCGACGCTCGCGCCGGTTGCCGTGCCGCTGACGATCTGCGCCTGCCCGTGCTCCACGCTGTTGATGACATCATCGCCCGCGACGGCGTTAAAGCTGACGGTCGGCGGCGTGGTATCAAGCGTAATCGCTTTGCCCGCGCTGCCCGGGTTACCCGCGGCGTCGCTCACGCTCACCTGCACGGTGTAGCCGTTATCCGCCAGCGCGGACAGGTCGGCGCCCGGCACGTTCACGCTCCAGATACCGCCCTGCTGCACCTGTGCGGTATAGCTCTTACCGCCCAGCGTCACGGTGACCGTCTGCCCGACTTCCGCCGTGGTGGTGCCGGAAATGGCCACGCCCGCAGCCGCTTCGCTGGCGTTAATCACGTTATCGCCAGCGACGGTATCAATGCTCACGGCTGGCGCGGTCGCATCCACTCTGTACTCGCGGCCCGCCGAGGCGCTGTTGCCGTGCGCGTTGGTGACGCTCACCTGCACGCTGGCATCGCCGTCCTTCAGGCCCGCGAGATCGGCGGAAGGCACGGTGGCCGTCCAGTTACCGTCGGCATCGACTTTCGCGGTGTACGTCTTGCCGCCGAAGGTGATGGTAACAGTCTGGTTTTCCTCCACGTTCGAGGTGCTGCCGGACAGCACCAGATCCGCGCCTTTCTCCGCCGCGTTAATCACGTCGTCGGTGGCAATCGCATCGATGCCGATAGCCACTGCTGACAGATCGACGGTCACGTCATGGCTGATGCTCACCGGGTTGCCCGCCGCGCTCTGGCCTGCAGCGGTCACGGTGACCGTGCCCGCAGCCAGGGCCCCGACGTCCGCCGCCGGGATCGCCGCGCTCCAGGTGCCGTCTGCCAGCACGGAGGCCGCATAGGTTTTGCCGTTGACGGTCACGGTGAGCGTGGTGCCTGCCGCCAGCCCGTCGCTGGAGCCGGTAACGATCAGGTTCTGCCCGTGCTCGATGCTGTTGATCACATCGTCGCCCGCCACGGTATCAATGCGCAGACCCGGCAGGCTGGCGTCTATAACGATTTCGCACTCGCCCGCGCCGGTATTGCCGTGGCCGTTGGTGACGGTCGCCGACACGGTCAAATCGCCGTTGCCCAGCGCGGTCAGGACGGATTCCGGCACGTTAACGGACCAGGTGAGATCGCTCTGCACCGTTGCGGTGTAGCTGTTGCCGCCAATGGTGACGGTGACGGTATTGCCCGCTTCCGCGTTCGCTACCTTACCGCTGATGGTCTGACCCGCGGCCACTTCCGCCGCGTTGATGATGTTATCGCCCGCCACGGTATTGATGGTGACGGTCGGCAGCGCGGTGTCGACCAGCAGGGTCGCCGTATTACTGACGCTGTTGCCCACGCCGTTGGTCGCGGCGGCATTCAGGGTGTAATTCGCTTCACCCAGCCCCGCCAGATCCGCAGCCGGAACGGTCAGGCTCCAGGTACCGTCCGCCGCCGTCGTGGCCGCGTAGTTTTTACCGTTCAGAGTCACGGTCAACACGGTGCCTTCCGCCAGGTTGGCGCTGGTGCCGCTGACGCTCAGGTCCTGACCTTTCTCCACCGCGTTCAGCACGTTGTCGCCGCTGATGGCGTTGAACGCCACGGACGGCAGGCCGGTATCGACGGTCACGTTATGCGTGCCGGTACCGGTGTTGCCCGCCGCGTCGGTGACTGACGCAGTGACGGTTACGGTGCCGTCGCTGAGGCCGGAAATGACGCTCGCCGGGACGCCCACGCTCCAGTTACCCGCCGCGTCCAGCACGGTGGTGTAGGTCTGCCCGCCAATCGTGACGGTGACCTTATCGCCCGCTGCCGCGCCGGTGGCGGTGCCGCTAATGATGTGCGCCTGAGCGTGCTCAACGATGTTAATCACGTCGTCGCCCGCTACGGTGTTGATGGTAACCGCAGGAGCGGTCACGTCGACCGTCAGAGTGTGATCAACCGACGCCGGGTTGCCCGCCTTGTCGCTGACGCTCGCCGTCACGGTAACGCTGCCGTCGCCGAGTGCCGCCAGATCCGCCGCCGGAACGTTCAGCGTCCAGCTGCCGTCCGCACCTGCGGTTGTGGTGTATTCTTTGCCGTTCAGCGTCACGGTCACGGTCTGGCCCGCTTCGGCGGTGGTGGTGCCGGACACGGTCAGATCGGACTGCGCTTCAGCGGCATTCAGAATATCGTCAGCCGCAAGGGTATTGATGGTCACGGACGGCGCGGTCGCATCCACGCTGTACTCGCGGCCCGCCGAGGCGCTGTTGCCGTTGACGTTGGTGACGCTCACCTGCACGCTGGCGTCGCCGTCCTTGAGGTGTACCAGATCCGCAGACGGTACGGTGTAGGTCCAGTTGCCGCTGTCGTCTACTGTCGCGCTATAGATTTTGCCATTCAGGCTGATGGTCACGGTCTGCCCGGCTTCCACGTTGGTGGTCGCACCGGACAGCACCAGATCCGCGCCCTTCTCCGCCGCGTTAATCACGTCGTCGGTAGCGATGGAATTGATGCTGACGGCAACGGTCGCCAGATCGACCGTCACGTCGTGGCTGATGGTAATCGGGTTGCCCGCAGAGCTGTCGCCGGTAACGCTGATTTTGACGGTGCCTTCCGGCCACGCGCTCACGTCGGTGGACGGGATCGCCGCGCTCCAGGTGCCGTCCGCCAGTACGGTGGCCGCATAGGTTTTGCCGTTGACGGTGACGGTCAGCGCCGTGCCCGCCGCCAGCCCGTCGCTGGAGCCGGTGACGATCAGGTTCTGCGCGTGCTCGATGGTGTTGATCACGTCATCACCCGCGACGGTGTCGACGCGCAGTCCCGGCAGGTTAGCGTCGATAGCGATCTCGCGCTCGCCGGTGCCGGTGTTGCCGTGGCCGTTGGTGACGGTCGCCGTCACGCTCAGGCTGCCGTTGCCCAGCGCGGTCAGCACGTCGGACGGCACGCTCACGGACCAGGTCAGATCGTTCTGCACCGTTGCGGTGTAGCTGTTGCCGCCAAGGGTGATGGTAACGGTATTGCCCGCTTCGGCATTCGCCACGGTGCCGCTCAGGGTCTGGCCTGACGCCACTTCCGCCGCGTTGATGACGTTATCGCCCGCCACGGTGTTGATGGTGACGGTCGGCAGCGAGGTGTCGACCAGCAGGGTCGCCGTATTGCTCACGCTGTTGCCCACGCCGTTGGTGGCGGTCGCGTTCAGGGTATAGTTGGCCTGGCCGAGACCGGCCAGATCCGCTGCCGGAACCGTCAGGCTCCAGGTGCCGTCTGCCGCGGTCGTCGCCGTGTAGTTTTTACCGTTGAGGGTCACGGTCACCAAGGTGCCTTCCGCCAGGTTGGCGCTGGTGCCGCTGACGCTCAGATCCTGACCTTTTTCTACCGCGTTCAGGACGTTGTCATCGCTGATGGCGTTGAAGGCCACCGATGGCAGACCGGTATCGACGGTCACGTTATGCGTGCCGGTGCCGGTGTTGCCCGCCGCGTCGGTGACAGACGCAGTGACGGTTACGGTGCCGTCGCTGAGGCCCGAAATCACATTCGCCGGGACGCCCACGCTCCAGTTCCCCGCCGCGTCCAGCACGGTGGTGTAGGTCTGGCCACCAATCGTGACGGTCACCTTATCGCCCGCCGCCGCGCCGGTGGCGGTGCCGCTGATGATTTGCGCCTGGCCGTGTTCAGCGATGTTAATGACATCGTCGCCCGCCACGGTGTTGATGGTCACCGCAGGCGCGGTGATATCTACCGCCAGGTTGTGATCCACGGAGGCCGGGTTACCCGCTTTATCGCTTACCGATGCGGTGACGGTCATGCTGCCGTCGGTGAATCCAGCCAGATCGGCCGCCGGGACGTTCAGCGTCCAGCTGCCGTCTGCGCTGACGGTTGTGGTGTAGTCTTTGCCGTTCAGCGATACGGTCACCGTCTGGCCCGCTTCGGCGGTTGTGGTGCCGGATACGGTCAGATCGGACTGCGCTTCAGCGGCGTTCAGAATGTCGTCGTTCGCCAGGGTATTGATGGTCACGGACGGTGCGGTCGCATCCACGCTGTACTCGCGGCCCGCCGAGGCGCTGTTGCCGTTCACGTTGGTGACGCTCACCTGCACGCTGGCGTCGCCGTCTTTGAGACCCGCCAGATCGGCCGCTGGCACCGTGGCGGTCCATTTGCCGTCGGCGTCCACCGTCGCGGTGTAGCTCTTGCCGCCGAAGGTGATGGTGACGGTCTGGTTTTCCTCAACGTTCGAGGTCGCCCCCGAGAGCACCAGATCCGCGCCCTTCTCGGCCGCGTTAATCACGTCATCGGTGGCAACGGCGTCGATGCTGATGGCAACGCTCGCCAGATCCACCGTCACATCGTGGCTGATGGAGACCGGGTTACCGGCGCTGCTCTGGCCCGCAACGGTTACGGTAACCGTACCTGCTGCCAGGGCTCCGACGTCCGCCGCCGGGATCGCCGCGCTCCAGGTGCCGTCCGCCAGCACGGTCGCCGGATAGGTTTTGCCGTTGACGGTCACGGTCAGCGCCGCGCCCGAAGCCAGCCCGTCGCTGGTGCCGGTGATAATCAGGTTCTGTACGTGTTCGATGCTGTTGATCACGTCGTCACCCGCCACGGTATCCACGCGCAGGCCCGGCAGGTTAGCGTCTATCACGATTTCGCGCTCGCCCGTTCCGCTATTACCAACGCCGTTCGTGACGCTGGCTGACACGGTCAAATCGCCGTTACCCAGCGCGGTCAGCACGTCGGACGGCACGTTCACGGACCAGGTGAGATCGCTTTGCACCGTTGCGGTGTAGCTGTTGCCGCCAATGGTCACGGTCACGGTGTTGCCCGCTTCGGCATTCACCACCTTACCGCTGATGGTCTGTCCGGCTGCCAGCTCCGCCGCGTTAATGACGTCATCACCTGCAATGGTGTTGATAATCACGCCCGGCAGAACGGATTCCACGTTCACGGTGTGAGACGTGCTGGTATTGTTGCCGACGCTGTCCGTTGCTGAGGCGGTGACGGTATAAAGCGCCTCGCCCAGCTGACCGACCTCGTTCGCCGGAACGGTAGTCGTCCATTTTCCGTTATCGTCCATCTGCGCGCTGTACGCTTTGCCGTTCAGCATCACGGTCACCACCGCGCCTGCCGCCAGGCCGGAAGCCGTACCGGAGATCGTCAGATCCTGGGTTTTCTCGCTGTTGTTGATCACATCGTCACCGGAAACGGTGTCAATGGTCAGCACCGGCGCGGTCAGGTTCACCTCCACGCCGTGCGTGGCGCTGTTGCTGTTGCCCGCTTTATCGGTCAGCGCCGCGGTAATGGTGTAATCCCCGGCTGCCAGGGCGGTGACGTCCGCCGCAGGCACGCCCACGCTCCAGTTGCCTGAGGCGTCCAGGGTGGCAGTGTACGATTTGCCGTTGAGGGTAACGGTGACCACATCGCCCGCCGCCGCGCCGGTCACGGAGCCCGTGACAATCAGAGCCTGCGCATGCTCGGCGCTGTTGATCACGTCGTCGTCGGAAACGGTGTGGATGGTCAGCTGCGGGACGGTGGTATCCACCAGCACGTCGCGATCCGCAGAGGCCGGGTTGCCCGCCTTATCAGACACGGCGGCGCTGATGGTGTAGTTGCCGTCGGTAATACCGCTCAGATCCGCGGACGGCACGGTCACGCTCCAGCTGCCGTTTGCCTGCACGGTGGTGGTGTAGTCCACGCCGTTCAGCGTCACGGTAACGGTCTGACCCGCTTCGGCGTTGGTCACGCCGTTAACAACCAGATCCTGCTGCGCTTCGGCAGCATTGATGATGTTGTTGTCGCTGACAATTTCAATAGATACCGTCGGCGCGGTGGCGTCCACGCTGTACTCGCGGCCCGCGGACGCGCTGTTGCCGTTGACGTTGGTGACGCTCACCTGCACGCTGGCATCGCCGTCCTTCAGGCTGCCCAAATCGGCGGACGGTACGGTCGCCGTCCAGTTGCCGCTGGCATCGACCGTCGCGGTGTACGATTTGCCGCCGAAGGTGATGGTGACGGTCTGGTTTTCTTCCACGTTGGAGGTAGAGCCGGACAGCACCAGGTCCGCGCCTTTCTCAGCCGCGTTGATTACGTCGTCCGAGGCAATCGGGTTAATGCTGATGGCGACTGCCGCCAGATCCACCTTCACGTCGTGGCTGATGGAAACCGGATTGCCCGCCGCGCTCTGGCCGTCCACGGTCACGGCAATCGTGCCCGCATTCAGCGCGCTGACGTCTGCCGCCGGAATGGCCGCCGTCCAGGTGCCGTCCGCCAGCACGGTTGCGGCGTAGGTTTTACCGTTGACGGTCACCGTTAACGCCGCGCCCGTTGCCAGGCCTTCGCTGGAGCCGGTGATAATCAGGTTCTGAGCGTGCTCAATGCTGTTGATTACATCGTCGCCCGCCACGGTATCGACGCGCAGGCCCGGCAGGTTGGCATCAATGGTGATGTCGCGCTCGCCGGTGCCGGTGTTGCCGTGGCCATTGGTGACGCTGGCTGACACGGTCAGATCGCCGTTACCGATGGCGGTTAAGACCGTGGAAGGCACGTTGACCGACCAGCTCAGATCGTCCTGAACCGTCGCGGTATAGGTATTGCCGCCGATTGAAATCGTGACAGTGTCACCGCTCACCGCGCCGCTCACTTTGCCGCTCAGGGTCTGCCCGGCAGCCACTTCCGCTGCGTTAATGACATCGTCCGTGGCGACAGGGTTGATGGTGACCTGCGGCAGCGCGCTGTCAACCAGCACGCTGTGGCCGGTGCTTGCGCTGTTGCCCGCCGCGTCGGTTACGCTCGCCGTCACGACGTAGCTTGCTTCGCCCAGCGCGGAGACATTTGCCGCCGGAACGGTGATGCTCCAGCTGCCGCTGGCGTCGGTAGTGGCCGTATAGCTGATGCCGTTCAGGGTCACCGTAATGGTGGTTCCGTCCGGCTGGTTGCTGGTGCCGGACACCAGCAGATCCTGGCCTTTCTCGGTCGCGTTGATCACGTCGTCAGCCGCCAGGGTGTTGATGGCAATCACCGGCGCGGTCAGGGAAACGTCAAACGCGTGCGTCGCGCTGGTGCTGTTACCGGCTTTATCGGTGAGGGTCGCGGAGATTGTCTGTTCGCCGTTAACCAGCGCGCCCACGTCCGCCGCCGGAACGCCCACGCTCCAGCTGCCGGACGCGTCCAGCATGGCGGTGTAGTCTTTGCCGTTCAGGGTCACGGTAATCACGTCACCCGCCTGCGCGCCCGTGACCTTGCCGGAGACGATCAGCGCCTGGCCGTGCTCGGCAATATTAACGACGTCGTCGCCCGCGACGATGTTGAACGAAATCTGCGGTACGGTGGTGTCGACCAGCACCGAGGAGCCCGCGCTGGCCGGGTTGCCTGCCTTATCGGACACGGTCGCCGTGACCGCCGCGCTGCCGTCGGTTATGCCAGCCATGTCCGCCGCCGGAACGTCGAGCGTCCAGCTGCCGTCCGCCTGCACCTGCGCGGTGTACTGATTGCCGTTGAAGGTCACGGTGACCGTCTGGCCCGCTTCGGCAGTAGAGGTGCCGCTCAGGGTCAGATCCTGCGCCGCCTCTGCCGCGTTCAGCATATTGTCACTGCTGATGGTGTTGATGGTCACCGTCGGCGCTGTGGTATCGACGCTGAATTCCTGCGCCGAAGACGCCGCGTTGCCGTTCACGTTGGTGACGGTTACCTGCACGCTTGCGTCACCGTCTTTCAGGCCGCTCAGATCGGCTGCCGGAACGGTCCAGGTCCAGTCGCCGTTGGCATCCACCGTGGTGGTATAGGTTTTACCTGCGAAGGTGATGGTAACGGTCTGACCCGCTTCCACGTTGGAGGTGGTGCCGGAAAGCACCAGGTCCTGACCTTTTTCCGCCGCGTTGAGCACGTTATCGTCGGTCACGCTGCTGATGGTGATGGCAACAGGCGCGAGATCGACGTCCACGACGGTGCCGATGGTCACCGGGTTGCCGGAAGCATCCTGCGCGCTGGCCTTGATATCCAGCGAACCGTCCGCCCACTGGGACACGTCGGCCGCCGGTACCGCCGCCTGCCAGGTGCCGTCCGCCAGTACCGTTGCCGAATAGGTTTTGCCGTTGATGGTCAGGGTCACGGTGCTGCCCGCCGCCAGATCGGTGCTGGTGCCGGACACAATCAGGTTCTGAGCGTGTTCAATCACGTTGATCACGTCGTCACCCGCCACGGTATCAATACGCAGTCCCGGGAGCTGGGCGTCGATGGTGAAGTCGTGAGAAGAAGAGCCGGTATTGCCGTGCGCGTTGGTCACGCTGGCGGAGACGGTGAGGTCGCCGTTGCCGAGCGCGGTAAGCTGGCTCTCGCTTAACGGCAGGCTCCAGGTGAGATCGTCCTGCACGGTAGCGGTGTACGTCTGGCCGCCAAGGATAATAGTGACAGTGTCACCTGAAGCCGCGTTCGTCACCTTACCGGTCAGGGTTTGCCCTGCCGCCACTTCCGCTGCGTTAACGATATTGTCGCCCGCCAGGGTGTTAATCGTCACCACCGGCAGCGAGCTGTCCACCAGCACATCGTGCGTGGTTGAGGCGCTGTTGCCTACGCTATCCGTGACGCTCGCCGTCACGGTGTAATGGGCTTCTCCCAGCGCGCTGACGGCCGAGGCCGGTACGGTCACGCTCCAGTTTCCGCTGGCGTCAGCGGTGGCCGTGTACTGAATCCCGTTCAGGGTCACCGTAATGGTCGTGCCTTCCGGCTGGTTGCTGGTGCCGGAGAGAAGCAGATCTTCGCCCTTCTCGGTCGCGTTGATCACGTCGTCCGCCGCCAGCGTGTTGATACCGATGACAGGCGTCACGGTATTCACCACCACATCCAGCGAACTGCTTCCGGTGTTGCCGGACCTGTCGGTCACGGAGACGTCGATTGTCCAGGTGCCGTCAGTCAGCCCCTGCACGACGGACGCCGGCAGGCCAAGGCTCCAGTTACCCGCCGCATCCACCACGGTGGTGTAGTCGACGCTGTTAATGGTGATGGTGACCAGGTCGCCCGCTGCCTCACCGGTGACGGAGCCGCTCAGGATTTGCGCCTGTGAATGGGCGAGCTGGTTAACGGTGTTGGTGTCGGTGACAAAGTCGTTAATGGTCACCTGCGGTACGGTTGCGTCCACCAGACCCACGCGGTCCGCGCTGCTGGCGTTGCCCGCCACGTCGCTCACGGTGGCCGTCACGGTCACAATGCCGTCCGTCAGGGCACCCACGTCAGCCGCAGGCACGCTCAGCTGCCACGTACCGTCCGCCTGAACCGTGGTCTGATACGTTTTGCCGTTCAGCGTCACGGTGACCGTCTGGCCCGCTTCCGCAGTGCTGGTACCGCTTAAGGCTAAATCCTGCTGCGCTTCAGCCGCATTGATGATGTTGTCGGCGGTCAGGTTATCGAGCGTAATCGCCGGTGGCTGCGTATCCACCGTGACCACGCGCGCGGCGTCCGCGCTGTTGCCGCTGACGTTAGTGACGCTTACGCTCACCTGCGCGCGCCCGTCGATCAGGGTTTCCATCGCGCTGGCCGGTACGGTCAGGCTCCAGGAGCCGTCCTGCTGCACCTGCGCGGTGAAGGTCTGGTCGGCGAATTTCACCACCACGGTCTGCCCCGCCTCCACGCCCTGCGTCTGGCCGGAAAGGGTTAAATCACCGCCTTTTTCTGCCGCATTGAGCAGGTCGTCGCCGGAGACGGTATCAATGGTGACCGCCACGGCGTTCAGATCGAGCTCAATCGGGTGTTCAGCCGAAACGGGATTGCCCCAGGCATCTACCGCGCTGACGCTAACCGTCATGCCGCCCGCCGTCCAGGCCTGCAGGTCCGCCGCCGGAACGCCGATCTGCCAGCTGCCGCTGGCGTTAACCGCGGTGACGTACTCAACGTTGTTGATGGTGACGATAATCTGCGTGCCCGCGGCCAGATGGCTGCTGGAGCCGGTGACGCTCAAATCCTGCTGCTGTTCGATGGCGTTGATCACGTCATCGCCGGAAATGGTGTTCACGCGCAGCCCCGGCAGCTCCGCGTTGATGTTGATATCCCGCTCGCCGGTGCCGGTATTGCCGTGCGCGTTGGTGACGGAGGCGGTAAAGGTTAAATCACCGTCGCCGAACGTCTGAAGATCCGCTGACGGGATTTTCACGCTCCAGGTCAGGTCGCTGCCAACCGTTGCGGTGTAGCTCTTGCCGCCTGCGGTGATGGAGACGGTATCGCCCGCCGCCGCGCCGGTAACGCGACCGCTGAGGGTTTGATCGACGCCCGCTTCGGCGTTATTGACCAGGTTGTCGCCCGCAAACGTATTGATAATGACCTGCGGAAGGACGGTATCCACCAGCAGATTTGCTTCGGCAGAACCGCTGTTACCCACGCTGTCGGTACCGCTGACGCTGACGGTGTAAAGCGTGTTCGCCAGATTCAGGACGTCGGAAACCGGCACCTGGACCGCCCAGATACCGTTTTCTACGGTGGCCTGATAGCTGACGTTGTTCAGCATCACGGTGACGGTGGTGCCGTCCGGCAGGTTGCTGGTGCCGGTCAGGCTCAGGGGCTGCATCGCCTCCTGGGCATTCAGGACGTTATCCTGGCTGATGGCATCAATCGTAAATTCTGGCGGGTGTCCGCTCAGCATAATGCCGTGCGTGGCGCTGCCGGTGTTGCCTGCCGCGTCAGTGACGGAAACCGAAAGCGTATGGTTGCCTTCACCCAGCGCGCCCAGCACGGACGCCGGAACGCCCACGCTCCAGCTGCCGTCCGCCAGCACCACGCCGTTGAAGGTCTGGCCGCCAAGGGTCACGGTGACCACATCGCCCGCGGCGGCACCGCTCGCCTGGCCGGAAATAATGTGCGCCTGGCCCTGCTCGCTGATGTTGAGGATATCGTCGCCCGCCACGGTATGAATAGTGACGACCGGCGCGGCGGTATCCACCGTGAAATCTGCCGTTACGGACGAGCCGTTGCCCGCTTTGTCGCTCACGTTAACCGTCAGGGTGTGGTTGCCCTCATTGAGCGCCTGCACGTCGTTCACATCAAGCGTGACGGACCAGGTGCCGTCGCTGCCCACCGTGGCGTTATAGTTTTTACCGTTCAGGGTGACCGTGACGATCTGACCGGCTTCTGCATTCGTTTTACCGGTCAGGGTCAGCGGCTGATTGTGCTCAGCCGCATTAATGATGTTGTCCTGCGCGAGGGTATCGACAGAGAGGGTTGGCGCGGTGGTATCCACCCCAATCGTCTGGCTTCCGCTGACGGTGTTACCCGCCGCGTCTTTACCGCTCACGTTAACCGTCCAGGTACCGTCGCCCAGCGCCTGCGCGTCTGCCGCAGGTACGTTAACACTCCACGCGCCGTCTGCCCCGACTTCAGCCGCGTAGGTTTTGCCGTTCAGCGTCACGGTGAGTTCGGTACCCTGCGCCAGGTTTTTGCTGGCACCGGAAAGCGTAAAGCCCGCAGATTGCTCGCTGGCGTTCAGCACGTTATCGCCCGCCGTGGTGGCAAGCGTTATGGCGGCATCGGCGGTAGAGACCGTCACGGTGATACTGCCCGCAGAGGTGGTTTTACTGCCGTCGATCTGCACGACCGACCAGGTGTGCTCCCCGTCCGTCTGGGTCGGTAATATTACCGTCCACGTGCCGTCTTTACCGACCATAGTGCTGGCAATGGTGCTGCCGCTGCTGTCTTTGATCTGAATGGTCGCGCCCGGCTGACCGGTACCGCTAAAGGTTGGGTTGCTGTCGTCCGTGATCTCGTTTGCACCCAGCACGCCCTGCTTGTCACCCGCTTTATCCGACAGCAGGAAGGTCGGCGTGGCGCTTTCAACTTCTTTGGTATTATCAATGACTTTTGTTTTAGTTTCGCCGTCACCGCCGTTTGCCAGCAGTGCCCCGATGGCACCGCCGCCTAACGCAGCTCCCGCAATCCAGCCCCACGGCGCGTCGCTTAAAACACTTTCCTGCTCGAGGAAAGGTTGAATGCTGCTAATCGGTGTGGCCTGCGCGGTTAACTCGGTCACCGCGACGCCTGACGCTTCCCCGGCATCGGCAAAAGAAATATGTGTCAGTTCCTGACGATCGTTGAACACCAGCTCTGACTGATTATGCGTCTCTGGATCTTCGACAAAATAGTTATTGCAGCGAATAACGCTGCCATCTTTCATATAAATGAGGAGGTCTTTCCCCTGGCGGACATAACGCGCCACATCCTGAGCGGAACCCTGGATTTCAATCACGCTCGGGGATGAAATAGAGACCGACAGATTTCCTTCGCCGGTTAATTTCGTTTTCTCCGCCGTTTTGCGAATGATGACATCAACAACTTTTATGTTACTCATATTCTTCTCCTTGCAGGTGTACGGATTCCTGTGGATATGTCCACCAGACGGATGTAGCTATCCCTGGGAAAAAACACCCATTATTTTCAGTCTTACTTTGCGCAACACTGCGCGTCTTTTATTAACTCAAATCGGGTAATTTTGCGGCAGCGTTTTTCTCTATTCCAATAAGCGGCATTAAATTATCAACCGCGGAAGCATAATTAATTGCCGAACTCCAGCCGTCATACTCAGCGATTATTTTCGCTGATGTGGCCTGCCAGACATCCTGCTCAACGCTGAGCAGATCGTTAATGCTCCGCTTGCTCAGGGTGTATTCATTTTTATAAACATCCCGGGCGCGCAGCGCATTTTCCAGCTGCTGCTTTCCGGCCTCCATTCTTCCCCGTGCGCCGGTCCAGTCAGCCTGCGCGACGGAGGCTTTTTGCAGGACATCGAAACGCGCCTGATCGACCTGAGAGGAGGCCATGGCCCGCGCGCCTTCCGCCTGCCGAACGCGAGCTGAAACCGCGCCCCCCTGATACAGCGGCGCGTCGATATTGAGCTGTATCTGGTCGTCCCAGTAGGAACGGTTGTCCGATTCGTAACGGGTGCGCCCCCCCTTCAGGCTTAACGTCGGCCAGTGCTGGGACTTCGCCGTTTCCACGCCATACTGGGCCGAACGTTCCATGTTCTGCGCGGCCATCACCGCCGGTATCAGGGAATAATCGATGCGGTTGAGCGAATCTGGCTCAACCGCGAGGTTCGCAGGCACCGGGGAATACGCTTCTGCCTGCATCCCGGTTAATACCGCAAGCCTGGCGCGCGCGCTGTTTAAGGCGGCGGTATACTGCGCGACAGTCGCCTGCATGCCGGCAATGCGCGTGCGGGTCTGAAGCTCATCGGAGGTGGAACTCACGCCCGCGTCTGCGCGCAGCTTTGCCAGCTGCTCGACGTTTTTGAGCGCCTGAACGTTTTCGATTGCCGCCTGCAGCAGATCGGAATAGCGTTTGACCTCGACATAGCTCAGCGCCGTTTTTTCCGCCACGTCCGAAAGCGTGCCCATCAGCTGATAGCGGTAGCTATCGCGCTGGGCGGAGGACTGGCTGATACTGTTATTGGTCTTGCCAAAATCGTACAGCAGCTGCGTCAGGCTCAGCCCCCAGGCGGCTGAATTCTTCAGCGACCCGCTGGAATCGGTGGTCTGGCTGTGCCCTGTACTCCCGTTCAATGATATTTGCGGCATCCAGCCGCTGCGCGCTTCATCTATTTGTGCCTGGCCAATACCTAATTGCGCGGCCTGCTGGCTAATTGACGGATCGCGATCGATTGCAAAAAGAATACTTTCTTTTAAGGTTGTGGTTGCCACCGGGGCAATACCTACCTGATTACTATTGGCGAAAGCCGTATTTATGGCTAATGAAATGAATGCCAGTGCTGCTGTAAATCGGCGTAACATAGGCTTTCGTAATATCGTCATGTTATCTCCCTGACTCTGAGTGATACTCAAGCAAATACCCAAAAAGAGGTATAGATAATTAGACAAATATCTTATTTAGCTACCTTGCTGAATTTAAGGTAATACTCCCCATACCCATTTCCATTGGAGATGAGATCTGCCTGCGTTTTATTTCAATTAAGAATTTACTTATTTCTTAAACTGGTTAGCAGCATAACAAAATGCGTTATAGCCCACTACACCCACAATGTTAATGTGGTGTTACAATTAAGAAAAAATATGGGGTTTCTGGACAAAACCCTAAAAGTGTCCTTTCAGATGAAACATATAAAGCCTCTGTTATCTAAGGAAAATTCTGAATTCTTTCCATGCACATTTTTGCGTTAATTTCAGAGCGAGTCAGACACAAAGATTTTCAAAGAAGTGTCAGTTTTAGTAACCCGAGGGGTTTAATTGGGATTAAAAACCATTAAAAAACTAATGTAAGCAATTAAGTTCCGCACATGATGAAAATATCAGATTTTAAATCCACATAAGAGTAAAGCACTGGTTACATAATCCAAATCGTTAAATAAAACATAACAATAACATTGTGATTAACATTCAAAACGGCTTCCTTATACCTGCTTAATAAAATTTTAATAATCACCCATGTGAATCATCACGCCGATGCACATCGTCATGACCACAATCCCCTTCTCTCTGCGTCAAAATGCTGTATTATGCGAACTATTGCGACATTTTGCAGGAATTTGCTCCCATGCACAAAACCGCTCGTCAACGCTATGTCCTGGATATCCTCAGCGAGCAAGGCCAGGCCAGCATCACTGAACTGGCCGAAAAGCTGCAGGTTTCAGCGGATACTATCCGTCGGGATCTGACCGATCTTGAAAACCAGGGCCTTGCGCAGAAGAACCACGGCGGAGCCATCGCGCTCAACCTCTCCGCCATGAACCGTCAGGGCCGCAACACGCTGCTGCCGGAGACCAAACAGCGCCTGGGTAAACAGGTTGCGCAGCAGGTTCCACCGGGCTCCACCCTGTTTCTGGATGCCGGAAGCACGGTGATGGCCGTCGCCACCTTTCTTCAGGGGCCGCTCACCGTCATTACTCCCTCGCTGGATATCGCCCAGCATTTTAGCGACCGGGAAGACGTTGAGCTGATCCTGCTCGGCGGGAAATGGGACCACAAGCAGCGACTGTTTGCCGGCAGCGCCACGCTGTCCTTGCTCTCCCGTTATCGGGCGGATATCGCCATTCTTGGGGCGTGCGCCATTCATGCCGAGCTCGGGTTGAGCGCAGGTAAAGAAGCGGATGCCGAGGTTAAACGCGCGATGCTCGACGCAAGCCAGGCGCACTGGATTGTCGCCGACCACCTGAAAATTAACCGCTGCGAGCCGTATCTGGTTTCCGGGTTATCCAGCATTCAACAACTCTTTTTAGATCGTCCCTGGCCTGAGCTTGGGGACCATAGCGCACTGCAGGTTACGGTGTGCGCGAATTAACGTGGAGAAGGTCATGAGTAAAGTTCAAACAATCAACATTGCGCTGATCGGGTATGGATTTGTCGGTAAAACCTTCCATGCCCCGCTGATCCAGTCGGTGGACGGCATTAAGCTGGCCGTGGTCTCTTCTCGTGATGAAGAGAAAGTTAAACGCGATTTGCCGGACGTACAGGTGGTGGCGACACCGGAGGAGGCTATTCAGCATCCTGATATCGATCTGGTGGTGATTGCCTCCCCCAACGCCACGCACGCCCCGCTGGCGACGCTGGCCCTGAACTCGGGTAAGCACGTGGTCGTGGATAAGCCTTTTACCCTCGACATGCAGGAAGCCCGCGACCTGATTGCGCTGGCGGATGAAAAGCAGCTGCTGCTCTCCGTCTTCCACAACCGCCGCTGGGACAGCGATTTCCTCGGCATTAAGCAGATTATCGAGCAAGGCACGCTCGGCAAGGTTAAACACCTGGAATCGCACATCGACCGCTTCCGCCCGGAAGTGCGCGTGCGCTGGCGCGAGCAGAACGTCCCCGGGAGCGGTCTGTGGTTTGACCTGGGCCCTCACCTGATTGACCAGACGCTACAGCTCTTTGGCCTGCCGGAGTCGGTTCAGGGGAATATCGCGACGCTGCGCGACGGCGCAGAAATTAACGACTGGGCGCACGTGGTTTTAAACTACCCGGAGCATAAGGTCATTCTGCACGCCAGCATGCTGGTTGCTGGCGGTACGGCACGCTTTACCGTCCACGGGGACAAGGGCAGCGTTGTGAAAGCCAGAATCGACCAGCAGGAAGCGCAGCTGCTCGCAGGGGTGATCCCGGGCAGTGAAACCTGGGGCGAAGACGGCGACAGCATGGTGTTCTTTGGGGCCGACGGCGCACCGCAGACTATCCCTACCCCGAAAGGCGATCAGCGCCAGTATTACGTCAACGTACGCGATGCGCTGCTCGGGAAAATCACCAACCCTGTCCACCCTGTTGAGGCACTGGCGGTCATGGCCGTTCTGGAAGCGGCGGTGAAGTCGTCGGAGACGGGGTCAACGCAGGCTCTGGCGTTAACTGCTGAAGAGCGTGCGCTGCTGGGTTAAAAAGCAAGCCGGGTGGCGCTACGCTTACCCGGCAAGAGTTAAAGACTACTGACGCTTTTTCGGCATCATGCGCAGAAGAGTATTATCTTTCCAGAAATAGTGATGCATCAGCGCCGCCACCGCGTGCAGGCCAATCACAAAATAGCCCAGGTTCGCCAGCGTCTCGTGCCATTCTTTCAGCACATCAACCAGATCAAAATTTGACTCCGCCGCATGCGGCATCACCATGCCAAACGCAAACCAGTCGCTGCCCCGGTTATACATCATCACAATGCCAATCAGCGGCAGCGCAATAAACAGCAGATACACCACCAGGTGCCCCAGATGGGACATCCCCGTCACCATCGCTTTTGGCTTTGGCTGAATCGGCGGCGCGCGGAATTTCAGGCGAACCAGCAGACGCGTCACCATCAGCACCAGGATACTGATACCGCACGAGACGTGGATCATATTGATTACTGGACGCGCGGTGCGCGGGAAGAAACCTTTGAACTCCATGGCGCAGTAGGCGACGATGATTAACAGAAACACCAGCCAGTGGATGCCGATTTGCAGGCTTGTATATTTAGTGCGCATGTGATTTCCCGATTAAAAACAGTTACCGCGCCAACATAATCCCCTTTCCTTAAAAATTCATTAACTTTTCTGTATGGTTTTTCAAATACTTCCTCCCGCATGAAGCATCTTCAATTGCCGCCCTGCCCGTGATGGTCTAAGCCTGGATGAGTTCAAACTGTCGCATCGACACGTTTACAGGAGAACACCATGAGTAAAATTGGCATTAACGGCTTTGGACGCATTGGGCGCCTTGTACTGCGTCGCCTTCTTGAAACCCAGGACAGCAATACCGTCGTCGCCATCAACGACCTCACCTCACCGAAAGTGCTGGCCTACCTGCTCAGGCATGATTCCAACTACGGTGGCTTCCCGTGGAGCGTCGATTTCACCGAGGATGCGCTGATTGTTGATGGCAAAACCATTGCGGTGTACGCCGAAAAAGAGGCGAAGCACATTCCATGGAAAGCCGCAGGCGTAGATATCGTCGTGGAGTGCACCGGCTTTTATACCTCTGAAGAGAAATCACGGGCGCACCTGGACGCCGGCGCGAAGAAAGTGCTGATCTCCGCGCCTGCGGGTGAGATGAAAACCATCGTCTACAGCGTGAATGACGACACCATTGACGCCAGTGACACCATTATTTCCGTCGCATCCTGCACCACCAACTGCCTCGCCCCGCTGGCGAAAGCCCTGAACGATGCGTTTGAAATAAAAGTGGGCACCATGACCACCATTCATGCCTATACCGGTACGCAAGCGCTGGTGGATGGTCCGCGCGGGAAAGACCTTCGCGCCTCGCGAGCGGCGGCAGAGAATATTATTCCCCACACCACCGGTGCCGCAAAGGCCATCGGTCTGGTGATCCCGGCGCTCAGCGGCAAGCTCAAGGGTCACGCGCAGCGCGTGCCGGTAAAAACGGGTTCGGTCACCGAGCTAGTGGCGATTCTCGGCAAGAAAGTCACCGTCGAGGAGATCAACGCCGCGCTGAAAAAGGCGACGCAAGGCAATAAATCGTTCGGGTATACCGACGAAGAGATTGTCTCGTCCGATGTGATTGGCTCGCATTACGGTTCGGTGTTTGACGCCACGCAGACGGAGGTGTCAGAAGCGGGAGAGCTGCAGCTGGTGAAAGCGGTAGCGTGGTATGACAACGAGTACGGTTTCGTGACGCAGCTGGTGCGGACGCTGGATAAGTTTGCGGCGCTGTGATTTCCCCCTCACCCTAACCCTCTCCCCAATGGGGCGAGGGAATGGTTCCGTGCTTAGATTATCTTACGCGCCCCCTTCAGAACCGGGTCCTGCTGCAGCTGTTTCCACGCGGCAATCACCCCCTCAGGAAAGTCAACGTGCGTGATAAAATCCCGCCCGGCCGGGCCATAGCCGTTAACGTCATCATACAAACGCGGCAGCTCCCCCAGAACCAGTGACAGATAGCGGTCAACGGGCCAGAGTCCGCTATTGACCTCGCTAAACTCCACGCCCTCTTTGCCGTTGTGCAGCGCTGGCGTAAACCCGGGATGGCTAATCCAGTGCGGTGACGCGGGTTCATCCCGACAAACGCGGGCAAACGTCGCCATCGTTCGGCGCTGCATCGTCGGGTCCTGCACCACCAGCACCCGCCCGGTTGCGCGCTGATGCTGTTTCAGCATATTCCAGCTAAAACGCGCGTTCTCACCGCAGTTGGTAGATTGATCCTCAATCCACAGGCGCGTCTCGGGGATCTGCCAGAACTCCCGCGCAATGTCGGCAAGAATGCTCGCTTCGGCCCGCCCTTCGACCTGTAAGGTGTGATAACGCGGATGACTGCCGATAGCTGAATATAAAAACGCGGTTGAATGGCCAATACCGCCGCTAATCAGGAGAGGAATGTCTCTCTGCGCGGCAATACGGCAGGCCGCCTCAATGGTGGGGATCACCGCGTTCCCTGCCAGGATGACCGCATCGACGTCCGGGGGCTGGCGGTTGCCGCTCAGGTCATCCTGCGCCAGCCATTCACCGACAGTATTGATGGCCGCCAGCGTGGCATCCGGCAGGATGGGAAAATGGGGCTGAACCATGGTGAACTCCTCATTTGTGTCTCTTCAGGGTAGCGGCTTCTTACCGATAACGCAGAGGCGGGTTCTGAAACCAGATGTTGTTTTATCGCCCAAATTGTCATTTTTCTGAAATAACCAGAAACATCCAAAAACAATCTGGTTGCACCTGCATATTATGCTTTTGGTTTTCCATCATACAAAACATCCTGTTGCACATGCTCTCTGCAAAAGCACCCAACGCTGCTTATTTCACCGTGATCTGACCAGTTTCATCCCCCATGAGCTTGCCAAATACAACATCCAACCCTAAGTTGCTTAACAATTTTACAACCTTTTTCATCATCACAGGTTGCACCTGAAGCGCGCCAGGTGACACCTCATACATCATCAACGTGGCGGGGTTTCAGGTCATGACAGAACATGAAAGTACGACGACGGTATTACGAAAAAATAAGAAGGTATTAATCGCCAGCCTTACCGGGAGCGCCATTGAATGGTTTGACTATTTTCTCTACGGCACGGCGGCCGCGCTGGTCTTCAATAAGATCTTTTTCCCGATGGTCGATCCGGTTATCGGGCTCATCCTCTCATATCTCTCTTTCTCATTAACCTTTTTTATTCGTCCCATTGGCGGGGTACTTTTCGCTCATATTGGCGACCGCATCGGACGTAAAAAAACTCTCGTTCTTACCCTCTCCTTGATGGGAGGTGCAACCGTCATGATCGGTCTGCTGCCCACGTATGAGATGATTGGCCTCTGGGCGCCCGCTCTGCTGATCCTGATGCGTATCATTCAGGGGATGGGCATTGGCGGTGAATGGGGCGGCGCGCTGCTGCTGGCCTACGAATACGCGCCCGAAAAACGTAAAGGCTTCTTCGGCAGCATTCCGCAGGCGGGCGTCACCATCGGCATGCTGATGGCGACCTTTATCGTCTCGCTGATGACCCTGTTCAGCGAGGAGGATTTCCTCTCCTGGGGCTGGCGCATCCCGTTCCTGCTGAGTTCGATTCTGGTGTTGCTCGGCCTGTGGATCCGTAAGGACATCGACGAGACGCCTGATTTCAAGAAGGTAAAACAATCGGGCCAGGTGGCGAAAGCGCCTCTGCGCGATACCCTGAAACACCACTGGCGCGAAGTATTGATTGCCGCCGGTCTGAAGGTGGTAGAAACCGCACCGTTCTACATCTTCTCGACGTTTGTCGTGAGCTATGCCACCACGACGCTGACGTATCAAAAGTCTCAGGCGCTGGAAGCCGTGACGCTGGGAGCCCTGGTGGCCACGGTTATGATCCCGTTAATGGGGCTACTCTCAGATAAAATTGGCCGTCAACGCATGTATGCCACCAGCGTCTTCATCCTGGGTTTGTTTATCGTGCCGTGGTTTATGCTGCTCAATACCGGTACAACCTGGGGCATTGTGCTCGCGACGGTCATCGCCTTTGGCGTGCTGTGGGCACCGGTAACGGCGGTACTCGGCACGCTGTGCTCTGAAATTTTTAGTGCAAACGTACGCTACACCGGCATTACGCTCGGGTATCAGCTGGGTGCCGCGCTGGCAGGCGGTACCGCGCCGCTGATTGCCACCGGACTGCTGGCAAAATATGACGGCGACTGGGTTCCGGTGGCCTGGTATCTTGCCGTCACGGTAGCCATTTCTCTAATCGCGATTTTCTGCGCCAGCCGCGTTAAGCGAGCGTCACTCCTGCAGGCACAGCCCGAACATCTCTGATCGTTGTCGGCCCGACTTTCGGGCCGCTCTTTTTCCTTAAACTTCCCTTCTACATTTGATTAACATGCGTAAATCATATTCACTTGAATTATCATTTGCGGCAGACGTAGAATCGCTAGCCCGCTAATTATTCAATTATTTCTAAGGTAAACGACGTTATGCGCCTGCCCGAACGCGACCCTTATGCTCCTCGCGAGTGGCAGCCACATGAGAAACCCGCCCTGCTGGGTTCGCCTTCCACACCCGAGCACACTACGCCAAAACGAATTGCCTACGGCGTCGTTGGCCTGCTGGTGTGCCTGACGGGGGCGCTGGGAAATGCGGTGGTGACCGCCAACCTGCAAAATCTGCAGGGGACCTTCGGGGCCTGGTCGACCGAAATCGCCTGGCTGCCCGCGGTCTACGTCATGACCAACATCTCTATCAACCTGCTGCTGGTCAAGTTCCGCCAGCAGTACGGTCTGCGCGCCTTCACGGAAGGTTTTTTGGTGCTGTACGTGCTGGTGACCTTTTTCCACCTGTTCGTTAACGATCTCAGCTCGGCGCTGATGGTGCGCGCCGCGCACGGGATGGTGGCCGCCGCGCTCAGCTCGCTGGGGATTTACTATCAGATCCAGGCCTGGCCTGCGAAGCACCGCCTGAAGGCGCTCACCATCGGGATTACCGGGTCGTCGCTCGCCATTCCTCTGGCCCGCCTGTTTTCGACCGAACTGCTGCAGCTGGACGAGTGGCGCGGGCTCTATTTCTTCGAGCTGGGGCTGGCGCTGATCTCTCTGGCCTGCGTGATAGCCTTAAAACTGCCGCCGGGCGATCGGCGCAAGGTATTTGAGAAGAAAGACTTCATCACCTTCTTTTTAATGGCCCCCGGCATGGCCCTGCTCTGCGCCGTGCTCTCGTTGGGCCGCCTTGACTGGTGGTTCGAGGCGCCGTGGATCGGCTGGTCGCTGGCGCTATCGCTGGTGCTGATTGTGGCTGCCATCGTCTTTGAACATAACCGCGCCAACCCGCTGCTGAACACCCGCTGGCTGTCGAGCGGCAGCATCGTCCGTCTGGGGCTGATCATGCTGCTGATCCGTATCGTACTGGCGGAGCAAAACACCGGCGTCATCGGCTGGCTGCAGTACGTGGGGTTACAGAATGAACAGATGACCCACCTGGCGTGGTCCATTTTCGCCGGGATCGTCTGCGGGATCGTCACCAGCTGTCTGACCATCAAGCCGACGAAACTTGCGTGGCCAATCATCACCTCTCTGGCGCTGATGATTGTTGCCTCGCTGCTGGACAGCCAGTCCAACAACCTGACCCGGCCGGATCAGCTGATGCTAAGCCAGTTTCTGCTGGGTTTCGGCAGCGCCTTCTTCCTGGCACCCGCCATGCTGGCCGCCATTGGCGGGGTGATTGCAGATCCGCGTAACCTGGTCAGCTTCTCGGTGATGTTCGGCATGAGTCAGAACCTCGGCGGCCTGCTGGGCTCCGCGTTCCTCGGAACCTTCCAGACCTGGCGCGAGAAGTACCACTCCAGCCTGCTGGCGGACCAGCTCACCACGCTCAATCCGCTGGTCAACGAGCGTATCCAGATTTATACCCAGATGTACCGAAGCCTGATTGGCGACAGTTCGCTGCTGGGGACGCAGGCGATAACGCAGCTGCAAACGGTCACCACGCTTGAGGCGAATATTCTGGCCTACAACGATACTTATCTGCTGACGGCGAGCATCGCTGCCGCCACGCTGGTCTGGATTTTATGGCGCTTGCTGCGCCTGCGCATCACTGCCCGTATGGCGCTTAAGAACGCCACCGGCAATAAATAATTGAAATATTTCTGGAGAGTTTATGAGTCAGCAGGATGCCGCTAAAGAGCAGGCCAACACCCGCAAAAATGTGCGCATTGTTTCCGTTTTCACCGCCGCCGCCATCGGTATTGTCGGCGTGCTGGTGATCCTTTATGCGTGGCAGCTGCCGCCGTTCACCCGCCACGCGCAGTTTACCGACAACGCCTACGTGCGCGGTCAGACGACGTTCATCAGCCCCCAGGTGAATGGCTATATCACCGAGGTGAAGGTTCAGGACTTTGTACAGGTTAAAAAAGGCGATCTGCTGCTGCAGATTGATGACCGTATCTATCGTCAGCGCGTGCATCAGGCCGAGGCACAGCTGGCGATGAAAATTGCCGCGCTCAATAACAACCTGCAGCAGCGTAAAAGCGCCGAAGCGACGATCGCCAAAAACGACGCGGCGCTGAAAAATGCCCGCGCCCAGAGCCTGAAAACCCAGGCGGATTTAAAGCGCGTGAAGGATTTGACGGCTGACGGATCGCTTTCCATTCGCGAGCGCGACGCGGCGCTGGCCAGCGCGGCCCAGGGCAGCGCCGATATCGAGCAGGCCAAAGCCTCGCTTGAGATGTCGCGTCAGGATCTGCAGACGGTAATTGTGAACCGCGGCGCGCTGGAGGCGGATGTCGAAAATGCGAAAGCGGCGCTGGAGCTGGCGCAAATTGACCTGCAAAACACCCGAATTACCGCCCCGCGCGACGGCCAGCTCGGCCAGATTGCCGTGCGTCTCGGGGCGTACGTAACCGCAGGGACCCATCTCACCACCCTCGTCCCACCTCAGCACTGGGTCATTGCCAATATTAAAGAGACCCAGCTCGCGGAGCTGCGCGTTGGTCAGCCTGTCAAATTCACCGTCGATGCGCTGAACAACAAAGCGTATCAGGGCCGCGTGGAGAGCATTTCGCCGGCAACCGGGGTTGAATTCAGCGCCATCACGCCGGACAACGCCACCGGCAACTTTGTCAAAATCGCCCAGCGTATTCCGGTGCGCATCGAGGTGCTCGGCAAGCCTGAGGAGTCCGCCCTGCTGCGTCCAGGCATGTCGGTGCAGGTGACCATTGATACGCGGGAGGGCAAACAATGACCCTTCGCCCGATTGCCGGCCTGGTGCTGGCGGTGACGCTGGCCGGATGCCAGTCCGTTGACGTAAAACCGGCGCAGCCGACGCTGCACATCCCCACCCAGTGGCGTGCTGACGCCGGCCCTGCCAGCCCGGCAGAGCAGCTCTGGTGGCGCAATTTTCACGACAACAACCTCAACCGCTATGTGGATCGGGCGCTAAAGAACAACAGCGACGTGCTGATCGCCCGCGAACGAATTAACGAGTATCAGGCGCGGGTCTTTGCGGCCGACGGCAGCCTGTTTCCGTCGCTTGACGCGGGCGTAACGGGGACGCGCGCCCGTTCGCAATCTGCCGCGACCGGGCTGCCAGTCTACGGCACGCTGTACAGAGGTAGCCTGACGGCGAGCTACGACGTGGATATCTGGGGCGTCAACCGCAGCACGGCCAATGCCGCTGAAGCCTCGCTGGAGGCGCAAAAAGCCGCCGCCGCCGCCGCGGATTTGACCGTCGCGTCTTCCGTTGCATCCGGGTATGTCACCCTGCTCTCGCTTGACGAACAGCTGCGCGTGACCGAATCCACGCTGAAATCACGCGAAGAGGCATTTAAGCTCGCGAAACGTCAGTTTGAGACGGGCTACAGCTCGCGTCTGGAGCTAATGCAGTCTGATTCCGAACTCCGCTCAACGCGAGCGCAGGTTCCCGTGCTGCAGCATCAGATTGCACAGCAGGAGAACGCCCTCAGCCTGCTGCTGGGAAGCAATCCCGGCGCGGTAGCGCGCAGCGAAAGCTTTGAGGCGCTGACGCCGCTGACGCTGCCGTCACAGCTGCCTTCTACGCTCCTGAACCGTCGGCCGGATATCGTTCAGGCCGAACGACAGCTGGTTGCGGCAGACGCCTCGCTTGCCGCCTCACGCGCCAGCCTGCTGCCGTCGATCAACCTGACAGCGACAGGATCGATACAGGATCGCACCCTGTCCGGCCTGCTGGACAACCCGCTTCAGCTCTGGAGCGTCGGGGGCAGTATTCTTGCCCCGCTGCTGAACCGCCAGGCGCTGAATGCGCAGGTGGATATTTCCCAGTCCCAGCGTAACCAGGCACTGTACGCCTATGAAAAAACCGTGCGTAACGCGTTTGCCGAAGTGAACAACAGCCTTGATGCTATTACGCGCTATCAGGAACAGCTGACGGAGCTGCTTGCCCAGCAGGAGGTGGCGCAGGAGACGCTGCGCATTGCGCAGAACCGAAATCAAAACGGCTACTCCTCCTATCTGGACGTGCTGGACGCGCAGCGCACGCTGTACTCGGTGCAGACCAGCGTGGTGCAGGTGAAAAATAATCTGCTGCTGGCGCAGATCGATTTGTACAGGGCGCTGGGCGGCGGCTGGAAGAATGCATGAACCGCCTTGCGCACTGATGCCCTCCCCCCGACCCTCTCCCACAGGGAGAGGGAGAAAAATCCAAGGAGTCAATCTATGCAACAACAATGGTCTGCAGTAGATAATTACATGATTTCTTCGCTTATCCCTGACGATGACGTGCTGAGTCAGGTACTGGAAAACAACAAGCGCGCCGGGCTACCCGAACACGATGTTGCGGCCAATCAGGGGCAACTGCTGGCGCTGTTCGTGCGCATGACCCAGGCAAGACGCATTCTTGAGATCGGTACGCTGGGCGCCTATAGCTCAATCTGGATGGCGCGCGCCCTGCCGCCGGACGGAAAGCTGATTACGCTCGAGGCTGACCCGACGCATGCCGATGTTGCCCGCCAGAATATTCATCTCGCGGGGCTGAACGATCGCATTGAACTGATTGAAGGCCCGGCGCTGAATTCACTCGAAAATCTAGGTGACGTTACGCCGTTTGACCTGATCTTTATTGATGCCGATAAGCCAAACAATCCCGGCTATCTGGAGTGGGCGCTTCACTACTCCCGCCCAGGTACGGTGATTATCGGCGATAACGTGGTGCGCGATGGCGAAGTGGTTAACAGGCAAAGCGACGACGCGCGCGTGCTGGGCGTGCGCCGTTTTATCGAGATGATTGGGGATAACCCGCGCTTAACCGCCACCGCGCTGCAAACGGTGGGGGTTAAGGGATGGGATGGGTTTACGCTGGCAATGGTGAACGCGTGAAAATTGTGCGGCCTGATGCCCTCACCCCAACCCTCTCCCACAGGGAGAGGGAGAAAACCGGGCAAGGGTTTTAAGCGGAAATCTGCTCCATCGCCTGCAGAATACGCTTATCCGAAATCGGATACGGCGTACCGAGCTGCTGGGCAAAGAAGCTGACGCGCAGCTCCTCAATCATCCAGCGGATCGCCTGCACGTCTTCATCGTCGCGGCGCGCCGGCGGCAGCTTGTTAAGCCACTGCTGCCATGCCTGCTGCACGCTCTCCACTTTCAGCATCTGCGCGCGATCGCGGTGCGGGTCGATAGCCATCTTCTCCAGACGTTTTTCGATCGCCTGCAGGTAGCGCAGCGTATCGCCCAGACGCTTAAAGCCGTTGCCGGTGACAAAGCCGCGATAGACCAGCCCCGCCATCTGCGCCTTCACGTCCGAGAGCCCCAGCGCCATGGTCATATCCACGCGCCCCTTCAGGCGCTTGTTGATATTGAACACGGCGGTGAGGATCTGCTCGACCTGTTTGGCAATCTCCACCACGGTGTCGTTCAGCTCCGCGCGCACCTTTTCATGAAGCTGAGCAAAGCCCTCTTCCGTCCAGACCGGACCGCCCGCCTCGTGGATTAGCTTGTCCACGCCGCAGGAGATGCAGTCGTCAATCAGATCCAGCACCTTGCCGTACGGGTTAAAGTACAGCCCCAGCTTGGCTTTGTTCGGCAGCTTCTCGTGCAGATACTTAATCGGCGACGGGATGTTGAGCAGCAGCAGACGACGCAGCCCGCGCCACATCATCTGCTGCTGTTCCTGCGGATTATCAAACAGTTTGATCGCCACGCTGTCGCGCTCGTCCACCAGCGCAGGCCAGGCTTTGACCTTATAGTTACCGCGCTTCTGTTCGTAGCTTTCCGGAAGCTGACCAAAGCTCCAGATATGCAGCCCGCTCTGCTCGATACCGTCGTCCGCCACCGCAGAAAGCGTCTCCTGAACTTTCCCCTTCAGCGCCTCTTTCAGCTCGCTCAGCGAACGTCCTTCCAGCAGCTTTTTGTTTTTATCATCCTCCACGCGGAAGCTGATTTTCAGGTGATCGGGCACCTGATCCCAGTTCCAGTCCTCGCGGTCGATGGTGGTGCCGGTCATGCGGCGGAATTCACGCTCCAGCGCGTCCAGCAGCGGCAGCTCCAGCGGCGTGACGCGGCCTAAAAAAGCTTCCGCATAGTTTGGCGCAGGCACAAAGTTGCGGCGCACCGGTTTCGGCAGGGATTTGATCAGCGCAATCACCAGCTCGCGGCGCAGGCCGGGGATTTGCCACTCAAATCCGCCCTCATCGACCTGGTTTAGCAGCGGCAGCGGAATGTGGACTGTCACGCCGTCCGCGTCGGCACCCGGTTCAAACTGATAGGTCAGACGCAGCTTGAGGTTGCCCTGATGCCAGAAGTTCGGGTAGTCGAGCTTGCTGACCGACTCCGCCCCTTCCTTAATCAGCATGCTCTTTTCGAAGTTGAGCAGGTCAGGCGTCTCTTTGCTGGCTTTCTTCCACCAGCTGTCAAAATGGCGAGCGGAGATAACCTCGTGGCTGATACGCTGGTCGTAAAACTCAAACAGCGCCTCGTCGTCCACCAGAATGTCGCGGCGGCGGGACTTGTGCTCAAGCTCCTCCACTTCGGCGCGCAGCTTCAGGTTTTCGCGGAAGAACGCATGACGCGTCTGCCAGTCCCCCTCCACCAGCGCGTGGCGGATAAACAGCTCGCGGCTGAGCGCCGGGTCAATCTGGCTGTAGTTGACCTTACGCGCGGCGACCACCGGCAGGCCGTAAACGGTCACTTTCTCGGTCGCCATTACCGCGCCCTGCGCGCGCTCCCAGTGCGGTTCGCTGTACGAGCGTTTCAGCAGGTGCTGAGCCACCGGCTCCACCCATTCCGGATCGATACGCGCGGCAATGCGTCCCCACAGGCGGCTGGTTTCCACCAGCTCCGCGACCATGGTCCATTTCGGCGGCTTCCTGAACAGGCCGGAACCGGGGAAGATGGAGAAACGGGCGTTACGCGCGCCGGTATACTCCTGCTTTTCGGCGTCCTTCATCCCAATGTGGGACAGCAGGCCGGTCAGCAGCGCGATATGAATCTCGCGGTACTCCGCCGGCTCGCTGTTGACCGGAATGCCCAGCTCTTTCACCACCTGACGCAGCTGGGTGTAGATATCTTGCCACTCGCGCACGCGCAGGTAGTTGAGGAAATCCACGCGGCACTGGCGGCGGAACTGGTTCGAGGAGAGCGCTTTCTGCTGCTCGCCGAGATAGTTCCACAGGTTTACGAAGGCGAGGAAGTCGGACTCTTTGTCGTGGAAGCGACGATGCTTTTCGTCAGACGCCTGCTGTTTGTCCATCGGACGCTCGCGCGGGTCCTGAATGGAGAGCGCCGAGGTAATGATCATCGCCTCGCGCACGCAGCCGTGCTTTTGCGCTTCCAGCACCATACGGGCCAGGCGCGGATCCACCGGCAGCTGGCTGAGCTGGCGGCCCAGCGGCGTCAGCTTGTAGACCGTCGCCTGCTCGTCGGTGGTAATGGCGCCGAGCTCTTCCAGCAAACGTACGCCGTCCTGAATGTTGCGTTTGTCCGGCGCTTCGACGAACGGGAACGCCGCGATGTCGCCCAGCCCCAGCGCGGTCATCTGCAGGATAACGGACGCCAGGTTGGTACGCAGAATTTCCGGATCGGTAAATTCCGGACGCGACAGGAAATCATCTTCGGAATAGAGACGAATACAGATCCCTTCCGACACTCGCCCGCAGCGGCCTTTACGCTGGTTGGCGGAAGCCTGAGAGACCGGCTCAATCGGCAGCCGCTGAACCTTCGTGCGGTAGCTGTAGCGGCTGATGCGCGCCGTGCCCGGGTCGATAACGTATTTAATCCCCGGCACGGTCAGCGAGGTTTCCGCCACGTTGGTCGCCAGAACGATACGTCGCCCGCCGTGCGGCTGGAATACGCGGTTCTGCTCGCTGTTTGACAGGCGCGCGTAAAGCGGCAGGATCTCCGTGTGGCGCAGGTCGCGCTTGCTGAGCGCATCGGCGGTGTCGCGGATTTCGCGCTCGCCGCTCATGAAGATCAGGATGTCGCCCGCGCTTTCGTTGCCCAGCTCGTCAACGGCGTCGAAGATAGCCTGCAGCTGGTCGCGCTCGGTATCGTCCGCCTCTTCCACAATCGGGCGATAGCGCACTTCAACCGGATACGTGCGTCCTGACACCTCGATAATCGGCGCATTGTTGAAATGCTTTGAGAAGCGCTCAGGGTCGATGGTCGCGGAGGTGATGATGATTTTCAGATCCGGACGACGCGGCAGCAGCTCTTTCAGGTAGCCGAGCAGGAAGTCGATGTTCAGGCTGCGCTCGTGCGCTTCGTCAATGATGATGGTGTCGTACTGCATCAGCAGGCGATCCTGCTGGATTTCCGCCAGCAGAATACCGTCGGTCATCAGCTTGACCATGGTGTTATCGCTAACGTGGTCGCTGAATCGCACCTTGTAACCGATGCAGCCACCCGGCTCCGTCTGCAGCTCTTCGGCAATACGGTTCGCCACGGTGCGCGCCGCCAGTCGACGCGGCTGGGTGTGGCCAATCAGCCCTTTTAGCCCGCGTCCCAGCTCCATACAGATTTTCGGCAGCTGGGTGGTTTTCCCCGAGCCGGTTTCCCCCGCAACAATCACCACCTGGTGGTCGCGAACGGCCTCAAGGATGTCCTGTTTTTTCTGGCTGACGGGCAGGTTTTCCGGGTAGGTAATCGCCGGACGCGCGGCTTCGCGCAGCACAACTTTCCCTGCCGCCTGTTCAATCTCTTTCGCCATCTCCTGGTAAATGGCCTGTTGTGCATCAGGATTTTTAACCTTCTTCACGCCGTGCAGACGGCGGGCAAAGCGCTGTTTATCGCGCAGCATCAGAGAATCAAGCTGTTGCAGGAGCATCGGGAAGGTTAATTTTTGTTGTTCTGTCATAGCGTTAAAGGGCAGTACACGCCCTGATAAACTCTCTTTTTAATGATTGCTATAGAGTACCACATTGACGTCTTTCGCGCCTTATTCAAAAAATTCGAACATAGGCTTCGATATATTGCGCTATCTCTGTGGCAGGATTGTGAATAGAGTGTCAACAAGCAACGGGGCAACCCCCTTCAATCAAATGCAACAACAGGAATCACCCATGAGCAAAGTATTAGTTTTGAAATCCAGTATTCTGGCAGGGTACTCTCAGTCTGGTCAGCTGTCTGATTACTTCGTTGAACAGTGGCGTGAACAGCATTCCGCTGACGAAATCACCGTGCGTGACCTGGCTGCAAACCCAATTCCTGTGCTGGACGGCGAGCTGGTTGGCGCGCTGCGCCCAAGCGATGCACCGCTGTCTCCACGTCAGCAGGAAGCGCTGGCCCTGTCCGACGAGCTGATTGCTGAGCTGCAGGCGCACGACGTTATCGTCATCAACGCCCCAATGTACAACTTCAACATCCCTACCCAGCTGAAGAACTACTTCGACCTGGTGGCGCGCGCTGGCGTAACCTTCCGCTACACCGAGAACGGCCCTGAAGGTCTGGTGAAAGGTAAACGTGCGATCGTACTGACCAGCCGTGGCGGTATCCATAAAGACACCCCAACCGACCTGGTTGCGCCGTACCTGAGCCTGTTCCTGGGCTTCATCGGCATCACTGACGTGAACTTCGTGTTCGCTGAAGGTATCGCTTACGGTCCGGAAGTGGCGACCAAAGCGCAGACCGATGCGAAAGCCGCCATCGACAGCCTGGTAGCAGCCTAAGATTTTGCCCTCTCACCGCCTGGTGGGAGGGTTTTTCTTTTCCCCGCATTTCGTTATCATCCGCTCCCACTCTCCAGCCGGGCGGCCTGATGTCTGCGATTATTGATTCTTTTATTGCTCCACCGTGTCACGACGACATTCAGATCCTCTGGCAGGATGAACATCTGCTGCTGATCGATAAGCCTTCCGGTCTGCTCAGCCTCTCGGGCAAAAATCCGCAAAACCTTGATTCCGTCCATTATCGTCTGGTCCAGACGTTCCCCGGCTGCACGCTGGTACACCGTCTGGATTTTGGCACGTCCGGGCTGATGGTGGTTGCGCGCAATAAGGCCATCAACGCTGCGCTGTGCCAGCAGTTCAGCCAGCGCAGCGTGGAGAAAGCCTACAGCGCCCTGCTTTGCGGCCATGTGGAAAACGACGAGGGAATAATAGACGCACCGATTGCCAAAGATCCGGCGCTGTTCCCGCTGATGTTGATCTGCGCCATCAACGGAAAACCCGCCCGCTCCCGCTATCGGGTGGTGGAACGATTTTATCAGGGGACAGGACTGCCGTTAACGCGGGTGATACTGATACCGGAGACCGGGCGAACCCATCAGCTGCGTATTCACTGCCAGCAGCTGGGGCACCCTATTCTGGGCTGCGATCTGTATGGCGGTCTTGAAGCGCCGGGGGCGGAAGACGCGCCCCGGCTGATGCTGCATGCAAGCGAGTTGAATTTTATTCATCCCGTGAGCGGAGAGCCGGTTAACGCCCGTCACGCCGCCCCGTTCTGAATGCGTTTTACCACATCAAATCGTCAGGGATTTTGAAGTCCGCGTACGGATCGTCTTCGTCCTGCTCTTCCTGGCTGAGCGCGCTGTTTAAAACGATGCTGTCGGCATCGCGCTGGGCAATTTTATCGGCCACCACCGCCGGAATAATCGCGTATTCACAGTCGCCGCTGGCGTTGATGACCAGACGAGCAATCGCCAGACGGCCGTTGATCAGCTGAGCCTGGGTTTGCTTGTCGACCTCGATTTTTTTGATCAGATTGCCGTCGGTGAAGTTAAAGGTGATGTTGCCTCTCGCCACGGTGATGCGGTTCATCTCAATCAGCTGCTTCACCTGTGCTTTAAACTCTTTCGCCAGCACGGCCTGCTTCTGCTGCTCGCTCAGCTGCTTGTCGCGCTCGATCTGCGCTTTCTTGTTCTCTTCTACCGCTTCCCGAGCCTCGCGCGCCTGAACGCGTGATTTCTTCGCCGTGCGCTGCACTTTCGCCGCTTTTTTGCTGCTGACTAAGCCCGCTTTCAGCATCTGCTCTTGTAAGGTGAGTTTTGTCATGATTGTTTCTAAACCGGTTGGAAATTTTGGGGATTATAGCGGGAATTGCGGAGCGTGTGCCAGAGAAGTAGGTATGGCGTTTTGTTGCCTGAGCCTTGTTTATTGTTTATTGTTTATTGTTTATTCAGTGTTTACTAACGTTACGGCCGCAAGAGTGATTAAAAACTGTCAGGTCATTTTCTTAAAAAAAATCAGCAGTTCGTGAATATGATGTGGATTGAATAATTGTGATCGCTTCAGGCGTAGGCTGCTTTTTCTTATTAAGAGTATGAAGAAAAAATATGCCCTTAAAAGGAGAAATGATGCTTAACGATAAGGATTCAGCATGTTCCGACTCTACCGGTCACATGATTTAACACGGCAATTAAACCCTGAAGATTTTCAATACATTCTGACGCCAGCGGGCTCGCTGAGAGAGGCGTGTATTCATTACGATCTCTCTTATGAAGTGAACGGTCACAGTCTCACTTTTGGTCTTCCCCAAAAAAAATATAGCGTATCTCCACATCAAAGACCCTATGAACGAAAGCATCGCAGCTACGCAGATCCCATTTATGATGAAGTAGAACGCGAGCTGCAAATTGGTTGGCTTGTTGGTGTGGATACCACCAGGCGCTGGAGCAGCGACCGGAACCCGTTTTATATCGACAATAACGGCGAGCTAATTTTCACCCCTACTTCCTCTTCGTGGCATGCATGGTATAAGGATGAAATCATGAGCGCTTACCGGCACGTTATTGCCGATCGGCAAGGCAGGAAGCCTGCTCCCACTCAACGGATGCATTCTGACTATTTCGGGCCAACAACTTCACCGTCGGGGAAAACGCTGAACAGTAAAGCCGTTGGCCAACTGCTGGCCGCAGGTGGAGTGTATAACGGCAATATTGAAGGGTTCCATGAAACAGCACAGCAGCTTGGAGGGGATGCTCCAGCGGGCTACGATCAAATCATGAGCAACAAAGGGTTAATCATTACGGGTGCCTCTGTTGCGGCAGGATTAACAATGGGTAGGTTGAACCCTTTAAGCGAAATAGATGAAATATCGGGTCTCAGTAAAATACCAGCTCTTGAAAACCCATATGTAAAAGGCTTCACCTCTAAGAATGGCACATTAGTGAATGCTGAACACGCCGTTATCGACCCCAAAAAACTCGCGGCTTATGCTTTAGATTCAACACATCCTACAGGGGGGCACAAAGCCAGGGTGTTTGAGTCAGCGCTGGGATACAACCCAACTAATGCAGATGTTTTAGCCGCAAGAATTCAGGAAGGCGTATTATCGGCCCCAGCAAAAGTGTTGCCGGCAAATAATTACGGCCAAACAATGGCTGTCGATATGTCCATTTTAGGCGTCAATAATGAAACAGCGATCGTGCGTACAGGTTGGATGTATGAAACAGACGCGTTAGTTCCTCGCCTGACAACCATATTCGTTAAATGAGAAAATACAAATGAAAAGAGCCGAATTAGACGTAGTGGTTTTAGGCGAGGATTTACCGAATGAAGGACTGGTAAAGGGAACTATTGGTACGATTGTTATGGTTTTCGACACCCCTACGCGGGGCTATCTTGTCGAGTTTTGCGATGAGGAAGGAAGAACAATCGCAATGCCTGCTTTGCTTCCCGCTCAATTAAAGAGTTATTTTACTCCAGGTATCCTTAAAACACTGCTGGTTGACAATAATTTCCCGGTAGCCAACCCAGTAGATCCTGACGTAATGGCAGACTTGATGCACAAAGCCGCCCCTGCTGTATGGGATGCTCAGAAGAGAAGAGTTTACGACGATATCCAACACCTGATCATTAACCGGCTGGACTACTCTGGTATGTTCGAAATCATGGATGGACTTGAGTATAACGGTTTGACGCTGTACAGCCTGGTGCAGGCGGAGAACGGTAAACCCGTATGGTCGAATATCTACATTCGTAACTTTGAAATACGTGACAATGAAAGCTATGTTGATCCGAACCTTACTGACAAGGTACTCATCGGTGAAGATGGTATGTCCGTGTTTGCCTACAACTTCACAGATGACTGTTTCGAGATCCGTGATAAAGCATCGACGGATTATGCCATTGAAACACGCGTTAACTTCAGCGAATTGTTGTCCGCGCTGATTGATACGGTGAACTGAAATCCGCAACATCAATTGCTGGTTGTATTTGCAACCAGCCTCTCTCTTCCCAAACCTACCTGAACAATCACGAAGCAGATAACCATCGCAGTCCGTTCATGAACTTCCCTCATGTTGCATTGAAATTAAGTCACTTCCCCTGCGCCGCGGGCTCAGGCATAAATTATGCATCGGTAACTTCTTGGCAACATGAACTTAGGATGCATAACCACAATGAGCAAAGCTTTCACATATACCCTTAAGCGCAGTTGCTTCGATGAGAATTACAACCCGTCAGAAAATACGCGTACGACCACCAACTTTGCCAACCTGGCACGCGGTGAAAAACGTCAGGAAAACCTGCGCAATACGCTGGTGATGATCAACAACCGCTTTAACGCCTTAGCGCGCTGGGATAACCCCAACGCCGATCGCTACGCGGTTGAGCTTGAAATCATCTCTGTCGATTTGAACATTGGCGCGGAAAAACCGTTCCCGGCCATTGAGATATTACAAACCACTATTGTCGACAAAAAAAATAACCTGCGTATCCCAGGCATCGTCGGGAATAACTTCTCTTCTTACGTGCGGGACTATGATTTCAGCGTGCGGCTGCTGGAACACAACAAGAACCAGCAGCACTTCAGCATTCCGGAAAAGTTTGGTGAGCTGCACGGCAATATTTTCCGCCACTTTGTGAATTCACCGGAATACAAAGAGAACTTCAGAAAGGGTCCGGTGATCTGCCTGAGCGTCTCCAGCAAAGACACCTACCGCCGCACCGGCAACCAGCACCCTGTGCTGGGCATTGAGTATCAGCCGGATGGCGAGTCGCTCACGGAACAGTACTTCGCGAAGATGGGCCTGCAGGTTCGCTATTTCATGCCGGAAAACAGCGTGGCGCCTTTCGCGTTCTTCTTTACCGGGGATTTGCTGAGTGATTACACCGATCTGGAGCTGATTGCCACCATCAGCACGATGGAGACGTTCCAGAAAATCTATCGCCCGGAAATTTATAACGCAAACTCGGCGGCGGGACTGTACTACCGACCGGATCTTAACCAGCAGGATCACTCCTTAACAAAAATTGTTTATGACCGGGAAGAGCGTAGCCGACTGGCGATTGAACAGGGTCGCTTTACCGAAGCGTACTTTATTAAGCCTTACCAACACATTCTTGAGCAGTGGTCTGATAACTACACGCTTTAATTCATCAAAAAAGGTCTTTTATTATGAAAACATTGCTCCCGACTTCTACGGCTGGCAGCCTGCCTAAGCCGACCTGGCTTGCACAACCTGAAACGCTGTGGTCACCCTGGAAATTACAGGATCAGGAACTGCTGGCGGGTAAACAGGACGCGCTGCGCCTGTCTCTGGATGAGCAGATCCGCGCGGGTATCGATATCGTCAGCGACGGAGAACAGACTCGCCAGCACTTCGTCACCACCTTTATTGAACACCTGAGCGGCGTGGATTTTGAAAATCGCCAGACGGTGCGCATTCGTAACCGCTACGACGCCAGCGTGCCGACCGTGGTTTCAGCCGTTGCGCGTCAGAAACCGGTATTCGTGGACGATGCGAAGTACCTGCGCCAGCTCACGGACAAGCCGATCAAATGGGCCCTGCCCGGGCCGATGACCATGATCGACACCCTTTACGACGCGCACTATAAAAGCCGCGAAAAGCTGGCCTGGGAATTCGCCAAAATCCTCAATCAGGAGGCGCGTGAGTTAGAGGCCGCAGGCGTGGATATTATCCAGTTTGATGAACCGGCATTTAACGTCTTTTTTGACGAGGTGAACGACTGGGGTATCGCCGCGCTGGAACGCGCCATTGAAGGGCTGAAGTGCGAAACCGCGGTACACATCTGCTACGGCTACGGCATCAAAGCCAATACCGACTGGAAAAAGACGCTCGGCTCAGAGTGGCGCCAGTACGAAGAGGCCTTCCCTAAGCTGCAGACCTCTAATATCGATATTATCTCCCTGGAGTGCCACAACTCCCGCGTGCCGATGGATCTGCTGGAGCTGATCCGCGGTAAAAAGGTGATGGTCGGCGCGATTGATGTGGCAACCAACGCCGTTGAAACGCCCGAGGAAGTCGCCGATACGCTGCGTAAAGCGCTGCGGTTCGTCGATGCCGACAAGCTTTACCCGTCAACCAACTGCGGCATGGCCCCGCTTTCACGCCAGGTGGCTAACGGCAAGCTGAAAGCGCTTAGCGCCGGCGCAGAGATTATCCGCAAGGAGCTTGGCGCGTAATTGCCTTACGTTTGCCAGTAGAGCGGCGTGCCGAAAAACGCCACGTAATAATCAATCACCGCCCTGACGTTCAGGGGCGGATGACGTGCGTTAGGATAGATCGCCGCAATATTGAGTTGCTCCGTGTTGATGGCGCACGTCATTTCCGGCATAAGGGCGATCAGCTCGCCCCGCAGCAGCCTGTCGCCAATCAGCCAGTCCGGAAACAGGACGATCCCCATCCCACCCAGCGCGGCAATAAGCAGCGACTCCGCATTATTGGACGTCATCAGCGGCGCGACGGGATAATGCACCCAATTCTCCCCTTTGCGACGCACGAGCCAGCGGTTAGGCCCGGACGAACCGCGATAGACCAGACATTTGTGCTGGCTCAGTTCGGTCGGGTCGGCCGGGACGCCGTGTTGACCCAGATACGCGGGCGACGCGGCGAGGTGGTAGCGCTGCTGCCCAAAAACACGGGCGTGGAACGTCGAATCCGTCAGCGTGCCGATGCGGAAAATGAGATCGGCGGCATCCCGGTGCGGGTCGATAAAGTCATCGGTCAGCGTCAGCTCTATGGTTAACCGTGGATAACGCTCGGCCAGACCTGCCAGTCCGGGTGCAACATGTCTCTGTCCAAAAAATACCGGCCCATTTATGCGGACCGTGCCGGAGGGTTCGGTCGAACGTTCATCCAGCTCCCGCCGCGCCTCTTCGAAGTTATCGACCATCGCCCGGGCATAGCGGATAAACAGATGCCCGCTTTCCGTGGGGATCACCGCCCGGGTATTGCGATAGAACAGCTGCTGGCCGAGCGCGTCCTCAAGCTGATGAACAATGCGCGACACCTGCGAGGCGGATATTCCCTCTCGTCGCGCGACGACGGAAAAGTTCTGCGTTTCATAGACGGCAATAAACAGCAGCAGTGAGCGAAGGTTCATGCTTCCGGCATCTGACATTAATGCATTTCCTGCAAAGGTGTTTCCTGCATTATGGCATTTTTCTCACGGGACTACCGACGTAATCTTCTTCGCCTGAAAACGGAGGAAGCGTAATGCAGTTTGTTTTGATTTTACTGGTGATTGCCGGCGGGATGGGCCTTTCCGTCGAGGCTGGGCTGCTGGGGCCATTAGGGGGAGAAGTGGGCGATTTATGGGCGACGTTCAGCATTTTTGGCGTCGGCGCCGCGCTGACGTTTCTGCTGATGCTGTTTTTCAGCCCGCGCAGCAGCCCGTCGTTTTTCGCCCAGCCCGGCTGGCAGCTGCTCGGCGGCGTGCTTGGCCCTGTTTACGTGGTCATTCTGACGATTGCCACGCCGACCATCGGCATCGCTCTGACGATGATTGGCATTCTGGCTGGTCAGGTTTTTAAAAGCCTGATCATTGACCACTTTGGCCTGCTGGGTACGCCGCACAGGAAAATAAACGCAAAACGCATCGTGGCGCTGGTTTTTATTATTGCGGCACTGGTTCTGGTCGCACAGGGGTGATGATATGACGCTGATAATGATTCTTCTCGCCGTCTGCGGCGGCGCAACGCTGAGCATTCAGGCCGCGATTAACGGGCAGCTCGGCAGCAGCGTGGGCGTTTTCAAAAGCGCGTTTCTGACATTTTCCGTCGGCGCGCTGGTGACCGCCCTGCTGATTTTCTTCTTTGAGCCTAAGCAGGCGGTCACGCTGCTTGACGTGCCGAAATGGCAGCTCCTCGGGGCGATGTTCGGCGTGCCTTACATTGTGATCATGGTCGTGGCGGTGCAGCGCATCGGCACCGCCGTCGCCACGGTGGCGGTGATCTTCGGCCAGCTCGCCATGAGTATGTTGATTGATAACTTTGGCTGGCTGGGCAATTCCGCCATTCCGTTTTCACCGAGCCGTCTGAGCGCGGTGGTGTGCCTGGGGATTGCCCTGTACTTCATCTACTCCAGCAGCAAAACCGGCAGCGTCCGCGACTAAGCTGAGGTCTTACGGGTAAAGAACAGCGTCACCGTGGCGACGGTGACGCCCAGCTTCTTCATCTCGGTTTTGTTAAACAGATGGGTCTCATCCTGCAGGTACATCCAGTCGTCGAAGTTCAGTAGCCAGGTGCTGCCGTTGGCCTTCACGTTCATGCTGTAATGCCAGTTAAAGGCGTTGCCTGCGGCCTGACCCGTTGCAACCCCTTCAATATCCCCTGCCGTTCCCTCGTAGCGATCGTTCCCCACGCGGCGTATATGCCAGACCCGCTGCTGCTTCTCGCCATCGTCGTAGACGAAGTGCTCGTTGAGCGTCAGCGTATCACCGATAACATCCCCGGCAATCTCAACGTGAAAACGGCGGATCTGATTGCCGCTGCGATCCTGCACCATCCCCCACGCTTCGGTTTTGCCCTGGAAGTAGTGGAAGATATCAAGCCGCGGCTGCTGCTGGCGATACTCGGCTACTTCAGTGCTACAGCCCGCCAGCAGCATCGTGAATGCCAGCGCCATCATCAGGATACTTTTCATTTTTGGCCTCCGATTAACTGCTGACGCAGCTCAGGATATTGCGTGCGGGGATCGAGCCAGATGGCCAGAAAACGGGTGCTGAACGCTTCCGACTGGCGCGGTCCGAGTGGAATAAAGGATGTTTGCGCCGCTGACTCGCGGTACCAGAACTGCCCTTGATTATCGTTGAGAACAAACGCCAGCTGTGAGCCGGGTCGGACATCAGGCCACAGCGACTGAAGCATACGCAGCCAGGCTTCGCTTTGCGGCTCCTGCGCAAGGATGCCCTGCGCCTGCCACTGGTCGCGGGTCGCCTCAACCAGTTCATCGCGATCGATGTCGCGCGCATAGGTAATAATCAGCGCCTGATCCTGGTCCCGACTGTAACGCCCGTCCGGGGTGCGTAGCTGGGAGGTATAGACGGTGAACGGCCCCCAGGTGAGCGTGGCGTCCCCCACCTTCCGCCAGGCCAGCCAGTCGGCGGCCTGGGCAACAGGAACAACCAGCGTCAGCCAAAGCAGCAAAACCACAGATCTCATTTTTGTCTCCCCATCAGCAGGTGGAAAAACAGCATCAATATCAGCCAGCCCGGCGCCATCCAGCCCACGACGATAAAGGTCGGCTCCAGAAACGTGATGCCCCCCAGCCGCTCGCCAAACAGGTAGGCCACCGGTCCACCCACGGCGGCCAGCAGGGTCAGCAGCCAGCCGGGTAACGTGGTGGTGCGCGTCAGCTGCGTCCAGACGGTGGCGAACATCAGCCACAGTGCCACCATCCATAACGGCATCAGGGACTCGCCCGTAAAGGCAATCAGCCCGGTCAGCGCCCAGAGTGCGTCCAGCAGACTGCCCGCCGCGGCCAGCCCAATGGCATAAAAACGGTAAGCAGGCGGCAAGAGCAGGCACGCCAGGATCGCCAGCGCGAGCCAGATAATCAGGCCCTGTTCGCGAAAGAGCACCACCAGCGCCCAGTAGAGGTCGAACGCGACGGCCAGCAGGAAGACCTGAAGGTAACGTCTCATACGCGCTCGGCGGTCAGCTGCACCACGCTGATGGTGCGAGCGTTAAACCCGGCTTCGCAGTAGCCAAAGTAGTACAGCCACATGCGGCGGAACCGTTCATCGAAGCCGAGCTTTTCAATCTCCTGCCAGGCATGGACAAACCGCTGCCGCCAGTGGGCAAGCGTGCGGGCGTAGTCGGGGCCCATGTCGAAAAGATTGCGCACCACGAAATCGGTGTGGCGCGTCATCAGCTCGTTCATCGCGGTGATGCTCGGCAAGAAGCCGCCGGGAAAAATGTAGCGCTGGATAAAATCGACGCTTTTGCTGTAGTCGCGATAGCGCTGGTCCTGAATGGTAATGGCCTGAATTGCCATCCGTCCTCCGGGGCGCAGTCGCGCCTGGCAGGTGCGGAAAAACGTGGGCAGATAGCGTTGCCCGACGGCTTCAATCATCTCAATTGAGACCAGCTTGTCGTACTGTCCGGTGAGGTCGCGATAGTCGCAGAGCAGTACCTCAACGCTATCCTGCAACCCGGCGCGGGCGATCCGCTCGGTTGCCCAGGTATATTGCTCCTGCGACAGCGTGGTGGTGGTCACCCGACAGCCGTAATGACGGGCCGCGTATTCCGCCATCGCGCCCCAGCCGGTGCCAATTTCCAGCAGGTGGTCACCCGGGCTTAGCGCGAGCTGGTCACACAGGCGCGCCATTTTGGCCCGCTGAGCCGCCGTGAGATCCTGCTCGTCAGCGGTAAACAGCGCGCTGGAATAGAGCAGCTCTTTATCCAGAAAATGGGCATAAAAGGAATTGCCCAGATCGTAATGGGCGGCAATATTTTCGCGCGCCTGCATGCGAGAGTTACGCCGCGTCCAGTGGCGTATCCGCTCCAGCGGCCTGCCGAGCAGACGGAACCCGTTTTCCAGACGGCCAAGCACCTCGCCGTTGATCGCCAGCAGCTCCAGAAGCGGCGTGAGGTGTGCGGTTTCCCATTCGCCGTCCATCCAGGCTTCTGCCGCAGCAAGGCTCCCGCCCGTTAAGACGCGCCAGTAGACGCCGGGCGTGAGGATCTGCACGTCGGCATGCAGCGCGGAGGACGTCTCGCCAAAATGAAAGGTCTGTGCCCCTTCACGCAGCGTGAGCGAGCCGCCGCGGATACCGCTTAACAGACGAAACAGCAGCCATCGTGCGATGCGGACGTTGCGCGGAATATCGGGTTCTAACGCAAAGACGGGATCGGTCATGAGCGTTCACTCCTGCTGACGGGATGGTTATACAGCGGCACGCGCTTGAGCCACAGGCGCAGCGCCTGCCAGTAAATGGCAAAAACGGTTTTCAGGGTCATGAGCGGAATGCGCAGCAACAGCGAGCGCAGCGCGGGGCGCGTCAAAGGCTCCCGGCGCAGCGCGAGCGTGGCGTCAAAGACCTTCGCTTCCTGATGATTTTCAATGTGCATATGCAGCGTGTTATCCGGGTCGTTAAAGCGCCAGTGGTAAATCATGTCCATCGGGTTGAAGGGGGAAACGTGAAACGCTTTTTCCGTGGGCTGCGCATCCTGTCCGTTGACGGCATAGTAATGACGTTCATTCCACGGCGTGTTGCGGACCTCCGCCAGCACCCAGCGCAGCGTTCCCTTTTCGTCGTAGCAGTAGTAAAAATTGACCGGATTGAAATGAAAGCCGAAATAGCGCAGCTGCGTCAGGAGCATCACCCGACCGTCCGGACGTTCCCCGGTCAGGCTCTCCAGCCTGCTGAGCACGTTCTCTTTGAGCGGCGTGCCGAGCGGATAGTCCGCGTCGTGGAACGAGGCGGCGGCAAAGCGATTGCGCCGCACTCCGACGGACGAAAGCTGCGGTAGTTCATCGAGATCCAGCCAGGCCATAAAGACGCTGTAGCTAAATTCGTGGGTTTTCGGCTGAAGGCGGCGGTGGCGTAACACGCCGTGGTAGAGGCAGCTGTTCATCTCAGTTCCCCTCTCCGGCCGCTATCGCATTGACCACGTCCAGCGCGCTGCGCACGCCATCTTCATGGAAACCGTTGTACCACCAGGCCCCGCAGTACCAGCTCCGGTTATGACCGTTGATCTCGCCGCGCCGCGCCTGCGCCCGCCAGCTTTGCGGGTTAAACAGCGGATGTTCATAGACAAAGCGTTGCAGAACGAAGCGCTCATCCACCGGCGCGTCCGGGTTGAGGGTGACGCAGAACAGCGGACTCCCCGCAGGCAGCCCCTGCAGGATGTTCATGTTGTAGGTGACGCAGGCGCTGGCCTGTTCCTGCGCGCTCAGGCGGTAGTTCCAGCTGGCCCACGCGCGCTGCCGCACCGGCAGCCAGCGCGGATCGCTGTGTAAAACGACCTCGTTGCGCTGCCAGCCGATATCGCCCAGCACCTCGCGCTCTGCATGCGTTGGGTCATCAAGCATCGCCAGGGCGCTGGCGGAGTGGCAGGCAAAAATTACCCTATCGAAGGTATGGCTGCCGTTTTCAAGCTGGAGCGTAACCCCGTGCTCGTGGCGGCTCACCCGCTGCACCGGTGAATTGAGGTGCAGATTCAGACGGTCGCCCAGCTTGTCGAGCATGGCGCGGATATACTCCCGCGAGCCGCCCGGCACCACGTACCACTGCGGGCGCTGGGTGATATCCAGCAGGCCGTGGTGGTGGAAGAAGCGCAAAAAGAGCGGCAGCGGGAAACGCTTCATCTCCTGCAGCGACGAGGACCAGATGGCGGCCCCCATCGGCAGAATGTAGTGGCGCGCAAAAAACGGCGTGAAGCCGTGCTGTTCCAGAAACGTCTGCAGCGTAGCGTTCGGGTCCACCTCCCCGTCCAGCGCCTGTTTTGCCAGACGATTGAAGCGGACGATCTCCCCGAGCAGCCGCCAGAATGCCGGATTCACCAGGTTTCGGCGCTGGGCAAACAGCGACGTCAGGGTGTGTCCGTTGTATTCCAGCCCCGTCGCCGGGTTGTGCACCGAAAAGCTCATCTGCGTTTTCTGCCCGCTGATGCCCAGCTCGCTGAGCAGGCCCATAAAGCGCGGATAGGTGCGGTCGTTGTAGACGATAAACCCGGTATCGATCGCGTATGTGCCCTGTGGCGTCGTCACGTCAACCGTTGCGGTATGGCCGCCGGGCGTGGCGCCCGCTTCAAATAAGGTCACCTGATGGTGCCCGGCCAGGCGCCAGGCGCAGGTCAGCCCGGCGATGCCGCTGCCGATAATCGCAATGTTCATGAACGCACCATCCTGCGCAGCAGCGCGCGCTGTAAAAACGCGGGCAGCCCGGAGAGCAACCGCAAAATAAAGCCGAACCCGTCAGGAAACGCGATATGCATTTTTCCTGCCGCCAGCCCGGTACGGATCGCCTTGACCGCCTCATCGACGCTCACCCTGCCCGGCATGGCAAAATCGTTTTTGCGCGTCAGCGGCGTGTCGACAAAGCCCGGGGAGACAACCGTCACGGCTATCCCTTTTGGCTCCCAGTCCAGCCGCAGGCTCTCGGCAAACCAGCTCAGGGCCGCTTTGGACGCGCCGTAGGCCTCTGCCCGTGGGAAAGGCAGCCAGTGGGCCATCGAACTCACCAGCACCACGCGGTTGCCAGCCGTCAGCTGCGGCTGCAGCGCGTCAAGACAGTTCACCGGGCCGAGGAAATTTGTCGCCATAACCCGCTCCACCAGCGCCGCATCCACCACGCCTCCATCGAGATATTCGCAGGTACCGGCGCAGAGAATAATCAGATCGGCGTAGCTGCCGGTCAGCGCCTGGCGACAGGCGTCCCTGTCTGTCATATCGAACAGGCGAACGGTGAGATTGGGGCAGGTCTGATGCAGCGCTTCGAGACGCGCCGGATCGCGTCCGCAGGCAATCACGTGGTAGCCGTCTGCAGCAAAAGATTTCGCCAGCCCGGCACCAATGCCCGAGCTTGCGCCGGTGATCAGTACCGTTTTCATGATTTGACCCTCCGCTTCACGCCGCGTACCGCCCAGCCCAGCAGAGGAAGGTGTTCGTAGATCATCTCTCCCGCATCGTAGTAGTCGCGCTGGTGCGTGATGAGATCGCTTTCCGTGTCCACCACCGAACATCCCGGCAGTTCGAGCGGCTCTCCCCCGGCAATGCGCGGATGCGACCAGTGCATTACCCAGGTCACAGCAAACCGGTTCCCGCTGCACAGCGGCGTATCGATGGAAAAACGGCAATGCTCGACGTTGGCCAGCAGATGGGTGAAATAGCGCTGAAGCGCGAAAATCCCGTCATGCTCGCCAAACGGATCGATAAGCGTGGCATTCGAATGGTAAAGCCCCACCAGCGCGGACGGCGGCTGGCTATCCAGTGCGGCGTAGTACTCAACAAACCGACTCACGACAGAGGGCAAAGTGCTCATGGGTCACATCCTGGCTGTAAACAACGTGGCGTAATCGCATAATTAAAACTTACACAATTAACGTTATTTGTCCAAGTTTGTGGTGATTTATTTTTTATTTTAGATACACATCAATGATTTAAAAAAAGGCAAAAGAGCGAATTCAGTAGACCGGGTAAGGCGTAACCGCCACCCGGCTTTAACTTTCAGGATATCCTTAAGGCAAACTCGCCGGTCTTATTCCAGGCTTATCCTTTTTATTCATAAGGATGCCCGCATGAAACGTTTCTTTCTCTCCCTTTTCTCCAGCCCGGAATCCTTACTGCAGGTGATGAGCCAGCAGGAAATCATTGAAGCCGTCGAAGATGGCGATCGCATCATTATCGACCAGGACGGGAACGCCTCGGTGAACTACAAAAGCAACGAGGTGCGGCAGGATTTTCTGCGTCACGTCAACATGCTGAAGAGGGCCTGATATGGGAACGGCGATATTTATGGTGCTGATGGTATGCGGGTACTGGTATACCAGCCGCGACCTGTCGACCCGCTTTAAAATCAAACGCTCCTTTGGCTGGGACGTCTATTTTCTTGTGGCGCTGTACGGCTGTATTTTCGTTCTGCAGGGCGTGATTGCCACCGGTTTGCTCTGGCTGCTCCTGCTCGCCCTTTCTGCGGCCAACAACGCTTTTCACTTTGCCTCGCCGAAATATACAGACTGGCAAATCGACTTTATGAACTGGAGCTTTTTAGGCATTCAGGCGCCGGTGGTCGTGATGCTGGCGTTTGCCATCCTGTTTTGCCTCTACCGCTCTAACTGGGCAGGCAGCGCCAGGCTGGACGGCGAAAGCCGGAAAAAGCTCTACAAACGTCTGGCGCAGTCGAGCGGTATTGAACAACTGCTGTATCAGTGTATGGAGCAAGGGGAACTGGCGCAGGTTACGCTCCGTTCCAGGCGGATTTACGTCGGCATGATCCACACCGCGACGCTGGAATATGAAAAAACGGCCAATATCGTGCTGATCCCGATGTTAAGCGGGTACAGAGACGCGAAGACGATGAACTTTCGCATCGAGAATAACTACAGCAAGTGGTATGCGGAGCATGACATCACGCTCGACTCTGAACCCCGCAGCGCCATGTCATTCCGGAAGGTGATTTTACTCAATCAGATTGAGAGCCTCTCGCTGTTCGATCCCGCCAGCGCCAGCGCGCTATCGCTGGCACAGCGCGACGAAAGCTCTCGCCCTAAAGAGACATCCCCATAATTCTGAGAATGCTCTGCTGTGAAGCGGTTTCGAAAAGGACGTTCTTAACGCAGAGCATGCCCTGCTTCTGGTAGAACCGGTACGCTCCCGCGTTCTGCTCAAGCACTTCCAGCCAGAGATAATCTTTCCCCCCGCTCCGGGCCATGTCGGTGATGCTGTTAAACATCATCTGGCCATAGTTCTTGCCGGTCTCAGCGGGATCAAGGTAGAGCTTGTTGAGGAGAACGCCCTTCTTATCCGTTTCCGGGAGCAGAGCTTCCCATGTCACTTTCATAAATCCCACGGGCCGATCGGTCTCGGCAACATACCAGGAAACAGCGTTCTCTTTCAGGCTATGTTCAAGAACGGAAAGCGCGTACTCGCCGTGCAGAAAATCCTTCATCTCTGCCTCTGACACCCACAGATGCTGAAAATGGGCGGGATAGATTCGGTATCCCAGCTCGCTTAAAAGCGTTGAATCGGCCCCGGTGGCCTGTCTAATTCGAAGAGTCATGAAAAGTATCCCTGGTAATCACCCACGTTGGGCATTTTGGTAGAGATCCCAGCGGTTGCCGTAAATATCTTCAAACACCACCACCGTACCGTACTCTTCCTCACGAGGTTCTTCGCAGAAATGAACGCCTTTATCTTTCATGGCACGGTAATCGCGCCAAAAATCGTCCGTCTGAAGGAACAGGAAAACTCTGCCGCCGCATTGATTGCCGATAAAGCTTTCCTGCCTCTCGTTAGAAGCACGAGCCAGCAAAATATTGCAGTCGCTTTCCGGGTTGGGTGAGACGACCACCCAGCGTTTACCCGGTTGAGGCGTATCCTCTACGAGGGTAAACCCCAGCTTGTCGGTGTAGTATTCAATAGCGCGATCGTAGTCATCAACCACAACAGCCACGCAGCCAAGGCATCGTTTCTGTGTTCTCATTTTTCGTTTCCTTTGCATAAATGGGTTACGGGCATCGCTATCCCATTGCAGCGTGCTGGCTGCCGGGTTTACTTGCTTGCGTAAGCCTCGCGCTTTTCTGCCCATTTCAGCATGGCATCAAGCGCCGGACATAATGCCTGCCCCCAATCGGTGAGGCGATATTCCACTTTCGGTGGCACTTGAGGATAGACCATCCGCGAAACGATTCCATCGGATTCAAGTTGCCTGAGCTGTTGCGCCAGCATCTTCTGGGAAATACCGGGGATCAGTTTTTCGAAATCTGAGTAGCGCTGCACTTTTCCGTCGAAAAGATGAAAAAGAATAATTAATTTCCAGCGGCCTTCCAGCAGCCGTAACACTTGCTCCACGCCGCTCGCGGCAGATTCCGGACTATATAACTTACTCATAATGCAGTAGCTCACTTTTTCGTGCGTACTTGTCAATTTCTCAGTCTATGTTGAATATACCTGTACTGTAAATAACGGGAGTGCAAGATTATGTCATTAGACATTGATTTTAAAGGCAAGCGCGTGCTTGTTACCGCTGGCACGAAAGGGCTCGGAAAAGCGGTCGTCGGGCTTTTAAAACAACTCGGTGCAACGGTATTCACCACGGCGCGCCACGAGCCGGACGTAGATATCGCAGATACTTTCGTCGCCGCTGACCTTACGACGGTCGCTGGATGTGCCGCTGTCGCATCTGCGGTTCAGGAACAGATGGGAGGCGTCGACGTGATTATCCATGTTGCAGGCGGTTCAACCTCACCCGGTGGCGGTTTTGCTGCGCTTGGCGAAGAAGAGTGGCAGCAGGAGCTCAATCTTAATTTATTGCCTGCAGTACGCTTAGATCGCGCCCTGCTTCCCGGAATGCTCGCGCAGGGAAATGGTGTGATTATTCACGTGACGTCTATTCAGCGCGAACTGCCGTTACCGGAATCAACAACGGGTTATGCGGCGGCTAAAGCAGCCCTCTCAACCTACAGTAAAAGTCTTTCAAAGGAAGTCTCACCGAAGGGCGTTCGGGTGGTGCGCGTTGCGCCCGGCTGGATCGAAACTGAAGCGGCGGTTGCACTGGCGGAGAGGCTGGCAAAGCAGGCAGGAACAGACTACGAAGGCGGCAAGCAGATTATTATGAAGGCGTTAGGTGGAATACCGCTCGGACGCCCTGCCAGACCAATTGAGGTGGCCAACCTCATCGTTTTCCTCGCTTCTTCGCATGCTGCGAGTATCACAGGTACTGAATTTGTGATTGATGGCGGCACCATTCCGACAGTGTAACGCGGGTGCTTAATCGGCTCGCTGCGAGAGTTTATTAAGCACCGAGGAATATCACCGATCGGACAGTTTCTCCAGGCCCTTTTTTAACGCATGTCTTACCGTTTCTGAATCCATGCCCATCTGTGCATGAATAATTGCACCGTCAATGAGCAGCATGATTTCATTGACGACGCGCTCATCAGCACTCTTCGTCAGCAAGGCAATAATTTTCTTTGTTTCTGACTTATGACTGCGGCATATCTCTTTAATTTCGCTTTCAATATCTTCCGATTTCGCCTCTGCGCTGGCGTTAATAAACGCGCAGCCGTGGAATTCGGGCGAAATAAACCATTCGTAAAGCGTTGCGGATATCGCATCAGAAGGTATTTCGCCTTCATCGAGATGTCGACGCAGCGTGGTCTCAAACCAGTTAATCCATATTTCATGCCGATAGTGTAGATAGGCGAGAATAAGCAAGCTCTTACTCGGAAAATGGCGATAGAAAGTCACCTTGGTCACTTTAGACGCTTTAATCAGCGTATCTACCCCCGTCGCCCTGAAGCCCGTGGAATAAAACAGATCGTGCGCCGTGAGTAATATCTTATCTCTGACGCTGATTTTTGTATCGTTGCCTGCAGGTTCTGTTTTCACTTTTGGGTAGCCTCAAAAAGAATGTTGACAGCGTTATTTTACAGGCATAGATTACCGCAGGTAGACAGACCTGTCTACTTAATATAACGCTGAGGTAATCGCAATGAACACACGTCCTCCTTTACCGCCCTTCACTCGTGAAAGCGCCATCGAAAAAGTCAGACTGGCAGAAGATGGCTGGAACAGCCGCGACCCGGCGAAAGTCGCGCTTGCCTATACGCTGGATACCCAATGGCGTAACCGCGCAGAGTTCGCCACCAACCGTGAAGAAGCTCAGGCGTTTCTGGAGCGGAAATGGAAAAAAGAGCTGGACTACCGTCTGATTAAAGAACTCTGGGCATTTACGGAGAACCGGATCGCGGTGCGCTATGCCTATGAATGGCATGATGATTCCGGCAACTGGTTCCGCTCTTACGGCAATGAAAACTGGGAGTTTGAGCCGGACGGACTGATGAAGCGCCGCTTTGCCTGCGTAAACGATATGCCGATCAAAGCCACTGAGAGGCTGTTCCACTGGCCGCTGGGCAGACGCCCGGACGATCACCCTTCGCTGAGCGATCTTGGCTTATAGGATTTTCGCATCACTCCGGGCCGCCCCGGAGTGATGACTTTACAGCGCGCCCAGCTGTTTCATCAGCGTCAGGTTGTCCTCAATATGCCAGTTAGCCACAATCTTACCGTCACCAATCTCATAAATATCGGTGGCGATAAAATCTATTTTTTGCCCCTTTCCTTTCAGCTTGCCAAATGTTCCGGTGAATGTGCCGTGAAAATGTAAATGCGAAACCACGCGATCGCCTGAAATAATCATTTGCTCAACGTCACATTGCAAATCAGGCACGGCCGCACGAAACGCACGGGAAGCTAAAATAGCGCCTTCCGGCCCCTGCTTACGCCCCTCCGGAGGCGTTTTATCAATAAAGTTTACCGCCAGGGCATTACGCGCCAGGGTTTCATTACCCGTATTCCAGAATGAGGCATATTCTCTGGCGAGTGCTTCATTCGCCTTTAATTTCGCCTGCGGCAGGCTGTTGTCCACTATAAGCTGTTTTGGCTGCAGCCATTCCCCCTGCGCGGAAATCGCATTGCCCGAAAGACCTGCAAAAATAACTATCGCTACAGCCGAATGAAAATATGTCGAATATTTCATGATATCTCTCAATAAAGTATTACATTACCCGCGGACGATTCCCTGCGGTTCAAATCAGAGAGGGTCAGTTAATTAACGCCCCGCCTTCAATATCAATGACCGATCCCGTGACAAAGGGATTATCAATGGCGAAAAGATACCCTTGCGCGACGTCCTCCGCCCTTCCCCAGGCTTTGGCTGGCAGGGTTTCCGCCGCGCCAGCGAGCATTTTTTCCCGCGCGGCGGCGTCCATGCCCGCGTACGCTTCCGTGTCGGTCAGCCCCGGACTCACGACGTTGACGCGCAGCGGTGAAAGCTCTTTCGCCAGCACTTTTGTCGCGGCCTCGATGGCGGCATTCATCGTCGTTTTAACAATGGCGCCCGCTACGGTGCGACGCGCCACGAACCCGCTGGTGAACGTCAGCGTACCGCGAGGGGCGATGTTCCCGCTGAGATAGCGGGCGACATTGATGCTTCCCCAGAATTTTGTATCAAAGGCCAGCCTTGCCGCGCGGAGATCCAGCCCGGAAAGAAGCCCTCCCGGAGCCTGTGAACCCGCCGTAACGACGATATTATTGACCTCACCCAGCGTTTCACCGAGTGCAACCAACTCTGCCTCACGGCTGATATCCAGCACGAGGGTGTGAACAGATGCGGCGTGGGCGCTCAGCCGCTGCCGCGCAGCGTCCAGCTTCGCGCCGTCGCGGCCCGCAAGAATAATTTCCTCGCCGCGCCCGGCAAGCAGGCTGCCCACGGCGAAACCGATGCCGGAAGCGCCGCCGATAATTAAGGTTTTATGGGTCATAACGTTTCCTCCTGCAGGCTGTAAATGGGGTAATCGGTATATCCCGTCGCGGTGCCGCCAAACAGCGTGGCGGGGTCGCGCACCTGGGCCAGAGGCAGCTGGTGCGCCAGCCGGTGGGGTAAATCCGGGTTGGCAATAAACGGCCGTCCGAAGGCAATCAAATCGGCATAGCCGGCAGCAAGGATCTTTTCCGCTTTTTCAAGGTCATAGTTCCCCGCGACGATAAGGGTTCCGCTAAACGTCTCGCGTAGCGATTGACGGAACTGTTCAGGTACCTGCGGCGCATCGTCCCAGTCGGCTTCCGCCAGGTGGATGAACGCAATCCCTTTTTGTTCACACCAGGCCGCGAGAGCGAGTATGGCTTCCGTCACCTGCGGATCGTTCATCCCGCGCTGGGTAATAAACGGGGAAAGGCGAATGCCCGTACGCTCGCGGCCAATGGCCTCGGCAATGGCGCTTAGCACCTCCTGAGCAAAGCGGATCCGGTTCGCCAGCGTGCCGCCGTACTCGTCCGTGCGTTTGTTGGAGGTTTGACGCAGAAACTGGTCGATCAGATAGCCGTTTCCGCCGTGAACCTCCACGCCGTCAAACCCGGCCTGAACGGCATTCAGTGCCGCCTGACGATAGTCCGCGATGATGCTGTGGATGTCCTTGAGCGAGAGGGTTCTCGGCTGCGGGCAGTCAACCATTTGGCCTTCCCCCTTTTCATTCACCACCCACACCTGCGCGTCCGGCGCCAGTGCTGATGGGGCGACGGGCTGACCATCCTGATGAAAACTGGCGTGCGACATTCGCCCGACGTGCCAGAGCTGCGAAAAAATCACCCCGCCCGCCTGATGCACGGCGCCCGTCGTGAGTTGCCATCCTGAAACCTGCTCAGGCGAATGGATGCCGGGCGTCCATGAGTATCCCTGGCCCTGAGGCGAAATCTGGGTGGCTTCCGTGATAATTAATCCGGCGCTGGCCCGCTGCCGGTAATACTCCGCCATCAGCGCCGAGGGAATATTTCCCGGCTGGAGGGAGCGCGCGCGGGTCATCGGCGCCATGACGATACGGTTTTTCAGGTCCTGCTGACCCAGCCTGTAGCGTTCAAAAAGTGAGATACGTTGCATGTTTTCATCCCTTATGGTTTGGATGAAATCACTTTACAGTCGGCATCTGATTTTGATAATTACGCTAAAAGTAGATGCACTTTTCGGAAAATATGAATAATGGGTAAACTCGAAGACATGGCGTTACTGGTGGAAGTTGCCGAGGCCGGCGGTCTTTCTGCCGCCGGGCGACGCCTGTCGCTTTCTCCCGCCACCATGACGGCCAGGCTGAAGGCGATTGAGGAGCGTTACCAGACGCGCCTGTTTCACCGCTCAACGCGATCGATCACGCTGACCCGCGCCGGGGAAGAGTTTTACCATGCCGCGCTGCGCGTGCTGGAAGAAGTGCATCACGCCGAGTCGTTACTGACGCAAAAGGAAGGCGTGCTCAGCGGCAACATTCGCCTTTCTGCGCCCTCGGACTTTGGCAGACAGTATCTTAGCCCCGCCGTCGTGGAATTCTCCCGACGCCATCCCGACGTTAAATTTTTCATCTCGTTAAGAGAACACGTTGAGGACCTGGTCGCTAACCGGCTGGATATGAGCGTGCGTTTTGGCAACCTGCCGGACAGCAGCCTTGTCGTCAGAAACATCCGCCCGAACCATCGGGTGCTGGTCGCCTCCGGGGAGTATCTTAACGAACGCGGTATTCCCTCCACGTTTGCCGATTTAGCCCAGCACCGGTGCCTGGCGCTTGAGTCTCAGGGCGTGGTGATGAACGAATGGCGGTTTGAAAAAGATGGCGAGGAAAGCGTCGTTCGCGTAGAGCCTGCCATGGTGTGCGACGACGGGGCTTTGCTTCGTCAGTGGGCACTCAGCGGGGCTGGCATCGCGGGGAAATCGTGGTGGGACGTAAAAGACGATGTTGAAACCGGAAGGCTCACGGTGCTGTTTGCCGACAGCTTCACCGGCTTTAGCCGATACGATCGCAAAGATGTCGGCCTGCAGCTTGTTTACCCGCAGCGCAAACTGCAGCCGCTTCAGGTCACGGCGTTTAGCCAGTTTTTTCTCGACTGGCTAAAAAAACATTAAATTAAATCGCGTCAGGCAGCTGCGGTTAATTTCTCGCCAAAATAAGAGATAGCGCGCATTTCGCTGACAACCTCAGGACTACTCTGTGAGCGGTTTTCAGGAGGTACAAAATATGAAAAAGCTTCTGATCTGTTGTTTGTTTGGTAATACCGCAAACTCTCTCGCCAAAAAGATGCAGTCTCTGGCAGAACGCGAAGGCTATCCGCTGATGATTAGCGCTGTTGGGCTGGATAACTTCGCCAGCGTCGCTCCCGCTTTCGATGGTTTCCTCATCGCGCCGCACATTCAGTACAAACTCGATGAGATAAAAGAAACGGTGGGCAATACGCGCTCAATCGCCATTATTGAGAGCCTGCCCTATGCATCTCTCGACGCGAGGAAAGTATTGAATTTCGTGAAGGAGCAGATGCCTGAACTGGCTGCCTGACAGATAAGGCCGCATCGGTTTTGCGGCCTCCTCTCACCCGGCGATCAAAACGCGTCGACGCAAGGCTGGCCGACCTTATTAAGGGCGTTTTGCAACCTGGCTCTGAGTTCAATTAACGCTGCTTCTTTCTCTTCAAGCTGCTGCAGCTTGCGGCGCAGAGAAGCCTGTTTTTGCTCAGCGGTAAAGTTGTCGTCAACCCAGACAGCTAAAACCTCTGAAATCTCGGCTAAGGTAAAGCCCAGCATTTTGGCATGCTTGATCATGTTTAAACGCTGTAAATCGACGGCGGAATAGACTTTGTAGTTATTGCTGCGATTGGGCTGTGGGATATTCTCTAATAGCCCCTGTCGCTCATAGTAACGCACCGTCTCTTTCGACAATCCCGTTTTCGCACACAGTTCACCAATTCGCATCGCGTCGCCCTCACCTTGTAAAAATCACGCTTGACCGTGTACCTAAGTGCACGGTTTATCCTGTGCGGCATACATTAGGGAAACGGGATTAAAGATATGAATTCTTTTGATTATACAGGAAAAACAGCGCTGATTACCGGAGCATCTTCGGGCATAGGCCGTGATTTTGCCCGGCAGCTCGCCGCCCGCGGCGTGGCCTTGATCCTCGTCGCCCGCAGCGAGCCAAAGCTGCAGGCGCTTGCCGCAGAGTTGGTCAGAAAGCACGGCGTCTCCATCACGATTATCGTGCAGGACTTAGTGAAACCGGAAGCCATTCCCCACATTGTGGAACGGCTTGAAACCTTAAGACGCGTCCCCGACATTCTGATCAACTGCGCCGGGTTCGCCACCTATGGGCCATTCGAAAAGCTGTCGATCGACAGGCAGCGTGATGAGATAAACGTGAACTGCCTGGCCCCCGTGGAGCTGACTCACGCCCTGCTGCCGGGAATGCTGCAGCAGGGATCCGGGGTGATTATTAACGTTGCCTCAACGGCCGCGATGCAACCGGATCCCTATATGGCGATTTATGGCGCAACCAAAGCCTTCCTGCTCTCGTTTTCGAACGCGCTGTGGGGAGAATATCGCTCAAAGGGCATCCGCGTCCTGGCGCTTTGCCCCGGCGCAACGGATACGGCCTTTTTTGATGTGGTGAATGCTGAGGAAGCTTCGGTAGGGAAAAGAATGCCCGCGCACAAGGTAGTCACCCTGGCGTTGAAGACCGTTGAGAGTAACCGTAGCTACCTGATTACCGGATGCGGTAACTGGCTTCTGGGGCAGCTACACCGGTTCGTGACGCGCAGGCGTCTGGTGCTTATTGTTGAAAAAATATTGCGCCCGCGCTCGGCTTAAGCAAAAACGGCTCTGTTCAGCGCAAGGGAGTTGCGCTGAAACCCTCGCTTATCGCAGACAGATAGATGCCATAGTGCACGAAAAACAGTGATACACTTACCCACCTGGTTGATCGTCCCGTCTGAACGGCACATGATGAATGACGGTAACCAAAATACGAAATGGTCACTCGTTGTTAATCGTAGCCTGTCACGCTAAGCTTAAATAATGACTAAAAATATGAATCCCCCATCAGCACGTGGTCCCCTTGACCACGCTGTCAGAGAGCAAATCGTCGAAGCGGCTTTTGAGCACTTCGGTCACTACGGCTATGAAAAAACCACCGTCGCCGAACTGGCTAAATCCATTGGTTTTTCAAAGTCCTACATTTATAAGTTTTTCGATTCCAAACAGGCTATCGGCGAGGTGATCTGCGCTAACCGCCTGGAGCTGATCATGGCGGCAGTGCTTTCCGCCATCGAGGATGCGCCGTCAGCAAGCGAAAAATTACGCCGCCTTTTCAAGGCGCTCACCGAGGCGGGAAGCGAGCTGTTTTTCCATGACCGTAAGCTATACGACATTGCCGCCGTCGCCGCGCAGGAGCAGTGGCCGTCAACCCAAAAATACAGTGAAAGCCTGATGAAGCTGATCGAGAGCATCATTATCGAAGGCAGGCAGGCCGGCGAGTTTGAAAGAAAAACGCCGCTGGATGAGGTCACATTTGCCGTCTACATGGTGATGTGCCCTTACATTAACCCCGTTCAGCTGCAGTACAACCTCGAAATGGCCCCCACCGCGGCGGTGCTGCTCTCTTCACTGATTTTAAGAAGCCTGGCCCCCTAATTTGTGACCATTGACAATTTTGGTCACTAGTCAGAGAATGCGGATACCGTCCTGTTACGTCAAAAAGGTTTCCCATGCTCAGGCTCACTTCAGCCCGCGTTGCCGTTTGTCTCCTGTCGTTTGCCCTGGTGGCGTGCGGCGATATTTCCGCGAGTGACGATCCGCGCACAAAGCCACCGCTCGTCAGATCCGCCTCCGTCGAGCTTGCGAACAATAACGCCCGCGCCTTCACGGGCGTGGTGGTCGCAAGAACGCAAAGCGATTTAGGTTTCAGAGTCCAGGGAAAAATCCTTGAGCGACTGGTCGATACGGGGCAGACCGTCAAACAGGGCCAGCCCCTGCTGCGCCTGGATCCGGTTGACCTGAAATTACAGGCTCAGGCGCAGCAGCGCGCGGTGGATGCGGCTCAGGCGCGCGCGCGCAAAGCCACCAGCGATGAGGCGCGCTATCGTGGGCTTGTGGCGTCCGGCGCCGTGTCTGCCTCGGAGTATGACCAGATCAAAGCGGCGGCCGATACGGCCAGGGCCGACCTCAGCGCCGCCCGGGCGCAGGCCAGCGTGGCGCAAAACGCCACGGGCTATGCCGTGCTGCTGGCGGATTCGGACGGCGTGGTCATGGAGACGCTCGCCGAGCCGGGTCAGGTCGTCAGCGCCGGACAGGTGGCGATCAGGCTCGCCAGAGCGGGGCAGCGTGAAGCGCTCGTCCAGCTTCCGGAAACGCTGCGCCCTGCCGTCGGCAGCGAAGCGCAGGCCACGCTGTATGGCAATGAAAAACATCCGGTCACCGCAACGCTGCGCCTGCTGTCTGACTCGGCCGATGCCGCGACCCGCACGTATGAAGCCCGCTACGTGCTGGATGGCCTGCTGGCGAACGCGCCGCTGGGGGCAACCGTCACGCTGAACATTCAGGACAATAAAGCGGAAGGTCAGGTCATGCAGGTCCCGCTGGCTTCACTCTATGATGCAGGAAAAGGTCCCGGCGTCTGGCGTATTTCCGCCCAGCCGGCAAAGGTTGCATGGACGCCCGTCAAGGTGCTGAGCGTGGGTGAAGATGCGGCGCAGGTCACGGGCGGCGTGAAGCCCGGTGAGAAGATTGTTGCGTTAGGTGCCCATCTTCTGCACGAAGGTGAAGTCGTCAGGCTTGCCGAGCAACGCAATGCCGCCCTGGCGGAGAACACACCATGAGCGGAAGCCGCTTCAACCTGTCGGCGCTGGCCGTCCGCGAACGTTCCATTACGCTGTTTCTGATCGTTCTGGTCACGATTGCCGGAATTTACGCCTTCTTTGGGCTCGGACGCGCGGAAGATCCGCCCTTCACGGTAAAGCAAATGACGGTGATAACCGTCTGGCCGGGCGCCACCGCGCAGGAAATTCAGGATCAGGTCGCCGAGCCGCTGGAAAAGCGCCTGCAGGAACTTAAATGGTATGACCGTACCGAAACCTATACCCGTCCCGGCATGGCGTTTATCACGTTGTCATTGCAGGACAAGACCCCGCCTGCCGAAGTGCAGGAGGAGTTCTATCAGGCGCGTAAGAAGCTTGGAGATGAATCTCAGCGTCTTCCGGCGGGCGTCATCGGCCCGATGATCAATGACGAATTCTCGGATGTCACCTTTGCCCTCTTTGCCCTGAAAGCGAAAGGCGAACCGCAGCGTCAGCTGGTCCGCGATGCCGAAGGCCTGCGCCAGCAGCTTCTGCACGTTCCCGGCGTGAAGAAAGTGAACATTATCGGCGAACAGGCCGAGCGGATTTACATCTCTTTCTCCCACGACCGTCTGGCGACGATAGGGCTCTCACCCCAGGATATTTTCAACGCCCTCAACAGCCAGAACGCGCTAGCCGCGGCGGGTTCCATTGAGACCCGAGGCGCGCAGATTTTTATCCGCCTGGACGGCGCGTTCGATGAACTGCAGAAAATCCGCGATACGCCTTTTATTGCTCAGGGCAAAACGCTCAAGCTGTCCGATGTGGCAACGGTTGAACGGGGCTACGAAGATCCCCCGACGATGCTGATACGCAATCAGCATGAGCCCGCCCTTCTGCTGGGCATCGTGATGCGTGAAGGCTGGAACGGTCTGGCGCTGGGTAAAGCGCTGGATGCGGAAACGGCGAAAATAAATGATAGCCTGCCGCTGGGCATGTCCCTGACCAAGGTTACCGACCAGTCCGTGAATATTCGCTCGTCGGTCGATGAGTTCATGATCAAATTCTTCGTCGCCCTGCTTGTGGTCATGGTGGTTTGTTTTGTCAGCATGGGCTGGCGCGTGGGTGTTGTCGTTGCGGCGGCGGTACCGCTGACGCTGGCGGTCGTTTTCGTGGTGATGGAAGCCGCGGGGATAAACTTTGACCGCGTTACGCTGGGCTCCCTGATCCTCGCCCTTGGCCTGCTGGTTGATGATGCCATCATCGCTATCGAAATGATGGTGGTGAAAATGGAGGAAGGTTACGACAGAATCAAAGCCTCGGCCTTCGCCTGGAGCCATACCGCCGCGCCCATGCTGGCCGGTACCCTGGTGACGGCCATTGGCTTTATGCCGAATGGCTTTGCCCAGTCGACCGCCGGGGAATACACCAGCAACATGTTCTGGATTGTCGGCCTCGCCCTGATTGCATCGTGGTTTGTCGCGGTGGTGTTCACGCCCTATCTTGGAGTGAAGATCCTGCCGGCGATCCCCAAAGTAGAAGGAGGTCATGACGCCATCTACAACACGCCTCGCTATAACCGTTTTCGCCAGCTGCTTGCCCGCGTTATCGCCAGAAAATGGCGGGTGGCCGGGTCGGTGGTCGCCATTTTCATTCTGGCCGTGCTCGGCATGGGGCTGGTTAAAAAACAATTCTTCCCGACCTCCGATCGCCCGGAAGTACTGGTTGAGGTGCAGATGCCCTACGGTACCTCGATTGAGCAAACCAGCGCCGCAGCCGCAAAAATAGAAGCGTGGCTGGGCCAGCAGCCCGAATCCAAAATTGTCACGGCCTATATTGGTCAGGGTTCGCCCCGCTTTTATCTGGCGATGGCGCCTGAACTACCCGACCCGTCTTTTGCGAAAATCGTGATCCTGACGGACAGCGAAACGTCACGCGAGACGCTCAAGCTCCGGCTGAGGGATGCTGTCGCCAACGGCCTTGCCCCCGAAGCCCGCGTGCGGGTAACGCAGCTGGTGTTTGGCCCGTACTCGCCCTTCCCGGTTGCCTGGCGCGTGTCGGGGCCGGATGTCGAACAGGTGCATGACATCGCTGACAGGGTGAAAGCCGTGCTCCAGGCTAGCCCGATGATGAGAACCGTCAACACCGACTGGGGGTCGCGCGTTCCCGTCCTGCATTTCACCCTCGATCAAAACCGCCTGCAGGCGACCGGCTTAACCTCCAGTGCCGTTGCCGATCAGCTTCAGTTCCTGCTGTCTGGCGTGCCCGTCACCGCCGTGCGGGAGGATATTCGCTCGGTGGATGTCATTGGCCGCGCGGCGGGAGATATCCGTCTTGATCCGGCAAAAATAGAGGGCTTTACCCTTGTCGGCAATGCGGGACAGCGCGTTCCGCTGTCTCAAATCGGCAAGATTGAGATCGGTATGGAAGATCCGATCCTGCGCCGTCGCGATCGCACGCCGACGATAACCGTTCGGGGCGACATCGCTAACAATCTTCAGCCACCGGATGTGTCGGTCGCCGTCATGAAGCAGCTCCAGCCGATTGTTGACGCGCTGCCGCCCGGGTACCGAATAGACATGGCGGGTTCGATTGAGGAATCAGGTAAAGCCACGCAGGCAATGATTCCGCTGTTCCCGATCATGATTGCCCTGACGCTGCTGATCATCATTTTGCAGGTGCGCTCAATCTCGGCGATGGTGATGGTGTTCTTAACCGCGCCGCTGGGGCTGATTGGCGTAGTGCCCGTGCTGTTGATTTTCAATCAGCCGTTTGGCATCAACGCGCTGGTCGGCTTGATCGCCCTTTCCGGCATTCTTATGCGCAATACGCTGATCCTGATCGGTCAAATCGATCATAACCAGAAGGAGGGCCTCGAGCCGTTCCAGGCGGTGGTTGAAGCAACGGTCCAGCGCGCACGCCCGGTCCTTCTGACCGCCATGGCCGCCGTGCTGGCGTTCATTCCCCTGACGCATTCGGTGTTCTGGGGCACGCTGGCCTACACGCTGATAGGCGGAACGCTGGGCGGGACGATCGTCACGCTCGTCTTCCTGCCCGCGATGTATGCGATCTGGTTCCGGATCCGACCATCGGAACAACGCGTGCAGCACCGTGCAGAAAACGTGTAAACTACCATGAGTAGATAACACTTCTGAGGAAAGCATGGTTGTTAAGCGCTTAAGAAAAGAGGACCGCCGCGTGCAGCTGCTGGAGGTTGCGCGCGGAATCGTTCGTCAGCAAGGCACGGAGGCGCTTACTCTTGGCTACCTGGCCGAACGAGCCAACGTGACCAAGCCTATCCCCTACGATCACTTTGGCGATCGTGAAGGGCTGCTGATGGCGCTGTACCGGGACTATAGCGATCGGCAGCTGGCGAAATTCCGCGAGACGCTGGCGGTCGACAGCAAAACGCTGGAAAAGACGATCCGCTTTTTCAGCGCCGCCTATATCGACTGCGCCATAAGTGCCGGGCCTGAAACCGGGCCAATCGCCGCGGCGCTGTCCGGATCTCACGCGTTGCAGACGTTTCGTGAGGCATGCGTGGCCGAATGTGCCGACTGCCTGCGTACCGCGCTTTCCCCGTTCGTCGCGCTGAAAGGCGTTCAGGGAGAAGCGGTACTGACGGCGATCATCGGCGCGGCGGACGCGCTCAGCACCGCCGCGGGCAACGGCGTACTCGCCCGGAACGTGGCGGAAGATACGCTCAGCGGCGCCATGACCGGCGTGCTGGAGACCTACGTGAATAGCACAAAATGATCGCTGGGGGCGGATTGACACCTAAGTTACCAATAGTAATATATGCGTCAATTCTCACCCATCCGAGGTCGCTATGTCTGCTACAAATGCCATTAATAACGCACTGATCGTGACGGCTCATCCTGTCGACAATTCGTTATCCCATTCGCTGGCAGCCCGTATTGCCGGGAAATTACGCGAGCAGGGTACGCAGGTTGAGATCGCCGATCTGCATGCTGAAGGGTTTAATCCGGCCATGTCTCGTCCCGACCTTGATCTGTATCACGGCGATCCGAGCGCTCTTCCCGACGATATTCTGCACGAGCAGCAGCGCGTCGAGCGAGCGGATATGCTGGTGTTTGTCTTCCCCGTGTACTGGTGGTCGGTCCCCGCGCTGTTGAAAGGCTGGTTCGATCGCGTATTAACCCTGAACTGGGCGTATAAGGTGGCCGATGACGGCCGGATTGTGGGCAGATTACGCGATGTTCCCGTCCGCCTGATTGCCACCGGCGGCAGCGATCTCACCGGATTCGACAAACACGGCTATTCGACGGCGATTCAGACGCAGATAATCGAAGGCGTGTTTGGCTTCTGCGGGTTGAAGAACGTTAAGCTCGATATCCTTTACCAGGCAGACACGGCGACGCCTGAGCAGGTGGAGGAATTCCTGAAGGGGCTAGAGGGCCTTAAATAATCCCGGCTATTCAGTCAGCAAAGGCGCGCACAGCAGGTTACGAGCCTTTGCTGACAGCTTCCTGCCGCTGCATCGTCCCCCTACCCAAGTTGGTGTCTTGAAGCAATGAGTTAAGCAACGCTATAACTAACGTGATAATTCGGCATATAGCGTATTGAATAAACAAAGGTCATTTCATGTATCAGTCAGTTCAACCAACAACCACCCTCACCACCACCGGCACCTTCGGCGGCGTGAGCGAATCTGTAGCGAACTACTGACAAACAGAACCTCAATCCCCGCCTGACTGGACGGGGAAATACCTCTCCGTTCACCACCCTCTGAATAGAGAAAGAAAATGATTTCTGACAATGCTCTCTTAATTATCGACATGCAGCAGGGTCTCTTCCGGGGCCCGGTCTCCCCCTGTTCCGCCGATGCCGTTCTGGCAAATATCCGTTTGTTAATAGCCAACGCGCGGCACGCGCAGGTGCCCATCTTTTTTGCCCGCCATGTTGGACCAGACGACTCGCCCTTTTCAGCGCAGGGGCCGTTGACGCAGCTGATACCCGAGCTGGACGTGAAGGAGCAGGATGTTGTTTTCACCAAGCGCTATCCCAGCTGTTTTCGGGATACCGAATTGCTGCGTGAACTTAATCAGAGAGGCATCAAACAGCTGATCATTGCCGGGATGAAAACAGAATTTTGTGTCGACACCACCAGCCGGGCCGCGCCAGAGCTGGGTTTCAGGACGGTATTGATTTCAGATGCGCATACCACAATGGATAATGCACATTTATCCGCCACTGACATCATTGCGCATCACAACAGCACGCTGGCCGGCCCGTTCGTGACGCTGTCGACTGCCGGCGACTGGCATTTTAATACGGTAAGTTGAATTGGCGGGATCGTCTCTTTATATCCCGGCGCGCCTTTCCGCGCGCCGGGCACATCAAAAAATAATTACAGGGTAAAACCACCGTCACCCACCTGCGCCTGGGCGTACCATTTCATCAGCTCCGCGCTACCGGGCGCGTTCTCAGCCGGTGACCACGAGGCGGTATCGTGCTCCGGAACAGGCTGATAGCCGCCGTGTTTTACCTCAAAAATGACGCCGCCTTTATCCAGCGACAGCACGGCATGCCAGGTACCGGCATCCATCTCCAGCACTTTGCAGTCTTCACCTAACACCACGCGCTGGGTCACGTTACCGCTGTCATCAAAATTCAACACCAGAAATCGACCGCTCAGAGCCGTCAGCAGTTCAAACGTGTGCGGGTGGCGATGAGGGCGAACATAGGTACCAGGCTCCATCGCAATAGCCAGGCGTTGTACCGGGTCGCTCAGCTCAGGATGTAAATTGCGGTGCGCGCGTAAGCGAGGAGAATTGGCAGCCTGCTCGCTTTGTTGCTGCAGGTCACTGAACGTAATTTGTTTCATATACACCTTTGTGAATGGAGTCAGCGGGCGGCAACCCGATTGCCGCAAGACGTTATACCATTCGGAACGGTCGATGAGCGATGGCATTTGTGAAACAAATCGCTGCATCGGTTTCGCAGGCTCTGTTACGACGTGCTCAAAGCAGTGAGATGGACTCATCCAGCCAGCCGGGGAGATGTTCTCTGTACCAGCTCAGGTAGAGCTTAAAATCACTTTTTTTCCTTTCGTGCAGAAGTAACACGACTTCAGTGACAATCCATGCTTTAGCAAGAGCGATTTCTCTGGCTAATCTGCCTGCGACCGAATGCGTGGCAAAAACACGGTAGCGCTCGGCAAGTTGCAAAAGGCTTTGTTTTGAGCCCATCCCTTTTACCAGCGGAGCAAGGTCAATAGCCGGGCTGCCAGTACCGAACCTTTCCCAGTCGAAAAGTATCGTATCGCCGTTTTCTCTTCTGCCCCAGTTACCCGCATTGGTATCACCAGAAATTAAACATTCCTGACTAAACAAAACGCTACTCCCTTGCTGAAAACACCGCATCTGCCGCTCAGCCCGGACGGGCAATTCCAGAAGAGACAGAGATTTCTCTAGCGCTGACTCAGACCAGGTATGGGTGTGATAAATCCATGCAGGGTCGGCAGGATAATCGTGTAGACGTGAAAGTCGTTTCAGTATGTCGTTTTCCGCAACCTCATCCTGTGAGATCTTATGAGGAACGTATTCAAGCGTCAGGCTGCGTCGGTGGGGATCGGCGTTAAAAAGTCGTGGGGATTCGACAACGCCACTGAGTGGTTCCGCCGCATGTTCATAAAAGCCGTATTCAACCTCACTAACAGGGTATTTTTCTATTACCTGATTACCATGCTGATCCACAATCAGATGGACTTTTGCCGCGCCCATCTTGGACAAGTTTTCGCCAGCCATACCATCCTCATGCCACACGTTCGGTTTCTGAACGTAAGTATAGTGTGATGGATCATCATGCAAACCTTTGATATGAACGCATTGATTTAATGTGATTTTTTTATCACACTTACTGCTTTACAAATGCACTGCTAAACGCACGGCAATACACAACTAAACGGCAGGTAAGTTATGACTCGTACTGAATTCGCCAAGAAAATTACTAATATCTTTTCTGCAATTGATAATACTGTTCACAGTTTACAATACACTCCCCCTAGTTCCATTGATGGATTTCGCATAAAAAGTTTCATTGTTTCGCTTGAAAAAATATCCGAGAATCTTTCGTTAATAAATAAATACAATTTTTATTCCAATCCGCAAGCTTACTCAAGCGAAGAAAAAAACGAAGTTTCGAATTTAATAAATTCAATCGAAAAATATCTTTCAATATCTGATGGCGGGGCTATTTCAGAAGAAGCGCTTATACAATTAAAACGCATTGGTGACGAAACAATAAAATATGCACGTATAGCCCATCTTATTTCATCTTTTGAAAGCCATGAGAGACTAAGCAATAGCATTGAAAACAAATTCAATGAAGAACTACAAAAAATTCAAGACATAAAAAATGAAATTGAAGCAAGTGTTGTTAGCGTCAAGTCAATGTTGAAATCAAGTGCAAATGCAAATGAAAAAATCATTGAATTAACAAACAGCCTTAAAGATGAAAACCTGAAAGCTGAACTCCACAGTTCGCAAATAGAAGCAATATCAAATAAAAGCAAGTCATTGTATAGTAATATTGAAAATATCAATGAAATACTCAACAATGCTGAAATTTCATTAAAAACCATCTCATCAAAATATAACCTTCATTACGAGCAAATCGAAAACCTTGCAGACACAAGTAAAGAAAAAATACAAAGCATTTTGAATTCAGCTGATGAAGTAACCAAATTAAAACAAACCATCTCCTCAGAACTCGCTGTTTCACATGACCTTTTAGCAAAAGCAAAATCAGCACTAAATTTATCCGGGACATACAGGCTATCTCGCCATTTCAAAAGTGCATATGAATTAGCCAACAAAAACAAAATAATATGGGCATGTATAACTGTGATTTCATCCCTCATATGTATGCTATTCATTGGTTATGTACTCTATGAAATGCATGTTATAGGAAGCATATCGCAAAACACTCAAAATACTCATTTAATTCTATTATTTGTTGCAAGATTGTCTATGATACCAATACTATTAGGTTTTTTTGCCTTTAGTGCAATGCAATATGTTAAACAAAATAATATCAGTGAAGATTACGCGCATAAAAAGTTATTGTCTGAAACATTAATTTCATTCAAACAGGAAATTGAAAGAAATGGTTCTGATAAAGTTTCTATTTTTATGGATGGCATTCTTAAATACCTTTTAAATTCACCATTGAATACCTCTGATAAAAAATCCCATCAATTAGAAACAAACAAAATTAGTGACCTAATAACCACCACAACTCAAATAAATAAAGAAATACTTGATTTAGTTGTACCCAAAAAAGAATCCGAAAAGGAAAAAAAAGAATAATGATTGAATTCACCTACGGCGTAGAATATTAAACCGCCGTAGGTCTTATCACTTAAATTAAATACATTTTATTTAATCTCAATAAAATGTTTTAAGGCTAATTTCAGGTCATAAATGTTTTTCTTAATATTACTCCCCGTTAATATCTCTTTTTTTTATCGTTTTGACATAGTTTGCCTATGTAAGCCAGTTATAATTGATAACTAGCTAACCGTTACTTTTATCTGGCGCATATTACCTCATGATGATGAACAAAAAATACACAAACCATCATGTTTTCAGTTTTTGATTAATTCATGCTATAAAAATCATAAAGTTACGTAATAATGATGATATTGTATATAAAATACCAAAACTAGTCGGTCCCCGCGATGCTGCCGCCCCCCTGCCGTCATGCCGCCCCGCTCGACTTCACCATGCCCCGATAATCCAGCGCCGCTAAGCCAGCATCGATACGCATCTTCCATGCAATACCGTCCACGGTGAAGCCCTCCTGCTGCTCCAGATATGGCACGTCCATTCCCAACCTCGATGTTGTCGGTTCCTTGCGCTGCAGTGACGTACCACTCCTTTTTGTTGGCCCTGTACAGACGCGGCTCAACTACTACCTGCGCCATATCCTTCACGACGTTAATAATCCCAGGGTTTTGGTTCAGCGTACCGCTCTGGTCTACAGGGAAAAGTGAGGAGGAGGACAGCACGGCGCGATTTGCCAGCCCTTCCAACGCCGCCAGTAACTGCAACGCCGAAAAACAATAGAAAAGCAATGCAAACAACTTTCCTTTTTTTCATAATTAACAATGAGTTAATTAATAAATAAGGTTCTTCATGCGTACCCATGAGGTAGTGTGAAGGATAATGGATCATCATCCCACGTTGAGTAAAACTCACATTGACTTCCACTATTTATCGTTTTTCAAACGTAACCGCATTGAAATACCATCCCTTCATCCCTGGTATATTGCTGGCCAGAAAGTGATAACAAAATTCAAATAATATACGTATATGGAGCACCTATGACACTCGATGTTTTATTTCATCTAATGAAAACGATCTCACCTGAAAAAAACACCGCCGGTGAAAATATACATGCGCTCATTACGTTACTTTTGTCAGATAGCGATCGCGCTGAGGCGCTATCACCTTTCATCCATCGACTGCATCTTTTGGCTTTCGCCCAAAGCAATCCGGGTAACGCCGAAGAGCTGCTCTCAGCACACTTGCCAAAAGAAGATGGGATCCTTCCGCTGCTAGACTTTGCGGACTGGCCAAAGGTGCGTTACGCCGCGTCAGGCGAAGTTCAGACGCGTGAATCCCAGGAGTATTTCCGTGACATGACCTCGGCTGCCAATCTGTTACGCACTGCACTGATCGACGCAGAGCGCGTAAAGGGGACGCCTGCGCTTTATATTCTGGATAAATTACTTAGCCTGAACAGCGCATTGCCGGAAAGATATAAAAAGATGGCGAATATTCCCTACGCATAAATACGCTCAGGATGCGGAATATCCCACAATTAATATTCCGCTATTTATTAAACCCGATTTTCATTGTAATCAAGACAGACGATATTCAAAGAAGGTACCACCGGCGCGTTAAGGTTAAGCCACGCCACCAACGGTTCAATACTCTGTCTTCTGAGCGAATTTTTCGGCCAGACGAGGTAGTAGCCATCGCCGGTTGCGATAGCTTCCCTGAAGGGCAGCGCGAGAAGCCCACTCTCAAGCGCTTCAAGCGTAAGGCGAAGATCGGCCATAGCAACACCATGTCCGTTCATGGCGGCCAGGCTTCCCTGCTCCAGGGTGTCGAACACTATTCCACGACTCACGTCGAGCCCGGGGAATAACCCGGTTTTTTTCAGCCAGCGCTTCCAGTCCCGTCGGTCCGCCGAGGGATGAATAAGCTCGCACTGCGCAAGCTGATGCCGGGCAGACTCAAGCAACGACGGGGTACAAACCGGAATGAGCCATTCACTGAAGAGCAGCCTGCTTTCCGTTGACTCGCCGAAATAGCCATTACCGAGGAGGATCGCACAATCATAGGGCTCACGGCTGAAGTCAACGGTGTCGAAGTCCATCCAGACGCTGGCAATTTCAATTTTTGGCTTCGCGTGGTTCTCACGAAAGGATTTAAGCACGTTCAGAAGCCACCGCATCGTCAGGGTGCTGGGAGCTTTGAGGCGCAGAAGGTGGTTTTCACTTCTGAATGCGCGACAGGCCCACTCAATATTCGAGAAACTTTCGCTGAGCTGTCCGGCCAGAATACGTCCGGCATCACTGACCTCCACTCTCGGCCCTTGACGTTTAAAGAGCTCACAGTCGAACCACATTTCAAGCGTCCGGACATGCCTGCTGACCGCGCCCGGCGTGATATTCAGTGCTTCAGCCGCTTTGCTGAAGGAGTTCAGCCGCGCGGCAACTTCAAAAGCGCGCAGCGCATACAGTGGCGGTAAAGACATACGTTCCCTTTTCGTGAGGTTTAGCTATGCAGTGTTTGTATTATCGGCACTCGGTGACTTGTCGCTCAGATCCTCGGGCGGAAACGTCAGTAGCAGCTCCCTGAGCAGGGACTCAAGCTGCGCGCGCTGCGGCTCAGACAAGTTGCTCAGCAGCGCATTTTGCGTTTGCGTATGGACGATCAGCGCCTGTTCGATACGCTCCTGCCCGTGCGGCGTCAGGCTTACGAGCGTGCTGCGCTTGTCATCCGGATCGGCAATTCGGCTGATAAGCCCTTGCTGTTCGAGATGGCTGAGCCGGTTCGTCATCGCCCCTGAGGTTACCAACAGTGATTTATACAGCTGCGTTGGCGAAAGGCAGTACGGCTCGCCGGCGCGGCGCAGCGTGGCGAGCACGTCAAACTCGCCCTCGCGAAAACCAAACTGCGCCATGGCCTGCGCCCGTTCTTTTGCCAGATGCTTCATCAGCCGGAGCATTCGGCCAAAAATTTTCATCGACGAGGCGTCCAGCTCCGGCATGGCGCGGCTCCACTGGCCGACAACGAAGTCTACATGGTCTTTCATTTTCACCCCTGATGGCGTGGGTATTTATCCTGTTGTGCGGTACATCTTACGCAAAAACAGATTTTATCTTAACGTTAAGATAAATGCTCGTAGCAATTTGCCGGGCCATTCACAACCGAAAAGGACTCCATGTTGAAACGCACGTCGCCTTTACTCTTCGCCGTTATCGCTTTTATCGTCGGGCTGAACCTGCGCCCCATTCTGGCTTCTGTCGGACCGCTGTTCTCCGTGCTGCAGCGCGAAGCGGGGCTAACCGCTACGCAATTCAGTCTTTTGACCACCCTACCGGTCGCGATGATGGGGCTGGCCGCCCTGTGTGGCCCCTGGCTTTTAGCCAGAGTCGGCGCCGTTCGGGGCATTATGCTCGGGCTTTTCATCCTGCTTGTTGCCTGCTTATTACGCGGTTTTAGCGCCTCGCCGGAGAGTCTTATGGGCACCGCGTTACTAGGCGGGGCCAGCATAGGCACGATCCAGGCGTTAATGCCTGCCCTGATAAAAAAGGAATATACGCAAACGGCCAGCACGTTGATGTCGCTCTTCAGCACGGGCATTATGGCCGGAGCGGCAATCGCCGCCGCCAGCGCCGAGCCGTTGTTTTCATGGCTCACGCTGAAGCCCGCGCTGGCAATGGCCGGGCTGTTAGCGCTGCTTGCGCTAATACTGTGGTTAACCCTGGTTAAGCATCCTCAGGAGGAAAAAACAGCACACGAAACCGTCACGCTCTCGTCCTCTCGCACAGGGCTACTGTTGCTCTTTTTCGGCGTGGGTACGGGAGCCTATACGCTGGTATTGGCCTGGCTGCCCCCGCTTTACATTCAGGCGGGATGGTCAGCACGCAGCAGCGGCTACATGCTGGCCTGGCTGACGTTAACCGAGGTTGTCGCCGGGTTTGCCGTCTCCGCGCTGATCGGTAAGTTTCCCGATCGTCGCGTGCCGCTGATTACCGTTTTGTTGCTACTGCTGGCGGGATTACTGTGTCTGGTCTTTTCGCCGGGTACAACGCCGGTGTTATCCACGCTGCTGCTTGGCACCGGGATCGGCGCCCTCTTCCCGCTGTCGCTCATCGTCACGTTCGATCATGCGCGAACGCCCGCCCAGGCCGGGAAGTTACTGTCTAAAGTTCAGGGCGGCGGATACATGATTGCCGCGCTTATGCCGCTAATAGCGGGGATCGTTCGCGACAGTTCTGTCTCGCTGACCAGCGCATGGCTGATCATGAGTGCGGGAGTCGTGCTGCTGATCGTCATCGCGCTGAATTTTAAACCCATCGTGGACGTGCAGGCACGGTGAATGCAACACCAGAATTGAGGGTCGTATTTCCGCCGATCGTAAGATAAATTCAGGGTGAATTTCACCTCATTCAGGAGTGGATATGTCGCAGACGTTACCAGAAATTGATGTCTTGTTCGTCGCCGGGTTCGGGCCCATTTCGCGGGATACGGAGTCCAGCACCGCGTTTTATGTCCAGACACTCGGCCTTCCGCTGAAGCCGATGGAGGGGAACAGCGATTATCTGCTCACTGAAGAGGGTCAGCTGGAAGGCGTGAAGCATTTCGCCGTCTGGCCGCTCGCACAGGCGGCTGCATCCTGTTTTGGCGAGGGAAAGTGGCCAGTTGAGCACCCGATACCGCAGGGCTGGGTTGAGTATGAGGTTCAGGATCTGGACTCGGCTACCCGCATTCTGAGTGAAAAAGGCTATCGGCTGCTGGTAGCTAACCGTTTGGAACCGTGGGGGCAAACCGTCACTCGCCTGCTCAGCCCGGAAGGCTTGCTTACCGGGCTGACCATTACGCCGTGGCTGCGGGGGTAATGGGGTTTTGGAAAGCAGCCTGGTAGTGGGAAACGCCTGCTTTGAGCGAACAGTGGGCGTACCATTATGCTATTTTCACCAACGGTGTGAGTCTATTTCTGGGTACTTCAGCCGGCACTGCGGGCAAGCTCATCTATTTTTGTGCCAAAAACCCGATGATAGTTAACACTCTTGATAACCTGAGCACCGAAAGACTCATAAAACTTTTGTGCCAATGGGTCTGCTGCCACAGATAACCAATCGAGTTGTAAACATCCCCGCTCTTGAGCCCGACTGGCTATAAAACTCATCAGCTTTCTACCCACTCCAGCCCTCCTGAAAGGTGCTGAAACAAAAAGCTCTTTGATAAACATTTGCCCGCTGAAACGTGGTGAAGGGTACATCACTGAGACGCATGAAAACGCAGCTATTACGCCTTCACAAACCACTTTGTGAACTTCAGTATGAGAGTCGACTGCAAGGACCTTATCCCTCAGATATGCGGTCATGTCACTCCTGGACAAGCAAAGATCCTGATTATAATAGTTTTCCATCTCGATAAAAATATCAACCAAATCAGTATATTCGTCTGGTTTGCAGATGGTGATGTTCACGCATGTCTCCTTAAGCAAATAGTACCAATTTAAATTAACACAAAAGCAATAAAGCTATATTAATAAAGGTTTCTACCGCAAATTGTTAAATAACACAGTTGTTTCATAGTTGCTGAAGCAGTTTTGAGCGCGAAGCAGACACTCAATTTATAAGTGAAATAATTGCTGATTTTGCATTCAGGCCCTGTTAAGTTGAATGACGATGAAAACACACTCAGTCCTAACCTATTCAATGATTATTATCACCTGTCTGACTCAGGTGGGATAACGTTCGCCATTTTCCCGCCGGTAAGGCGGGCCTTACCGGTAACAATCCAGTGAGGTAAAGAATGGACACAAATGCAGTAACGACGCCTGAAAAACCTGTCTTGCACTTGTTATGTGGAAAAATTGCATCAGGAAAATCCACATTGTCAGCAAAATTAGGATCATCACCTGGGACTGTAATTGTCAGCGAGGATAGCTGGCTGGCTGCCCTCTTTACCAATGAAATGCAATCCATATCTGATTATGTGCAGTATTCATTAAGACTAAGAAATGCCATGAAGCCTCATCTGGTGTCACTACTCAAAGCTGGTTTATCAGTAGTTCTTGATTTCCCGGCAAACACACAAAAAAATCGTGAATGGATGATGAGCATTATTAAGGAGTCAGGTGCCAGTAATCAGCTGCACTATCTGAAAGTTTCTGATGAAGTATGTAAATCCCGCTTGCGCGCCCGTAATGCAGAAGGCGTGCATGAATTTTCTGCCTCAGATCAACAATTTGACATCATAACGCGCTATTTCGAAGAGCCAACGACTGATGAAGGGTTTGATATTACCGAATACTGCTAAATTTACCTTCCTGCACAAAAGCCGCCAGTTGGCGGCTTCATTATTTTCCATCTCATACGGTTATAAACGGTACTATAGCGAACTAAAAGTCCGCTCCTGGCACAAAGTGGACATCGGGTATTCCGGAAGTGCCCGACTCATGGTTAATTCCATTCACCAAAACGCTCACCTCCCCAAAGCCTCCACAATCGCCCTCTCCATTTTCTCTGGCGTCGTCATCGGAGCAAAACGCGTGAGTGGTTTACCGTCGCGGCCGATCAGAAACTTAGTAAAATTCCACTTGATCCGCCCTCCCAGCACGCCTGGCAATTCGTTTTTCAGATAACGAAACAGCGGGTGCGCTGCGCTACCGTTAACCTCAACCTTCTCAAACATTGGGAAACTCACGTCGTAGTTGATGTAACAGGTTTTCGAGATTTCGTCGGCACCGCCGGGTTCCTGTTTGCCGAACTGGTTACAGGGGAAGCCCAGCACCACTAATCCTTGATCGGCGTATTTCTTGTATAGCGCTTCAAGACCAGCATATTGCGGCGTGAATCCACACTGGCTGGCGGTATTGACGACCAAAACTACCTTTCCCGAATAGTCGGCCATTGAGATAAGGCGGCCATCCAGGCTGGTGGCGGTAAGTTGATGAAAGTTCGTCATATTAGTGATGATGATCTCTTAGAAAGACGGTTAGCACATCCTTGGGAGGGGTTACACCCGTTTCTGAAAGCATCCAGCCCACAGCGCCGCGATGATAGGTACCGTGAAACAACACATGGTTGAGCATATCCGCCGCTTTCATTTCGCCATTTCCGCCATCGACGAAACGGAATTTGATGATTTCGGAAAGTCCGGGGATGTCCATTGAACCTGCGTGCGTAATATACCAGTCAGTGCATTCACTCATCTTTTTCAGAAGCTCGTCTGCAGACGGCGTTTCTGGTGTATTTAACGCGGTGTATTGATGCGTTTGACCAGTAATATTTGCCCTGAAAATCATATCCACAACATAAATATGGTTCATAAGCCTGAGCATCAGATGGTGCTTTTCAGCATTTGCTGAGCTATCGACCCTCTGTATTGCCTGTAAGGTTTCCGTATCTGCCCAGCGTTTGAATTTGAATAACGTGACAATCGTGCCTGCGTCCATCGCCCCTCCGGATTAACAAAAAATTATCATATCAGCAACTTTGTCAGGCCGGTAACACTTCCACTTCAGGCACCAAACAGACGGTAATTCGGCCATCCGAAAAATTCCCTCATCGCAGGCTAAGTGTGATACATTCCTGGCGCGTCAATGACCACCACACTCGCTATCAGGTATGCAGAACATAACAAAAAATATTCGCTGGCTTCTGCTTACTCTCCCACTCCTCAGCGGTTGTGGCACGCTCTCACAGATGTCCTCTCCGGAAGGTACTCAGGAACTTCTCACCCATGATTCGCTGGACGGCGACGTTGACAGCGTGGTGCGTCACTATATGGCGCAAAAATCCGTTCCCGGGATGACGGTCGCGGTGATCCATAATCACGGCTCGCCGCAGTTTTACACCTGGGGCGTAACCGATGCGGTCAATCGCTATCCGGTCAGGCCCAACACCCTGTTTGCGCTCGGCTCGCTCAGCAAAGGGATCACGGCGGAAGTGGTGGCTTGTCTGGTGAATGAAGGGCAACTGAACTGGAACGATAACCTGGCAACATTGCTACCTCCAGGGACGCCGCTTAGCGCGGATGCACAAAAAATTACCCTGCTTGAACTGGTAACCCACACCTCCGGCCTGCCGCGTCAGAATATGGATGTTCCGATGCTTGGGAAATTCATCGGCTACTTAAGCACGGGCGATAATTTCTATAGCGAGCTGGATAGCGATAACGTGCTGCGTTACCTCGCCGACTGGCGGGCGCCAAAGAATAAAGTGCCGCAATACTCTAATACCGGCTACGCCCTGATCGGCTATATCCTGAAACACAAGACCGGCGAAGATATTCAGAGTTTAGCCTCGCGCTATATTTTCCATCCGCTGCAAATGGCTAACAGCAGCTTTATGCCCCAGCAGCTAAAAGGATACCCGCAGCGTGCGCTCGGCCACGCGGGCGATCAGCCGAAATTTATCCCGCGCGGGCAGCTCACCCCGGACTGGCATTTTTCCAACAACATGGTGGCGGCAGCGAGCTTATACAGCAACGCCGAAGATCTGGCGACCTATGCCCGCTATCACGTCTCAACGACCCACAATCCCCTGCTGGACGACGTCTTTGCCGAAGTGAGAAATACCGATATTCAACGTCCCGACGGGGTACAAGGTATTGCCTGGACCACCGACTTTATCGGTCTGGAAAAAATCACCTATCAGGTCGGCTATATCGGCGGTTACTCCAGCTTTATCGGCTATGACAAAGAAAAAGGCAATGCGGTGGTGGTGCTGCAAAATACCTTTAACTGGAGTAATTACATTGGCATCGCGCTACTGATGGATATGGCGAAAAAAGACAGCCTTCCCCCTACACCGCCGACTTCGGCCTTAAATTCTCATCAAACGTCAGCCGTTTTCGGTCAGGCTCAGCCTCGCGCAGCGGCTCCACCTGGTGCATAGTGAGCTTGCAGCGCTCCACCAGCACCTGATACTCCCGCGTGCCCTGCTGCTTCCACGCCAGCTCCTGCTCGCTGAGTTCGCGAATCGCTTTGGCTGGACTACCGATGATCAAATGGTTGGCGGGCATCTCCGCTTTCGCCTTCACGAACGCCGCCGCGCCGACGATGCTGTTTTCACCGATGACCGCGCCGTCCATTACCACCGCGTTCATGCCCACCAGCGCATTGCGGCGGATCACGCAGCCGTGGAGAATGGCGCTGTGGCCGATATGCCCGTCCTCTTCCACCACCGTGTCCTGCTCCGGGAAGCCGTGCATTACGCAGTTATCCTGAATATTGGCGCCGTCTTTCACCACGATACGACCAAAATCACCGCGCAGGCTGGCGTTGGGACCAACATAAACGCCTTTGCCCAGAATCACGTCGCCAATCAGCACCGCCGTCGGGTGAACATAGCTCTCGTCCGGCACGACCGGCGTCAGACCGTCAATTTGATAAACTGGCATCTTCGCTCCTTATGCGCTTGTAAGACCACCAAAGCGTTGATAGTAAAGCGTGCCGGGCACGGGCAGCTCGCCCACGGAGGTTTCGCCCTTCTCGCTGACAAACGCCAGCGCCCCCGGCGCGACACGCTGATAGATATTTATGCAGAGCTGTCGGGCGCTTTGCCCCGCCCAGTGCGCGGGCAGCAACTCTTCCGGCAGCAGCGGGTCTTTCAGCACCACGCGACGATAAAAGTGAATCAGCAGCAGCTGGATCTGGAAACAGCGTTCCGGCGTCAGCTCCTCCGGCGCGGCCTCTTTCAGCAGCGGCAGCAGCGGCCGGAACGAGTTGATAAAGGACTCGTACATCGCGTTTTGCTCGGTTAACTGCCAGCACTCTTCCACCCGCGAACGCAGCGCGGCGCGGGAGAGCGCCAGCGGCGAGTGGGCTTCAAAGAAAATCACGTTTTCCGCCACGCCAGCATCGTGAAGCAGAGACTGCACGTCCGCCAGATGCTGCGACGGCGAGGCCATCAGGCTCGGCGCCAGCGTGCCAAAACCCTGCCAGATCAGCTGTTTTTTGACGTCGGCAAGGGTGTTTTTATCCAGACCTTCGGAGAGCAGCAACAGCCATTTGCCGTCCCAGGCGGGCAGTTCCGCGCGGTAAATCTTATTCTCCGCGCGACGCGTCAGGCGAAGTCCTTTGTCGCTCAGGCGGTAAAAGCTGCGACGGCCGATGCGGGAAACGTCCAGCCAGCCCTCTTTGTTGAGGCGAAACAGCGCGGTGCGCACGAAGCGCTCGCCAAACCCCATGCCTTCCAGCAGGGCGGCCAGGCTGCCGAGCCAAATCTCACCGCCGCGATGGGAAAGCGCGTCACCGTATAACGAGGAGATAAGCGAGGTTCCGCTGACGGGAACGGAGCTGACCGCGTGTTGGATAAAGGCGTCGAGTTTATTCATGTGATTCATTCTGTTGTTATTTTTGTCCTGGATGAATCATAGCATAGGATTCTGGGGTGTACCCTCACCCTAACCCTCTCCCAAAGGGAGAGGGAACTTTTTACACCCTCTCCCTTTGGGAGAGGGCTGGGGTGAGTGAAACTCAACCATTGGCCGCGACTTTACGCAGGTCAAACACCCGGCAGGCTTTCCCCTCCGAGCGCGGGATGCTGCCGCAGTTCACGATCGTCACGTCGGTGGAAATCCCCACCATCGACTTAATGCGGTGGCGCAGCTGGTGGCACACCTGACAGCGCTGCTCGTGCGTCAGGGTTAAGCTGCTCTCTTTCAGCTCCACCTTCACGGAAAGTGAATCAAGATGCCCGCGACGGTTCACCTCCAGCTGGTAGTGCGGAGAAAGGTGTTCGAACTTCACGATCTCCTCTTCCAGCTGCGACGGGAAAACGTTGACGCCGCGGATGATCAGCATGTCGTCACTGCGCCCGCTGATCCGGTCCATACGACGCATGCTGCGCGCGGTGGCAGGAAGCAGGCGCGTCAGGTCGCGGGTGCGGTAGCGGATCACCGGCAGCGCCTCTTTGGTCAGCGTGGTGAACAGCAGTTCGCCCTGCTGGCCGTCATCCAGCGGCGTGCCGTCGTTCGGGTTGACGATCTCCGGGTAGAAGTGATCTTCCCAGATGGTTGGGCCGTCGACGGTTTCGATACACTCCATCGCCACGCCCGGCCCCATCACTTCGGAAAGACCATAGATATCCAGCGCGGTAATGCCTAAGCGTTTTTCGATTTCGCGACGCATGGCCTGCGTCCAAGGCTCGGCGCCGAAGACGCCCACGCGCAGGGAACAGCCGCTGGCATCGCCGCCCATCTGGCGCTCCAGCTCTTCAATAAGGTTGAGGCAGTAGGACGGCGTCACCATGATCATGTCCGGCTGGAAATCACGGATCAGCTGCGCCTGTTTCTCCGTCTGGCCGCCGGACATCGGGATCACCGTCGCGCCTAAACGCTCGGCCCCGTAGTGCGCGCCCAGCCCGCCGGTAAACAGGCCATAGCCATACGCCACGTGAATTTTGTCCTTAGCGCTGCCGCCCGCCGCGCGCAGGGAGCGGGCCACCAGATTGGCCCAGTTGTCGATGTCGCCCTGCGTGTAGCCGACAACGGTCGGTTTACCGGTGGTGCCGGATGACGCATGAATACGCACCACCTGCTCCATCGGCACGGCAAAGGTATCGAAAGGATAATTATCCCGCAGGTCCTGCTTGGTGGTGCACGGGAATTTGCGGATATCCGCCAGCTCTTTGAAATCGTCAGGGTGAACGCCCGCGGCGTCAAACTTGCGTTTGTACATCGGCACGTTGTTGTAGGCGTGATGCAGCGTCCATTTCAGACGCTCGGTCTGCAGCGCCTGTAACTCGTCAAGGGAGGCCGTTTCAATCGGATCAAGCTTTGTTGTATTTGTCATTGTAGGGTACTCACATTGTTTTTATGCTCAAACACGCTCAAGGATCATGGCAATGCCCTGACCCACACCGATGCACATCGTACACAGCGCGTAGCGCCCGCCGCGTCGGTGCAGTTCGTTGCTCGCGGCCAGCGCCAGTCTGGCACCGCTCATTCCCAGCGGGTGGCCCAGTGCAATCGCGCCACCGTTCGGGTTGACGTGCGCGGCATCATCCGGCAGGCCCAGCTGACGCAGCACGCCCAGCGCCTGCGAGGCGAAAGCTTCGTTAAGCTCGATCATGTCCATATCGTTAATACTGAGTCCGGCGCGCTCCAGCACCTTACGGGTGGCGGGAACCGGGCCAAGCCCCATCAGACGAGGCTCCACGCCTGCCGTCGCCATCGCCACGATCCGCGTGCGCGGGACTAGCCCCTGCGCCAGCGCCATCTTCTCGCTGGCGACGATCAGCGCCGCAGCGCCGTCGTTGACCCCAGAGGCATTTCCCGCCGTCACCACCCCGTTCTTACGAAACGGCGTTTTCAGACCGGCAAGCTGCTCGAGCGTGGTGTCCGCGCGCGGATGTTCATCCACGCAGAACTCAGTGACCGTCCCTTTTTTGACCGGCACCAGCACTGGCACAATCTCCTGCGCCAGAATGCCGTTCTGCTGCGCCTGCGCGGTACGCTGCTGGCTGCGCAGCGCGAACGCGTCCTGATCGGCACGGCTGACATTTAACAATTCAGCTACATTCTCTGCCGTTTCCGGCATACTGTCAGTTCCGAATTGCTGATGCATGAGCGGATTCACAAATCGCCAGCCGATGGTGGTATCAAAGATTTCCGCCTGACGCTGAAACGCGGCGGTGGCTTTGCCCATCACAAACGGCGCGCGGGACATGGACTCCACGCCGCCCGCGATCAGCAGGTCGCCATCGCCCGCCTTAATGGCGCGCGCAGCAAACCCAATCGCGTCCAGCCCCGACCCGCACAGGCGGTTAATGGTGGTTCCGGACACCGTCTGCGGCAGCCCGGCGAGCAGGGACGACATGCGCGCCACGTTGCGGTTATCTTCCCCCGCCTGGTTGGCGCAGCCGAAAATCACGTCGTCGATCCGCTCGAGGTCGAGCTGGGGATAGCGGGCCAGCAGCGCGCGCAGCGGCACGGCACCGAGATCGTCGGTTCGGACTGCGGCAAGCGAGCCGCCGTAGCGCCCCACCGGGGTTCGAACGCCATCACAAATAAATGCGTCACGCATCAGGCCTCTCCTGTCACGCTGCCGCCGATGCGGTGAGATTTCCCGCGAAAAAGGGCGACGGTTTTCTGTTGTTGGTTCTGGATTTCAATGTCGTACACGCCGGTCAGCCTGCCCTGGTGCATCACCCGCGCGGTGGCGGTGAGCGTGTCCCCGGCAAAGCCCGGACGCAGAAAATCAATCGAGCAGCCAGAGGCTACCGCCGCCAGCCCCTGGCTGTTGCAGGCGTAGGCAAAGGCGGTGTCAGCCAGCGAAAAAAGCTGTCCGCCGTGGCAGGTTTTGTGGCCGTTAAGCATCTGCGGGGTGATGGTCATGGTCACCACCGCGTAGCCTTCATCCATGTCGACAATGTCCATCCCCATCGCCTGCGCGCAGGCGTCCCGTTCGTACATCGCGCGGGCGTTATGCCAGGCGTTATGACTCATAGCTACTCTCCAGAAGCGCGCGCTGGCGCAGCAGTGAACAGGGGCGATAGCGCTCTTCGCCGTAATGACGCTGCAGGTTCTCCAGCAGCGTCTGCAGCCGCTGCCAGCCCAGTCGCTCGCCCCAGGCGATCGGCCCGCTCGGGTAGTTCACGCCCAGGCGCATGGCAGTGTCGATGTCCTTCTCGCTGGCGACCCCTTTTTGCAGGGCATCCAGCGCTTCGTTGGCAATCATCGCCAGCGTGCGCCAGACCAGCAGGCCGGGATAATCGGCAATCTGCACCACCCGGTTACCCTGCTGCTGCAGGTAGCGGATGACCTTTTGCGTCGCGGTGTGCGGGTTGCTGGCGGCCGCTGCAATCACCGCCACGTCACGCTCAATGCGGTCCACTACCACCACCGCGCCGTTGAGCCGCAGCGCCAGCGCCTGAGCGGTTTCTCCCTGCGTTTCAATCAGATATACATCATCAATTTCGGTGACGCCGTCACGTCTCTTTTCCACGCGCATCGGGCTGTAGCTGTCGTTCACGGCAGGCACCCACCGCACATCGGGTTTGTCACCCTGCCAGTCGTAGACGCCCTTCCCGCTCTTTTTGCCCAGCCTTCCTGCCAGCACCAGCTCCTGCTGGACCAGCGAAGGCAGAAAACGACGCTCCTGCCAGAAGGCGTTAAACACCGAGCAGGTCACCGCGAAATTCACGTCCTGACCAATCATGTCGGTCAGCTCCAGCGGCCCCATCGGGAAACCACCGCCTTCGCGCAGGGCGGCATCAATCACCTCCGGCGGCGCGACCTGCTCTTCCAGCGCGCGCCAGGCTTCGGAATAGAACGGACGGGCGACGCGGTTGACGATGAACCCCGGCGTTGACTGGCAGCGAACGGGCTGTTTGCCCCAGTTCAGCGCCAGCTCGCACAGCGTGTCGGCCACTTCCGGAGAGGTCGCCAGCCCGCTGACCACCTCTACAAGCTTCATCACCGGCGCCGGGTTAAAGAAGTGCAGCCCTGCGACCCGCTCCGGGTGGTGGACGTCCGCCGCAATCGCCGTGACGGAGATGGAAGAGGTATTGCTGGTCAGCACCGTCTGCGGCGGGCAGATCTCAGCCAGCTGTGCAAACAGCGCCTTTTTCACCTCCAGACGCTCGGAGGCCGCTTCAATGACCAGATCGGCCGCTGAGAGCGCCTCGATATCCGTGACCGGAACCAGCCGGGCGAGGATCTGGCTCCCGGCATCGGCGGAGAGTTTTCCGCGCGTCACCCGGGAGGCCAGACGCTGGCGGATCCCGTCGATGGCGCGCGATATCGCGTCGCTGGAGATGTCGTAGATCAGAACCTGATGACCATGGCTGGCGGCGACTTCGGCAATCCCTGCGCCCATCGTGCCGCTGCCAATCACGGCGACAGTGCGTATGTTCAGCATCTTATTTCCCCGTAAAGTTCGGCGCGCGCTTCGCCAGGAAGGCGCTGACGCCCTCGCGGTAATCGTCGCTGCGTCCGGCCAGACGTTGATAGTCGCGCTCCAGATCGAGCTGGGCGTCCAGGGTATTGGTTTCCGCGGCGTTGATGGCCTGCTTGATCAGCCCCAGCCCGAAGGTCGGCTGAGAGGCAAAATGCAGCGCCATCTGCTGCGCCGTAGTGGAGAGCTGTTCGTCATCCACCACCTGCCAGATCATCCCCCACGCCTGCGCCTGTTCGGCGCTGAGTTTGTCCCCGAGCAGCGCCAGCCCCATGGCGCGGGCGCGTCCGGCCACGCGCGGCAGCAGCCAGGTGCCGCCGCAGTCCGGCACCAAGCCGAGCTTGCTGAAGGCCATCACGAAGTTGGCGGAACGCGCAGCAATCACCATGTCGCACCCCAGCGCCAGCGTGGCCCCCGCGCCGGCCGCCACGCCGTTAACCGCGCAAATGACCGGTTTCGGCAGCTTTGCCAGGCGGCGTACCAGCGGGTTATAGAAAGTTTCAACGGACATCCCCAGATCCGGCGCCGGGCCGTTGGGGTCAACGTTGCGGTCGTTCAAATCCTGACCGGCGCAAAAGCCGCGTCCTGCCCCGGTGATCAGCAGGCAGCGAACGGTGTCATCCCGTTCGGCCTGCTTCAGACACTCGGCAAGCTGCTGGTGCATCACGTCGTTAAAGCTGTTCAGACGCTCGGGACGGTTCAGCGTAATGGTCATTACGCCCTGCTCAACATGACTGAGAATAAATTCCACAATTAGCGTCCTTTAAAGTCGGGGGTGCGTTTTTGTAAGAAGGCGTCGATGCCTTCCCGGCGGTCTTCGGTGGCAGAAAGCAGCGTAAACAGCTGGCGCTCCTGGGCCAGACCGGCCTGGAGCGGCACCTCCTGAGACTGGCGCAGCGCCTGTTTCGCCGCCTGCAGCGCCAGCGGAGAGTGGCGCGCCATCAGCGCCGCCTGCTTCAGGGCATACTCCAGCGTCAGCGCTGCCGGGAACACATCGCTCACCAGCCCGGCGCTCAGCGCCTGCTGCGCGGAGAGACTCTCGCCGGTCAGCACCATTTTGCTGGCAAGGGATTTACCGACGCTGCGGATAAGACGCTGGGTGCCGCCCGCGCCGGGCATAATGCCCAGCGTGATTTCCGGCAGGCCGAAACGGGCGTTATCGCCAGCAATGACCACGTCACACAGCAGCGCCAGCTCGCAGCCTGCGCCGAGCGCGAAGCCGTTCACGGCGGCGATCAGCGGTTTGCTGAACGCGTTAACGCGCGCCCACAGCTGTGGGCGGATATCGTTCAGGGTGGCGGGCAGGTCTTTCTCCGCCATTTCGTTGAGATCGGCCCCGGCGGCAAAGCAGCGCTCGCTGCCGTAAATCACGCAGGCGGCGATGTCGGCATCCACGGCGGCGGCCTCAAGCTGCTCAGCAATCTGGGTTAACAGCGCGTTGTTCAGGGCGTTGCGCGCCGCCGGACGGTTGAGCGTCAGCTGCAGCACGCGGCCATGACGGGTAACAGTCAGTTCGCTCATGCCATCCCCTTCGCGTCGAAGTCGACGATCACGTCGGCGGTTAACGGCAGCGACTGGCAGCTCAGCACGTACCCGGCGGCCAGCTCGTCCGGCTCCAGGCTGTAGTTGGTCGCCATATCCACCTTCCCGCGCAGCACTTTGCATTTACAGGTGGCGCACACGCCGCCCTTGCAGGCATACGGAAGATCTGCCCCCTGACGCAGGGCGGCATCCAGGATGCTTTCGTCGTCCGCCGTCAGGGTAATTTCGCGGTCGCGCCCGTCCTGGCGCACGGTCACTTTCTGCCCTTCCGCCTGGATGTGCACCGCGCGTTTAGCGGTGGTTCCCGGGGTGTTAAAGCGCTCAAGGTGAATGGATTTGTCCGGCATCCCCAGCGCCTTCAGCGTCGCTTCGGCGTCGTCCATCATCGCCGACGGACCGCAGATAAACGCCTCGTCATACTGGCGGAAGTTGATCAGGGTTTTCGCCAGCGCCTGCAGCTTTTCCCCGTCGATGCGGCCGAAGAGCAGATCGCTGTCCAGCCGCTCCTGGCTGAAGATAGAGACCAGCTGCAGCCGCTGCGGGTATTTGTCCTTCAGGTCCGCCAGCGCCCGGCGGAACATCATGCTCTGGCTGCTGCGGTTGCCGTAGATCAGGGTGAACTGGCTGTTGGGTTCGGTTGCCAGCGTAGCGGAGATAATCGCCAGCATCGGGGTGATCCCGGAGCCTGCCGCAATCGCCAGATAGTGGCCTTCACGTTCAGCCCGCGGCTGGTAGCCAAACTGCCCCTGAGGAACCATTACCTCCAGGGCCATACCCGCTTTGATCTCATCCCGCGCATAGCGGGAAAAGCGGCCGCCGTCGATGGCTTTGACCGCCACGCTGATTTCGCCCGGGGCGGTACTCCGGCAGATGGAGTAGCAGCGGCGCAGCTCGTCCCCGTCAAGCTTCGTTTTTAACGTCAGGTGCTGGCCGGGGCGGAAGCGGTAGGCGTCCTGCAGTGCCTGCGGCACCGCGAACGTGATGGTCACCGCGTCGCGGGTTTCGGGTTCCACTTTTGCCACTGTTAATGAATGAAACGTTGTCATGGCAGCCTCAAATACATTTGAAATAGTCGAAGGGCTCGCGGCAGGTATTGCAGCGGTAGAGCGCTTTGCAGGCCGTCGAACCAAATTCACTGATAAGCGCGGTGTCGGTGCTGGCGCAGCGCGGGCAGGTCACCTCCAAAGGCGCGTGCGCGTGGCAGCTATGCCCCACGGGCGGGCTGATGCCGTACGCCCGCAGGCGCTCGCGCGCGTCGGCGGTCATCCAGTCGGTGGTCCAGGCGGGGTCAAGCTGGAGCACAATGTGCACCGGGGTAAAGCCGTGAGCGGTCATCGCATCGCGGATCGCCCCCAGCAGGTGTTCCGTTGCCGGACAGCCCGAGTAGGTTGGCGTGAAGCCAATGACCCAGCCTTCCCCCTGCGCCTTCACGCTGCGCACCATGCCTAAATCGGTGATGGTTAACACCGGCACTTCCGGATCGGGGATCTGGCTTAACAGCGCCCAGATCTGCGGGATTTGCGCGGGCGCGATGTCGACGAGGCGTTGCATAGCGTTCTCCTTTACCACTGCTGGCCGGGATACGCGCGCTGGAGATACTGCATCTCCGCCAGCATCGGGCCCAGATGTTCGGTATGCAGCCCCCTCTTGCCACCGGTGCGGTAGGCCACCTCTGCGGGCACCTGCAGGCAGGCTTCATTCAGACCGGCATACACTTCACTTTCCCACGGCTGGCGCAGGAGGCGCGGGTCAACCGCCACGCCGGACTCAATCAATTCCAGCTCCACGTCATCGGCTTCAAACAGCTCCGCCGTAAAACGCCACAGGCCGTCGATGGCCTGCTGCATCTTTTGCGCGGACGTTTCGGTCCCGTCGCCCAGACGCACCAGCCAGCCGCGGCTGAAGCGCAGGTGGTAGCGCGCCTCTTTAATCGCTTTGGCGGCGATGGCGGCAAGCTGGCCGTCGCTGCTTTGGGTCAGGCGTTCGTACAGCGCCACGTTCCAGGCATCCATCAGGTACTGGCGGGCAATCGTGTCGGCGAAGCTGCCGTTCGGCTGCTCCACCAGCAGGACGTTGCGGAACTGACGCTCGTCGCGGCCAAACGCCAGCGTGTCTTCATCACCCTGGCCTTCCCGCTCCGCGGCATAGGTCAGGAAATTGCGCGCCTGGCCCAGCAGGTCGAGACCGATATTGGCGAGCGCGAGGTCAATTTCCAGCTCCGGCGCGTGGCCGCACCAGGCGCCGAGACGCTGGGAAAGCACCAGACCGTTGTCGCCCAGACGCAGGGCATAGGCAGTCACTGAATTCATTCTTTGCCTCACATATGCTCGATGCCGTCGGGGATGGTGTAGAACGTCGGGTGGCGGTAAATCTTGCTTTCCGCCGGGTCGAAGAACTCGCCGCTCTCTTCCGGCTGGGAGGCGACGATTTCGCTCGCCTTAACCACCCATATGGAACACCCTTCGCTGCGGCGGGTGTATGCGTCGCGCGCATTTTCCAGCGCCATGCGATCGTCGGCGGCATGCAGACTGCCCACGTGACGGTGGGATAACCCTTGTTTGCTGCGTACGAACACTTCGTACAGCGGCCAGTAGACATTGCTCATCGTGATTCCTCTTAAGCCACTTTGCGGGCGTGTTGTTTTTCCGCGTGCGCCAGTGCGGCTTCGCGCACCCACGCCCCCTCTTCCCAGGCTTTTCGTTTCGCGGCCAGGCGCTCGTGATTGCATATGCCGCGCCCGTTAATGACCTCGTCAAACTCCTGCCAGTCGATCTCGCCGAAGCGGTAGTGACCGCTCTCTTCGTCCAAACGCAGGTCGGGATCCGGCACCGTCATGCCCAGCATCTCCACCTGCGGCACCGTGTTGTCGACAAAGCGCTGGCGAAGTTCGTCATTGCCGAAGCGTTTGATTTTCCAGGCCAGGCTGCGGGCGCTGTTCGGCGAGTTGTCGTCGTTCGGCCCGAACATCATCAGCGCGGGCCACCAGAAGCGGTTGATGGCGTCCTGCAGCATCTGACGCTGGGCCTCGCTGCCCTGCGCCAGCGCCATGCAGGCCTCAAAGCCCTGGCGCTGGTGGAAGCTCTCTTCTTTACAGATTTTCACCATCGCCCGGGCATACGGACCGTAGGAGGTCCGGCACAGCGCCACCTGGTTGACGATAGCGGCGCCGTCCACCAGCCAGCCGATCACGCCGATATCGGCCCAGCTCAGGGTCGGATAGTTGAAGATGGAGGAGTATTTCATCCTGCCGTCGAGCATCTTCTGGTAGATGTCTTCACGCGCGCAGCCCAGCGTTTCCGCCGCGCTGTAGAGGTAGAGCCCGTGCCCGGCTTCGTCCTGCACTTTCGCCAGCAGGATCGCTTTTCGGCGCAGCGTCGGCGCGCGGGCGATCCAGTTCCCCTCCGGCAGCATGCCGACAATTTCAGAGTGCGCATGCTGACCAATCTGACGGATCAACGTCTTACGGTAGGCGTCAGGCATCCAGTCCTGAGGCTCAATCGCCGTCTCCTGCGCTATGCGCTGCTCAAACCGTTGTTCTTGCGTCACGTCATCACCTTTATGATTCGTTAGTTTGCAAATTAAAGCGTAATGTTGAATCACTTTGTTTTTTAAAAGTTACACAAAGGTTAAATATAACCCCAAGAATTGTTTCCTGGTTTTGTGATGTTGCTCGCAAGGCTTTTGCTACACGCCCTCTGAACAGCCGCTTTGCGCGCTGCAATTCATCAGACCGGATCACAATGTTAACAATTCATTAAAACTCAGCTTGCTTTTTATGATTCATGATTAAACTATTAATGAGTAAATTACGTAACATTTGGAGATAAGCGATGCAGCAGTTAGCCAGCTTCGTGTCCGGTACCTGGCAGTCTGGCCGGGGCCGCGAACGCACTATTCATCACGCCATCAGTGGCGAAGCGCTGTGGAGCGTGACCAGCGAAGGGCTGGACATGGCGGCCGCCCGTCGCTATGCGATTGAGCGCGGCGGCGAAGCGCTTCACGAGATGACCTTTATCGAACGTGCGGCCATGCTGAAGGCGGTGGCAAAGCACCTGCTTAGCGAGAAAGAGACGTTTTATGCCCTATCGGCCCAGACGGGCGCGACGAAGGCGGACAGCTGGGTGGATATTGAAGGCGGCATCGGCACCCTTTTCACATACGCCAGCCAGGGCAGCCGCGAGCTGCCGGATGACACGCTGTGGCCGGAAGACGAGTTAATCCCGCTGTCGAAAGATGGCGGCTTTGCGGCGCGCCACGTCCTGACCTCCAAATCCGGGGTGGCGGTGCACATCAACGCCTTTAACTTCCCCTGCTGGGGGATGCTGGAAAAGCTGGCGCCGACCTGGCTTGCCGGGATGCCCGCCATCATTAAACCCGCTACCGCTACCGCGCAGGTGACGCAGGCGATGGTGAAATCCATCGTGGAGAGCGGGCTGGTGCCGGACGGCGCCATCAGCCTGATCTGCGGCGGCGCGGGGGATCTGCTCGACCAGCTCGACAGCCAGGACGTGGTGACCTTTACCGGCTCCGCCAGCACCGGGCAAAGCCTGCGCGTGCACCCGAATATTGTGGCGAATTCGATTCCGTTCACCATGGAGGCCGACTCCCTGAACTGCTGCGTGCTGGGGGAAGACGTCACGCCGGAACAGCCGGAGTTTGCCCTGTTCATCCGGGAAGTCGTCCGCGAGATGACCGCAAAGGCCGGGCAAAAATGCACGGCCATTCGCCGCATTATCGTTCCGCAAAACCAGATTGACGCCGTGAGCCAGGCGCTGATTGCCCGCCTGAAAAAGGTGGTGGTGGGCGACCCGGCGCAGGAAGGGGTGAAGATGGGGGCGCTGGTCAACGCCGAACAGCGCGCGGACGTGCAGGAGAAAGTGGATCAGCTGATCGCTGCAGGCTGCCAGATCCGTCTGGGTGGCAAAGCGGATCTGCAGGCCGCGGGCGCATTCTTCCCGCCGACCCTGCTGTTCTGCCCGCAGCCGGATGAAACCCCGGCCGTCCACTCTACCGAAGCCTTCGGCCCGGTGGCAACGCTGATGCCGTATCGCAACGCACGCCACGCGATGCAGCTTGCCCGCGCGGGCGGCGGCAGCCTGGCGGGTACGCTGGTTACCGCAGACCTGGGCATTGCCCGCCAGTTTATTGCCGGTGCGGCGCGCGCCCACGGGCGTATTCAAATCCTTAACGAGGAATCATCCAAAGAGTCTACCGGCCACGGCTCCCCGCTTCCTCAGCTGGCGCACGGCGGTCCGGGCCGCGCGGGCGGCGGCGAAGAGCTGGGCGGCCTGCGCGCGGTGAAGCACTACCTGCAGCGCACCGCTATTCAGGGCAGCCCGTCGATGCTGGCGGCCATTGGCAAACAGTGGGTGCGTGGCGCAACGGTGCAGGAAGATCGCGTGCATCCGTTCCGCAAATACTTTGAGGAGCTACAGCCGGGCGATAGCCTGCTGACGCCGCGCCGCACCCTCACGGAAGCGGACATTGTGAACTTTGCCTGCCTGAGCGGGGACCACTTCTACGCCCATATGGACAAGATCGGCGCGGCAGAGTCGATCTTCGGCGAGCGCGTGGTGCACGGCTACTTCCTGATTTCCGCCGCCGCGGGACTGTTTGTTGATGCGGGCGTCGGGCCGGTTATTGCCAACTACGGCATGGAAAACCTGCGCTTTATCGAGCCGGTTAAGCCGGGAGATACCATTCAGGTGCGTCTGACCTGCAAGCGTAAAACGCTGAAGAAACAGCGTACCGCGGAGGAAAAACCGACCGGCGTGGTGGAATGGGCGGTTGAGATCTTCAACCAGCACCAGCAGGCCGTGGCGCTCTACTCCATTCTGACGCTGGTGGCGCGTCAGCGGGGTGATTTCAGCGAAGTGCCCTGATCCTAATCCTCTCCGCAATGGCTGAGCGCTCTCAAATAATGTGCGAGCAGAAGCAATAACGTTGTTTCAGAACGATTGAAGGCGTTCAGCGATGCTCTGGTCCGGCTGTAAATCGCTGAGGCGTTTGCCTTCCGGCCGGGGCGAGGCGCAGGGATGCGCCGAGAGGGCGGGCTTTACAGGGATGTTACCTCCGCCCGTCCCCGATAAGCCGGAAGGAATACGCCGAAGGGACCGCGAAGCGGCGATTTACCGCCAGGAGCCCGGGTCGCCAGGGTGGTGGCGACTGAGCCACCCTGGCACGTTCACCGGTCATGTCGTTACAGAGTAGCAAGGAACATAAAGTGAACGGAATGACCACTACAGCCGTATGTTCCCCCTCACCCCAGCCCTCTCCCTCAAGGGAGAGGGGGTCGCCTGTGCTGACATCATTTGTGGGGAGAGGAAATGGCCCGGCATGTGATGTATCCCCGCTCTTTTTTTAACCTGGCAAGACTGACAAATAATCTGGCAGATGCAGGCAAACGCTTTTCTCAGGCGCCTGTCAGGATAAGGCTGTCACAACACAATAAACACAACAAGATGAGGTCTACGATGGGAAGCAATTCTTCTTTTTCTGCCCGTAGAACGGCGCTGGCCATGGCCGTTGCGCTGTGTTGCGCCTGGCAATCCCCTGTTTTCGCCCACGGCAGCGAGGCGCATATGGTCCCGATGGACAAAACGCTGCAGGACTTTGGTGCGGACGTTCAGTGGGATGATTACGCACAGATGTTCACCATTGCGAAAGACGGTGCCTTTGTGAAGGTTAAACCGGGCGCAAAAACCGCCATCGTCAACGGTAAAACCCTCAAGCTTGAGGTGCCGGTGGTGATGAAAGGCAAGAAAGCCTTTATTTCCGATACCTTCATCAACGACGTTTTCCAGTCCGGCCTTGACCAGACCTTCCAGGTAGAAAAACGCCCTCACCCGTTAAACGCGCTAACGGCGGACGAAATTAAGCAGGCCGTAGAGATTGTGAAATCGTCTGCGGATTTTAAGCCGAACACTCGCTTTACCCAGATTGCCCTTGCAGAGCCTGAGAAAGCCAAAGTGTGGGACTTTGTGCTTAACGGTACGGCAGTGGATGCCCCTCGCCAGGCGAAGATCGTCATGCTCGATGGCAAGCACGTTATTGAAAGCGTGGTGGACCTGAAGGATAAAAAAATCCTGCGCTGGGAACCGGTGAAAGATGCGCACGGCATGGTGCTGCTGGATGATTTCACCGCGGTTCAGCAGATCATTAACGAAAGTACCGAATTCGCCGAGGTGCTTAAAAAACACGGCATCACCGACCCGAAAAAAGTGATTACCACGCCGCTGACCGTCGGGTATTTCGACGGTAAAGACGGCCTGAAGCAGGAAGATCGCCTGCTGAAGGTGGTGAGCTATCTGGACGTGGGCGACGGCAACTACTGGGCGCACCCGATTGAAAACCTGGTGGCCGTGGTCGATCTTGAACAGAAAAAGATCCAGAAGATTGAAGAAGGCGCCGTTGTTCCGGTTCCCATGACCCCGCGTCCCTATGATGGCCGCGACCGCGTTGAGACGCCGAAAAAACCGCTCAACATCACCGAGCCGGAAGGCAAGAACTACACCATCACCGGCGATATGGTGCACTGGCAGAACTGGGATTTCCACCTGAGCCTGGACTCCCGCGTCGGCCCGATGATTTCAACCGTCACGTATAACGACAACGGCAAAAAGCGCCAAATTATGTATCAAGGATCGCTCGGCGGCATGATCGTCCCTTACGGCGATCCGGACGTGGGCTGGTACTTTAAAGCCTATCTCGACTCCGGCGACTACGGCATGGGCACCCTGACCTCACCGCTGGTACGCGGTAAAGACGTGCCGTCCAACGCCGTGATGCTCAATGAAACTATCCCGGATTACACCGGCGCGCCGATGGAGATCCCGCGCGCGATCGCCATTTTCGAACGCTACGCGGGGCCGGAATACAAACATCAGGAGATGGGTCAGCCAAACGTCAGCACCGAGCGCCGCGAGCTGGTGGTGCGCTGGGTGAGTACCGTGGGCAACTACGATTACATCTTCGACTGGGTGTTTCATGAAAATGGCACCATCGGCATTGATGCTGGCGCGACGGGTATCGAAGCGGTGAAAGGTGTTCAGGCGAAAACCATGCACGACGCCACCGCAAAAGACGACACCAAATACGGCACGCTGATCGACCATAACATCGTGGGCACCACCCACCAGCACATCTACAACTTCCGTCTTGATATGGACGTGGACGGCATCAACAACAAGCTGGTGGCGATGGATCCGGAAGTGAAGCCGAATACCGCCGGGGGCCCGCGCACCAGCACCATGCAAATTAATCAGTACGATATTGATACTGAGCAGCAGGCGGCGCAGAAGTTCGACCCGGGCACCATTCGACTGCTGAGCAACACCAGTAAAGAGAACCGCATGGGCAACCCGGTCTCGTACCAGATTATCCCTTATGCGGGCGGTACGCACCCGGTGGCGACCGGCGCGAAATTTGCCCCGGACGAGTGGATTTACCATCGCCTGAGCTTTATGGACAAACAGCTGTGGGTGACTCGTTACCACCCGGATGAGCTCTACCCTGAAGGGAAATTCCCGAACCGCTCCGTACACGACACGGGCCTCGGACAGTACAGCAAGGATAACGAGTCGCTCAACGATCAGGATGACGTGGTCTGGATGACCACCGGCACCACCCACGTCGCCCGCGCGGAGGAGTGGCCGATTATGCCGACGGAATGGGTACATACCCTGCTTAAACCATGGAACTTCTTCGATGAGACGCCAACGCTCGGGAAGAAGAAAGACGAACAGAAATAAATAACGTACCGGGCGCAATGCCCGGTTTTTCATCCATTTACTTGCTGAATACCACTCCCCGATTATAGTTATTTCTACCTCGTTTATTTCCCTTGCATTTCTTGAACCACTTTCAGCCAGGACGCGAATTTTCCACAAGCGACGTAATACATCACTGAGAGGTTTAGGATGAAATTCAATTTGATCGTCAGGAGTCTTGCTCTGGCTGGACTTGTTATTTCCGTCAGTTCCGCGTATGCCGCAGAAGCCCCGAAGGATGCCACGGCAGCAACGCAACAAGCCAATAACGCCCTCTTTAATCAGCTGCCTTTCTCCGACAACACCGATTTTACGAACGCCCACAAAGGCTTTATTGCACCGATTCCTCAGGAAATTATCAAAGGGGAACAAGGGAATATCATCTGGGACCCACAGCAATATTCGTTTATTAAAGAAGGCGATAAAGCACCGGACTCCGTTAATCCCAGCTTATGGCGTCAATCTCAGCTGATTAATATTAGCGGCCTGTTTGAAGTCACCGACGGCGTATATCAGATCCGAAATCTTGACCTGTCAAATATGACCATCATTGAAGGGAAAGAAGGTATTACCGTGGTTGACCCGCTGGTGTCGGCAGAAACGGCGAAGGTCGGGATGGATCTCTATTTTAAAAATCGCGGCAAGAAGCCTGTCGTCGCCATTATTTATACCCACAGCCACGTTGACCACTATGGCGGCGTGCGCGGCGTGGTGGATGAAGCCGACGTGAAGTCCGGCAAAGTGAAGGTCTACGCGCCAGCCGGGTTTATGGAAGCGGCCGTTGCCGAGAATATCATGGCGGGCAACGTGATGAGCCGCCGCGCCAGCTATATGTATGGCAACCTGCTGAAGCCCGATGCCAAAGGTCAGGTGGGCGCCGGTCTTGGAACAACGACCTCCGCCGGGACGGTCACGCTGATTGCCCCGACTAACATCATTGAGAAAGACGGGCAGAAAGAGGTTATCGACGGCCTGACCTATGATTTTATGCTCGCACCGGGATCCGAAGCGCCATCGGAAATGCTCTGGTATATCGAAGAGAAAAAACTGATTGAATCCGCTGAGGACGTGACCCATACCCTGCACAACACCTACTCGCTGCGCGGAGCCAAAATCCGCGAGCCGCTGCCGTGGTCGAAATACATCAACCAGGCGATTGTGCGCTGGGGTGACAAAGCTGAAATCATCATGGCGCAGCACCACTGGCCGACCTGGGGCAACGAAAACGTCGTCAAGCTGCTGAAAAGCCAGCGCGATCTCTATCGTTACATCAACGACCAGACGCTGCGTATGGCGAACGAAGGGCTGACGCGCGACGAAATCGCCGCTAACTTTAAGCTCCCGGATTCACTGGCGCATACCTGGGCTAACCGCGGCTATTACGGTTCGGTGAGCCATGACGTAAAAGCCACCTATGTGCTGTATCTGGGCTGGTTTGACGGCAACCCGGCAACGCTGGATGAACTGCCGCCAGAAGAAGGCGCGAAGAAATTCGTGGAGTATATGGGCGGCGCGGATGCCATCCTGAACAAGGCGAAAACCGACTTCGACCAGGGGAACTACCGCTGGGTGGCGCAGGTGGTGAGCAAAGTGGTCTTTGCCGATCCAAACAACCAGGCGGCACGCAACCTGGAAGCGGATGCGCTGGAACAGCTTGGCTATCAGGCTGAATCCGGGCCGTGGCGTAACTTCTACCTGACCGGTGCGCAGGAGCTGCGTAACGGCGTGGTGAAAGGGCCAACGCCGAACACCGCCAGCCCGGACACGGTGCGCGCGATGACGCCGGAGATGTTCTTTGACTATCTGGCTGTCCATATCAACGGACAAAAAGCGGGTGACGCCAAATCGGTGTTTAACATCGATCTGGGCAGCGATGGCGGGAAGTACAAACTCGAGCTGGAAAACGGCGTGCTGAACCACACGGCGAACGCAGAAGCAAAAGATGCGGACGCGACGCTGACGCTTAACCGTGACACCCTGAATAAAATCATCCTCAAGGAGGTGACGCTGAAACAGGCTCAGGACAGCGGAAATATTAAAATTACTGGCGACAGCGCGAAACTTGATGCCATGCTTAGCTATATGGACAAGTTTGATTTCTGGTTTAACATTGTGACACCGTAACGGTGCACGCAAAAGGGCGGTTCGTCCGCCCTTTCCTGCTTCACGTGTTAGCCAGAAAGGGTAAAAGCGTCAATGGAAAAAAGAAAAAAACCGACACTTGAACGGGCAACCTGGCCAACGCGCCATGCTATGGTCATGCACGGGCTGGCGATGAACCTGCCGTGGCTGGCCTTCGTGAATATCAGCTTCGCGGTGATGATCCTGCTTCGCCACGTCCTGCTTAATACCAGCGATCCCCTTTATCCCCACTCGCCGCAGCTGACGAGAATAGTCGATGCCTCCATGCTCGGCATTATCATCCTCTCCGCTGCGCTGATCCTCATGGCCTGGCGACGCATCGCCGGCATCAGCGTGGTGCTGTTTATCTGCAGCGCCATCTGGTCGGTCTCCTGCTTCTGGTTTATCACCCAGCTGCTGCTCCCGCACGTCTGGCCGCTGTGCGTTATTTTATTACTCGCCGGCTTAACGGCGCTCTATTTTTATCCTGAAGGGCTACTCGCCTTTGTGCTCCCGCTCTGGATCACCCTGCCGGTAGCAAGCTGGATACGGAACGATGGCCTCAACCTTCACTTTTTTGTTATCTGGAGCGTCTTTACGCTGATCCTGATCTGCGGGCGTTTCATCCTGCTAAGTTGGTTTGACGAGGCCTGGCGACGTAACCAGCAAAATCAGCTGCTGATCTCCAGACTGGATGCGCTGGCGCATCAGGATCCGTTAACCAAAACCGCCAATCGCCGGAAAATGGAAGTGGTGCTGGAGAACGCGGTTGAGCAGAAAAAAAATCTTCTCGGTGATTATGCTGGATATCGACTATTTCAAACGCTACAACGACACCTACGGGCACCAGGCGGGTGACGACTGCCTGACGCGCGTGGCGCGGGTGCTGAAGCAGTCGGTGCGCACGCCTGACGATGTGGTGTCACGCTACGGCGGTGAAGAGTTCGTGGTGATCCTGTTTAACTGTCCGGAAAACATCGCAGAAAAGGTTGCCTTACGCATTCAGGACGGCCTGCGCGCGGAGTCCATACCGCACAGCGCCTCAACCGTTAGCGACCATGTCACCGCGAGCATGGGAATTGCGAGCATGGCGGAAGGGTTAGCGGGCACAGAGATCATCGCCCGCGCCGATGCGGCGCTGTATCGGGCGAAGGAGGCCGGGCGGGATCGAGTATGCCGCTGAGAACGGGGGCTATTCCGTTTGACGCCCGGCGATCCACCTGCGGTACTGGCCGGGCGACATTCCAGTCACGCCAGTGAAAGCGCGCCTGAATGCCGTGTCGTCAGCGTAACCGCAAGCGCCAGCAATCTGCGCTATGACGTACCCCGGCTGCTCCAGGAGACGCATCGCCTTTTCAACGCGCATGCGCGTCAAAAAGTTTTTAGGGCTTTCATTCATCTCCTCCGCCATTTTTCGGTGAAAGGTACGAGTGGTCATATTCAGTGCCCGGGCAAGCTGCTCTACGGTAATCGCCGGATTTTCATACCGGACGAGATGTTCCGCCTTCATTATCATCGGATGTACTGAATTTAAAAAACCTGCTGGCGCGTAAACCTGCTGTGACAACGGCTGGCTGTCAGCCACGGCCATATCGGCCGTCAGACGCGCCAGCGTCTGCCCCGCGTGCAGACGGATGATATGCAGCGCCAGGTCAACCCACGAGAGCGGACCGCCGGATGTGATAACCCGCGCGTCCTGCACCAGCGCTTTCCCCCAGACGGGTTTGCTGAGCGGATAACGCTGGCGGAAAGTATGGTAAAGCCACCATGTCGTCGTGCATGCCCGGCCATTGAGTACACCCGCCTCGGCGAGAACCAGCCCACCGGCACAGGCTCCCGCAAGCATCGCGCCTTTATCATACTGGTCGCGCAGCCATGCGCCAGCCTCGTGGACCGCCGCCAGCGAGACCGGGCGTTTCTGCTCGTCAAGCTTCATCCCGCAGGCAATCACGAGGTCGAAGGTTCCCCCGGTGACAAAGCTCCCATCGGCCTCGATCGGCCGACCCTGCGCGTCCGGGACCGGCTTTCCTTCCGCCGTGATGATGACCGCTTCAAATGGCGATATGCCCTCGCCGTCCGGCTGCTGGACAATCACCTCGTTAGCGAGCCAGAACATGTCGCAGAGCCCGGCCACGGCGGATTTCATACTTCCGGGTAACGCTAAAATGCCAATTCTCATGATTCAGGCCTGAGCAGAATGTCTGATTTCGTATGTTAACCGTCATTTCAGACACTACAAACCTCTTTGTGCCTCTCGTTACACTGTGCTTCAACGTCTCTCAGGAAATTACGTCACGCCTATGAAACCGACACGCTTGCCCGTTCTTCTTTCTTTGCTTTGCATGGCTGCATCCCAGCCTGTACAGGCGCGGATTAATAACATCATCCTCGTTCACGGTGCCTTTACCGACGGTTCCGTCTGGCAGGAAGTGATAGACCGTTTGCAGACCCGGGGCTACCGCGTCACGGCAGTGCAGAACCCTCTGACCTCGCTGAAGGATGACGTCGCCGCCACGGAGCGTGTCATTGACCGTCAGCAAGGGGAAGTGGTCCTTGTCGGCCACTCCTGGGCTGGCGCGGTCATCGCTCAGGCAGGCAATAACCCGAAGGTGAAAAAGCTGGTTTTTCTCTCCGCTCTTGCCCCCGACAGCGGTGAATCGGTCACCTCTCTTCTTACCCGCCTTAACGCCCCGATGGCCGATATGCGCCCGGATAATAATGGGCTGATCTGGCTGGACGATCCCGATGCCTATCAGCGCACGATGGCCAATGACCTGCCTCTTAAACGCGTAAAGCTGCTGACGGCAACGCAGCAGCCCATCGCGGCAAACGCCTTTAGCGAGAAGGTCAAACATGCCGCCTGGCGCGAAAAGCCCTCATGGTATCTGATAACCGAAGACGATCGCGCCCTTTCTCCCGGCGTCCAGCAGCAGCTTGCCGGCGCCATGAACGCCACCGTCCTGCGTATTAAGAGCAGCCATATGTCGATGATTTCCCACCCGGACGCCGTCAGCCAGTTTATCGAACAAGCAACCCAGACCGACGCAAAGGAAACAAAAAAATGAATATCCTGCATATAGATTCAAGCATTAACGGCGAGTTCTCACTTTCACGTCAGCTGACGGCAGAGGTGGTTCGCCAGCTCGCGTCAGATAAGGTGGTTTATCGCGACGTCGCTAAAACCCCCATCGCCCATCTCACCGGCACCGTCGCTGCCGGCTTCCGGCCGCTGCGGATATCCGCGGACGCTACGGCTGAAGACGTCCGCGAACACGAGCTGTCCGGGGAGCTTGTGAACGAATTTCTCAATAGCGACATCATCGTGATAGGCGCCCCTATGTATAACTTCTCAGTCTCAACGCAGCTTAAAGCCTGGTTAGATCGACTGGCTCAGCCGGGAAAAACCTTTAGCTATACCCCGACGGGCCCGGTGGGGCATGCGACCGGCAAAAGGATTATCGTCGTTTCCACCCGCGGCGGGATCTATCACGGTACGCCAATCGAAGACATGGATTTTCAGGAGCGATACCTGCAGAAATTATTTGGCTTTCTGGGCATCGACAGGGTGGAATTCGTTCGTGCGGAAGGGGCGACGCGCGGTGAGGAGATCCGGACTAGAGGCGTTGCGCAGGCGTTTGCCGCTATTCCATCGGTCATCGCCGCAGCATTAAAATAGCCGCCGGGTTAAAGCCTGCCGGGTAACCGCAGCGTTACCCGGCAGTGTTTTTTAATACCGCACGCAAACCGACTTGGTTTCACACCAGCCGTCCAGCCAGTCCGGGCCAAAGTCACGCCCGGTGCCGGACTGCTTCATGCCGCCGAACGGCAGGTTGGCGTCGATCAGCGTATGGCTGTTCACCCAGACGGTGCCCGCCTGCAGCCTGTCGGTATACTCCAGCGCCTTGCTGATATTCTGCGTCCAGACGCTGGCCGTCAGGCCATATTCGCTGTCGTTTGCCAGCTGGAGCGCCTCTTCCCCGTCAGCGACGCGCACCAGGTTGACCACCGGGCCAAACACCTCTTCTCGGGTCAGGCGCAGCGAGGCATCCGGGTTCACCACCAGCGTCGGCGCAACGTAATAGCCTTTGCCTTCAGGCCCCCTGTTACCGACGATCAGCTCCGCGTTGCGCGACTTGGCTTCATCAAGGAAAGTCTGCACCTTGTCGCAGTGCGCGCGCGACACCAGCGGGTTGATAAACGCTTCCGGCGACATGCCCGGCCCGACGCTGAGGGATTTCACCGCCTGCTCAAACCCGCTGACCAGCGTGTCAAACAGCGGCGCTTCAATATAGATGCGCGAGCTCGCCGCGCACACCTGCCCCTGGTTCAGGAAGCTGCCGGTCATCAGGCCTTCAATCACCCACGCCGGGTCCGCGTCTTTCAGTACGATAGCCGGGTTCTTCCCACCCAGCTCCAGGGTCACCCCGGTTAGCGTGTCCGCCGCCGCGCGGGCGATTTGCTTGCCCGTCGCCGTTGAGCCGGTAAAGCTCACCTTTGCAATATGCGGATGCGAGGTCAACGCTGCGCCGCACACCGCACCGCTCCCGGTCACCACGTTGAACACCCCGTCCGGGATGCCCGCTTCGCTTGCCAGTTCCGCCACGCGCAGCATGGTCAGCGGCGTGGTCTCTGACGGCTTGATGACAATAGAGCAGCCCGCGGCCAGCGCAGGCATCACTTTCCACATCCCGATCATCAGCGGGAAGTTCCAGGGCACAATCCCGGCCACCACGCCAACCGGCTCTTTACGCGTCCACGCCTGATAGCGGGCGCCCTGCGGCAGCGGGATGGAAAGGTCGAGGGTCTTACCCGAAATTTTGGTGGTCAGCCCGGCGGTATAGCGCATCCAGTTCAGGGTGCAGCCGACTTCAAACATGCGGGAAATGTTGATGGATTTGCCCTGCTCCAGCGTTTCAAGCTGGGCCAGCTCTTCGCTGTGCTGCTCCACCAGATCGGCGAAATGAAGCAGGATCCGCTCGCGCTCCGCCGGCAGTTTTCCGGCCCAGCTGCGGGCGACAAACGCGCGCCAGCCGGACATGACGGCACGATCAACGTCGTCGACGCTGGCATCGGCAGTCGAGGCAATGACCTCGCCCGTGGCCGGGTTGAAGACGTTCAGCCGCTTTTCACTGTCCGACGCGGCCTGACGCCCTTCAATCCACAGGCCATGCTGTCGGTCTAAAAATTGTTGTACGGCAGGCTGAATGGCCACCTGTGATTCAGACATAGGATACTCCTTCGTTATTCTTCGCAGGGTGTCCATCCAGTCTAAGTGGGGTTTTGCGTTCTCGCTTTTGTCTCTGTGACATTCGCTTTGCCACCTGTGACAGGCTCCGCAAATCGCGATAATTGCCGCTTATATCGCTGTTACCGGTGAGTGTTCTTTCCTATAGTCAGCCTCATAGCTCTGACAAAATGCAACACAAATGCAACAATGCGAAAACGTTGACGGTGCAGTGAGAGAAGCGATGGCGTGTGCAAGCGAGCAGGAACAGTATCAGCAGTGGCTGGCGCAAATTAACCAGGTTTGCGGGCGTTTTAACGCGCAGCCCACCGGGGGGAAATTCTTCGGCGAGCTGGAGACCAGCTATGCGCGCAGCCTGAAGCTCAGCACCGTGACCGCAGGCGGCGTTAACCTGTTCCGCTCCCGTCAGGAGATCGCTCAGAGTAATGATGCCTGGTTCTATACCGTGTTCCAGCTCGAAGGCAGCGCGGAAATTGAGCAGGATGACCGTCGCGCGCTGCTCAAAACCGGTGATATCACGCTGATTGACGCGTCGCGTCCCTGCTCGATCAACTGGCGGGAAAAATCCCGCCAGATTTCGCTGCTGGTTCCCCGTCAGATTATTGAGCAGCAGTGTCGTTTCCAGGAGATAAGCTGCGCGACCGCCCTTTCCCGCACCTTGCCCACGGTACAGCTGAGCCATCGCCTGCTGATGGAGAGCATGAGCAATGCCGACCTGAGTGACCGCGAAAGCGAAGCGGCGCTCGAAGCGATGATCTGCCTGCTGCGCCCCGCATTCCAGCAGCGTGAAATCATTCAGCCGCGCAAGGAGCGCCAGTTCCAGCATGTGGTGGCGCTGATTGACGACCATATTCAGTCTGAATCGCTACGCCCGGAATGGATTGCCGCCGAGAGCGGTATGTCCGTGCGCAGCCTCTACCGCATGTTTGCCGAAAAGGGGCTGGTGGTGGCGCAGTACATCAAAAACCGTCGTCTGGATCTCTGCGCGCAGGCACTGCAATCAACCGGTGATGATGAAAAGCTGGCGGGCATTGGCTACAGCTGGGGGTTCACCGACCATAGCCATTTTTCAACGGCGTTTAAGCAGCGTTTTGGCGTCTCGCCGGGTGAATACCGCAGGCGCTACCGCTAACTACTTTTTGAGCCATTTTCCGTTAATGCCCTTTACGTATTCGCCCGGCTGCGCGCGGGCAACCAGTTTCTGACCGGCCATTTTAGCCACTTCATCGACCGGCAAATTATTGCTGTCAGCCAGCTTCTGATAGTTTTCCGTGCGCGCCGCATTGATACGATTGACCAGCGCCAGCGTTTCCGCGTCCTGTTGAATCGGGGCAAGATAGCCGCTCAGGGTTTCCCCCACGCGCCCCTGCGCCCGGGCATCGTTTAAGGTCAGCGCAGCCGCCTGCACGTTCATCCCCAGCGCCAGTAAAATCAGAGCTAATCGTTTCATGGCATCCTCAGAACAGATCGCTGCGCGATTTCAGCAGGGTTTCAACGTCTTTATCGACCTTAATATGGATTTCATGTTCGATTTTGACATTCATATTGATGGTAATCGGCTCCTTTGGTGCAGCGACTTCAATGCGCGGCGTACAGCCGGCCAGTAGCGCGGCAACGGCAACGGTGAGCACACCAGCCATCTTTTTCATTGTTGTTCCTCACTTTCCTTGCCAGTCAAACTGCGGGGAGCAGGTATCGCCGCATGTTGCTCAAACCAGGTTTGCAGGTTGTCCCCAAAACGCAGGCTGCGCCAGAGGGTAAAGACATTCTCGTCATGGGTATAGTTCAGGTTGACGGAGCTGCTTTTGCCATCCACCCGGCTGGTCCCCTTGATGGTCGCCTGCATGGTTAATTCACCCAGATTATCTAAGTTGATTCTCGTCCACGAACGCGAAATTTCCATATAGCGGAGCCAGTTAATGGCCGCGCCCGCCACCATATTATCTTTCACGATGGCGTCGGCCGTATCTTTGTCGATGCGTAGCGTCATTGGCCCCGGGTTGGTCAGCCAGCCATCTTTAATGATCCATTTTTCATTGTCCAGCCAGAACGGCAGCGCCCCGCTCACCGGCCCTGACATGGCAAACTGCTTCGGATTGACGGCGCTGATCAGCTCGCTGGAGGATATATTGTCCACGCGCAGCAGGGCCGGATCGTGCTGTGGCATCCGCAGCTGCTGCATGGTGATCTTCCCGCCGAGTGTTTCCACCTTCACGTTGGTGAGGAGCAGCGGATTGTCCTCAGTCCAGGGATAGTCCCCCTGTAGATCGGCGGTAATGTTGCGTGCGGTCACCAGGTTTTCCACTTCGCCTATGCGCAAGGTGACCGGACCGCGCGTGCCGAGGGACCAGGTTCCCTCGCTGAAGCGGAACGGCAGCACAAAATCGACGCCGTTAATCTGGTTATCCGGCATCCAGACGCTGCCGGACTTCAGCACGCCGTGCCCACCGGCCTCAAAGCCCTGATCGGCCGCCGCCGAGAAGGCGACCTGCGCGTAAAGTTCCCCGTCGCGCAGCGTCATTTTCCAGTCCGGCGGGATCAGCGGCTGGAATACGGTGAGCGACTGTTTCGGCCACCAGGCCTGCCCGCGAAGGCGCACGCCGTCCCAGCGACCGTTCACCTGTACAGGGCCGATTTTGTCCGCATGGAGGTCGCCCTTAAACTGAAAAATGGTGGGGTCGGTACCGTCGACGCTGAAGGTCAGGACCGAGGGCGGCAACGCGCTGCCGCCTGAGAAACGGGTTTGCCCGGCGTTGAGCGACAGCGCGCCGCTGAAGGCCGGCTTTTCGGGGTCACGCAGCCAGCGCACCGGTTGATCCAGCACCAGACGCGGCTTGCTGACCTCCATCGTGCCGTACTGGAGCTTGTCAAAACCGGTGGAGAGCGCCGTCAGCTCAATAAGATTGTCGCGCCACTCGCCTTTCCCGGCGACATCCCAGCGGGCATGCATCGGCGTAAAGCCGCCTTTCCCCCAGTAGCGCCACTGCCACAGGCCGTTATCAGGTAAAAAGTCGTTGGCCTGGCCGTCCAGGTGGAGTTCAAAATCCCCCATCTGGTTTTCATGGGCGCGCAGAATCGCCTGTAAACGACCGTCCACGCCCTTCTGCGTCAGCTTCACGCCCGCCAGCGGCCAGCGGATTTCATCGATATCGAGTGAGTCAATGATGCGCCCGCGCGAGCGGAGCAGCGCGCCAGGCTCAAAGGCCAGCTGCGGTTCATACAGGCTGCCGGTCAGCGTTGCGGGCAATTTTGCGTAAAGAATAAGATCGTTTTGCTTCGCCTCGCCGCTGAGATGCAGGGGCATGTCGCTGTTTTCCATACTGAGCCTGCCGGGCCCAATGTTCAGTACCGCGTTGCCTTTCCCCGCATCACCCTGGGTAAGCACATTCAGTCGTCCGGTCAGGGTGGTTTTATCCAGCCCCTGCTGCCAGTTGTCTGCGCGAAGGGACACGCGCCCGCTAAGCGGCATACCGGAAAGATCCCAGTTCCAGCGCCCGTCGCTGATGTTCAGCTGCTCCGCCGTAATCTGCCACGGCAGGTCAAGCAGCGGATCGGGATTGTCCCGCGCCATCACCACCAGCTGTCCCTGATTGTCTTCCCAGTCCAGATCGGCATCGACCAGAGACGTTAACTGTGGCACGTTAAAGGTCGCGACCGCGTGACCTTTCACCGGCACGCCATCCGGTACCAGCGGCAGGGTAAACTCGCCCACCAGCTTAATCGGCTGCGGCTGGTCCGGCAGCTGTACATCGAACTGGCTGACCGAGAGCGTCTGACCGCGAAGCGTGCCTTTAATGCTGACCTGCTCGCCTTTATAGGCGATCTCCTGAATGGACGGCGTCAGCGACGCATGCAGCTCCCCCTGCCACTGCTGCCAGGGCGACAGCGTCAGACGGTGAACCGTGATCCAGGTATTCGGTAATACCGCCTGCCACTGTGCCAGCGTTTTGGGGGCGACCGTTGAAGGCGCAGACTGGGGGATTTTGCTCAGACAAATGGAGTTAAGATCCAGCGCGCCGATATCCAGCTTCCAGCGGCTCGGATGTGACAGCGTCACGTTATCGATGCGGGCAATTTCGCAGTCTTCAACCAGATAGCGAAGATCGGGGATCGCCAGCGCGTGACGGGTAAGTTTCGGACTCTCTTCGAAAGCGATGCGCGTTCCGACGGGCAGCCAGATCCCGGCGAGCGTCGGTACCCACTGGGCGAGCGTCATCAGCAGCGTCAGCGGCAACAATATGAACAGCAGTAAAAGCGCAAGAGCGGCTTTATATTTACCCTTCATGGGCAGTTAATATCCTGATTTAGCGAAAGAATTAAGCTGGCAGTGCCGATCATTGTCGCATGTTTAGCGATTGAGTTGAAGTTAACGCCAAGTTAAGAATAGATGCTGTAATAGTAAGCGGTGATTTTTTTGCCATGCGTAACCTAAAGAATATATTTTAGGTTCAATTGGTTACGCATAAATTCAATAATAATCGCAGAGCAGAGTTGCGAAATTAATACCTATTCCGTGGCATTGCCAGCAGGTAAAGCATGGCGAATATCAATGATCCCCAATACACCGAGTCGTACCGCCAGGGATCAAAATCAATACGTAAAAAACCACTAACAAACTCATAGCCGTTGGCAAAAACGTTAATTTGAATGGCTGCAATAGCTATCACAAACAGCGTATAGGCGATGAAGAGAGGATATTTACGAAGCCTGTTGACCTTGAGTTTTCCGAGGTACAATAAGCAAAAAATGGCAATAGATACAATGAAATAGCACACAGCAGGTAGAATCGGTGGGGTTAATGACAACTCGAACTGTTCCGACATAATTAATTCTCTTTAGCTATCTGGTACATCTGCCAACCTGTGACGCTTCCACTGGTTAAATCCAGAGCCATCGCTGTTTTAGAAGCCTCTTGCCATCCTCTGATATAATCAGATTCGATGTTGCGAAACAGACTCCAGGATTTTTCTCTGGGAGCAAGTACTCTCCTGCCCGCGCCATAGGCTGATAAAGAAATATCAACTACACCATAGACAATATCAGCTTCATTATTCCCATAGCCGAGCTTCGCTGCTGCGTAACGATAAGCATCTCTTAGCGTGCCAGAACGATCTTCACGATAAAGAAGATAATACCCATTTTCATACATGTTGTTTAGCCCATGAGTAATCATAGGTGCACCATACGCAGCACAGGCAAGACCAAGCGAACCGACGCATAAACTAGCGCCCCCATACACTTGCGCCCCACCGGCAACGAAGCCGATCTGTTTAAGCGCTAAAGTCGTCGTTGTTGTCCGATTTTTTTCAACAACAATGAATAATTTAGCCTTATTGAAGGTAAGTAAGTCATCCTGTTCCTTAAGATGATGTATCTGTTCATCAAGTAATTGAATCCCACCTGACCAGGTCAAGCAATGCGACTCGATCTCCCTTCTCAGATGAGCAACAAGTTGTTGAGTTTCAAAAAACATGCCAGCGGTACCATAAAGCAAATGCTTTGTGGCAATTCGCTGCGCAAGATTTTCAATCTCTAAGACTTTCTCTTCGAAATGACTTTTATCCCGATTATGGTTGTACATTCGGTCTCCCTGTCATTTTAAATGATAGTAGTAATACTACCTTCAATGTTAGGACATTCAAAGAGCTACGTCATTTTAACAGCTAAAGGTAGTCACATTTTCAAGCATTGGTAAACCACTTCCCCAAACATACGCACTTGTTGTGACTTTAGTCTCCCCCATAGCCCCTTAGAGTAAAACAAGCAGACATGTCGCTGGTGTCAGGCCCGCTTAAGAAATCGGTGGATATGAATATCATGGAGTTAGGGTGTACATATGCTCTAGAATAATTGATAGAACTTATTGAATTCAATAATATTTTAGAAATTGTAAGATAATTTTAATCATGCTAACGTGAATGCAAAATCACTGGAGAAAGTCTTATGAAACTCGCGGTATATAGCACAAAGCAGTACGACAAAAAGTATCTGCAACATGTTAACGAGGCTTACGGGTTTGAGCTTGAATTTTTCGACTTTCTGCTGTCCGAAAAAACCGCCAAAACGGCGCACGGCTGTGAAGGCGTCTGTATTTTTGTTAACGACGACGGCAGTCGTCCGGTGCTGGAAGAGTTGAAAAAACAGGGCGTGAAGTATATCGCCCTGCGCTGCGCGGGCTTTAATAACGTGGACCTCGACGCGGCCAAAGAGCTGGGTTTGAGGGTGGTGCGCGTCCCGGCGTACTCCCCGGAAGCGGTCGCGGAGCATGCGATTGGCATGATGATGTCGCTCAACCGTCGTATTCACCGCGCTTATCAGCGTACCCGTGACGCCAACTTCTCGCTGGAGGGGCTGACCGGCTTTACCATGTACGGCAAAACCGCGGGCGTGATCGGCACCGGTAAAATCGGCATCGCCGCCCTGCGCATTCTGAAAGGCTTCGGCATGCGTCTGCTGGCGTTCGATCCGTACCCGAGCGCCGCTGCGCTGGAGCTGGGCGTGGAATACGTCGACCTGCCGACCCTGTTCTCCCAGTCTGACGTGATCTCCCTGCACTGCCCGCTGACGCCGGAAAACTACCACCTGCTTAACCAGGCGGCGTTTGACCAGATGAAAGATGGCGTGATGATCATCAACACCAGCCGCGGCGGGCTGGTTGACTCTCAGGCCGCTATCGAAGCGCTGAAAACCCAAAAAATTGGCGCGCTGGGGATGGACGTGTACGAGAACGAACGCGATCTGTTCTTTGAGGACAAGTCGAATGATGTGATCCAGGACGACGTGTTCCGCCGCCTGTCTGCCTGTCACAACGTGCTGTTTACCGGACACCAGGCGTTCCTGACTGCCGAAGCGCTGATCAGCATTTCAGAAACCACGCTGGGTAACCTGCAGCAGCTGGAAAAGGGCGAAGCGTGCCCTAACGAACTGGCATAAGCGTGACGCCGGGTGGCGGCTATGCCCCACCCGGCGTACTGTCTGTTTCCCAGGTCCGGTGCGCAAAGCACCACCATAGCAGAACGGCCACCAGCGCAATCGCGCTCAGGACGCTGAATGCCGTGGCAAATGAGTAATGACCCGCAATCGTGCCGGTTAACGCCGGACTCATGGATGCCCCAACCCCCTGCATCAGCATCACCACGCTCTGCCCGGCATTGACGTGCCCGCTTCCGCGCAACAGCACCACGATAAACGACGGCACCACCACCCCCAGGATCCCTGCGGCCAGCCCGTCGAGGATTTGTACCGGGATCATCATGAGCGGCGCGTCCGTAGACGCCGCCAGCGCCGCGCGCACCGGCATCACCAGCAGCGCCAGCATAATTAAGCGCCAGTAGCCGTAGCGGTCTATTCGGTTAGCGACCCAGATGGCGACAGGGATCATCACGGCCTGGGAGATGATAACGGTGCCCGCCGCGTACAACCCGGGGTTGATCGAGGCGGGCGCGGCGGCCACCCTCATGCTCAGCATCGGCAGCAGCGCGGCGTTCGCCAGGTGAAAGAGCAGCAGCGTCAGCCCGGTGACAAACAGCGCCCGGTTTTTAATCAGCATGGCAAAGCCGGGAACCGGCAGGCCGGTGGAAGAGGACAGCCCGCGCGCCGCGTCGTTATCAATATCCCCGTTGCGAATGGCAAGCAGCGCGCAGAGCGTTAACAGCGTGGTACAGGTCATCAGAAGGAAAATCCCGCCGACGCCCCAGTACCACGCAATGCCGCCCGCAATCAGTGCGGTAACAAAGTTGCCGCCGTGATTGAACGCCTCATTTTTGCCCATCTGCGCGCTGAACCCGCCCTGACCGGTCAGCCCCAGGGTAATTCCGGCGATCAGCGGACCGACAAACGCCGCACAGATACCGGAGACAATTTGCGAAACGGCGACAACAGCGCTCTGCTGGCTAAACCAGAGCAGGAGCGTGCTAAGAGTGATGAGCAGGCACACCAGCGCCAGCACGGTCCGCTTGCTGCGTGAGGTGTCGGTGATGAATCCCGCCGGCAGCGTGGCCAGTAATCCCGCCAGACCACCTGCCGTCATCAGGATGCCGATATCATCAGGGGTCCAGTGGCGTTCGGTCAGAAAAATACCGAGAAAAGGACCTAGGCCATCGCGGACATCCGCAATGAAAAAGCTTGTCAGGCATAATGCCCGCAGCGAACGAAGAGACATACTGCCTGCCTTTGTCTGTTATCGCCTGTAAAAAAGAAAATGTAGTATAACGGGTATTTTTGAAAATCAGATGACGTCTTAAAAAACATGCTTTCCGAACTTAAACAATTCATAACGGAGTCTGTTTTTTCGCTTTACTCATTATCGGCCCTGACTATACTGGCAATAAATTTTCACAGGAGTCCTTCGTTGGAAAGTTATTTTATCGTCGATACGAAGGTAAGCTAGCGCGATTTTCTCGCTGCTTACCTGAAAAGGTGGGCAGCAATCCTCTTTAAGCGATTGTATCCCGACACAGTAAGAACCACTCAATTTGTGGGGCATCGCATGTTCATGTTTACTCATTCACTCTTTCCGCCACCGTTGTCCTGACACGCTTAGCATTTAAACGGCGTTATGATGTGCTTAGCAAAGCACTGACGCTTATTATTTAATAACGTTAACAGGCGACAGGCTGATGTTCCCTTATATCTCTCATCTGCTCGCAGCGATGCTGCTGGGCGCAATTATTGGCGCGGAAAGACAGTGGCGCCAGCGTATGGCCGGGCTTCGTACCAATGCACTGGTTGCCACGGGTGCGGCAGTGTTTATTTTAAGTTCGGTATCGACTTCTCCTGATAGCCCGGGGCGTATCGCAGCGCAGATCGTCTCCGGAATCGGCTTTCTTGGCGCTGGCGTCATTATGCGTGAAGGAATGAATATTCGTGGTTTGAATACCGCCGCAACGCTGTGGTGCTCGGCCGGAATTGGCGTACTGTGCGGATTAGGCCAGTTCTGGAATGCCGCCATGGCCAGCCTAATTATTCTCTGCGCTAACATATTGCTTCGCGAAGCCGCGCAGCGAATTAATCAACTGCCCGTGCTTCATGAAGGCGAAAAATGCTATGTCCTTAAAATCACCTGTAATGATGAGCATAAAGATGCGGTGCGGCAAAGCATCGTAGATATGGCGAAAGAGTTGACGTTAAGTCTGAAAGCGATTTATTCCGCTACTGCGCAAACAGAAGGTAAAACTGAAATCCGGGCGGAGGTGATGACCCGGGAGGAATACCGAAAATTGCTCGATCTGATTATGGGTAATATGGGCGGAAATAAAATTATCGCGTCCGTCAGCTGTCACGCAATATAAAACCTAAACCGGGCGTTACGCCCCGTTTAGGCTTTGCCGTTTAGCCGGAAACGAACGGTGATGCGGAGATATTCATAAAGCTGTGCTGATTTTAGCCAAGCGTTTCATCATCTCCGTCGTCAGGCCGAGCTGCTCGCTGCCCATAAGATGAGATAATTTCTCCTTAGCGGATTGCCAGACCGGGATGAGCTCCTCGAGCAGACGCCAGCCCTCAGCTGTCAGCGTGAGTCGTTTCCCTGCACGTCCACGGCCTCCAGCCGAATCGATAATGCCGCGCGATTCCAGACTGCGGATATTTCGACTCAGCGTGGTCGCATCCACCCCGGCTCTGGCGGCGAGTTCCGCAACGGTTTCATTTGGGGAACCCCCGATGCCAACCAAAAGGCTGAACTGCTCGGCAGTCAGCTCAAACGGTCTGAAGCAGGCATTGTAATAGCGCGTAATAGCCCTTGCGGCAGCGCGCGCCTGAAACCCAGGGCAGACTTCCGGGATCGTCTTCAACAACGCAACATCAATGTTGTTCATCATTTCATCTCGACAATCAATGCTAAAGTTAATACTGTATATACATTATTTATCATATTAAGGAACGGCTATGCCAGCCTTCGTTCATATCAACTTACGCGTTATTGATCCAGCCAGACAGGCCAGCCTTGCCCCCCGCTTCACGTCTGCATTAGAAGAGGCAGGAGGTAAAATCGTTCATTTTGGTGCTGTCGCACAGCTCCTGGAAGGGGAAGTGGAGCCGTTACCCTATGCGGGCATTTTTGAATTCCCTACCCTGGAGCAGGCCCTTGCCTTCTATCATTCGGAAAAATATGCGCCGATTAAGGCTGAACGCCAGCTCGCCCAGGAGGCGAGAATGTTCATTGTCGCGACGGAATGACAGCCAGGTTCGACTGTACGCATATCACATAACCGAAATTTGTACCCGTTATGACAGCTTGCTCTCTGTTTTCCTGAAATTAACGGTCTACCCTGAGTTGTGTGAAAAACACTCAGGAGGGACAAATGTATAACTCAATTTTGGTTCCAATTGACATTTCTGAGGATAGCCTGACGCACATGGTTATCCCCTTCGTTCAGGCACATACAGCACTTAACACAGCTAAAGTTCACTTTCTTACTGTCATTCCATCGCTACCGTATTATTCATCATTAGGCCTGGCCTATTCGGTAGAAATGCCGAAGCTGAAAGAGTTCCAGCACGCGGCCTTAGCGAAGCTGGATGAAATCGTTAAGCAATTCAAAATCCCTCCCGACAAGATACAGACTCATGCCTTGACGGGATCTCCAAAAGATCAAATCCTTAAGCTCGCTGACACGATCGATGCCGACCTGATTATCATCGCTTCCCACAAACCTGACATATCGACATATTTGCTGGGTTCGAACGCTGCGGCAGTGGTTCGGCATGCGAAATGCCCTGTCCTGGTCGTGAGATAGAAAACGGCGTTTACGCTCGTGGATGCGAACGGATAGCGGATAACAAAAACCGGGCGCGATGCCCGGTTTTTCATTTACGCAGCCCTGAGTGAAAGCGCGATTTAGAGATTTACTCTGTTGGCGTTTAAATTTAAGTCCGTAATGGCGGCCGGTTTTCCAAGCAAGTAGCCCTGGACTTCATCACATTTATTTTTTTTCAGAAAAGACAGCTGTTCCGCGGTCTCCACCCCTTCTGCGGTTACCGCCATGGAATAGGCTTTCCCCAGGTCGATAATTTTCTCCACGACTGACTGGTTCTGCGGCGAGTCACCGAGGGTAAAAATAAAGCTCTTGTCGAGCTTAAGCCCGTCAAACTGAAACTTCCGCAGATAGCTCAGTGAGGCGTAGCCGGTACCGAAATCGTCAATCAGAATGCGGACGCCCATTTTTTTGAGAGACTTCATGGTCTGCAAGGTTTTTTCAGGATCGGAAAGCGTAACGTTTTCAGTGACTTCAATTTCCAGCCGGTTGGGTTCAAGCCCTGTTTCGCGAAGGATCTCTTTTATCCTTTCGGCAAGATCGCTTGCCTGGAATTCGATAGCAGAAATATTGACGGAGACCGATAATCCCGGCAATTTATCTTTCGTCTCCGCACAGGCTTTGCGTATGACCCAGTTGCTCAGGCTAATAATCAGCCCGGTTTCTTCTGCCAGCGGGATAAACTGATCGGGCATTATGGTCCCCCGAGCCGGGTGCTGCCAGCGTACCAGCGCTTCGACGGCATCAATAGTAGAATACCGGAGGTTATAACGCGGCTGGTAAACCAGGTAGAGCTGTTCTTCGCGAATTGCGGTCTTGAGTTCTAATTCCAGTTTCCTGCGTTCGGTCAACTTTTCCGACATATCCGGGCGATAATAGACCCATCGGTTTCTGCCGGATTGTTTCGCCTGATACAGCGCAATATCCGCGTAGCGTAGAAGATCGTTTGCGCTGCTGCTATCCCGGGGAGCCAGCGCAATGCCCATGCTTACGCCTATCGCCACATCATTGCCCTCAATGGCGAAAGGACGGTTAAGTTCTTGCACGATGCGACGACACACCTCCTCAATCTGGTCTTGCTGGCTGGTGTTGCCGAGGAGAAGCATAAATTCATCCCCTCCCTGCCGTGCGACAAAGTCACCTCGACGAACGCAATTTTTAAGACGTGAAGCGACCTCACCAAGCAGTGCATCGCCGGTGGAGTGCCCGAAAATATCATTGACGGGTTTAAACTTGTCTAAATCAAGACAAATCATGGCAAAGGGATAATGGTTAAGGTCTTCTTTCGCTAACTTACCAGCCAGAAATTCCTTAATATGATACCGGTTCGGCAGACCGGTTAATTCATCATGGCGTGACAGGAACTCCACGCGTTTTGTTGCTTCAACTTCCTGAGAGACGTCGGTTGCCGCGCCTCGCAACACCACCGTTCCATCAGGCTGAGCAGAAAATTTTGCCAGAAGCGTGCAATATGACGTGGTTTGTTGCGCGTGAGTATATGGGCAGTTTTTAAATTCAAAGCGTTCGGTTAAGTCCCGCTGCCTGGCGCAGTCATGTGATAATTCGCTTGTCGACGGAAAGAGTTCATCCAACCTGCGGCCTATCCATTTGCTATTTTCATATCCCGTTATTGTAGAAAAACGACCCGATAGCCACGTTATCCTTAACGATAAATCTGTTTCCCAGAACCAGTCGCTGGTTGTTTCACTGACGTCCCGGAATCGTTTTTCACTCGTAATAAGATTCAACCGCGCCTGCTCGAGGAGAAACGTATTTTCGTCAAGTATTCTCGCCTTGTGCATAATATGACGCATTAATATCACCGTCATCGATACCGTCAGAACGACGGAGAGAATGAGTAATGGCAAAAAATAAATTATTAACGCCTGGCCGGGATTTTCACCGTCCCAGATAATTTTCACATCCCCATTCTGGGTGCTTAAGGTAAATTCTGTCTGATTATTTATTTGAGAAGTGACTGTAGCGGGAGAAGTACGAACGTTCTGGATACCGGCATCCTGCCCAATCGTGAGGAGTTTTCTAGCCGTTAACTTGTCTATAAACACCATTGTCGAAGGTTTACCGGGTAGGGTTTGTACGCTCGAATCATCACCCGTCGTTATCCATTGCGCAGAAACAATGGCCGGAACGGAATCGATAAGCGTCAGCACAGAAACCGGCGATCCGTTTTTGATGCTCGTTTCACGCAGTAAACGGTCTTTTGTTGATTTATCTAACCAGCGCTCCAGATCCTGAAGCTTCAGTTTCCCGTCAACCACGCTGTATCGCGTGCTCCCTTCCGGGGATAGAACAAACACCCCTTCGTAGCCAAAGTTGTCATACAGGGACTTACCCAGGTTCTGCTTATCCCATGCCCAGTGAACGTCAGTGTTCAGATGAAGATGTTTGTAGGCATCTCCCCACTCGGCATTGTCTTTCAAATGACTTCGCATGCTTTCCTGGCGAGTATCCAGGGCTTTCCTTAACAAAAATTCATCGTGCGTGTCGCTGATTTCATTCACATTATCTTTTATTATTAGCAGGGAAATTATTGCCGCAATAAAAATACTTATCAACAGCGTTACAATATAGGTAAAGGTTTTATTTATCAGGCCTTTAGAAGGCTCGGTATCGGTGAAGCCCGGATTGTTCAGAGGTAGGGTCATCTTTCGCCTTCTTAACTGCTACTACGTCGATTTTTATGCCACTTTCATTTATCGGCACAAAATAACAAAAATTTATAGCTAAAAATCTGAGGCTAAAGGATATTTGATTTCTCTAACCCAGATCAAATTATTAATCATTAACTATTTTACCGTCTAAACGGTGTCAATAAGATATTTAGCCTGGTATAATATTTAACCCAATATTTAAAAAAGAATATATATACTCCACAAGTATAACTATTTTATTGGGATCGCTTTCACACTGTTATATTAAGACCTGATATCAAGTCGCAGTTTTATTCATCCCGCTTTGGCGAGGCTGCGGGGGCGGCATACCAGTTTTCTTTCGCGACCATTACGCTTCCTTCAGGCTGCATAACAAAGTTTGGCGACATGATCTGGACATTGAATTCGTTGAACACATCCTGAATGTGAGTGAAGAGCTCATTTCGCGCGACGGCTAGCGACGTATCCGGTCTCAGCCTGACCTGCAGCTCATAGGCTATGTACCAGTCCATCAGCGCCAGCTGCCGCACCAGCGGTGGAATCGTAAGATCAACGCAATGGGTCCGCTTCGCGGCCAGCTCAAGCATGGCATGAACCTGCCGCCAGGGCGTGTCATACCCGATGGTGACGCTTACGGTTAGGTTGATACTGCCATCGTTATTTTGCGCGCTGAGGTTCGTTATCTTGCCACTCACCACAACGGCATTGGGCACGGTAACAATATAGTTTTCTCGCGTAATAATTTTGGTGGCGAGCATACCGATTTCACTCACCTTACCTTCGTTATCCGCGATTCGTATCACATCGCCTTTGCGCAGCGCGCGCGAGTAAATAAGCACCAGACCACTCATGGCATGATTCATCACGCCTGCCGATCCCAGGGTCAGCATCAGGCCAAAAAATACGCTTATGCCTTTAAAGGCCAGCGAGTTTGCACCCGGTAAAAAGGGATAAGCCGCAGAGAGCGCGAACAACCACACCATCACGGAAATAAGTTTTCGCGTCGCGCCGACGGTTTCCGGATGAAGGCCCGGTAACTGTAAACGCCCGGCCTCAACCTGATTGAGGATCACTTTTAGAAGTTTAAGGATTAATGCGGTAATGAAGAAAATGATAAGAACAATCGACAACCCTGGTAATGCGGACGCCATCGCTAAGGCAATCTGTCGTATTACATGCCACGACCAGTCGCCTAATGATGTTGCCCAGACGCGCGTCCAGGGAAACAGGCTAAAGGCCCAGCTAAGCCAACCATAAAAAGCTAAAATCACCACAAAACACATCAGCAAGCCATACAGACGGGCTTCAATGACGCCTGTAAATCGACGCCAGTTTTGAGGTATCCAGCTTCGTTTCTCGGCTACCCGGCGGCGATAATATCCTCTCACCCATCTCCAGGATCGCAAAGCAACGTAACTCAGCATCAACCATGCCAGGAAACCGGCCGCGGTCTTCGCAGCGGAAAGCGCAAGCCACTGAGTATCATATTGGTCGCGAAGCAAGGTACGCTGCGCTTCCATACGCGCCAGGACACGTTGCGCAGCCTGGTCTAACGTCAGATCGTCCCCTTCATCAAGATCCGATTCGGTCAGCAGCATGACCGGCTTAGCGTTCATTACGAACAGTCTGCCTTGCTGGTTGTAGCGCGTGACAGGAATGATTTTCAGCGGTTCACGAACATCTTCCTGCGTGAAATTTCGCAAGGTATCTCGAATGCGTAATACGCGTTCTTCTGGCGTGGTGAAACCGAACTTCGCCTGCAGCATAACGATGGGCTGATGGAAAATATAAACCGTCCGCGCACGTTCTTGCTCCGTAGGTTCGAGCCGGGGTTCAGCCGATATGGCGCTGAATGAGAGAAAGAAGACTGAGACGATTAAAGAGCTTATCAGAGATAGCACTACTTTGTTCATGTCTACCATCCAGAGCAGTCACGCCATCGTTTAAAACCGGGCTACACGCCCGGTTCTGTTTTCTGCCCAAAGGGCTCTATTCGCTCAACCCGCGATTTTCCAGCATCGGTTCAATTTTCGGATCGTGCCCACGCCAGCTGCGATAAAGTTCAGCCAGATCCGTGCTGTTACCACGGGACAAAATCGCCTCGCGGAATTTTTGCCCGTTTTCACGGGTCAGGCCGCCCTGTTCGACAAACCACTGATAGCCATCGTCCGCCAGCATTTGCGTCCACAGGTAGGCGTAATATCCCGCCGCGTAGCCCCCGCCAAAGATATGGGCAAAATAGCTGCTGCGATAGCGCGGCGGTACGGCGGGCAGATCCAGCCCCTCTTTTTTCAGCGCTGCTGCTTCAAAATCCTCTACGCTCGAAACGGCCTCACCGATGCCGTGCCAGTTCATGTCCAGCAGCGCGGCAGCCAGCAGCTCCGTCATGTCATAACCCTTGTTGAAATGGGTCGCGTTGAGCATGCTTTCCCGCAGCGCGTCCGGCATCGGTTCACCGGTTTCGTAATGGCGGGCGTAGTGGGTAAACACCTGCGGATGGCTGGCCCAGTGTTCGTTGATCTGCGACGGGAATTCAACGAAATCACACGGCGTATTGGTCCCGGAAAGCGTGGCGAAACGCTGGCTGGCAAACAGGCCGTGCAGCGTATGGCCAAACTCGTGGAACAGGGTGATCACGTCATCCCAGGAGAGAAGCGCAACGCCGCCGTTAGCCGGTTTTTGGTAGTTACAGACGTTGTAGATCACCGGGCGGGCAGCAAACTCGAAGGATTGCTCGACAAAATTCCCCATCCAGGCCCCGCCCTGCTTGGAATCGCGGGCAAAGAAGTCGCCGTAAAACAGCGCCATGCCCTCACCGGTGTGGTCGAAAATTTCCCAGACGCGAACGTCCGGGTGATACACCGGAATATCGAAGCGCTCTACAAAGCGAATGCCAAACAGCTGGCTGGCTGCCCAGAAGACGCCATCGTGCAATACGGTATTGAGCGCAAAATAGGGTTTGATTTGCGATTCATCGAGGGCATATTTCGCCTGACGCACGCGCTCGGCGTAATAAGCCCAGTCCCAGGCCTGCACGGTGAAACCGCCCTGCTCGTCATCAATGACGTTCTGTATATCGGCCTGCTCGCGCTCTGCACGGGCGCGGGCGGCAGGCACAATGCCGCGCATAAAGGCCAGCGCGGCGTCCGGGGTTTTCGCCATCTGGTCGGCGATACTCCAGCTGGCGTAATCCTCGAAGCCCAGCAGGCCGGCCTGCCGCGCACGTAGCGCCGTAAGGCGGAGGATCAGCTCGCGAGTGTCGTTTTCATCCCCTTTCTGGGTGCGCGTCCAGCCCGCGTTGAACAGGTTTTCGCGGGTCTGACGATTGCGCAGCGCGGAAAGCGCGGGCTGCTGGGTCGTGTTCAGAAGCGGGATCAGCCAGCGATCGTTTAGCCCTCGCTCCGCGGCAGCCTGCGCCGCGTCGGCGATCTCGCTGGCGCTGAGCCCGTCAAGCTGGTGCGCGTAATCCACCACCAGCCCGCCCGTCTTGTCGGCAGCCAGCAGACGCTGGTTGAACTGGCTGGTCAGGGTGGCCGCCTCGGTATTCAGCGCCTTCAGCTCGGCTTTTTGTGCTTCATTGAGACGCGCGCCCGCCAGAATAAACCGCTGCCAGGTCTCTTCGACCAGCCGACGGGATTCGGCGTCCAGCGCGGCACGGTCCTGCCAGACGCTCTCCACGCGGGCGAAAAGCACGTCATTCAGCCAGATATCGTTCGCCAGCGCGGCAAGCTCGGTGGAGAACTGCTCCTCAAGCTCCTGCAGGTACGCATTGGTGTGCGCGGAGGTCATGGCGAAGAACACGCTGCTGACGCGCGAGAGCATGGCGCCGCTTTTCTCCAGCGCCAGCACGGTGTTGGTGAAGTCAGGCGCAGCGGCCTGAGAAACAATGGCGTCAATGTCCGCCCGCTTCTGGCGAAGCGCTTCATCGAAGGCCGGGCGATAGTGATCGTCGGTGATTTCATCAAAATGGGGAGCCTGATAGGGCAACAGGCTGATGTCAAAAAAGGGATTCGTGGCCGTCATCTTTCGCTCCTGAGTACGGGTATCCTCCCAGAGTAGGCCAGGCCGCCATCCCCTGCAACGCCGTCATACAAATGTTGCCTTAACGCACCCTCTGCGGCCGTGCTATGTTAGTACAACACAAAAAGCGTTGAGGAACAGTGAGATGATTATTTTAGTTACCGGGGCAACGGCAGGTTTTGGTGAAAGCATCACGCGTCGCTTCGTCGCCAACGGGCACAAGGTTATTGCGACCGGTCGCCGCCAGGAGCGCCTGCAGGAGCTGAAAGACGAATTAGGCGACAGCATCCTGACCGCACAGCTGGACGTGCGTAACCGCGCGGCCATTGAAGAGATGATTGCCAACCTGCCTGCCGAGTGGCGCGCCATCGACGTGCTGGTCAACAATGCCGGTCTGGCGCTGGGCATGGAGCCCGCACACAAAGCCAGCGTGGAAGACTGGGAAAACATGATCGACACCAATAACAAAGGGCTGGTCTATATGACCCGCGCGGTGCTGCCGGGCATGGTCGAGCGCAACCGCGGCCACATTATCAATATTGGCTCCACCGCCGGGAGCTGGCCTTACGCGGGCGGCAACGTCTATGGCGCAACGAAGGCGTTTGTACGCCAGTTCAGCCTTAACCTGCGTACCGATCTGCACGGCACCGCCATTCGCGTCACCGATATCGAGCCGGGTCTGGTGGGCGGCACCGAGTTTTCCAACGTGCGTTTCAAAGGCGATGACGCGAAAGCGGGCAAAACCTACGAAAATGCTAACGCGCTGACGCCGGAAGATGTGACCGAAACGGTCTGGTGGGTGGCGACGCTGCCAAAACACGTCAACATCAATACTGTAGAAATGATGCCAGTCAGCCAGAGTTTTGCCGGACTTAGCGTCCATCGTGGCTAAATCTGCCCTTCCCGGCCTGCGGGCCGGGTCTGTTTCGGGTTATAAAAGAATGGTAGTATGTTCAGGCTAACTCTCTGAGAAATGACAACTCATGGCCGCTGAATCGCAACTCAATCCCACCCAGCCCGTTAACCAGCAAATCTATCGCATTTTGCGACGTGATATTGTCCATTGCCTGATCCCACCGGGAACGCCGCTTTCTGAAAAAGAGGTGTCCGTGCGTTTTGACGTTTCCCGTCAGCCGGTACGTGAAGCGTTTATTAAGCTTGCTGAAAACGGACTGATTCAGATCCGCCCGCAGCGCGGCAGCTACGTGAACAAAATTTCACTCTCTCAGGTACGCAACGGCTGTTTCGTTCGCCAGGCCATTGAATGTGCGGTGGCGCGCCGTGCCGCAACGCTTATCAACGACAACCAGTGTTACCAGCTTGAGCAGAACCTTCATCAGCAGCGTATTGCGATTGACCGTAAGCAGCTCAATGATTTCTTCCAGCTTGATGATGAATTCCACCAGAAGCTGGCGCAGATCGCGGATTGTCAGCTGGCCTGGGACACCATCGAGAACATCAAGGCCACCATTGACCGCGTGCGCTACATGAGCCTCGATCACGTCTCCCCGCCGGAAATGCTGCTCCGACAGCATCATGATATTTTCAGCGCGCTGGAAAAACGCGACCCGGACGGTGTGGAAAAAGCGATGACGCTGCATCTGCAGGAAATTAGCGAATCCGTGCAGCTTATTCGTCAGGAAAATAGCGAGTGGTTTAGCGAAGAGTAATATTCGCCGCCCCTTTCAGGTGCGGCGACCTGATTAACGAACGACTAACACCGGGATCGTGGCGTAGCGCAGAATAGATTCCGCATTTGAACCCAGCAGATGAGTGGAGATGCTCGGGTTTTTCGACCCGATGACAATCGCATCATATTCCCCCTCCTTGCTCAGCTTGATAATTTCATCCCGGACGTTGCCAAAACGCACCATGCAGTGAATATTCTCAGGGGCAATATCGAACAGTCTTTTTAACTCGTTCATTTTCTTCCCGGACTCTGCGGTCATATACTCTTCAAACTTTTTAATATCGGCGTTGAACCCGCGCAGCAGAGACCGGCTGCTGGCAGGCAGAATGTTGACCAGGGTAATCGACGCGCCCTCAGCCTTTGCAAGGTTTGCCGCGTGGCGAACCGCTTTGTCGCTCAAATCCATTTCAAACACGTCTACAGGCATCAAAATGCTCTTATACATAAGCCTGACTCCTTATTCCGATGAAGGGTTATTTCCTGCACCCAGAATGACATCGGGAATATAAACCAACCCTAAACGCTTCCCTGTCGAAACTATCAGTTAATGAAAATAACGGTCTGCTTTGTAAATTACTGTCCCGAACCGTCAGCGCCCGACGAAATAAAGAAAAAAGTGTGAGTTTGATCAAAAACAAAAACATGAAGCGCGGACAGGCGTATTTATATGCCCCGTGAACGGCAAACCTGAAATAGGGCCGTAACGAACAGGTTAGAGAGGAGAATATACCATGATGACATACGACCGTAACCGCAATGCAATCACCACCGGCAGCCGCGTCATGATTAGCGGCACGGGCAAAACTGGCGTGATTAAAGCGATCCACAGCGACGGGCTGGATGCCGCGCAGGTGCGCCGCAGCAAAACGGTTGAAGTGGAAGGATGCGAAGGTAAGTTCGAGCCGATTGAGCTGATTCGCCTGGGGATGCACTAAGCTGTGCGCAGACATGCCGCCGCGCGCGGCGGCATGTGCTGAATTACCGTTGAGACACGTACTGCGCGACAGTCGCTTTCGCCCCCTTTTGCAGCAACGACCGGTACGCGGTCATCACCGCAGCAACGAAGCGCGGCTCCTGCGGTAACTCGTTACCAAAGATGGCCTCAATGCCGAGCAGCGCGTTAACCCGATTTTCCCCTTCCGCACTTCCCTTCACCGCCGCCTGAATCACCGCCAGCTGCGGATCGCTCACGTCGATGGCGTTACCCTGCTCGTCCACGCCGCCGACATAACGCATCCAGCCAGCCACGCCCAGCGCCAGCAGTGGGAAAGGTTTCTGATGCACCAGGTGCCAGCGCACGGAGTCCAGCATACGCTGCGGGAGCTTCTGGCTGCCGTCCATCGCGATTTGCCATGTCCGATGGCGCAGAGCCGGGTTGCTGTAGCGAGCAATCAGGAGATCGGCATACCGACCTAAATCAACGCCCTTCACTTTCAGCGTGGGGGCCTGCTCGTTAAGCATCAGCGCGTGAGCGGCGAGGCGGTAGTTCTCATCTTCCATACAGTCGTTGATATGCGGGTATCCGGCCAGGTACCCCAGGTACGCCAGGAACGAGTGGCTGCCGTTGAGCATGCGCAGCTTCATCTCTTCAAACGGGATCACATCTGACACCAGCTCGGCACAGGCTTTTTCCCACTCGGGACGTCCTGCCACAAAGTTATCCTCGATCACCCACTGGCGGAACGGTTCACAGGCGACCGCCGCCGGGTCTCGCACGCCGGTCAGCTGTTCGATTTTATCCAGCGTATCGGGCGTAACCGCGGGCACGATGCGATCCACCATGGTTGACGGGAAGGTGACGTTAGCCTCGATCCAGTCCGCCAGCTCGCCGTCTACCGCCCGGGCGTAAGCGCAGGTCACATTGCGCATCACGTGGCCGTTCTCCGGCATGTTGTCGCAGGACATCACGCTAAACGCGGGCAGACCCGCCGCTTTGCGTCGCGCCAGCGCTTCCACCACCACGCCCGGCGCGGATTTCGGCTGGTGCGGGTTTTGCAGGTCGGCGACGATAAATGGGTGATCGAGCATCAGTTGCCCCGTCGCCGGTGAGTGGCAGTACCCTTTCTCGGTGATGGTCAGCGAGACAATCGCCACCTGAGGTTCACACATCGCTGCCAGCACGGTCTCCAGCCCGTCAACCTGCGCATGGAGGGCCTTTTTGACCACGCCAACCACGCGGGATGCCCATGCGTCGGCAGACATCTCCGCCACGGTGTAGAGGTTATCCTGCGCGTTCAGATCGGCAATCTGCTGCTCGCCGCCAATCAGGTTAACCTCACAGTAGCCCCAGTCGCTGCCGTGCTCAGCCGCGAGAATGTCGGCGTACACCGCCTGATGCGCCCGGTGAAATGCGCCGAAGCCTAAATGTACAATGCGTGCTTTAAGGCTTTCGCGATCGTAATGAGGCAGCGTCGCGTTGGCCTGTAATAAGGTGTTTTCCATGATTAAGACTCGTTAATTAGAAAGCCGTGGATCGCTGCCGCGCCTTCTGAAGCGGCAGCGCCTGCTGACTACACCAACTAGAATGGCAGTTGGGGTAAAAAAATAACTGCCATCAACCATACTGATACTGCCGTTTGATATTTTGATTTATATTAACTTTTGCTCATGTGGTGTGACATAAAGATAAAGTTGTGTGACAGGTCACGTAAGTTATGAACCATTAGCGCCGGGAGGAGACCGCGCCGTAACCCACGCTCTCTTCTGGTGCGGACTCCGCTGCGTCTTGCGCCGCGCTCAAATCACGGTCGCGTACTTCCGGCATCAGGATCGCCGAGACCAGCCCAATCACGGAATAGGCCACCAGCATGGCGACAATCGGCCACCAGGAGCCGGTCATATTGCAGAAGATCCCCGCCAGCACCGGACCAAAGCCCACCGCCACCAGACCGCCCGCCTCTTTCGAGATAGCCATGCGGGTAAAGCGATTTCGCGAGCCAAACATCTCCGCCATGGTGATATTTTCCAGCGCAAACAGCCCCAGCACGGCGAAGTTATGGATAACGATGATAGAGAGCATGATTGTCCCCGGCGCATAGCTCTTATCGACGATGATAGAGAGCATCGGATACGCGAGAAGAATGGCGGAGATATTGAGGATAATGTACGGCAGACGGCGCCCTACTTTATCGGAAAGCCAGCCCAGCAGCGGAATGGAGATAAACCCGAGAATGGAGCTGATCATCAGCGCATCGGTCGGGATGGCTTTATCGAACAGCAGCGTCTGGACCAGATACCCGGCGAGGAACGTCTGGATCAGACCCGAGTTGCCCGCCTGGCCAAACCGCAGGCCGGTCGCCAGCCAGAAGGATTTACTTTTCACCATTGAACCCAGCGAGGTGTCCGGCTGCGCGGTTTGTGCATCGTTCACTTTCTCAAACACCGGGCTCTCTTTCAGGTTCATACGCAGCCAGATGGCGAAGATCATCACCACGACGCTGGCAAGGAACGGCACGCGCCAGCCCCAGGCAATCAGCTCTTCACGATCGAGGGCAAAGAACATCACCGCCCAGATCGCCGTGGCGCTCAGCGTTCCGCAGTTAGTGCCCATCGCCACCAGCGAGGAGATGATGCCGCGTTTGCCTTTCGGCGCGTACTCCGCCAGCATGGTCCCGGCTCCGGAAATCTCCGCCCCGGCCCCGAGCCCCTGAATAATGCGCAGCGTCACCAGCAGAACGGGAGCAAAAATCCCAATCTGCGCGTAGGTCGGCAGGACGCCAATCAGCGTGGTGCAGATCCCCATCATGGTGATGGTGATAAACAGCACCTTCTTACGACCAATGCTGTCGCCCATTCTGCCGAAGATAAAGGCGCCGACAATACGTGCTATGTAGCCTGCGCCGTAGGTCCCCATCGCGAGGATCAGCGCCATCGCGGCTGACTGTTCCGGGAAGAAGATCTCGTGAAAGACCAGGGCAGCCCCCAGCGAGTAAAGCTGAAAGTCCATAAACTCCAGGGCGGTGCCCAGCCAGCCGGAAACGGCGGCTTTCACCAGATCGGAGGTAGTTCTTTGAGGTTGTGCTTGCGTCATAATGGCTATCTCTGAAGGGTAAGATGCGTACCACATAGAGCCTGTCTGCGCAGGCTCTTAACCGCGTAAATGATTATTGCCCGAACGTGAGCAAGACTTTGCAGCACTGCCGCTGGTCTTTCTCAAACAGTTCAATGGCGTCTGTTACATGGTGATAGTCAAAGGCATGAGTGATCAGTTTTTCCGGGTCGATCAGCCCCTTCTTCAGCCAGTCGATGACGACCGGGAATTTGTTGGCATTGAGGCGCGAGGAGAAGATCGCCAGCTCTTTGCCGGTGATGCCCTGCTGGACAATCTGGCTCGGCTCGCTGGAGAACCCCATCAGCACGATACGCGCCGCCGGCGAGGCCAGGGTAATCGCTTCCTGCAAAATCGCCGGATGACAGGCGGCATCAATGATTAACGTCGGTTTGATGCCCTTTTCGTCCAGCGCGGCCTGCAGCGACTGCTCACCGTTGTTCAACACCCAGTCCGCGCCGCTGCGCTGGGCCATTTTCAGGCGTTCATCAATGCGGTCAACCACGATAACCTGCTTCACCTTATAGACGCCCTTCAGCGCCTGCACGGTGACCAGTCCCATCGGCCCTGCGCCGTAAACCAGCGCAACGTCCTGCTCGGTAGGGTTGGCCTGCCCCGTCACGTTGGCGGCGATGGTGAAGGGCTCAACCATGACGGCGTGTCTATCAGGAATGTCATCCGGGATAGGCCAGGCATTTTTAGCGGGTACCGCCGCGTATTCGCTGAAGCCCCCGTCGCGGTGCACGCCAAGCACCACCAGCGAGGTGCAGACGTTCGGTTTTCCGACGGAACACGGGTAGCAGTGTCCGCAGCTGATCACCGGATCAACCGAGACGCGCTGGCCCAGACGGGCGCTGTCTACGCCCTCGCCCACGGCGTCAATGACGCCAAAGAACTCGTGGCCGATCGTGCGTGGATACTTCGCAAAAGGGTTATGGCCGCGATAGATGTGGCTGTCCGAACCGCAGATCCCCGCCAGCGTGATTTTGACGCGAACTTCACCCGGGCCTGGCTCCGGAAGTGGCCGCTCTTCAATCACCAGTTCGTTCGGCTGTTGAATCACTACGCTTTTCATCGTTCGCTCCTCGTTTACCAGTTCCACAGCGTGCCGTCTTCAAGACGGGCCACCGGCAGATAGGCCGGATCGTAGGGGTATTTCGCCGCCAGTTTTTCATCAAACTCGATGCCCAGCCCCGGCTTGTCGCCCGGATGCATATAGCCGTTATCAAAGCGCCAGCTGTGCGGGAAGACTTCCAGCATCTGTTCGGAATAGCCCATATATTCCTGGACGCCAAAGTTTGGCACCCACAGGTCGAAATGCAGCGCGGCGGCGTGGCAGACAGGCGAGAGATCCGACGGGCCGTGCGAGCCGGTGCGCACCTGGTAGAGCGAGGCGAAGTCCGCGATGCGACGCATCCCGGTGATCCCGCCCGCGTGGGTAATGGTGGTGCGGATATAGTCGATGAGCTGCTCTTCGATGAGCTGCTTGCAGTCCCAGATGCTGTTGAATACTTCGCCCACGGCAATCGGCGTGACGGTATGCTGGCGGATCAGGCGGAAGCAGGCCTGGTTTTCCGCAGGCGTTGGATCTTCCATCCAGAACATGCGGAATTCTTCAATGCTCTTGCCGAAGCGCGCCGCTTCGATTGGCGTCAGGCGGTGGTGCATGTCATGCAGAAGATGTTCATTGAAGCCGAATTTACTGCGCACCGCGTCGAACAGCTTCGGTGTGAAATCGAGGTATTTTTCGGTGGACCAGAGCTGCTCTTCCGGCCAGTCGCCTTTGGTCGCAGGCTCGTAGGCCAGCCCCTTCCCTTTGGCCATGCCGTAGGTGGTTTTCATGCCCGGCACGCCGCACTGGACGCGGATCGCCTTAAAGCCCATCTCTTTATGGCGGGCGTAATCTTCCAGCACGTCGTCAATGGTGTGACCGGTGGTGTGGCAGTAAACCATCACGCCTTCGCGGGATGCGCCGCCCAGCAGCTGGTAGAGCGGCATGTTGGCCGCTTTGGCCTTGATGTCCCACAGCGCCATGTCCACGGCGGAGATGGCCGACATGGTGACCGGACCGCGACGCCAGTAGGCACCCTTATAGAAGAACTGCCAGACGTCTTCGATGCGGTGTGCATCGCGGCCAATCAGCTGCGGGCAGAGGTGGTCTTTCAGATAGGAAGCAACGGAGAGCTCACGCCCGTTCAGCGTAGCGTCACCGAGGCCGATAATCCCCTCGTCGGTGGTGATTTTAAGGGTGACAAAGTTCCGCCCCGGGCAGGTAACAAACACGTCAGCCGCGACAATCTTCATAATTCCTTTCCTTACATCATTCGTTGTGATGCTGGAAATTTACCCATCAACCCTACTACCATACAAGTATAATGATCATAAAATCGGCTAACGATCACAAAACAGGGGGCTCAGGCCCGCCCCCATCCCGCCACAATAATCAGCATGCCGCACAGGGCAATCAGCGCGCCGGCCCAGTCGTAGGCGCTGAGCTTGACGCCGTCCACCACGCGTAGCCACAGCAGCGCGGTACAGACATAGACACCACCGTAAGCGGCGTAGACGCGGCCGCTGGCAGCCGGATGCAGCGTTAGCAGCCAGACAAAGAGGGCCAGCGCGACGCTTGCCGGGATGAGCAGCAATACGGACCCTCCCTTCTTCAGCCAGAGCCAGGGCAGGAAGCAGCCGATGATTTCGCATAGCGCGGTAGCAAAAAAAAGCAGCGTCGTTTTGAGCATAGTTAACGTCAGGTGAGGATCTATTTAGACATCATACCCGATAATGTCCTTTACTTTTCCATACTTGCTCCGCGGGTATGCCGTCATTTCTCTTTGGTGTAGAATCTGTTTGGGGTAACTTGATTATCTGCACCCATTAAAAGGAAACGCTATGACCACATTAAGCAAACACCTTTGTCTGACAGCCCTGCTGGCGCTGTCATCGTTCGCCTTTGCCGCCTCTGCGACAGCGGAAACCAGCAAGCTCATTATTGAGTCTGGTGACAGCGCGCAAAGCCGCCAGAACGCCGCCATGGACAAAGAACAATGGAATGACACCCGTAACCTTCGTCAGAAGGTCAACAAACGTGCTGAAAAAGAGTGGGACAAAGAAGATGTCGCTTTTGACGCGCGCGATAAGTGTCAGCAAAGTGCAAACGTCAATGCCTACTGGGAGCCAAACACCCTGCGCTGCCTGGATCGCCGCACTGGCCGCACGGTAGCGCCGTAATGTCGGCGCCCTGCGACATTAAACTCCGTCCGCTGGAGCGTGAAGACCTGCGCTTCGTCCACCAGCTCGACAATAACGCCAGCGTGATGCGCTACTGGTTCGAAGAGCCTTACGAGGCCTTTGTTGAGCTGTCCGATCTCTACGATAAGCACATTCACGATCAGAGTGAACGTCGTTTTGTGGTGGAGTGTGAAGGCGAGAAAGCCGGTCTTGTGGAGCTGGTTGAAATCAACCATGTTCACCGTCGGGCGGAGTTTCAGATCATTATTTCCCCTGAGCATCAGGGAAAAGGCCTTGCCTCACGGGCAGCGAAGCTGGCAATGGATTACGGTTTCAACGTTCTGAATCTCTACAAGCTTTACCTGATTGTGGACAAAGAGAACGAGAAAGCGATCCATATCTACCGCAAGCTGGGCTTTATGGTGGAAGGCGAGCTGGTTCACGAGTTCTTTATCAACGGCGAATACCGCAATACTATTCGCATGTGCATCTTCCAGCATCAGCACCTGGCCGGACACAAGCCGTCAGGCGCCAGCCTGCTGAAGCCTACCGCGCAGTAACCTGCGCGGTTTTATTCTCAGTAGTATTCAATCGTGTTTTTGATGGTGTATTTGTGCTCAACGGCAGGTTTGACGCTATCGTCCGTGATCGTCAGGTCACAGCTCACCGGATTATTGTGTCGATCGTAATCGCAGCTCTGCTTCACATTGCCCAGCGGCTTGTCATTCAACATGCTCACTGCCGAGTAATCCATCCTTTTGCGAACGTCTTTAGACGGCGTCGACTGGACGGACAGGTGCTGATCGCCGGAGACGGTGGTTTTGCCCAGCGGGTAGCCATCTGCATCGTAGCGATACTTCACTTCCATCTCTTTGCCGTGCGCCGCCACCACAAAACCGTTGTCGTCGGTATCCCACGTTATCCCGGCTGACGGCAGTTCGGCCAGCTGGCATTTCCCCTGCAGCTTCACTTTGCGCTGCTGGGTTTCCGCATCAAGGTAGTAATTGGCATCCAGCACCAGCGCCACGCCGGTGTTGGCCTCCAGATCGTGCAGCTCCAGGGTATCGAAACACCCTTCCGTAGAGACGGTGCCGGTGACCCGTTTGGACACTTCGCCCTTCTCGTTGAGCAGCGTCTGGGTGAAGTCTTTCACCGGGCCGCGCAGCGGGTCAAAATCAAATTCGTTCGAGAAACTCGCCATTTCGGGCGTAAACGACAGCGGCGCGGAGCTGTTGTCGCACCCCACCAGTGTTGCTGCCAGTAGCGTTATCGCTGCGTATTTCTTCACATTTATTACCGTACAGGGAGATTATTCCCAATCATATTAGCAAATACAGTTGTTTACACGAAGCCTGCTAAAATTAATCTCTACACAGAGAAAAGGAGCTACAGATGAAACGGTTACCCTGGATTACCGCCCTGCTGTTAATGAGTGCCTCAACGGCCGCGCTGGCGGCACCGGATTCCTGCGAGCGCGTTAAAAGCGACATTCAGCAGAAAATTATCAACAACGGTGTGCCTGAATCAGGTTTTACGCTGAGCATTGTGCCGAACGATCAGGCCGACCAGGCGGGCACGCAGGTGGTAGGCCACTGCGCCAACGACACCTTTAAAATTTTGTACACCCGTACAGGCAGCGGGGCTGCTGAAGCTCAGTAATTTACCCTCAATCCCCTTTGATTTGATGAGGATTAAGATCTAATACCCCCAAATCAGTAACACTCACCCCATCATTAGCCCGGTTATCATTTCGGGAAAAATAATACGTAATTATAATGATGGGGTGAGCCATGTCCGATACTGAACATCACGGCGGAATTAGCCGTCGAACTCTCGTGAAATCTACGGCTATAGGTTCTCTGGCGCTTGCCGCTGGCGGGATCTCGCTTCCTTTCAGCTTAAAAAGCGCCGCCGCCGCGGTGAAGGATGCCGTCCAACCTGCTGAAGATAAAGTGGTGTGGGGCGCCTGCTCGGTCAACTGCGGCAGCCGCTGCGCGCTGCGTCTGCACGTCCGCGACGACGAAGTGTACTGGGTCGAAACGGATAACACCGGTGAAGATATTTACGGTAACCATCAGGTGCGTGCCTGCCTGCGCGGGCGTTCTATTCGCCGTAGGATCAATCACCCTGACCGACTCAACTACCCGATGAAACGCGTGGGCAAACGCGGTGAGGGCAAGTTTGAGCGCATCACTTGGGATGAAGCGCTGGACACTATCACCGCCAGCCTGAAATACGTGGTCAGCAAATACGGCAACGAAGCGGTGTATATCAACTACTCCTCCGGGATTGTCGGCGGCAATATCACCCGCTCCTCCCCTTACGCTTCGCTGGTGGCGCGCCTGATGAACTGCTACGGCGGTTTCCTGAGCCACTACGGCACCTACAGCACGGCGCAAATCGCCTGCGCCATGCCCTACACCTACGGCAGCAACGACGGCAACAGCACCTCGGATATTGAAAACACCAGGCTGGTGGTGATGTTCGGCAATAATCCGGCGGAAACGCGCATGAGCGGCGGCGGGATTACGTATTATCTGGAGCAGGCTCGCGAGCGGTCCAACGCGCGAATGATCGTTATCGACCCGCGCTATACCGATACGGCAGCCGGACGCGAAGATGAGTGGATCCCGATCCGTCCGGGTACCGATGCCGCACTGGTGGCGGGCATTGCCTGGGTATTAATCGACGAAAACCTGGTCGACCAGCCTTTTCTCGATAAATACTGCGTTGGCTACGACGAAAAAACGCTGCCGGAAGGCGCCCCCGCTAACGGCCACTACAAAGCGTACATTCTTGGCCAGGGCGATGACCGCACGGCGAAAACGCCGGAGTGGGCCTCACGCATCACCGGCATTCCCGCGGATCGCATCATCAAGCTTGCTCGGGAAATCGGCTCCGCGAAACCGGCCTACATATGCCAGGGCTGGGGACCGCAGCGCCAGGCGAACGGCGAGCTGACGTCGCGCGCCATCGCCATGCTGCCGATCCTTACCGGAAACGTGGGCATCAACGGCGGTAACAGCGGCGCGCGTGAGTCAACCTACACCATCACCATTGAACGTATGCCGATACCGGATAACCCGGTCAAAACGCAAATCTCCTGCTTCAGCTGGACGGACGCCATCGCCCGCGGGCCGGAGATGACCGCCCTTCGCGACGGCGTGCGTGGGAAAGATAAGCTGGACGTGCCGATTAAGTTCATCTGGAACTACGCGGGCAATACCATCATCAACCAGCACTCCGATATCAATAAAACTCACGATATCCTGCAGGATGAAAGCAAGTGCGAAATGATTGTCGTCATCGACAACTTCATGACCTCGTCAGCGAAGTACGCCGATATCGTGCTGCCGGACCTGATGACCGTCGAGCAGGAAGATATCATTCCGAACGATTATGCGGGCAACATGGGCTACCTGATTTTCCTCCAGCCCGTGACTGCGCCGAAGTTCGAGCGTAAGCCTATCTACTGGATCATGAGCGAAGTGGCGAAACGCCTCGGGCCGGATATCCATCAGAAATTCACCGAAGGACGCACGCAGGAACAGTGGCTGCAGTTCCTGTATGACAAAATGCTCGCAAAAGATCCTCTGCTTCCATCCTATGACGAGCTGAAAAAAATGGGCATTTATAAGCGCAAAGATCCGAACGGACACTTTGTGGCCTATAAAAAATTCCGCGAGAACCCGGAAGCCAATCCTCTGAAAACGCCATCGGGCAAGATTGAAATTTACTCCAGCAAGCTGGCAGAGATTGCGGCCACCTGGGAGCTGGAAAAAGATGAAACCATCAGCCCTCTGCCCGTCTACGCCTCGACCTTTGACGGCTGGGACGCACCCGATCGCGCGCAGTTCCCGCTGCAGCTGTTTGGCTTCCACTTCAAAGCCCGTACCCACTCGAGCTACGGCAACGTCGACGTGCTGAAAGCGGCCTGTCGCCAGGAAGTCTGGCTGAATCCTGTCGATGCCGAAAAACGCGGCATCAAGAACGGCGATACGGTGCGCGTCTTTAATAGCCGCGGCGAGGTACGAATTGAAGCGAAAGTGACGCCGCGCATCATGCCCGGCGTGAGCGCCATGGGCCAGGGTGCCTGGCACGATGCCAATATGAGTGGCGATCGTATCGACCACGGCTCCTGCATCAACACGCTGACGACCCATCGACCTTCTCCGCTGGCAAAAGGTAACCCGCAGCACACCAATCTGGTGCAGATTGAGAAGGTGTAGAGGGTGAAACACGAGACCCTGGTTTATTCTATGGTCAGTATTATCGGTTAACACAGCCGCGCGGGCATCATCCGCGCGAGCAAGGAAGGTTTAATGAAAGACGTCTCACATAGTGAATCGTTCGCGTTCAGCGCCCGGGTGCTGGGCGCGCTGTTTTATTTCGCTCCCGACAGCGAGCAGGCCGCGCCGCTGGTGAAAGCGCTCACCGCTGGCGAATGGGTTCAGGACTGGCCCCTGCCTGCAGAAACGCTGCAGCCCGTTGCCGATACGTTTGCCTCATCTTCCGATGAACCGCTGGCGGACGCCTGGCAACGGCTGTTTATTGGTCCGTATGCCCTGCCCGCTCCGCCGTGGGGTTCCGTCTGGCTGGACCGTGAATCCGTGCTGTTTGGCGACTCGACCCTCGCGCTGCGCCAGTGGATGCGTGAGAACAATATCGCGTTTGAGATGCAGCAGAATGAGCCGGAAGATCATTTCGGTACTTTGCTGCTGCTCGCGGCGTGGCTGGCCGAAAATGGCCGCGAAGCGGAGTGCGAGCAGCTTCTGGCGTGGCACCTGCTGCCATGGAGCACCCGCTTCCTGTCGGTGTTTGTCGACAACGCCGGCCATCCGTTTTATGCCGCGCTGGGCAGACTTGCGCAGCTAACGCTCGCGGACTGGCGATCCGGGCTGCTTATTCCGGTTGCGGAAAAAACGCTGTATCGCTAAGGGATGTGGCTTGCTCGCGGGTGGCGGGCAAGCCTTTAACTTATACCTCGCCACCTGATTCACTCGCACTCTCTTTGCTTTGAATGAACCGAAGTGCCAGATAGAGGTCTGGCGCCAGAATCATGTCATCATCATTCATTGTTGGCCGGCTATCTTTAAACCAGCGCGTTAATTCCGTTTTTCTGCCCGCAAGGATTAACGTAATCTGTCGACTTTTCAGATCGCGCTTTAACTCATTTATGGTTGCCAGAACGCTGATGTCTGAATAGGTGAAGCAAGCAACGGCGTCAATGACCACCCATTTGGGTTGTAATGCTGCACCATCAACCAGGTTCAATACCCGACGTTTAAAATAAGCCACGTTAAAATAGGTCAACGGTGAGTTAAATCGATACATCAGCACGCCCGGGACCATTTTAATATCGGTCGTATTACCTAATGAGTGAATCATTCCATCTTCGTCAGTTCCCAGTAAGTGTTCAGAGGGACGAAACACCGTACGCAGAAACTGTAACAGGCCAAGCAACACCGCAAGGCCGATCCCCTGGATAACGCCGATAATTAACACACAGCCAAACGTGAAAAAGGCCAGGCGAAATGCCTGTTTATTTCTTCGCCTCAGATTCCATAACCCGCGCAGATCAATTAATGACCAGGATGCGTACATCAAAACAATACCTAATGCAGATACCGGAATAAATTGTAATGGCTGAGTGAAAAACACCACTACGATACCGATGAGTAAAGCTGCGACTACGGAAACCAGCTGACTTTTCCCACCCACTGAATCATTAACCGCGGTCCGGGAATCGGCTCCACTGATAGCAAACCCCTGAGATAACCCAGACATAATGTTCGCAATCCCCAGCGCTCTGAACTCTGCATCAGCATTAATTTCATAGCCATTTTTCGCGGCGAAACTGCGGGCGGTCAGCATCAGGCTGACAAAACTGACCAGCGCCAGGTTCAGCGCCGGGATCACTAAATCACGCATCGGACCGGGCTGGAACGCGACCCAGTTAACGACGGGTAAACCAGGCTGGAAGCCTTCCCCTCCAATAGTGGCAATACCATACTGTTGTGCAGATGTCGCCCATACCAGTAGCGTTGTCATCACAATGGCAATCAACGGTGCAGGCCAGTGGCTGCGATACGTTTTAATAACTATTAAAATAATTAACGTTAAAAGCGATATCCCAACGGTTAATAAATGGCTGTCTGAAAGACGTCCCGGCAAGGCCATTATTTTCTCAATAACCTGCGCTTCGTCGAGTTTTATCCCCAACACCTTGCCTAATTGCCCGACAATAATCGTCACGGCAACGCCATTAAGCAAACCCGTAAGGATGGGATGAGAAAGCAGATCGGCAAGTGCGCCCAGGCGGAATTTACTGGCAAGCAGGCACCACCCGCCCATCATCAACGTCATGATAATGGTCAGCTGCCAGTGCAGTTCGGGATTACCTGCAGAAAGAGGAAAAACGACGGCCGCAATCACCGCGCAGGTCGTGGCATCAGGGCCCACAATAAGCTGACGTGAAGAACCAAACAGTGCATACGCTATCATCGGTAAAACGCAGGAATAAAGCCCCACTATTGCCCCAACACCTGCCAATTCAGCATAGGCAATAGCCACGGGTAGCGCGACAGCCGCAACGGATAAGCCGGCTTTAACATCATGTTTTAGCCAGCTTTTATCGTAGGCTAACAAAGTTTGTAAACCTGGCATGTAGTTTAATAATTGTTTTCCGAACACGTTGTTCTCCGGATAGGGATATTAGCCACGTCATGCTGGCACACTTCTCAGTGAGGTTCTGGCTTTCGAATGCTCCGGATTAAGGCGCCACTGTTCAGAATCTAATAACAGTTCAACTCTTTATTATTCTGACTGGTGTTAAACATAGTTCAAAAACGACCGCTTGTGACTATTCTTCGTCTGGGAACGTATCGGCTTCAGGAGAATAATGCTGACAAACGCATGCCAGCTTATGCCCGTCAGGATCGCGCAGATAGGCAACATAAAAATCGGGGCCGTACGCGGTTCGTGTCCCTGGCATGCCTTCACTCTTCCCTCCCGCAAGAAGGCCTGCTGCATGGAAACGTCTGACAAGCTCCGCGTTATCTGCACGGAATGCGAACATTGTTCCGTTTCCCGCCGTTGCAGGATGCCCGTCAAAAGGAGGGCAAATACAGAAGCTGAACCCCTCATCCGGATTATTTTCATCTCCCCACATTGCCCAGTCCTCGGTCCAGGCCGGCAAACGTGAATAGCCAAGCACTTTAAAAATCGCGTCATAAAACGCCGCGGCTCGCTGAAGATCATTTGTACCTATAGTGATATAAGTCAGCATCTTGTCACATCCTCTTTGCCGTTTTCTGAACAGCGATTATACCTCAGAGGCTATGATTTTAGCGGCGGCAAAAAGGCTGATTTTCACTCCTGGAAGCGCGTGGGGTAAGGGTTCGCAGAACATGTTCTAGCGTAATTTCGGCCCCCATCCGCGACGTGAATATCTCGAGTTTTCGTATGTATGCTAAAATTTATCCAGCTGAAGACCGAAAACAGTCCTTATAATTTCAGTACGTTAGCCAGAGTGAGCGAATATGGATAATATTCCACATAAGCAGACAGATCGGAAAAGATGGCCCACATGGCTGTGGTGCGGAAGTTTTTATCTCTTTACGTTGCATTGCTCTGCAGATGAAATAAATCTGTATTCAATAAACACCGGCTCATACGTTTATCATCTGACGCATAATCGAGGACAATACACGGAGAACTTTGAAAATAAGTTCATATCCGTGGAGAGGAAATTCTCAGATACGTCGAAATACAGTCTTGTGCTAGGGACAATGAAAAACAGCTTTAATGACAGATGCCTGGCTGCCGGCGTAAGAAGAGACTGGGCTGGTTGGGATAACGGTTGGGTTTTTAAAGGAATCTATGGATATGTAGGTGAATTTTTCTTTGATACTTTCGATGATTGTGGTGACCATGGTTCATACCATGATTTTAAAAAAGCAACGGGGATAGGATTTTCGCCCTATATATATCATGGGTTCCAGTATAATTTTACGTCTTATTTTGGAATGGATGTGGGTATTATCATACCTTCCGTGTTTGTCATTACGGCACAATGGAGCTTTAGATAAATCCTTCAGCCACGTGTGCAGTGCTGTAACTGTCTGCAAAGGGAACCGCCCCGCCATCTCAACCGGAGCGGCTTTAATTACCGCAAAAGCGTGCTCAAAACGTTAAGCCAATGCAGCCAACAATCAAAAACTGTACGTCACCTTCAAACTCCCCGTGGGCGATGTTTTGCGTTGAACAATGGGGCTATCACCCGCATCCCCCGTCAGCTGCGTCACGCCCGCTGAGGCAAGGACGCTCCAGCGCGAGGTGAGCTTGTGGGTCCAGTCCAGATTCATCGACCAGGCATAAATCCCTGCCCCGGCGTCATGTCGGGCAAATCCCGATGCGCTCGACTGAGCGGCGCTGACGCCGTAGTAGGTCTGCATATACTTGTCGGATCCCCAGCTGCCAGTCAGCGCCAGGGTCACCTCATTTTTTGGTGAGGTATAGAACGGGCTGGAAATGCCGAAATGCACCGCTTCACCGTTGTCTCTTTCAGAAACAGGTACCTCTGCCTGCATCTGCAGGTGAAGCCAGTCGGTCACTCTGTACTCCAGCCCGGGCACAACGATTGCAGAGCCTTTTATCTCGCCCATCCCCCGCAGCTCGTCGCTGCCGGAGCTGATCGAATCGCTGCTCACGTCTTTATCTTTCCGGCCAATTCGATAGCTCAGCGCGGCGCTGTAGTCCAGGTTGCCGATGTTGTTGCCGTAACCGATCCCTCGCGTGGTGCCGATAAAGAAGCCGTTTGCCATGGCGTAATCCACCACCTGAGCCGCACTGACGCGGGTTTTATCGGAACCCGAGTAGCGCGGCGCGACGTCCATGCCGCCCCCCAGCGTTAAGATGTTACCCTGGCTCTGTTCTGCCGCCAGTGCAGGCGTGGCCAGTAACGCCAGAACGACGCCCGGCACGACGTTTTTCAGGCTGCGGCCCGGAAATAAATGAGGGAACGTATGACGAAGTTCGATGTTTCTCATTAAAGAAGCCCTTTTGGATTCAAATGATGACGATGCATGCGGTTAACCGCCAGAACGCCCATTTTGAATACCGACCCTAAGGTTCTTATGAGCCGAACATGAAGAAACACTGAAGCGCGAGCCGGTGCTGTAAACCGGGCAGGTTTCCTGATACCGTTTTTTTCTTAAGATGTTCTTCATTCACGGTTGATACAGTTACCAGTGTGAAAATTCTACTAATCGAAGACGACCTGGATCTCGGCAACGGCGTACGTATCGCCCTCTCGGATCAAGGATTTGACGTCATATGGGTACGCCGCAAAGAGGATGCGCTGCATCAGCTGAACGTCTGCGTGCCGGAACTTATTTTGCTCGACCTGGGGCTGCCCGACGGCGACGGCATGAGCCTGATGACGCGTTTGCGTCAGCAGCTCAAAGGGATCCCGGTCATCATCCTGACGGCGCGAGGCACGCTGCAGGACCGGCTGTGCGGGCTGGATGCCGGTGCGGACGACTATCTCGTCAAACCTTTTATTCTCGCCGAGCTGCTGGCGCGAGTGAGAGCCCTGGCGCGGCGCAGCTACGGTTTCGAGAATGAGGCGATAGAAATTCGAGGATTATCGCTTCATGTCCCGACGCGTCGCGTGACGGTGAGCGCGCGCCACGTAGACCTGACGGCGAGTGAATATGCGCTGCTGGAAACGCTGATGCTGCGCGCTGACCGCGTGATTACGCGACGGTTTCTGGAAGAACGGATATTCGGCAACAAAGAGAACCTCAGCAATGCGCTCGACGTGCATATGGGAAATTTGCGGCGAAAAATCGGCGACGGCTATGTGCGAACGGTGCGGGGCGTCGGGTATGTCATTGATACCGTTTCAGTCCAGAAGGTGACCGGTTAATGCGAAACGTCTGGTATCACCTGAGGCGCCCAACCCTGGTACGGCGAATTATCATCGCCCAGATGCTGCTGCTTACCCTGCTGTGGTGTCTTTTCGTAACCTTCATCCTGTGGGAGGACCTGCGCAGTCCTCCCATTATCACGGGCAGTAATACCTACGAAACCCTTTTTACCCTGGTTGAGAGGATGGACGGACGCCCGCAGGATCGCACCGCAGTGCTGGAAGCCTTCAGCAAGGCGCTGCGTGAGGGCTATGGCGGCGGGGAAGATCCCGTGCTGTCGATTAACCTCATCGTTCGCAAGAATAATGCCGTTATTTTTTCGTCAGAGGGTGCCCCTGCAGGGGTAATAAATACCCGGCTGGGGGAAATGGAGCACGTGCAGAGTGAAGGTCGCGTCTGGACCAGCCGCACCCTCAAATCCGCCCACTCCGATGTGGAAGTTACCCTCTTCACCCCTGCCAGCGGCTGGAACTTCTTTATCTACCTGAACTCGCGTGGCTACTACATCCTGCCGCTGCTGGTCTGCTTCCCTTTTCTTCTGTTTCCCGCGTGGCTGTCAATCCGCATTGCGATGCGCCCCTGGAATAAGGTGGTCAATGAAATTACGCTACGCACGCCTGACGATCTCTCCCCTTTAAAAGCCGTTCCCGGACACAGGGAGCTTCGCCAGATGGTGGATGCGATCAATGACTTCCTTGCCAGAGTGCGCGAAAGCGCGGAAAGGGAACGGGTTTTCATTGCGGATGCCGCGCACGAGCTGCGTACCCCCCTCGCGGCGATGCGCATCAACGTGGAAGCGCTGCAGTCCTGGGTCATTAGCGAGAGCCAGCAGGAGCTGCTTGCGGGGGTGATTCGCAGCAATAGCCGGGCAGCGCGTCTCGTCAACCAGCTGCTGCTGATGATGCACAGCGAAGCGCGCATTGATACAGAGATGGAGCCCGTGCCGCTGACGACGCTCATTCAGGAGCGAATGGCCGAGCTGGAACCGCTGGCCTCTGCGCGCAGAATTGAGCTGGAATTCTTCGCCGAGGATGACATCTGGATCGCTGGCGTCAGGGAACGCCTGGTGTCGCTTATTGATAACCTCATTGAGAACGCCGTGAAGTACAATCCCGAGGGCGGGCGGATTCAGGTCGACGTCTGCACATCAGATGACTTCGCGCGGCTTCGCGTTTCAGATGCAGGGCCCGGTATTCCGGTTGAACTGCGGGAGCGCGTGTTCGACCGGTTTTTCCGCGACCCCAATCAGGTGCAAAGCGGGAGCGGGCTGGGGCTTGCCATTGTCAAAGCGGTGGCGCAGCAACACAACAGCAGCGTAAACCTGAGTACTTCCGCTGAAGGAGGCCTGATGGTGACGGTTGACTTCCCGAACCGCACGTTTTGCTAAATCAGAACAGGGGGTTCGATCGCAAATGCCGCAGATTGCTTCAAAATAATTACCGTATTTGTTATATTGTTGTTTATTGCTTATTCACCTCTGCGGTGCCAAAAAGAACAAGATTCACCGCAACCCAGGACAGAGAAATGTTAGATTACCGCTTCCCGACAGCTTTGCAGATGGTTCTCAGCGTAGCGATGGCGGAGCAATTGGGTGAACGTTCCACGAGTGCGATTCTGGCCTACGGCCTGGAAGCGAACCCGAGCTTCATCCGCAAATTGATGGTTCCGCTGACGCGTGACGGCATTATCGTCTCAACGCTTGGCCGTAACGGCTCAATTCATCTTGGTCGCCCGCCGGAAGAGATCACCCTGCGCGACATCTACCTTTCGGTTATCGAAGATAAAAAGCTCTGGGCGTCGCGCCCTGACGTACCGGCCCGCTGCGTGGTCAGCGCTAACGCCTGCTGGTACTTCAAATCGATATCCGAAGAAGCCGAGGAGGCTTCGTTAGCGGTACTGGCCCGCCATACCGTGGCAAGCGCCCTGGAAGCGGTCAAAAACGCCGATAGCAGCGGATGGGATCCGCTCCCGGACCTTATTGCCCAGTATCAAAAAACGTCTTAACGATCTTGCCGGGTGCGCTGCGCTTACCCGGCCCACATTCTGATGTAAAAAAAACCGCCTTCATAATGAAGGCGGTTTTTTATTATCTGCTGCATTCCTACGCGGGCAGAACGTCTCTTTCCTCTTTTTTCCCGCGCGTCACAAACTTACGCAGCGTCACGTAAAACACCGGCGTCAGGAACAGACCAAACAGCGTCACGCCCAGCATCCCGGAGAAGACCGTGATCCCGGTGACGCCGCGCACTTCTGCGCCCGCCCCGTGGCCGAGGATCAGCGGAATAGTCCCGGCAATAAAGGCGATGGAGGTCATCACAATCGGGCGTAAACGCAGGCGGCACGCCTCCAGCGCGGCTTCCATAATGCCTTTGCCCTGAATTTCCAGCTCGCGGGCAAATTCCACGATAAGAATCGCGTTTTTACAGGCCAGCCCCATCAGCACCACCAGCCCCACCTGCACGAAGACGTTGTTATCGCCGCCGGTCAGCCAGACGCCAAACAGCGCGGAGAGCATGGTCATCGGCACGATGAGGATCACCGCCAGCGGCAGCGTCCAGCTTTCATACAGCGCCGCCAGGACCAGGAACGCCAGCAGCACCGCGACCGGGAAGACGATCAGCGCCGTGTTGCCCTGCGTCGCCTGCTGGAAGCTGAGGTCCGTCCATTCAATGTTCATCCCGTTTGGCAGGATCTGCTTAGACATCGCGTCCAGCTGCGTCATCGCCTGCGCAGACGAAAGCACGCGCGGGTCGGCATCGCCAATCAGATCCGCCGCCGGGTAGCCGTTGTAGCGAATCACCGGATCCGGACCGTAGGTGGTCGTGATTTTCACCATGCTGCCAATCGGCACCATTTCACCCTGGCTGTTACGGGTGCGCAGATTCGCAATATCTTCCACGCTGTCGCGGAACTGCCCGTCGGCCTGCGCCATCACGCGCCAGGTACGGCCGAACTGGTTGAAGTCGTTCACGTACGACGAGCCCAGATAGGTTTGCAGCGTACCGAAAAGATCGGTCAGCAATACGCCCTGCGCTTTCGCCTTGTCACGGTCGACCTGCACGTCCAGCTGCGGAACGTTAGCCTGGTAGGTTGAGATCGGGAAGTGCATTCCCGGGGTCTGCATAATCGCACCGGACATGGTGTTCACCGCGTTTTGCAGCGCGCCATAGCCCAGACCACCGCGATCCTGGATGTACAGGGAATAGCCCGACCCCTGACCCAGCCCTAAAATCGGCGGCGGCAGGATGGAGAAGCCAAAACCTTCCTGAATTTGCGCGATTTTCGCGTTGATCTCAGCGTTAATTTCCGCCGCAGTATGTTTGCGCTGGTCGAACGGCTTCAGGCCAAAGAAGACCGTCCCGGTATTCGGCGTATTGGTGAACTGCAGCGCGTTCAGCCCCGGGAACGCTACCGCGTAGTCCACGCCTTCGGTATTCATCCCGATTTCGCTCATTTTGCGGATCACCGCATCGGTGCGCGCCAGCGACGAACCTTCCGGCATTTTCACGCCGCCAATCAGGTACAGCTTATCCTGCGTCGGAATAAACCCGCCGGGCACCGCTTTAAACATGACGCCTGCGGCACAGAGCAGCAGCAGATACACCACAAATACCGAGCCGCGTCGTCCCAGCGTTTTGCCCACCAGCCCCTGATAGCCGTTCGAGCTGCGGTGGAAAAAGCGGTTAAACGGACGGAAAATCCAGCCGAACAGACGATCGATAAGCCGGGTCGGAAAATCTTTCGGCGCGCCGTGCGGTTTTAACAGCAGTGCCGCCAGCGCCGGAGAGAGCGTCAGCGAGTTAATGGCGGAGATGACCGTGGAAATCGCGATCGTCACCGCAAACTGCTTGTAGAACTGCCCGGTAACGCCCGAGAGAAACGCCATCGGCACAAACACCGCGCACAGCACCAGCGCAATCGCGATGATCGGCCCCGAGACTTCGCGCATCGCCTGATGCGCCGCCGCAAGCGGAGCAAGCCCCTCTTCAATATTTCGCTCGACGTTTTCCACCACCACGATGGCGTCGTCCACCACGATGCCGATGGCCAGCACCAGCCCGAACAAGCTCAGGGTATTCAGCGAGAAGCCCAGCAGGTAGAGAATGCTGAAGGTACCCACCACCGAAACCGGCACCGCGATCAGAGGAATGATCGACGCGCGCCAGGTTTGCAGGAACAGGATCACCACCAGCACCACCAGCACCACCGCTTCCAGCAGCGTTTGCACCACCGCGCGGATGGAGTCGCGCACGAAAACGGTCGGATCGTAAGGTGCCGCCCACTTCATGTCCGCCGGGAAGCGCGTGGACAGTTCGTCCATTTTCGCGCGCACCGCGTTAGACAAATCGATGGCGTTCGCCCCCGGAGACTGGAAGATACCAATCCCGACCGCGTCTTTATTGTTCAGCTGGGAACGCAGCGCATAGCTGCCGGAGCC